>OCRL01000054.1_pt1 | contig 293659 bp, 303 predicted proteins | sample 1496021 | NCBI WGS metagenome assembly OCRL01 (sample SAMN04168690, study PRJEB22393) | synthetic metagenome | isolation source: purchased from BEI Resources HM-276D
TTTGCTAAAAAAATATCCCGCATTTCTGCGGGTTGCGGCGTTTCGCAAACGCCTATATAAATACCATACTAGAAAGGAGAAACAATTTTATGCAGCAGGCATTGAAAATAAGCTGTTAAAAGCTCTTAATTGTAGGTTGTTTCATTAATGCTTGTCACAATGAAATTGGGAGCAAGCATTAATGGTGCAACCTGCAATTTAGCACTTTCAGCGAAATTTTCATAGTCCTGTGAAATAACAATGTTTCTCCTTTCGAATGCTTATTGCATAAGTCTAAGTTATCTTTGAAATATTATGTTTAAGCACTTTTGCGTTTCTTTGAACGAATAGTCCAGATGATTAGTCCTATGAAGAACCCGTAAAGTGCTGGTATTATCCATCCAAATCCATAATCAAAGCCAGGTAAATATGAGTGAGCAAAATTCACAAGTTGCTTGACGATTAAATTCTCTTGTAGAGGCTGAGGCAATGATTTACATAAATCAAAAAATGCCGCAATAACTGTGAATCCTGTTGTCCATCTATAAACATCACTTTGTTTATTAATGAAAGGCGCTAATAGAGATAGTAGGATTAAAGTAATTACTAAAGGATATAAAAACATAAGTACTGGTATAGATAGTTGAATGATATTACTTAATCCAAAGTTAGCGATTATGAAAGAGAAAACTGTGAATAAAACAGCATATTTTTTGTAAGAAATAGAGTTTGGAAACATTTCGCTAAACATTTCAGAACAAGAAGTTATCAAACCAATAGCTGTTTTTATACATGCGATTCCAACAATAAAAGCTAATAATATTTGTCCAGTAAAACCAAAATAATGATTGCTTACCATAGATAATATACTTCCGCCGTTATCTGCTCGGTTAACGCTGCCTAAGCTTGTAGCACCCATATAAGCTAGCGATCCATAGATAATAGTCATTCCTATAACGCTAACAAGGCCTGATTTACATGTCTCTATAGCAATTGATTGAGGGTTTTTAACTCCTAGTTTTTGTATGTTAGAAATAATAATAATAGCAAAGGCTACAGAAGCAAGTGCATCCATGGTATTATATCCATCTAATAAACCAGTGAATAATGGCTGAGTTGCATAATTTCCTTGAGCAGGAAATTGACTTGCTTGTCCCATTGGATTTACAAATGTAGCGATTAATAAAATTGATAATAATACCAAGAAAATAGGGGTAAGATACTTACCAACCCAATCTAAAATTTGTCCTGGTTTTAATGAAAAATAAATAGTAAAAGCAAAAAATATTAATGAAAAAATAATTAGTCCTAATTTCAAATATCCATCAGAAATAAAAGGATGAATTCCAACTTCAAATGCAACTGTAGCAGTACGTGGAATTGCAAATAAAGGGCCAATTGTTAAGTACAATAAGCATGTGAATATACTTGCATAACGAGAGCTAATAGGCCTCGCCATATCAAATAAACTTTCACTTCTTGAAAGAGCAGATGCGATAATCCCTAATATAGGTAATCCTACTCCAGTAATTAAAAATCCAATAGTAGCTGTAAAAGCGTGATCTCCAGCCTGTTGTCCCATTTGAACTGGGAAAATTAGATTACCAGCACCAAAAAATAGTCCAAATAATAATGAACCTATTAATAAGTTTTGCTGAAAGCTTAGCTTTTGTTTCATAAATAATCCTCCTTAAATATTTTCGTATTATCAAAATAATTATACTTCTTTTATTAAAGTGTTTATTTTTTTGCATTTTGATAATACATTGTCAATTTTTAATTATAATATATTTATTTATATTAGTAAAACTCATTTTTAATATATTAGTTAAATTATTCTACTTAAAAATTAAAATGAAAGGGATATTTACATATATTGAAGTGAAATCACTTTGTCGAATAAATATGTATGTAAACATAATTTTTTTATAAGATGATTTTTAATAAAATATTATAAATTTAATTGTTGTGTTTAAAAAAAGATAGTGTATAACACTTAATTAATAAAAAAACCAAACGCTGTGCTATTTTATTCAAACACTGTGTAAAGAATATATATTTTTCTTAAACACTACGAGTAAAAAAATAAACAGTTAAAAAAGCAATCAAACAATGTTGGATTTTTACTGAAAATATTTTTAAAAATGAAATCATAAAATAAAAATATTTCCAAAAGAGCGGGAAATGGTAAAAGCTTTATATAGTAAGGTCTTACACTGTTTAAATGAAATAAAAGGAGCTTTTAAATACTAACTTTTGAAAAAGTTTTTATAGAGTTTGGCATCCGTATTGCTTTTGTGTAATGGCATGGAATGAAGATGATTTAAATTATATAGAGCGGAGGAGATTAGTTATGGAAGAATTAGAAATAGCAATTATGAATATTATAATCAATGCTGGAGATTGTAAAAATCACGCTTATATGGCTCTCAACAATGTGAAAGAAGAAAATTATGAAGAAGCTGAAAAAGAAATGGAATTAGCAAATGATGCTATTGCAAAGGCACATGATGGACAAACAGTGTTTCTACAAAAAGAGGCTAATGGCGAAAGAATAAATATGTCAGTCTTGTTTGTACATGCACAAGATCATTTGATGACTGCAATAACAGAGAAAAATTTAATTGAGCAAATAATTGAACTAAGAAAAGTTATAAATGGATTAGTGAAAGTGTAATTAAAAAACAGATTAAATTTAAAATAAATTCTATACAAAGATATACTTTTTTAAAGGAGAGGATAGTAAATGATAAAAATTAGATTATTTTGTGCAGCAGGAATGTCAACAAGTCTTTTGGTAAATAAAATGAAGGATGCAGCTAAAATCAGGGAAATAGAGGTAGATATTGAAGCTTTTCCAGAAGGTCAAATGGATAAACATCTAGATGGTGTAAGTGTTGCGTTATTAGGACCACAAGTTGGATACACATTAGGAAAAGCGAAAAAAATATGCGAACCATTGGGAATCCCTGTAGATGTAATACCTATGGTTGATTACGGAATGATGAATGGGGAGAAAGTATTAGATTTTGCGCTAAGATTAGCTAACTAGTGAATGGACAAATATGTAGAAATAGAAGGAGTAATTAAATTATGAAATTTTCTAAGGATTTTCTATTTGGAGCAGCTTCTGCTGCATATCAGGTAGAAGGAGCATATAACGAAGATGGCAAGGGAATATCAAATTGGGATGTATTTTCCAAGATTCCAGGAAAAACTTTTGAGGGAACTAATGGAGATATAGCGGTAGATCATTACCATAGATATAAAGAGGATATAAAATTAATGGCGGAAATTGGAATAGAATCGTATAGATTTTCTGTTTCTTGGCCAAGAATAATTCCAGATGGTGACGGAGAAGTTAATCAAAAAGGGATAGATTTTTATAATAATTTAATAGATGAATGCTTAGAATATGGAATAGTTCCATTTATAACATTATATCATTGGGACATGCCTCAAAATTTAGAGGAAGATGGGGGATGGACAAATAAAAGAACTGTTAATGCTTTTGTAAAATATGCGGAGGTATGTTTTAAAGCATTTGGTGACAGGGTGAAGCATTGGATTACTTTTAATGAAACTGTTGTATTTGCATCGCTAGGGTATCTAGCAGGAGCACATCCACCAGGTATTAGGAACAATCCTAAAAAGTATTTTCAAGTAACACATAATGTTTTTACAGCACATGCCAAAGCGGTAAAGTCCTATAAGGAAATGAAGCAGTTTGGTGAAATAGGAATAACTCACGTTTTTTCTCCAGCATTTAGTATAGATAGCAATGAGGAAAATATTAAAGCAGCATACCATGCAAATCAGTATGAAATTAATTGGTATTATGATCCGATATTAAAAGGAAGTTATCCAGAATATGTAGTTAAACAGTTAGAACAGAAAGGATGGCTTCCAGAATGGACTCAAGATGAATTAGATGTAATAAAAGAAATGGCGCCAAAGAATGATTTCATAGGTCTTAATTATTATCAACCGAAAAGGGTTGCAAAGAATGATATTCAAAATGAAAGTCAAGAAAGAACTAGAGAGAATTCTACAGGAGCACCAGGAAATGCATCATTTGATGGAGTTTTTAGAACCGTTATGTTAAAAGATAAAGTTTATACAAAATGGGGATGGGAGATTGCTCCAGATGCATTCTTAGATGGATTAAGGATGTTAAAAGATAGCTATGGTGATATAAAAATGTATATTACTGAAAATGGTTTGGGAGATGAAGATCCGATAATTGAGGATGAAATAGTAGATGTTCCAAGGATAAAATATATCGAGGCACATTTAAAAGCGGTGAAGAGAGCAATTGAAGAAAATATAAATTTAAAAGGATATTACGCTTGGTCTGCAATTGATTTATTGAGCTGGCTAAATGGATATAAAAAGCAATATGGCTTTATATATGTTGATCATAAGAATAATTTAGATAGAAAAATAAAATTATCAGGATATTGGTACAAGAAGATAATAGAAGAAAGAGGAGAAAAACTTTAGTAAAGACTTAGTAGTTAAAAGATCCTAATATGTATTCATTAAGCGCGCAATGTTTACTTATATTAAGATTTGAAACTTTAGGTAATATAAAATTTGTTATTTAGTTGAGTATTTAAGGAGGAATTATTATGTCATCGTTTCAAAATAATTTAAATGAGAAAGTAATACCGATAGTTATGAAATTTGTCAACTTAAAAGGTGTTCTTGCCTTAAAAGATGGTATCTTATATACATTACCTCTAACGTTAGTGGGTTCAATATTTCTGTTATTAGCGCAATTGCCGTATCAACCATTAAATGACTGGTTAGCTGTTACATTAGGTGCAGGGTGGACAGATCCTTTATGGAAAGCATATGGAGCTACATTTAATATAATAGCGCTTATGGGGACAATAGGAATAGCATATACTTATGCTAAAAATGAAGGTTATGAGCCTTTATCAGCAGGAGTAATATCATTTGTAGTATTTGTATTAACAACTAGCTCTTCTGTAGTAACTAAAAGTGGAGAAACAGTAGGAGATGTAATCCCAACAGCATGGTGTGGGGGAAAAGGTATGGTCACTGCAATTATTATAGGATTAATAGTTGGCGCAGTTTACTCATGGTTTATGAAGAGAAATATTACAATAAAAATGCCAGCAGGTGTACCACAAGGTGTTGCAAACTCTTTTGCAGCGTTAATACCAGGAGCGGTAATAATAGTTGGTGCAACAGTACTTTATTCAGTATTTAACTGGGGATTACACACAACTCTTATCGAATGGATATATAAAGTAATTCAAACACCTTTACAAGGTATGACAGATTCAATAGGTGGAGTATTATTTATGGGATTTGCAATTCCTTTCTTATGGTGGTTTGGGGTTCATGGTTCAACAATAGTAAGTGGTGTAATGTCAAGTGTATTGACATCGAATACATTAGATAACGCAGCTATAGTTACAAGTGGAAAGGAATTAACAATAGCAAATGGAGCTCATATAGTAACACAACAATTTTTGGATCAATTTATGACAGTAACAGGGGCTGGTATGACAATAGGTTTAGTTGCGGCAATGTTGGCATTTTCAAAGTCAGCTCAATGCAAACAATTAGGAAAACTCGCAATAGTACCTGCGATATTTAACATAAATGAACCAGTCACATTCGGAACACCAATAGTAATGAATCCTTTTATGGCTCTTCCGTTTATAATTACTCCTATGTTATCAGGAATAATACTTTATTTTGCAATAGCAACAGGAATAGTTCCACCATTTGGTGGGGTAATGGTTCCGTGGACAACTCCTCCAGTAATTTCAGGTCTTTTAGTTGGTGGTGTTAGAACAGCAATATTGCAATTCTTAGTATTAGTAATGTCATTCTTTATATATCTTCCATTCTTTAAGAAGTTAGATAATATAAACTATAAGAATGAGCAAGCTGCACAAAGAGGAAATGGCGTGTCAGCATAAATAAAATATTTAAGCAAAATGTTACACAACTAATTTTAAGTTGTGTAACATTTTTATTTTAGCTAATAAACCTGCTTTCTAAGTGAAACATGTAAGATATCATATAGTTTTTTTGATATAATATTGGTATAATGTAATAAATAAGGAATATGAGGTGGGGAATTTGGATCCAATTAGTTTGATGAAATCTATGGCTTCAACATTTACGAAAGTTGAACTTGAAATTTATAATAGATTGATGTCTGATCCGACATTGATTATGAATAGCACGATAGTAGTACTTGCAGAAGATCTTAATGTATCTAATTCTGCTATAACAAGATTTTGCAAAAAGTTAGGATATAAAGGGTATGTTGAATTTAGGTATGATTTTTCTTGTTATTTTAATAAAGAAGAGGAAGATAATGAAGACCATATTGTTAATAGAACAGTCACCACATATCTATCTGTCTTGAATATATTAGAAAAAATGATAAGTGAAGATGAGATTAGAAAATTAGTATCAAAGATGAAAAAAAGTAATAATATTCGAGTAATAGGTATAGGAGAGTCAGGATTAATTGCTAAGTATTTAAGATATCGTATATTCAAATATAAAAGAAATATTGAGGCATTGGATAATAAGTTCGAAATAGATGAAAGTTGTAGTTTAGCAGAAGAAGGAGATATGCTGATTGCTATTACCAATAGTGGGAAAAGTAAGGAAATTAATAGACAGATAGTAGAAGCATATAATAATGGTATAACAACTGTAGTGATAACAACTAATGATATTGCGGTTTTAAGAAGCAAGTCCCATTTTTACTTCCAGATGCCTTCGGCTGGACAATTTTATAAACCAGGTGCATATGACAATCAGCCAATTATTATAATTTTTTTAGAGATGATAGTTAACTTATTTGCGTTTTTTAACGAAGAGTAGTAAAAAAATAAGAAAGATCCAAATTCAATTATAGAACTTACCGTATATTTCATTTATAAAAATATATAGAATTAATTTTTTTATAATAAAAACCTCCTAGAAGTAATGTTATGTTGCTATTTCTAGAAGGTTTAATTTATTATAAACTAAAAAGCTTTTTTATTTCCTCATATTTTTCGTGAGTAAGTAGAGCATCTTTTTCTGTATTTTTAAGTTTGATAATATACGTCCATCTTCCGTATGGATAGATTTTTGTAATCAATGATAAATTGATAATATAGGATTTGTGACTTCTAAAGAATTGAGTATGGTCTAGTTTTTCTTCTATATCTGATAAAGAAATGGAAGTTGTGAAGCTATCTGTTTTTGTATATATAACAGTAGAACTTTCTTCTCTTTGAACTAAAACAATCTCCTTTGTATCTACAAAACTTATACCTTCCTTATTTTTTATCATAAGCTTATCCAATCCCTTTTCGTGCTTTATTATTTTATCTATACCATCTCCATAGCTGGGTTTATTTAAATTTTTAATTCTGTCTAAGGTCTGCATTACTCTTTCTATTTTGAATGGTTTTATTAAATAATCAAAAGCGTACAACTGGAAGGCTTCGGACATATACTCTGCATGGGCTGTTGCAAAGATAATTATAGTTTTAGGGTCTATATCTGTTAATATTCTAGCACAATCTATACCGTTGCACTTAGGCATTTCAATATCAAAGAACACCACATTAGGGCGGTGCTCTTTAAATATGTCTATAGCTTCTTCACCATTATCTGTTTCTCCGACAACTTCAAATCCACCAGATTTATCTAGTATTTTTTTTATTATGGTCCTTATTCCTATTTCATCGTCAACTATAAGCACTTTTATATTCATAGAATAATTCTCCTAATTTAAAATCTTCTTTTTCTAGTTTTACTTTTTGGCTTTCCAACTATCTCTGAAAGTATAATAGCTTGTTGAAGTCTAACTGGTGTTATTTCCTGGGTAATAGAATCTATAATTCCTTGTGGATTTGAAGAAGCTGCTTCTTTTTTATCATAGTAGCTATTTTTTGTATTATTATAAGAATTCGTGTTTTCACTAGCTATATCGTCAATGGAATCACCTTCGTCATATTCTTCATCATGATTCTCTAACTCCGTATCGGGAGTGTCGTTTATACTATCATTCAATTCGGCTGCATTTGGATATTTGAAAACAAAATTTCTTGAATTATTGTTTGATATGGACGTAGGATTGAATATAGCATTTGCAAGAATTTTTAATACATTAATGGTATCATCATATTTCATAGTTTTCACTCTCCCAGGAGTCTATTTTTTGTCTCTCTGCTCTTTGTTATCACTAGAAAGAGATTGGCTTTTATTTCCTGCGCTAGAAATCGAACTTCTCATACTTGTATCTGCAATAACATTTTGCATATCATAATAATCCATTATTCCAAGTTTTCCTTCTCTAAGTGCATAAGCCATAGCCCTTGGTACTTCGGCTTCTGATTCTACAACAGCGGCTCTCATTTCTTGCTCTTTGGCTACAGCCATTGCTCTTCTTTCTTCAGCTTTAGCTTGAGCTATATTTTTGTCGGCTTCAGCTTGTAAAGTTTGAAGTTGAGCTCCTATATTTCTTCCTACATCTACGTCAGCTATATCAATGGATAGAATCTCAAAGGCAGTACCTGCATCTAAGCCCTTATTTAATACTGTTTTTGAAATAGCATCAGGATTTTCTAATACTATCTTATGACTAGTAGAAGAACCAACTGTAGTAACTATACCTTCACCAACTCTGGCGAGTATAGTTGCTTCTCCAGCCCCTCCGACCAACCTTTCGAGATTAGCTCTAACTGTAACTCTAGCCTTAACTAAAAGTTCTATACCATCTTTTGCAACTGCTGAAACATTTGGAGTTTCAATAACTCTAGGGTTAACACTCATCTTAACTGCTTCTAAGACGTCTCTACCAGCTAAGTCAATAGCAGCAGCTTTTTCAAATTGTAAGTCTATGTCAGCTCTATGAGCTGCAATTAATGCATTAACTACATTATCTACATTACCACCAGCTAAATAATGGGCTTCTAATTGATTGACATTAAGTCCCATACCAGCTTTTGTTGATTTAATAAGTGGAATTACAATTTTAGAAGGTACAACTCTTCTAAGTCTCATACCAATCAAGTTGAATATGCTTACTTGAACATTTGCTGCTAAAGATGATATCCATAATCCTATTGGTATAAATCTAACAAACACAGTAATTAAAAATACAACTGCTATTGCTACTATAATTAAATTGGTAATCATTAATAATCTCTCCTTTAAATATAAATTTATATTTTAACTTTTTTTACTAGTAATTTAACTCCGCTAACTTTAAATATTTCTACATTAGTCCCCTTATTAATGTATTCTCCTTCAGAAATTACATCAAATTTAACTCCGTCTATATCTACAGAACCAGTTGGCCTTAGATCAGTAACAGCTACTCCAGATTTTCCTAACAAATAATCTAAATCTGAAGAACTAATATACCCATGTTCTTTCTTTTGCTCATCGGGAAGAATTAATGGTTTAAAGAACTTTCCTTTCGTGAAAAAAGTTAGAACAACACCTAACATGATTCCGAGGATTGCTAAAATTCCTAATATCATAACTAAAGCTTGTGCAAAATTCTCAGCAGTCAATACCACTGCAAGTATTAAACATATAGCTCCGGCAATTCCTGGCACCCCAAAACCTGGAATATGCATTTCTAAAAGCACTAATCCAAATCCTACTACTAGAAGTAAAACTGTAAGAACTGTTACATCAGGTAAAAATGCGCTCATATTTTTTGTACCTCCCTCCTTGGTATATAGATATAATAAGCCACATCTTGAAGTTTAGTAACATAAAGCTTCTAAGTTATACATTTTTTAAGTTCAAATGTCATTTATAAGAGTGCTGGCATCTTTGATTATAAATTTATGAGATTTTATTGCTCTTTTTTTGGTAGAATAACTTCAAAAGATGTTCGATTATCATTTGATGTAACTTCAATCGTACCAGAAAAACTTTCGACAATTTCTTTAACTATAGCGAGGCCCATGCCATCACCTTTTTCATTTTTGGTTGAGAATCCTTCTTTAAATATGTTGCCTATAATTTCAGGAGGTATGCAATCTCCATTATTGGATATATTGAGTTTTATACTCTTCAGATCTTCTGATAATTCAACAAGTATATATCTATTATTTGGTTTTTGTTTTAAAGCAAATATAGCATTATCTATAATATTGCCAATAATTCTGCAAAAATCCCATGGTTCCATATTAAGATTATTTAAGTTGCTTTTTATTTCAAGCTCCATATCTATATTATTCTTTTCGGCCACTTGCAATTTCGCCTGAAACAATGCGTTAACTGCTGGCTTTGAAGTCTTTAGAGCTTTGCTAATTCTTACTATATCTTTATAGACAGGTTCTATATAGTTTCTTGCTTCCTGAAATTCTTCAAGTTCCATTAATGAGTAAATCACCTGAATGTGATTCAAGTAGTCGTGACGTTGAGATCTTAATGTTTTATTGAAGTCCTCAAGATACCTTATTGTATCTATTAAATTATTACTGCCTTTCTTAAATAAAAAATTATAAAATATTATTCCTGTAATGACACTATTAATACCTATGCTTATAGCTACGACATAAATGATAAAATTTCCTTCAATCATATGTGGATTTTGACTTTTGTAGTAAATAAATAGAGTTATAAAGATTATTTGTATTAAGTTTAAAAATATAGATACTAGCACAATCTTAGAGATGTTGTAGGCTTGCTTTTTTATTATCATACTTTACCTCCTTGCAAATAAATGACAAGTATATTTTACCATGTTTCTCTTAATATTAACCTTGAATCATCTTAATTTATTCTTAATCAGTGATAGGGAAAATAAAATTTGTTTATATAGTGTTATAAAAGTTTGTGAAAAATTTTAAGATATCATATATGCCACAATTGGATTTTTAAATTTGAGTCTTAACTTAGCTCACATAACTTAAATTTAAAATGTGAATTTATTGTTGCAGCATACATGTATAGGATATATAAATTTTATTTACCAAATATAATCAATAAGTATGTCTGATTTTATTGAATGTACAAGGAAAGAGTAGGTTAGTTTTTATGCAAATAGTGAAAAAAGGAGTTTGTATACTTAAAATAAAGAGGAATAAATTGTAAAGTTTAGCATGTATAGCACAAAGATTTATAGTATAATATAAGATAATAATGAAGGATAATTAATTATATGGTCTTGTAAAATTATGCTGATAAATATTTAGGTTATTAACAATAAACGTAAAATGAATTATATTTAATACGTTTTTGATGAATATGGGGAGGATTTATGAAAGATAAAGAAATGTTTATTGAGGAATATGGCGATTTTAAAATGCGAAAATTAACTGAAGATGATTTAGAACAGTTTAATGGGCTTTTACGTTATGCATTTCAGATAACAATGGAAGATCTTCTGCATACTGGCTGGACAGAAGAGCAGATTATGCATGCTAAAATGCCGATTCTTAAAAATGCTTATGTTCTTGGTTGGTTTTATCATGGGAAATTAGCATCAATGATTGTGGTGTATTCCATGAAAGTAAATATCCATGATAGTATTTGCAAAATGGGTGGGGTTACTGGAGTCGCTACCTATCCTGAATACACTGGAAAAGGGTTAATTCATTCTTTGATTAAGCGAGCTATTATTCATATGAATGAAGAAGGTCAAGTTATTTCTTGTTTATATCCATATTCGATCCCTCTTTATAGAAAGCATGGTTGGGAAATCATTTCTGATAAAATAACTTTTACAATCAAAGATTCACAGCTTCCTAAGAAAAGATCAGTAGAAGGAATGATGGAGCGTGTGGATTTAGAATGTGAAGATCTTTTAAATGTACATGATTACTTTTCAATGCAGCGACATGGTGCAATGATCAGAGATGAGCTTGCTTGGGATGAGTATTGGCGTTGGGATAGTGATGATATTATTGCGGCCATTTACTACAGTAAGAATCATAAGCCTCTTGGTTATTTAATCTATTATATTAGAAATGATATATTTTATATTAAAGAAATGGTTTATTTAAATACTGAAGCACATCATGGGATTTGGAATTATATAAGTGCCCATTATTCTATGGTTAATGAAGTAAAGGGAAATAATTTTTCGGGAGAACCAATGGCCTTTTTATTTGAAGATAGCGAGATAGTTGAAACTATTAAACCATATTTTATGGCAAGGATTATAAATGTAAAAGAATTTATAATAAAATACCCATTCTTAGTAAAAGCACAGAAACTTAAGATAAGCTTTAAAATAAATGATCCTATTGCTCAATGGAATAATGGTATTTTTAATATATATTGGGATGATGAAGAAACAGTATGCGAGAAGAGTGATGATATGCATGCTGCTAATTTAGTGGAAATGGATATTCAGACATTAACAACTATGCTTATGGGATATAAGCGTCCTACATTCCTATATGAGTGTGGAAGAATAAAAACAGAATATTATATGCTTAAAATTTTAGAACAGTTAATACCAGTAGAAAAGCCTTATTTTTCAGATTATTTCTAAATTTAAAGAATATAAAGATATAGATGTTTATATATAATTTCCTTACAGTGGAATTCTAAACTGCGTACCAAAATCTCAAACTCCAAAGTCGTTTGTGATTTTGGTCCTAGTTGATCAAGGAAATATAACTTATAAGAATAAATAATAGTCTTGAAATATGATTTGTTTCAAGACTATTTCTGCATCAATTTTAAATGATTATAATTGAGAAAATAATTTAACCACATAATTGTATTAATAATAATATAAAATTAGTAAAAAGATTACTATATTCATGTTGCATTAAAGTATATTGAAATGACAGAGCATAAGTAGGATAAGATTTCTCTTTGTTAAATACTTATATAGCTTTTGAATTACTTGAACTATCATCTTTTACTTTTACCGTTTGGCCAATTAAAAATATACATATTCCAATTAAAATAATTAGTGATCCGATAATTTGATTATAAGATATGGATTCCCCTAGTATTAAGAATGCTAATGTACACGTTCCAACAGGCTCGCCTAATATACTCATGGAAATAGTTGAAGCGCTTAACCACTTGATTAGCCAGTTTAAAACTGTTTGACCAAGTATTGTTGAAATTAATGCTAGGCAGAAGAACCATAACCAATCAGAGTTTGCATAGCCTATTAGAGGATATTTTAATATGACAGAATATGCTAATAAAAATATACTACTACTTAAATAACAAATAAAAACATAAGCAACTAGAGATAAATTTTTTCTTACACTTTGTCCAATAAGGAAATATGCTGTAATAACCCCAGCTGCTAGCAAAGCAAGTATATCTCCTATTAAGGCTATCCCACCAATTCTGAAATCGCCAAATCCTATTATACAGCTTCCGAATATAGATAAAAAACCACCGAATAGTGATAGTTTCTTTAATCTCTCACCAAAGAAAAAATAGCTTCCTATAAAAGCAAATAGTGGCTGCATAGTTACAAGAACTGTTGAACTTGCAACTGAAGTAAAACGCAAAGATTCAAACCAAAGTATATAATGTATTGCTAGAAAAATTCCTGATGAAAAAACTGCCGCTAATTGTTTGAGTTTCAATTTTTTTATTTCTAATATGTATTTTTTGTTAAATAGTATTACAGGTAATATCATCAAAGTTGAAAAAACTAATCTATACGTAGCTATTATTGGAGCTGGAGCTGTCGATAGTTTTACAAATATAGCAGATGTAGAAATAGCTAAAACTCCAAAAAATAAAAAAAGGTAATGTATAATTTTATGTGAATTCTTCAAAAAGATTACGTCCTTTCTAAATAAAAATAATTTCATAATATTTCTGCATAAATATAATCATATGATTTAAGACTTTTTTAGGATGTTTAAAGTCAGTAACTCGTTTATCATGTATATCCCTCTTTTACTTGATGCATTGTTCTGTTTCAAACTTTTGAATCGCTTTTGTAGTAGAAGTCCTATCGATGAAATAGTTAAACTTGCAACTATCATATAATATGTTTGTTGAAAGTTCAACTATTATTAAGTTAGTTATTTATAGTCTAAAAGTATTTATAGATATAGATCATTCATAATTAATGATTAAGTTTCTGATTGTTTTAAATTCTAAAGAATAAATATTCTTCACAATATTTATTCTTTAGAATATTACCATATTAGAATAAATATTCTTCAGAATATGCTTAGAAAATGCGGTCTGAAAGGATTATAGTATAAAAATAGCATTGATTTTAATGTTATTGTAGAGAACAAATCATGTATCTATAATAGAAGTAGATAGGGTTTCGCTTATGAAGCAGTATACAGATGTTACTTTATATTTTTCTATTTGAAAAAGTGGGAGAGTTACTGGGGAGGTGTCTGATAAATTCTTAGAGTGATTGTAAACATTAAAGATGATTGGGGGATTGTGAGTTGATAGTCATGAAATTGCTAGATAAGGAGTTGGAATTAGAGTATTAAAAGGTAGATATGGAATTACAGATGGATCTATAAAAAGAAGATATTATGAGTAATTAGATAATTTGAAAGAGATATTTGATATTTGTGATGAAATAAATATATATAATACAAATAAATTTAAGTATTTACTTGCATATATGATGAAATAATTAAATGGAAAAGAGATATAATTCCCGAATGGAATAGAGGGATTTTAAAATAATGTTAGAGGCTATTAAAATACAACAGCCTCTTTTGATAAAACATAAGGGGAATGTATCTAGTTTTGTGTAAAAAAAAATCTAGATACATTCTACAAGGAAATAAAAAAGCTGTACTACAAGGTATTTAAACCAAGTAATACAGCAATCCACCAAAACAAATGGTGCCGCTGGCCGGATTCGGAAAATAGAGAGTTGGTTAATACTCGCTAATAGCTGAAAGGCTCTTACTATAAAGCTTTGTGACCTTATGGATGAATTTTCTATTTTATTATTTGTTACTATCGTAGTAACAAAAATTTTAATTGTAATTTGGCAAGTAAATAGAATATATCATTATCAAGAATTTATATAGTTTGATTATTATAATAAAATTAGAAGTGTTAGTTTTATATGGATATATTATAATGGAGTATAGATTTAAGAACATTAAATATTATAAGTGATTAAACAAGAGAAAATATAAAGAAAGAATTTGAATTGTATTGTGATATTATAATAGACATAAAAAATTGAAGTGCTAAATATTCAAAAAATAGGAAAATTATAAATGTTTATAGTATAATAGGGATGAGCAATTTTATGAATTTAATATTCTACCTTATTAAATTTTAAGTAGAATATTAAACAAAAATAAAATGCACAACTTTATCTAAATTATGAAAGATTAGAGATAGAATTTTAAAAAATGTAAATTTTAGGAGAAAAAATGAGTAATGATATTACGAAAGCAATTGTTAAAATAACATATAATGATAAAAAAAGAGGTATTACAGAGCAGGGGACTGGTATTATTGTATCTTTGTCTGATACAAAAAGGGATGCAATATTAACTGTATATCATGTAATTAACGGATTTAATGGTAATAATGAACTTCTTAAGATTGAGAGTGATTATGAAGAAGAATTTAAGTTACTTGAAGTTTTACATAATAAAAGTGATGATAAAGATTTAGATATTGCTGTTATTTATATAGAAAAATTAAAATGGTTCTCTAAAGAAGATAATATGATTTTGCCAAAAGACTTTTCCTTAGAAGTAAATAATTATGATGTTAGATTGGCTGGGTTTCCATCATTAATAGAACAAGAGGGACTTGATTTAGATTATTTGCCTATTCATGTTATAGTTGAAAATTTTAAATGTCCACGTGTTATGCTGTCATTAAAACATCCATTTGGAACAGGAAGAGAATATTTTGAAGATGAAGTAGCAGGTATGTCAGGTGGTCCATTATATTGTGAAATTGATAATAAAATGTATCTTCTTGGTGTTACAAAAAAAATTCCAGTAAATAAAGATAGAGAAGCATTTTACTATATTTTTTATGTATGGCATATAGAATGGTATCTAGATAAGATTGAAGAATTATATGGATGTGATATTTCATTTTCTAAAGAACCAATGATAAAAAAAGTTATTTCAAATAATGAGGATAAAATTGAATTTATAAATATGTCAGTAAGTATTAATTCATATACAAATGTTCAAAATGAGGCAGCTGTAGATGTCTGGAAAATTATTAAAGATGAAAGAGTTAATGATTTGAAAAATTCGATAATTAGATATTGCAGACTTCAACTTGATAAAATGTGTAAACAAAAAATGTATGATGAGAATTTTTCGGTTTTTGATTTATATGTATATCCAAATGCAATATTAAAAGATAAAGCTATTGATAATATTCAAATAAGTTATGATAATATGGCTGAGTTAAGTTCTACATACTTGAATCAGAATATAGAGCACGATTTCTCTAGATTTAATATGACATCTAACAAAGAAACATCAGAGCCAGTTATGAGAGTGATTAATAGGTGTTTAAATGGTCAGAATATAACACTAATATTAGGGTCTCCTGGAATGGGAAAAAGCACATTTATTATGGTATTATATAAAGAATTAATGGATCATTTAAATCAATTAATTATTCCAATATATGTAGAACTTAAGAGATTAATATTTAGTAATGGATTTACAAGCAGTATTACTGAATATTTGAAGCGATTTATTAAAAATTTTGAGACTGCTGATTTTTCTGAGTTTAATTTTATTTTATTATTAGATGGTTTTGATGAATTAAAACTGTTACTTGTGGGAGAATTACAAGATTTTTTTGATTCTGTCAGGATTTTTCAGGAAGATTATCCTAATATAAAAATAGTAATTACTGGCAGATCATCGGCTCTTATTGGATTAAAAGATATATTGTCTCCTAAATATAATATAGTATTTTTGGATTATTTTCATGAAGAGCAAGTAAATAAATGGTTAGAAAAATGGTCGAGTTTAAATGGTTTATCAAAACAAATATTTGATTTTAAGGAATTAGAAACAAGTAGTATTAATGAATTAACACGAACTCCTTTACTGCTTTATTTAATTTGCAAGATATTGAAGGAAAAATCAGAAGAACAATTAGCTAAAGATATGCTAAGTTGGAATAAGATTTCTATTTTTAAAACTATTATTGATTGGACATGTTCTAATAGTAAGTTTACAAAGTTTGAAGAATCTGAAATTTTAAAAGGTTTTTTGAGCAGCATTGAAAGAAGTAAACTAATCAGGGAGATTAATAAGAATATTGCTATCTGCATGAATAATTTGAATAAAAATACAATTACAGGATCTGAAATTCTTGAAAGGGATATTTTACCAGAAGCCCTTAAAGATACCCAAGAAGAAAAAAAGCCACATATCATAAAAACAATGTTAACATTAAGTTATATGAATCCTGCAAAGGCGAATGAAGATGAACAAGAGTACTATGCGGTAGAATTTGTTCATAATAGTTTTAAAGAGTATTTAACTTCTGAGTTCCTAATTGATAAAATTAATGAGATTAGCTTACTGTATGAAAAACGTAATGACTTAGGGGCAGTTTACGTAAGTAAAGAAATCGCAAAAATATTATATAATTTTTTTGGTACTGTAGATCTAAGTAAAGATATAAATGATTTTTTCGTACCAATGTTACATAAATTTGAAAAAAGTATAGCAAAAAATGCTTGTGATGCAATAAAAAGTTTTTATTATAATAATTATTTGGATCATAATGTAATTAATGAATATAACAATAATATTTTAATAGATATTATAAATTTATATCCTAATTTAAAATGTAGTTTATTCAAAATTGAATATAACATAGGAAAAAATATTTTGATTATTATAACTGAATTGTCTGTGTACTTAGGTGAATATTTTAAGATAAATAGAGAAAAAACTAATGACGATTTCTCGAGGTTAATTTCATTTTTAAGAAGTGTTGATGATACTGAGTTATGGAAGTTCCAAAAAATGAACTTTAAGTGTGCTGATTTTTCATATGCAAAGCTTGACAATTTAGAAATAGGTAAATTAAATGCTGAGAATGCAAATTTTGGTTACGCAAATCTTAATGATTCACATATTTCAGGGACATTATATAATTGTAATTTTAAGGAGGCAGATTTATCAAGAGCTTCAATGGATTATACTGGATTATCATATTGCAATTTTGAAAAAGCTGACCTATCATATGCAATTTTAGTTGAGTCTGGAGTGTCTAAAGCTGATTTTTCAGAAGCTAGTTTGTCAGAAGCACATATAGAGGGAACTTTTTTTAATAAATCTAAATTTGAAAAAGCATCTTTAATTATGACTCAAATGTGGAGAAGTGATTTTGAAGATTGTAATTTCAATCATGCTAATTTATCGTCTGCTGTTATGAGGGAGTCAAACTTTAAGAATGCTACTTTTATCAATACTTGTCTTCGAAATGTAGATTTAGAAGAAGCAGATTTAACAGGTGCTGATATGAGTAATGCCAATTTATCAAATGCAAAAATTAATAAAGCTATATTTGAAGGTACAAACCTTACTAATGTAGATTTAACAAATGTAGATATAGAAAATATAGATTTTTCAAAAACGATAATAGATGGATGTTACTCAAGAATAATAAAAGAAGATATAGAATAAGTAGTTGATAAATGTATATTAAATATTGAAATAATAAATATTAATTCAGGTTGAAGCTTGTGTTGATAGTGCAAATAAGTTAAGTAAGATTTGAACTAATGTATAGAGAAGAGAAAATTATATATTCTCCAATAATATCAGTTTCAACATCTAAAACCAAATTTGGTTTGTATATTCTAATAATCAATAAGATTGAAATATAATCAAAATGGAAGTAAATATCAAATGGAAATTAAAATTATAACTAATTAGGTAAAATAATGAAAAATATTGTATAATAAGGATGGATTGTTTTATAGATAAATAGTCTATCCTTATCATATTTTTGAGGGGAAAAGTAGTATCTATATTTAGAGATTTAATATTGATTAAAATTACATAATGAGATAAGAGGGTGAAATATGAAAATAACAATGATGAAGGCAGGATATGGTGATTGTTTTTTGATTGAAACAAAAAAAAATGATGGATTACCGTATAATATATTAGTAGATGGTGGAACAGGTGATAGTTATGATGGAAGGGAAAAAAATAGGGACTATTTTTTCCCATATTTAAGAGAAAATAAAATTGATTTAATGATTTTAACACATATAGATGATGATCATATAAAAGGAATTCAAAGGCTATTTAAAGATTTATTAAAAAAGAAGCACGAGCAATTAAGATCAAAAATTATGAAAGTCATATATAATTCTCCTTACGCTACAGCATTATATTTAGGGAGGCCATATGCGAAACCGCAAAAAGAAGAGCAAAAAATGAATAATGGTAATATAAGTGCTTCATCAGCACAAAATGTCCAACAATTGCTTTGTAATTTAGATCGATTAGGAGATGAAGTAATTGTAGTAGATGATAAAAAAATAAAGGAAAAGAGAAATATAAGTGAGCAAGGTATTAAAATAACATTTCTATCACCAACTAAAGAAACGCTAGAAGATTATTATAAAAAATACGAGATTGATATTGGAAAAGCACTAAAAAATAAGGTGGATAAAGCAAAAGGAAATATTAGCAAGTGCAAAATAGAGGACGATTATAAAGAGACGATTGAAGAACTGAAAAGAAATACAGATTGTGAGGAGTTAACAGATTATAATCGGGCAAGTATTGCTTTTTTGTTGGAGGAGGAAGTGACTCAAGAAATGGTCTTAATGCTTGGGGATTGTGATTACGATATAGTAGAAAAAAAATTAAGAGATTTAGGTTACGCAAAAAATAATAAATTGAAACTTAAGTATGTGAAATTGTCTCATCATGGAAGTATTGGTACATTAAAAAATAGCTTTCTTGAATTGGTTGAGTGTAATAATTATCTTATATCAACAGATGGGAAAAGTTACAATCACCCTAATAAAAAGACATTAGCTAGAATATGGAGTACTAATGAACAAGCAAGATTTTATTTTAATTATGAAAAACTTATAAATAAGATTTTTATAAAGGATATGGAAGATTCATATCGTTTGAAATGCGAAAAATATCAATTTACAGGAGAAAAAAATGAGTAACAGTATTTCGAAAGTAATTGTAAAAATAACTTATGATAATAAAAAAGATCGCAAAAAGATACAAGGTACTGGTATTATTGTATCTTTGCCTGATGTTGAAAGAGATGCAATCTTAACTGCGTATCACGTAATTGAAGGCTTTGATGGTAAAAATGAAAACATTAAAATTGAATCTAAATATGAAGAAGCTTGTGAAAAAAAAATTAAGATTATTAAGGTTCTATATGATAAAAGTAATGTTGAAGAGTTGGATATAGCTGTTATATATATAGATAAATTAAAATGGTTTACTAAGGATAACAATATAATTATACCAAAAGACTTTTCTTCAAATATAAAACTGGATATGCAATTAGCAGGGTTTCCATCGCTAATAAATGAAGAGAAACTTGATTTATCTTACTTACCAATTGATGTTAAAATTCAAGATTTTGTATGCCCAAGTATTATGTTGTCAATAAAAGATACATTTTTCACTCAAAGAATATATTTGGAAGATGCAATAGTCGGTATGTCAGGTGGTCCACTATATTGTGAAATTAATGATAAGGTATATTTTTTTGGTATTACAAAAAGGATCCCAGTAAATGAAAATGGAGAGGCTATCTACAATTTTATATTTGTTTTACATATCGAGTGGTATATAGATAAAATTAAAGAATTATACAGTCGGGATATTATACTGCCTAAAGAAGAAATACTAATTGTAGATAAAGCTATTAACGAAACGGCGCTGGAATCGATTTTGCTAAACAGAGAATGGTTTAATAGTCGTTTAAAAGAAAGTATTGCTAATTTAGGTGAACGTTATTCAGAAGAATTAGATATTCCAATTAATGAAGAGAAGATACTTGAATATATTTGTTTCAGTCCAAAAGATAATAGAAATGTTGTAAAAAAGTTAGAAGAAATTGAAGAAGTTTTAATTAAGAATATAAGTGAAAAAAGCCTAAGTGCAGTTAGCAATGAATTTAATGTATGTAAAAATTTCGTGAATGAGTATATTGAAAAAGGAAAAAAATATGAGCAAGAGTATGTATCAAAAGTTTTTGATAAGTTAATTAAAATTTGTAATGAAGCAGACAGAAAAAAAACATCTATATCAAGAATAAATATTATAGATAAACTTCATAATATAGACGGCAAAAACTTGAATACAAAAAATGAAATATATTTTTATAAAAATATAAATGAATTAGAAAAAATTAAGGAATATTTAAATTTTATGGTTGAACCGTATCTTTTAATTACAGGAGAACCAGGAATAGGCAAATCGCATTTTATTGCACACTGTGCTAAAAAACATTTTGAGAGCATGGGTATCAGTGTACTTGTACTAGGTCATTTACTAAAAAATGATAAACCAATTCTAACTCAAATCAAAGAAGTGCTTGATATAGAATGTAGTATTGATGAATTTTTACATATTTTGAATAGATATGGGAAGAAGAATAAAAAAAGAAGTGTAATATTTTTTGATGGACTTAATGAATGTAATAGTAGATGGAAAGACGATATATTAGGATTTATAAAGAGAGTTGAATCATATCCTTGGATTGGTGTAATAATGAGCTTACGATCAAATATTATGGCAGAATCAGAGGAGCAATTAACATCAAAATATAAAATGAAGAAAATTAAATTGCAGGGATTGTCAAATGTTGAAAATGCAATTTCTGAATTTTCAACGTATTATAATATACCTGTAAGTAGAAGTAACAACTTGGAATATATACTAAATACCCCGTTACTTTTAAAGTTATATTGTATATCTTATTCTGAGCAAGAAGAAGGAAATTTCATTTGCTTAAAGTCTATTATAAATGGTTATATTTCGCATGTTAATAAGAAAATATGTTTAAAAAAAGGTTATTCAAGTAAGACAAAGATAATTAAGAGAATGATAAACATATTTGTTGATATTATTCTGGAAACTGGGAAACGTAAAGTTAACTTTGATGATTATGAGATGAAATTAAATCAGTCAGATACATCAGTGATTCAAAATAACTTGATTGACGAATTAATTGGAGAAGGTATTTTATCAGATGTTTGCGAAAAAAAAAATGGTGAAGAAATATATTGGATTGATTTTGAATATGAATTGTTTGGAGATTATTTTATTACTGATAGAATACTTGAACTTGAAAAAGTGGAAGAATTTAATAATAGTCAACAATTATCTGATTTATTTAGCAGTGAAAATCAATATTTTGAATTTCTTTCAGATTCAAGAATACTTGAAATGTTAACAGTTTTACTCCCAGACATAAAATGTAAATATGAAGTGGGAGGATTTGAAATAATCAACTGGCCATATGAGATTAAAGAACGCATTTATAAAGATACATTCTTTAATAGTTTATTTTTAAGAAATCCTAAAAAAATTGATCGTGATTTATCATATTCATATTTACTTAATACTAATAGGGTTCTTTTTTATGATCACGATAGATTTCATAGTTTATTTTATGTAGTTCTGAAGTTATGTGTATATAAAGAACATTGCTATAATATTGAATTTTTACAAAATTTATTTTCGGAATTTACCAGTAGTGGATTTCATCGTGAATGGACTATATTCACTAGTGAGAAACTATATGATAGTGAAGAGTTCAATAATGTACTTTATTTAGCATTATCTCAAATAAATATGCTAAGTAAAAGAGAAAAGAATTTGCTAGGAATAACTTTGTCCTGGTGTTTAGTTAGTCTAGATGAAAATGTTACTATTTTATGTGAGTATGCTCTTTTGAGAATGTATGAAGAGGATATAAATGGATTAGTTGATATTTTAAAATATTTTTCTTTTATTGAATTTAGTAAAGCTGCAATAATATTAGAAAAACTTTTTTTAATATCTATGCATTGTATATTCTACAGTAATGATATTGAAGGAAAGAAAGTAATGTGCAACTATGTTATAAATAGTTTTAATATTAAATCGTCGTTATTTCAAAAGTATTTTATGATTCATGAGTATGCTATGTATATTTTGGACTATGCGGAAGAACATGAATTAGTTTTAAGTTCTTGTATTGATGAATTGAAAAATCAAGAGGTTGGTACTAAGTTTGATGAGTTTAACAGTTGTGATGTTGGAAAATACATTAAATCTAAAACTAGAGAAAGAGACGATTTTTATGCAGCTTATCATATTAAATATAATGAAAATGAAGACTATGAATTTGAAGAATATTTCACATGTAATAATGATGTGGTTTATAGCCTAATGTCTTTGTACACTGAAATTGATATAGAATATAATCATATAGAATTTAAAACAGAAGAATTTATTAGTTTGATATTACCTGAGTATAGAAAAATATTTTGCGAGAATGTAATTAGTAAAATATTTGAATTTGGATACAATTATATAAAACTAGGATTTTATGATTTAAGTTTATTCAACGAGAAATCTACTGCACAAATTTATGAACAGATGGCATTTAATATTGTTTTTATGAAATATTTAAAGAATTGTGGTCTTATAAAGAAGGATAAGTGGTTAGAGTCAAGTAGTAGTAAAGAATATAGTGCTTTATGGGAATTGCCATATTATGAAATATTTGATGTTTCTTCGGTTGATTATCAATTTTATCAAGATGGTATAGATGATAATTTGTATTGTGCTGATGAATTGGTACAAATGATTGAAAATGACAAATTCATAAGGATTGACTCATGTAGATTTAGAAGTAATAGAATTAATGTATACTTATTGAAAATAAGTGATGTTTCTATATCTAATATTTTAAGAGTTAAAAATTCACAATCAATTATTGAAGGAATTTATTTTTCAGAGATATTTGTTAGTAGAGGGTTTTATAAATATTTTGAAGCTGAAGATATTAATAATGAAATTATTCCTGTTACAAGAAGTTATTTATGGGATTATGAACCTTTTTCTAGTTTTGCAATATTAAATCCAGTACTTTATAATGAAATGAATCTTTTAATTTCAAAAGACAAGCTTTATTATTATCATGAAGATAAAATAGTATGTAAAAACATTATTAAAGAGAATAGTCATGATAAATTTTTAATAGATGCAGAATTTTTAAGAGATTTTCTTACTTCAAATAAATATAGTATTGTATGGATATATAAAGATGATGAAAGTAAATTAGAAGGAAAAAGTAATATGATACAGTATGATGGTCAAAATATACGTAGAATTTAAAAAATAATTGGGATTTAAAAATAGAAATTTGATTAAAGCTAGGCCAAGTCTAGCTTTAATCAAACATACAATTTATTTTCTCATATTCCTTCTTATTCTTATCTTTATTAATCTCAGCATAAACAAGCATAGTCATTTTAATATCAGTATGACCAACCCAATCCATTACAGTACGAGGATTAATATCTTTACTTAAGCAGTTAGTTATAAAGATATGTCTTAAACTATGGTAATGTATATCTGTTTTAATTCCAGCTTTTTTTAAAGCAGTTTTTAAATGTCTATTAGGTTTCTTACTATCTATATAATCACCATTTTCTTTACAGAAGATTAGGCTATTATCTAAATATAATTCACCGAATTTTAACTTATTTTCCATGTTCTTTTTTATAAGACCCTTTATTATAGGCTTAAGGACATCTGGAAGAGGTACTTCTCTTATACTAGTTCTAGTTTTAGGAATAGTTACTTTATTTTCATATATTTTTTTACCATCTTTATCTCTTTCACCGGTCCAAACATATTTAACGGATTTGCTTATTTTTATATTCATATGATTGAAGTCAATGGCGTTAGTTTGTAGTGCCATGGCTTCTCCAAGCCTAACTCCACACATTAAGCCCATTAATATTATTCCTTGCAATTCATCAGTTTCAAGAGCTGCTATAAAACGCTTTTGGTCAGCTTCTGAAATATAATTTTCTTTTTCTTCAATAACATTATGATTTTTAGGATATATTAATCCATCTACAGGATTAGATTTTATTTTATTAATTGATTTTGCGTAGTTAAAACAGTTACCTATACATCTATTCATGGTTTTTATTTGAGAAACTGTATGATTTTTTAATAAAGCTGTAGTTATTTTTTGAAGTGATAAAGTATCAATTTCAGATAACTTAGCATCATTAAGCTTTTTATTAGGTTTTATATAATTTCTATATATACCTGCCCATTTTTCAAAGGTAGAATCTTTTAGTGAAGGTCTCTTAATATTCCATAGCCAATCATAGTAGAAATTTCCAAGTGTTGAATTATCGCTGTTATTAACAAAGTTATCTTGAAATTCTTTCAATTTTTCTTTTGCTTCTTTTTGAGTTTTACCATAAATAGCATTTCGTTTTTGTTTTCCTGTTAATGGATCATACCCAGTAGTTAACATTATGCACCAGTACTTTTTACCATTCCTAGTGACCCATTTTGCAGAACCCTCTCCATTTGATCTTTTTGCCATAGTTTTTCACCTACTTGAAAATATAATTAAATAAAAATTAGGACAATAGCTTTTGAAACTAAAATCCTATAATGTTATTTTGTGCATGTTGTTACAAATCTATTCTTTTCATATTTTTTTGATTGACCAGGAATTATTTTTTCCATTTCATTAAGAGAATCTCTTTCATATGCTTTTAATGTTACAAGTCTATAAAATAAAACTGATAGCTCTTCCATATCCTCTTCACTAATATGATCTGATTCACTGAAAGGGCATATAGATAAAATAAACTTAAAATATTCATGAGGACTCATTCTAGATGTTTTTCTATTAAACAAATCAAAAAAATATTTTTTATCTAGCTCATCCATTTCTTGTTCAAAAAGAACACGCTTTTCTTCAGCAGCCAAAATATTATTTTCAACATCTTTGTCTATAGCATTTAAAATTCCTAATTTATTTGAATAATGTGTATTATCACTATCTTCTAATAAATCAGAGATATATAAATTTAAACTATGTGCTATTATTTCTAAAGTTGATATTGTTGGAGTTCTTTTGCCATTCTCATAATTATAAATGGCATTTCTAGATAATTTACATTCATTAGCTAATTTTTCTTTTGATATCATATCTCCATTTTTACATTTGTAAACTAAGCTTTCAATATAATCAAAATCCATGTAGACCTCCTTAATTTATAAATAAACTTATAGAAGGCATGATAAAATTACCTCTACATCTAGTATATATGACAAAATCACATATATCCTATTATGAAATAAAAATAAATTAGGGTTATGCACTTATGAGGATTTTTTATTTAATAAGTTCTTGGTTGCAGCATAGCAGCTTCTTCTATAGGTGTATAATACGGAGGTGTATAAATGAGTAATTTTATAGTAGCGGTAGGACATACTGCAAGTGGAAATGTTGGTTGTGGAGTTGTTGCCAGACTTGATGAAAGCCAATGTACTCGTGAGATTGGATCTTTAGTTGCACAGTATCTAGAAGAGAAAGGCCACGAGGCAAATTTACTTAGGGTTGATAAGAGTAATAGCTATAACTGTCAGGATTGCTATGAAAGAGCAAATGAAGCTAATGAAATAGCTAAAACAGTAAACCTTGAACTATATGTTGAAATCCATATTAATGCAGGGGGAGGTAGTGGTCCAGAAGTATTGATTACAGGAAAATCGGAAGTAGCAAATCAATATGCAGCTAAAATATCAAATGCATTAGTAAGTACTCTAAATTTACCTAATAGAGGAGTAAAGACAAGAAATCTAATTGTTCTTAACAATACTGTTATGCCTGCAATTTTAGTTGAGTGCCTATTTGCCGATAGTGATGATGCAGATAAATATGATCCGGAAGTAATTGCAAGTGCAATTGTTAATGGTTTAGTTGGAGCAGATTGTTCTTGTGATGAGCAATGGGTGAGTGGATGGAATCAGAATAATGTTGGTTGGTGGTATTGTATAGATGTCATTAATAAATATTATTATACTTCTCAGAATGGCTGGAAGGAGATAGATGGAGAATGGTATATATTTGATAGTAGGGGATATGCATTGCAGAATGCCTGGTATTACGATGAAAATTACAAGGTTTGGTACTACTTAGATGAAAGTTGTAAAATGGTTAGAGGCAGTAAGGATAAGCCTTTGTGAAAGTGGATAGACAGTGCTTTCTATGCTTTTAATGAACGTGGACAGATGTACTATGATTGTTTTACTCCTGATGGATTTGTAGTAGATGCTGATGGGTTTTGGATAAAATAAATACTTTTATCTAAAATTATAAGTTGGTAATAAATAAAAACGTTTTTCAATTAGTCTGAAAGCATTTATTATAATGAATATTTTATAAGTTGAAAATATTCGAACTATGGTGCTAGTTTATTGAAATATTGTATTCACAGTATTATAAACGAAGAAATTTTAAATATAGATAAAGAAATTCAATAATGTTAAAAGAAGCTATTTAATAATAAAAATATTTTATCCATTGAGCTTAATAAGTAAGCAGAAGAATTAAAGTTCCGAAATTATTAAGTTATAATAAACATTAAAAGAAACATAAATATACTAGTCCATATTTAAATAAAATCGCGTAGTAACAAAAATAGTAACAAACACATAAAAAAAGCTGTACTACAAGGCACATAAGCCAAGTAATACAGCAATCCACCAAAATAAATGGTGCCGCTGGCCGGATTCGAACCGGCACGATATCACTACCAGAGGATTTTGAGTCCACCACGTCTGCCAATTCCATCACAGCGGCATGTAAACTGACAAAAATTATTCTACCATGTCTTAAAGAATATTTCAATAGGTATTTTTAATTTATTTTTATTTTTGGAAAATTAATTTATAATATCCATATAAAAATGCATAATGAAAGTATTAGACAAAATTTTATCTAATTAAAGTTAATATAAGATTTTTATTCATTTGTAGTTCGGATTTTCAAATAAAAGTAGATAAATGTGCATAAATTTTTAAATAAAGGTTGTGGGGAATCAAATCATTTGCTAGAATAGGAATAGGGAAAAGTGCCCCACTGGGTTATTTTATGCCCAACTACAATTTTAAACTTAGAAATAAGATTTAATAATTTGTAATTATCTATTAATTAGGGAGGAGCAAAAATATATGATGTATTCAAAAGAAGTTGAAGAAATGTGTGTACTTGCTAAAGGTCCTAATCACGGATCAGCGCCAATTCCTGTAGAAGGAAGATGGGTTCAATCTAAAGAAGTAACTGATATATCAGGATTAACTCACGGAATAGGTTGGTGTGCACCACAACAAGGAGCTTGTAAATTAACATTAAACGTTAAGGATGGTATAATCCAAGAAGCGTTAGTTGAAACAATTGGATGTTCAGGAATGACTCATTCAGCTGCTATGGCTTCAGAAATATTACCAGGAAAGACTATATTAGAAGCATTAAACACAGACTTAGTTTGTGACGCTATAAACACAGCTATGAGAGAATTATTCTTACAAATCGTTTATGGAAGAACTCAAACTGCATTCTCAGAAGGTGGACTACCTATCGGAGCAGGACTTGAAGATTTAGGAAAAGGTTTAAGATCTCAAGTTGGTACTATGTACGGAACTTTAGCTAAAGGACCAAGATACTTAGAAATGGCTGAAGGTTATGTTACTGAAGTTGCTGTAGACGAAGATAAAGAAATCATCGGATATAAGTTTGTTAACTTAGGAAAAATGATGGAAAGCATTGCTAAAGGTATGGATGCTAACGAAGCATTAGAAAAAGCTAAAGGTCAATACGGAAGAGTTGCTGACGCTGCTGAATTATTAGACCCAAGACATAAATAATTATTTGTAAAGGAGGATTTTTAAAATGGCATTATTTGAAAGTTATGAAAGAAGAATTAACCAAATCACTCCAGTATTAGAAAAATACGGAATGAAAACTATGGAAGATGCTAAAGCAGTTTGTGCTGAAGTTGGAGTAGATCCATATACAATCGTTAAGGAAACTCAACCAATCGCATTCGAAAACGCTGGATGGGCATACGTTTTAGGTGCTGCTATAGCAATAAAGAAGGGTTGCACTAAGGCTGCTGATGCTGCTGAAGCAATCGGAGAAGGATTACAAGCATTCTGTATCCCAGGTTCTGTTGCAGATGATAGAAAAGTTGGTTTAGGACACGGAAACTTAGGAGCTATGCTTTTAAGAGAAGAAACTAAATGTTTCGCATTCTTAGCAGGACACGAAAGCTTTGCTGCTGCTGAAGGTGCTATTAAAATAGCTGAAAAAGCTAACAGAGTAAGAAAAGAACCATTAAGAGTTATCTTAAACGGTCTTGGAAAAGATGCTGCATTCATCATTTCAAGAATCAATGGTTTCACATATGTTCAAACTCAATTTGACTACTATACTGGAGAAGTTAAAGTAGTTAAAGAAAAAGCATACTCAAACGGAGAAAGAGCAAAAGTAAGATGTTACGGTGCTGACGACGTTAGAGAAGGTGTTGCAATCATGCATAAAGAAGGAGTTGACGTATCAATCACTGGTAACTCAACTAACCCAACAAGATTCCAACATCCAGTTGCAGGAACATATAAGAAAGAATGTATCGAACAAGGTAAGAAATACTTCTCAGTAGCATCAGGTGGTGGTACAGGAAGAACTCTTCACCCAGATAACATGGCTGCAGGTCCAGCTTCTTATGGTATGACTGATACTATGGGAAGAATGCACTCAGATGCACAATTCGCAGGATCTTCATCAGTTCCAGCTCACGTTGAAATGATGGGATTAATCGGAGCAGGTAACAACCCAATGGTTGGTATGACTGTTGCTGTAGCTGTTGCTGTTCAAGAAGCTTTAGCTAAATAGTCTGAAAATCAAGGTTTTACTGGTTTAAGAGTGAATTAATTAGCTAATATAAATACTCACACTATATTAATTTAATTATTAATGGGTGTGGGTATTTTTTTATACATGATTTTAGTACCCACGACTTTAGAAAGGGGTGCTATTTTTTTATGATAAAAATGAATAGAAAATATATTGAATATTTGCCAGTAGATTGTACTTATTTATTCTCAACAGTTCAAGGTGAAAAATGAAAGAGAGAGGACTTACAAGAGCTATAGAAGACTACAACAAATCAAGAAAAATAGACAGTACATCAATTCATGCGTTTAGGCATTGGTATGCAAAAAAGGCAGTTATGAACGGAATTAACATAGTTCAACTACAACATTTATTAGGGCATAGTAATTTAGAAATTTTGAAACATTACGTTGAAATGTTAACAGAAGATTTAAATTACGAAAATATTGCACAAAATCCTTTGGAATCTATTAAGTTGGAAAATTCTAAAGGGAAAAATATTAAGTTAAGAAAGTAGGCGTTGATATGCAAGTAAACATTAATCATAATAAAACAACTAATGGATTTAATGAAAGAATAATTACATTAGACATATATGAATTGAAAGATTAAAAAAGATTATTAAAACTTTAAAAAACTAAAAAAATAGATAGATTATTACCATGTTATAGCCTAAGTCCTTCATAAGGATATGGCATTAGAGCGGTTCAGGGTAACTTAATCGGAGGTAGTCAAAATATTGAAAGATATGATATGTAGTAGGGAGTTGACGCATATAAAAAGACTATACATAGAGTTTTCTATGTAAATTATGTTTGCAACGGTACGTGATTCGTATAACACGTCGAGGCTCGAAAGAGCGATATTGTAATTTCTTCAGTATTTTTTTGAGTTGCTGGAGAATTGCGTCTAACTCAGATAAAAAGCGTATAGTCACTTAGGTATGAAGTCAAGCTTAACTTTAAAAGTATTCAGTAAATTACAAGTCCTTTAGAAAAACTTCGAAACTGAATAAAGTTGTTTTGAATTATTGACTTCATGAATTTCCTTATTTTTATAATATGCAACAATATGTTTGTCCAAATTTTGTGATAGTATAATCATAAATTTATTACTTGGGGAGAAAAAACTTAACAACTTATTTAAAATAGATTTTCTTAGGAATATTCTATATTTTAATTGAAATAATTTAAAATTGTTCACAATAATACCTCTTTTTATTTAATTTGATTTAACCCGACTTTTACATTTTATAACATAAGAGGAAACTAATCAAAGAAAATCGTATTACAAATAATGATAATTTTTTACGATAATATTACAGGATAAAAATATAAATTAAATAGATTTATATAATTTATTTAAATGGAAAAGGATAACTTGTTTTACTAGCCAAGTTATCCTTTAAAAGATTATTATATTTTTTTAATAAGTAGAAGGACAAATATTTAATAAGAAATTATCTTACATTATTATTATAGCAAATAGTCATTACAAAATTATGTTAAATATGTTAATTAAATATAAACAATTTCTTAAATAAATTTAAGGCTTGGTAAACAATTGAAGAAAAAAACAACCTGCTTAGGGGAGCAGGTTGAACTTATAAAGGTAAAATACATTTACCAATACGGGGGTAAAATAATAATGCTTTAATTATTTTACAATTACTATTATAAAATACAAATATTAAATAATTCTTTATTACTTATTAAATTAATGTGAATAAATTAATAATACACTACAAAAAAAGATGACTTACTTTAGGGGGATAAGTCATCTTTGATAGGAGTTTTATAATATGTTCTAGTCACTTTACAATAATATTATAGGATAAAATTGTAAATTGTGTCAATATATAAATTCTATAATAAAAAATAAAAAGGATAATCTGCTAGGGTGCAACAAATTATCCTGAATACTGTGTTATATATATTTAATAGGGGTAAATATATATGAAAAAAGTTTTATCAACCTTATGTCTTTATTATAAGTGGTATTTGTGACAGTATTATGTCAAGTTAATAAACTTAATATAAACATTTTATAAAGAAAAATCAAATAATACAAATATGTTTATATGTTCCTAGTTAAATTTATTCATAGAAATATATTTACCTAGAAACATAGATACAAAGAAAAATATATACATATATAAATATTTATAGGAAACATGCGGGTTAGAGGTGAAATTTAAAAATGGTTTTTAAATAATAGCTATCTTTTGAATTATTATTTATGCTAAAATTATACATAAAAGGTATATTTATAAATGGTTGTGATATAAGCAATAGAGATGTTATAAAATGAGCTTAACGGGAGGAAAGAAAATGGCTTCGAATATAGAGTTTGTAGAATATGTATGCGAACAGATAAGTGGTGCAGGAAGAATAACGTATAGAAAAATGTTTGGAGATTACGGAATCTACTGTAATCAAAAAATAATAGGATTAATATGTGATAATCAATTCTTTTTAAAGATAACAAAAGGAGGCAGAAATTTATTATGTGAAGTTATAGAAGCCCCTGCTTATGAAGGAGCAAAACCTTCCTTTTTAATTGAATCTTTAGATGATAGAGACTATTTAACTGAAGTTGTATCAGCAACCTATGAAGAATTGCCAATGCAAAAAGTTAAAAAGAAAATAAAAGGGAAAAAATAATAGGGGTGAGGAGTTTGAAAAGGGCGAGAGTAGCAGAAATAACAGCAGAATTTAATTCTAATATAAAATCGGTTTGGAATATAGTAACAAATAATAATGACTATAGTTGGCGTAGTGATATTAAAAAAATTGAAATTTATAATAATGGTAAAGAATTTATTGAATACACTCATAACGGGAATGCTACAAAGTTTATTATATCCAAAAAGGATGAATATAGTGAGTATGCTTTTAATATGGAAAATAAAATGTTTACTGGATTTTGGAAAGGTAGTTTTTCAGAAAAAGAAAATGGTGGAACTAAAATAGTATTTAAAGAGAATGTCTTTATTAAAAATCCTTTTATCAGGATTCTTTCATATTTTTTTATGGATTTAGGGAAAATACAAAATACTTATATTTCAGATTTAAGAAAGAAGCTGGGTGAGTAATGAATATTAGAGAACAAATAATTAAAAAATATTTTAAATCTTGGTTAGAGAATAATTGTTCAGTATTAAAAGATATTTTTGATTCAAATGTAAGTTATAGCGAATGTTATGGTCCTGAATATGATGGAATAGATACAGTTGAAACATGGTTTAAAGAATGGAATAAACGTGGAAAAGTATTGGCTTGGGATATAAAGCAGTTTATTCATCAGGGGAATATATCAGTGGTTGAGTGGTATTTTAAATGTAGATATGATGGAGAAATTGAAGAATTTGATGGAGTATCGCTTATTGAATTTAATGGTGATAATTATATCGTAAGCTTAAAAGAATTCCAATCTAAAATTCCACATTATTATCCTTATAGTAATTAAATTATGGTTTATATTGATAAGTTACATATAAGGAGAAGCTATGAAAAGTTCTGAAGGGCAGCTTAAAAATAGAGTTGTATACAATTATAGAGTAGATAAATGAATATACTAATTTAAATGAAGATTAATTACTAGAATTATTGAAATTAATCTTTATTTAAATTATTTTTTATAAGTTATTGACACATTCTTCCTAAAATGCTATTCTAACCATAGAATAGGTGGGTGGAATGAATATGACACAAATTGAGGTGATACTTTTATCACTTTTATATGATAAAGATTATTATGGATACGAATTTGAAACTGTAATAGAACAAAGAAATATGAGAGGGTGGACGGATATTGGATTTTCGTCAATTTATAATTCTTTGAATAAACTTGAAAAGAAAGGCTATATTGGTTCCAGATATGAAAAAGAATATGGTTCGCCTAAGAGAAAAGTATATTTCATAAAAGAAGAAACCAAAGTAATTATTAGGAATCAGATTATAAAAATGATAAGCGAATATAAGAATGACCCTAGTGAATTTGATATAGGCTTATTATTTTCTTATTTAGTGACCAAGGAAGAATTTAAGAAAGCTTTAATTAACCATAAAGAAAATTTGAAAGATAGAAAAGAATTCTTAAATAAAAGATATGATCAGCATCCTACGGCAAAGGAGAGACCACATATAAAAGCATTGTTTGAAAGACCAATAGCATTTATAGATACTGAGATTTCTTGGATTGAAAACTTTATTAATGAAAATTTTTAGGCAAAGCTGATTACAGTGGAGGTGCTTATATGGAGAATAAAAAAGTTTTAAAAATTGTTTTTTCAAGCGTAATTTCAGATGCTGGAGAAGTAACACGTGCAATAGAAATAGCGGATGGAATTAGACTTTTCTGCCCAGAAGATTATGAAGTAGATATAACTTTTTTATCAACAGGAAGCGTTTTTGAGGATAAAGTAATTTCAAATGGATTTAAGATTTACAAATGTTCACCATCGCTTCCGGGAATGGGATTTCGTGAAGACTTTAAAACTAAAGGTAGTAATATAATAGGAGAAGTAAAGCTTGCAGGTGAATTGCTAAAAGGGGAGATAGATGCTTTTAATGATTTAAAACCAGATGTAGTTATATATGGATTCAATCCTATAGCAGGCCTTGCTAGAAGAATGATTGAAAAGCCAATACCAGGAATTTGTTATATGCCGATACCTATGCAAAAAGACGTATATCTTACTACGTTAATGAAAGATGCTCCAGATAATATTAAACCTCTGACATACCTTCCTTTAAATTTCCGGAAAAACATTATGAAATTAATCCCTATAGCAATAAAGTTGAAAGTACCAGCTTTTGTTCAAACTAATATTATTGAAGCACTCAAGGAATTTCAATGGAATGGATCTAAAGTTAAAACCGTGTTCGATATGCTTGAATCAGATTTGACAATAATAAATGATCTTGAAGAATTTAATAAGGAGCATAAACTCCCTGATAATTTTAAAGTTGTAGGACCATTATATGCATCAGCACCAAGTAATTCAAAAATAGATGAAAATATTTTAAGAATTTTTAATTCAGAGGGTAAAAGACTTAAAGTTTTCTGTACGCTTGGAAGTTCTGGAAAAAAAGAATATTTATTTGAAGCAATAAAAGCTCTCACTCAAGGAATAGGAAAGGAATGGAGTGCTGTGATTTTGGCGCCTAAAGCTGTATGCCCAATTAAGGAAGCAATCGAATGTGCGGGGAATAGCCCTAATGTTTATATTACAGATGAATTTGTGCCAGCAACTTTAGTAAACGGACTTGCAGATGTGGTCGTATCTCATGGTGGTCAAGGAACAGTACAAACTGCTATTGCAAGTGGTACTCCTATTGTTGGATTTGCAATGCAGCCAGAACAGCAGATAAATCTTGATAATGTAGTAATGAAAGGTGCTGGAATACGAATACCAATTAACAGGTGGAATGCACCAAACATACAATTAGCTATAAGAAATATAATTAAAGACACTTCCTATAAAGAAAATATAAATACATTAAAAAAATTGTTGGAATCCTCAGACGGTAAGAAAAATTCAGCGCTTGCCATATGGGATTATATACTTAATAAGTTAAATCAACAAAAATGATTGGAGGATAAGAGAATGAGTGATGTGTCATCAGTTAGTAATGCATTTAAAACTTTTATGAAAGAGGCGCCGGAGTATCAAGAGATATGGATGGAGACAGTTCAAAAATTAGATTCAGTAAGTAAACTTGATTCGAAAACAGAGGAACTTGCATATATTGCAGTTTTAGCTTCTTCAAGACTTGAAGGTGGTCTGCCTTTTCATGTTAAACATGCAAAATCTCTTGGGGCAACAAGAGAAGAAATAATAAGTGCTGTTCTAATAGGATTGCCAGCCGTAGGTAATATAGTAATTCAATCATTACCAATAGCAATTAATGCGTATGATAGTGAATAAATATGGAGAATTTATTTTAGTTTCAAGTATTATTTTTATAGAATAAAATAATATTATATTAAAATAATAATATTTATAAAATATTACAGGTAACTAGATAATTTTTTAACGAATATTTTATGTAAATTTAGATTAATAATGATTTTAAACGACATATAATTACAGAATAATTGATGTATTTTGTTATAAAACATCAATATATAGATGAAAATGTATTACGAAAATACGTGAAATTATGTTGGAATATGGTAGAATATAAGTGGATATAAAAATAGGGTATAAAAAATATGGTTTGTGAGAGATGGTAATCACCAAAAAAGGCTGAGTAGTTAATACTTAAGCCTTTTTTTGATATTGAATTATATGATTGTCAAATATTTAACTTATTATATGAATATAGAGCGATTTTGATATAAAGAATTACAAAATTCGTCATGGAATTAGAGTGTTACACAAGTTTATTAGAATTATTAGTTTTATATGAATTAAATATATAATAAATAATAAAAAGGATAACTTGTATAAGGGAATCAAGTTATCCTGAATACTGATTTGTTGTATATTTATTTAATAGGAGAACAATTAATATGAATTGTTTATAATATTATAATAAAGGATAATTGTGGCAATATTATGTCAATTAAAAAAAGATTTCTATTAAAATTATGAGAATATTAAGTGCCAGTGTACTCAATTTAAATAAAAGGAAAATAGTGAATAAATTGAATAATTCAACAAAATATGCTATGATATACCTATATTATGTATAGAAAATAATTACTATGTAGATGAGGAGTGTGGGTATTTTATGAATATAAACAATGAACTTAAGAAAGTTATAAATGATAAATTTAAGAGAAATTCTGAGGTTGAATTTATCGCAGGATTGAAAGATATAACTTTATCTGATATTGATTATATTGAGAAGTTATCTGCAGTTAAAAATTTAAAATCAAAATTAAATTATCAAATTGTGGACAATACGTATATAAAAATTGATTGCTCGTTGTAAAAAATATAAGATTAAGAATTTTAATTGATTTTATATAAAGAATTATATTTTGGTATATGAGTATTATAATAAAGGGACTTAATAACATAAGCGAATGATTTTACCCCTATAGGATAGAAAATTAAATTTTATCCTATAGGGGTATTTAGCGTTAGTAGCTTTATCCGTTTTCTTATTGATTGTATCTATTTTGTTTAGTTAATTGCATAACTAAAAGTTGCGTGTGGAAGAATACATTTATTAGAAGGAAGTCAAGGAGGTGAATTTATGAAAAATGCTAGAAAACAAAGGAGGGAAAATTATGATTAATGATTATTTAGAAATAAGAAATGCAGAGGGGATGCCTAAACTTGTGGATGCAAATATGTCTCTAGGCTTTTTACTATATGATAGAAAAAAAGAATGACTTATTTAGGGGAATAAGCCATTCTAAAATACTATTTATAAGTATTTTTAAATTAGGGTTAATAATAATGCTTTAACTACTTTACAAATATTATTATAATAGATTTATGTTACAGAAATGTTACAGAATGATAAATTTATTATAAATAATCAATAAAAAGTTGATTAAAAAATTAAAATTTTAGCAATAAGGGGGAGTACAACTGATGTATTCGCATGAGATTGATTATAAGATAAAAGGTGACGATATACAATATGTAGAAATTGAACTTGATCCCACAGAAACTGTAATAGCAGAGGCTGGAGCAATGATGATGATGGATCCAAACATACAAATGGAAACCATATTTGGAGATGGATCAAAACAAAGCGGCAGCAGTTTTATGAATAAAATTTTTTCGGCGGGAAAAAGAGTGCTAACTGGAGAAAGTTTGTTTATGACCGCATTTACAAATTCGGGAACATTAAAAGAAAAAGTTTATTTTGCGGCACCTTATCCAGGAAAAATAATTCCTATGGACTTGAGTTTATTAGGAGGAAAACTAATATGTCAAAAAGATGCTTTTTTATGTGCTGCTAAAGGTGTATCTGTAGGAATAGATTTTAGAAAAAAGTTAAGTGTAGGCTTTTTTGGAGGTGAAGGGTTCATACTCGAAAAATTAGAAGGGGATGGCTTAGCTTTTATACATGCGTGTGGTGCAATAGTTGAAAGAAACTTATTGCCTGGAGAAACATTAAAAATAGATACTGGATGTTTAGTTGCTATGACTAAAGATGTGCATTATGATATACAATTTATAGGTGGAATTAAGAATACACTTTTTGGCGGGGAGGGAGTATTCTTTGCAACTGTAACAGGGCCGGGAAAGATATGGGTTCAAAGCTTACCATTTAGCAGGCTTGCGGAACGTGTATTTGCAGCAGCTCCAACTTCTGGCGGAAAAAATAGAGAAGAAGGCAGCGTACTTGGAATGCTTGGAAATATTTTAGATGGAGATAATTAGAAGGAAAATAGATTTATACTGATATATATATGATGGGAGTAACATAAGTTATTTATGATTTTACAACTTATGTTATTTTTTTATTAAAACAATTAAAAGTTTGTCACCGATTAGGGTTAAAAACTATATCTTTATATATTATAATTAAGAAGGGATAAATTAGGTAAATAATAATAAGTTATATAATAAAGAAAATAAAAGGCACTTTACAGTTGATAATCATTATCATATAATAAGTAGAAGAAAGGAGTGGATCTATATATGAATGAGAAAAATAAAGATTTAACTAAAAATAAATTAATCGGAAAAGATCTATTAAAATATATTGGACCAGGAATTTTAGTTACAGTAGGTTTTATAGATCCAGGAAATTGGGTATCAAACATTGCAGCTGGATCTAATTATGGTTATAAACTACTTTGGATTGTTACTCTATCAACAATAATGCTTATAATATTACAACATAATGCTGCTCACTTAGGAATAGTAACAGGATTATGTATTTCGGAAGCAATTAATAAACATATAAATAAATTTTTAGGACGAGTAATTACAATAACAGCAATGTTAGCAGCAGTGAGTACTGCTATGGCAGAAGTATTAGGAGCTGCAATAGCTTTGGACATGTTATTTAATATTCCATTAAAATTAGGTGCATTAATTTCTGCTGTAGTAATTATATTTATGCTATTTTCCAATTCATACAAGAAAATAGAAAAAGTAATAATTGGATTTGTATCAATTATAGGAATATCATTTATATTTGAAACTTTCTTAGTGAATATAAATTGGGGAGAAGCAATACGTAGTGCAGTTGTACCTAGCATTCCAGTAAATTCCCTACCAATAATAATGAGTGTATTGGGGGCTGTAGTTATGCCACACAATTTATTTTTACATTCAGAAGTAATCCAGAGTAGAAAATGGAATTTAAAAGATAAGTCCATATTAGAGAGACAGTTAAAGTATGAATTTATGGATACAATGTTATCAATGATAATTGGATTTATAATAAATAGTGCTATGATTTTAGTAGCAATAACATTTTATAATAATAATGTTCAGGTTACCGAACTTGAACAAGCTCAAACAATGTTAAAACCATTGCTTGGAAATTCAGCTTCGATAATATTTGCTATAGCATTGCTTTTTGCTGGATTAGCATCATCAGTTACAGCTGGTATGGCTGGAGGATCAATATTCGCTGGTTTATTTGGAGAAGAATATGATATAAACAGTAAAAGCAGTAAGATTGGAGTATTAATAACTACACTGGTTGCCTTAGTTATTATATTTTTTATTAGCAATCCATTTGAGGGATTACTTTATTCCCAAATGCTATTAAGTATACAATTACCAATAACAATTTTCACGCAAATATATTTAACATCATCAAAGAAAGTAATGGGAAAATATAAAAATACTACATTAGAAAAGATTGTTTTATGGAGTATTGCAGGAATAGTTACTATTTTAAATATTATGCTATTAATAAGTTCGTTTTAAAACAATATAATAATTCATAATTATAAGAGGAGCAGTTGAGCTCCTTTTTTGGCGTGCTATATTTTTCTTACATGAGTTCAAAAAGTAGATGCGTAAAAAGTCTACATATATGAAAAGAGTGCTAAGCACAACCACAATCGCCGTAATTTATATTAGGAGTTTACAAGAAATATAAAAATGTTACTATGAAGCAGAATAGGGAATCTGCTTTTATTAGGAAGTTTATATTTAACTTGCTTTATTAGAGGAATGATTAATTAATGAATAATTTGGAAAATAAGTTAAAAAGTATGGTAAAATTAGAATTAAATAAATATTGTAGAAATAATAATTTCTGAAAGGAACTGATATTAAATGAGAATTTTAGCATATAGTCATAGGCGTGATGAAACACAGTATTTCGAAGAATTTAGTAAAAAGTATAATGTTGAAGTTGTTTTATGTAATGAGGAACCAAGTTTAGAAACAGCACCTCTTGCAAAAGGTTTTGATTGTATCAGTATAATTACAACAAATATAAACTCAGAATTAGTTGGAAAATTTCATGAGTTAGGTGTCAAATTTATATCAACAAGGACTATTGGATATGATCATATAGATTTGAAAAAGGCTAAGGAACTTGGGGTTCGTGTAGGGAATGTGACGTATTCACCAAATAGCGTAGCAGATTATACTATAATGTTAATATTAATGGCAGTTAGAAAAGTCAAACTTATAATGGAAAGAAGCAATGTGCAAGACTTTTCTTTAAGGGGTATTCAAGGTAAGGAATTACCTAACTTGACTATAGGTGTTGTAGGGACAGGGAAAATAGGGAGGACCGTTATCAAGCATTTAAGTGGTTTTGGTTGTAAGATATTAGCACATGATATATATGAAAATGATGAAGTGAAATCAAATGCTAAGTATGTAGATTTGGAAAATTTATTTAAATATAGTGATATTATAACATTGCATATGCCGGCTACAGATGATAATTATCATATAATTAATAAGAAAGCCATTAAATTAATGAAAGATGGAGTCTTTATTATTAATACTGCCCGTGGATCATTAATTAATACAAATGATTTAATACATGGAATTGAAAGTAAAAAGATAGGAGGAGCTGCTTTAGATGTTATTGAACAGGAATCTAATATTTATTATAGTGATCTAAAGGGAGAGGCTTTAAAAAATAGAAATTTAGCTATTCTAAAGTCTTTTCCTAATGTAATAATAACACCTCATGCAGCTTTTTATACAGATCAAGCGGTAAGTGATATGATTGAAAATTCAATAAAAAGCTGCATATTATTCTCAGAAAATAAGGAAAACCCATGGGAGATAGATATATAATATTATAAATATAAGTTACAATACATAAATCACTCTTTCTTGCTAAAACTATTAATATTTCAGATTAATAAAATACTAAGGAGAGATGAAATATGTTTGATAAAATCCAATTACCATATGCATTTGATGCATTAGAACCATATATAGATGCAGAAACAGTTGAAACACATTATAGTAAGCATCTTCAAAAATATGTAGATAATTTAAATTCGCTTATAAAAGGCTATGAGCAGTATACAGAAGGTAAATCTTTAGATCAATTGTTAGCAAATGTGAATGAGTTGCCAGAAGAAATTAGGCAAGGAGTAATAGATCAAGGTGGAGGTGTATCAAATCATAATTTGTATTTTGCACTTCTTTCGCCAACTCCCAAGAAAGCTCCAGAAGGAAAATTATTAGATGAGATACATAATACATTTGGTGATTTAGATACTCTAAAGACCGAAGTAAGTAATGCAGCTATAGGTCAATTTGGATCGGGTTATGGTTTTTTGGTTAAAGATAAAGACGGAAAATTATCAGTGAGAAATACACTAAATCAAAATTCACCTGCTATGAATGGGGTTGTTCCAATTTTGACCATAGATGTGTGGGAACATGCTTATTATTTAAAGTATAAAAATCTAAGAGCAGATTATGTAAAAAACATATGGAACTTAATAGATTGGGAAAAAGTAGAAGGTCTATATTTAAATTATACAATTTAAATACTTTTAACGATAAAAAATAAGACTAGAGAGTTGATGTGTTTCTCTAGCCTTGTTATATTTGTAAGAAATGGATAAAATTTATTTGTTACCTAATACAATGAATCATTATAAAAATAAGGTTTCCAGTTGTTATAAATCTTTTCATGCCTTATACAATAAGTAATGTCTTCAAGGTTTATAGTGGAGTTTAAAAGGTTAAGCTTACTGCTAAAGGAATCAGAGAAAGCTTTAAAAGCATCAGGAATCGACTTAGCAGATAAATTGAAAGTTTCAAGCGGTTCAAAACTGCTTTCACCGTTTCTGTTTAAAGATATAATTTCATAAGCATCATTACTTGCTTCTTCCACTAACTTATTTATATTTCTTTTTAAGTTTATATCATAATTACTTGGATAAGTTACTTCTAAGTTAATTCTATAACAAATATTTCTGGCTTTTACGCAAGGCATTTCGCTAGTAATTTCGTTATCATCCAAATAACCTATTGTCTTAGTCATAACATCTTCTTTGATATCAGGTATATCTATTGAAGCCAGAGTTTTAGTATAGACATCCTTACTTCCATTTAATGAATATTCCTTTTGATTATTTAGTAATAATGATTTATCACTTCTGTTTAAATCTATGCAATCATTGCATTTTTCTTCTGATTCAGAATCAGATCTATAGCATATGAAAGAATCTATTCTTCTTAAATCTAATCCGAAATAGACCCAATTTCTACGGAACCATCTAAAACCAGATACTGTACGTCTGTTAACACTTAATAAGAAAGTCCAATAGTTATTTCCATTCTCTTCCCAAATATATGTGTATTTATAAAGACAAAATCTTATAGAGTTAGAACTAACAGCTTTAGCATTTACACCACCGCTAACTCCGACTTTTTGAACTCCAGAATCATTTTTTTTTGGGACATAATTAGGTGGTGGAGATTTAGGTGCTCCAGGAGGATTGAATACACCACCGCCAGGGTAATTAAAATTTGGAGAATTATCATAATCAAAATTAGGAGGATTAAAATTAAAGTTAGGAGGATAGTTTCCTGGAGGCGGAAAACCTCCACTATTTGGTGTAAAAGGTGCACGTTTTTTATCAGCAGATTCATCTAAAATTGGTGAAAATTCAAAGCTATTAAAGTCTTCGAAGTTCATAGTATCGTCACTAATGAACTCATTATCAATTAACATTTATATTTTACTCCTCAGAAATTAGTTATAAATAATATATTCATCAGAGTTTCAGATTGTTATAATTTACGTTAATATAATTCTTGAACTTTTATATTCTTACATAAATTGGTTGTATTCTTAAATATACTAGAATCTAATTTCAAAATCAATATAGGACGTACTAGGTAATTCTTCTTCAACAATTTCATATGCTAAGTTTATCCAACTTTCACATGTGTTAAGAATTATCCCATCGCTAGTTACAACATGATCCAATTTATTTAGAATAACATCTGCATTTGGAATAAGAATAACTTCTATATCGAAGTTGTATTTATATAGAAGTTCTAATAGCCTTGATTTTAATCTTCCTGTGTTAGAAACAGGAGAGTCAAGATAAAAGATAGCCTTACGTATCTTCATTTTATCCAATCTTTTACCAATCAAGTCTATTGCTGTATCTGTTTTATCAATTAACTTATATGTTCCTCGAAGTCCAGCCAAATCTCGGAGAGTTCCGTCCATACATTTAATTAGTGTTGAGTTAGACAAAGCTACTTCAAGAGTAATGATTATATTAAGACCATCAATATGTAGTGTGCTATTTTCGTATGTATCTAATATTTTACGTTTCTGCCTGCTAATAATATCTTTATAAGAAGATGTGCTTCTTTTTAATGCTAATCTTTGCCTAGCAGAAAATAAAAAATGATTTCCTACAAATTCAACACTTTTATCTATACTATAACCTTGATTTATTAAGTAATAGATATCCTTTTGAGCTTTTTTTAATAATGTTAGGTTTTCTTCATTAAATTCAATTTCGTCAGATGGAACAAAGCCTCTTTTAACTATTTGTGTCATATAAATATACCTCCTAAAGTAGCATCTATATCTATATAATTATTAATATCTCCATAAATATACCTCGAATTATAACATACTTATGTAAAAATAATACAAATAAATTATACATGATATAATGAAATGATTACTTGTAGCGAGAGTATAGTAGAGGGGGAGTTAAAAAATATAGCTACAGAAATTCTGTTGATAGGAATTATTCCTAGACCAGAAATCTGTAGCTATATTATCATTAAATAAAGTGGACACAACCTGTTGCTTAGAATCTTCAGCGATATTTTAATAGATTTTCGGAACAAAATATTTATGATTTCGGTAAGTTACCACATAAATTTAGTTTTAGATTTATACTATGAAATATATCCCAACTAGAAACTGGAACAAAAGTATGTTATTCATTTCGGCGAGTTATATTCATAAGTTCAGGTTTTAGTTGGGTTATCTATAAGTATATAATTAATAATTAGTTTAATTAAAATTTAGGGATGTCTAGGATAGCACCTCTATTTCCTGATGTAACAAGAGCAGCGTATCTTGCTAGATAACCTGTAGTTATTTTTGGTTTTCTTGGTTTCCAATTTGCTTTTCTTCTTGCTAATTCTTCATCGCTAACTAAGAAGTTAATAGTGTTAGCGTTAATATCAATTTGGATCATATCTCCATCCTCAACTAATGCTATGTTACCACCTACTGCCGCCTCTGGAGAAACGTGCCCGATTGAAGCACCTCTGCTAGCGCCACTAAAACGTCCATCTGTTATAAGAGCAACGGAACTTCCAAGACCTCTTCCTGCAATTGCAGAAGTTGGATTAAGCATTTCTCTCATGCCAGGGCCTCCTTTAGGTCCTTCATATCTGATAACAACAACATCTCCAGCAACAATTTTTCCTGTATTTATTGCTTCAAGGGCATCTTCTTCGCAATCAAACACTTTAGCTGGACCTTCATGCTTTAACATTTTTGGTACAACGGCTGAACGCTTAACGACACATGAATCAGGTGCTAGATTTCCTTTAAGAACTGCAATCCCACCAGTTTGACTATATGGATTTTTGACTGGTCTAATAACTTCAGGATTTTTATTTATGCATCCTTCAATGTTTTCACCAACAGTTTTTCCTGTACATGTTATAAGGTTAGTTTTTAATAAACCAAGCTTATTTATTTCATTCATAACAGCATAAATTCCACCAGCATCATTTAAATCTTCAATATAAGTGTGTCCAGCAGGAGCAAGATGGCAAAGATTCGGTGTTTTTGAACTAATTTCATTAGCTATATCAACATTTAAATCAAAGCCAACTTCGTGTGCAATTGCAGGTAAATGCAACATACTATTGGTACTACAGCCAAGAGCCATGTCCATAGTCATAGCATTCATAAATGCATCTTCTGTCATAATATCTCTTGGTCTTATGTTCTTTTCAAGTAATTCCATGATTTTCATGCCAGCATGCTTTGCAAGTTTTATTCTTTCTGAATAAACTGCAGGGATTGTACCATTCCCTTGAAGGCCCATACCAAGTACTTCCGTTAAACAGTTCATACTATTTGCAGTATACATTCCTGAACAAGAACCACAAGTAGGGCATACGTTGTTTTCATATTCATCTAATTTTTCAGCTGTAATTTTTCCAGCATTGTAAGCGCCAACAGCTTCAAACATACTTGATAAGCTTGTCTTACATCCGTCAACTTTTCCGGCAAGCATTGGTCCGCCACTTACAAAAATTGTAGGAATATTAACTCTTGCTGCAGCCATTAGAAGGCCAGGAACATTTTTATCACAATTAGGAACCATTACTAATGCATCAAAGGCATGAGCCATTGCCATAGCTTCAGTAGAATCTGCAATTAAATCTCTTGTAACTAATGAATATTTCATTCCTTCATGCCCCATAGCAATACCGTCACAAACAGCAATTGCAGGAAAGACAATTGGAGTACCTCCAGCCATTGAAACTCCCATTTTTACAGCTTCAACTATTTTGTCTAAATTCATATGACCAGGAACGATATCATTTTGTGAGCTCACGATACCTACAAGAGGCCTTTCCATTTCTTCTTTTGTTAAACCTAAGGCACTAAGCAATGAACGTTGAGGTGCACTTTTAGATCCTTTTGTTATTACATCACTTCTCATAGTATATTCTCCTTACATATATTTATAATTATCGCGTTGTATGTTTTAATTATAAGTTGTATGATGTCTGTTGTCAATTGTAACATAAGATTAAAATAAAAAAGTGCTATTTCTATAAATATAAAGAATTAGCACTTTATCTTATTCATTTGGTATACCTAAATCTTTCATTGCTCTAATAATATGAATTTTCATGGCAGTTTTTGCACCTTCAGCATCTCTAGCCTCCAGAAACTCCATTATCATGCGATGATCATTTAAAGTATTTTGAAGAATTGATTTATTTTCATCGGATAAAATAACACCATTATCAATTGCTTTGTATAATATAGGCATCAGCTTGTTCATAAATTCATTATGAGTAGCTTTTGCGATAGATTTATGGAAGGATCTCTCTACCTCGGTTCGATCTTCGTTATTTAAGATCATTTCTTCTTCAAGTCTTCCGTAGTACAATATTCTTTCTAATTCCTTATCAGTGGCGCGTTTAGCAGCATAGTAAGCAGTCTCTGGTTCGAAAATTAATCTCATCTCATATAAATCTTTAACATCTAATTTTTGAGTAGAAAGATTTTCTAACCCCATGCTTTCAGTAATGTTTTTTATTTCTGATACAAATGTGCCTTTGCCTCGCCTAATTTCTAAAATATTGTGAGCAACTAAAATACGAATGGCTTCTCTTAGAGTAGTTCTGCTTACTTTTAATTCAGTAGAAAGCTCATTTTCATTTGGTAGTTTATCACCAATATTAAATTTTTTATCTATAGTAATCATCGCTAGTATATCATCAGCAACACTTTCCGATAAGCTTTTTCCTTTTCGTGGCATAAACAAACCTCCTTTTAGGTTATGTTTATATAATATAATAAAAGAGTCTAGCTTTCAATAGTGATGTCTGATGTCTTATGATTAAAGATTCCTATAAATACAAAATAAAGCTCGTTGAAGTGAATCCAACGAGCACATACATAAAATTAGATTTGGTTTTCAGGGATAAATGTAGCACAGTCTGTTTCTTGAGTATCGCTAGCATTTTTAGGTTGTACTTCTATTTGTTGTGCACAACAGTGATCACCTGACATATAATATTGACATGTATTAACAACGCATTTGATTCCTTGGTTTGGTGAACTCATTTTTTCTGGTTTCATAGTTGTTACCTCCTAATAATATTATTTTAATTAACAATAATATTATTAGTTAATGGAATTTTTTTATACGAAAAATGTAAGTTATATTTTTCAAAAAATGACTAAAGATATTTTGTTTATTACTTTAAAAATGTATTTTTTATCTTTTCGTGCCACTAATTGTCCATTGATACGATTACATGATTATAGTAATATATAATTAACAAATAGATTAGGGGGGGTACAAATGACATTTGTAATAATAACAGTATTTGTGATTTATTCGATGGTGCGTAAACCAAGTACCGCATCCAATAAAGAGAAATAGATTTTTATACAATCAAAATTGTAAAGTTTAATAAAAAATAAATATATAATTTATATTAGAAAGAGTAGCTTAAACGCTGCTCTTTTTTTAATGTTAAGGAATAAAGTTTAGCATTAACAATTTTTGCAATGCAGAAATTATATATTATACGTATATAAATGGATTAATGAATGCTTATGAGTTCAAGCTAGTAATAACATATAAATTGGAATGACAATTAAGCTAAAAATAGTTGTTATGATTGTATTTATCGTAGCATATTCGTAATCTGCATTATAACGTTTAGATACTATTGCTGTATTAGTCATGACTGGCATTGCTGCTTGAATAACAAATACTTCTTTCATAAGTAAAGGGGTATTTGCAAAATTACACAATAACAAAATTAATATAGGAGAAATGACAAACCTTCCTAAAAGTATTGCCAGCATGTCCCAGCTAAATCTAAATTCTTTGAAATTAACAGAGTGAATTGTTATCCCTATAAACAACATAGCTAATGGTGTTGTTAAATTACCGAAATATTTGCAAGTGTCTAGGACAAACTTTGGAAGATGGATATCAAGTAATATAAGCAAAACAGCAAACGTAAAGCTTAGGAGTGGGGGGGACATGATACGTTTTATTGTATCAAAGGAAAGGATATTGGCATTGTTAGAATCTCCATCACGACTAATTTCATATACACCAAGGGTCCAAAAAAATGTAGTATTTGCTATGTAGTATAATAACACATTTGGGATGCTTTTTTCACCAAATAAAGCCATATTCACTGGAAGACCGATAAATATAGAATTAGATACAAAGAACATTGATCTAAAGGTACCAATTCGTTTCTTTTTCACTTTAATAGCTTTAGAAATAATTACGGCAATTATATAACCAATAGCCATGGAGGTAAATGGGGCGAATAATCCACCACCAAGACTCAATAGTTTCTCTTTATCAAAGCTTTCTGTAAATTGTGAAATCATGAGGCAGGGGATAGCAAGATTGCACACTAATCTTGAAAAAAGCTTTGAAGTTTTTTCATCAAACCAGCCTTTATGAGATAAAAGGAATCCAGTAGAAATCATGAGAACGATACTGAATACACTTCCTAATGCATTAAAAATAACCATTATAAACTCTCCTTTAATATATTTTTTAATTAATTGAATTAAAGAATAAAGGATTACACTTTGACTTATATAATGAAATCCTTTGACAAAATGTTTTTCAAATGTTTTAAATCATTGTCTATATGGTTGTACATAGCTTTATACGCTTTTTCTTCATCTCTCTGTTTAATATAATTAAATATTTCAAGATGATGATTGAAAATATCAATATTACGCTCAGGTTCATAAACATCGATAGATCTATAAAAATAAGTAAGCGAACTCAAATCTTTACTCAATTTTTTAAGATGATTATTTTGGCTGAAATCTAAGATTAAATCATGAAATTTAGTATTGAGTTCAATAATATTTTTAGTAAGTGTATCGTCAAAGTTATCTATATTTTTTTTGATTTCTAATAATATTTTTTCAATTTTATCTAATTCTTTGTTAGATGCTTTAAGAGTAGTTAACTTTGCAGCTTGAGATTCTAAAGCTTGGCGACATTCATAAATATTTTCGATGTCTTCTTTGGTTGGTTTATAAATTGTAATTTTTGATTTATCTCCAATAACAAGTAGTCCATCTTTTTCTAAAGAACGTATGGCTTCTCTTACTGGACTTCTGCTTATTTGAAATTCGCTGGCAAGTTTGGATTCATAAATCCTATCTCCGGGTTTTAAAATACCGTTAAATATCATAGCTTTTATAGAATTGTAAGCTTGATCATAGTAAGAAGGCGCTTTTTCAATTTTATATTTTTCCATTACTTTATCCTCCTATAGATTGTGTTAAAACGATTAATTAATTTCAATATTTATACAATGTATACTGTCGACAAATTAATTTTAGTATAATCTACAAATACCAAATAATCAATATAATTGAAATCAAATTGTACAAATAAATAAAAAACCTGGTGAATTAAATTTATAATCTACCAGGCCAGATAATTATATTAGTCTATTTTATTTATCTTCTTCTATGATGTTTCTTATGTTCAACTAGGTCGATAGCGCCAAGAACCATGTGAGCTGCACCGAACCCAACAACTCCAGCAGCGATAACTGGTGCCATTTCTACTGCCACCATAGCTGCACCTACACCTGTTACAACTGTACCTAATGCGGTTGGTATTGCTCCTTCTCGAATTCTCATATTTATTCCTCCTTTAAACTAATAGAGTTTAATAATAGTATGTTTTTATCTAAGATTTATTATTTACATTAGTAACTTTCCACTTAAAATGATTTTTATGCTAAGTAATAATTTATAAAAAATATTAAATTATCTGCTTTATAAATTTTACTTATCTTCGGTTTGCTTATCATATGCTATAAGGCATACTGGAGGATTATGGTGTTCATTTATTCTGTTTTCCATTTGTCTTATGAAATATATATCTTCTGTAGATAAATCACTGAATTCATTATCAAATTTACTGCTATCATTACTCATGCTATCACTCCTTTCATAAGTATAGTATGGATAGGTAGAAAGATTTTAATCTGAAAATAATAAAGTAATAAGCTTTTTATTGTATGTATCATATAAGTGTATATATTTTTTCAGCGTGGCAAAGATAATTTTAATAAAGTATAAAAGGAGTGTTGTTTATATGTTATCTACAATAAAAGCCAACAATTTAATAAATGAAAAATCTCCTTATTTATTGCAACATGCTAATAATCCAATAAATTGGTATTCATGGGGGGATGAAGCATTTGCAAAAGCTAAAGAGGAAGATAAGCCTATTTTTTTATCGATTGGGTATTCAACTTGTCACTGGTGTCATGTAATGGCCCACGAATCATTTGAAGATGAGGAAATTGCAGGAATTATGAATGATAGTTTTATTGCGATTAAAGTGGACAGAGAGGAAAGACCAGATATTGATAGTGTATATATGACAGTTTGCCAAGCCTTAACCGGCCATGGAGGCTGGCCGCTTACAGTGATAATGACTCCAGATCAAAAACCATTTTTTGCAGGTACTTATTTTCCTAAAAAGGCTAAATATAATATGCCAGGACTTATGGATATTTTAAATTCAATAAATAAGCAATGGAAGGATAATAAGGATAAGCTTATATCATCTGGTGATAGTATTTTATCAGAACTTGGTGGCTATTTTGATGGTGAAACAAGCAAATTGAAGTTGACATCTAAGACATTAAAAAATGGGTATAATCAAATTTTACACGCTTTTGAGGAAAAGTATGGAGGCTTTGGTGATGCACCTAAATTTCCGACGCCTCATATAACAATGTTTTTGCTTAGATATTATAAATCTCATAAAGAAATTAAAGCTTTAGAAATGGCTGAAAAAACTTTGATTTCTATGTATAGAGGTGGAATATTTGATCATATAGGTTTTGGTTTTTCAAGATATTCTACGGATAATAAGTGGTTGGTACCACACTTTGAAAAGATGCTTTATGATAATGCTTTGCTTGTTATTTCATATTTAGAGGGGTACGAGGTCACAAAAAATGAGATTTACAAAGAGGTTGCAACAAAAGTGCTAGAATATGTATTTAGAGAGCTTACTAGTAAAAATGGTGGATTTTACTGTGCTGAAGATGCAGATAGCGAAGGTGAAGAGGGAAAATATTATGTTTTTGAACCTTTAGAAATTTTAAGTGTTTTAGGAGAAGAAGATGGTACGTATTTTAATGATTATTTTGACATAACTTCTGATGGGAACTTTGAGGGCAAGAGCATTCCGAATTTAATAAAAAATAAAAACTTTCATAAGTCAGATGATAGGATAAAGTTACTTAGTGAACAAATACTTCAATATAGAAGTGACAGAACGGAATTACATAAAGATGATAAAATCTTAACTTCATGGAATGGACTTATGATAGCTGCACTTGGAAAAGCCTATAAAGTTATTGAGGATGAAAGATACTTTGAATATGCTAAGAAAGCAGTAGAGTTTATTTTCAATAACTTGATGGACGAAAATAAAAGGCTTCTTGCAAGGTATAGAGATAAGGATTCGCGTCATAAAGCTTATTTAGATGACTATGCTTTTCTTTGTTTTGGACTTATAGAGCTTTATGAAAGTAGCTATGATATTGAGTTTTTAAATAAGGCGATTGAAATAAATAAGGATATGATTAACTTATTTTGGGATAATGAAAAAGATGGATTCTTCCTTTATGGTGAGGATAGTGAAAAATTAATTGCTAGACCTAAGGAACTTTTTGATGGTGCTATGCCTTCAGGAAATTCTGTTGCAGCTTACAATTTAATAAAGCTTGCAAGACTTACTGGTGATTTAACTCTTGAAGAAATGGCAGAGAAACAATTTGATTTTATTTGTGGCTCAGTATTTAATGAAGAGATAAATCATTCATTCTTTTTAATGGCTGCATCATTTGCTTTAAATGAATCACAAGAATTAGTATGTGTTACTAATGATAAAGGTGAAGAAGAAAAAATCAAAGATTTATTAAGTGAAAGACCTATTTTTAATTTAACAACAATAATTAAGAATGATGAAAATAGAAATGAAATAGAAGATTTAGCACCATTTCTTAAGGAATATGATCTTATAAATGAAAAATCTACATATTATTTATGTAAAGGAAAATCATGTATGGCTCCAGTAAATGATATTGATGAATTGAGAAAAATGTTATCAAAATTATAAGGCGGCGTAGTATTTAGTAAATATTAAAAAGAGTTTTTCTGTAGGATTAAATTTATTTAAATACATTTTTTAAGGATGTATATAATAATTTTAGAAGTTATATACTCCTTATTAAATTCTCAATAATAGCTTTATTAATTGTAGGATTATGGATGCATATTAAAAGGAGATGAATAATTAATCTAAAATTAAGATTTATTTAAGTTGTTATAAGACCGAGTTTTAGTATAATAATTCCAAGGAGAGGATAAATTTATGATAAATATAAGCAATATAACAAAAAGTTATAATGGAAATTATAATGCGGTAAGCAATTTAAATTTGGAAATCAGGGATGGAGAAATATATGGATTATTAGGGCCTAATGGGGCTGGAAAAACAACAACTATTAAAATGATAACTGGAATAATATCGCCTACATCGGGAAAAATTGAAATTAACGGAATTGATATTAGTAAAGAGCCAGTTAGAGCAAAAGAGCAATTTGGTTATGTTCCAGATAGCCCGGATATGTTTTTAAGATTAAGTGGAATGGAATATTTAAATTTCATGGCTGATGTTTATGGGGTTTCAAAGGAAGAAAGATTGTTAAGGATAAAAGAAATATCAAAAAGGTTTGAAATGGAGTTGGCATTAGGAGATAAGATACATTCATATTCTCATGGTATGAGACAAAAGGTGGTTCTTATGGGAGTTTTGATTCATAAGCCAAAAGTTTGGATTTTAGATGAACCAATGACAGGTTTAGATCCAAAATCAGCATTTACATTAAAAGAAATGATGAGAGAACATGCTGATGAAGGAAATACCGTGATTTTTTCTACACATGTGTTGGAAGTTGCAGAGAAAGTCTGTGATAAAGTCGCGATTATTAATAAAGGGCAATTAATATTTAATGGAACACTAAGCAATATGAGAAAAGAGTTTAAAGAGAATGAATCCTTGGAAGAGATGTTTTTGGAGATGATTCAAGATGAGTAGGCTTAAGATAATAACAAACTATTTTATAAGAAATGCATTTGAGGAAATGTTTGCTAGTAGTAAGAAAATGAAACCTGTATTCGCAGTGATGCTAATGATATTTATTGTAGTAATGTTATCTATGCCTTTTACTGTAATAATAAGTGAAGGCTACGGACCACTTCATGCTATGAGACAGGAAGGAATATTATTATCAATAATATTGTCAATTGGGGAGAGTGTTTCTTTCATCTTTGGAATGTATACAATAATAAATATCTTATACTTTTCAAATGATATTGAAGTTATATTACCACTTCCTTTTAAAAGCAGTGAAATAGTATTTGGAAAGTTTATGGCAGTGTTAATTAATATGTATGTGTATACATCAATGTTGATTTTGCCACTTATAGTCTATGGATTTGTGTCAAAGGCAAGCTTCTTGTATTATTTATATGGAATTATAGTGTTATTAATAACTCCTATTATACCGATGGTATTGGCATCGTTAATATGCATGATTCTTATGAGGTTCACTAGCTTATCTAAGCATAAAGATGCATTTAGAGTATTTACAGGGTGTGCATCACTAATATTGATAGTAGGATTCAATCTTTTTACATCAAGTTCTGGAAGAAGTACAAATTCACAGCAAATGATTCAAAGATTTTCAGATGGAAATAACAGCGCGATAAGTACGCTAAATGATATTTTCATAACAAGTAGATTTTCTTCAAATGCGCTATTATATAACAATGACATTAGAGGCTTGCTTAATATACTTATGTCTTTATGCCTAAGTTTAATCATTTTCATAATATATTATTATATAGGAGGAAAGTTATATTTAAAGGGAGTAATAGGTATTTCTGAAACTTATAGCAAGAGGGAAAATATTTTAGAAAACGGTAAGGCAGATAAGATAATAAAAGAAAATTCAAAGTTAAAAGCATTAATTATAAAAGATGTTAAAATCTTATTCAGAACTCCTCAATTCTTTATTAATTGCATAGCGATGATGTTTTACATGCCGGCAGTAATGGGTGTTGCATTTTTTTCCGGTGGTAAACTATCAGAGTATAGGTATTTATTAAATAGTAGTCCCAAATGGAATGCGATTACCATAGCAATTGCATTTGTAGGTGGAACGGTATGTATAATGTCAGGTGGAGCAGGTGCAAGTGCACTTTCAAGAGAAGGTAAAGATTTTATTGTATCGAAGTATATTCCTGTGGAATATAAAACTCAGCTATACTCTAAGATTCTTTCATCATTATTTATAAATGAATTTGGGATGGTTATAGTTGTCTTAGGACTCTTATTAGTAAACGTAAGTCCTATCATAATATTGCTCGGGACGATATCTTCATTTGGATCAATACTTATGGTAACTTTATTGGGATTATATATAGACTTTAAATCACCAAAATTGGAATGGGAAAATGAAAAAGCTATGTTTAAAAATAATTATATACCTCTATTAATTATGCTTATTATATTTATATTAGGAGCTGGTTTAGTAGTAGCTGCCATAATATTGAGGAATTATGTAATTATATTTGGAATTTGCATTATTATTTCACTTGTTGGAAGTAGTCTTTTATATAAAGGCTTATTAAAGAATGCTTATAAAATATATAATGAAAAATAGTCAGAATAAGATAAAAATGCATTACAAAAATTTGTTTTTTGATTTTGTAATGCATTTTGAATTAAAGTTAATTTGACACCAACTTAGTGTAATGATATAATCATTTACAGAGTGTGAAGGTCACACGAAGGGGTACACCACCTTGGGTGTATTTTTTCGTGTGGCCTTTTTTAGTTATATTAAATATTTAAGAGGTGATTAAATGGTAAAAGTGAATGGAAAAGAGGCAGATAATGCAACTGGATTATCGTTAGAGGACTTTCTTATCAGTGAAGGATATTTAATAGATAAGATTGTAGTTGAGCTAAATGGTGAAATAATGCCAAAACCCCAATATAAGCAGACAAATATTAAAGATGGTGATTCTTTAGAAGTAATTAGCTTTGTTGGAGGCGGCTGATGCATTAATAAATTCAGAAATATCACTAATGTATATTATCAACAATAAAAATAATAATTTTACTGCAAGATCTAGATTAGAAAAGGACAAGCTTTTAAATTAAGTTATTTATTTAATAATTTGGTTATACATATTAATTTATTTTAATAATCGAATTTTATATACTGCTAGTTCTTGCTGAAAAATGCTAAAGGAGAGTATTGGAATGAAAAAAGATGTATTAACACTTGGAGGACATGAATTCTCATCAAGATTCATACTAGGTTCTGGAAAATATAATTTGAATTTAATTAAGGCTGCAGTTGAGAATGCAGGCGCACAGATGATTACTTTGGCATTAAGGCGCGCTAATACAAGCGGAGGTGAAAATATTTTGGATTTTATTCCAGAAGGTGTTACATTGCTTCCAAATACATCTGGGGCAAGAAATGCGGAAGAAGCAGTTAGAATTGCAAGACTTGCAAGAGCAATGAATTGTGGTGACTTTGTAAAAGTTGAAATAATTCATGACTCAAAATATTTGCTTCCAGATAATTATGAGACTATTAAAGCAACTGAGATTCTTGCTAAAGAAGGTTTTATAGTAATGCCATATATGCATGCAGATTTAAATGTGGCTCGTGATTTAGTTAATGCTGGAGCAGCGTGTATTATGCCTCTTGCATCACCGATTGGATCTAATAAAGGTTTAGCTACAAAAGAATTTATAAAAATATTAGTAGATGAAATAGATCTTCCAATTATTGTGGATGCAGGGATTGGAAGGCCATCTCAAGCTTGTGAAGCTATGGAAATGGGAGTAGCAGCAGTTATGGCTAATACTGCAATTGCGACAGCTGGTGATATTCCAGCTATGGCAGGAGCATTTAAACAAGCAATTGAGGCAGGACGTGCAGCATATCTTTCAGGACTAGGTAGAGTTCTAGATAAAGGTGCTTCTGCGTCATCACCATTAACTGGGTTTTTAGAAGATTAGGAGGCAGACTATGAGCGAAGAACGTATAAATCACATGGAATATATGGCTGGGATGGAAGTATTAGAATCAGATGTAATGGATAAAGTAATTAATCACATGGAAGCTTATGATTATAATAAGTATACAGAAACAGATGTTAGAGTAGCTTTGGACAATGATTATCGTACGATAGAAGATTTTGCAGCATTATTATCACCAGCAGCTATGCCGTTTTTAGAGGAGATGGCTCAATTAGCTAAAGAGGAAACAAGAAAGCATTTTGGCAACTCAGTTTACATGTTCACACCACTATATCTAGCAAATTATTGTGAGAACTATTGTATTTATTGTGGATTTAACTGTCATAATAAAATACGCAGAGCGAAGTTAAATTTCGATGAAATAGAGAAAGAAATGCAGGCAATAGCTAAAACAGGTTTGGAGGAAGTGCTTCTGCTTACTGGTGAAAGCAGAAAAATGTCAGATGTAAAATATATTGGAGAAGCTTGTAAGATAGCACGTAAGTATTTTAAGATGGTAGGATTAGAAGTATATCCTATGAATTCTGATGAATATGAATATCTTCAAGAATGCGGTGCAGATTTTGTAACTGTATTCCAGGAAACTTATAATTCAGATAAATATGAAACACTTCATCTTGAAGGGCATAAGCGCATATTTCCATATAGACTTAATGCGCAGGAAAGAGCTCTAAAAGGTGGGATGCGTGGTGTTGGATTTGCAGCATTACTTGGTCTGGATGACTTTAGAAAAGATGCTTTTGCGACAGGGGTACATGCATACCTTCTTCAAAGAAAGTATCCGCATGCAGAGATAGCATTTTCATGTCCAAGGTTAAGACCAATTATTAATAATGATAAAATTAATCCAAAGGATGTGCATGAGAAACAACTCTTGCAAGTCATTACAGCGTACCGTCTTTTTATGCCTTTTGCTAATATTACGATTTCTACAAGAGAATGCGAAAGATTTCGTAATAATGTAATTGGCTTAGCAGCTACTAAGATTTCAGCAGGTGTAAGTACAGGAATAGGAAGCCATGCGGAAGATGCAGAAGACAGGGGAGATAATCAATTTGAAATTGCAGATAACAGATCAGTAGATGAAGTGTATGAAGCAATTAAGTCTAAAGGCTTACAGCCTGTAATGAATGATTATGTATATTTATAAGATTAATAAGATGTTTATATCTTTAAACATAGGCAAAGATAGATAAGTTGTAATCTAAATATATCTTAATACTGAAATAATTTAGTAGGAATCTCTAATTGATTCCTACTTTTTTTAGATAAATTTATTATACTAATTATAGTTTGACTTATATATCAGAATTATAAAATAAATATTATTTATTTTTCGCTTGAAGACCCAATATAATTACTTCAAGATATCCTGCAAAACGCGAAACAAAATCAGGTGGGGCTTCTAGTAGTGAAACAGTTTGAAACTCTTGACGTTGGTTTTTAGAGGATACTGCCGGAGAATATAAACTAGAGGCATAATAAATCTGATATTCATTAAAAAGTTTAAGCTCATCTTCTGTCAGGTTAGGAATAAATTTTTTAGTAATCAAATTTAATTTACCAAAGCTATTAGCAAGATCTTGCTTCAATATCTCCAGTGATTTTGTTGTCACATTACTTCTTAATACTGAAGCTAAAATTGAGAATAGCTTTAAAAAACGCTGATTTTCATACATTTGTTCTGACCATAACAGACAAAAAGTTTTAAGTTCTAATTGATCATAATCTTTAAGTTTATCATATGTCTTTTTTACCCATTTTTCTAAATCTGAACTTAATATCCATAGAAAAATTTCTTCCTTAGTGGAAACGTATTTATATAAATTTGCTCTTGAAAAATTTAACTCATTAGCAATTGAAGCAAGTGTGATTTTTTCTAAGGGCTCTCTTTCATATAGCTTTAATGTAGCCTCTATGATTTGTTCACGCCTAATGCTTTTTTGTTCTTCGTTTCGAGCACGTTGAAATTCCATTTCTTTACCTCCTTACTAATTGACAATTACATCATAGCAAATGAATCATAAACTTACAAGTTACTAAATGTTACTCAAAATTCATTGACAAGTTACGCAGTGTAACTTATACTTAAGTAAGTTTCATGGTGTAACTTATATTCTCGAAATCGTAGATATGATAAAAAGTCATAAATTAATGAGAAGAGACGTATAAGGAAGCTTAAGTAATTTAGAAGCAGGAGTATGTAAATGTTTTAGCCTATTTAATGTCTAGTAATATGTTAAACAACGGGGTGAACAAAGAATGAAGGATAATAGTAATGAACAGGCAAATCCATGGTTAGCAATGATAGTTATCATAGTTGGTACATTTATGTCGGTACTAAGCAGTAGTATAATTAATGTTGCATTAACTAAAATGATGTCTGTATTTGGAGTAGGATTAGATGATGTGAAGTGGGTAATGACAGCTTATACATTAGCACTTGGAGCAATTATTCCTTTAACAGGATATCTTCAAGATATTTTTGGTGCTAAAAAAGTATATATAGTTGCATTGGCAATTTTTACAATAGGGTCCGCGCTATGCGGATTTGCATGGAGCAATTCTAGTATGATAGCATTTCGTGTATTTCAAGCTATTGGAGGAGGGATGATGCAGCCTGTTGGCATGAGTATAATATATTCTGTATTTCCAAGAAAAAAGATAGGACTTGCACTTGGGGTTTATGGAATAGCAGCCATGGCAGCACCTGCTATAGGACCAACTCTTGGTGGATTGATTATAGAAAAAATGGATTGGAGACTGATTTTTACAGTAAATATCCCAATAGGAATAATAGGAGTAGTGTTGGGGATGATTATTTTAAAAGGCCAACCTATGAAACCATTTAAGGCATTTGATATAGTAGGATTTTTATCATCTACAGTAGGTTTAGTAAGTTTGTTATATGTACTTGGAAAGGGATCCTCAATTGATTGGGGCGATATGATAAATCCAATATTAATTGCGTTGGGGAGTTTAAGTCTTATATTATTTGTGGTTAACGAACTTACACATCCAGACCCACTATTAGATCTGAGAGTTCTCAAACTATTTGATTTTAGTATGAGCTTAGTTATAATAACTGTGTTAACTATAGGATTAATGGGAGGGTCATATGTATTGCCTTTATTTCTGCAGAATGTAAGGGGATATACTGCGATGCAGGCGGGACTTATCATGTTTCCATCAGCACTAGTTATGGGGGCTTTGATGCCATTAAGCGGAACGCTTTATGATAAATTCGGAGCTAAACCTGTAGTTATACCAGGTCTTATTATATTAGCACTAGCTACATTTAAGTTGTCAACAGCTATAAGCATGAATTCTAGCAAGGAATCAATAATATTTATTAACTGTATAAGATCTATTGGATTAGGAATAGCTATGATGCCTATTAGCACTGCTGGTATGAATGTAGTAAAAGGCGAAATGATTCCAAGAGCATCAGCATTGAATAGCACTATAAGACAGGTGGCAAGTTCTCTTGCTGTAACCATAATGACAGTAATAATACAATCGAAAACAAGTTATAATTATTCAAAACTTGCAGAGCAAATAAATATCTACAATAAAACAGCAGTAGGAACTATAAATTCACTAACAAAATCATATATGTATGAAGGTTTTTCACAAGAAACTTCTAAAGTTATGGCACTATCTCAATTGGCAAAAATTATTCAAGGACAAGCATCTGTAGATGCTATGGCATATTCTATTTCTGTAACTGGAGCTATAGCTGTTATTGCTATATTTTTAACATTATTTATGAGAACTAGAAGATGATATAAAAAATTAAACTATAATAGAGGAATGTGTTATTTAATAATATATATATAAATTAAAAAGATATTAATATAAAAATAATATAAAATTTTACTAATGAATTTGATAGACAAATAAGAAAATACTTATAAAGTAAATTGATTAAAGGGGATAGAATAATGAAAGTAAAGGATTTTATGATTACTGATGTAATTTCCGTAAGTAAAGAAAATACTATTAAAGATGTCATGAGGGTATTAGTCACCAATAAAATAGGCGGAGTACCAATAGTAGATAACAAGGGAATACTTTCGGGTATTGTAAGTGATGGTGATATAATAAGAAGCATAAATCCTAAAGAAGGAAAAATGTATGATTTAATTTCATATGTATTTTATCTTAAAAAGGAAGAATTAGAAGAAGAAATTGGAATTATAAAGGATACTAATATCATGACTATTGCAAAATGTAAAGATATTTTCTGTGTTTTTCCAGAAGATACTATGGAAAAGGTTTTGTCTATTTTCTCAAAACATAACTTTAAAAAGATACCGGTTATAGATAAAGAAAGAAGAGTAGTAGGAGTTATTAGTAGAGGCGATGTAATTAGATATATACAGAAAAAGATTATAGATAAGTTGTAGGTAATAGTAAAAACTTATCTATAATAATTATATTAAAAGTAGAAATAAAGATAACAATTAATCTAGGACAATAGAATATAAAAATAAAAGTGAGTGTTAATTTAGAAAATAATTTCTAGATAAACACTCACTTTTTTGTTATGGAATTAAGCAGCTTTCTTTATGGATTTTATATATTCTTTGCCCTTTATAGAATTATACTTTCCTTCCCATTTTGATACAACAACAACTGCTAGAGAATTACCTAATACATTCACAACAGTTCTAGCCATATCAAGTATACGATCTATTCCGGCTATAAAAGCTAGGCCTTCGGCTGGAATTCCAACAGAACCAAGAGTGGCTAGTAAAACTACAAAAGATACTCCTGGCACGCCTGCTATACCTTTTGAAGTAAGCATCAATACAAGCATTAAATTAATTTGAGCTGGTATTGATAAATTAATACCATATAATTGTGCAATAAATATTGCGGCAATAGCTTGGTAAAGAGTAGAACCATCTAGATTAAAAGAATAACCTGTTGGTACTACAAAAGTTGCAATAGCTTTAGGACATCCGAATTTCTCCATTTTCTCCATGATTTTGGGTAAAACTGTTTCTGAGCTTGCTGTGCTATAAGCAAGTATAAGTTCGTCTTTTAAAATTCTTATGATTGAAAAGATACTTGTCCCAACTAATTTTGCAATTAGTCCAAATATTAGTAGTATAAATAAAATCATTGAACCATAAGTTGTAACTATTAGTTTTCCAAGTGGAATTAAAGATGAAAGTCCAAACTTAGAAACTGTCACACCAATTAAAGCGAATACTCCAAAAGGAGCTGTCTTCATTATTTGATTTGTTACCCAAAACATTGCATCAGCCGTTCCTTGGGCAAACTGTATAACAGGTTTCCCTTTTTCACCAATTGCAGCAACTCCTAGACCGAACATAACAGAAAAGAAAATGACTGAAAGCATATCTCCCCTTGTAAGTGAATCAAAAATATTAGTAGGTACAATATTTATAAATGTATCTGCAAAGCTATGATGTGTTACATTTTCTGCAGTGCTTACATAAGCATCAATGCTAGATTTAGCAAGCTCTTGCATATTTATTCCTGTACCTGGGTGAAACACATTAGCAATTAAAAGTCCTAATACAATAGCAATAGTTGTTACTACTTCAAAGTAAAGAAGAGTTTTTCCTCCAAGTCTTCCAACCTGCTTAATATCTCCCGCTCCAGCAATACCAACTATAAGTGATGAAAAGACGATTGGAACTACAATCATTTTTATTAGACGAATAAAAATATCTCCAATAGGCTTTAAATATGCCTCAACAGCTGGATTTCCATAAAAAAATCCACCTACTATAATTCCAAGTATAAGTCCTACAAGAATTTGTAATGCTAGACCAAATTTAATTTTCTTCATAGTAAAGTCTCCTTCCTTAGTTTAAAATTTGAATAAAAATAATATTAAATATGACATTATTATCATTTCGGGTTGCAAATTATTAGGATTACTTAGCAACATTTTGAATTATAACATAAAAAATGAATTTTGTCTCTAGAAAAAATTCATTTTTAAAAATAAAGAATATATTCTTTTCTTGTTGTTCAATTAATTGAAAATATTTCTAATTGTTAATTATATTTTTAATAAACTTACTATGGTGTATTTACGAGAAGTTAGATTTTAACACTAAGAGAAAAGCGCCAAGATAAAGGGCTTAGGATAGAAAACTGAACATATTAATTAATATAATAAATATATATTTAGAGAATTAGATATTGATTTTCAAAAGAGTTAGCAAATTAAAATATGAAAATAAATATAGGCAATAATGCAAACCAGATAATATGAAATGTGTTTATTAAACCATAGAATATGATACTTACATTAATAAAGTAATTACAGTACTTTAGTTGTTTATCAGTTGCATCTTTCATTCTAAAATATATGAATACAAAAAGAACTGCAGGAGCTAATATTTTTAATAAAAAACTTATAGTTGGACTTTTTACTACTTCTAACATGAAAATATTTGCTTCTACGTAAAAACCAGTATTTAAGAGTAAAATAGTAAATATTATGTCTGTAACATTCAGGATATATAGAGCTAAAAATTTTATTTTTATATTTTTAAGAGAATAGTTTTTTATAAAAGTAATCATTAAAACACCTCCATTTAGTGATTATTACCACAATGAAGATATTGTATAAGCTTTATTAATTATAGGTAGATATATATTTTTTATTAGAACGTATATTTTGAACTACATTATTATAGATATGTTCTTATTTTCTAAGTAGTTTTTATGTTGCTATATTTTTATAGATAGGATTCAAAATATCAAAGAAATCAAAAAAGCTGTGGATAAGTATAGAAGTAAAGTTTGAATTAAGAAAATTTTAAGGAAAGAGCATGGTATAATTGCAGGCAAAGAAAAAATAATATAATAAAGAGAGGAGTTCAAGTAAATGGACATATACACAATAGGACATTCTAACTATTCTATAGAGAAATTAATAGATATGCTAAAGACTTATAATATTGATACTGTTGTAGATATAAGAGGAACTCCGTATTCGAAATATAATGTTCAATATAATAAGGAAACAATAGCTGAAACTTTAAAAAAAGAAGGATTTATATACATATATATGGCTAAAGAACTTGCGGCTCAAAGGCAAGATAAAAACTCTTATAATAAGGAAGGATATTCTGATTTTGAAAAGGTAATTATGGAAGAAGATTTTTTAAGAGGAATTGAGAGGCTAAAAATAGGATGTCAGAAAGGTTATAATATTGCACTTCTTGGAGCTATGCAGGATCCTATAAGGTGTCATAGGAGTATATTAGTTGGAAGATCATTAAGGGAGAATGGATTTAATGTTAAGCATATTTTGGATGACTATACTTTGGCATCTCAAGAGAAAATAGAAGAGAAACTTTTAAGTAAATACTTTAGTAATAGGAATCAGATTACTATAGACAGCTTGCTTGGTAACGAAATTAGCGAGGTTGAAATGATTAAGGAAGGTTATCGACTGGCAAATAAAGAAATTGGATATAGAGTGGAGCATTTAGAATAATATAAATCAAAATTAATATATAAGACATATATTAATATGTATTACTAAATTAGGATTTTAATTATGAAAAAAATTTTATCTAAAGTATTAAGAGGTATTGGGATTAAAAAAAATGGCATTAGAGCAGATATGTCGAGTGACCGTATTAGCTATGCAGATTATGTAAATTCTAAGAATTATTCTAGTGAAACCAACTACTTGATTTGGGTAGATACTGGAAGCTTTAAAGTGAATATTTTTAAAGGAAGCACAAATAAGTGGAACCTAATTAATAGTTATTTGTGCACCTTGGGAAAAGCCTCAACGCCAACACCTAAAGGAACTTATAAGGTTGGAATAAAGGGACTCTATTTTGGCGTAAATAAAGGATACAAGTGTTGGTATTATACACAGTTTAAAGGTAATTATTTATTTCATTCAATAATTTATAATTTGGATGGATCGGTTAGAGATGGAAGGTTAGGTATGAAGCTATCAGATGGGTGTATAAGGTTAGCCAAAGAAAATGCTAAATGGATTTATGACAATATACCTAAGGGGACTAAAGTAGTTATAAATTAACCTATATTTATATATTTGGATAGATAAATAAAAGTTAAGAGAATAATTATATAAAATTGCACTTGTAATTAGATATAAAAGAAAACATATTCACATTAAATCTAGTATATGGATTTTATTATAAAAATTACAATTATTCAGAAAATTCAAAAAACTATTGCAATTAATGATGAAATGAGATATAATTAAATCAAGATAAAGGTTTAATTTATCTTAGTGTACTGACACTTCAATCCGGCAGAAGAGTATATCTCAAGAGATATACAGTTGGTGACGGGCAACGAAAAAATCCCGGAAGCAATGTACGACAGACGGTCGTACCCAGTTGGCGGACAACGTTAAAATCAGTAACTAAGAAAGAGCAAGTGAAGTTAGTAAGATTCACTTGCTCTTTGTCTTTTGTAAAGATAATAATTGACTATTATAATTAAAGTGTTTAACATAAATATCCATCTAAATTTTATATTAGATTTAGGTGGAATTTTTATTGTAAAATAATTTTAAGAAAACAGTGATTTTCTTGCAAAGGCGGGGATTAAAATATATACTAGTTTGAGATATAAAATATATTTTATTTTTATCTAAATGTATTGATTGGAGTAATAATTTAATGAAGAAATTTAAAAAGATTTATATAGAGATAACAAATGTGTGTAATTTAGGTTGCGATTTTTGCCCTAAAACAAATAGGGAACTTAAGTTTATGGATAAGAAAAGTTTTCAACATATCGTAAATAGCGTGAAATCACATACTGATTATGTATATTTCCATCTAATGGGAGAACCATTTTTAAATGAAAATATAAAGAGTTTTTTGGATATAAGCAATGAAAATTCATTAAAGGTTAATATAACTACTAATGGAACTTTAATAAGTGAAGTTAAGGATGTGTTACTTAGTTCAAATGCTTTAAGGCAAGTTAATATTTCGCTTCATAGCTTTGAAGCGAATGAGGGACATGTTGAGTTTAGTAAATATATAGATAATATAATTGAATTTGTTAAAGAAGCTAGTGAAAAAACTAATATAATAACTTCTTTAAGGTTGTGGAATTTAGATACAAAGTATACTGCTAGTAATAGCATGAATATTGATATTTTTGAATTTCTTGAACAAAGTTTCGAAATAAAATCCAGTTTGAGAGAAAGTTTAAAGGAAAAAAATAGTTTTAAACTAAAAAATAATGTATATCTTAGTATGGGAGAGAAATTTAAGTGGCCATCATTGCAAGTTGAGGAGTTAGGAGAAAGAGTCTTCTGCTATGGGCTTAGAGATCAAGTGGGAATATTGGTAGATGGAACAGTAGTGCCTTGTTGTTTAGATAGTGATGGTAGCATAGCACTTGGTAATATCTTTGACAATACATTAGAAGAAATTCTAAGTTCAAAAAGAGCTATAGACATATATAATGGTTTTTCTGGAAGAAAGGCAGTAGAAGAATTATGCAAAAAATGTGGCTTTATAAATAGAGTAAGATAGTGGGGGCGTTGTTAAAATGGAAACAGCAATTAAGTCAGTGGGTATTTTTTTATTGATATATTTTTCGTATTACTATGTATTGAGATTCATACAATCGGTTTTTCAAGGAGCACTGAGTAGTATAAATGCAGGAATGGCTAAATTTATATATGCTTTAAGTACACCGGCTCATGAACTTGCACATTTATTAGTTGCAATTTTATGTCTTGCTAAAATAGAACAAGTACAACTTTTGCCAAAAGGAAACAGACCAGGATTTATAAGATCAAGAGTTGGAAGCAGTATGCCATTTTTAATTAGCATTAAGGAATTTCTTATAGCTATAGCACCTGTCATAATAAATATACCATTATTCATATTTATAGAGAGTAAATTTGTATTGAAAGATAAAGTTGCTGATATATCTAGAATACTAGATCCAAGAATAATAGTGAGTAAAGAAGGCATAATAACTATATTTTTATTTCTAGTGTTAATAAGTGGAATAGCACCAAGTCATGAAGATTTTAAGGGAATGATAAAAGGACTTATAATTCTTAGTGCAGTTATATTCGGATTATCATTTTTAACTTCAAGGTTTTTAGATATGAAGTGGATGAATGCAAAGCCAATATTAACAGTACTATTATACTATATTGAATTAATAGTATTCGTGTTGATAATAAATGCTATTATACATTATAGGAATTGTTTCAAAATAACATGGATTATATTAATAAGTGCCATAAAACATGCTTTTAGAAAAAGTTGATGGGCAATCACTCTTAAATGGTAAATACTTTATACAGATACTTAATTTGAACATTGAAAGAAAATTTTTGTATAAATATAGAAATAATGGCTATACTCCTTGATAAGGAGTGATTATTATGGTAAATAAAAAGAAATTATTTATAGGTATGACATTAGCATTAGTACTTATATTTTCTATAACATATTATTTTTCAGAAAAGTATATAAGTAACAAAAATGCTAAAAATAATCCTGTATCATCAAGTGAAATAAATAATAAATTAAATGATAATATAAGAATTTATTTATATGCAGGTGAAAAGAAAGAAAAAGAATTAACATTATCAGAGTTAAAGAAAGAATTAAATATAGATAAGAATTTAACAGAAACGGAATTATCAAAGGCATTAAAAGATAAGGGATATGTATTAGAAGTAGAATCTAATGGAGAAATGACTTATAAAAGAGATGCTTCTAAAGCTGTAAAACCTAATAAATATTATATTGGAGAAAAAGATGGCTTTTTAGCAATATATAAAACTGATGATAATGGAACTTTATCAATTGAAAATAGCGAAGATGTGTATACTAATAGTAAAAAAGTAGATAACTTAAGTGAGATAGATAAAGACAAAATTAAGAATTTTGAGCTTGAATATAATTCAAAAGACGATGCGGAAGAAAGCTTATCAGAATTTTTATCATAATGGAAATCTGATAGGTAAATTTTAATTAATAAAAGGCATGTAAGTATTAAATTACTAACATGCCTTTTATTAATTAAAAAATACATTGTTGAAAGATTTGCCTGAAAATGATAAAGTATAAGTTAGGTTTTAATAATGTAGAAATTAGTTTTTTAGCTAAATTTTAAATATAGTTATAGATATAGAAAAGTTGGTGTGAAATAGATGTACGAATATATAAAAGGTAAATATATTGGGATAAATAAAGATTATGTAATAGTAGAGAATAGCGGTATAGGCTACAAGATATTTACATCAGGTGCTACAATGTCCTCGATGCCAAAGAATGGAGAGGAGATTATGCTTTACCTTGAGCAAATAGTAAGGGAAGATTTTATTGGATTATATGGGTTTGATTCAAAGGAAGAGCTAGAGATGTTTAAGCTTCTTTTAACAGTAAGTGGAGTTGGACCAAAAGCAGCATTATCTTTACTATCTATAAGCAGAGTTAATAATTTAAAATATGCAATAATGATTGGCGATGAGAAACACATCTGTAGAGGTGTGGGAATAGGGAAAAAAACAGCAGCTAGAATTATTTTAGAGATCAAAGATAAACTAAAGCCAGATGAACTAGTGGATAGCAGTTTGGAAATTGATACAAAGGATAATGAGAATGTTATGGCATTATCAGAAGCTTTAAGTGCGTTAATTGCGCTAGGGTATAGCGAGAAGGAAGCAGAATCAGTACTTAAAAAGATAGATAAGAATGATAGTGTAGAAAATATCATTAAAAATGCATTAAAGGCGTTGATGGGATAAAGATACTAAGACATAAATAGCAAAAAATTATACATATATGACTCATAGGAAAAGGGGGAGGTTTTTTGGAAAGAATAGTTAATCAATCTGAGATGCAAGAAGATTTTAATTCTGAACTTAGTTTAAGACCTCAAAAAATAAATGAATATATAGGACAAGACAAAGTAAAAGAGCGATTAGATATATTTATTAAAGCTGCAAAAAATAGAAAAGAAGCATTAGATCATACACTTTTATATGGACCACCTGGACTTGGAAAAACTACTTTAGCCAATATTATAGCAAAAGAAATGGGTGGGGATTTAAAAATTACTTCTGGACCAGCAATAGAAAGAGCAGGAGAGTTAGCAGCGATACTAACAACACTAAAAGATTATGATGTTTTATTTATAGATGAAATACATAGGCTAAATAGGAATGTTGAGGAAATATTATATCCTGCTATGGAGGATTATGCTTTAGATATAGTTATAGGAAAAGGTGCTACAGCGAAATCTATAAGAATTGATCTTCCTAAATTTACACTAATTGGAGCAACAACAAGGATTGGAATGCTTACATCACCACTTAGAGATAGATTTGGTGTGCTTTGTGCAATGGAATATTATACAGATGAAGAACTTAAGGAGATAGTAAGTAGAAGCGCTTTGGTTTTTGGATGCGCAATTACTGAAGAGGGTGCTTTGGAAATTGCTAAGAGATCTAGAGGAACACCTAGAATTGCAAATAGACTATTAAAAAGAGTTAGGGATTATTCAGAAGTAAAATCTAATAAGCTAGTATCATTGAAAGAGGCTAGAGAGGCTTTAGAATTATTGGAAGTTGATAATCAGGGATTTGATAAAGTTGATAATAAAATACTTGAAGCTATTATTGATAATTTTAACGGGGGACCTGTTGGGATTGAAACACTTTCGTATTTTATAGGTGAGGAATTGGGAACTATAGAAGACGTATATGAACCATACTTACTTCAAAAAGGTTTTATAATAAGAACACCAAGAGGAAGAATAGCAAGTGATAAGGCATATGAACATCTTGGAAGAGTAAACAATTCAAAAAGCAAAAGTAATAATGGGAAAGTACAAGGTAGCTTTTTTGATAAATAGATAAATAGGGATTTATTAGTAAGCACTTTAAAATTGAGTTTTGAACAACCGATATAGTTTTTAAAAGTTTAACTTCGTTAGAAGTGTCAATAATAAGAATAAGCTGTTAGTTAGGAGAAGATAAATAAATGAACGTAAAAGATTTTGATTTTTATTTACCAGAAGAGTTGATAGCTCAACATCCGTTGGAACAAAGAGATTCATCAAGACTTATGGTTTTAGATAAGAAAACTGGTGAGATTAAGCATAAGAAATTTCATGATATTATAGAATACTTAAATGAAGGAGATACTTTAGTATTAAACAATACAAGAGTAATGCCAGCAAGATTAATTGGAGAAAAGGAAGGTACTGGCGGAAAAATTGAGTTCCTTTTACTTAAAAGAATTGAAAAGGATAGATGGGAGTGCCTGGCAAAGCCTGGTAAATCGGCGAAAGTTGGTAGAAAATTCACATTTGGGGAAGGTAAGTTAAAAGCTGAAGTTGTTGAAGTGGAAGAAAACGGAAATAGAATAGTTGAATTTTTCTATGATGGAATATTTGAGGAAGTTCTAGATTCACTTGGGGAGATGCCTTTGCCACCATATATTCATGAGAGATTAGAAGATAGGGAAAGGTATCAAACAGTGTATTCTAAAGAAAATGGTTCTGCTGCAGCACCTACTGCGGGATTACATTTTACAAAAGAGTTATTGCAAGAAATAAAGAATAAAGGAATTAACATAGTATATCTAACATTACATGTTGGACTTGGAACTTTTAGACCTGTAAAAGTTGAATCTCTAGAGGAGCATGAAATGCATTCAGAGTTTTATATGCTTTCAAAAGAAAGTGCAGATATAATAAACGAAACTAAAAAAAGAGGAAATGCGGTTATATCTGTTGGAACAACTTCAACAAGGACATTAGAAACTATTGGTGATGAAAATGGATTTGTTAAGGAACAAAGTGGATGGACTAATATATTTATTTATCCTGGATATAAATTTAAAGTAGTGGATAAGTTAATTACAAACTTCCATTTACCAGAATCTACATTGATAATGCTTGTTTCAACTTTAGCAGGAAGAGAAAATGTTATGAATGCATATGAAGAAGCAGTAAATGAAAAATATAGATTTTTCTCATTTGGAGATGCTATGTTTATTAAATAAAAGTTTTGATTACATTGATGAGGTGACATAGTCAAGTGTTTCAATATAAAATGGGATGAATTAGAAAATAGATATTGATTTTATAATTCAGCTAACAACTAAATGGAAGTTAGTTTCTTTAAAGAATCTCAGAGTTGCTCAGTAAACAAATGTAGCTGAGTTTCGTAAAAATATAATTAAGAGGTGAACGCTTGTGAGTAAAAGGTATACTTTATTAAAAAAGGATGGAAAAGCAAGGAGAGGGCAGTTTGAAACTCCTCATGGAACTATACAAACTCCAGTATTCATGAATGTTGGAACATTAGCAGCTATAAAAGGTGCAGTTTCTAGCATGGATTTAAAGGAGATAGGGTGCCAGGTTGAACTTTCTAATACATATCATCTTCACTTAAGACCAAGTGATAAAGTGGTTAAAAAACTTGGAGGATTACATAAGTTTATGAATTGGGATAGACCAATTCTTACAGATTCAGGTGGGTTTCAAGTATTTTCGTTAGCTAAGATGAGAAAAATAAAAGAAGAAGGCGTGTATTTTAATTCACATATAGATGGAAAGAAAATATTTATGGGGCCAGAAGAATCAATGCAAATTCAAAGTAATTTGGCATCTACAATAGCAATGGCTTTTGATGAATGTATTGAAAATCCAGCACCTAGAGAATACGTGGAAAGATCAGTAGAAAGAACTACAAGATGGCTTGAAAGATGTAAGAATGAAATGGATAGATTAAATTCTATGCCAGATACAATAAATAAGGAACAAATGCTATTTGGAATAAATCAGGGTGGAGTTTATGAAGATATAAGGATAAAGCACGCTAAAGAAATAACTAAGATGGATCTAGATGGATATGCCATAGGTGGGCTTGCTGTTGGAGAAACTCATGAAGAAATGTATAGAGTGATAGATGCAGTTGTACCACATTTGCCAGAAGATAAACCTATATATTTAATGGGAGTAGGTACACCTAGCAATATATTGGAAGCGGTCGACAGAGGCGTGGATTTCTTTGATTGTGTACTTCCAGCCAGAAATGGGAGACACGGAAATGTATTTTGTAGTGAAGGCAAGCTTAATCTTATGAATGCAAAATATGAGCTTGATGATAGACCTATTGATGATGGTTGCGAATGTCCAACGTGCAAGAATTATACAAGAGCATATATAAGACATTTATTTAAAGCAAAGGAAATGCTTGCGATGAGATTATGTGTTTTACATAATTTGTACTTTTATAATAAGTTAATGAAAGATATAAGAGACGCAATTGAAGGTGGTTATTTCAAGCAATTTAAGGAAGAAAAATTATCACAATGGGAAGGAAGATAATTGAAAATAATTATTTATGAATTTGGTGGGATATAGATCTTTACACAATTTCTAAATGAACATGAGTAACAAATGTAGGTTTATATTGACATTAAAGTAAATAAAATGTAAACTACATATCATGAATAGAAAAAAATAATAAACACATTGGAGGAAAAGTATGGATAATATGTTAGCGTTACTTACGAGCGTAGTACCTTATTTACTTGTATTTGTGATATTTTTTTTCCTTCTTATATTACCTGAGAAGAAGAGAAAAAAGAAATATCAAGGTATGATTGATGAATTAAAAGTAAATGATGAAATTGTGACAAGAGGTGGAATCATAGGTAAGATTACACATATGGATGAAAAATCAGTTACAATTGAAAGTGGTCCTGCAAAAACTAGAATTAAATTAGAGAAGAGCGGAATATCTCATAAAATAAAGATGGATTAATCATAATGCCCTTTAATATTTCATAAAATGAAGTGTTGGGGGGTGTTTTTGATGGAAAATAGTAAATATTTTAGATCAGTAGTAAAAGGTACTATTGGAACTTTGATTCTAAGCTTCATAGGAGTTACAATTCTATCTTTATTGATGACTAAACTAGTATTTAGTAAAGGTATTTTTAACATGATATATGTAATAATATCTTTATGCAGTTTAAGTTTAGGAGCAATGATAGGAGCAAAGAAAAATGAATCAAAGGGATGGCTTGTAGGCTTTGGAGTAGCACTATCATATTATTTAGTATTGTTTATACTATCTAGTAGTTTTAATGGAGAATTAGCATTTAAGCTTTTTGATTTCATTAAATTGATTATAGCACTGGTTGTAGGTACTCTTGCTGGGATGCTAGGGATAAATTTATAAGATACTTCAGTTTTTAATGACTAACTTTACAAAGATTAAAAGAAGTTATACATATGTGAAATCATTTTTATTTAAATGAAGGTTAAACAGTATTTTAATGTTATATTATACATTAATAAAAAACTTTATTAAGAAATTATAGTGTGCTATAATGAACAATGTGCAACATAAGAATGTAATAATATTTAAAATTAAGAAGTAATAAGTTCTTTAAAATTCAGCTTAAAGACTTTAATTTCTTAATTTTAAATATTAAAGTATTTTACATAATAAAGGAAACTGTTAATGAAATTGTAATCCAAAATTTTCAGTAAGGAATATATAGTAAATACTAACCTAATGAAAGACATAATATGCAGAGGGGGATTAAGATGAAAAGAAAAAGCAAAAGTTCAGCATTGTTGATATTAATTATTGCTGTAATTGGACTGTTAGCTTTTGCAGGATTTAAAGGATTTGTTCTAGGAGGATGGGAATTTAAATCATTTGATAAAGTAATAACTAGAGGACTAGATTTACAAGGCGGAGTTTCTGTTCTTATGGAAATTCAAAAAGATGATGTAACTGCAGAAGAATTACAAAGTGCTAAGGAACATTTATCTTTAAGAGTAAATAAACTTGGTGTTGCAGAAACAATTGTAGCAACAGAAGGTCCAAAGAGAATAAGAGTAGATGTACCGGGATTAACTAATTCTAAGGAAATAGTAGATAGTTTGGTTAAGTCTGGTAATTTGAGTTTTAAAGGGCCAGATGGAACTGAAATTTTAACAGGTTCAGATGTAAAAAAAGCAACTGCACAAATGAATCAACAAAATGGTGGATATGAAGTTGGTTTAGAATTAAATGATGAAGGTGCACAAAAGTTTGCAGATGCAACAGGAAAATATATTGGGCAAAATATTTCAATCTACCTTGATGACGAAGAAATATCAACTGCGCGAGTAAATTCGCAAATTTCAGGTGGAAAAGCAAGTATTGAAACACATGATACATTAGAAAAGAATAAAGAATTAGCTGGAATGATTAATGCAGGTGCACTTCCACTTCCAGTTAAAGAAGTTTCAGTTAGTAATGTTGGAGCGGAACTAGGAGCTACAGCATTTCCAAACTCTGTTAAGGCGGGAATTATAGGAGTTGGATTAGTATTTTTATTCATGCTATTCCATTATAGAATTCAAGGATTAATGGCTAATATTGCTTTAACTTTGTATATAACACTTACACTTTTTGCTTTTATAGAAGTAGGTGTTACATTGACTCTTCCAGGTATAGCAGCATTCTTGCTTACTATTGGTGTGGCTGTTGATGCTAATATACTAACGTTTGAAAGAACTAAAGAGGAGTTAAAGAAAGGGTATACTGTTAAGGCGGCAGTGAAAAAAGGATCAGAGCATGCATTATCTTCAATAGTAGATTCTAACATGACAACTTTACTTGCATCACTAATTCTATATTTTATAGGATCTGGAGCAGTAAAAGGTTTTGCAATTACACTTATGATAGGTATAGTTATAAGTTTATTTACAGGTTTGGTAGTAACAAAAGTACTTGTTAATTTAGCTGTTGAAAGTGGAATTATAAATAAACCATCACACTTTGGTGTTACTTTGAAAAAGGGGGATGAAAAACATGCTTAAAATAATGGAAAAGACAAAATTATGGTTTTCAATATCCCTAATCATTATTGTAATCGGAATGGGATTCTTATGTGTTAGAGGACTAAACTTTGGTATAGATTTTAAAGGTGGTTCTGAAATAGTACTTCAACTAGACGAAAGTATAAATAAAGATGATGTTGACACAATCATTCGAAGTTATGCACCAGATGCTTCGACGAATACAATTAATAATAATCAATATGAAATAAAATCAGCAGATCTGGATAGTGATAAGTTAGGATTAATTGTATCTGATTTAGAATCTAAATATAAACTGGATGATAAAGTGCTAGTTTCACAAAATGAAATAGGATCATCAGTAGGTAGAGAGTTGACTCAAAATTCTATATATGCATTACTTGCGGCTTTTGCAGTAATGTTAGTGTATATAGCTATTAGATTTGAATTCAAATTTGGAGTAGCGGCTATAGCGGCCACAATTCATGATATATTAGTAACTATTTCTGTTTACTCAATATTTTATATTCCAGTAAATACACCTTTTATAGCAGCGATACTGACTATAGTTGGATATTCTATGTGTGATACGATAGTTATTTTTGATAGAATTAGAGAAAACACAAAGATAATGAGAAGAGCGAAATCAATTGAAGTGGCAGATGTAAGTTTGACTGAAACTATAGCAAGATCATTATATACTTCTTCAGCAACAGTAGTTACTATAATAGCAATGAATTTTTTAGTGCCATCTGTTCAAGCATTTACGATTCCTTTAATTGTAGGTATCATAAGTGGAGCGTATTCATCAATATGTATAGCATCACCAATTTGGGTATACTTAAAAGATAGAGTTAGAAGCCAAAAGAAAAAATTACAAAAAGCTTAATTACTGGAAATGAAGAAACCTCCAGCACAATGGGGGTTTTTTCATTTGTTAACAAAATAATTGTAAAATTTATTATAATCATTTATAATAAAGGTGTTTTCTAATTTTATGGAGGAATAAACCATGCGTAAATTCTGGGAAAGTATATATTGTCCAAATTATATTAGTGGATATAACCCATTTATACTTAAGGGTATGAACAAAGCAATAGAGAGATTAGCTTTGGCGGTAAATAATAGACAAAAAATAGTTGTTTATGGTACATATAATGTCGATGGGATTTGTGCAGTTTCATCGTTAATTCTTGTTTTAAGATATTTAAATGCTGATGTAGAATATTTAATATATGATAGGCAAGAAGCTGATGCTAGAATAAATTCGGTAGATATAAAAAATAACGTAGATTTTTTAGGTGCTGAACTATTAATAACTTTAGGTGTTGGATTAAAATCTAAAGAAGAAGTTGAGCTATGCAAAAAACTAGGTATTGATTTAATTATTCTTGAAAATGAAGAAAGTGATCTTGTTAATGACTATATTTACATAAATCCTAACCAAAAGGGGTGCCAATACAGATATAAGAACTTATCGACAAGTGGACTTACTTTTAAACTTATGCAAGCTATTGCTATATATTATAATATGAAAAGTATAAATAAATATTTAGATTTAATACTTATAGGTATTCAGTGGGCAAAGGTACCATCAAAAGGAGAAAATGGAGTACTAATTAAAGAAGGAAATAAGTTCCTGATGAATACTAATAATAATGGATTGAGATCAATAATAGAATTTAACAGTTTGGAAGAGTTTAATAATGATGGTATAAATAATATAATTGAATTCATAATTCCGCCTATAGGTGCGGTAGGTGTTATGGATAATGCTAGAATTGTATTGGAGCTCTTAACTACAAATGATAAAGATAGAGCTGATCAAATTGTTAAATATTTATATAGACTTAAAACAAATAATTCTATAAGGTATATGGAAAGTTAATGAAATAGTAAAGCAATATTTATTAATTAGTAGTTGTTTAATATTGAATCATAAATGATATGTTAAATTAAATTCTATGGAGGAGTTAAAATGGATTTACAAGAAAAAATAAGGGTAATCGAAAATTTTCCTAAAGAAGGAATTAGTTTTAAGGACATAACAACATTAATTGCTGATGGAGAAGCGCTAAGAGAAACTATTAATAGAATAGTTAAACATCTAGAGGATAAAAAAATTGATTTGATTGTTGGGCCTGAAGCAAGAGGATTTATTTTTGGAGTTCCTGTGGCATATGCTTTAGGAGTAGGATTTATTCCAGTAAGAAAGCCAGGAAAATTACCAGGAGAAACTATATCAGTTAATTATGGATTGGAATATGGAGAGGATCAGCTTCAACTTCATAAAGATGCAATCAAACCAGGTCAAAGAGTTGCTGTTGTAGATGACTTATTAGCAACAGGGGGGACTGTAGAAGGCGTTGCTAAATTAATAGAACAAGCAGGTGGAATAGTTGCTTCACTTGATTTTGTAATAGAACTAACTGAATTAAAAGGAAAAGATAAATTAGAAGGATATGATGTACTATCATTAGTTAAATACGACATCTAAGTTGTGATTTTAGGTATTTTAAGAGTTGTTTCTGGGCATTATAATTGGTAAGGATTCCATTTCTTTTAAATGTATTGTTGAAAATAATTCTAAAATAATATATAATTATTAAAAAGTTAGGCTGGTTATTAAACCAGCCTTTGAATTTAGGTATATTCAAAAAAGCGGAGCGGAATTCAGGATACTTTATTAATTTAATTGTATTTTATGCTGATAAATTGACTAACGCTAAGAATCAGTATTTACTAAATTATCTGCCTAAAAATTATACTGTAATTTCTAATCTGTTATTTTGTTTTAGATACTTACTTCAAATGAATTAATATAGAAGGAGCGTAATCCTTATGATTGATAAATTACTGGAAAAGATTGATAAGAATTGTAATAATGTTGATGTTGAAATGGTAAAAAAAGCATATGATTTTGCTGAAAAAGCTCATAAGGACCAAAAAAGGGAATCTGGTGAACCGTATATTATTCATCCGATAGCAGTAGCTGAAATTCTAGCTGAGTTGGGTATGGATACTAATACTATTGTAGCTGGATTATTGCATGATGTAATTGAAGATACGGAGTTTTCTTATGATGAAACAGTTAGCCTTTTTAATGCGGAAATCGCTAATCTTGTAGAAGGTGTTACGAAGCTTACTAAGCTTGGAGAAATGGAATATAAAACTAAAGAAGAGCAACAAGCTGATAATGTGAGAAAAATGTTGCTTGCTATGGCAAAAGATATAAGAGTAATAATTATTAAATTGGCAGATAGATTACATAATATGAGAACTCTAAAATTTATGCCAGCAAAAAAGCAAAAAAATAAAGCAAAAGAGACATTGGATATTTACGCGCCTTTAGCGCATAGGCTTGGTATGTCTAAAATTAAATGGGAATTAGAGGATTTATGTTTTAGATATTTACATGAAAAAGAATATTATGAATTAGTAGATAGTATTGCGGAAAAGAGAGTAGAAAGAGAAACTTACATAAACGACATAGTAAATGATTTAAAACAAAAGCTTGGAAATTCTGGAATTGAATCAGATATTGATGGAAGACCAAAGCATTTTTATAGTATCTATAAAAAGATGGTTAGTAAGAATAAAAGCATAGAGCAAATTTTTGATTTAACGGCTATTAGAGTTTTGGTGCATTCTGTTAAGGATTGCTATGGTGTCCTTGGAATAGTGCACACTATCTACAGACCAATTCCAGGAAGGTTTAAAGATTATATAGCAATGCCTAAACCAAACATGTATCAATCATTACATACCACTGTAATTGGACCACAAGGTAAAACTTTTGAAATTCAAATTAGAACTTTTGAAATGCATAAAACAGCAGAATATGGAATTGCAGCTCACTGGAAATATAAAGAGGGAGATAATGCCAAAGGAGAGCAAGATAAGCAAAAGGATTTTGAAAAGAAGCTAGTATGGCTTAGAGATATGTTGGAATGGCAGAAGGAAACATCAGATGCTGAGGAGTTTATTGAAGGTTTTAAGATAGATTTGTTTTCAGATGAAGTATTTGTATTTACTCCAAAAGGTGTTGTAATAAATTTATGCAGCAATGCTACGCCTATAGACTTTGCATATAGAATACATACTGATGTAGGAAATAAGTGCGTAGGTGCTAAGGTTAATGGTAAAATAGTTCCTTTAGATTATACTCTCAAGACAGGAGAAATTGTAGAAATTTTAACTTCGCCTAATGCTAAGGGACCTAATATGGATTGGTTAAACATCGCAAAAAGTAATCAATCTAAGAGCAAAATAAAACTTTGGTTTAAAAAGGCTAAAAGAGAAGAAAATATGCTAAAGGGCAAGGAACTTCTTGAAAAGGAATTAAAGAAACAGTGTGTTAACTATGCTGACGTTGCTAAAGGGGATTTTTATGAAAAATTAGTGAAGAGATATAATATTCATTCTATGGATGATTTATATGCTTTAATTGGTATAGGAGGATTCTCTGTATCTACTCTTATTGCAAGATTGAAGGAAGACAATGGGATAGGCGTAGATAAGGTAAACAAGGAAAAAGAAAATAAGGAAATTTTAAATAAGAATATCGAGGAACAAATTGCAAAAACAGCAAGAAAACCAGAACCCAATGGATATGGAATAACAGTAAAAGGTGAAAGTAATCTTATGGTCAGGTTTGCTAAGTGTTGTAGTCCAGTTCCTGGAGATGAAATTTTAGGATATATAACTAAAGGTAGAGGAGTATCAGTTCATAGGAGTGATTGCAGTAATTTGCAAAACCTTATAGATACAGATAAAGATAGAGTAGTAGAAGTTAATTGGGGATCAGCACAAGGTACATCTTATTTTGCAGAAATTCAAGTTGTAGCTGATGATAGAGATGGATTGCTAGCAGATATAATGAGTGTTATAACAGAGCTTAAACTACAGTTAAGTGCTGTAAATGCGAATTTAGCAAAGCAAGGATCGGCACTAATTAATGTAAAAATAAAAATTACATCTGTCGATAGTCTGAAGGATTTAATGAAGCGACTTAAAAGATTAAAAGGTGTGACAGATGTATATAGAGTAAATAGTTAGAATCTTATATATATCAGAAAGGTGAGATAACATGAGAGCAGTTGTACAAAGAGTGAGCTCATCTAGCGTTTGTGTTGATGGAGATATAATTGGTGAAATAGGTGTAGGCTTTAATGTATTAATAGGAATATCTAAGGATGATACTTTTGAAGACCTAAAATATATAAAAGATAAGATTATCAATTTGAGAGTGTTTCATGATGAAAATGATAAAATGAATTTGTCACTATTGGATATTAAAGGTGAAATACTTGTGATATCTCAGTTTACATTGTATGGTGATTGTAGAAAAGGAAGGAGGCCCAATTTTATGGAAGCACAAGGTGGAGAAGAGGCTAAAAAGCTGTATGAAGAATTCTTAGATCTTCTTAAGACATCAAACTTAAAAGTTGAATGTGGAGAATTTGGAGCAGACATGAAGGTTAAAATTAATAATGATGGGCCTGTTACCATATTATTAGATAGTAAGAGAAATTTTTAGGAGGAGTTCAAATTGATTATAAAAACATTAATAGCGGGAATGTATGAAGAAAATTGTTATTTAATAATGGATGAAGGCACCAAGGAACTTGCAATTATAGATCCAGGCGGGCAGCCGAATTTGATAGAAAAAGAGATTAGTAGGTTGGATGGAAAGCCTAAATTTATTCTTTTGACACATGGACATATGGATCATGTGGGAGCAGTTATTGAATTAATGAATAAACTCAATATTCCTTTTTATATAAGTGAAAATGAAGAACAATATATGAAAAATGACGAGTTTGTATTTGGATCACTGCCAAAAGCTTCAAAATATTTAAAAGAAGGAGATACAGTATCTTTAGGCAATAATATAATTAAAGTTATAGAGACAGCTGGGCATACAGCAGGTGGTATATGCTTCCTAGTAAATGATGAACTGTTTACAGGAGATACTCTTTTCCAAGGATCTATTGGAAGAAGTGATTTTCCAGGAGGGAATGGAGCACAGCTTATAAAAAATATAAAGGAAAAGTTATTGCCTTTAGGAGATGGTGTTAAAGTTTATCCGGGACACGGACCAGCATCTACAATAGGATATGAAAAAAGGAATAATCCATTTTTATAAAAATAAAAATGTGCATTAATTTGCACATTTTTAAGGGGAGAAACGATGGAAGTTAAAGTTAGTTTAAATGATTTTAAATTTAGATACGAAGTATACCAATTATTTAATGTATATTACTCAATGAGGGAAATTAAATTTGTGGGTGCAGAAGATGCAGATTATATGGTTTATATTGATGAGAAAACCTTAAGGTTTGAATATAATAATTATTATGTAGAAGAATCTTTAGGAGAAGATATTAAAAATTCTCTTAGAAGATTTCTTTTTCTGTGCCTTAGAAATGTAACTCATGACATTTATCCTTGGGGAATATTAATTGGAATCAGACCATCTAAAATAGCATTAAAATTGCTTGAAGAAGGCAATACTGAAGATGAAGTGATAGAAATATTTAAAGAAAAATACTTGGCTCATGAGGATAAAGCTAGACTTTGTATAGATGTGGCAAAAGCTGAGAAAAAAATAGTTAATAAGGATAAAAATACTATAGCTATATATATAGGCATGGCATTTTGTCCAACAAAATGTTTATATTGCTCATTTACTTCGAACCCTATAGGTGTTTATAAAAAGATGGTGACGCCATATATAGAGGCACTTATTAAAGAGATAAAAGGTATGAGTTCATATGTGAAGGAAAGAAAACTTAATATCGAATCAGTATATTTTGGTGGCGGTACTCCAACATCAGTAAGTGATGAAGAGTTCAACATAATCATGAAAGAAATTTATAATTGTTTTATTAAGGATGATAATATAAAAGAGTTTACGGTTGAATGCGGAAGACCAGATACGCTTACTAGAAATAAACTTCAGACAATGAAAGAGTATGGAGTAGATAGAATAAGTATTAATCCCCAAACAATGAATGATAAAACTTTAAATTTAATTGGTAGAACTCATTCTTCAGCAGATATAAAAGAAAAATTTAAAATGGCTAGAGAACTTGGATTTGATGATATTAATATGGATATAATAATAGGACTTCCAGGTGAGACGCATGAAGATGTCATTCATACTAAGAATGAGTTAATAAAACTAAAACCTGATAGCATTACAGTTCATGGCCTAGCGCTTAAAAGAGGGTCTAGAATGTATGAAGAATTTATCTTGAAAAAAGGAATACAAATTACGTCCCAAGATGAAATTATAAAAATGTATGAAGAAAGTAGGAATCTGGCAGAAAATTTAGGTATTTCACCATATTATATGTATAGGCAAAAAAATATGGTTGGAAATATGGAGAATTTAGGTTATGCTAAAGAAGGCAAAGAATGTATATACAATATTCAAATGATTGAGGAAAAACAAACAGTAATTGCACTGGGAGCAGCAGCTGTAAGTAAAGTGATATTTTTAGAGGAAGATAGACTTGAAAGATTTCCAAACTTAAAAGATCTTCATGAATATGTATCTAGAATTGATGAAATGATTGAGAAAAAGAAAGCGTTGCTTGATACATTGTATACATAATTAACTGTAATAAATTAGAATATTGTAAATTTGTTTAGTCAAATAGGAGGAAAAGATCAATGGCGATTGAAATGCAAGCACCAAAAGGCACCAAGGATATGTTGCCTGAAGATGCCTATAAGTGGCATTATATAGAAAGTGCCTTTAGAAAGGTTGCTAAAACATATGGAATTAGAGAAATTAGAACTCCGATGTTCGAACACACAGAATTATTTTTAAGAAGTGTTGGGGATACAACAGATATAGTTCAGAAAGAAATGTATACTTTCAATGACAAGGGAAATAGAAGTATAACATTGAAACCAGAAGGAACTGCATCAGCAGTAAGGGCATTTGTGGAAAATAGATTATTTAACGAAGCTCAGCCAACAAAATTATACTATATTACACCAGCGTTTAGATATGAAAATGTCCAAAAAGGAAGGCTTAGACAATTTCATCAATGTGGATTAGAAGTGTTTGGCTCAAATGCAGCTTCAATGGATGCGGAAGTTATAGCAGTCGCTATGGATACATTAAAAGAATTAGGATTAAAAAGTTTAAGTTTAAATATAAATAATTTAGGTTGCCCAAGTTGTAGACCTAAATATAATGAAGCGCTTAAGAAATTTTTAGCTGATAATTATGATGGACTTTGTGATACTTGTAAAGATAGATTTGAAAAAAATCCTATGAGAATATTGGATTGTAAAGAGAAGAAATGTCATGAAATTACTAAAAATGCGCCGATAATATTGGATTATGTTTGTGAAGAGTGTAGTACACATTTTAATAAAGTCAAAGAATATTTAGATATCTTAGGACTTCCTTATACAATAGATCCAGGCATCGTAAGGGGATTAGACTATTACACAAAAACTATATTTGAAATCTTAACTTCTGATTTTACTGTATGTGGAGGAGGAAGGTATGATAAGCTTATAGAAGAACTTGGTGGACCAGATATGCCAGCAGTTGGATTTGGTATGGGTGTTGAAAGATTAATTATGACTTTAGAAAAAGAAAATATAGAAATACCTAAAGAAAAATTATTTGATTTATATATTGGTGCTAGAGGAGAAGCGGAAAGTAAGTATGCTTTTAAGCTGGCTAGTGATTTAAGGGCTTTAGGTGTGAAGTGTGAGATAAATCACATGGGTAGAAGCGTGAAAGCTGAAATGAAGTATGCAAACAAATTAGGAGCAGCATTTACTACTATTTTAGGTGAAGATGAATTAACAAATAGAAAAGTTAATTTGAAAAGAATGAGCGATGGTGAGATTTTTGAAGTTTCATTAGAAGACTTGATGGAAATAGCTAAAATAGTTAAATAAGAATAAGTTAAACTAAGGGAGGATTTTAGTAATGGGTGAATCTTTAAATGGATTAAAACGTACAATGATGTGCGGTGAACCTAGAGAAGAACATGTAGGTAAAAAAATAACATTAATGGGATGGGTTCAAAGAAACAGAAAGCTTGGAGCACTTGAATTTGTTGATTTAAGAGATAAGACAGGTATAATGCAAGTTGTATTTGGTGAGGAAATTAATGCAGAAGCTTTTGAAAAGGCAAAAGGAGTAAGATCTGAATACTGCGTAGCAGTAACAGGGGAAGTTGTTAAAAGAGAAAGCGTTAATGAAAACATGCCAACTGGTTTTGTTGAATTAAAATGTGAAAATATAAAGATACTTTCAGAATCAGAAACTCCACCAATATATATAAAAGAAGATTTAGACGCTGCAGAAAATATCAGATTAAAATATAGATATTTAGACTTAAGAAGATCTGATATGCACAAAATATTTGAAATTAGAAGTAAAACTACAAAAGCTATACGTGATTATTTAGAAGAAAATAACTTCTTAGATGTAGAAACTCCTATTTTATCAAAGAGTTCTCCAGAGGGAGCTAGAGATTACTTAGTACCTTCAAGAAATTATCCTGGAATGTTCTATGCGCTTCCACAGTCACCACAAATATTTAAGCAGTTATTAATGGTATCTGGATTTGATAGATATTATCAAATAGCTAAATGCTTTAGAGATGAAGACCTAAGAGCGAATAGACAACCAGAATTTACTCAAGTTGATATGGAATTAAGTTTTGTAGAACAAGAAGATATAATGGCAGTAAACGAAGGGTTAATTGCTCATGTATTTAAAAAAGTAGCAGGTGTAGATGTTCAGCTTCCAATAAAAAGAATGACATTTAAAGATGCTATGGAAAAATACGGATCTGATAAACCAGATTTAAGATTTGGGATGGAAATAACTAATATAACAGAAGATGTTAAGGATTTAGATTTTGTTGTATTTAAATCAGCGATAGAAGCTGGTGGATCTGTTAGAGCTTTATGTTTAAAATGTGGAGCAGACCTTGGAAGAAAGCCTTTAGATAAATTAGGGGAGTTTGTTAAGACTTACAAGGCTAAAGGTCTTGCTTGGATTCAAATTAAAGAAGATGGTGTTAAATCATCAATAGCTAAGTTCTTAACTGATGATGTAACAAATTCTATAGTAAAAACTATGAATGCTGAAACTGGAGATGCTATACTTATAGTAGCAGATAAAAATTCAGTGGTATTCCAAAGTTTAGGTGCGTTAAGATTAGAACTTGCTAAGCAATTTGATTTGATTAAGGATAAGAATGAATTTAATTTCACATGGATTACTGAATTCCCACTATTTGAATATAGTGAAGAAGAAGAAAGATATAAAGCTTGTCATCATCCATTTACTGCACCAATGGATGAGGATTTAGATTTTATCGAATCAGATCCAGGAAATGTACGTTCTAAGGCTTATGACTTAGTATTAAATGGTGAAGAACTAGGTGGAGGTTCTATAAGAATTCATGATACAGCTCTTCAAGAAAGAATGTTTAGAGCACTTGGACTAACAGATGAAGTAGTGAATGAAAGATTTGGATACCTATTACAAGCATTTAAATTTGGGCCACCACCACATGGCGGTTTAGCATTTGGTCTTGATAGAATGATTATGTTCTTAGCAGGAACAGAAAATATCAAAGATGTTATTGCATTCCCTAAGAACCAAAATGCATATTGTTACTTAAGTGAAGCACCAAATATAGTTGATGAAAAGCAATTAACTGAACTTGGTATAGCAATACTACCAAAAGAAGAAAAAAATGATAAAGAATAGAATTAATTAATTATAAAAGACTCTTATACGAATGAAAGTATAAGAGTTTTTATTTAAGTTTATATTATTATATAGGATTAATTTATATAGATAAGACTTTTAATTGTCTTGTGTCAATTTACAAATAGTTATTATTAGAAGAGTATTGGAGCATTGGTATTTAGGATATCAATAAGCCTCCTGCTTAATAGTGGTTCTTCAACTGCATTATCGCAGGCGAATTTAAGAGCCTCTAAGCTCATAGAAATATCCTCTTCTATGAATTCTTTTGATTCCCATGATATAGAGTCCTTTACAAAATTAAATATGTCACATGGGTCATCAAAAATTTCTATAAATAGCCTTTGGTTAGGAATGTTATTCCAAGTCGCATTAAACTTTTTAGAAAAAGACTTCAATTTTTGGTTTAATGATTCAGAATCACAGTCCCAAAAATTATTCAAAAAATCATATGAATTTTTCATTGAATTTAAAGAAGTTAAATCCATATTTGAATCATTGTATTTTAAAGTCTCATTAATAACAGTATCAAAATCTGATATTGGAATGAGAAAACCATCAGATTTACGGTCAAACCAAGTAAAAAAAGATGTTGGCAAGAATACATGTTGCAAAAATCCTAATAGACTATAGCCGCAAGGATAAGCAGCCCAACCGCATTGGAGAATGTTTTTTTCAAGATCAAAAATTCCAGTGTAAATTACTTTTGAGGTGTTAGTTATCTCTTTGTTATCAAAATAACCCTCCCATAAATTTTCTTCATTTAGAATTTTTTCTTCCCAAAAAGAAAAGCTTCTATAAGGTCTTTTTTCAAGAGTATTTTGTTTTATATTAAATTCCAATGATAAATTCCTCCTCTCGATGTTATCATAATATTTAAAAAAATACATTTTAAATTTATGATTAATTATGTTAGAGTTTAGAATAGAATTCTACAATTAATGAATCATTGATTTCAATAGGAACTTCTTCTCTTAAAGGGTATCTTATAAGAGTTCCTGAAAAATTATCTTGATCCTTGGCTAGATACGGATAGGTATTAAGAGTATTTGATAAAAAAGTATCCCTAAACAAGTCATTATTTCTGGATTTTTCTTTTAAAGAAATTATATCACCTATATTTACTTCATAAGAAGGAATATCTACCTTTTTATCATTAACTAAAATATGCCCATGAACTACCATTGTTGCCTCTCTTCATAGCTTTGGGATGTCCACTAACATTTAATCCCAAGCGCCTACACAACTTGAATTTAGGTTCTCTCATTCTTGCCATAATTATCATCTCCTATAAGGTCTTACTTTGATAAAAGTTAACCTAAAATAATACAATAAATATAATATACGAATGAAAATTATCTTAATGTTTTCTATTCCAATGGAATAATATTATTTAGAAATCTATATTAATGATTTCATAAATTAGTTTGTACAAGATAATTTATTTGACACGTTGTATTTTTTGGTAATTGAGTTTAATTAGCTAAATTCATGAAATTAAATTCCTTATTTATAAATCGCAAAGTAGGGGTAATAAGTCATATATGTTATAATTAATCGGAAAATAAAATAATAAAAAAGTTGGGGGAAGAAAAATGTTAGGAACAATAGTTAATTCGTTAGCAATAATAGGTGGGTGCTTAATAGGGTTAATAGTAAAAGGTAGATTAACTGAGAAGATTAGTAGCACAATAATGAATGGTTTAGCCTTATGTGTATTATACATAGGTATATCTGGTGCTCTCAAGGGAAAAGATACATTGCAAATAATAATCTGTATTGCACTAGGTGCTCTTATAGGAGAAATTATAGATATTGATAGAAGATTAAATGATTTGGGAAATATGATTGAGAGAAAAATAAATGGAAAAAGGAAAAATAATTCTAACGATAAAATATCCATATCAGAAGGATTTGTTACATCTAGCTTATTATTTTGTGTTGGAGCAATGGCAGTGGTGGGGTCTCTTGAAAGTGGATTACAAGGAAATAACTCAACTCTTTTTGCTAAATCAATACTAGATGGAGTGTCATCAATAATATTTGCATCATCTCTTGGGGGAGGTGTAATGTTATCATCAATCGCAATTTTTATATATCAAGGAAGTATAACTTTGCTTGCAGGAGGACTTTCAACAATACTCACTGATAATGTAATTTCTAATATGTCAGCAGTAGGAAGTCTGTTAATCGTAGGACTTGGTTTTAATATGCTTGGGATAAGTAAAATTAAAGTTGCAAATTTGTTGCCGGGAATATTTTTACCAATTATATTTGGATTTTTTTTAAAATAAGTTGACTGGATTTTAATATAATATAATATTGTTACAATTTCTGATTGGAGGATTTAGAATGAAGATATCTGAACTAAAGAGAAAGTCGAAAAAACAATTAAAAGGAAAATGGGGAATAGCAATAACAACTTTATTTGTAAGTTTAATAATAATAAGTGGATTTTACGTTGCGATGAAGTTGCTTCAACCAGATGGAGGTCTTCTTACTGCTATTGGTGAATGTATTAGTGTTTTCTTAGGTGGAATGGCTACGTTAGGAACATGCAAATTTGTATTAAATTTGGCATTCAGTAATAATGAGGAAAAGTTTAATGATTTATTTGTAGGCATTAATATTTACTTTAAGACCTTAGGATTATGGATATTGATTAATTTAACTGTATCTATTGCAACAATGTTTTTGATAATCCCTGGTATTATAGTCTCGCTTATGTTTTCACAAGCGTTCTTCATATTATGTGAAGATAACAATAAGTCTATAATAGAATGTTTAAAGCAGAGTCTATCAATTATGAGGGGATATAAGATTCACTTGTTACTCCTTGAGTTAAGTTTTGTTGGGTGGTGGATTATGTCAATTCTGACTTTTGGAATAGGAGTCTTATGGATATATCCATATCAACAAGTAACTCGTGCCAATTTTTATTTAGAGATAAAAAAGTAATTTTCTTATTTAAATTGCAGCTACATAACATAATAAAATATTTTTTTATTGAGAAAACATTTTCGGATAGTGGAATTATAAGTAATAATTTTTTATTCTTTAGGAATTTATATTCCAGTAAAATCTGTGGATAAATTAAAAAAGGTTCATTGGAAAGTTTGGGTATTTTTAAAAGAATAAAAAAGAAATCTTATTCGCCTGCCAAATTTTTCTCACATGCGTTCGAAAAGGCAGATGCGTGAAAAAAATATTAGATAAAAAAATATAGCCAAAAATTAATATAAGAATTATAATAAATACGTATACTATTATTTATAATAGTCGTAACTTAAGGGGGGCGCAGAATGAAAAAAGTAAAAATAGCACTACTAGGATTGGGGAATGTTGGTCGTGGTGTTTGGATGATTTTAAACTCTAACAAAGAAGAAATTATGAAAAGATGTGGATATGAAGTAGAAATAGCAAAAGTTCTTGTTAGAGATAAAAATAAACCAAGAGGTATTGAAATATCGGACGAACTTGTAACAACTGATTTTAATGAAATATTAAAAGATAGTAGCATTAAAATTGTCGTTGAAGTCATGGGAGGAATGGAACCCGCTAGAGAGTATATGCTAAGATGCATGGAAAACAAAAAGCATATAGTAACTGCAAATAAAATGTTATTAGCAACTGGTGGAGATGAACTTTTTGAAAAAGCTGATGAAAACGGAATTATGTTTAGTTATGAGGCTAGTGTAGCTGGGGGGATTCCAATTATAAAGGGAATAGATGAAAGCTTAACTGCAAATAAAATAGAAACTCTTTATGGAATAGTAAATGGAACAACTAATTACATCTTAAGTAAGATGGAACTTGAAGGTGCTGATTTCGATGACGTATTAAAGGAAGCACAAGAAAAAGGATATGCTGAAGCTGATCCTACATCAGATATTGAAGGGTATGATGCACAATATAAATTAGCAATACTTGCTTCATTAGCTTTTGGGTCCAAGATAGATGTGAAAAATGTATATAGAGAAGGAATTACAAAAATTGAAGCTGTTGATATGAAATATGCTAAGGAATTTAAAATGGGAATTAAATTACTTGCTATAGCAAAAGAAACTAATGGCAAAGTTGAACTTAGAGTTCATCCTACAATGATTCCGAAGAAACACCCGCTTTCGAATGTTTATGATTCATACAATGCTGTATTTATAAGAGGAAATGCAGTAGGAGATTTAATGTTTTACGGAAGAGGAGCAGGAGATCTTCCAACTGGCAGTGCGGTAGTGAGTGATATTGTTTCTATTGTAAGAAATAATGTTGAAACAGAAAATCCGAATCCAGTAGTAAAGAATAACCTATGGGAAAGAGAAATTTTAGACATGGGTTCAGTTGAAAGTAAATTTTATATAAGAGCAACTGTTTTGGATGAATCAGGGGTTCTTGGAGAAATTACTGCAATACTTGGAAAACATAATGTAAGTATAAGGTCTGTGATACAAAAAGGTGACGAAGAAGATGGTCAGGTAACTATTGTATTAGTTACTCACAGAACTAGTGAGGCTCAAATTGATGGTGCGGTTGAAGAAATTACTAGCTTAAAATCTGTTTACAAAATAGATAACATAATAAGAATAGAGGATTTTAAATAAATTATAGCCTGAACATACAGCTTCGTTTGTTGGAAAAATAGATAATATTCTAGTAAAGATTAATGTTAATGCCACTTATTAAATGTAATAAGTGGCATTTTTTTTAATTAAAAGTTTTTTGAAAAATCTTAAAAAATATGATACGAAAATTAAGTAAAATATAGAAAAAATATGTTATAATTACTTTATATTTGAAAAATTGGACAATATATGAGCCGATTTGAATAATAGATTATTTATTTAGTGGAAAGAAAGGGGTGGTCATTTTTGCCCGGAAAAATAAAAAAGATGATTGACGAAATCATTCAACAAAGATCAAAAGGGAATCCTGCTATTACGGAAATGACTATAGCTAAATTAATTCTAAAAGGAATTAATCCCAATAAATTTGATATAAATTCTCCAGATGATATGACAATAATTAATAAACTTCTTGATATTGCTAGGCAATTAAATGTAAATAATTTAGATAATATTGAAAAAAGTATAAGATCATCATCCTCAAGTAAAATAACGGAGGAGGATGCAGTAAAGGATATAAAAAATCAATTAAATATTAACGACATAAAATTAGTAATATTTTTTGCATCTTCTAATTATAATCAACAAAAGATAAGTTTACTTATGGAAGAAGAATTTAAGGGATGCATTGTTATAGGGTGCTCTACGGCAGGAGAACTTGCAAGCGGAGAAATGTTGGATAATTCCATTGTTGCAATGGCTATTAACTCTAATATCATTTCTGATATAAAAGTTGAATTGGTTGAAAATATAAAGAAAAATTTAAATTTAGAGCTTGCTTTTACTTCTTTTGAAGAATACTATAAAGAAAGTTTATATAATATGAGCTCAGAAAAATTTGTTGGTATAACATTAATAGATGGATTAAGCATGAAAGAGGAAAAAATAATGGATCTGATAGGTGATAGGACTAATGTGTTCTTTGTTGGCGGTTCAGCTGCGGATAATAATGAGTTTGTAGAGACCTATGTTTCTGTAAATGGATATACTTCTACAGATTCAGTAGCTTTAATTTTAATAAGGATAAGCGATGATGCTGAGTTTAGTGTTATAAAAACACAAAGTTTTGAATCTTTGGACTATAGCTTCGTTGCAAATAAAGTGGACGAAGAGAAAAGACAAGTAATTGAATTTAATAATAGACCAGCTGCGCTTGAATATGCAGATGCTGTGAAAGCTGATAATATTGAAGAAATTTCAAAATATTTTATGAGTAACCCGCTAGGATTGATGATTGAAGATAATGATTTTTTTATAAGATCACCTCAGAGAGTTATAGGGACAAGTATGATGTTTTATTGTAATATACTTGAAGGAATGGAGGTTAAACTTTTAAAAGCTACAAATATTATTGATGATACAAGAAGGACAATTGAAAATAAAGCCAGTGAATTAGGAAAAATTGATGGGATTATAAATTTTCAATGTATACATAGAACGTTGGAATTAAAAAAGAAAAATTTGTCAGATGAATATGCTAAAATATTTAAAGATATTCCTACTATAGGATTTTCAGCTTATGGAGAACAGTATATAGGTCATATAAATGACACATCTACAATGCTAATTTTTAATTTAAAGTCAGGAAAATAAACTGAGAAAAAGATAGGAAATTTAAATATATACTTTTTATGGAATATTACAATGTTTTGAAGAGAGGCTATAAGTAATGAAGAATTTAGAAAACTTTTTTTATAAAGCTAATATTCTTATTGTTCATGAATACTTTGAAGATTCACGGGTGTTAATAAAATTTCTTAATTATAGAGGATATGTAAATATAAAAAGTGTGAAAAAAAGTGAATCAATTGTAAAGTCAATAAAGGAAAATATACCAGATATAATTCTAATAAATGTAAATTTGGAATCCGTTAATGGGTATCAATTATGTGAAATTATGAGAAAAGAAGAGGATTTAAGAGATGTTCCAATTATTTTTATAAACACATGTGGAGAAGCAATTGATAGAAATAAAATATATATTGTTGGAGGAAATGATTATTTAAGCACCCCACTTGAATATGAGGAAGTCATAAATAGAATTGAAATGCATTTAAGAATTAAGTTTATGGAGCATAAGATAAAATTTCATAAAGGCAATTATGATACAATATCTACTCAATTAGAGAGTTGGAATAGGATTTTATTAAAAAGAAATAGTGATTTAGTTAATGAAGTTATTGAAAAAGACAATCAATTATATGATATAACATTTGAGTTAAAAGAATTCAATATTATATTGGAAGAAGAAATGAATGAAAGAACTAGAACAGAGGAAGCGTTAAAGGAAAGTGAGAGACAATTACGGCATTCTATAGAAGAGGCACCAGTGCCAATAATGTTATATACCGAAGATGGATTTGTAAAGAAGATCAATAGATCATGGAGTGATATTACCGGATATAGACTTGAAGATATTCCAATGATTTCAGAATGGGCAGATATTTCAGAGGCTTTTAAAGAGGAATTGAGCAGTACAAATATAAAAAAATTATTTAATTCAGAGAAAAGGCAAAACAATGGGGAGTTTTCTATAAGGACACATGATGGAAGTATAAGAATTTGCAATTTTTATTCAGCATATATTGGGGATTTAGAGGATGGACATAAATTATTCATGAAAGTAGCCATAGATGTGACAGAGAAAAAGCGTATGGAAGAATTGCAAAAAAGTGTTGAAGAAGAGAGGAAAAAATTATATGAAATTAAGGAATACGACAGAATAAGAACAGAATTTTTTTCTAATATATCTCATGAATTAAGAACACCGATTAGTGTTATTTTCTCGGCGCTGCAAATACATGAACTTAGGTTAAAAGATTGTATATTTGAAAATAGAAGTATTGATAAATATAAATATACTAAAATAATGAAACAGAATTGTTATCGTATTTTACGACTTATTAATAATATTATAGATATAACAAAAATTGATTCTGGGTATTTTAATATCAATGAACATAATATTGATATTATCGCTCTTATAGAGAATATAACTTTATCAGTGGCTGACTATATTGAGAATAAGGGACTGTCTCTTATATTTGATACGAACGTGGAAGAAAAAATTATGTCATGTGATCCGGAAAAAATTGAAAGAATTATTTTGAATATACTATCAAATGCAGTAAAATTTACTTCAAGTGGTGGAAAAATAACTGTTAGTATTGAAGATTGCTATGATAAAATTTGTATAAAAATTAAAGATACAGGAAGAGGTATTCCGCAAGATAAATTAAATTCGATATTTGAAAGATTTATACAGGTAGATAAATCTCTAGCTAGAGATCATGAAGGAAGTGGAATAGGACTTTCTCTTGTAAAGTCCTTAGTTGAACTGCATGGTGGAGTAATATCTGTAAAAAGTAAAATAAATTATGGCACTGAATTTGTTATATATATCCCATGCAAACTAGTAAAAAATGCAGAAGAGCAATATTCGCTTTGCAGCTCTATAGGCGGAGATTGTATTGAAAAAATTAATATAGAATTTTCAGATATCTATAATTAAAATTATAGATTTTAATTATATTGCAAAAATAATCCTTCATCGTAATTCTAAAAATATTACAAGAATTTTAACAGTAATTATAAATTATACATTGTGAAGTATGAATTGCAACATGTATATGCTTGTAAAATATTTCTTTTATAATGTAAGTATATGTGAAAAAAAGTTAAGATAATATAGTAAAAAGATATTTTTACTTACTTTTTTTAAGAGTTTTAAACAAATGTTGAATATAAATTTAATATTTGTTACTATATTAGTGTATTTAATAGGTTAGAGATAATGAGGTTTCAAACAATTGATGGGACTTTATTTATCTCTTTTTGATTGTTATAGGAAGTGAAAAATGAGAATTTAAACTATTTGCCCCCAAAAGGAATGTTTCTAGAGTGCGAGGAATAATTTGCTATTGCATATATCTAAGTATTCAAGTAATATAGTTTCCACACTTTATATGCTATGTTATTAGAAATATTACCTTTTAATAATATATGAACCTCTGTATTTATATAGCTTCATAAATACAGAGGCTTTTTAATTCCATTCTTTGTGTTATAATTTAAGCAAAAGAAATAAAATACAGTGTGGAGGAAAAGGATGGGTAATAATAGAGATTTAATTAGATATTCAAAGATATTATTAAGCGCATACTTAATTATAGGACTAATCTTAATTTTTAGTAGTTCTATGGTTTTAGATTTAAGTCTTAATATTTTAATAATAACAGGAATATTTGTGGCGTGTACACTGGTATATGGAGTATTAATTAGAAATAAAAAATATATATCTACGGCAATTATTGTTGCCTTGTTATATGTTGGTGCAATTATCATATATAGTCCTTTAATTAGTTATAATGCTCATAGGAATTTAATAGGAAATATAGAAGAAATGGATTTTTCTAGCCAAATAGAATATATTGATATAAACCAGTTGCCTATTATTGATAAAGAACTTGCATACAAGCTAGCTGATAAGAAATTAGGTGAAATTACTAGTCTTGGGAGTCAAGTGAGTGTTGGTCAATTGACATTACAAAGTGTAAATGGTCAACTGTGTTATGTTGGACCACTTGAGCATTCTTCTTTTCTTAAATGGATTAGCAATAGAGAAGGAACGATAGGGTATATTAAGGTAAGTGCTACAAATCAAAATGATGTAGAGTTGGTTACCCAGCTTGATGGAAAAGATATTAGGCTTAAATATTTAAATTCTGCATATTTTCTTAGTGATTTAAATAGAGCAGCTTACTTTAGAGATATGAAAGCAGGGCACACAGATTATACTTTTGAATTAGATGACAGCGGCAGACCATATTGGGTCATTACAAGATATGATACTGGCGTGGGCATTACAGAAGAAAAGGCCATAGGTGCATTAGTGATGGATGCTCAGACAGGTGAATCAACTATTTATAATATTGATAATCTACCAGAATGGGTAGACAGAATACAGCCGATGAAATATATTAATAGGTATATTAACAAATGGGGAGAATTGGTTCATGGTGTTTTGAATTTTACGGATAAAGATAAACTTAAGACAACAACAGATGGTATGAATATTATATACGATAAGGGTGTCTGCTACTATTATACAGGTATAACGTCAGTAGGAAGTGATGAATCACTTGTAGGATTTATGCTTACAAATACAAGAACCGGAGAAACTAAAATGTATAAAACGGCTGGTGCTACAGAAGAAGCAGGCATGAGATCAGCAGAAGGAAAAGTACAACAGTATGGTTATAAAGCTACTTTTCCATATCTGATAAACATACAAAATGAGCCGACATATTTTATGACGCTGAAAGATTCTAATGGATTAGTTAAGCAATATGCCATGGTGAATGTAAAAAATTATAACACTGTAGGAGTTGGAGATACACTTCAAGCTACTTTAAATAAATATTTAGAGGGATTAACCAATACTAATATTTCTCTCGAAAGTGGAAATCAGGAAGAAGTTATAAGAGGAGAAGTAGAGAGGATAGGTCTAGTTATTAAAGAAGGTACGAGTATTTATGACATTAAATTAAAAAATAATGAAAATATTTTCTCGGTTTCAACAGAGACATCTAGAGAGGTTGCATTAACTCAGGCTGGTGACTCAGTGGAAATGAAGTTTATTAAAGTTGGAGATAATAGATATATTATAACCAATTCATTTAGTAATCTTTCTTTTGTTAACAGTGAGGAACAGAAAAAGGAATAGGAAGAAAATAATTAAAATTAAGTATTGCAATTAAAAGGGAGCTATGATATACTAAAATAGTTCCCAAAGGGAATAAAAAAATATATCAAAGATTTAATTATATTAAAATTTCTCCTTATGAGAAAGTATTATTTAACTAAGTCTTTAAATTTGGAGGAATTGAAAATGGAAGATAAAACATTAGTATGTAAAGATTGTGGAAAAGAATTTATATTCACAGTTGGAGAACAAGAATTCTACAAAGAAAAAGGATTCGAAAATGATCCTGTAAGATGTGCAGATTGTAGAAGAGCTAGAAAGCAACAAAACAACAGAAGATAGTTTCTGTTTGCAAAGATAAGCTATAAGATATTATTCTTATAGCTTTTTTATTATATATTGGTATAATTGATACCTTTATGGTATATATAGGATACTATTAATTGACAAACCATACACTAATTTATATGGTCATTTTGAACTCCTTCTCTTTTAACTGAATGTCTTTTTCTGTTTGGATTGTGGTTCATATTTTCTTGAGTTATAGGAGTTTGATGATTGCATTTTTCCATTCTAGCATGTTTGTTATCAGGTTGACTATCTTTTGGCATAATAAAAACCTCCCTTAAACAATAAATTTACATATTAATTTTTTGCTAAGTGATACAATATTATTCGTAAGCTGTAGAAAAAATAATAACAATATTAGTTATATTATTAATTAAATAGAAAATAAATAAACCTGCTAAATAATATATTAATTATACCTATATTATTTAGCAGGTTTATTCAAATCTATTTTCAGTATATAGGTTATTTTGTAATAGTTAATCTAAACAAAAATTAATTAAGGTTCAAATTTAAAAAGCTTGTAGCTTCAATTTCACTAATATTTTTTATAACTGAAACTTCTTCAACTAAAAATTTGTAAGCAGTATTAAATAATTGTTTTTCACTTGAACTAAGTGATTTTTTCTTATTCATAAGAATTAGATCGTAAACTACTTCTGCACTATCTTTAAGTAATCCAGATCTTATTTTTTTTGCATTAGCTTGATATCTTTCCTTGGATGATGCAAGTTCAAATTCACTACTTTTATTTTCAAGAGTGAGCAATATATGATCTAAGGTAGAGTTATCACAAACTTTTCTTAAATTTGAGTTAGATGCCTTATCACTTGGAATCATAATTTCTAAATTATTTGACGTAATCTTTACTATTATGTATTCCTTGGTATTTCCTGAAAAAATCTTATTTTCTATTCTTTCAACAGTGCCTATGCCTTGCATTGGATAAACGACTTTATCTCCTATCAAAAACAAAAAACACACCTCCTTAAATGGTTGTTCTATTATTATAACACATTATTAAAAAAAATAAAACTTAAATATATCATATCTATTATTTCATGTCAATAATATTTGTGTTTTTTTAGAATGTAATATTAATTTTTTGATAACTATATAACGTAAAAATTTATATGACAATTAAAGGTAAAAAGTAAATTGAAAAATACATATTTAAAGAAATTATGATAAGTAATAATAATACAAAAAATAAATTAAATGTAAAAAATGTAAAAAAATATAGAAATATAAGTAAAACAACAGCTTGATAATAAATAATATGTGATGTAAAATTAAGGAAATGATTACAGAAAAGAGGGGGTTGCTGGCGTGGGGGTTCATAATAAAAAAGTTATAAAAAGTGAAAGAAAAATAAAACGGAAAAATAAGAATTTACTTGCTGATAAGATTTTGGCTTATAATCCCGTGTTTTTGGAAGGAATTGCAGTATATAAAGATGCAAGTAGAAACTTTATATTTTTAATATTTCTTGGAGCTTTGTTAATCGACTTTCCGATAATATCAGTGCCTTGTTGTATATTGTCTATGTTTTTTATTATTAGAATGTTGCAGTTTATTAAATATAAAAGCATAAATAATATAGTAAATGAAATAGCAAAGGATTTATCTTTTAAAGGGATATATAATAAAGGTAAAGTAGAGGATATGTTAAATGATTTTAAAGTTAAATATGGAGAAGATATCGTTGAGTATGAACAATTGGTAAACATGTTAGATAAATATGAAGCTTTAGTAACAAATATTGAATTTGCTTTAAAAAATATAACTTTCAAGGATAAAACAAATATAGATAACAAAGAAGAACTTATAATAGATAATAGTGAAATTACTTTCTTTGAAAATGATAATAATATAAACTGTGAAATATATAATAGGGATGAGCATAAAAATACGAGAGTAAATAATTATTATAGAAGTTTTAATGAAAAATTTTCTGTGCTTTATAAAAATGGTGATGGAGAGATTAAGAGCGTTAATAAAGCAATTGAGTTCTTTGATGATAGAGATAATGAAAACATTAACGAAAATGCTGTTGTCCTGAAAAATGTTAATAAAGAAAATAAAAATCTTACAGTATATTTATATAAAAAGTCATCTCCACTACAAAAAAATGTATTGTGATGAGCTAACATTTATAATAAAGTTAGTAAAAAATAAACTTCTATTAACTGTAGTATATGATTTGATATCGCAGTTATAGGAGTTGTCTTTTTTTTTATTTTGTAATAAAATCTAATAAGTGTAGTAATATGTATTTATTAAAATTAATTATAAGTATAATTATATTAGATTACTTATGGAGGAAAAAATGCAAGATATAATGATAATAGGCATAGCTGGAGGAAGCGGATCAGGTAAAACTACTTTGGCTCAAAATATAAGAGAAGCTTTTAGTGATGATATAGTAATTCTTTGTCATGATTACTATTATAAATCTAATGAGGGAATTTCTTTGGAAGAAAGAAAAAAACTTAATTATGATCATCCTAATTCCTTTGATACAGATCTACTAATAGAGCAGCTTAGACAATTAAAAGCGGGAAATACAATATATCATCCGGTATATTCTTTTGTTGAACATACAAGATTGAACGAAACTGTAGAAGTAAAACCAGCTAAAGTTGTAATAGTTGAAGGTATATTAATATTTGAAAATGAAGAACTTTGCGATTTGATGGATATTAAAGTTTTTGTAGATACAGCTGGTGATGTTAGAATAATAAGAAGATTGCTAAGAGATGTAAAAGAAAGAGGAAGAGATTTAGATTCTGTAATCAATCAATATTTAGGTACAGTGAAACCTATGCATGAGGAGTTTGTTGATCCAAGTAAGAGAAGGGCAGACATAATAATTCCAGAGGGTGGTTGTAATGCAGTTGCTTTAAGCATGCTACTGGAAAGAGTAAGGAATTTTATATATAAAGAATAGCAGTACATAATTTTTAAGTAATATTAAATAAAGTGTGTCTTTTTAAGTTTGAATAAATTTAAAAAGGCATTTATTAATTATTATAGACAAGTTGGTAGTAATTCATAAAAAGGAGAAGATACGTATGAAAAAGGTAGATGCAGTAATATTTGATATGGATGGGGTATTAATAGATTCGGAAAGAATATCGCTCAAATGTTATCAGGAAGTTTTAAAAGATTATCAATATGAAATGGATGAAAAGATTTATGTAAAATTCATAGGAAGAAATGTTGAGGGTATAAAAGAGGCATTGCAGGAAGAGTTTGGGAAGGACTTTCCTTTCGATGAGATATATAAGAAAAAATCTAAATTAGCATTGGAATTTACTGATAAAAATGGTGTTAAAATCAAGCCTGGAGTACATGAACTATTAGACTACCTAAATAATGAAAATTATAAAATAGCGGTAGCTACTTCAACAAGAAGACAAAGGGCCATTGAATTATTGGAAAGAGCAAAAATAAAGGGAAAAGTTAATTATATAGTTTGTGGAGATCAAGTTGAAAATTCTAAACCTGATCCAGAAATATTTTTAAGAGCAGCAGAAGGGCTAAATGTTAAACCAAATAACTGCTTAGTTGTTGAAGATTCAGATGCTGGAATAACAGCAGCCCATGCGGCGAGTATGGCAGGAGTTCATGTTCCAGATATGAAGATATTAGATGATAAGACAAAGAAGCTAGCGTTTAAAATATGTAAGGAATTGGTTGATGTTAAGAGCGTTTTGGAAGAAATTAAAGAGAATTGAATTTAATTAAGTTTGAGAAAGGAACACTAAATATGAATGAAGAGTTAATAAATTCTTATTGGGGAGTTAATTTAGAAAGTAAAGTAATAAGTCAATCTAGTACAACGCTAACTGTGTTGATGCCAGGAATTGGCTATACATTAGATAGACCTCTTTTAGATTATTCGAAGAAATTAGCTCTAGAGTTAGGTTATGATGTTCTTTCTTTAGAATATGGTTTTCAGATTGCAAGAAAAAACTTGCTTATAGAAAAGGAGTTCCAGCACTTAATAAAGGAATCTATATGTATCTTTAAATCAGCATTAAAAGGGAATTACACCAAGATAGTATTCATATCTAAAAGCATAGGAACTATTGTACATACTCTACTTTGTGATGAGAGTAGTGGTTATGAAGTTAAGCATATTTACTTAACGCCTATAGATGATACTTTAGGAGTTGGAATAAAGGAAAATTCGTTAGTAATAAGTGGAACAAATGATCCGCTAATAAATATAGAATCTATTGAAAAAATAAAAAGAATTAATGGTGTAGAGATGATTGAAATAGAAGGAGCTGACCATTCGCTAAATATAAGTAATGATATATTAGGAAGTATAGATGTTATTCGTAAAGTAATTGAGGCTGAAAAGAAATACTTAATATAACAAAAAACATTTAAAGAATAAATTCTTTAAATGTTTTTTGTTATATTAAGAAAATTATAATGTTAGCATTAAATATCATGTTTGTGAAATCTATGACTTCACAGACAACTAAGATTTTTATGGATTTTATTGATAAATCATTTTAGGTTGAATAACTTTAGGATCATATCCGCTATCTTTGAGAGCTTTAATAATTGCTTCTTTGTGATCATGTCCGAAGGTTTCCATTGTGATATCAAGTTCAACTGCACTGTTACGATTAATGCTTACAAATTGATTGTGATCAAGTTTGATTATATTACCATGAGCTTCAGCAATTACCTTAGATACATTGGTTAATTCTCCAGGTTTATCTGGAAGTAAAACAGAAACTGTACAAATACGTTCTCTTTCTATTAAACCATGTTGCACTAGGGATGCAAAGGTAATTACATCCATATTACCACCGCTTATAATTGATACAATCTTTTTATCTTTTACATCTAAGTGTTTTAAAGCTGCTACAGTTAATAAACCTGAGTTTTCAGCAAGCATTTTGTGATTTTCGAGCATATCTAGGAACGCTCCTATAAGTTCGTGATCCTCGATAGTTATGATATCGTCGAGATTTTGTTGTATATATGGAAAAATCTTAGAACCAGGGGTTTTAACGGCAGTACCATCAGCTATTGTATCTACTGAAGGAAGAGTAGTTACATCTCCATTCTTTAAAGAAACTTGCATGCAATTTGCGCCAGCAGGCTCTACCCCTATAACTCTTATATTAGGGTTTAGAAGTTTTGCAAGTGTAGAAACACCTGTAGCAAGTCCGCCGCCACCTATTGGAACTAAGATTATATCAACAGTTGGTAATTCTTTTATGATCTCCATTGCTATTGAGCCCTGACCAGTTGCTACGTCTAAGTCATCAAAAGGATGAATAAAAGTATAACCTTCTTCTTCAGCAAGTTTTAAGGCGTAATTGCAAGCCTCGTCATAAACATCTCCGTGTAAAATGACTTCTGCGCCATAAGCTTTTGTGCGATTAACTTTCATTAGAGGAGTAGTGGTTGGCATTACAATTATTGCTTTTGTGTTGTAGGCTTTGGCAGCATAAGCCACCCCTTGAGCATGATTGCCAGCAGAAGCTGTCACAAGACCTTTGTTTCTATCTTCCTCTGAAAGCGTGCTAATCTTATAGTATGCCCCTCTGATTTTATACGCCCCCGTTTTTTGCATATTTTCAGGCTTAAAGTAAACTTTATTTCCTGTAATATCTGAGTAATAGTCGCTAAACACTAACTTGGTTTTTAAGATTACTTTTTGTACGATTTCATATGCTTCTTCAAATTTATCAAGTGTCATCATTTTTGTAATATCCCCTTTATATGTATATTGCTTTTAGCTAATAGTTTTATGATAACATGTTAGTATTTTATGTCAAGTAAGAGTTTTTAAGACAATAAGTTTTGTGAATTTAAATCAAAAGGTAACTCTAGGAATAAGGAATGATAAAAAAATAACAAGTTAAGATGATGCTGTAATACTATAATGAAATAAATATATTTATCAAAAATATATATTTATTAGTATTAAAGTGTTAATAGCATTTTTAACTTGTTATTTCTGAGCATTATTAGATAGGAAAAAATTCATAATATATAGTTAAGACATATGATTTTCATAAAGAACTTTTATTGTTAATGTCCTTTATGCTTTTCAAGCTTTTTCTTTTTTCTTAACTCGAACTTTCTTTGCTCTTCTTGCTCCTTTTGTTCTTTTGATTTTTGTTTGTGTACAATTTTGCTTTGTTCATGCTGTAATTGTATTGCCATTTGAGCTTTAGTTCCTATGCTTTTAACATCAACCTCTTTTCTAATGCTTCTTTGAAGCCTTTTAGGATTAGGCTTCTTTGTTGATGAGTTAAAGTCGTCAGACAATACTGGCGAACTAAAATTTAGACGATAGAAATTTTTCAGTATGAGCTCGTAGACTTCCACGTCTTTTGGCTCTGAGCCGAAGGTGACTTTGCATACCTTATATTCGCCATTTTCAATACTTTCAAAGACACCAATCCAAAATGGATCATCAAAAAGAACTGTTAATTTAATTATTGTTATCATAATTAAATCCTCCTGTAGTATATAAATTCACAGAGAATGGACAACCCCAGGAGGGCAGGTTACTGCTATATTATAATATAGGTTCTGACTACCAACAGAAACAGTGTTTTTATCTCTTAAATATTATTATAGTAGAAGAGTATAGTAATGAAAAGAGAGGTTGTTATTAATTATATTTATATTATGTCTTCTATGACTTAGTAGATAATCTAGATAAAGCCTATAAAAATAGAATTATTGATAAGTTTTATAGAGAAATTTAGGTTGAAACATAAAAAAATAGCCAGTTTTAATAAACTGACTACATTTTTTTATTAACTGACTATATTATTTTAGTTGTCCAATCTTCGCAATTCCAAGTTTCTGTTATTATATCTCTATAAAATTCAGGTTCATGCGAAACTAACAGAATTGTTCCTTTGTATTCTTTAAGTGCTCTTTTCAACTCATCCTTTGCGTCAACATCTAAGTGATTAGTAGGTTCGTCAAGTATTAATATATTAGTTTCATTATTTATAATTTTACAAAGTCTAACTTTTGCAGCCTCACCACCAGATAGAACTCTTATTTGTGATTCTAATTGCTTAGTTGTAAGTCCACATTTAGCAAGAGCAGCTCTTATTTGATATTGAGTATATCCAGGGAATTCCTGCCATAATTCATCTATACAAGTATTGCTATTATTGCCTCTATCTTCTTGTTCGAAATAACCTATGTATTGATAATCTCCTAAATGAACTTCTCCGCTTATTGGTTTTATTATACCAAGTAAACTTTTTAGAAGAGTTGATTTACCAAGCCCGTTAGCCCCGACTAATGCTATTTTTTGTCCTCTTTCCATATATAAATTTAATGGTTTTGTAAGAGGAGAGTCATAACCTATAACTAAATCTTTAGTTTCAAAAATAGCTTTGCCTGAAGCTCTAGCAGATTTGAAGTTGAATTCTGGCTTTGGCTTTTCTTTTGAAAGTTCAATTATATCCATCTTATCTAGCTTCTTTTGTCTAGACTTAGCCATATTTGCAGTAGCAACATTAGCTTTATTTCTTGCTACGAAATCTTCAAGTCTCGAGATTTCTTTTTGTTGCTTTTCATAAGCAGCTTCTAATTTTTCTTTATTTATTGCATATATCCTTTGGAATTCATCATAATCTCCAACATATCGTGTAAGCTTTCTTTCATCTACATGATATATTAAATTAACTACTGAATTTATAAATGGAACATCATGGGATATTAATATAAACGCATTTTCATATGATTGAAGATATCTTTTTAGCCATTCGATATGTTCTTCATCCAAGTAGTTTGTAGGCTCATCTAAAAGTAAAATATCAGGAGATTGTAATAATAGTTTTCCTAAAAGAATTTTTGTTCTTTGTCCACCAGATAAATCATCAACGTCTTTGTCTAACCCTAGGTCTAAAAGCCCAAGACCCTTTGCAACTTCTTCAACTTTTGGATCAATAACATAAAATCCGTTATGATCAAGCATGTCTTGAATTACAGCAGTTCTTTCCAGCATTTTATTTAACTCATCCTCAGTACAATCCCCCATCTTTTCGTATAAAGAATTCATTTCTGCTTCTAGATCAAAAAGATATTTAAAAGCATCTCTTAAGGCATCTCTTATACTTTGACCTTTCATTAATGCTGCATGCTGATCCATGTAACCAACTCTAACATTATTAGACCAAATAACATTCCCTTCATCAGGCATTAGCTTACCAGTTACTATATTCATAAATGTAGATTTACCTTCTCCATTAGCACCAATAAGACCAACATGTTCACCCTTTAATAATCTAAATGAAACATCTTCAAAAATAGCTCTATCTCCAAATCCGTGATTCATATTTTTAACAGTAAGTATGCTCATCAATTACCTCCAAAAAACTTATAAAATTTGCAACTAAGTAAAAAGACTCCTAAAATAAGAGAAAAATAATAAGCTTATAATCACTTTTTGTAGTTGCGTATCCATAATAGTTTAAAGTATAAAAAGCTAGTATGTCAAAGTAAATTTAAGAAAATTTGTGTATATTAAAAATATAGATGAGAAGAGTATTGAAACTATAACAATATATTCATAAAATAGTAAAATTCATTAAAGCTAATATTTATCAATTGCCCAAAGCACCTTGGTTATAAATTATGGTTGTATATTTACATAATATGTTATAATTTTAGTAATAAAATTCGTGTGTCTATAAATTAAAGAATGTTGATAATTGTTTAGAGACTTTACTTGATAAAACTTTTAATTCAATGTGCTAGAAACGAAAAGAGGATATGCTGGAGGCGTAATTAGATATTTGACCAGATTATATAAGGGGGAAGCAAGATGGAGGATTTGGTTACTGATAGATTGCTATTAAGAACATGGAAAGAGGATGATTACAAAGATTTATATGAATATGCCAAAAGTGAGTTGGTGGGTCCTAACGCTGGTTGGATGCCGCATAAAGATGAGGATGAAAGTAGAAAAATAATAAGAATGTTTATTAGAAATAATGAAACATATGCTATAGTTTTAAAATCAGAAAATAAAGTTATTGGTAGCATAGGGCTTCATGATAGAAAGCCTGATAATAATTTGTTGAAACTAAATCAGAAAGAAGTGGGGTATGCTCTCAATCCTAGATACTGGGGAAAAGAAATCGTTCCTGAAGCTGTAAAATCTTTAGTGGACTATGGGTTTAATAAACTAAATTTAGAATTAATTTGGTGCGCACATTTTGATTTTAACAACAACTCAAAAAGAGTAATTGAAAAGTGCGGATTCAAATATAAATTTAAAAAGTTCGAGAGATTAAAATTTTTAAATAATAAAGAGGTAACCACATTGTATTATTGTATTTTTAGAACTGAGTATAAAAATAACTTAAGAATATAACCAAATGTTATGAATTTACATGATTCTGACTACAATAGAATGTCTAAAGAACTTTTAGAATAATTAGTTAGTAAATTAACATTTTGCTGAATAGTAAGAGAAAAGGCGTGAAACTAAGCTAATGGATAAGAAAATATCTATTAGCTTAATTTTTATATTTAGATAAAAGTTATTTTTGTTTGTAAGTAAAAATTAATTTAGCCGAATTTCTATAATAATATTCCTATTTTGGGGTAAACTTTTGGTATAAAAAAAATTTTTATTGATGGTATTATAAATTGCGTAAATTATTATATGAAAGGAGATACTATGATGTTAGATTTAACTAAGGAAATAAAAGAAATGGCAGAAAAAATGGGTTACGAAATGAAAGGTTTGGCAGAAGATATGGGGAATGAAATGAGAAACGTAGGAGAATTAGTAAAGTCAAAAGCAGAAAAATTGACTGATGAAATAAAGAATAGAATGACAAGATGAATATAAAGAAGATAGTAATTACATTATTAGTGTGAATGCTATCTTCTTTATATTTATTTAAAAGTAACATAAAAAAGTAGAAATCATATTATATAGTGGACATGGTTATAGGGTAAATAGACTACCTCGATCTATTAATTTCCCTTTTCTTAGTGCAATGGGTAAGATGTCATATTTAAAAAGAAATTTCTTTATTTGATCTCCCCATGTGTAACTATCTAAATCACCAAAGAAAGCCATCTTATTATTAGAGACCATACCACCGACCCCGCCTATAAAACCATAATTTAGTGAAGGTAGTAGTATATCTCCGGGAGGAAGCAGAAGGATGTCAAAATCGTAATTTTTAAGAGAATTAAAAATCCCTTTATCACTTGTGATTAAGGCTTTTTCTCTAACAGGGAGAATAGAACATTTTGTGTAACCTTGAGGAACATCAATGTGTATTTTTGAATTTTGAGAGTTTAAGAGATTTTCATCGCTATATTTTAAAGTATGTATAAAATAGTTTTCTAAAATTAAAGAATTTAAAATAATATCGTTTGGATATGTATTGGACAATGTGTTTTTTGAAACAATATAATTTATGTCATTTAATTTAAGGATCTCTTTGAAATTTTCTGAGATATTTCGTTGGATAATTATCTTATTAAATGAATCATTTTTTAGTACATTTAATTGAATATCAGGATGACCATTTATGGCATCATAAACATCATTACATTTAGGGACTAATATTGGTTTTAGGTCTAGTTTGGAAAGGCTAAGTAATTCTTCTTTAGTAATTCTATAATCGACAAAACAATGCATATAAATTCTCCTTATAAGAATGTATAACTGATATTTAAAGGCAAAATAATCAATACTGAAATTATTATTTTAAATTATATTTTGCGCTTTAAAGACAGATATGTCAATTAAGTAACTGCTAGAATGTATAAAAATTAATATTTTATCAACTAGAAATATATCATATGAATTTTGCATATCCTCAAATTTTTAATACATACTAATATTAAGAAGGGAGTGAAATCCATGCTTATTTTAAAATTAGCTTATAGTGAAGACTTGACTTTTTCCCGTGACCTGCAAGAGCTAAAAGAGCTACTAAAGAAGAAGGAGATTTTAATAGGATTTGTTGAAAGTATAGAAGGAAAAACTCATATAATAAAGATAATTTGTGAAGAAAATTGTTATAATGAAAAAGTAAAAGAGATTATTAACTTATATGTTAGTAATATTTTATATAGAATAGTTATTGATAATTATAGAAAAAAGGAAATGTTTGAATTTATAACGGATAATTATTTTTTCTTAAAGCAATCTGAAATATTAGAGGTTGAAGATCAAATACTAAAGGTGTTAAAGTATGAAGAAGTAGATGCAAATGAGGATACTATATTTTGTTTAAATAAAATTAATTCTATGGTAGAAAAGATTAGAGACTGCATAAGTGAAAAACAAGAGATTAATATAGATGGATTTATAACTTTTAGGATGAGAAAATTAAGAGAGGATATAGAAAAAGTTATAGATAAAGTAGTAGAAAGATATATGGTGGAAAAAGAATATAAGGAATTTATAAAACTACTAAAGTACTTTGTGGAAATACAGGAATGTAAAATAGAAGAAATAAATATAATAGTAGAAGATAATAATTATATAGTAAGAGATAAGGAAGGCAAAGATTTATATTACGATTTTTTCAGTGAAATCGCAACAGATCAAAATAAAGCTGAATTAAATATGGAAGATATATTAATTAGCGGACTAATAACAAGTGCACCTGAAAATATAAATATCTATGGAAAAGAAAAATGTAGCAATAAAGAATTTTTAGATACTATTCAAAATGTATTTGGAGATAAGGTTCATTTTTATGAAGCAAATAGCGACTATAATAAAATTGGTCAAATAATAGCAAAAAAATATTGACATGGATTAACAACAATGATATACTCATACATGTTAAGAAGAAACAGCCGTTTCTCACCCTGCAGTGTTGAATTTACTAGTATGGGTTTTATGTGTGTCTATACATTGAGTATTGATAATTTGAGGCGGCAGTTATGCCGTCTTTTTATTATGTATATAGTTTTTCGGAGGTGAAAAATATTAATAAAGATTTTTCTATGAATGAAGAGATTAGAGAAAAAGAGATTAGACTAATAGGAAGTAACGGGGAACCATTAGGGATTGTCCCAACTATTGAAGCAAAAAAACTTGCTGAAGAAAAAGATATGGATTTAGTTATGATGTCTCCTACTGCGAAACCACCAGTTTGTAGAATTATGGACTATGGTAAGTATGTATATGAGCAATCTAAAAAAGAAAAAGATGCTAAGAAAAAGCAAAAAATCATATCTATTAAAGAAGTAAGATGTAGTCTAACTATTGAGGAACATGACATTGATATAAAAGCAAAAAATGCCAGAAAGTTCCTATTAGAAGGAGATAAAGTTAAAATCACTGTAAGATTTAGAGGTAGGGAAATGGAACTTGCCCACATGGGACAAAAAATTCTTGATAACTTTGCAGCTAAATTAGAAGATGTCTGCCTAGTAGAAAAAAGACCTAAAAGAGAAGGCAGAAATATGACAATGGTTTTAGGGCCTAAAAAGGCGTAACTTGAGAGGAGGATTTAATCATGCCAAAAATGAAAACTCATAGAGGTGCAGCAAAAAGATTCAGAAAAACAGGTACAGGAAAACTTAAGAGAGGTAAGGCATTTAGAAGCCATATCTTAACAAAGAAGAGTTCAAAAACTAAGAGACATCTTAGAAAAGCTGGATATGTTTCAGATTCACAATTAAAAGTAATGAAGAAATTATTACCATACCTATAATATAGGGGTAATGCAGGAGGTTTAAGTAATGGCAAGAGTAAAGAGAGCGAAGAATTCTCGTAAAAATCATAAAAAAGTTTTAAAACTTGCAAAAGGATACTACGGTGGAAAAAGTAAGTTATATAAAACTGCTAATGAATCAGTAATAAGAGCATTAAGAAATTCTTATGTTGGAAGAAAGAATAAGAAGAGAGATTATAGAAGTTTATGGATAGCTAGAATTAACGCGGCTACAAGAATAAACAACTTATCATATTCTAAATTCATGAATGGAATCAAATTAGCTGGAATAGACATCAACAGAAAGATGTTATCTGAAATAGCTATAAATGATCCAAAGGCATTTACTGAATTAGTAGAAGTTGCTAAGAAACAATTAAATGCTTAGTACATAAAATGCGGCTTATGCCGCATTTTATTTTTATATTCAAATATAAATAATAATACTATTATTTTTCCATAATCCTATAGTTTTGAGGTGTAAAACTTTGATATATATAGAAAGTAAAGAAAATAATTTATTTAAGAATACAAAAAAGCTTAAAGAAAGAAAAAATAGGACTAAAACAAGTAGATATATAATTGAAGGATTTAGATTAGTTCAAGAGGCATTTAAGGCCAAAGTCGATGTGGATTACCTAATTGTGACTGAAGATGCACATGATAAAGTAGACGAATTTTTGGGGAAATATATAAATGGTGAAATTAAGATTTATGAAATTTCTAGCAATTTATTTAAAGAACTTATTTCTACAGAAAATCCTCAAGGAATACTTGCAGTTATAAAAATGAATACAATGGAATCGAAATTCGATGGAGATTTTTACTTGCTTTGTGACAAGGTGCAAGATCCAGGGAATCTAGGGACTATAATAAGAACTGCACATGCAGCTGGAGTACAAGAAATTATATTAACAAAGGGTACTGTGGATATATATAATGAAAAGACAATTAGATCTACAATGGGATCTATATTTTATATTCCTATTTATTATGATGATGAGAATCTCTCTTTGGTAAAAGAATTAAAGGGGAAAGGTTTTAATTTAGTAGTGACATCCTTAGATACAGATAAAAATTTCTTTCAAGCAGATTTAAGAGGGAGAGTTCTCTTAACTGTTGGGAATGAAGGAAATGGAGTAAGTAGAGAAGTGTTAGAGATGGCGGATACTAAGGTTAAGATACCAATGCCAGGCAATGCTGAATCTTTAAATGTAGCAGTAGCTTCATCTGTTATAATGTATGAGAAAGTAAGACAAAATCAATTGTGATTAAATCTTATTAAAATAGGAAAGTATATTAATAGGTTTCTAGGAAAATTTGAAACTATTTAAGAATGAAAGTAGATTTGAATATTTCTAGGAATCTATATTAATATGAAAAAATTTTAAAATTTATATATTTATCTATGTAAATTTTAAAATATATAAATATTTATAGGAAACATCTGGTGTTCAGAGGTTTTATATTTAAAATAGAATAATCATGTTAAGATAAAATATTTAATTTGATTTGGGAATATACTTATAAATATGGTATATTAAAAAAGCAGTGGATTTATATATAAATTTTGAAAATAGTATTGATATTTTATATATTTATTTGTATAATGAGTTGTATTAATTGAACATTGAAAAACTGTGAATGAGAGAGTAGATATTAGAAAAGTTTTAAGGGAGAGAAGGTCATAGACTGTAAGCCTTCTTAAATAATATAATATTGAAGTTCGCTCAGGAGTTCTAGCTGTGAAATTTATAGTAGTAGCTAGCGGCAAGAAGAGTCGTTAATTAAATTGAGTTGGGTACTTTTTTAGTTCCAATTAGGGTGGTAACGCGGATAATTCGTCCCTTTTTATGAGGTGGCGTTTTTTTTTATGCAAAAAATCTTTTTAATTACCAACAAATGATTTTAAAAGAAATATTTATAGGTCTATTATTATTTTTATATGTCTTATTGAAAGGAGAAACAATAATGAAAGAAAAACTTAAAGAATTACAAGAACTTGCATTAAGCAAAATTGAAGCTGTTAAAACTAGCAGTGAATTAGAAGAAATTAGAGTTAAGTTCTTAGGAAAAAAAGGGGAACTTACTACAATATTAAGAGGTATGGGGAATCTTTCTCCAGAAGAAAGACCTATTGTAGGAAAATTAGTTAATGAAGCTAAAGCTGCTGTTGAAGAAAAATTAGAAAGCGTGTTAAAAGCTATTAAAGATAAAGAAAAGGCTGAAAAGCTTGCAGGTGAAACTATAGATATTTCTCTTCCAGGAAGAAAGAAAGTTATAGGAAAGAGGCATCCGTTAGATTTGACTCTTCAAAGTATGGAAGAAATTTTCGTTTCAATGGGGTTCACAATTGAAGATGGACCTGAAGTTGAATATGATCATTATAATTTTGAAGCTCTAAATATACCTAAGGATCATCCGGCTAGAAGTGAACAAGATACTTTATATATAAATGATAATATAGTACTTAGAACTCAGACTTCACCAATTCAAGTTAGAACTATGGAAAATCAAAAACCACCAATAAAGATGATTTCCCCTGGTAAAGTATATAGATCAGATTCAGTAGATGCTACACATTCACCTATATTCTATCAAATGGAAGGATTAGTTATAGATAAAGGAGTTACATTTGCTGATTTAAAAGGAACATTAGAATTATTTGCAAAAAAAATGTTTGGAGACAAGGTTCAAACTAAATTCAGACCACATCACTTCCCATTTACAGAGCCATCTGCTGAAATGGATGCAACATGCTTTGTGTGTGGCGGTGAAGGCTGTAGAGTATGTAAAGGCAGCGGTTGGATAGAACTTTTAGGTTGCGGAATGGTTCATCCAAATGTTCTTAGAAACTGCGGACTTGATCCAGAAGTATATAGTGGATTTGCTTTTGGTTTTGGTGTTGATAGAATGGTAATGCTAAAGTATGGAATAGATGATATAAGATTATTATATGAAAGTGATATGAGATTCTTAAATCAATTCTAAAAGCTTAATTTTATTTGAAATTCAAGAATTTAAGAATATACATTCTTAGGAATATCTATTCTGAAGAATATTACCATATATATTCTAAAGATATGCCCATATGAAAAAAGCAGCTATGCTACAACTAAGATTTTTTGAATATTAAAAATGAGGGTTAGTGAAGAAATTGGATTAAAATATTATTCTATACCCAGCAATAAAAGGAGGAAACAAAATGAAAGTACCATATAATTGGCTTAAAGATTATGTTGATATAAATGTTAGTCCTAAGGAATTAGGAGATAAATTAACTTTAACTGGTTCACAACTAGAAGAACTTGTTATCCAAGGAGATGTAATTCAAAATGTAGTTACAGGAAAAATTACTAATATTGAAAAACATCCTGATGCAGATAAGTTAAGCATATGTCAAGTTGATATAGGAAGTGAACAAATACAAATAGTTACAGCAGCAACGAACATGAAAGAGCAAGATGTTGTGCCGGTTGCTCTTCATGGTTCAACACTTGCTGACGGAACTAAAATAAAAAAAGGAAAACTTAGAGGAGTAGTATCTAATGGTATGTTCTGCTCAGAAGAAGAATTAGGTACAGCTGGAGATGAGCCAGTTCATGGATTGATGATCTTACCTACTGATACTAAGCTTGGAGTTGATATTAAGGAACTTTTAGGATTAAATAAAGCTATCTTAGATTTTGAAATTACTTCAAACAGACCTGACTGCCTAAGTATGGTAGGGATGGCAAGAGAAACAGCAGCAGCTCTTAGAAAAACTTATAAAATGCCAAATTTAGAATATAAAATTAAAAATTCTAAAAATATAAATGAAGAGTTAACTGTTGAAGTTAAAGATACTCTTTGCAATAGGTATATGGCAAGAGGCGTGAAAAATGTTAAAGTTCAGCCATCACCAGGCTGGATGCAAGAGAGACTTCTTGAAGCTGGTATAAGACCAATAAATAATATAGTTGATATAACAAATTTTGTTATGCTTGAAACTGGTGAACCAATGCATGCTTTTGATAAAAGAGAAATTGCTACGAATAAAATAGTAATTGAAAGAGCAAAGAGAGGAGAAAAGTTTACAACTTTAGATGAAGTAGAAAGAGAATTAGATGATTCGATGCTTTGCATTAAAGATGGAGAAAATATTATCGGTCTTGCTGGAATAATGGGTGGTTTAAACTCAGAAATAAAAGAAGATACTACAGAAGTTGTTTTTGAATGTGCAAATTTTGATGGAACTAACATAAGAGTAAATTCAAAGAAATTAAATCTAAGAACAGAAGCGTCTGGGAGATTTGAAAAAGATATAGATCCTAACTTAGCTGAAATTGCATTAAATAGAGCATGTAGATTAATCTGTGAATTAGATGCCGGAGAAGTTATGGAAGGTACTATAGATGTTTACAATAACAAGAAAGAAGTATCAACTGTAACTGTTGAATCAAATTGGGTAAACAGCTTCCTTGGAACAGATCTTTCTAAAGAAGAGATGAAGAGATGTTTAGATAGTGTTGATTTATTTACAGAAATAAATGGTGATAACTTAGTTGTGACAGCTCCAACTTTTAGAGTTGATATTGCAATTAGAGAAGATATAGCTGAGGAAATTGCAAGAATTTATGGATATGAAAAAATTCCTACAACAATTTTTAAAGTTTCTACGGAAAGAGAGCCAAGATATAGAAAAGGATTATTAGATAATAGAGTAGTGATGCTTGCTACAGGAAGTGGATTAAATCAATCTATCAGTTATTCGTTTGTATCTCCAAAGGTTTTTGATAAAATTAATTTACCAGAAGATAGTGACCTTAGAAATGTAGTTAAGATAAGAAATCCATTAGGGGAAGATTATAGTGTGATGAGAACTTCAACACTTCCATCAATGATGGAATCACTTGGAAGAAATTATTCTAGAAATAACTCATATGTAAGATTGTTTGAAATGGGGAAAGTTTACATTCCAAATGTGGATGAAACAAAACTTCCAACAGAAAAGAATATTTTAACTATAGGTATTTATGGAGATTGTGACTACTTAGATCTTAAAGGTGTTGTTGAAAATATAACTGATGGATTAGGTATAAAGAGTGTTAAATATGAAAGAGAGAGCGAAAATGTAAGTTACCATCCTGGAAAAACAGCTAAGATAGTTGTTGGCAGAACTAATGCTGGAACTTTAGGAGAAGTTCATTTAGATGTATGCGAAAATTACGGTTTGGATGTGCCTTGTTATGTAGCAGAATTAGATTTGGATGTTTTATATGAAAATGCTGATATGGATAAAAAATATAAAGCACTTCCAAAATTCCCAGCAGTAACACGAGATATTGCATTACTTGTTGATGATAGTCTTTTGGTCCAAGAAATTGATGATACAATAAAAAGAGCTGGTGGAAATTTAGTTGAAAAAGTAGAATTATTTGATATATATAAAGGAAAACAAATTCCAGATGGTAAAAAGAGTATAGCTTATGCAATCTGGTACAGAGATGAAAATAAAACATTAACAGATAAAGATGTTAATAAAGTTCATGAAAAAATCCTAAAATCTTTAGAATATAAGCTTGGAGCTACATTAAGAGATTAAAATATAATAACTCAAGCTTTGCTCCATGAAAGCTGCTTCAGAAATAAGTTTTATTATTTTTGAAGCAGCTATTTTTATTTATACAAAAAAATATAAGTTTAAAGAAGGAAATATCATGTTTCTATAGAATAAGTATAGATAAAGTGGTTAAAAGTGGTGTTAAGTGGTTTAAAATAGAGGGAAATTACCTAATCAATAAAAGTAGGAGCTGAGAATATTGTTCATTGGGGAATATCAACATGCGTTAGATCCTAAAAATAGAATAATTGTTCCAGCAAAGCTAAGAGATGGACTTGGTAATAAATTTGTTATTACCAAAGGACTTGATGGGTGTTTGTATGCTTATCCGCTTGATGAATGGAGAATATTGGAGGATAAATTAAAAACTTTACCTTTAACAAATAAGGATGCTAGATCCTTTGTGAGGTTCTTTTTTTCTGGAGCTTGTGAAGTCGAGTTAGACAAGCAAGGAAGAGGATTGATTCCACAAAATTTAAAGGAATATGCAGGTATAGAAAAGGACATAGTAAGTATTGGAGTATTATCTAGAGTAGAAATATGGAGCAAGGAAAAGTGGAGCGAATATAACGAATCAAATATAGACTTTGATTCAATTGCAGAAAAAATGAATGATTTAGGAATATAAGGAGTTTTTATTATGGAATTTAAACATGTATCGGTTTTATTAAATGAATGTATAGAGGCATTAAACATAAAGGAAAATGGGATTTATGTTGATGGTACTTTAGGAGGAGCAGGACACTCATCTCATATCTTAAGCAATCTTTCTAAAGATGGGATGCTTATTGGGATAGATCAAGACCAAGACGCTCTAAAGGCAGCAAAAGAAAAACTTAAAGATTTTGAAAATGTAAAGTATGTTCATAGCAATTTTTATAATATTGATAGTATTTTAAACGATCTAGATATTGAAAAGGTTGATGGAATCTTGATGGATCTTGGAGTTTCATCATATCAACTTGATGAAGCATCAAGAGGTTTTAGTTATATGAAAGATGCTCCGTTAGATATGAGAATGAATAGAGAAAATGATTTTTCAGCGTACAATATTGTAAATAATTACGATGAGGACAGCTTATATAAAATAATAAAGGACTATGGTGAAGAAAGATTTGCTAAAAGGATTGCGAATTTTATTATAAATAGAAGAATTGAGAAGCCTATAGAAACAACTTTTGAACTTGTAGACATTATCAAGGCTGCAATTCCAGCAAAGATGAGAAGAGAAGGGCCTCATCCGGCTAAAAGAACTTTTCAGGCAATTAGAATAGAAGTTAATTCAGAATTAAAGATACTTAATAAAACTATAGAGGATGGGGTGAATAGATTAAATAAGGGTGGAAGAATGGCTATTATAACTTTCCATTCTTTGGAAGATAGAATAGTGAAATTAAAGTTTAGAGAATTAGAGAATCCATGTACTTGTCCAAAAGAATTTCCAATGTGTATATGTGGAAAATCGCCATTAGTTAAAAATATAGCTAAAAAAGGTATTGCACCAACTAAAGAAGAGATTGAAGAAAATCCAAGGAGTAGAAGCGCTAAGCTTAGAGTAATTGAGAAATTATAATTATTATTATGTTATAAATGAGTTGGGATGTGAATAAATTGGGAAGAAGAGAATATGATTATATAAAAGGGAATACAGTATTAGCTCCAGAAAGAAAAACAAGAGTACGTAAACCGGATAAAAAATATAAACAAATACAAAGAAGAAAACAAATTATAAGTAAAAATATCCTATTAAAAAACAGGAGAAAAAATGATAGGAAATACTTACTAACTGTGGCAGTTGTCATATTTAGTTTAGGGTTTATTACTATTCACGGAGATAACAAGGTTTATACTATGGAAAGCAATGCGAGAAACTTGGATACTCAAATAAAACAAACACAAGAAGATAATGAGGCATTAAAAGTAAAAATATTGAAATTTTCTTCATTAAATAATATTCAAAAAAATGCTGAAAGCAAATTGGCAATGGCTATTCCCAAAAAAGAACAAACTATAAAAGTTGATTTTTCACAGAATTATTTTGAAGATTTAAAACCTAAAAGTTCCGAAAATACTGCTAAAAGTAAGAACATATTCTCTAAATTAATAAGTTTAATAAAATAATAAGTTACTTAAAATAATAAAAAATAAGTAATTATATTAGAAAATTAATTGGCTTTATCTTGGTTCTTTTGGGTTTTATGTAAAAGAAAGTGTGCATGGGGGAAATAAAAGTTGAAAAAAAAGAATTATAAAGATAGGGCAAAGATGCGCCAAAGGATGAGTATAGCAGCTTTTGCGTTGACAATTGTTTTTGTAATATTAACTCTTAGACTTTCTTATATAATGATAGTTAAAAGAGCTGATTATGCAGCAAGAGCAGAAGAACAGTGGACAAGTGAGGTAAAAATAGATGCCATAAGAGGAAGGATATTAGATAGGAATGGTAAAGAATTAGCGGTATCTGCGAATGTTTATAGAGTAGACTTCGATTTGAACTCTATAAGAGCATATTTATCAAGAGGATTAAAGGATTTATCAAAAACAGAAATAGAGCATATGAAAAGTGTAGGAATTCCAATACCTTCTGGAGATGATGGATTAAAAACTGATGATATTGCGCCTGTTATTGCAAAGGCATTAGATTTAGATGTAGATAAAGTAAAAGATAAGCTTGAAACAAGGCTCCCAAGTGGAGCAAAGGCTGGATCTGCTACTTTAATTAGAAGGATAGAAAAAGAACAGGCAGATAAGGTAAAAGATCTTAATATAAGTGGAGTTTTAGTATCACCAGATACTAAAAGATATTATCCGAATAATAATTTCTTATCACATGTACTTGGAAGTACTAATGTTGATGGTAAAGGGCTTACAGGAGTAGAGCTTCAATATAATTCGTATTTATCAGGAATTCCTGGAATGAAGATAGCAGAACTTGATAAAAATAATAGAGATTTACCTTATACAATATCTCAGTTTACAGCACCGGTAAACGGTAAAGATGTTACACTTACAATTGATGAGAATATACAAAATTTTGCGGAAAAAGCTGCCACACAAGCTTATAATGATACAAAAGCTAAGGCAGTCTCAATTCTTGTTATGGATCCTAAAACAGGTGAAGTTTTAGCAATGGTAAACAAACCTGATTTTGATCCTAATAATCCGCGTGATGGTGCAGATAAATTTGATGGGGCAAATTCAGATGACAAAGTACAAAAAATGTGGAGAAATAGGCTTGTAAATGATACTTTTGAACCTGGTTCAATATTTAAGGTAGTAACAGCTATTACAGGTCTTGAAGAAAACATTGTAAATAAGGATAGTAAGTTTTATTGTGGAGGTTCATTAAAAGTTGGAGGAATTACTCCTAAGTGCTGGAGAACTCAGGGGCATGGAGCAGAAGTATTCCCAGACATAATTCAAAATTCATGTAATGTAGGCTTCATGGAGCTTGGGGCAATGATTGGAAAAGAAAAATTATGTGAATATATTAATAAATTCGGTTTTGGAAAAGCGAGTGGAATTGATTTACCTGGAGAAGCAAAAGGAATTGTTAAACCAGTTGATAAGGTTTCTGAGGCAGATCTTGCTACAATATCTTTTGGTCAAACTAATACGGTTAATTCAGTTCAATATATGACTGCGTTTAATGCTATTGCTAATGGCGGAACTTTGATACAACCACATGTAATGAAAGAAATCACTCATGAAGATGAAAATAATGTTAATATTGTCGATGAAGCTTTTAAGCCTAAGACAACAACAGTTGCAAGTACTGAAAAGACAGCAGAACTTAGAAGTTATCTTGAAAGGGTTATTACTGGGGGATCTGGAACAGGAACATTTATAGAAGGTTACCATATAGGCGGTAAAACAGGTACGGCTCAGAAAGTTATTGATGGAAGATATCAAGAAGGTAAGTATATATCTTCATTTGTTGGAATGGCGCCTGTGGATGATCCTAAAATTACTATGATGGTAACTATTGATGAACCAAGTAATGGTGCTTATTATGCGGCACAAGTAGCTGTACCGCCAGCAAAACCATTATTTACTGATATTTTTAATTACCTTAATAACAAATTTTCTGATGAAAATATGGGACAAATTACTAGAGATGTTATTATCCCAGAAGTTAGAGGAATGAAAGTTGATGATGCTAAAAAAGCGTTGAAGGATGCCAAGTTAGATTTTAATATAGATGGTGATGGGGAGTCAGTAGTAAACTTAACACCATATCCAGGATATTCGGTAAAAGAAGGGTCAAAAATAAATCTTTATACAAGTAGCGATGGAACAAATAATAATAATGTTGTAATGCCTGATGTTAGGGGATATTCAAAGGAAGATGCTAATACACTATTGAAGAAGCTTGGAATAGTGCCTGCCTTTGAAGGAAGTGGAGCAGTCTCAGAACAAGATATTTCTCAAGGTGAAGTTATAACAAAGGGAACAACTGTTAAGTTGACATTAAGTTCAGACTATAAGGATTAAAAAGTGAGAATAAATTAATACTAAAACTTTAAAACGAAACGGGTATGTTTTGTAAGGGGGTTGGTATGAATTATACAAATGAAAAAATATTAGTATGTGAGAATTCTCGCATACTAATATTTTTTAGTAATAATATCCGTTATATATTTACGTATTTTATTAGAATTGTTAAAAGCAATACTCAGCTAATAGGTGAATATCTAAATTAGTGTTTTATTCAGAGGAAAATAAATGGAGGAACAGGTATTGAAAAAGAAAAAACATGTAAGTAAGGTAAAAATACGAAAGAGAACGAGAAGTGTCGCTTTTTCATTAACAGCTATTTTTGCTATATTAATAATTAGACTCTCTTATATAATGATGGTTGATGGAAAAGACTATTCTGCAAGAGCTGAAGAACAGTGGACAAGTGAAGTGAAAATAGATGCTAAAAGAGGAGAGGTTCTGGATAGAAATGGAAATGAGCTAGCTGTATCTGCTAATGTCTATAGAGTGGATTTTGATTTAAATTCGATAAGGAATTACTTGAAAAGATCTGTAAAATCCATTCCCAATAAAGAGCTTACCAATATGAAAAGTGTAGGAATTCCGATCCCTACAGAAGGAAGTGGCTTAACAAACGATGATATTGCACCCGTAATTGCGAAAGTATTGAATATGGATGTGTCAGAAATAAAAGCGGATTTAGAAAAGAAGCTTCCAAGTGGGGCAGATGCATTTTCTGTGACTGTAGCACGAAAGATAGAAAAAGATATAGCGGATAAAGTAAAAGAACTTAATATAAATGGAATTATAGTTTCGCAAGATACTAAAAGATATTATCCTAATAATAATTTTCTATCGCATGTTTTAGGAACTACTGATCCTGATGGCAAAGGATTAAGTGGTGTAGAACTTCAATATAATTCATATTTGTCAGGAATTCCTGGAATGAAGGTTGCGGAGCTTGATAAAAATAATGAAGATTTGCCTTATACAGTTTCTCAATATACGGAACCTGTAAATGGAAAAGATGTTACTTTAACTATCGATGAAAATATCCAAAACATTGTTGAAAATATAGCACAAAAAGCCTATAAAGATGATAAAGCTAAAGAAGTTTCGATATTAGTAATGAATCCTAAGACTGGAGAAGTTCTAGGAATGGTAAATAAACCAGATTTTGATCCTAATAATCCATATGATGGAGCAAGTAAATTTGATGGAGCAGACCTCACTGATAAGATACAGAAAATGTGGAGAAATAGATTGGTAAGTGATACGTTTGAACCAGGATCAATATTTAAAGTAATCACTACTATATCTGGTCTAGAAAACAATGTTGCAAATAAAGATACACAATTTGTGGATAATGGATCAATATCTGTAGGGGGAATTGTAGTGAAGGATGCGGAACGAGAAAATAAACTTCAAAATTTACTTCAAATCATTCAGAATTCATCAAATGTGTGTTTTGTAAAATTAGGACAAATGATTGGTAAAGACAAATTGTATGAATCTATTAATAAGTTCGGATTCGGAAAAGTAAGTGGAATTGACTTACCAGGGGAGGCATCTGGAATTGTGAAACCAATCGATAAAGTTTCAGAAGCGGATCTTGCAACAATATCATTTGGACAGACTAATACAGTAAATTCTGTTCAATATATGGCTGCATTTAATGCTATTGCTAATGGAGGTACTCTAATTCAACCTCACGTAATGAAAGAAATTACTCATAATGATGAAAATAGTGTTAAGATTGTTGATGAAACTTTTAAACCTACGACTGCTACAGTCGCAAGTGCAGAAAAAACAGCAGAACTTAGAAGTTATCTTGAAGGTGTTGTAACTGGAGGAACAGCAACTGGAACTTTTATAGAGGGATATCACATTGGGGGTAAAACAGGAACTGCAGAAAAGGTTGTTGGTGGTAAGTATGGAGAAGGCAAATATATATCTTCATTTGTGGGAATGGCTCCAGCTAATGATCCTAAAGTTACAGTTATGATAACTGTTGATGAGCCTAGTAACGGTGAATACTATGCTTCACAAGTAGCAGTACCATATGCAAAAATGCTGTTTACAGGTATCTTTAACTATTTAGATAGTGCATCTTCTAATGAGAAAATTGTTAAGGATATTATTATCCCAGAAGTTAGAAACATGAAAGTTTCAGATGCTGAGAAAGTATTAAAGGATAAAGGCCTAGATTTTAATATAGATGGAAATGAAGAAACAATATTAAGTATGAAGCCATATCCAGGTTCATCAGTAAAGGAAGGTTCTAAAATAACTCTTTACACAAGTGGGGATGCGACTTATAATAATAATGTTGTAATGCCAAATGTTAGGGGATATTCAAAAGAGGATGCGACTACTTTATTAAAAAATCTTGGAATAACAGCAACTTTTGAAGGAAATGGAGTTGTTTCAGTACAGAATATTTCAGAAGGTGAAGTTATACCTAAAGGAACAACTGCCGAGTTGATTTTAAGTTCGTATTATGAAGATTAAGAATAATGGTAGATATATAGGAAATTTAAATTAAAATCGCTTTTTGCGGAAAATTTAAAGTAAATTGGCGAATGATAAAATACTAGCATGTGGGGGTGCTCGCATGCTATATTTTTTTATCATATAAGTTCTAATTAATGGATTTCATAGTTCATAGGATCATTACATACAAAATAAATCATATTCGTTGAGATTAGATAATAATTGTGCATTTAATTTTCTTAAACGTAATAATTATTAATATAAAAAATAAATTAAAATATTCATATACCATAAGTTAATTAGGAGGAATTCAATATGAATTTGAAAAGTATTTTAAAAGGAATAGATTATGAATCAATTCAGGGTGATATTGATATTGAAGTTAACAAAATAAACTATGATAGCAGAAAAGCTGGCAATGATGATGTTTTTGTCTGTGTAAAAGGATATGCAACTGATGGCCATAAATATATAGAAAAAGCTATTGAAAACGGAGCAAAAGTTATAGTAATCCAAGATGATATAGAAATAAAGGATGAGAATATTACCATTATTAAATGCAATGATACAAGAAAAGCATTGGCATTAATGGGAGCAAATTATTATGATAATCCTAGTTCTAAAATAAAGATAATTGGAGTTACTGGAACTAATGGGAAAACTACTACAGCTTTTATGATTAAGCATATTTTAGAAGAAAGTAATAAAAAAGTTGGTCTTATCGGAACTATTGCAAATTTTATAGGTGATGAAAAAATTCATACTGAAAGAACAACTCCAGAATCCTTAGAGCTTCAAGAATTATTTTCTGAAATGGTTGATAAAGGTGTAGAGTATTGTGTTATGGAAGTGTCTTCCCATTCATTAGCATTAGATAGAGTTTATGGTATTGAATTTCAGGTTGGAATATTTACTAATTTGACTAGAGATCATTTGGATTTTCACAAGACTTTTGAAAATTATTATAAGGCAAAGTTTAAATTGTTTGAAAGATCTAGAATAAAAATTGTTAATGTTGACGATAATTACGGGAGACAAGTAATTAGTGATTTAAACAATTTAAAATGTGATGATATATATTCATTCTCAGTAAAAAGCATTTCAGATTTTAAAGCTTTTGATGAAGAAATGGGAAGTAGAGAAATCAAATTTAAACTCAACTTGAAAGAAGATGAGCAATTTGTTTTAAATATACCAGGTGAATATAATATATATAATGCGTTAGGTGCAATAGCAGCGTGTTTTAAATTAGGTATGCCTATAAAGGATATAAAAAGCGGCATTGAAAATGTAGTAGTTTTGGGAAGATGTGAAAGAGTAGCAAAAGAATATAATTTAGGTTATGAAATCATCATAGATTATGCACATACTCCAGATGGTTTAGAAAATATATTAAAGACAGCTAAGGCATTTACAAAAGGAAGATTGATATCTGTATTTGGTTGTGGGGGAGACAGGGATAAGGTAAAAAGGCCTGAAATGGGTAAAATATCTACAGATATTGCAGATATTACAATTGTGACATCAGATAACCCTAGAAGTGAGGAACCTCTAAGTATAATAAAAGATATTGAAGCTGGAATTGATAAGGATAATTATTTTGTAATAGAAAATAGAAAAGAAGCAATAAAAAAATCTATAGATATAGCTCTAGATAATGACGTAATAGTTATTGCGGGTAAGGGTCATGAAACTTACCAAGTATTGAAAGATGAAACTATACATTTTGATGAAAGAGAAATTGTAAAAGAAATATTAGATAACATGAACAATTAGGTAGCTTATTCATAATGTAACAATGACGGATTTAAGCGATATTTAGGATTGTTATTTTGGTGATGAAGTTAACAGGAAAATAAGGGGTGGATGAACTTGGATTTAAATTTAGCGGAAATAATTAAGGCAGTGGATGGAGAAATAATAGTTAAAAATAACGAAGGTATTTTTAATAAGATTTCAACTGATACTAGAAAAATTCAGGAAAATAATTTATTCATTGCATTAAAAGGAGAGAATTTTAATGGCAATGATTATACAATACAAGCTATCGAAAAAGGGGCATCTATAATAATAATTGATGATGTGAAGTTTAAAATTGAAGAGTTAAAAAATAGGGGAACTATTATTAAAGTAAAAGATACTAAAGAAGCTTTAGGAGATTTGGCTAGGTTTTACAGAAAGAAAATTGGAGTAAAGGTAGTTGGGATAACAGGATCTACTGGTAAGACTTCAACAAAAGATTTAGTAGCTGCATTTCTAAGTGGAAAATACAAAGTTTTTAAAACTCAAGGAAATTTCAATAACGAAATTGGATTACCACTTATGATATTTGAACTTTCTAAAGATTATGATATAGCTGTCCTTGAAATGGGAATGAGTAATTTTGGAGAGATAAACAAGTTGGCGAGTATTGCACTTCCGGATGTTGGTGCAATAACTAATATTGGAGTGGCTCATATAGAATATTTGAAGACTAGAGAAAATATACTTAAAGAGAAGATGTCTATAACAGATTTCTTTGAAAACAAAAACTCATTAATAGTGAACTGTGAAAATGATATGCTAAAAACAATAGTTGAGTGTGATAAGTTTAATTTAGAGAGAGTAGGTTATGATTCTACTTATAATCTTTACTCTAAGAATATAAAATTAACATCTGAAAATACTTCGTTTGATGTAGTTACTGATGATAATGAAAATTATAGATTTACTCTAAATATGGTCGGAGAACATAATGTTTTAAACGCACTTATAGGAATACAAATAGCAAGAAATTTTGGGTTGACTTTTGAAGAGATGGAAAAGGGGTTAGGGAATTTTAATGCTACTTCTATGAGACTTGAAGTTATAAATAAAGATAAGTTTACTATTATAAATGATTCTTATAATGCTAATCCAGATTCAATGAAAGCTGCACTTGAAGTGCTAAAAAATTATTCTGGATCAAGGAAAATCGCAGTACTTGGAACTATGGGTGAACTTGGAGATTATGCGGAAGAAGCACATATCCAAGTTGGTGAATTTGCGAAAGATAAGGCAGATATTTTATTGACTACTGGTGAATTTAAAGAGTATTATAAGAAAGGCTTTGGAGAGCGTACAATGGTGTTTGAGAGTAAACAAGAATTAATGCAGAGGTTAACTGATATGATTAAAGTAAATGATACTATTTTAATTAAAGCATCTAGAAGTGCAAAATTTGAGGAAATAACCAAATATCTATAGAATTTAAAATAACACGAAGGAGGTGACTTGCCTTAATTAGGATCTTCAAGAAAATAATTACTTAGCATGATTATTTTCTTTCGGATATTTTAGGCAACACTGGATGGGGGAAGCAATAAACTTATTAATTAACTCAAAAATTTTAGCACCATTAATTATGGGGTTCTTATTTTCAATAGTACTTGGACCAATATTTATACCGATATTACACAAGTTGAAATTTGGTCAAAATATAAGAAAAGAAGGACCTAAAAGTCATCAGAAAAAATCTGGAACACCAACAATGGGAGGGCTTATATTTTTTATAGCTACAGCTACAGCTATATTAATTATGGGGCAAAAACCTATGAGTAGAGAAATGATATTACTTTATTCATTTTTAGCTTTTGGATTTATTGGATTTTTAGATGATATTTTAAAAATAATTCATAAAGATAATCTAGGATTAAGAGCAGCGCAAAAGATGATTTTGCTAGTCTTATTTTCAGTAGCTTTAGCATGGTATGGATATACAAATGTGGGTACAGATATTTTGATTCCATTTATAAATCAAAATTTTAGATTGAATTTAGGAATACTATACATACCATTTATAGTAGTATATTATGCAGCAGTAACTAATGCTGTAAACTTAACTGACGGAATAGATGGACTTGCAACTTCAGTTACGGTTATAGTGTTAACTTTCTTTGCTATCATTGGTTTTAGAACACAGAATGTTGAAGTAGCAGTTTTTGCAATAGCATTAGCTGGAGCATTACTTGGATTTTTAAAATTTAATGCTTTCCCTGCAAAGATATTTATGGGTGATACAGGTTCGCTAGCTCTAGGGGGAGTTATTGGAACAATAGCATTAATGTTAAAAATGGAGTTGTTTGTGATTATAGTTGGAGGAATATATTTAATCGAAACATTGTCTGTTATAATTCAAGTTACATCATTTAAATTAACAGGTAAAAGAGTATTTAGAATGTCTCCGATCCATCATCACTTTGAGCAAGTTGGGTGGAGTGAAGTAAAAATAGTAACAATTTTTTCAAGCATTACAGCAATTTTATGTATAATTGGCTTTGTAGCACTTTAAGTTAAGTAGTAGATTTGGAGGATTTATGTATGAAGGTCATTGGGTCCAAAAGAAAATCAAAAATGGGTGAAATAGATTATGGAATATTTTATACAGTAGCATTACTTTTAACAATTGGTGTGGTTATGGTATATTCTGCAAGTTCTTATTATGCTATGTTTATGTATAAAGATAGCATGTTTTTTCTGAAAAAAGAATTAATGGCAGGGGTTGTTGGAGTTATAGCGATGGCAGTAGCGATGAGTGTTGATTATCATAAGATAAAGAAATATACGGCTATAATAATGATAGCGACTATACCTATACTATTAGCAGTATTTCTTTTTCCAGGAACTAATGGAGCGCAAAGATGGATTAATTTAGGTCCGTTAAGCTTTCAACCATCTGAGCTTGCAAAATATGTTGTGGTGCTCTTTTTAGCAAGAAGCCTTGAAGTGAAAGGTGAAGGAGTAAAAGATTTTAAAACTGGAATAGTTCCTTATTTAGCTACATCAGGATTTTATGCAGCTATTGTATTAGCTGAAAAAAATTTAAGTATAGCTTCTGTTATAATGATAGTTACATTTCTTGTTTTGTTTGCAGCAGGTGGAAGAATAAAGCATTTATTTGGAATTGTTGCGCCAGCATTAGTTGCAGCAGCAGTTGCATTTACAGTATTAGAACCGTATAGAATGAAAAGGCTAATGAGTTTTACAAATCCATGGAAAGATCCAATAGGAGATGGATATCAACTTATACAATCATTTTATGCATTAGGTGCTGGAGGGGTTACAGGGCTTGGTCTTGGCCAATCAAGGCAAAAAACTTTGTATATGCCAGAGCCACATAATGATTTTATTTTCTCCATTATCGGCGAGGAATTGGGGCTTATTGGATGTGTATGTATAATATTACTTTTTGTAATATTTGTTTGGAGAGGAATAAGTGTAGCGATGAAAGCTAGAGACACATATGGTACTCTTCTTGCAATAGGCATAACTGGAGTTGTAGCAGTTCAATCTTTAATAAATATTGCAGTTGTTACAGGATCGATGCCAGTTACAGGGGTTCCGCTACCGTTTATTAGTTATGGGGGAACTTCATTAGTAATAAATATGACGGCAATAGGAATACTTTTAAACATATCAAGGCAAACTGAAGGAAAAGATGAATTTAAGGAAATATAAGAAAATACAGGGCAAAGAATTAGAATACAAGTCTTTGCCCTGTATTTTTTAGGTAATTATTTAAAGTAGTTTTAAATTTTAGATGAAAATATATCGTTAAAGTGGTATTATTATATATGAAATTTATACTAAAGATTATAAAATAATAAGTGTTAGAATATATAAGGCATAGATAAGAATAGGGATGGGTATGGTAAAAACGAATAATAATAAATTGATCTTGAGGTCGCAGAGAAGAAGACTAATAAGGAAAATAATTATGACTATTATAGTCCTATTTATAGTGGGAACAATTTTTGCAATAAAATCGAATTTTTTCATTATTAAAAAGGTTTCTATTTTAGGTAATCCAGTAATGAGTGGAGAAGATGTTAAGAATGGTACAGAGAATCTAATAGGACAGAATATTCTATTTATAAATAAACAAAATATAATAAGCAATGCTAAAAAGAATCCATACGTAGAAAATGTTGAAATAAGCAAGTCGTATCCTAAACAAGTTAATATAAAGATCTCAGAAAAAGAGGGGATTTATTATGTTGAAAAAGATGGATATAAATATGTTTTGGATAATGATGGAAATTTACTTGAAAAAACAGATAGCGTTGAAAACAGAAGTTTAGTTAATGTTAAAGGAATAGATTTAAAAGATGTAGCGCTAGGACAAAAGATGATAGATGACAGTAGAGTATTAGATTTTTTAGATATTTTTTATCAAATTATAAAGATAAATCCGACAAATTATAAAATTGATTATGTTGATATAAGTGATTTTACTAACATAAAGGTATATGTTGGTGAAGTAGAAGGAAGACTTGGTAATGATGAAAATATACCAGATAAAATGAATAAATTATTACATATAATTCAAAATCCTGATATAGGGATTGTTAAGGGATATGTAGATGTAGGATTTAATGGTGCGCCTGTATATTATAAGGAAGAAAGGTAGGTAATTAATGAAGATATCTAGATCACAATTATTTATAGCAATTGTTTGTGGACTTTTAGGCTTTTTATTGGCATATCAATTTAAGGTATTATCAAATAAGAATATAGAATCAAAAATTAGTAATTATGATAAAAACGATATTATTTCAGAAGTTGAATCTCTAAAAAAAGAAAAAGAAGAATTAGCGTCAACAAATTCAAAGTTATCCGATCAGTTAAAACAAATGGAAGAAACAGCAGCTAAAAATGGTGACATGGGGCAAGATATAAAAAATCAACTTGATGAGGCTAGAATGCATTTAGGTATAGTTGATGTTAAAGGGCAGGGCATTGTTCTTACAATAACACCTAAAACATCTATTTTTGGTTCTACGACAAATGATAGTAGCAGAGATCTAGGAGAAGATGAATTGGTTCATATAGTTAACTTACTTTGGTATTCAGGAGCTGAGGCAATATCTATAAATGATATTAGAATAACACCACAAACGGGAATAAAAACTGCTGGAAATGGAATAGCCATAGGTTCGACTGGGAAAGTTTATCCTAGAGATAAAATTATAATTAAGGCAATTGGAGACAAGGGCAGACTTAACGTTGGAATTTCTTTCCCAGGTTCATTAGAATATCTTGCTCTTCCTAACTACAATAATGAAGTTAAATCAGAAGATGATATATTTATAGGAAAATCAAAACAGTCATTGAAGAGTGACTTTATTAAATCAGTTAAAGAATAGGAGAGAGTTAATTTGATAGCAATTATAGGACTACTAATCGGAATAATACTTGGATTTGTATTAGATGTTAATATATCTGATAAATTGTCACCATACATGTCTGTTGCAATACTAGCATGTTTGGATTCAGTTTTTGGAGCAGTCAGAGGAAATCTCTCTAAAAACTTTCAAGCAGATATATTCATATCTGGATTTTTTGGAAATGCATTACTTGCAGCAGGACTTGCTTATTTAGGTGATAAGCTTGGAATACCTATATATATGGCGGCGGTAATAGTTTTCGGAGGAAGAATATTTGATAACTTCGCAATAATACGAAGACTATTATTAGAAGAATTTAAAATAAGAAGAAGAAATAGGTCTAGAAATAATTCTATAGATAAAGAAAATCATGATGATAAATAGAGAGGTGATGTGATGAAAAATAATAAAGGTTTTTTCTTTGTTTTCATTGCAACCATAATATTAGGGGTTTTAATATCAATGAATTTTAATTTTAAAGGTATTCAGTCCTACAGTCAATTAAATGCAACAGAGTACCAAAATGCCGTTGAAGAAAGGGCAGCATTATATAGAGACATTGGAAATCTTCAAGAAGATAATAATGAGAAAAAAGATAAGATTAGGAATTATGCTCAGAATGATAAAAAAAATGATAAGATCCTTGATGATATGAAAACTCAAATTAGTGATTATAAATCATTTATTGGGTCAAATAACGTAGAGGGACCAGGAATTATACTTAAGATAAATGATGGAACTACAAATGCTCTTGAAGAAAATACAGATGAAATAAATAATAAGCTCTTACATGATAATGATATGGCGCTTGTTTTAAATGAACTTAGAGTGGCTGGAGCTGAGGCGATTAGTGTTAATAACCATAGAATACTTCCATGGTCTGGAGTAATTTGTAATTGGGCATTTTTAGGGTTTGATGATGGTGGAATGGAGTATGCTCCTTTTAATATATATGCCATAGGAGATCCAGAAAAATTGAAGGCGGCTTTACTTGAAGATGGAAGCCATGTTAAACAATTAATGCTTAGAAAACTTTATGTTGATATTAAAGTTGTAGATAAAATAATCATGCCGCCAACGACAGCAAATTCAAATGTAAAATATATGAGTAGAGATGAAAGTAAAAAATGAAATTAATTGATATTTAGGAAGGAAATTTTAAGTTTATATAGAATATTATACAAAGTGATAAAGAAAGGAATAATTTAGTAAGGTGTTATAGTATGGGAATTAAGCAAAATATTGAAGAACTAAGATCCAAAATTCCAGAACAAGTAACGCTCTTAGCTGTTTCAAAAACGAAGCCATTAGAGGCTCTAGAAGATGCGTATATGGCAGGAATGAGAGATTTTGGGGAAAATAAAGTTCAAGAATTAGTAAAAAAATCTGAAAATTTTCATGAGGATGTACGATGGCATTTTATAGGACAGCTTCAAAGTAATAAAGTTAAGTATTTAGTAGATAAGGTACATTTGATACATTCTTTATCTAGTATTAGTTTGCTAAATGAAATTGAAAAGCAGTTTAGTAAAGTTAACAAGGTTGCTAATACTTTAATCCAAATTAATATTGGAAGAGAGGAAAGCAAAAGTGGAATTTTGGAAGAAGATTTATATGAATTCATAGAAGCAATTGAAAAATGCAAATTTGTTTCTGTAAAAGGTATAATGGCTATTATTCCAATAGGGGATGAAGAAAGCAATAGAAAATATTTTAAGAAAACAAAAAAAATATTTGATGAGCTTAAGGAAAAAAATTATACTAATATTAGTATGAAAATATTATCAATGGGGATGACTCATGATTTTATGACAGCTATAGAAGAAGGTTCTAACTTAGTAAGAATAGGAACAGGAATATTTGGAGAAAGAAATTATAATTTAGGAGGCGAAAATAATGGGTAATGTTATATCAAAAGTTAAATCTTTATTAGGGTTTGAGGACTACGAGGAGTATGACGAGTACGAAGAAGAACAATACGAAGAACAGGTGAAGGATGAAGACGAAATAGAACCTGTTATTACCAATAAGAAGAATAGTAAGGTTGTAAATATCCATACATCTTCGACTACAAAGGTAACAATAACTAAGCCAATCGATTATGAAGAGGCTACTGAAATTTGTGAAGCACTTAAGAATAGAAGAATAGTATTAGTAAACACAACGGTTTTGGAACTAAAGATTGCACAAAGATTATTAGATTTCATCAGTGGTTCATGTTATGCTTTAGGCGGAGAATTACAACAAATTGAAAAGGGAGTATATATTCTTTCACCATCAAATGTAGAAGTAACAAATGAATTAAAAAATGAACTAAGTTCAAAAGCTCTATTTAATTGGTCAAAATAGGAGGTATAAATTATGATATATAGTGTTTACATAGTTATTGATATGTTTCTAAACATATTAGAGCTAGCTATATTCATAGAATGTATAGTTTCGTGGATACCACAAATTCAGGGGAATAAATTTATTGATTTACTACACAGTTTTGTTAGTCCCGTTTTAGAACCAATTAGAAAGTTACAATATAGATTAAGTCCTGGATTACCATTGGATTTTTCACCTATATTTGCATTGATTATTATAAATTTTTTACAAAGGATTATACCATAAATTATGAAAGAAAGAATAGCAAAGTATTTTGCAGATGATGATAGAAATGATGCATTGAATTTATATGAGAAATATTTACTAGCTAGAGATAAAAACATAACTGTATTTGGAAAAAGTTTTTATACACCAAATATATGGATGTGGTTTGAGAAAAACCTCTCTAGCAATGATTTAAAAATTGAAAGTAATGGACTTTTAGATGATTCTGAAAGAAGAATGGTTTCTTTTAATAACATATATAAAAGTCCATTTCCTATGAAATTGATTAAAATTGAAAGTACCTCGAAATTTTCTAATCTTACTCATAGAGATTTTTTGGGCGGAATTCTATCTCTAGGAATAGAAAGAAATAAAATAGGTGATTTATTAGTAGATAATAATACATGTTATGTGCCAGTTCACGAAGAAGTAGAAGATTTCATTATATATAATTTAAACAGAATTTCTAAGGTTATTTGTAATGTAAAAGTGGTGGATGATTTTGGATTTTTACCAAAGGTTAATTTTGAAGAAGAAGTAGTTTTAGTTTCTTCTTTGAGAATTGATGGAATTGTCTCTAAGATTATAAATATATCTAGATCTAAAGCTCAAGCAATGATCGAGCAGGGTCGAGTGCTTATAGATTACGTTAAGATAAAAGATAAAAGTTATGAACTAAAAGGACAAGAAAGAATTACTATAAGAGGTTTTGGAAAATTTATAGTTGGTAATTCTGTTGGAAATAGCAAAAGTGGAAGGATAAAAATTATTATCAAAAAATATACATAATAGAGGTGAAAGTATGAAGTTGACACCAATGGATATAAACAACAAGGAATTTAAAAAGGGATTAAGAGGATATAATTCTGATGAAGTTGATGAATTTTTGGATGAAGTAGTAGATAACTATGAAGAGCTTTATAAAGAAAATGCAAATCTAAAAGAGAAGCTTGCTAATTTGAATGAAAAGGTAGAGCATTACTCTAAAATCGAAAGTACTATACAAAATACATTGATATTAGCTCAAAATGCTGCAGAGCAAGCAAAAAATTCGGCTAAAAAAGAAGCCGAATTTATGATGAAAAATGCTAACGAAACTGCTCAGAAGGTTATGGATAAGGCACATAATGATGTTATTCAAATAAATGATGAATATGAAAGAGTTAAACAAGAATTTATTAAATTTAGAGCAAAATATAGAAACTTCATGAATGCACAGTTAGAAACATTTGATGATTTAGAGAAGGATTTTATAAAAAATTATAATGTATCTGATCCTATAGAAGATGATGAAGTAACTAATATAGAAAAAATAGTTGAAAAAGAAGTTGCAAGCACTACGAGTGGATTAAGTGAAAATATAGAGGCTGAAGAAAATGATCCTTCATTGAATGATGAATTAAATGAGATTAAAAGTTTTTTTGTTCAAGGTGAATAAATTTACTATCCAACAGAAATAATGAATAAAAATTATGCATATTTTATTTACATAACGTAATAAAATGAAGATTATGTATTTTTTGAATAATAGAAAAGCTATCCTGAAGCGATTAAGGATAGCTTTTCTATATTTGCTTAATTACAGATAACCAAACTAAGACCTGAACTTATGCATATAACTCGCCGAAATGAGTAAAATACGTTTATTCCAGTTTCTGGGTAATTCTAAGGCTATAAAGTTGCACCCAAAGTGCTAGCCTCAAAGAACAGGCTTTTAACTAGCACATTTGGAACAACTTATAGCCAAAGAATCACATCCATCAAAATTACTAATGAAACATTCCATATTATTACCCTTGTGGTTACAAAAGTATTTTACTCATTTCTGGTTGGAATATATTTCATAGTCTAAGTAGAGTTTGTGATTGTGTTATCTATAATATTATTCCTTTGGGATTTCAGAATTATTAAATTTAGTATTTAGTATTACTATATCAACTCTTCTGTTTGCAGCTCTGCCATCTTCGGTATTGTTATCTTTAACAGGTCTATACTCTCCATAGCCTACTGAAGATAACCTCTCGGGTTTAACGTTTCCCTTTGAAATTAGAAACTCTACTACATTTGCGGCTCTTACAGCTGAAAGCTGCCAGTTAGAATGAAAATAATCATTATTAATAGCAACATTATCAGTATGTCCTTCAACATGTATATAGTTATCAATATCGTTTAAAATCTTTGAAATAGATATTAGTTTACCTTGCCAATCAGGTTTGATAGTAGATTGTCCACTATTAAAGAATACGCTATCATTGAAGCTTATTATGAGTCCTCTTTCTTGAATAGATGTAGTAACACTTCCTTTTAGCTCGGAATCATTGACAAGATCATCTACTTTCTTTTTTACATCGGATAGTTTTTCTTCTTCTGCTATAGAGTCTGAATTGTTCTGAGTATTTTGTTGATCAATTACAGTAGGAGGAGAATTTGAGCTATCAGATACTGCTATTACGTTTTCTCCATTACCACTATTAAATCCAATTTTCAATGAATTTGCTAGAGTTTGAGATTTTTTAGTATCCACATTAGAAATAGCATACATCATTAAAAAGAAAATCATCATTAATGTTATAAAATCAAGGTAAGATAACATCCATCTCTCAGTATCATCTTTTTCTTTTTTTGTATTCTTTTTCATAATTATACCTCTTTAAATTCCTTCTAAATCTTTAGCTTCATCTTCGGTTAGATAACTAACAAGCTTACTCACTAAGGTATTTGGATTAACTCCTTCTTGAATGAGTAATACTGCTTCAATGATCATTTCTTTTTCAGCAATCTCTTCTTTATTTATTTCTCTTAATTTACTTGCTATAGGAAGCCAAAAAAGATTTGCTGTAGCAAGACCATATAGAGTAGCTACAAATGCAACAGCAATTTTTTCACCCATTGCAGCTACATCACTTAAAGCGCTCAATATTATAACTAAACTCGTTATGGTTCCTACTATTCCCATAGTAGGAGCATAGCCACCTGCAGAGGTGAACATTTCAATACAATTTTCATGTCTTGTAGAAAGCTGTTCGAGCTTGGTATTTAAGATGCTTTTCACAGAGGATGGATCTATACCATCCACAACCATTTGTAGCCCTTTTTTTACAAATGGATCTAAGGCATCATCTGTTAGCTCAGATTCTAAACTCAAAAGCCCATCTCTTCTTGTTTTAAGTGATACTCCTTTGAAATAGTCTATATACCCCTTAAGATCAATCTCTTTCTTTTTGAAAGCTATTGATAATACTTTCGGGAATTTCTTCAATGTTGAGGAAGGAAATGAAATTCCTACGGCACCTAGTGTTCCACCAATAACTATCATTGCAGCAGTTGGCTGCAGTAAAGCTATGGGTTTTCCCCCTTCAATAATAAAGCCTACTATAATACAAATAAATGCAAATAGTACACTTAAAATTGTCATAATATCCATAAAATTATCCCCCTTGAATATATGAAATTTTAGCTCATATGTAGCATTTTTCATACTGGTTAATATATATTTATGTAAATTTGATACAGTATATGAATTTATATACTTATATAAAAATAATAGCATATTATAAAAAATATGTAAAATAATTATATATTTAGGGGAGAAGTTTATATATGACCGTTAATTCATACAAATTAATCTAATAAATTTCAGGTGTTAAGTAATTGTAAAGTCTAAGTTATTATATTATAATGTTGAAAGAATATGCTAAATAGGAAGGGATATTGATTTATGGAGAAAAATGTTTTTATAGTTGATGAAAAAGATAGAGGAGAGCGAATCGATAAGTATTTAGCTGAAATTTTTGTTGATAAATCAAGATCTTTTATCCAAGGACTTATTGAAAAGGATGATATTAAGGTTAATAATAAAACTCCTAAGAGTAATTATAAACTAAGAGCTCTTGATGAAATAGAAGTAACATTTAGCGAGCCTGAAGTATTAAGAGTAGAGGCTGAAGAAATACCTATTAATATACTTTATGAAGATAAAGATGTAGTAGTTGTTAATAAACCTCAGGGGATGGTTGTGCATCCTGCGCCAGGAAACTATAATGGAACGTTAGTTAATGCTCTGCTTTATCATTGTAAAGATTTATCTAGCATAAATGGAATTATAAGACCAGGAATAGTTCACAGAATTGATAAAGATACATCTGGAGTTTTGGTTGTAGCAAAAAATGATGAAGCTCATAATAAGCTTTCAGATCAATTAAAAGATCACTCAATGAAGAGAGAATATTATGCTTTAGTTGAAGGAAGACTAAAGAATGATAAAGGTATAATTGATAAACCTTTGGCTAGAAATAAGAGAGATAGATTGAAGATAGGAATTGTAGAGGGAGGCAAAAGAGCTGTAACACATTATGAAGTTTTAGAAAGATTCAATGGCTACACATTGATAAAATGTATATTAGAAACTGGAAGAACACATCAGATAAGAGTTCATATGGCATCTATCGGATTTCCGTTAGTTGGTGATCCTCTTTATGGATTTAAGAAACAAAGATTCAAATTGAAAGGTCAAGTGTTACATGCGAAGACATTAGGTTTTGTTCATCCAAGCAAAAATGAGTATATGGAATTCACAACAGAACTGCCAGAATACTTTCAAGAAATAATAGAAAAATTAAGAAATGAAGTAAGATAAAAATATGGAGGAATAACATGAAATTAAAATCAGTTTTATTAGATGAAAAAGCTGTTAATAGAACACTAATAAGAATTTCTCATGAAATAATTGAAAGAAATAAAGGAATAGACGAATTAGTTTTACTTGGAATTAAGACTAGAGGGTATCCGCTTGCAAAAAGAATTGCTAGCTATATAAAGGGGATAGAAGGGGTAGATGTTCCAGTTGGATCTGTAGATATAACATTGTACAGAGATGATTTAACTAAGATAAGTGAAGATTTAGAGATTAAGAATTTAGATTTAGGTCTTGAAATAAAAGATAAAAAGATAATTATAATTGATGATGTTTTATATACATGTAGGACAGCAAGAGCAGCTATAGATGCAATTATGGATGTAAATAGACCTAGAGGTATTCAATTAGCAGTTCTTATAGACAGAGGGCATAAAGAACTACCAATTAGAGCAGATTATGTGGGTAAAAACATTCCAACTTCTAAAAATGAGGTTATAGCAGTATCTCTAAAAGAAATTGATGGAGAAGATTCAGTGAAAATATTTGATAAATAGATAAAAAGGGAGAATGCAAAAATATGTATGAGTTAATTGCAACAAGTACTTTCGGAATAGAAAGCATAACTGCAAAAGAATTAAGGGCACTTGGTTATGAAGATTTGAAAATTGAAAACGGAAGAGTAACTTTTGAGGGAGACGAAATGGATATAGCGATTTGCAATATTCACTTAAGAACTGCGGATAGAGTACTTATAAAAATGGCAGAATTTGAAGCTAAATCTTTCGAAGAACTTTTTCAAGGGACCAAAAAAGTAGAATGGAGTAAGATAATTCCTGAAGACGGAGTTATGCATGTTGTTGGCAAAAGTATTAAATCAACGCTTCATAGCGTTCCTGACTGCCAATCTATAGTTAAAAAAGCTGTTGTTAAAAGTATGAGTGAAAGCTATGGAATAGAGACATTCAGCGAAAGTGGACCAGTTTATAAAATAGAAGTAGCTATCTTAAAAGATATAGTTACGCTTACTATAGATACAACAGGACCAGGATTACATAAAAGGGGTTATAGAGAACTTGCTGGAGCAGCACCATTAAAAGAAACTTTAGCAGCTTCAATGCTTCTAATCTCAAGATGGAATGACGGGTTTGAATTAATAGATCCATTTTGTGGTTCGGGGACAATTTTAATTGAAGCGGCTATGATAGCTCAAAATATTGCACCAGGAGTAAACAGAAGTTTTGTATGTGAAACATGGCCTTCAATTACTAAAGATATATTTGATTCAGTAAGAGAAGGTGCAAAGAAATCTGAAAAGAATAAGGATATAAAACTAATAGGATACGATATAGACTATAGAGTTCTTAAAGTTGCTATGGAAAATGCAAAAAAAGCAGGAGTTGATAAATATATACAATTTCAAAAGAGAGATTTTATGGAATTTTCAACTTCAAGAAAGTATGGATTTATAATTTCAAATCCACCATATGGAGAAAGAATCGGTGAGAAGGAAATATTACCTACACTATATAAACATATGGGAAATGCAAAGAAAAAGCTGGAAGATTGGGATTTTAACATATTAACATCTTTCGAGCCATTTGAAAAAACATTTGGATTAAAATCAACAAAGAATAGAAAATTATACAATGGAAAAATAAAATGTTATTATTATCAATATTTTCACAATGATAAAATTAAAAATGCTGGTGATATATTAATAAATGAGTTAATAAAGTAAAGTTTAAGGCATCAGAAAGATTTGAAAACATATTTACAAAGTTTTCTTAAAGTGATAAAATAAATTTAAATAAAATTTGATAGCAAAGGCGCTAACAATCAGTTGGAATTGTTAGCGTCTTTTTTTGTTAAAGAGTTTCTGCATATGATAATTGAAATAAAAATATATAAGATATACAAGTTTCAATAACAAATTTAAATTTAGAAATTTAATAATCTAAATTTTTAGTTACAAGTAAAATGTAGAGAATCAATTGTAATATGCATATTAGAAATTAATAATTTGAGAAATGAGATTGTAAAGAACTTGAAACTAGTAGTCAGATAGATACTCTTAAATTGCCAAAAGAAAGGAGTTTAAACTATGTCAGAGGTATATCAAAAAATGGCAGAAAAAATACCGAATATGAGCAAAGCACAAGAAAAAATAGCAAAATATATATTAGCGCACCCAAATAGTACGCCTTTTCTAACTGTTGAAAAGTTAGCTAAATTATCAGGAGTAAGCATAGCAACTGTCACGAGGTTTGTGATTTTTTTGGGATACAAAGGTTATCCTGAATTTTTAAGAGATACTCAAGAATCCATGCAACAGCAAGTATCTAAAGCTAAGCGTATAAGGATTGATTCTGATTCAAGTGATAGTGAAGAAAGAGATATTTATAACATATTTGAAGATGACGTAAATAATATTAAGCTGACAATGGAGGACTTAAATATATATGAATTAAGAAAGTCTGTTAATTTGCTATTAAATGCAAAAAGAATATATATAGTAGCAAGAAGAAGTTCTGCTGTACTCGGAATGTTTTTAAAATATTATCTGGATTTAATGTTTAATAACGTAAATTTAATTGAGCATATAGAGCAAATTCCAAAGCAGATTAGTGGAGTTAATAATGAAGATGTAATTATAGGGATTACCTTTGAGAAATATGCAAGAAGTACAGTAGAAATTTTTACACATCTAAAAAGAAAAGGAGCTACAACAATATCAATAACTGACAGTATGTTGTCTCCGCTTGTTCCATATTCTGATATAACGCTAACAGCTATAAGCAAGGGAACAAGGTTTATAGAATCTTTTGCTGCACCATTGAGCCTGATTAATGCTTTGATTGCATCTATTGAAAAAGAAAAGAAAGACTTTTTTAATAGTAATGTAGAATTGCTAGAGGAAGCGTGTAGAAAGTTTGATTTGTTCATTTAAATCTAAAAATATTATATGTTTACTAAAAAAGAGATATATCCTAGGATTAAGATATATCTCTTTTTCAGTAGATTATGAATTAAATATGTTATTAAAGTCAGCAGGGGTTACAATTAGAGTTTTATTAGTATGGTAAATTACCATTCCAGGTTTTGCCCCATTAGGCTTTTTTAATTCTTTAACTTTTGTGTAATCAATAGGTAATTTTAATGAATCTTTTCCTTTGCTATAATAACCTGCGATTATAGCTGCTTCCTCAAGAGTTTTGTCTGGTACATCAAAAGAGCAAACTATAACATGAGATCCAGGAATATCTTTTGCATGGAGCCACAGATAGTTTTTATTTGCAAATTTTAAACTTAGATAATCATTTTGCAGATTGTTCTTACCAACATAAATATCAATTCCATCGCTTGAAACAAAGTGATTAGGCTTAGAAGTCTTTACCTTTTTTGAATTCTTGTTGTTTTTTCTAAATCTTATATATCCAGTTTCAATAAGTTCGTTTTTTATTTCATCAATTTCATTATAGCTTTCAGCATTTAGAATATTAGTAAGTACAGAATTTAAATATTTCATTTCTTCATCATTTTTCTTGAGTTGAACTTTAGCGTATTCCTCAGATGTCTTTAACTTATTATATTTTTTATAATAATACTGAATATTTTCAGCAGGTGTTTTGGTTTTGTTTAAAGAGATAGTAATATATTCTTCTTGATTTTCGTTATAAAAATTTAGTAGAGTACATTCGCTATCACCTTTTTTTATACTATAAATATATGAAGTTAAAAGATCACCTTTTATTCTAAATGATTCTTTTTCATCGCACTCACTAAGAGTTTCATTAAGTATTTTTAATTTTTTATTACATCTATCGATATTTGTATGAATAAGCTTTTGTAAGTCAGTAGATTTATTTTGTAATCTATCTTGTTTATCTTTCTTCTCATAAAAGGCATCCATTAATATATTAGGATCATCATATGAAATTGATAAATAATCTTCATTTAGTGAATTTAATTTTAGAGAATAAAAATCTTTTACAATTCCTAATTTATTTGTATACATATTGTAAGAGATATTTTGATTTAAATCATAAATGAATTTATTAAAATTTTCATAAATTTCACTTATTGTAGGTGAATTATTATGATTTGTAATGTTATAATATAAATCATTAGACAATAGATTACTTATTCCTGTGAAACAATTAAAATAAAATTTATTATCAAAAACAATAGAATTTTTGTTTACAAAAGTGGATAGTTCTTCTAAAGTAATAGAAAAAGGATTTAACTTAGTAGAAGATGGGGGATAAATAAAATTAACACCAGGATATAATACTCTATAACTATTTATATCAGCAGTTATATGTTTTATTGATTCCATAACTTTATTATCTCTATTTCTAACAAGTGTGATATTAGAGTGTCGTCCCATAATTTCAACTATAAGAGAATATAAACTATCAAATCCTAGTTCGTCTCTATTTTCAATTTCTATTATTAAGATTCTATCGTTATCTTTTTGAGTAACATTTGTAATTCTACCACCTAGTATATATTTTCTAAGAACCATTAAATACATAGGAGCTTTAATAGGATTCTCTTTCGTGCTATTTGTTAAATGTATTCTGGCAAACCTAGGGGATGCTGAAATTAAAAGTTTGATATTCTGACGATCTTTTCTTAGAGTCAGAATAATTTCATCTTTTTCAGGTTGATTTATCTTATCTATTTTGGAATTTAATATTGATTTTTCTAAATTATTTACTAAACTATATAGGTAGATACCATCTAATGCCATTTTATGTCATCCTTTCTTAGTGTAACTATAAATAGTATAACATTATAGGCATATAATTATCAATTAATAGCAAAAATGAGAAGAAGGGTGAATCAAATTCATACATAGATGTTATATTGATGTATTATAATATAGTTTTAATATTGTAATCCTAATTGAGTTTTTGGATTGCTAAAATACCAAATGTAAACTTATATTAAAAAATTATATATTATAAATGTAAAATTAGAATAATAGAATGAAAAAAGATCTAAATATTATAAAAAAATTAGAAAAAGTATATAGAAAAATTTTTAAATAAGTTATAATTTAAACTTGGTGATATTATTAATGATTAAATACAAAAGTTTAATATTAAATAGTTGAAGCTTATGAAATTATATAATTATTAATTATAAGAAATACAGTTATTCAGTAGGGGGAATTTAAATGAACTTTTATAAAATGCAAGGAGCAGGAAATGATTTCGTATTTATTGAGGATTTCGATAATAAGATTAAAGATGAATGCTTATTAGCAAAAAAACTTTGTGACAGACATTTTGGAATTGGTGCAGATGGTCTTGTGATTGTCAGAAAATCAGAGTTAGCTCATGCTAGAATGGTTATAATAAATGCCGATGGTTCAAGAGCCAATATGTGTGGAAATGCTATAAGATGTTTTGGGAAATATGTTTATGAACATAAAATAGCTACAGGTGATAAATTTTCAGTTGAAACTGGTGATGGAATTAAAGAGATTGAAATAATATTAGAAAATGAAAATGTTAAGTATGTAAGAGTTTATATGGGGAATCCATCTTATAACGGATGTGATATACCTTTGAATAATTTGGAAAGTCTTATAGAAAAAGAAATTGCAGTAGATGATAAAAAGTATAAGATGACTACGTTGCTCCTTGGAGTTCCTCATACAATAATTTTCGAAAGTGATAGAGAATACAATGTTATTCAAGAGGGATCAAAGATAGAAAAATTGGATATTTTTAGTGAAGGAAGTAATGTGAATTTTGTGAAAATTGTTGATGATACCCATATAAGAGTTAATACATGGGAGAGAGGTGCTGGAGCTACGTTAGCTTGTGGAACAGGATGCAGTGCTTCAGTAGTAGTTGCTAAGAAGTTGGGACTTGTTAATAAGGATAAAGAAATTTTTGTTAAAGCTCCTGGAGGAGAGTTAATCATAGAAGTTTTAGGTCAAGATGTTTATATGAAAGGTCCTGCAGAAGTGGTTTTCAAGGGTGAACTTTCTTTATAAAATTATAAAAAACGAGGAAACAAAAAATGAATTCATTAGTAAGAAAGTGCTTAAGCATTTTTGCTTTCATTGCAATTCCACTGTTTGTCTTAGGATGTGCATCTAAAAAAGAAGATGTACCTAATGTGACAGAGGATATCAAGTTAAATATAGGAGCTGTTCTAAAAAGCGAAGACGGTAATTATAAACTATATAATTATGACAATGGTAAGTATGTGGAGACAAAGGAAAATAAGGTTATCATAGATTATGATAAAAGTAGTTCTAATTATATATATGTAGATAGTGGTAAAAATTATGTGGTTAATAGCGGAAATAGATATGAAATCCAAGATGAGAATTATAGTGGATTAAAATTATCAAAAGGTGGAAATTATATATCTTACTTTATAGATGATAATGGGCTTAAGTTAAAAATATTTAATACAAATGGAAATAAAGAAATTGAAATGAAATCTAATGTTTCAATATCGGGAACATTATATGATTGGTATGATACAGATACATTGGTTTATTATGGAGTAAGCAATGATGGCGTTAATGGATTATTTACTTATAATATAAAAGAAAATAAAGAAGAGTTACTTTATAAGATTAATGAAGGCTATTTAGCATTTATAAAATCAAGAGATGACGATGTAGTATTTTTACAATTAACACTGGAAAATAAAAGAGAAGTAATGATGATAAACAAAAAAACAAAGGATGTTAAGCTTTTGACAGATAATATAGAAGAGATTTCAGATATAATTATAAATAAAGATAAATTGTATTTTACAGGAAAAGCGTATAATAATGTTAATTCTTTATATGAATTGATAGATAATAAGGTAAAAAGATTAGTCTTTGATTTTCCGGGTACTGTAAAAATAGAAAAAGGATTAGAGGTAAGTGAAAATGGAGATGTTTTATTTATAGGTTCTAGTAATGGAGATCTCAAGAAAGAGCAAATTTATACATACACTCAAGATGGTAGCATAAGTGAAATAGGGAATAGTTCATCAGAATATGTTTTTTTAGCATATACGCAGTAATTTAAATTTAGAATTCTTTATCATGTTTTTATATGATGGAGGATTCTTTATTAATATAAAAAAGTATTGACTCTTACCTTAGGTAGGAGTATATGCTATTCTTATCATAAAAATAATAATATACATATTGCAAAAATAATTCTTCATCATAATTCTAAAAATATTAAAAGAATTTTAGCTGTAATTGTGAATTATGAAATATGCATTGCGAATTGCAACATATATATTAAAAAAGGAGATAGTAGAATGGATCTAAAATTACAATATAACTGTAGTAATATAGATTGGGAAGAGGTATCTAGTATACTAGAAAAAGTAGGGATGAGTCATTATGAAGGCGAAATACATAAGAAAGCATTTGAAAATAGTTATGCTGTTGTATTTGCTTTTGATAATGATAAGTTGATTGGTTTTGGACGAGCAATCTCTGATGGAGTTTATCAATCTGCAATTTATGATATAGCTGTGCTACCTGAATATCAAGGTAAGAGTATAGGAAGTAAGATTGTTAATAAAATCTTAGAATGCGTTCCTACATGTAATGCTATATTATATGCTTCACCTGGAAAAGAAAAATTTTATGAAAAATTAAATTTTAAAAAGATGAAAACAGGAATGGCTTTTTTCAGAAATTCAATTAAAATGCAAATGAAAGGTTTTATAGAATAATAAAAGAATAAGTAAGAGTTAATAGATAAACTAAAGCTTTAAAGATAATAATATCTTTAGAATTTAAAATTGTGATATAGGAGCGTAGAAAATGAATAAATTTGATAAAGCTATTAACCAAAAGACGAGTGAATTAATAACAAAGAACTTACTTGGGCAAGAAGTTAATGAAGAAGAGTTTAGAAAATTTAAAATTATTGCTAGAGCAATTGTTAGAGAAGAAATGAGGGGAGTTAAGCCAAATAAAAATCCTAAGTCATTGTATGGTAAAACATGGAAAGCTGCAAGAAAATATAGTGATGTTAAGAAATAAAAAGTATGTATTAGAATTTGATTCGTTAAGTTATCATGAAATCCTAGGCATTTTAATTAATGTCTAGGATTTTTAATTTAAAAGTTTAGTAATTTCTATTATTTAGGCGATAAAAAAAGATTACATTATTTGGAATGTAATGAATAATTACTGAGATTTTGGTTCAAAATTTAAAATAGAAACTAAAAAATATAAAATTAGATAGGTGTGTTTAAAATTAAGGAATATGAAATTGAAGATGTAGATTTAGGAACTGCTAAAAATTTAAAAAAAGAAATTTGTGAGAAGTATAGAGTTATTCCAATAAAGGAAAAATTGGACGAGGTAATAGTTTTGTCATATGGAGTAACTGAAGAAGCAAAAGAATATCTAAGATTTATATATAACAAAAACATAGTTATCAAGGAAATCGAAGAGAGAAATTACGAAAGCTTAAAAAATATAATATTTGGTATAGATGACAAATCATTAGAAGAAATATTGATAACTAATGCAATAAAGGTTAATGCCAGCGACATTCACATAGAACCTCAAAATGGTTGTGTTTATGTACGATATAGAATTAACGGTAGTTTAGTTTTGGTGCACAAAATAGATTCTGATGAATATATAACTCTTGCATCGAAGATCAAGCTGAAAGCTAATATGGACATAACTGAAAAAAGAAGACCTCAAGATGGAAAAATAATAGTTAATTATAATAATCTAAAATACGATTTAAGAGTATCTTCAATACCTGTAGTATACGGAGAAAAATTAGTAATTAGAATATTATATTGTGATAACTTTGACTATAATCTTGAGGACTTAGGATTTTCAGAAAGTCAAATTAAACTAATTAGAAAAATAATATCTTTGAAGAATGGACTTATATTAATTAGCGGCCCAACTGGTTCGTGAATAAAAGTGCAACAAAAGAGGATCGTTAGTAATCTCTTTTATGAAGGTATTATAGCGTTTTTTTTTACTTCCACCAGAACCTATAGGATATATTTCTAGTAGCTCAGTTTCAGCATCATATATTATTTCTTCGATTAAAAAATTTATAATCCTTCTTTTACTTTCAATAGATTCATTTTTTATGTTTACGCATTTATCTAATACTGCATTTATGAATTCAATATCATAAAGCTCAGAAGAATTATTTTCTATATTTTCTCCTATGGATTTCAAGTTTTCTTCTAGTTGAGAAATCTCAGTTTTTAGTGATCTTATTTTATTCATGAAAATATCTAGTAAATCATCAGCTACAGATAATTTATCAAGTAATCCATTCAACTGTTTTGTTTTATTTGCTAGTTGCTTTTCTAGAGTTGATTTTTTCAGTTTATCTTCTTTTAACTTTTTATTTTCTTTTTTAGACTTTAGTATTCTGTCTAAAAAGGCTTGTTTATTTTTAGCCATTTCTACTAAGCTATCTAATACGCACTCATCTACTTTGTCTCCAATTAAATTTTTACTATTACAGAGATGGCCACTGCTACGCCTTTTTAAATTACATCTATAATAAACTTTACATAATCCGGTTTCATTAAGTCTACGGCCAAGTGTTATTCCCATTGAGCTTCCACAGCATTTACACTTTAATTTGCTAGTAAGTAAAGCATTATTAGTCTTACCAAGGTTAGGGGATAGAGCACTATTGGTCTTAAGCTGCTTTTGAGTTTTTAGCCAAGTGTCAGGATCAATAAATCCTTCGCATCTTTTACTTACTGCAGCAATCCATTCGGACTTATCTTTAAAAGGGGTCGTTTTTTTACCATCCCTAGCTATCACAGATGTTTTATTGTACTCTAAGATTCCATGAATACCATCAGGAGATCCAAAAACATTAATACCGTCATCTTCAAGATATTTTAGAATTTCGTCTGAACTTTTAGCATAAAGAGGATTTTTCAAAATTTTATGCATTGTAGAGGTTGCGAAAAGTTTACCCGAAGGGGCACATATACCATTGTTCATTAAATATCTTTCGGTTTGGTGTATAGATCCAAGCCTTAAATATGTGTCATAAAGCAGCTTTACTAATTTTACTTCATCAGGTTCTTGAACTAAAAATGAGATTGCTTTTTCATTGCCATTTTCGTCATAACAAGTTTCTCTTTTTCTAGAATATCCAAGAGGGGGAGAACCGCCCAACCATTGCCCGTTTTTTGCAAGCTCTATCATATTATCCCTTACACGTTCTGCGATCGTCTCACGCTCTAATTGGGCAAATACAGAGGCAATATAAATCATAGCTCGTCCCATTGGACTTGTAGTGTCAAATTGTTCTCTTATACTTACAAAGTCAACTCCATAGACCTGAAGTTCATCAAGAGTAGAAGAGAAGTCAGCAACATTACGAGAGATACGATCTAGCCTATAACATATTAAAACATTAAATTTCTCTTTTTTTATATCATTTAGTAGCTTTTGAAATTCAGGTCTATTAGTATTCTTCCCTGAAAACCCTTCATCTTCATAAATTGAATACTCAATCTTTTTATTTTTATATAGATTTTCTATGTAGTCTTTACACATTTGAATTTGATTACCAATGGAATCACCTTTGCCTGTGTATTTGGATTTTCTTGAGTAAATAGCAACTTTCATATTTATCACTCCTAAGAATATATGTTTGTTTTGTTATTAGGAATATTATAGCATTATTTAATAGGATGTGCGAATGTATGTTTGTAATGAATGTAAGTATATTAACCAGTGAATATTATTAAAAAATCATTAATATGGAATTTAGTAAAGTTGAAATAGTTGCAAAGTTAGGATTAGTGAGGCAATTATAAACATATTAATAGAAATGCAATATTCGCTGCTAGTCAAATAACACAAATAGAAAAAGCACATTAGGATTATGGCATGACGAAATAAAAAATAGAGAAGAGCAAACATGTAGGAAAGTTAAATTTTGCTTACCGGTTATCATTGTAGTTCAGATAAATTTACTTAATAGCAAATAATCACGAATTGTGTAATAATAACAGTTATAGTTTTTATTGACATATTGCTGTATAAAAATGATAATAATATATATTTATGTAAAATATGGGGGGATAATGCTTGAATAACTTAAAATTAAAAATCATTTCGTGCACATTGAGCTTTTTTATGTTTTTTTCACTATGTGGAACTAGTGTAAATGCAATAGAATATGCATCATCAGCAAGTAATGAAATAGCAACAACAAATTCACAAATAACAAAAAATGCTGCGGTGGATGTAACTACAAGCTCAGAAGCAGTACAGAATTCATTAGCAGAAGTAACAACAGGAGCAGCAGTGACAGTAGACATGCAGGCGCCAACAGTGCCTACCAAGTTAGTGGCTTCATCAATAACAAGTACAAGTTGTATATTATCTTGGACAGCGTCAACAGACAATGTAGGAGTTACGGAATATGATATATATAGTGGAACAACGAAAATAGGATCTACTACAGGAGAAACAACATTTGAAGTAACAGGATTAATGCCAAATACATCATATAGTTTTACGATAGCAGCAAAGGATTTAGCTGGAAATGCATCTGAAGCGAGTGGTGCATTGAGTGTCACAACTATTATGAATACAGAAGTAACAACAGGATCAGCAGTGACAGTAGACATGCAGGCACCAACAGTGCCTACCAATTTAGTGTCTTCATCAATAACAAGTACAAGTTGTATATTATCTTGGACAGCATCGACAGATAATATAGGAGTTACTGAATATGATATATATAATGGAACAACGAAAATAGGTTCCACAACAGGAGAAACAACATATGATGTAACAGGATTAATGCCAAATACATCATATAGTTTTACGATAGTAGCAAAGGATTTAGCTGGAAATACATCTGAAGTGAGCAGTATATTAACAATAAAAACATTATCATCATCTATTATAATAAGCTCAGATTTAAAACTTACAAAAGATATCGAATATCAAGATGTTGAAATTACAAGTGGAGAAGTTGATCTGAACGGTCATACAATGACTATCAATGGAAACTTGATACAATCAAACGGAGAGGTAAATATAGATGGTGGTCAATTAATTGTAAATGGAGACTATAGATTGCAAACAAAAAGCAATTCAAATGGTACAGTAAGTTATGATTATGGATCCGGTTATTTAACAATGAATAAAGCCTCAGATTATGTACTAGTTAATGGTAATTTTATAGACCAATCACGGTATAGTGGAACTTTGACGGCAGGGACACTTGAAGTTAAAGGCGATTTCTATGAGAAGGTTTATTATACATATTGGGGAGATTATGATGGTAATTTTTCTGCAAGTGGAAGCCATAAAGTAATATTAAGCGGGACTGGAACTCAAACAGTAAGCTTTGACAATCGAGGAAAATCTCATTTTAATATATTGGAAATAAGTTCATCAGCAAACTCAATAAAATTTGCTACAGCGATTCCATTAAATAAATTTGAGGGAGATAGTAAAAAGGTATCTAATTTAAATCTTTATTTTTGTGCACCATTAAGTAGTGATCTGACAATAGAAAATGATTTAATATTGTCAAATGGATTAGATTTAAATGGGCACGTGCTTACAGTTAATAATCTGGTAATATCTGGTGGTACTATGCAATTAAATGAAAACAATGTTAATATTAACGGATATTTTATTATTAATGGAGGAACGGTGAATTTAATTGGAGATTCACATATTAACGGAGATTTAAACATTAATGGTGGAGAAGTTGATCTGAACGGTCATACAATGACTATCAATGGAAACTTGATACAATCAAACGGAGAGGTAAATATAGATGGTGGTCAATTAATTGTAAATGGAGACTATAGATTGCAAACAAAAAGCAATTCAAATGGTACAGTAAGTTATGATTATGGATCCGGTTATTTAACAATGAATAAAGCCTCAGATTATGTACTAGTTAATGGTAATTTTATAGACCAATCACGGTATAGTGGAACTTTGACGGCAGGGACACTTGAAGTTAAAGGCGATTTCTATGAGAAGGTTTATTATACATATTGGGGAGATTATGATGGTAATTTTTCTGCAAGTGGAAGCCATAAAGTAATATTAAGCGGGACTGGAACTCAAACAGTAAGCTTTGACAATCGAGGAAAATCTCATTTTAATATATTGGAAATAAGTTCATCAGCAAACTCAATAAAATTTGCTACAGCGATTCCATTAAATAAATTTGAGGGAGATAGTAAAAAGGTATCTAATTTAAATCTTTATTTTTGTGCACCATTAAGTAGTGATCTGACAATAGAAAATGATTTAATATTGTCAAATGGATTAGATTTAAATGGGCACGTGCTTACAGTTAATAATCTGGTAATATCTGGTGGTACTATGCAATTAAATGAAAACAATGTTAATATTAACGGATATTTTATTATTAATGGAGGAACGGTGAATTTAATTGGAGATTCACATATTAACGGAGATTTAAACATTAATGGTGGAGAAGTTGATCTGAACGGTCATACAATGACTATCAATGGAAACTTGATACAATCAAACGGAGAGGTAAATATAGATGGTGGTCAATTAATTGTAAATGGAGACTATAGATTGCAAACAAAAAGCAATTCAAATGGTACAGTAAGTTATGATTATGGATCCGGTTATTTAACAATGAATAAAGCCTCAGATTATGTACTAGTTAATGGTAATTTTATAGACCAATCACGGTATAGTGGAACTTTGACGGCAGGGACACTTGAAGTTAAAGGCGATTTCTATGAGAAGGTTTATTATACATATTGGGGAGATTATGATGGTAATTTTTCTGCAAGTGGAAGCCATAAAGTAATATTAAGCGGGACTGGAACTCAAACAGTAAGCTTTGACAATCGAGGAAAATCTCATTTTAATATATTGGAAATAAGTTCATCAGCAAACTCAATAAAATTTGCTACAGCGATTCCATTAAATAAATTTGAGGGAGATAGTAAAAAGGTATCTAATTTAAATCTTTATTTTTGTGCACCATTAAGTAGTGATCTGACAATAGAAAATGATTTAATATTGTCAAATGGGCTAAACTTCAATGGTGGAAACCTAAATATCTCTAGAAATTTAGTTATATCAGGAGGAACTATTGATTTACATGGTGGAAATTTAAATATAAATGGAGATTTAATTATATCAGGTGGAACTTTTAACTTGGATGGTGGAAGGACAAATGTAAATGGAAATATAACACAACCAGGGGGAGAGCTTTATGTAAATGGTGGCCAATTAACTGTGAATGGAGATTATAGAATACAAGTAAAAGACGACTTAAATGGGACAGTATGTAGTGAAGGTAGTTTAAAAATGGATAATGCGGCAGACTACATACTTGTGAAAAAGAATTTTGTCATTCAATCATATAATAGTAGTAGCTCTTTAACAGCAGGAACGCTTGAGGTTAAAGGAGACTTTTATCAGAAGAAGGGTTTTCGCTATTATTTTTATGGTTCTAGTTATTGCTATAACAACTTTGTGGCATCAGGATCACATAAAGTAATTTTATATGGAACTGCAAGTTTTGAAAATCCTGATTATTCACATTTTAATATATTGGTTAATGGAAAAACCAGTAGCACTTCAGATAGTGAAATAGATTTCTATTTTGATTTAAACACAGGAACAATAACAGGATACAGAGGTTCAGGTACAGAAGTGATTATACCAAATACAATTGGTGGGGTTAAGGTAACACGAATAGGAAGAGAGGCATTTGAAGGTTGTGATCATATAATAAGTATAACAATCCCAGATAGTGTAACAAGTATAGGATATGATGCATTTTACAATTGTAGTAGTTTGAAAAATCTGACTATACCAAGCAGTGTAAAAAGTATAGAATATGGTGCATTTGGAGGGTGTAGTAGATTGACAAGCTTAAGTTTTTCAGACGGCTTAGCAAGTATAGGGGATAAGGCTTTTTATAATTGCATAAGCTTAATGGATATAAGTATTCCTAATAGTGTAACAAGTATGGAAGGTTCACCATTTTACTATTGTCGTGCAACATATTATGTAGAAAATAAAGCATTAAGAGATCTCTTAATTAGCCATGGTGTAAGTCCATATAAAATAATATTGCATGGCCAAGTTGTACTAGATGATATTGATACAAATGATTCAAATTCAGCAAATCAGGCGCAACCACCACTAACTTATGTTATTTGTGTTGGATATGGTGGTTCCATTGGATGTGGAGTTGGAGCGACTGGAGCAGCAGGTGTAGCTAAAGATTCAGATGGAACTGTTGTAGGTTTAATTTCTGCTGGTGGTGGTGGTACAACTCCAGCTGCAGGAGCAGGATGGCAGATACAACTCACTAATGCAAAATCAGTTGAATCATTAAAAGGATGGGGGACATCAGCAGGTGGATCTGCTACATTTTTTGGAGTTGGTGGAGGGATAGATTATGAAACGAGCACTAATCCTGATGGTACTCCATGGTCAGGTGTTGTAATTTCTGTAGGTGCTAATAACGTTATAGCTCCATTTGAGCTTCATGCAAATGAGTCATATACTTGGGAAATTACTGCACAAGATGTTGATAAGGTGAACAATGAAATTAATAGTAAAATTGAATGGTTAAATAATAATTTATCGAATGAAGAAAAGAAACAAATTAATAATATAATAGGAGGAGCCTTATTAACTCTTTCGTAACATAATATTTACTTAAAGCATAAGTGAAGTTATAAAGAAGAATTATAAATTAGACTTTATAATAAAGGTATGGTTTAGCTGTACCTTTATGTAGTTAATAAACAAAGTAGTATGCATAATACTATATATTATATTTATTAGAGTAGCTTATGTTAAATATATATTAATATAACGTGTTGTTCCAATTAAAATTTAATATAAATAATTTTATAAACCTAATGGAGGTTCTAAAATGAATATAATAATTATTGTTATAGTGAGTATAGTTCTAGTAATTGGTATTCCTCTTAGTATATCAAAGGATATTAAATATAAAGAAAAGCATAATTTTCAATGCACAAAGTGTTCATATGTATATGATATTATTGAAAATCAAAGTAATAGTTTCAGAATTTTAGGAAAGTTGCACGTAAAGTGTCCTAAGTGTGGAAAATATTCCTTAGTGAAAATTGTAAACAAAGAATAGTTGATGGAATTGTAGTAAAAGATAAATTAAAAATAGTAAGCTGTTAGTTTAAGATGAAAGTATAAAATATGATGCAAAATTCTTAATATACATTAAGAAAGAAAAAATAGGCTGTACAAGATGTAAGGAATAAAGTTATTGAAAAATGGGGATATGGCGGGGATACTTTGTGAATATCACATTAAAATTAAGTGAAATTCAAGATATATAATTATGTGTTAAAATACGGTGAAATGGTCGGTTTAAAGCATGTGATTAAATTTGAATAAATATATATAGGCGGTGTCCCGCTGCGAGCACAATGAGAATCTACAGTTAATTGAATAAGTAAGCCAGGACTTTAGTATTATTTGTGACAATAATACTGTATTATTACTATTATAAATATCAAATGCTAAAAACATCTATAGAAATATAGGTGTTTTTATTATATTAGTGGTTTACTTTGCCTTTATGATTAGATGCATAAAAAGTAGATGAAAATGTATAAAAAAGTAAATCATTATTTTAATTATAATCCAATAATGTTATAATAATCCTATATTCCGTAAAGATGGGTTACGGTGGTTGTGCGTTTTCCGCCTTGGGCTATTAGAAATAATGGTCTAAGGGGGTGGTATTAGATTGTGATAATTGGAATGTTAATATTATCAATAACACTAACTTTAGTGATAATGATTAATAGAGCTTTAAAAAGCAATTCAAAAAGTTGTGAATTCAACTTAGAGATTAACATAAAGGGTTTTAAAGTAAATTTTAAGACAAAAGAAAAGGACCCTCCCATCAAGTAAAGTCCTTTTCTAACCCAAAATAACATCTAATAGCCCTAAAATTAAAAACGTTCTAGGGAAAGTTAGTGTTACAGCACTAACTTTTCTTATTTATATTATATCAAATATTTAAAGAAAATAAACATCAATTTTCATAAATTAATTAATGAAAAGAGTTTAAAATAATTTAGAATTTCCAAATTTGTAATAACGCATTATTCGAAAACGGATTAATAGTATTTTGTTACTTTATGGATAAGCATAAGTGAGTATGTTATTATATAGGCAATAATTATTTATCTACATGTTGTATATCTAAAATTCATAAATTATTAAAAGAGGGAAAATAATATGTATAAAAATAATGGAATTGTTTTTGATGAACATTTTTCAAATGCTTTAATAAAATCAGCAGCGAAAAATGGATATGTTGAATTTAACACAGGTAGTGACTTAGATAGACAGTTGGTGAAATCTTTGATGACTAATAGGGAGTATGGCTTGTTGCGACAAAAATGCTTTGAGTTAGCCTTACTATATGATGAAGTATATTTAAATGATCCGTTTGAATTAGCATCACTAGATAGGTTGCAGAAAGAAGGTATAGTTAAAAAACATAAATATTGGAATAATACATTACAAGATAATAGTATTAATGAGATTTCATTAGCGCAAGATATCAAGCCATTGGTAATAGATTATATTATTAAACATTTTAAAAAGAGAAGGCCATATTTAAATGGGATAAGAGGGTTAGCGAATAAATATGTGGATGGACTATATGATTTCGAAGTTTTATGGAGAGCTGGGCTTAAACAAGAAGCTATCGAAAATACTCATATACCTTTAAAAAAGCTATTGAAAATTAAAGGCGATCCGGTAAATTTCATATGTAATCTTTTTGATGAAACAAATGGTATTCATAGTTTTGCAGTTGATATGATTGATATTGCGTTTGAAATTGAATCAATTATTTCTTTGATGAAAATATCTAATGAATTTAAAGTTCCATTCATTTCAAAAAGAATCACAGGTTTTGAAAATGAATTAGAGATTGATAAAACGTATGAGGTATATAAAACTTGTATAATAGAGATGAAAAATGAGGTACAATATATTCCACAAATAGACTCAATAGACGATTTGTTAAGAGTAAGAGAAAAATCTGAAATAAAAAGGTTTAGAGAGGTACTGAATGAGTGGACAAGTTTGATGAGTGATCAGGAATTTAATTTGGCGGAAAAAATTAGAAAGGATATTTTTAAAGCTAACAAAGAAATTGCAAATTTGGATAAGTGGAGAAAAGTAGATAAGCTAATTTATTATTTATCTATTCCAACAATGTTAATACCGTATTTATCTAATATTATAACAATAGGAGGAGCTTATACGAGATATCATATTGAAGGAAAAGAGAAGAGATATGGGTGGATAGGGATTGGACGCTAGAAAAGATTGTTTGAATTTTTTATCTTAATATTATTTGTGTGGGTTTAAAGGAGAATTTATATGTTGGATAAAATACATAATATTGAGGAACAACTATTAAGAGAAAATAAACATTATATATATGCAAATATGACTAGAGAATTCTATCAGAAGTTTATCAATATAAAACAGAAGTTAAGTCTAGAGTATAATTCTTATGAAAAAATTCAAAAATTATTGAAAGTGGCGGAGAATAACCAATTATTAAATAAAGAATATAAATGTATAAAGAAATTAGACAAGTATGAATATGATTTAGAGAAATTATCGATATCAATTATAATTTTTGCTGCTTTAACACTTGAATCATATATATACGATTATGGTGCAAGGAAATTAGGAGATAGTTTCATGAAAAATCATTTGGATAAGCTTGATCCAATAAGTAAAGTTGTTATTATAGTTGAATTGGCTACACAAAAAAAGTTTCCTAAAGATAGAAGAGTATATGGTCTTATAAAAGAACTAAATAAATCACGAAATTCGTTGGTACATTATAAATCTTCAAAAAAAAATTTAGATAACGTAGCAAGTGATTTAGTTAAGAATGATGGAGAACTTATCGACTTTATGAAAAAAGCTGACCAAGCATATCAAGCATTGATAGAATTAGCAAATACAATTGAAAATTTGGATCAATCTGAAAATGTAAAATTTGCTCTTGGCATGGATATTTGATGTAATAATGAAATTAGAAATGTTTTGGTGAGGAAAAACGCGATATGAATAATTGGTGCCCAACAGAAAATGAAGTGATAAATAAAGCCATAGAAAAATTAGAAAGCATAGGTTTTAATATTATAAGCCAATGTAATACGAAACAACAAGGAATAGATATAGAAGCTGAAAAGAATGGAATTAAATTATTAATTGAAGCAAAAGGAGCAACTAGCTCAATGGAAGGCTCAAAAAGAAATGGAAAGCCATTTAATAGAAATCAAGCACGTACTCATATATCAGTAGCAATTTATAAAGTAATGAGTTTAATATCTGAACTTAAAAACCACAATAGCTTAACCTTATTTGGCATTTGTTTGCCTTTTGAGAGAAATCATATAGAATTCATAAACAATGTAAAATATTCACTGGATAAGCTTGGTGTTGTAATATTATGGGTTAAAGAAAATGATGTCTTAATTGAGGTTAATAGTGAAGAGGTAAAAGAATATTTTTAAAATAGAAGTAGCGAATTAATTTCGTAATATGCAGTGCTATCATTGTTTTTTATTAAAAATGAGTTAAAGTATAATATAATTTAGACTAGAAAAATTATGGGGGAAATAATCTTGGATTACAAAAAAAGAGACAAGGAAGTAAAAAAACTTAAAGATAAGTATAAGTCAGATACTACATTGGTTAGGAAACGTGATTATGAAAACTTTGTCCAGATTAAAGAGTCAGGAAAAGAAGGAAAGTCTAAATTATTTGAAAATTATACATATAGGAATAATAAGTGGAAATGTGATCCGATAACATTTGATGACAAAGAATATATATTTTGCTCTTTTATAGAAAGCAAATTTGGAAAAAGTGCAGTGCTAAGAGAAGAGGATATGTATCATGTTCAAGTGAATTTTTGGAATGTAACTTTTAATAATTGTAATTTTGAAAATATATATTTTGAAGCATCAAGATTTTGGGGATGTAAATTTATTAATTGTAATTTTAGTGAATTTGGAGTTGTATTTGATAATTGTGTATTTAGAAATATTGAGATAGAGTATGATGAAAATAAAAATGAACACGTCGATATAAATGTGTCAACTGAGTTTGAGTCTTGTACTTTTACTAGAACTAGGTTTAGAAATAGCACTACTTCTAACATGATCTTTGAAAACAATACATTTATTTTATCAAGTTTTACGGATTGTGAGATGGAAGATTGTATTTTTGATGGAAATGCTTTTTATTCAACAATAATAAATAATTCAAATATACTCAACTTAAATATTATAAGAATAGTGAATGCTAATATAGAATTTCATTTTACTAATCAGGAAAAAGACACTAACTTGCATAAAAGTATATATGTAAGTAAGATTGATAATAAATATATAACAAAAGGAAAAGATGATTTTAAGATTTTAGCTAAAATGTATTATACATTAATTAATTATCTCCAGAGTAAAAACTTAGATACAGATAATATGAGTGAGTATAGATTTCTATATAGTTATTATTCAATGTTATCAAAGCAGAGATTAAATCAAATATGGGATAGAATTAGTTGGTTAATTTGCGGATTTGGTGAAAAGATAGAAAGATTGTTTGGTTGGTTTATATTTTTTATATTAGCTCCAGCGGCTGGATATATGATTTCTGGAATTAAGGTTGGAGAATCAGTAATAAACTATGATGTTATTGGAGGTACCCCAGTAGGACTGGACAAGTGGATGGAGGACTTTGGCATGTGTTTACATTTTAGTATAGTAACTTTTTCTACAGTAGGATATGGAAATATAATTCCTGATGGTCTTGGAAGCTATATAATTTCTGCATCCCAAATACTAATTGGAATTTTATTCATAGCAACACTTACATCTGTTACTATTAAGAAAATCCTAAAATAATATTTTAATACCACAATATTCAGAAATGAATTTGTGGTATTTTTGTTATTTTATAGAATTTACTTGGTAAATTGTGCTACACTAAAATAGGTTTTTTATAATTAGTATAAGTATTTAAGTAGATATTTTAAAGTTAGAAATTGGTAAGCTAATAATAATTATTTATAGAGGGAGAGGATTTGATGAATAAATCTTATATAAATTTATTGAAAAAAAATGTAGAAGATAATAATTATGAAGAAAGCATAAAGACTCTGTTAAATATGTATAAAGAGGATAAAATAAATTTTAGAAAAAAAATATTATTTTCAGAAATATTATGTTCTCCTACAAAAATTGTTGGCTATGATAGCAAAAACAATGAAAAGCTGCAGAAAATTATATGCAAAATGATTGAATTAGGTGCGGAACATAAATTTTCGGAAGAAATAATAGATTTTTCACATCTATTATCAGAGTTATATGATATTGAGAAAACTATAGCGATAATACGTAATAATTATAAAAATAATTTAAAAGTGATTGAAACAAATAAATTTTATAATTATCCTATACATAAGCAATTGATATTACTATGCTACATATTTGAAACTCAGATAAATATTATGGAGGAAAAGTTACAAGAAATATATGAGGAAAAAACAATTACAGGATATGAAGGACAATTAGATATATTAAAAACTAAAGAAGGTGCAATTAAATCTTTAGAGGGAAGTGCTGAACAGTATATTGAAATACTAGACAACGTAATAGAATATTTATATCGCTTGGCAGGAGATAAAATTGAAAGCTTTGATAATAATACTCTAAACGATATTAATTCTTATGTAGAAGAAGAATTAGAAAAATACTTAAAGTTAATTGGGGCACAAAATTTCTTGCAAAATATTTGGGAAAGGTTTAAATATGAAGATTTTTTGTTAGAGTCAAAAGCAGATGAAGATAAATATGTGTTTAAGCCTAAAGATACAAAAGCTTTCTGTGTTGAAAGAATAGCTATAGAAAGAGCGAATGCATTAGAGAATAGCCTTGTTAATAATATTATTATAGAAAATAGTGAAGAAATAATTTCTAGCAATGAAGAAATAAAACAGTTCGCAATTAAAATGAATACTTTTTCAGATATATTTAAAATGGATAAAAATTATTATTTGAAAGTTAACATATTTGATAAAATGAGTGTAGAAATATTGAAAGAAAACATTATAGATGAATCATATCATCATATAGTTAGTAATACAAATTCTAAGATAAAAATGCAAGATGTTTTTAATGTTATAATATACCTTAAAACGATAGCTAGAGTTTTCCATGAATTTAAAAAAATACAAAGTAAAAAAGGTAAGAATGATATCTTTGATGAGATTGCTATTTTAGCATTAGAAGATATTATTAATCATTATGCTAGAATAAATGAAAATAGTAATATAGTTGTTGCAAGAGATTTAATCGATATTTTTGTTTATAAACCATCAGAAAAGATTAAAAGTAATCAGAGCGGTAATAATAAAAATAAAAGTTTAGATTTGTTTTGTAGACCTTTAATATATTTTGGACAAGGTAATATATTATTTTCTAATTTATTTATACGACAGATTAATGTTTGCAGAGTTGTAGAAGAAATTAAAATTAAATGGGGAAAAAATATAGCTGAAAAGGGATTTAAATTTAATAAAGATTTAATTAATTTATTAAGTTTAAGTGACCATATACAAGTAAATAAAAAAGAAGTAAAATTTATAGCCAATGATGGGAGAGAAATAGAGTTTGATTTTATCGCCACTTTTGAGGATTATTTGCTTTTAATAGAGATTAAAAACTTTGAGACACCTTATTCAGTTTATGAGAGGCATAAATTAAGAAAAGATGTAAAAGGGTGTTCAAAACAAGTATTAAGAAGAATAAATTCAGTACAAAATGAAGAAGATTGGAAAGAGATTAGAAAACAATGTGATATAAAATTACCGAAAATGCCATTCAAAAAAGATAAAATTATATACTTAAACTGCTTGAGTGTATTAAATTTTACGTCAATGATTATTAACGATGTTTTAGTTATAGATTCGAAGTGCTTACTGGAATTTTTTTTAAAACCTTATGTAGAAGTTAAAATCTTCAACAGCATTTCAAAAGCTATTGTTCGTGAAAAAATTATAAAATCAGAAAATGTGACTGTTAAAGATTTTTTAGAATATATAAAGCTTCCAGGCATTATTAAAAAATATAAAAATTGCTTGAAATATGGCTATAAAAAATTACCTAGATTTCATGAGAGCGATAAAAATATTGAATTTTATGATTTATATATGACTGAAAGTCCCGCTGACACAATTTATAAAAAGAGTTCTATACAAAAAATAATTAATGAAAATATAAAATTTGAGAGAAATGAATTATGTATATGTGGAAGCGGTAAGAAATACAAAAGATGCTGTGGGAAATAGAGCAGAAATTAGATATGAATTCTTGTTTTTTATATATGATGCCACAATATTCAGAAATGAATTTGTGGTATTTTTATCGTTTTATAGAACTTATATTATAGAACATGCTACAATAAAGGTGTAATAATTAATAAAATTATGGGGGAAACGCTTTATGGAAAGAATAAGTAAAGAAATTATTGAATCCGAAATAAATAGAGAGTATAAACCCAATGCGTATCAAGCAGGGTATAAAACCTTACCGTTCAATGATCTTAGTGATAGGGACTTTGAAATATTAATCTATCAATTAATTAGAGAGAGAATAAAAAACTCTCATGAGATAAGATTTGATGATATAGCCTTAATGCAAGGGGTAGGTGAGCAAGGAAGAGATTGCTGTTTGTATAAGGATGGTCAGGTTGCCGGAGTTGCACAATGTAAAAAATATAAAGAACGATTAACTAAACCAAGTGTTATAAAAGAAATACTGAAGTTTTTAATGTATTCAATAGTAGATAATACAATTTTTCCAGATGATATATCATGCCTTAATTATTTATTATTTGTATCAAATGATTTTACAGGGCCTGCAATTGAATTATTAAGTAAATTCAATACTGAAATTTATAAAGAAGATCTTGAAAAATATTTTATTCAAATAAAAGAAGATTATGAATCATTTAAAGAACTTGACTTTAAAGAATGCGAGGAATCAATAAAAGATAAAATTAATCGGTTACGGCTACAAAAATATAATTCTATAGATATAGCTTGTGATTTGGCATTATATCCAGAAATTATAAAAAATTATTTTTCGATAATGAGTATTTCTTCATTGAAGGATACAGAAGATGCTTTGCGTAATGTGCTTAATGAGTTTGGAATGAATTTTTTAACTGATGAAACTCTCAAAGATTTTGAGAGTAGAATTAAAAATATACCTAATGAAAATCGCATTAAATTAGGGGCTGTAGATTTCTATGGTTATGAACTTGATTATTTTTTGAAGAACAAAGAACTTGTTTTTTCGGTATTTAAAAATATTTTTCATGAAAAAGCACGCTTAGATCAGCAGATTTTGGAGTTTTTATTAGATAAGATACATACTAAAGTTATTGAAGAAATAACAAATAAATTATTGTACAAAAATAAAATACACCCATTTAGTGTGCAAATAGCATCACCTTACATAAGCGCACTTTGTTTTGCTTCGCTTTTTAGGACAATGATGCCAATTGATTTATTTAAGAGATCTTTTCCGAATTTAGATAAGTCAAGAGATTTGATTCTTAAAGATATAGAAAGAAAAATTTTTAAAGAGTATGAACAAATTATATCTAAAAATCATCTTAACATGGAAGAAGGAGCTGATCTAATAACAATAAAGGAAATATATAATAAAGATAAAATAGTTCTTATACCAATACTTGATAAGATTTCAGATGAATTAATTAGTAAAATTAAAACAACTACAATTACTATAAAAGATATGAATTTTTTAGACAATACTGATTATATGGAAAAACTTATTGAAACTGCAAAGAAATTCGATAGTATACAATAATTTATATAAAGACAACAAAAATACCACATTATTTAGCAATGAATTTGTGGTATTTTTGTTATTTTATAGAATTATAATGGTAAAATATGCTACAATAATACCATATTTGAAATGTTATGTAACTATATGTTAAATTCAGGATTACAGACAAAACAGGTAAATAATTTTTATTCAAATAGGGGGATTAAGATGAACTCACTAAATAATGAATGCCAAGGTATTAAAACACAATATTCATTAGTAAAACATTTAAAATTACATTCAGAATGTGATGAAAAATATAAAAATTTATATGCTACTTGGGTGCAAGATGAAAAGGTTTATACAAACGCTTTAGCCGCTATAACTACAAGTTTTCCACATTATAGTATGCATGATGCAAGTCATTCCTGGAGTATAGTAAATAAAATAGAAATGGTATTAGGAGAAGCAAGAATTAAGCAATTATCTCCAACGGATACGTTTCTAATTCTAGAAACAGCATTTGTGCATGATTTAGGAATGATTATTTGTGAAGAAGAGCAAAAAAAATTGTGGTTGGATATAGAATTTAAAAAATATATTGAAGATATTATTAATAATAATTATGATAAAGATTTGGTTTCAGCAGCAAATTATATCAGGAATATAGAGAAAAATGTCGTGGAGGATAGTAAAGTTTGGCCAATAGAAGTAAAAAAATATGTTACTATACTTAATGCTGATTTTTTCAGGAGAAAACATAATTATAGAAGTGCCGAGGTAATTATTCATTCTTCTAAAATAGGTGTTTTGCAAAATCGTAATAATTTAATACAAGAAAGAATAATGAGATTGATAGCTCAAATTTCTATTATGCATGTAACGGATTTTAGTGATATATTAAATAAATTGTATCAAGTAGAAAATGGGGTTAGCACAGATGAAATTCATCCTAGAATGATAGCTTGTTTATTGAGATTAGGAGATTTATTGGATTTGGATAATGGAAGATTTAGTGAGGTATTATCAAATACGATTTATATGCCTAAATCATCGCAAGAACATAAGGAAAAGCATCAGGCTATTACGCACTTTTTAGTTTCACCAGAAAGAATAGAAGTTGCTGCGATATGTCCCGATGATAGCGTTTATAGAGCAACGCGTCAATGGTTTGAATGGTTGCAAGAAGAATTAAAGAATTTAAGTAGTAGATGGTCTGATATAGTACCGTACGATTTCATCGGTGGACCACCAAGCTTGGGAGACATAAAGTTAAGCATAAGAGATGGCCATGGAATAACAGAACAATTGAATTACAAATTTAGTATAGATCAGAAAATAGCATTTGAATTCATTGAAGGTTCTGGAATATATGAAAATAAATTAGATTGTATAAGAGAGATTATTCAGAATGCATTAGATGCAACCAAACTTCAAATTTGGAATGATATTGAAATTGGAAAATATAAGTCATTAATAGAATACGAAGATATAGAATGTATGTTAGCATTTAGCAGCAATATTCCAGAAATAATAAGAAATTTATACCCAATTACAATCACTCTAGAATACATTGAGGATTCAAAAGGAGAAACAGAAAATGATGAGTTTATAATAATGGTTGAAGATTGTGGATGTGGCATTAGTAAACAAGATTTAAAGAGGGTAGAATCAGTAGGACATAGTTGGAATGGTGAAATAGAAAAGTATAAAATTATAAATAGGATGCCAGAATGGATGAGGCCTACGGGAGACTTTGGAATAGGGTTACATTCAATTTTTATGATTACCGATGAAGTTGAAATTGAGACAAAAGCAGAAGATAGTGAAGCATATAATTTCACATTTGTTTCGAGTAAAAACAATGGCTATATAAGTACTAAAATTAATAAAAATAGGAAAAGGAATGGCACAAAAATAAGTTTTAAATTCAAAAGTAAATTTATTGAAGAATTTGAATCTACGATAGACAGTGCTGTTCATGATGAATTAAAAGATATAGATAGAAATTTGGATTTAGTTGATAATAAGTATAAATCTAAGAGAAATAAAAAAAGAATGTGTGCGCTATTGAACAGTTATTTAAATAATATTGATTGGATAAAGATTGAAAAATGTGGCATTTTAACTGAAGAAGGTTATGTACCTGATAAAATGTTTAATAATGAAGAAATTAATGTTTTTACCACAAATAGCAAAGATGGAGATTTAGAAATAAGTGTTAAGCTTGATAACCATGAAGGTTTATCAGCATATGTTAAAGATAATAAAACGTATTCGGAAATAAATTTTCATTTTATTAGACTAACTCCATATGATAATAGAAGTAAATCATATAAATTTACTAGAATGTCAAATACTTCGGGATATGGGCTGTTTTCAGACAAATCTGAAATATATTTTAAAGACATATTTTGCACAAAGGTATCAGAAATTCATGTATTTAAAACTAAGGTAAATATTGTAGAAGGTAAAGCTAAAGAGCTTTTAAGTATAAATAGAAATAGAATTAAGAATAGATCTATTCTTAATAAATATATTAATAGAATAAACGATTATATATTAAAGAAAGTAATATTTTGCATGTGGAAGCATGTCACTGATATAGAAGCTGAATTTAAATTTAATGATCAAAATAGTATGGATATGGTTATATTAACGTTATATTATAATAAATATTATGATAAATCTAATTTTGAGATCATAAAAAATAACGTAGTTTTCAATAAATGGGGGATTAGAGAGTCATATAAAATTAATAAAGATGGTATTTGGGAAGAAAACATTACATTAAAGGAATTAATTTCTAAGGATAAAGTCATAATAGCAGATTTCTGTAATGAAAATATTAAAGCAAAAGCTGTAGAATACAATATAGATACAATACTAGAATCAGTTGAATATATAGATATAGAACTATTAGGGTATGATACGATAGAGTTTATTGATTCTGCTTGTTATATAGCTCATAAAAATACTAATTTCAAAGGAGATTATATTAATACTATAGTTGATTATAATAATAAAAAATTGCTTAAAATTTTACTAAATGATTTATATGATAAACAACAATTGATTACAAGAATTAGAACTAAAATCAATGGATTTAAGTATAAAAATAAGGAGAATTCTAGTATTATCTATTTAGTTGACCTTGAATATCAAATATTATCTCCATTCACTAGTGACATGAAAGAAGAGATATTTAAGAAAAACATTGATCAAATAATTAATGATTTAAAGAAAAATTATAAATTTGATGAATTAATTGAATATGTATATAATAATTCATTGCACAAAGAATTTCTTCAGAATGAGAGATATAAAGAAATTATTGAAAATGCATATAAGGAATTAATATTAGATTATATTAATTATGCTTATAGTGAATATAAATATGATAATGACGATCAAGAAGCTGCAATAGATTTAAATAATATAAAAAAAAGGAATTAAATATAAATTATTGAAATTAATTAAGCATAATTAGTTAAAAAACTATAATATAAATTAAATTTCACTTTAAAGGTAGAAGATGACAAGCAATAAATCACTTGAGAATTCTATTTTTCTCAATTAAAGATATAAAAGTCATTTCTCAACTGTTGTATCATTTTATACAGAATATTTACGAACATATGTTTGCACAAAAGCGAATATTATTGTAAAATGGTATTAACATTTGTAGGGAGATGAAGCTATGGAAACAAAAGTAAGTGAATTGTTGTTGAAAGGATTAAAAATTAATTTTAGTTATAAGGAACTACAAGAGCTATTGAACCGAATTTCTATAGTAAAAAATGAATATGTATCTTTATGTAATAAAAAAAATCAGGATGAACTTTAATCATCTTGATTTTTTTTATTTTGAGCTAATGTTATTTTAGCTGCCAAAATTAAATTAGGTAGATCTTTTTCTTCAATTTTATATCCATCTTTCTCAAGCTCTTTAATAAGTTTTAGACCGACTTGCTCTGCTAAATTGCCCGTTGGCTCTACGCTTGAAGTGATGATATCATTTCTACCTAGAAGGTAATCAGTAGAAACATTAAGAACATTGGCTAATTTAGAAATGATTTCACCTTTGGGTTCTCTTTTTCCGTTCTCGTATCTAGACAAAGTTGCCTCAGTAATTCCGGCTAACTCAGCAAGTTCTTTTTGCTTTAAATTTCTTTCTTCTCGAAGAATTTGTATCTTTTCACCAATAGTTTTCATAGTATTACCTCCAATATAACTTACCATTATTATAAATCAAATGAAATCAAGTTAAAAAAAACTTACCAAATTTACAAATTATATATTGACACTTACCAAATGGTAATGTATTATTAAATTACCGAATGGTAAGGAGGTGATTACAATTAAAGCTAATTTACTAAAAGGAAAAAGAGCCTTAAATGGTTTAACACAAAAGAATATAGCTGAGATGATAGGCGTATCTGAGAAAACTTATAACCATAAGGAAGCTGGGAAAATTAAATTTAAAGTTGATGAAATAATATTACTAAGTTCGGTGTTTAATTTAAATATAAGTGAGATTAACAAAATTTTTTTTAATAACAAGTTACCAAATGTATAAGTTAATGGATATCTAAATTATAATTTACCAATAATATAAAAACAATTGACATTCATTCACTAAAGAAAAGAAAAATAAGCAATTTCAATACTTACAAAAAGAGAAATTATGGAAGAGGACTAAGTTAAAGAAAAGTAGAGAAAGGAGAATAAATGAATAGCAAAGCAATAAACAAGAATGACACGATTTATAGACAAGCAAGAAAAAGAGCAGCAGAATTCAATGAAAAATTTAAAAGCATTGAGGGCGCTAGTGAAGCAATAGGAGTTAGTAAGGATCAACTATCTAATTATGAGTTAGGTTTATATAAACAGTTGCCAGTAGATTCGGTTGTAAGAATGGCAGATGCTTATAATGCACCAGAATTAATGAATTATTATTGCTGCAATGAATGTGTGATAGGGAAACTTACGATGTCACCAGTTGAGATTTGTAGTATTGAAAGATTAACTATTCAGATACTAGCAGTTTTAAATGGTACAAGCATAAACAAAATAAAAGAATCGCTAATTGATATAACTGCAGATGGAAAGATTACAAAAGACGAGCTTCCAAGGTTACAAGAAATAATAAATACATTAGATGAAATTTCAGCTAAATCACAGTCTTTAAAATTGTGGGCTGAGAAATATTTAATAAATTGTTGTAGGAGTGATGTTTAATGAAAGCAGTTTGGCATTTTAATAATGAAGAACATGAGAAAGAAATTAAGGGGAAATTATTGGACATGCTTGTTGAGGATGCAATAAATATTTATCCTATCGAGCAAATTGATGCAATGATCAGATTTGGAAAGGAAGGAAAATTAAATTTAAAGTGATGGGGAGTGAAAGAATGTTTTATTTATTCTTAGATGTACTAAGATCACAAACTACAAAAGAAGAATTTACTGAAATAGTTACTATGACAGATGATGATATTAAATTTAATAGAGTTTATTTTGGAAAGACAACTAACTTAAAACAATATATTAGAATTTGTACTTTATGCACTAAGGCGTTTTCAAGAACAGTAACAAAGAGTATGAAGGAAATCTTAGATTCACTAGATAGAATAGTTGATGCAACTTTTGAAAGAAGTGATAAAGGAACCTATAAATCATTGGGAGAGATATTATCAGAAGAAGTTAAAAAAGCAAGAAATCAGGAGGGGAATTATGCAAAGCATATTAATTAAAAAGTTAATAATTAAGAATTTTAAAGGCGTAAAAGCGTTGGAAGTTGACTTTGGAAATATAACCAATATTTTAGGTGGAAATGCCACAGGAAAGACAACAATATTTGATAGCTTTTGTTGGTTGTTATTTGGAAAGGATAGTAAGGATAGAAAAGACTTTGAGATAAAAACATTAGATTCTAATGGACAAGCGATACATGGCTTAGAACATAGTGTGACTGGAATCTTAGAAGTAAATGGAGAAGAAATAGAACTTCAAAGAATACTAATGGAAAAATGGACAAAGAAAAAAGGACTTGCAGATAAAGTTTTTTCAGGTCACGAAACAACTTACTATATCAATCAAGTCCCTGCCAAACAAAAAGAATATAACGAAAAGGTAGATTATATCTTGCCGGATACAACCTTTAAGTTAATTTCTAATCCACTTTATTTTAACAGCATAGAGTGGAAAAAGCAAAGGGAAATATTATTAGAAATCATCGGAGATATAGAGCAAAGCAACGTAATTAACTACAAAAAAGAATTAAAACCATTAGAGCAGTTATTATCAAATAATACACAGCTTGAGGACTTCAGAAAGAAAGTAAAAGCTCAAATATCTAAATATAACAAGGATAAAGAATCAATTCCTTTTAGAATTGATGAATGCAATAACTCAATAGTAGAAGATGATTTTAAAATTTTAGAATCTAGAAGAACAACAATTCAAGGAGGAATAAATGCTTTAGCTAAACAAATAGCAGCAGGTGATAATAGCACTGAAAGAATGAAATTAGAAAAGGAACTAGCGGACTTGAAGCTTGAATATAGCACTAAATTTACAAAAGCTAAAGAAAACGTAAATGAACCGCTAGATGAATTAAATATAAAGATATCAGATAAAAAGTATGAAATAAGTGATCTTGAACATAAGATTCAAATTTTAAATAGAGATAAGGTAGATGTTGAAGAAGCAATAAAAAATGCTGATTCAGCTATTATAAAACATAAAGAGAAACAGCAATCTTTGAGAGAAGAGTGGAAGCAAGAGTTTAGTACAATATTTGAATTTGATGAAGATGAGAAGTTTTGTCCAACTTGCCATAGAGAATATGAAAGTGAACAGATAGAAGATATTAAGGATAATGCAGAGAGATACTTTGATGAGATAAAGACAAAGAAGCTTAATTCAATAAACAAACAAGGTAAAGAACTCGGAGAAAAGATAAAAGAACTTGAAGCTTTAACTGAAGATAATAATTTAAAAATAGCAAATTATACAGAAAAGCTAGATGAATATAGCTTAAATATAACTCAACTTAAAACTGAATTAGAACAGCTAGAGATTCAGAAACAAAGCCTAAATACTGATAAGACAATAACATTTGAGGGTGAACAAGAATTGGTCCAAGCCATAAATGAATTAAAAAGTAGGATTGAAGAATTTAAATTAACTGATACTACAGAACTTACAAACAGAAAATTAAACCTAGAAAAAGAACTGGAGAATATAAATAAAAGGCTTGGACAGATAGAAATTAATGAAACTCTTAGAAATAGAATTCAAGAGCTCCAGGAGGAAGAAAGAAATATAGCAAATGAAATTGCAAAACTAGAAGGATATGACTTCTTATGTGAAGAGTTCATAAGAACAAAGGTTGAACTACTAGAGGAGAGAATAAATTCTAAATTTAAAACAGTAAGATTTAAATTATTTGAACAACAAATAAATGGAGGACTCAATGAATGCTGTGAAGCTTTAATCGATGGAGTGCCATTCTCAAATGCTAATACAGCAAGTCAGATAAACGCGGGAATAGAGATTATAAATACACTATCAGAATTTTATGGAGTAACTGCTCCGATATTTATTGACAATAGAGAAAGTGTTAATGAGATAGTTCCAACAGAGAGCCAATTAATTAACTTAATAGTAAGCAAAGATAAGAAATTAAAAATAGAGAATGAAAAAGAGCAGGAAGTTGCTTAATGAACTCGATTGAAAAATCAAAAATCTTTATTAAATATGGAGCGTGAATAAAAATGAATGATAGATTATTAGCAATATTAGATTATTTATCTGACTTTAATACAGAAAAGTCTAAGTGTATGACTACACCTGAGGAAAGAAAAAAGCAGAAAGAAAAAGCTGCAGAGATTTACAAGATTCTAGTAAATGAAATAGTAGATTTGTTCGTAGATTCAAGAGTTATAGAGGAAACTACAAAAGCCAATGAGGATAACAAAATGAAGGAAAATAGTTTTGAAGAATTTTTTAAAGCATTTTCAGATAATCCAGGTATAAAGGTAACAATTGTACATGATCTTATAAAACCTAAATGGGCACTCCAAGAAGTTAGTATGAGTGATGTTATGTATGCACTAGGCTATAACCTTGATTCTCAAGATATAAATAAAGTATTGAAAGAAGCAAGAGTTTATATAAAGGAGGAAAAGTAATGGCTGAAACAGGATTAGTTTTAAGTAAAGAAGATGCATTTAATAATGTTATGGCTAAGATAGCCGCACTAGAAAAAAATAATGGTATTAAGTTACCTAAGAATTATTCAGCAGAAAATGCAATTAATTCAGCCTGGTTGATGCTTCAGGAAGTAGTAGATAAAGAGAAAAAGCAGGCACTTGAAGTATGCACAAAAACTTCGATAGTTGAAGCTTTATACAACATGGTATTGCAAGGATTAAGCCCTTCCAAAAGACAATGTTATTTTATAGTACACGGAAGCAAATTAACTCTTATGAAAAGCTATATGGGAAGTATAGTTGCAACAAAAAGATTAAGTGGAATAAAAGATGTAAAAGCCTTTGTGATATATGAAGGTGATGTATTTGAAACAGTATTCAATAATGAAACATATACTATTGAATTTAACTATCAGCCAAAGTTTGAAAATATAAATTCAAATAAGATAAAAGGTGCATTTGCATTAATAATAGGTGATGATAATAAGTTACTGCATACGGAGATAATGACAATAGATCAAATAAGAAAGTCATGGGGGATGGGTATAGCTTATAAAAGTGGAAAATCAAATACACATAATGACTTTGGAGAAGAGATGGCAAAGAAGAGCGTTATAAATAGGGCTTGTAAGAGATTTTATAATACCTCAGATGATAGTGATGTATTAATAGAAAGCTTAAATAACACAGATGAAGATTATGATGAAGCAGATATTATTGAAAATGCTAAAGAACAGGTACATGAAGAAATTAAAGCTAATGCAAACCAAGAAGTAATAGATGTAGATCCAAAGCAAGTAACAGAAATTGATAATAACAATAACGAAAATCCAATTCAAAAAGATTTAAATAATAAGAAAACTGAAAAAGCAGAACAGCAAATGATGTGTGAATTTTAATGATTAAAGTATTAGCATCAGGAAGTACAGGAAACTCTTATATCATTCAGGCAGAAGAAGAAATTCTTTTGCTTGAATGCGGAATAAATTTCAAAGAAATTAAACAAGGATTGGATTTTGATTTAAGTAAAGTAAAAGGTTGCTTGATTACACATGAGCATAAAGATCACTCAAAAGCTATAAAGGATGTGCTGGCTGCTGGAATAGATATTTATATGAGTAAAGGTACAGCAGCAGGTATTAATTTAGAGGATGAGAGATATAGCTATAGGTTCAATTATTTAAGGCATAAAATACCTAAACATATAGGAGGTTTTACTATAATTCCATTTAGTGTAGAGCATGATGTAAATGAGCCGCTAGGATTTTTAATATATCATCCTAAAATAGGTAAGATTGTTTTTGCAACAGATACGTATTATTTAAAACCAGTATTTAAGAATGTAAATCATATTTTAATAGAATGTAATTATTCAGAAGATATATTGCCTCAATTGCCTGCGTGGAGGGCTAGAACTATTAAAAGCCATATGAGCTTAGAGACATTAAAAGAAACGCTAAAATCGTGGGAATTAGGCAATACAAAAGATATAACACTAATTCATATAAGCAACGATAATGGAGATCCTGAAAGATTCAAAGAAGAAATAGAGAATTTCACAGGAATTAAAACATATGTAGCAGAACCAGGATTAATAATTAATTAAAAGGAATAAATAAAGGCGGGTGGGCTTATGGCAAGACCAGTAAAAGAAGGCTTATCTTACTTTCCTTTTGATGTAGATTTTTTCTCAGATAGAAAAATTAAAATATTAAAATCAAGGTACGGAGCAGACGGGATTACATTATATATGTATCTCTTATGCGAAGTATATAAAAGTAACGGATACTATTTAGAAACTGATGATGATTTTTTATATATCATATCAGACGATCTTAACATGAGTTATGAGAAGATTAGGCAGATTATGAACTTCTTACTTGAACGGTCACTGTTTGACGATACACTTTTCAAGTCGGACAAGGTCTTAACCTCCATCGGAATACAACGCAGATTTCAAGAAGCTATTAAATCTAGAGCTTCTAAAAGGACTGTGGAAATCACAAAGTTTTGGCTTTTAGAAAAAAATGAGACTCAAAGCTTTATTAAAGTGAACCCAAATCCAAATAAATCTGAGAATAACTCGAATAAATCCGAGAATAACCCAAGTAAATCTGAGATTAATGACACAAAGAAAAGTAAAGTAAATAAAAATAAAGTAAAAGAAAGTAAAGTAGATAATAATATATTCTTCGTTTATGAGAATTGTGGTTTTGGTACTATTAATAATTTTACAAAAGAACAACTAGAAGTATTGGTAAATGATTTTAGTTTTGAGTGGACTAAAGAAGCTCTTGAAATAGCAACTACTAATGGAGCTAGAAATTTAAAATATGTTCAACGTGTTTTAGAGAATTGGAGAGATAAAGGAAAAAACTATATTCCTACTTACAGTAAAGATAACGTCAAGGTTTTAAAGTTTAACAACTTTGAGCCTAGGGAATATGACTATGACAAATTAGAGAAAAGGTTATTGGGGTGGGATGATGATTGATAAAAATAATATTATTCTAGGTCAAGTAAGTATATTCGATTTAGAATTTGTAAAGCCCCAAAAACCTAGGGAAAAGTTAAAGCCAGTATCTATAATCAAATCTAAGGGAAATGACAATAAGTTTACTGAGATTATTAACTTATACAGCTCTGCTGCAGCGAGAATAGTTAAACAAGTATGTGGAGTCTTGCTAGTAGAACTTGAGGATAAGACATTATATTTTAATCCAGATGGAGTACAGGAACTAGAGCTGAAGAAAGATATGGAGTTAATGCCGGCAGATGAAATTCTGGTTGTAAATCAGGATAGAGATCTTAATTTTATACAGCTTAAAAAGTTGGAGGACATGCGTGTAAATCAATATATTAAGCGTAAAGGTGATGCCAATATAATAATAACATTTCCTGGGAAAACAATTGTTATAAATCAACGTGGTTGGGTATTGGAATATCACCAGAAACCTAGATATCACAATAATGAACTATTTATCACAGAAATGGCTAAGAAAAGCACAGATTTGGCTAACAATGTTACGGAAATAGATAGAAATATTACAAAAAGTGTGAACGAAGATACTGAATTTAAGAACGATGAAAATGAATTAGGAAATCTACAGGTTGGTGATAAAGTTGAATTTAATTATGATGGTCCTCAGGTAGGTAATATAACTAGCATTTACAACAATGGGGAAACGGTAAATATAGTTTGGAACCATAAACATACAGGCTTTTATTACAAGTGTGTTAAGAAAATATCTTAGAAATGGGAGTGTGATATATTATGACACCACAAGAATGGAGAGATAAAACAGTGAGAGATATTGAGTTAAAAAGAAAAAAGAGATTAGAAGGGCAAAAGCAAGCTAAAAATTTTAGTTTTGAAAGTATGATGAGAGTTCAAAGGAGGCTGAATAAATAATGAATAATGAATTAGAAATGCATAAAATTTTTGAGAAGTATTATGAATTATCGAGTATTGAGTGGAGAAAAACAATTGTTGGATATGAGCCACTTGATAAAAGTATAGAGCTTCCAAGTGGAGCAGATAGGAAAACTGCTATTAAAATTTCGTTTAAGAATAAAGATTGGATAAGAGTTTATAGGATAGGAAATAAAGTTGAGTGGTACTAAGCAAAGGAGAATTTTATGGCTATTACAAAGTATAAATCAAGGAAAGTAACAGTGGATGGATATACATTTGACTCAATAGATGAGAGTAAATATTATCAGGCATTACTAATGAGAAGAGCTAAAGATGAGATTCTAAATTTTGAGATGCAACCTAAGTTTGTATTGATACCTGGTTTTAAGAAACAAGGAAAGACTTTTAAGGCTATGACTTATACACCAGATTTTTTAATATACCACATCGATGGATCAGAAGAGTTAATAGATATTAAGGGATTTTCAACGCAGCAGGGAGAATTAAGGTACAAGCTATTTAATTATTTCTATAAAGACACGAAATTAACCTGGCTAGCAAGAAATCTAAAGTATGGTGATAAATATGGTTTTGTTGATTACTTTGAATTAAAAAAGATTAGAGCAAAAAATAAGAAATCTAAGGAGGCTTAGAAAATGTTTAAAATATCGATAATTGATCAAGAGTCAGGAGAATTGGTAGAAGATATTAATGCATCAGAATATAACATTCAATGGACACATCACGAGGATGCAGGTAGAATACATCATTCAATAGCATTAAACAACGCAAAGTATGGAGAGAAATGCTGGATAAAGAATTATGCTTATGCACCTATAGCAAGAAGGTTAGTTTCTAAATTTGAAGAGTTAGAAGGGGTAATAGTTGAGGAAATACTTTTCATTGAAGATATGGAATGGGAACCGGGAGGAGCTAAATATAACTGGAAAGCAAGAATTAAAAGAGCAAATAAAGATCTTACTGAATACTTGGGATATAAATATATTATAGAGACCAGAAACTACTATACATCTCATATGGATATAGAAAGACTGATACTGCTAATTTATCATGAGTTACTTCACATTGATATTTCAGATGATAGCATAAGAAAACACAATATTGAGGATTGGAGCAATATAGTTGCAACTTTTGGTAAAGAGTGGTCTGATACAAAATCAACATTAAAAAACATATTGGACGATGATTTTGAAGAATGGGAAAAGTTATTAAGAACTGAGAAACAAATTAGCTTATTTGATAATTTAGGAGTAATTGATTTTAAGTCCATAGCAAGATAGATTTTATGAGTTGATTGTATAGTTATCTAAGTAGCTGTACAAGTCAACTCAGTATGACATAGAAAGGAGAAAGAATATGGGGAATTATGAAGCTATAGCTTATGCGGTGGTTGCATTATTTGAATTGCAAAGTGAGGGGAAAGAAGTAACACCACTAAAACTTAAAGCAAGAATGTTATCACTTATGGATATGAATACAGAATCTATGATTTATAAAAAGGCACAAGAAAAAGGACTAATATAGGATTTGCAAATACTTAGTGATAAATAAAAAAAGAGAGCTTTCGCTCCCACAACCTAAACTCATTATATTTGATTTTGACGATAATATCAATAATATTCAAGGAGGGCGAAAGCTATGGATAAAGAGTTATTTAAGAAAACAGAAGGTAGATTATACAGGTATTTTAAATATAAAAGGGAAATTTACAGTTTAAGGAAAAGAGTGGAAGTACTAGAAAATCAAATAAAAGATATAGATGATAGTATACGAAATGTTCATAAGTATATTAATGTGGATCCATATCAAAATGGAGTAGAAATATTGGAGAAAGTTCAAACAAGCAGAAATTGTGCAAGTTATATGGAAATTGAAATGGAAAAAGAGATTACTAAACTTGAAAAAGAGCAAAGTAATAAGATAAAGAGTATGCATAAATTTGAGGTTAGAATAAGAGATATGGAATTTTATGTAAGAAATATGGGAATTTATATAGAAATGCTTAGTGAAGAAGACAAAAAATTTATAGAATATAAATATGGAAAAGGCAAAAAAGTTTCATATATTGCAATGGAACTTAGTGTAGCTATTGCAACAATATATAGAAAGCAAGAGGAATTGGTTCGGAATATTGCATGTTATATAAAGCTGACAAGATGATTAGTATAGAGTATTTATAGAGAAAACATGTTTTATGTTGTATAATTAAGAATAATATGGAATATAAGGAGAGAAAAGCATGCATTTTAAAGATGACAAGGAAAGATTAAAATATAATAACGAGGGATTTAAGCTTAAAAATGATTATTTTTCATTTAAGAATAATAAAATGGGTTGTTTGTACGAAAGTTGTACAGGCAAAGCGGTAAATTCACATTCTATATCTAAAAAAAGTTCTTTAATTAGTATATGTGAGAATAATGAAGTATTAGCTTGTAAGTCAATAAGAAATAAGGAAGAATTAACATTTGATTTTAAAAGAGTTGGAATTAATGAGGCAACTACATTTAAAGGATTTTGTGGAGAACATGAGAAATTATTTGAAAAGTTAGATAAGGAAAAGATTGGAGACTTAAAAGACCTTTTACTTCAGGTATATAGGTGTATAGGTTTTGCCTGTTATAATGAAGGTATAATGAGGGCATTAGAAAAACAACAAAAAGAGCGTTTGAAGAATTACTATAATATTGATAAATTAGAAAATAGAAATAGTGATTTACAGAAATTCTTAAATGAAACTATAGAACAAGCTAGTGCAAATAAGGTGTCAGGATTCCATAGATTAAGAAAAGTGATGGCAAAATATATGGAATTGGTTAATAGCTTGAGTGATTTGGACAACAGGAAAATAGCAGATATTGATAGATTTGAAAATGAATCCATCAATCATATTATAAGATTTAAAAGAGTAAGAGAACAAATTCCAGTGGCATTACTAAATAATTTTAGTTATTTTTATGGTGAAAGAAATTGTGATATATTTTTCATAGCTATACCTTATGAAAATTGTACTGATATTATCATGGTTATAGAGAGAGATCCTGGAATAAATTGCGAGGAATACTGGGAATATAGCACGGAAAGTGATATAAGAACATTAAATTTAGTAGAAACAATTATGATGATGTCTGAATTTTGGTTTATAAAACCTAGTGTTATAAATTCTATGAGTAAAGAACGCCAAGAAATTATAAAGAATGACATTTGGTTTGCTTCAGAAAGAAAACACTTCGAGCCTTATGACATGTCTATATTTGACGAAGTCAGAAAAAAGTTGATTAGTGAATGTGATGATAGGACTATATCAATGGAATTAGATAAAATAAATAACATTCCTTATAGGGAGAACTTGGAATTCAGAAAAGAGAAGATGCATAAAGAAATGAATAGGCAATATACCCAAATAATGGCGAAAGGAAGGTAAAATTAACTAATAATAATCAAATGAGAAGAATTTGAGAAATATAGATAAAGATAAAGACTATAATAGTAAGTATAGAACATTCTGATCGGATACTATGGTACTACAATCTTATGGAGATACAAGTTCCTTTCATAGATATTGTCTTGCAGATTATTATAATATGGAGGAATATTGATGTTTCGAAAAAAAGAAAAATCTGAAGTAGATAATTTAACAGAAATGATTTCAAAATTTGTTTTGACTTTAAGTGGTGTTGCATTATTAATTTTGTTTGGATTTAGAATTGGACCCTATGGTGAACAGCTAAAAATCAATGATATGTTAGGATATACAGCTTCATTTGGGGGAGCAATATTAAGTTCAATGACATCATTAATCATATTATATGTAACATTCAAACAGACGAGAAAAATTCAAGAAGAAAATCAAAGACAAACTTTTATTAGTAACACTAATGAGAAAATCAAAGATCATAGAGAAATATTAGAGAAAGTTAATGATAACTTAAAATCAATTAAGACAATACGTTTTAATTGCATGGCAGACTCTCAAAAGGCGCTTAATTATACTACTAATTATGAAAAGATTTATCAAGAATTTATTGGGATATCAGATATGTATTTAAGTGAAGATATAGTTGAGAAATCTCACTGGATTTTGAATTATTATAATGATGCATTTGCTAGAAGAACTGATATATTAAAAAAAGTCGCAAGTAACATTCATTATGATTATGCTAATGAACTCAAGGATTTTATATATTTAGTAGATCAGATAATTTTAGGATTAGAACAATTCTCAAATATGTTACATAATAATATACAAAATCTATATAATGAAAAATATAATAAATTAGATTTTAACTGAGAGAGAACCTAAAAAAGGTTCTTTTTTAATACAATAAAATTGATTGTAAAGTTTATATTAATTGAAGAAGGTATAGCAAGTGAACAATAGAAAAAAATTGAAACTAAATATGAATCTTAATGATAGAGGGATGGTTATGTGTGCTAAATCTCATTCAGAATGTAATGGATGCAAAGAGTGCTGTGAACTAATGGAATTATCTTATGATCAATTTAGTAATAAAGAAATAATAGAATGTTTTACAAACGATGAAAGGAGAAGATAACATATGACAACAGTAGTTAATATGAGTCTAAGTGAAATTATTCAATATGAAAATAATCCAAGAAATAATGATGCTGCAGTAGATAAGGTTGCGGAAAGCATTAAAGAATTTGGATTTAAAGTTCCAATAATAGTGGACAAGGATAATATTATTATTGCAGGTCATACAAGATATAAAGCGGCTATAAAATTAGGATTAAAAATTGTTCCAGTAATAAAAGCCGATGATCTTACTGAACAGCAAGTTAAAGCTTTCAGGATAATGGATAATAAATCTTCAGAGTTTGCAACATGGAATTATGAAGCACTTTTAAAAGAAATGGAATCATTAAAACTTGATGACTACAACTTAGATCTTACAGGATTTGATTTAAGTGAAATGGAACAATTAGAAGATAAATATAATCCTAAAGAGATCCAGGAAGATGAGGATTTTGATATTGAAGAGCAGCTGGAGAATATAGAAGAACCTAAAAGTAAAAAGGGTGATATATGGATACTTGGTAAAAACAGATTAATGTGTGGTGATAGTACAGTAAAAGAAGATATAGAAAAATTAATAAATGGACAAAAAGCAAAGCTTGTATTTACGGATCCGCCTTACAATGTAAACTATGAAGGTGCAACAGCCGATAAACTTACTATAGAAAATGATAATATGTCACAAGATGAATTTTATGAGTTCCTTTCTAAAGTATTCAATAATTATTATGAGAATATGGAAGAAGGAGCTCCTATTTATGTTTGTCATGCAGATAGTGAAGGTGAAAACTTCAGGAGAACATTTAGAGAAGCAGGCATTAAATTAGCTCAATGTATTATTTGGGTTAAAAATGCTTTTGTTATGGGAAGACAAGATTATCAATGGAAGCATGAACCTATTCTTTATGGATGGAAGGAAGGTAAAGCACATTACTTTGTTGATGATAGGACACAAGATACAGTTTGGGAAATACCTAAACCAACTAGAAATGCTGAACATCCTACAATGAAACCTTTAGCATTATGTGCTAGGGCAATAAAAAATAGTAGTAAGCCAAATGATTTGGTTATAGATTTATTTGGTGGAAGTGGATCTACTTTAATGGCTGCTACAGAGCTAAATAGAGTATGCTACACCATGGAAGTTGATAAAAAATATGCTGATGTTATTGTTTTAAGGTATATAAACCAATATGGATCAGATGGAGTTTATTTATTGAGAGATGGTGAGAAAATACCTTATTCAGAAGTTTAATTAGTTTGATAAAAATGACTTGCAATTAATGTGTTTCAGAGTGATTAATGTACTAACGAAAGAACACGGAGGTATTGAATATGAAAGCATTATTTGGAAATAAGGTATTAAATTTAAAGGAACTAAAAGGACTAAAGAAAAAAGAAGATGAAGAAGAAATAAGAAATATAGATTATAAAGTAACAAAAGAAATTGAATTAACTGATAAAGAATATAAAGAATTTATAGAGAACTTCACTAAGGATCAACCTTGGATAACAGAAGATGATGGAGGAATAAATGAAAAAGGAGAATTTTTATGTATAAGAATTAAAAAGGCCAAGAATAAAAAAGGAATATTAGTAAATTCAGAAGGATATAAATACCCAAGATATGTTGCAATAGAGAGTTAAGATAAGCCCAATTAAAGGGCTTTTTTGTGTTTCTAAGAAAACTCCTAAGGGAGTGAAAATGTGAAAGGAAAAGATATTTTTGATGAAAAGAAGTTGGATAAAGCTAAAGAATTATCTAAACAAGGATATACTGAGGCTGAATTAGCTAAAAAACTAAATGTAAGTATTGGAACTCTAAATGAATGGAAAAACACTTATCCAGAGCTCATGAAAATTATAGAAGAGAATAATGAGTATTATGAGGATAAGGTTGAGCAGGCGTTAATTAAAAGAGCTTTAGGATATGAATATGAAGAGACTGAGATAGTGGCTAGTAAGGATGGAAAGACTTCAAGAGTAAAGAAGATTAAGAAGGAAGTTCCGCCAGATACTAATGCCATTATTTTTTGGTTAAAAAGCAGGAATCCAAAGAAATGGCGCAATTACAAAACGAACTTTAATTAGTGTCAGGTGGTGAAAATAGAACATGCCAAGGCAAAGAAGTCCGGATAGAGATAAGGCTTATGAGATTTTTAAGGAGCATGGTGGAAATATTCAAAATAGAAAGATCGCTAATATTTTAGATATTCCTGAAAAAACTATCTCAGGTTGGAAAGTTAAAGATAAATGGAATGAGAAATTGAACGGAGTACTCCAAACAAAAATACGGAGTACTCCAAAAGAAAAGAAGAAACGAGGTGCCCCGAGTGGGAGTAAAAATGCACTTGGAAATAAAGGCGGTCCTGGAGGAGCACCAGGAAATAAGAATGCAGAGAAGTTTGGTTTCTTTTCAAAGATACTTCCTGAAAGTACTTTAGAGATAATCAAGGCTATCGATGAAAAAGATCCATTAGATATCATATGGGAGAACATCCAGATTCAATATGCTGCTATATTGAATGCTCAACGTATTATGTATGTTGAAAGTAAGGATGAAATGATTAAAGAAATTAAAAAGAAAAAAGAAGCTTACTCTGACAATGGCGAAATTAATGAAATAGAATATGAATTTCAGTTTGCTTGGGATAGACAGGCTACATTTCTTAATTCACAAAGCAGAGCTATGTCTGAGTTAAGAAGTTTAATAAAACAGTATGATAAAATGCTACATAAGAATTGGGATATGGCTACTGAAGAACAGAAGCTTAGAATTAATAAGCTAAAAGCCGATATAGAAAACTCTGGGGGGAATAATAAAACTGATGAAGCTAAGTTATGGGCAAATACAATACAAGAAATAGCAGCAAAGAGACGTGATAATAATGGATAAATCATTAATAACTTTACTAGATACATATTGGGATAATCCGGTGTGGTTTGCAGAGGATATGATGAATTTTCATGCTGATAAATGGCAAAGTGAGGTACTAATGGCTTTAGCTCAAAGTCCTAAAGTTAGTGTGCGTTCTGGCCAAGGTGTAGGAAAAACTGGATTAGAGAGTATAGTTGTTACCTGGTATTTATGTACTAGGCCATTTCCTAAAGTTATTGCAACAGCACCAACTAGACAACAGCTTTATGATGTATTATGGGCTGAAATATCTAAGTGGTTAGCCAGTAGTAAAATAGAGAATCTATTAGAATGGACTAAAACTAAAATATATATGAAAGGCTATAGCGAACGTTGGTGGGCTACTGCTAAGACCGCTACTAGACCCGAGAATATGCAAGGTTTCCATGAAGATTATATGTTGTTTGTAGTTGATGAAGCATCTGGTGTAGCTGATCCTATTATGGAGGCTATATTGGGAACATTAACTGGATATGAAAATAAGCTGCTTATGTGTGGTAATCCAACAAGAACATCTGGAACTTTTTACGATAGCCATAATAGAGATAGAGATTTATATAAAACATTTAAAGTGTCATCATTAGAGAGTCCAAGAACTAGTAAAGATAATATAGAAATGCTAAAAAGAAAATACCATGAGGGTTCTGATGTGTGGAGAGTCAGAGTTGAAGGAGAGTTTCCTAAAGGGGAAAGTGATTCTCTTATTAGTCTTGAGTATGCAGAAACAGCCACAATAACAAAGATTAATAATATCCATAATAACTTTACTCTGCATATAGGAGCTGATATAGCTAGGTTCGGTAATGATGAATCAGTTATAGCGCCTAGAATAGGCAATAAAGTATTTGATTTATTAACGTATACTAAAAAAGATACTATGGAGACCACAGGTAATATATTAAGGGCCACAGATAAATTCAAGAATGAGTATAAGCATATTAACAAAGTAAAAATAAGAGTTGATGATGATGGTCTTGGTGGAGGTGTAACTGATAGGCTAAGGGAAGTTATAAGACAAGAAGGATTAGGATATGAAGTTATGCCAATCAAGAATGGTTCTAAGGCTAATGATGAAGAACACTATTCTGATAAATCAGCCGAGATGTGGGGAAATATGAGAGATATCCTTGAAGAGAATTTTACTAACTTTGTACAAGGTAAAGAACCCACAATAGAACTCCCTAATAATGATAAGCTCATTAAACAGCTATCTAACAGAAAGTTTAGAATAGATTCTAAGGGAAGGATAGATCTTGAGAAGAAAGAGGAAATGAAAAAGAGAATAGGAGAATCACCAGACTTAGCAGATGCCGTTATATATTCATTTGCTGAGAATGGAATTAGTGATTTATCTTTACTGAAAGGAGGACGAATATGGGGTTAAAATCATTTATTAGTAGTCTCTTTAAGAAGAAACCTAGTGGAGAAATGATGAGATCAGAAGGGGGTTCTTATGGTGGAGTTTATTCTTTAAATTCAAGCAAAGTTAACTATGAAGTGGCTAGGCAGCTCTACAATAATACAAAGGATGATTATAAATTGGGAAGCTCATTTGTAAAACCTATTATAAATAGTACAGTAGGATTTATGGGAGTACCACATTTTATTACAGAAGATGAAAATGCACAGCCAATATTAGATGATTTTATACTAGATAATACTTCAAAAATGTTAAGGACCCATAGTAATGCTTTAAAATTAGGAGATTGTTATATATGGATTACTAGAGAAGAAAAAGAAAATCCTTTGTATCCAGATAAACCAGTAATGCTAATGTACAATATAATTCCTCCTGAAGAAGTAGATGATATAATTTTAGATTCAACGACAAAAGAACCTATAGCATATATCTTAAAAAGTGAACAGGAATGGACAGATTTAGAAGGTAATAAAAAGAAAGCTAAGATTAGACAAGTTATAACGGCAGAAAAGAGGATCATTGAGGTTGATGGGGATATTCCAGAAGGGATGGAACCAGGTGAAATACAAAATCCATGGGGATTTGTTCCCATAGTACATTTTAAGAATGAACCAGATGAAACAATGAAGTTTGGACAGTCAGATATTGAACCTATAGAGCCACTTTTAAAAGCTTACCATGATGTTATGATGCATGCTCTCAAGGGAAGTAAAATGCATAGCACACCTAAGCTTAAAATAAAGCTCAAAGATGTAGCAGGATTTTTAAGAAATAACTTTGGAGTAGAGGATCCAGTAAAATTTGCGAAAGATGGAGGTAAAGTAAATCTTGATGGCCATGAAATATTATTTTTAACGGAAGGAGAGGACGCTTCATTTGTAGAGGTTAATAGCGCTACAGGAGATGCTCAGATATTATTAAAACTTTTATTCTATTGCATAGTAGACGTATCAGAAACACCAGAATTTATATTTGGAGTCCATACCCCAAGTGCGTTAGCTAGTGTGAAAGAACAAATGCCAATAATGGTTAATAAAATAAGGCGTAAGAGAGAGCAGTTTACAGAACAGTGGCAAACATTAGCCAGAATGATTTTAATTATGTCAGCTAAATCTGTAGGAGCTAATTTTACTTCTTATAGCGTTACCTTGGGATGGGATGAGGTTAATTCTAAAGATGATAAAGAACTTGCTGAGACTCTTGAAAAAGTATGTAATTCTCTAGATAAAGCTTTATCAGGTAACTTTATTAGCGAAGAAGCAGCTGTGAACTTTCTATCTAAGTATATTGATACAATGAGTGACTACATAAGCGATGATCCAGAGATAGTAGGAGAAAGAGAAAAGATAATAAAGACTAAGATGCTTAGATATAGGCTTGATGATGCTGGAGGATTGGAGAATGAGAAGGAGGAGATAGAAAATGAAATAGGTAAGGTTGATAAAGATGAGTAAAGAAATTGATGAATTAAAATCAATAGCTGGAGATTATAAAACGTGGGCACTACAAGCTAGAAAAAAGTTTATAGATTTAAGACTAAGGCAAGATATAGAAATTAGAGATCTATATATAAAGCTTACTAGAAATATATCTAAAGAATTAAAAAAGGGAGGACTTTCTCCTATAAGTAAGAAAAAGTTACAACAGATATATAGTGCTTTAAAAAAAGCTGAAGACAATTTAAATGGTCAACTCACCATTAATTTTGAAAAGTACACTAGAGAAAATATAGAAGCTGCTACAGGATACTCAAAAGCAATTACAATAGATGTTATAGGAAAGTCCGGCTTAAATAAAATAACTGCATCTAATATAAATAAAGTATATTTTAAAGTAAATGAAAGAGCAGTAGAAGCTATATGGAGCAGAACACAAAATGGTTTATATCTTTCAGATAGAATATGGTCCAAAGCTCAAAAGTATAGAAAGAATATGGCTGATGTGATTCAAGCAGCAGTATCAGAAGGTAAAGATTGTACTAAGACTGCAAGAGCATTAGAACAGTATGTGCTAAAAGGAAAGAAAACACTAGCATCAGAATATCCAAATATGATGGCTAGAATGGGAAATAGAGTACCAAGTGATGTGAGTTATGAAGCTTTGAGACTTGCGAGAACTGAAATGACATCAGCTTTCGGCGAAGCTACTTTATCAGCAGCCAAAGTTAGTCCAAGTTGTAGAGGAGTTAAATATATACTTTCAGCTTCGCATCCAAAACCAGATATATGTGATGACATTACTGGAACTGATAAGCATGGATTAGGTATAGGTGTTTATCCTATAGATGAAGCACCAGTGTATCCATTTCATCCTAATTGCTTATGTATAACAACTACAGTGAATGAAAGACCAGAAGATTTTGTTCAAAGGTTAAAGAGATGGGATAGGGATCCAACAAGTGAACCTAGTATTGAAAACTGGTACCAAGATGTTTATAAAAAAATGAATAATATCTAATAAGTTAGGTTGCTTAGTATAAAGTCTTATAAATGAATTAAGGCTTTTTTTATTTTCTGAAAGTAAGTGAAATTACTCTTAATTATGCTTTCAGATTTAATTATATGAAAGGTGGTGAAGTAAAAATGTATATTAATAACGCAGTAGGTGAAATGTCTGAAACTTACGGAGAAATGGATTCTGTAAATGCTGTTATATCTCAAATAAAACCAGGTGATATTCCATTGGCACAAGGAGTAGATTTAGATTCTATGAAATCAATGGATAGTGATCCGTTAGAGATAGTTGTAGAAATACCAGCTACTAAAAGTAAACGAGGTTGGAATTATACTCCTAAAAGTTTAAAAGATATTGTAGATTACACTAATGAAAATACTCTTAATGGCTTTTTGGGGCATCAAAAGGCAGAGAATATAAGTACAGAGTTTGTTCCTCCAGCTACACATTGGATAGGCGCTGAAATGAAAGATAATAAGGCTTATTTTAGAGGTCTAGTTGATGCTGATGCTACAAACTTAAAAAGGTGGATAAGAACAGGTAGGATAAAGGAAGTAAGCATATTTGGCTATCCTAAACTAAAAAAAGGAGCTAAAGGAGAGATGGATGTAGTAGGATACAATCCATTATCTATAGACTGGACTCCTTTGCATAGACCAGGTATGCCCACAAAAATAGTAAGTATGGAAATGTCTGATGTGAAAGATCAGATAGGTGGAGAACAACTAGATGGTACATTCGAAAAGCTAAGAGAAGACTTAATGGATGCTGCTAAAGTCTACTTTAATGCTAACAATAATGGAAGTTATGTTTGGGTAAGAAGTATTAGATACGATGATAGCACAGTTATAGTTGAGTATGAACAGCAAAACTTACCTAGCAAGCTATATAGTATTCCATTTACTATAAACAATGATCAAGTTGTTCTAGGAGATAAGACAGAAGTTTCAGAGAAAAGAATATATGAACCTGTAACTACAGGGGAAATGAGTCAAGGAGGAAGTGAAAGTATGAATTTTGCAGAGATAATGAAGAATCTTAAAGGGTTACTACAAACTGGTGAAGTAACATATTCACAAGTATTAGGAGAAATGGGACTTACAACAGATAAAATTGCAGGAGAAATGGAGGATATTAAAGTAGCGGTAGAAGCGCAAGACACTTTAAACAAGGTAAAAGAAGCTTTAAATGTAAGTGGTGAAATGGATGTAGTAGAGTTTGCTAAAAAAGCAGGTGAAGCTATAGAGCATAGTAAGAAAGATGATCTTGCTAAAACAATTGATGAGGTTATTAATGAAAAAGTAGTTGGAGAAATGGCTCAAGGCTTAGTTAAGAAGATGCTTAAGGTAGAAGAAGGAGCAACTAAAGAAATCATAGCTGGAGAAATAGATTCTATATTAGCAGATGATTTTATAAAGAATTTAATTTCTAGTAATCATGTTGATATGCCAGCTGGAACTGCGACTCCAAGTAGCGGAGATAAAACAACATCAACATTAAAAGTAAAAAGAGCAAGTATTTAATAAGAGGAGGAATGGATAATGGCATTTAAAGGACAACCAGTACCAACAACATTAGAAACTATTGCAGGTTGCAAAATAAGTGATGGTAAATCAGTAAGAGTTGTATCAAGTGAAGCGGTGGAAGATGGCCATTTTTATTTAATAAATAATTTTTTTGGAATGGCAGTTCAATCAGCAGAAGCTGGTGAAGAGGTAATTTTAAGCATTGAGCAGGCTGAATATGAAACTGAACAAATAAATACTGAAGAAGCTTTTGCAGTAGGTGCAACCATTTATTATGATGATGAACACAAAAGATTAACTGAAACAGAGGGGATAAACAGAAAGGTAGGAAGAGTTACTGCAGCTAAAGATACCAATAATGTAATCTGGTTCATATTAGGACCACAAGTATAGAAAATCTAAAGGAGTGATTTAAAGTATGTCAGTAAAAATTTATAGTGTAGAAACGTTAAAAAGTGCAAGACGTAATCAAAGCATCGAAACTAAGGTTCCATTTATATTAAATGGACAAGAAATTGAAGTAGATAAGAAAATAGTTAATGGAGAGATGGAAACATTTGAACTCACTAGGCCTATAGGAGAAATGCTCAGAAGTGGAAGTTTAGCTCAATATAAAGATTTAGTAAGAAAGGTTGTTCTTGATGTTGAACTTGGAAGAGAACAGGTACCTTTACTTTACAAGCCTATATATGAATTACTATCTGATCCTAACATGCCTAAAGTCATTGATGCTAAATGGGCATTATATGGGACAGTTATATTTTCTGAGCATATGGAAGGTCAAGAAATTAAATTCGGTTCACTTCAAGCAGAACATGGACCAGTTGCTAGAATTATGACTTATACAGCAGGATTTGAATATACAAAAGAGATGAAGGACTTTAATGATAGTTTTTCAGTTGAACTCTTAAATAAGGCTATGGGTGAAGCATACAATGCATTACTTAATCATATGTATTTATCTCCAATTATAAAGGCTAATTATAAAGCTGATAATAAAACATCTTATCAGGGAACAGCAGAGGAAGATGTTTGGGTAAGATATTATAAAACTTTCAACAAAGCATTGAGTGATAGTAGAACTAAGAAGAGACCAGGAACAATATTATTAGCTTCAAGTATGGATAAAGACAACATAGAGATGGCTCTTAAAGGTGGATATCAAATTAATGGAACCACTTATCCAGCAGTTAGTGGTATTGATTCAATAATTTATTATGATGGTTGGGAAATAACAGTTGGAAAGAAAGATTATTCATATCCAGGAGTAGAACAAGGAAAAGCTTATTTAATAAGACCTAGAAGAGGATTTAAGGAATTATTGAAGAAAGATCTTGAAATTGAAGCTGCGTCTGGAGATCTTTCTAGGTTAGTTGAAGAGCAAATAGTTGGATATGCATACAGAGGACTTTACGCAGCGATAGATGAAAATGTTCAAGAAATAACTTTTAAATAATAATTATTTATATAAGGTGGTGGGAATATGACACCTACAGAAGCTACGAGAATTAAATTAAGATTGTTATTAAATGATAAAGATAAAAAATCATTTACAGATGATGAAATAGACATGCTATTGAATGAAGAGGACTGTGTTTTTTGTGCTGCAAGCCAAGGATGGATATTAAAAGCTACTATGTATGAAAATTCAGTAGGAGAAATAACAGAGTATAAAACAGGTGAAGAAAGCTATACAAGTGCTAATATAAAAGACTTAGTAACAGTTGCATATAAAAATGCAGATAGATATAAGTCCATGTGTGTAAATCAGTGTGGAAGTATTATATTAGGACTTGATACTGAGGTAAACATATAATTACACCTGAAAGAAGAAAGGCCGATATTTTAAAAAGTATTAGCCTTAATCCTACTGAAATTAAAATTAAGCAGATAGTTAAAGTTTTAAAGGATGGGTATTTCGATGAAGAAGAAAAAGAATATAATCTTACAGTTAGAATATATCAACAACGAAAAAGTAATATAGAGATATCTTCAGGTACTATAGGAACAGCTTATAAATCTAAAAGTTATGGTATGTTGGCAGATTATGAAGCCAATTTAGAAGTTGATCCGCAAAATGCTATTGAATTCAATAGTATATATGGTCATATGAAAATGATAGCAGTATATCCGCAGATAATTAAAGATGAATTATGTGGTTATCAAGTAGACCTCGAAAGAATAAGGTAAGGAGGTTTTTTATATGGGCTTTAGAGCTATAGATTATATTCAAAGAAAAGCAGCAGGAATGTACGCTCTTTGTGATAACTGGGCTAACACTTTAAGAGATGAAGTAAAAATAAATGCAAAATGGAAAGATAGAACATCTCATGCAAGGCAAGCTATTCATAGCGATGTAGAACCAGGTAATAATGAGTATACGATATATGTTTCCCATGGAGTTCAATATGGAGGGTATCTTGAGGAAGGAACACCACCACATATCATAAGACCTAAAAATAAAAAAGCGCTATATTGGAAAGGCGCAGCGCATCCAGTAAGGCAGGTTAATCATCCAGGAACTAAAGGATTTAAAACTATAGAAAATACAATGCTAGCTAATAAAGAAAGAATAAAAAATACTATTATAGATTATTGGAGTGATTAAGTATTAGATGAGAGCAGGAATTAGACAGCATTTAATAGATTCAGTTGCAGATCTTAAAGATTGTTATGAACCTACAGTACCAACTATGGACACATTAAAACCTTATGCAGTAATACTTCAAGGTTCAGATAATGACAATGGAGAAGTTATTGGATTTAAAAGAACTATAGAAATATGGCTATATGAAAAGAAAACTACTTTTAAGAATCTAGATACATTATCTGAAAAGGTCATTAAAGCATTGCATATGCAAGTGATATCTGATTTAGAAGTAAATGAAACTTTCACATGTAAGTTTGAAGAAGCAATAGGACAAGATATTATAGATGAAGAATGGAACGCTATAGCTAGAGGATTAAAATTTACTGTAATAGCATTACATGAAGAGGATCAAGTCAATACGGATCCATGGCTTGATGCTTTAAGTGAGTACACTAAGAAGATTATAGATTATAAAGTGTATTTAAATACATGGAAAAAGGATTTTGAAGTTCCAAGTATTCTATGGAGAGTAAAAGATTCAAGTAAGGAAAGAGAAAGTAATGCTGTTATTAAAGAGAATAAAACTCTAATATGCCATATTGCTAGTAACAATAAAAATGAAATTAATAAGTTACTGGAAGACATAGAGAATAAACTTACTTCTGATTTGAAAATACCTTTAGATTTGAAAGATAAGCGTTATTTAACTATAGAAAGTATCAATGAGGATAGAGAAGCTGATATGTTATCTAAAGGTCAATTAATAGTAAAGTTCTTTAGAAGAAAAATGATACAAATTAATGAAAAGCCTACTATCGATAAGATTCATAGTAGAGGTAATTTAAATAAGGAGTGATATTTGTGGATGATGTCGAAGCGAATGTTTCAGAGGTTATTGATGAAAGCAATAATATAAATTCAGAATCATATGACGCTACAGCGAATAATGAACAAAATCAATCTAAAAAAGAATCTGATAATAAGGAGGAAACTATAGTGGCGAGTCAAACGATAGTAACTGATGAACCAACACACTCAATACAAGAATTTATAGATAATAGTGAAGCACTTGGCTACAAGAAAGAAGTAGTTGCAGGTGCTTTATTTAGTTGCAAAAAATCAGAACTTACAAAAACAGAATTTGAAGCAATGGTTAAAGAATTTTTAGGGAAGAAGGTTGAATAATGGCAACAGGTAACTGGGATGAAAAAAATAAGCCAACTATACCTGGTTGGTATAACAGATTTAAGAATAAGGCACAAGAAAGAATTGGTACAGGTATCCATGGTATTTTAGCTATGCCGGTTAAAGCTAATTGGGGACCAGTTAATACTGTTACAGCTATAACGGTAACATCAACATCAGAAAACACACTGAAGAAAACATTTGGAGAAGATCCTAATTATACTGCATATAGATTAGGAAAATTAGCTTTACTTGGCCAACCTAAAGCAGTTTTATTTTATAGGATTGTAGATGGATCACAAAAGACTGCTACTTTAACTCTTAAGAATAATGCATCAACACCTGCAGATGCAATTAAGCTTGAGACTAAGTATCCAACTATAAGAGCGTTCAATGTTACTATTAGGAATAATATAGCTGATTCATCTAAAGTAGACTTTATATTGTATGAAGGAGCAACTCAATTATTTTCTATGAGTGCTATAAGCGGAGATATAGATGATATAATTTCAGCTATTAATTCAAATGTAGAAAATGAATATCTTATTGCAACTAAAGTTTCAGGAGCCACAGGAACAATAGGTAATGTAGCAAATCAAGCTTTAACAGGTGGAAATGATGGTACAGCAGGAATAACAAATGAGCATTATTTAGATGCAATGAGTGCATTTGAAGGCTATGGTATGGATGGATTCACACTAGATGGAATTTCAGATCAGTCACTTCAAGCAAGCGTAAAGGCTTGGGTAATTAAAAATAAAGAAGAAGGAACAAATATAATTGCTTTTGTAGGTGGACCACAAAGCAATTATTCATTAGAACAGGTAAATAGCAGATCAAAAGAATTTAATCATGAAGATATTGTTAATGTATTCGCTACAAGTGCTACTTATGATGGAAACACATATACAAGTTCAGAGGTAGCTGTTTATATAGCAGCATTAGCAACAGCGGCAGGATTAAAAGACAGTATATGTAATGCGGTTACTATCTTTGATGATATACAGCCTAGACTTAATAAAACAGATACTGCAGCAGCACTAGCAGCTGGAACGCTAGTATTAGCTAAAGATGCTGACAATGTCATTGTGGTTGACGATGTTAATACCTTTAAGAATTATACAGATGATAAGACAGAGGTATTTGGAAGTATAAGAGCAATAAAGTTTATGAATGCTGTAGATGGCGATACATCACTCAAGAGAAAAGATTTCGTAGGAAAAGTTACTAATGATGATACAGGTAGAACATTAATAATCATAGCTTTAAAGCAATATTTTGAGACTTTAGTTGCAGCAGGTGTAATTAAAGATGATTTTACAGTTGAGATTGATACGGAATTACAAGCAAATGCCAAGTCAGATGAATTCTTTTGGAAATGGGATGCTACTTATCTTGATGTTATTAAAAGAGTTTATGGTACTGGAAATGTTACAAAATAAGAAAGGCAAGGTGATATAAATGAATGATGTATTAGATGCGAGCAGAGTTTGCTCTGGAACTTATGGCAAAATTTATCTTGATGGTAAATGGCATAACAACGTTAGTGAATGTACTGCTGATGTTGAAACAGATATGAAATCAATTATTACATGTGGAAGTGAATGGGAAGATAATAAAGCTGGAGCTAAAAAAGGTTCAGGAACTATAAAAGGTTATAAAGTTACATCAGACATGATTAAGCAGGGCTTTAAGAAGTTTGAATTACTTGCAGAGTTAGATGATCCAGAAGCTTACGGAGCTGAAAGAATTAGATTAAAAAATTGTAAAGCTAGTAAAGTTAGTTTAGTTAACTTTAAAGCTGGTGATATCTGTGAAACAGAAACACCATTTGTATTTAGTGGATACGAGCTTGTAGATCCAATAGAAGCTGAATAAAATATAAGGCCAAGCAAGGGGCATTGTACCTTGCAATTATTATATATTTAATTTTTAGGAGGAATTTTATTATGAAGAAGAATGAAAAAGACGAAGTATTAGCAATGAAGGAAGAGGATATATTAGCAAAGTTGCTTGAGACACATGACGTTCCTACAGCTAATATCCAAGTGCCAAGATTAGGAATAGCAATTGACTTAAAAGGACTAACTGAAAAAGAAATTAGCGGAATAAGAGAAGAATGTACAACTAGAAGAAAAATAAATGGGAAAATTGAAACAAAATTAAATAATGCTGATTTTGATGCTGCACTTATTATAGGGGCTACAACTAACTTCAATTGGAATAATCCAAAGTTAATAGAGCCACTTAAGCTTAGTGATGGTAAAGCATATATAAGAAAAAAACTTTTAGCAGGTGAAATATCATTCTTGGCCAATAAAGTGTTGGAGCTAAGTGGATTTAATGATGAATTAGAGGAAAAAGAAGATATAAAAAACTAATAAGTTGGGGCGGAGATATAACTGCACTGTATAATTTATTCTCAATGCATAATATCTGTCCTGACGAATTTTATGGAGTAGAAAGAAATGATATGGCTAGGAGATTAATCTTAGCTTTTTCTTCGTATGAGGTAGAGCAAAACAATAAAAGAGCTACCTCAAAAGCTGGGAGGTGATAATTCTGGCTAATAAAGAAGTATACAGGCTTGATATAAAAGTCGGAGTTTCAGGAGATTCGGAATCAAAAAGTAAACTTACTGCAGTTGAAAAAATGACTCAACAAATAGAGAAGAAAGCAAAGGCGTTAAGTAAAATAACTGCTAATGCTACTGCAAAGCTTAAAGACGAGGCATCAAGTAAAATAGAAAAGTTAGAATCGAAGGTTAACAAATTAAAAAGCACTAGTATGACTTTAACAGCAAAAATCAAGGATGAAGCTTCATCAACAGTAGATAAAATACAAAGCAAAACAAAAAAGATAAAGCAGGTAAATGTAGTAGTTAAAGCTAAAGATGAAGCCAGTAAAGTTATAACTGGAATTGAGAATAAAATTAACGGATGGATTAAGACAGGAGCTAAAAAGGTAATATCTATTGGAACTGCAGGTGTAATAGCAGCAGGGGGAATAGGTCTTGGCACATCGATAAAAACTTACTCAGAATATGAAAAAGGATTATCGAATGTTAAGGCGGTAACCAATGCAACTAATTCACAGATGGAGCAGTTAGATGCTGCAGCTAAGAAGTTTGGTTCTACAACTGCATGGAGTGCTAGACATGTTACACAAGCTGAAGAATTATTGGGACAAGCGGGATTTAGTGTTAATGAAACAATAAGTGCATTGCCAGGTTTATTAAATCTTGCAAGTGCAGGAGATCTTGATTTAGCATCAGCTACAGATATAGCATCAGGAACGTTGAGAGCTTTTAATATAAATGCTAGTCAATCAGGTCATGTAGCAGATGTATTAGCTTTATCAGCCAGTGCTACAAACTCGGATGTATCAGATCTTGGTGAGACGATGAAATATGTAGCTCCAGTTTCACAGGCGTTAGGAATAAGCCTTGAGGATACTGCTGCAGCTGCAGGTTTATTGAGTAACGCAAACATTAAGGGAAGCCAAGCTGGAACTGTTTTAAGGCAAACAATGGCTAGGCTTGCAAGTCCGACTAAAGATGCAGCAGATATGATGTCAATGTATGGAATTAATGCTTTTGATGCACATGGTAATATGAAACCTTTAAGCGATGTTGTAGATAACTTAAATGGTTCATTAGGAAAGCTAACAAGTCAAAAGAGAGCAGATGTAATAAGTACAATATTTGGTACAGAATCTATGTCTGGAGTACTTGCATTAATGAATCAAGGAGGTAAGAGCGTTAGTGAATTAAGTAGGCAGCTTAAAGATGCCAATGGAGCTGCACAGAAAATGTCCGATACAAAACTTGATAATTTGCAAGGACAATGGATTAAGCTTAAAGCAGCGGTTGAACATATGCAAATTACTTTAGGTGAGAAATTAGCACCATATGCAAAGCAATTTGTAACATGGTTAACTGGTAAAATGCCAACAATTACAGATAAGATTGTTGAAATGGTCGATTATGTAAGTAAACATACTGAAGAAATTAAATCACTAGCAGAAATAGTAATAGGGTTAGGTGCTGCATTTACAGCTTTGAGCGTAGCTGGGAAAATAGGTAATACAATTTCAGGAATTAGTAGTTTAGTAGGAATATTTAAAGGCGCTAAGATATCTACAGAAATAGCTGAAGCAGCAGGAGAAATTTCAAAATTAGGTGTAGTAGGCAAGTTATTACCTGCAATATTTACTCCAGCAGGTCTTGCAATAGCTGCATCGGTTGCACTTATTGGGACAGCAACAGTTGCGCAAAGCAATCTTATGAAGAAGAGTGTTACAACCACTACAGAAGAATTAGGGCCTATGGAAAAAGTAATGAATGCATTAAACGGCCATATAAACAAGTCAAAGAAAGAGATGGTTGAAGCAGGTCTTATTTATGATGATTTTGGAGAAGGCATTTCAGATAGTTTTAAAAAAGGTGCTCAAGATGCATCAAAGAGTTTATTAGGAATTGAAATGGATATAAATAGGTTAACTAATAGCGGGAATATGGATGAATCTAGCCTTAATAAGTTAAAGAACTATGTAAATGATTATGCATATGAAAGTATTAATGCAATGAAAGATCAGAAATCTAAAATTCAGGGTGAATTCCAGAAAACTTTCAGTATAGATGGAGTTACAAGTGATACTGAACAAAAAGTGATGGATTCTTTAAATACTTATTTTGAGACAGGTATAAATAAAGAACTTGATATAAGAGATGGCATTTATCAATTTGCAAGTGATAAAATAAAAGAACATGGAACGCTTTTGGATGAAGATCTTAAAGAAATACAAGACAGATTAGCTAAAGCGAAAGCTCTTGAGTTAGAATACACTAAAGCACAAAATGCTTATGATGCGGAATATTCGAAGAATCAATTTACAAATGATGCAAGCAGGGTAACTGGCATAGATGGTGCGAGTGAATTATTGCAGAATAGGGCGAAAGACCACCAAGATTCCTTAGATAAAATAGAAAATAATTATCAAGGTACATTAGCTTATTATGATTCGTTGTTATCAAATACAGATTTATCAGATCAGCAAAGAGAAGATTTTCAAAAAGGCAAAGATGAGGCAGGCAAAGCAAGAGACGAAGCACTAAAGAAAGCACAACTTGATTGGAAATCAGATCTTGAAACATTGTATAAAGCATATCCACAGGCACAAGGAATGTTTAATGAAAAAACTGGAGCTAAGTTTAGTGATGAAGATATAGTCGCACATAAGGGTACAGATTACTTAAAAAGCCATTTCCAAAACTTGGACCAAGTTACTCAAGAAGGTTGGTATAGGATTAAGAATACTACAAGTGGGGAAATGGAAGATATTTATGCTACAGTTGATAAAGATACTGGAGAAATCAATGGAGCATGGAGTAAAACTGCTGGATGGTCTGGTGGATATACTGATGAGCTGAAGCAAAAAGTAAAAGAGCTTGGGGAAACACATGAGTCAGAGAGAGTAAGAATACAAAATTCGTTAAGCACACTTACTGGTAGTACATTAGATTCTAATAATCAAGTAATTAGCTCAACGGGAGATGTGATTGGCCAATTAAAAGGTGTTCAAGGCGCTACAGATGGAGCAATTACAGGAATAATAGATATAAATGGAACACACATGCAGATAACTTCCAATGCCTCAGGGCAAATAACAACTATGCAACAATATAAAGGATCAATAGATGATATTCCTCCTGATGCAGATGTTCATATTAATAGCAATGCTAGTAATACTATATCAGATATGCAAAAGGTAAAAGAAGAAGTTAATAGTGTTGATGGTAAGGCTGCAACAGTAACTATAAATACCGTATTTTCAGGTGTAGCAACTAGTCTTGGTCAAGTATTAGGAAATGGTGCAGTAAATGCAGCATCAGAAGTTATAAAGAATATACCACAACATTATAATGGTACAGATAATGCAGAATCCGGAATAAATTCGGTTGGAGAACGTGGAATGGAACTAGTATTAGGAAGAAGGCTCTATAATTTCAAAGGTGGAGAAAAAGTCTTAAATAATAGTCAAACTGTCAATTTATTAAAAGCCAGAAATAAACAAGATAATGAACCATTTCAAGTTAAGCAAGGACAATATAAGTTAGCTCAACCACAACAAGTACAAGTTGTCGGCGGAAATGGAAATTCTATTCAAGTTGATGTACAAGTTAATAGTGGAAATCAAGATGTTGAAAAATTAATTGTAGAAGTAACATATGAAGTGGGGAGAAAACTTAAAGAAGCTTTGATAAACATTAAAAAGTAAATGAATTCATGGTATACTTTGGCATAAGGGAGGGAGTATCTACAGTAAATGAAAGACAATAGGAATTATCTGATAGAACAATACCTATAATCGTACAGTACAATGATAATCCAGTAGTTAACTTAGAAAAAAGAACTAAGATTAAAAATCATATGAATTCTGTGTCAGAAATGAAGGCAGATGCAAGAAGAGAAGTTGCAAACCAAATATCACAATAAAAAGTGAAGGTATATCAACCCCAACTAGCAGTTGCAGGTAGTAGTAATAGATTTAGTTTTAATATGGGAGGAATAAACATAAATAATATGCCAGATAAAGCAGCTATTGTCAAACAGGCAACTCAAGAATTCGCTAAGAAGTTTATGGAAGTATTGAATAATCAAGCATGGATGTTATAATATGGTACAAGGGGGAGCAATAATGATAAAAAAAATATTGGGTATATTTAGTATTGTACTTATAACATGTTTTCTAATAAGTTGTGGTGCACCTAAATTATTAGATAAAACTGAAGAGGCAAATAATTATGAAATGCAAAATGGGAAATGGAATTCAAAATATACTTATGTAAAAGATTGTAACGTTAAATTTATAACTTCAAATTACAGATACGATAATGATATGTATGCTGATAAATTAACTATGTATGTTGAAGAAAATAATAATCTTGGTAAAGGGTATTTTGTTAAAATAATAGATAGTAATGATAATATTAAATCTAAACTAGGAGAATCTATAAAAACCGGCGATGAAATAAAAATATCAAAGGCTGAAGTTGAACCTAATTCTTTAAATAAATATCCTGATAATGTATTATTATTAGCGACTGAATCGAATATAGAATTATTGAAAGAAAAGGAATCGAGCGTTTCAACAGACACTAATAATGATAACACTTCGTTAAACTATACTCTTGAGTTTGGAACATTAGTAGATGCCACTGTGAACAATAATGTATTAATAATTAAAGCTAAGATAAAACCTAGCGTTAGCAATAAAACTACAATTGACCAGAATGGATTTAATGTTGGGGACTTAATAGTAAATCAAGGTGCGAGCCAATTTGATGAAATACAATACTGGGCTGTAGCTGATATGGAAGATGGATCAGAAGGCAAAGTAATTTCTTTTACATTAAATAAAGAACTAATAAAATTAGTGAAAAAACAGACTATACTTGGTAATCAAATAGTGGATAAGGCTAGTAATGTATGGATATTGCCAAGCCTAAAAAATTAAATTTAAAGATAAAGAAAGCATTTAGGAAAACTAGGTGCTTTTTCTTATGCTTAAAATAATGGAAAGGACTATACACAAGGTAGAGGAGCTGGTTAATTGGATGTATATTTAAAGGATGAATCAAAAAATTATACTTTGCAGTTTCCTGTTAATCCACTAGATAAGTTATCTAATCCTAAAGAGAAAAAATATATAACTGCAGATATTATAGATTTTGGAGAAGTTGATATTTCTCAAAAGGGAAGCAAAATAAGAGAAGTAAGTTTTAATTCATTATTCCCAAAAGAATATGATTCCTATTGTAGATATGTTCCGAATATGCTGCCTATTGATTATGTTAATACAATTCAGTTTTGGATAGATGCAGATGTACCAGTTAGGCTTATAATAACAGATTTAAATATAAATGAATTAGTTAATATAAGTAAGTTTGAAACAGAAGTACGAGGTGGAGAGGTAGATGCTATTTACTTTAGTATTACTTTCAGGACTTATAGGGAATTGAAAATTGAAACAGTAAACAATTCTTCGAGTTCTTATTCAGGTGGGCTTCAGGATAATAGGGCAGATAATAGTTCAAGTCAATATGTAGATGGCGATGTGGTTAAAGTAACTGCAAGTGCATTGAATGTAAGAGATGGACCAGGAACTGATAATAATATTATTGGAGTTGCTTATAATGGGGAACAACTAATAATATTCAGACAGTATGGCAATTGGGCTGATACATACTGGGGAAATCATGGAGGTTTTGTATGTTTAGACTATGTAACAAAGGTGTGATTATATGGAACTTGTTTTAAAAAATAAATATAAAATACAAATATTAAGTGAGTCTGTAACACTTAAAGAAGCTATAGATGGAATAGCTTATACATTAAATATATCTCTCATAGAGACTCAAGAATTAGAAAGTATAGGTATTAATAAAGGTGATTCCATAGAGCTCTTTGATAATGAATTTGATAGTGGATCTTATACTCAAGTTTTTAACGGAATCATTTGGGAGATAAATAAAAATAAAAAATCTAAGAAAATCACAATAACAGGCAAAGAGAGAACAGTTGTTATTGAAGAGTCTGAGGATGAATACTTGTGGAGTGATGGACAGACAGCGTCACAAAGGACTAAGATAATTTGTGATGATTGGGGAATACCTATAGGTAATCTTATAGAAACTGGAACTGGATTAGCTAAAGATAAAAGAAAAGAGTCTTTGTATGGAATGATAAAGAAAGACTTGAAAGAGACTGATCAAAAAGGTGGAGATCTTTATAAACTAAGAATGAATACTAGCTTAGATATAATTAAGCTTGGATCAAATGAAACTATTTATAAATTAGATAATATCATTGAAGAGTTAGAAGAAAAAGACAGCTTAGATGGTGCGGTAACTCAAGTTAAAGTGCTTGGAAAAGAAGATACAAAGAAAAAAGGTAGAAAAAGTAAGTCTGATAGTTCTAGTAGTTCAGATGAGAAGGAGCTTGTATTGTCTCCGATTATAGGAGTATTTAAAAAAGATACCGAAACTTATGGAACATTACAAAAAATAGTAGATGATGATAAAGTAGACGATTATGCTAAAGCACAAGCTAAAGCTGATTGTCTTTTTTCGTCTGGTGAATCAAGCAAAACAGTTACTTGCTGTAAAGATATAAATATTTTAAGAAGTGGAGATAAAGTCAGCATTTATGATGAAGAAGTTATTATAACTGATATAACTCATAATTTAGGTTCAGGAGGAAAAATGACTTTGACTGTTATGAAAATTGATGATGTAAGGAGGAAATTCTATAGTGAGTAACAATGATGGAGATGTATTTAATGAAATTAAAAGAATAATGGATAGTAACACACATGGAGCAATTAAAGGAGTTATAGAAGGAACTGGACTCACTTTAGGAAGTATAACGGAAACTGGCCTTAAGCTAGACAATTTTAAACATGAATTTACGGATTACATGGTCTTAGATTATTTAAAATCGGAAGATAACTATTCCACAGAATCAGCAGGTGATCCAAGTCATTCTCATGAAATTAAAACACCTAGTAATCTTAGAAGATTAAATATAGGAGATAAAGTTTTAGTTGCTCAGTTTGGAGCTGATAATGTGGTTATAGGAAGGGTGGTTTCAAATGGCTGATTTGTTTCCAAGTGGAAGTTTAGAGTCAACTAACTTAGGTAATGCTTCATTGACTACTGGATTCAAAGGATCATATGCGATTAATTTTGATACTATGGAATTTATTAAAAATCCTGATGGGACAATAAAGATACTTGATGCCTATGAAACTTATATTCAATGGTGTCAGTTAGCTATGATGACTGCTAGATATAGGTATAGAGCTTACACAAGTAAGTTCGGTAGAGACATTATAGGTAAAATGATAGATCAAAAAGCCATGGAATTAGAAATTAAAAGAGTTACTACAGAGACACTAATGGTTCATCCAATGACTGCAAGTATAGATAATTTTGTATTTATATGGGAAAATGGTGAAGTTTATTATACCTACGAAGTCACAGCTACAAGTGGGCAAAGTAAAGTTCTTTCAAATTCAGAAAAAGTGGGGTGATTAAATGGGGGATTTAATTCTTCCAGATTTTATAATAGAAAGTGCAGATGATATTCATGCTAGGATGATTGCTGAAGCGCCAGAGAATATTTCAACTATTGAAGGTGATATGTTTTGGAATTCAACAAGTCCATCAGCTAAGGAAATAGCAAGAGCTAAAAATATAGCACTTAAGAAAATTTTATATTCAAGGTTTCCACAAACAGCTAATGATGATGACTTGGATTATTGTGGTGAAGAATCAGGGGTTAAAAGAAATGATGCTGATTATGCAATACAAAAGATGTTATTTATAGGATTGGAAGGGACTCCGATAGAAAAAGGTAGAATAGTTTGCACAGAAGCTACAGAAGAAAATGCATCAATTGAGTTTAGTATTTTAGATACAGTTACTATAGATTCAAGTGGTGAAGCTACTGTGAATGCAAAATGTACAATAGCAGGCACTATAGGAAATGTAGCTATAGGAGAAGTTAAAATATTGGCTAAATCTCTAAACGGAATTTCTAGTGCTTCAAATATAGAAATAATTCAAAAGGGTGTTGATAAAGAAGCAAATGAAAGCTATAGGCAAAGGATATTAGAAAAAGATAGAAAGCCAATAACTAGCGGCAATAAATATCATTATGAGATGTGGGCTAAAGAAGTTGATGGAGTTGGAGCTGCTAAATGTATTCCTGCTCCTGGTAATGTAAAAGTAATAATTACAGATGTAAATAAACATGCAGCTACAGCCGAACTTATTCAAAAAGTTTATGATTATATAGATTCTGTAAGACCAATTTTGGCAGGCACATTAACTGTCGTAAGTGCAGTTGAAAAGGCTATTAATGTGATAGCTAATGTACAATTAGTAAAAGGATATAATTTAGGTACTGCTCAGAAAGAATTTGGCGATTCACTTGATAATTATTTAAAAGAAATTCCTTTTGATTCTACTAACACTGCTAATAACTATGTAAGCATAGCAAAGGCAGGAAATTTGCTTTTTAGTGTAACTGGTGTAGTAGATCATGCTGATTTAAAAATTAATGGATTAATATCTAATATAAGTCTTACAGATGAAGAAATTGCGGTTCTTGGAACTGTAAATTTAGGGGTGATGTAGTTGGATGTAAGTAAATTTAATGAAAAGCTTAATAAAGTTGATGGTCATACTTATGTTATAGAAGAAACTGTTTATCCTGTAAGTGGAGTATACGAAAAAGAACTTGAACATGATAATGTAAATATCACAACCCTTAATGTATATACTGGAAGCAAGTTGACAGGAGATAAAATTGATTCTTACTCAACTTCAACGCCAAGTATGACTCCTTGGAAAACTATAATAAGGATATTTAGTAGCATATCACCTTTATATATAAGTTATGAGACTTCAGGAGATCAAATAGAGGCAGAAGATATAAACAATCTTCAAGATGCAGTCGTTGGAACTCAAGAAAATCTTAATAATGAAATTAATAGAGCTACTAATGCTGAAAAAGTACTAACTGACAATTTAAATACAGAAATATCAAGGGCGAAAAGTTCAGAAAATACATTAACAAATAACTTAAATTCTGAGGTAGCGAGAGCAAAGAGTGCTGAATCCATCTTAACAACTAATCTAGATTCGGAGATAAACAGAGCTAAAGCTAAAGAAAGCTCTATAGATGCAGAATTATCTAATAGATATACAAAAGATAAAGTTTATACAAAGGATGAAGTGTTACAAAAGATATCAGAATTAATAAATAACGCGCCTAATGTTTTAGATACATTTAAAGAAATTGCAGATGCACTTGGAAATGATCCTAATTTTGCTACGACTATGACTACAATGTTAGCTGGTAAAGTTGATAAAGTTTCAGGAAAGGGACTTAGCACCAATGATTATACAGATACAGAAAAAGCAAATTTAGCAGATACAAATAATAAGAAGCATGAGCATGGAAATAAATCTGTAATAGATGGAATAACAGCCACATTAATTGGATATTGGAATGCTGCTTACACCCACATTAGTGACACCATTAAGCATATTACAAGTGATGAGAGAACCTTATGGAATACCGTGAGTAATAAGGTAGATAAAATAACGGGAAAAAGTTTATCTACAAATGATTTTGATAATAACTATAAAGGCAAAATTGATGGGATTAGCAGTAATGCTAACAAAGTTGAAGTAAGTACAACTAATGGGAACATAAAGATAGATGGTGCTGAAAAAACAGTTTACACACATCCAAGTGGAACTAATCCACATGGCACAACTAAAACTGATGTTGGATTGGGGAATGTAACTAACGACCCTCAAGTAAAAAGAAGTGAAATGGGAGCTGCTAGTGGAGTGGCCACTCTTGATAGTTCTGGTGTAAATAGTCAAGCTCCAAAACCTCATACTCATGATGATAGATATTATACAGAATCAGAAGCAAATTCAAAATTTGCAACTAAAGATGAAATATCTACCGCTGGATATGGTGATATGCTTAAATCTGTTTATGATATTAATAATAATGGAGTAGTAGATAGGGCAGAAAAATTGTCTACTGCAAGAAAAATAAATGGTGTTAATTTTGATGGTAGTAGTGATATAACAATTAATGCAATTCCTAGTGGTAAAACAATAGATGGTAATTTTATTTCTAATTTTAGAAATCAAGTAAAAGGTGATACAAATTCAGGTGATTTTCTTGCAAGTATTAGAAATGATACTGCTAATGTAGATAGTTCACCACAGTTTGGCTCGGGGATTGGTTTTGGAAGAGGAGATACTCATGGGTATTTGTACATGAATTATAGCAGTGCGTTTGCATTTATAGGTGCAGGAAATGCTGGAAAATTAAATTGGACAAGGCAATTAGCGTTTCTAGATTCAAATATAGCGTCTGCAACTAAAGCAACACAGGATTCTGATGGAAAACAAATTAATAGTACCTATGTAAAAAAAGGTATGACATGGAATGATTTAGAGGGGGTGTAGTATGTATGGATCAAATCAATATGGCGTAGTAAAGTATGCAGAGAATATACCAACACCGGAAGATATAAACAAGCACAAGATTGATTTAACAAAATATGTACCCCCATTTGTTGTTGAAATTCCAGAAATGAAGGCTTCCTATGATGTACAAGGTACAGAAATAGGGAGTCTCTTATATTATGCTGATGATGTAAAAAAACAGCTAAGAATAGATACAGCTACATGGGGGCTTATTTATTGGGAAGAAAGGTATGGAATTGAGACGAACTTAGACTTAAGCTATGAGCAAAGAAGAGAGATTGTAAAAGCTAAGAAAAAAGGTCAAGGCACTACAACAAAGCAGATGATCAAAAACGTAGCTGAAGCTTTTTCTGGTGGAGAAGTTGATGTGATTGAAAATACAGCACCTTATACATTTACAATACAGTTCATAGGAGTTAAAGGAATTCCGCGTAATATGCAAGCTTTCATCAATATGTTAGAGGATATTAAACCAGCTCATTTAGGATATGTATTTAAGTATACTTATACATCTTGGGATTATTTAGATAACAAAAGCCTATCTTATAACAATGCTGAAAGCATTAAGTGGGATGATTTAGAAATATACGACTAAGGAGGATGATTAAATGCAATTATCAAGTAATTATGGACTTAAATTATTTGAAGGAACTGACAATGTTAAAAGGCAAGATTTTGTAGATAACTTTACAAAAATTGATTCTGTAATGAAAGAACACGAGACGCACTTGTCAGATATTGTGTATCAGACAGCAGGAGGTTCAGCTACAGCAATAACACTTGCAATCAAAGGAACGTTAGTAAATGGATATCCAATAACTTTTATAGCAAGTGCAAACAATGGGGGAGCTGCAACAACTATAAATGGTAAAAAATTATATAAACCAGGAACAACAACATCACCAAACTTGATATCAGGAAAGGCATATACGGTTTGGTATAATTCAACCGGTGATTGTTTTTTTATCAAAGCTAGTGCAGAAGGTACTGCACTAGCATCTGATGTACGTAAAAATAAAACTTTTAGTAATGATAATGATAATGGTATAGTTGGAGGTCTTGATTTATCTTTATTAGTTCCAGGAAATATAAGAGCAGGTATTACTATAGATGGCGTTACAGGTAAATCTTCTATTGTAGATACAGCAGATGCATTATTAGATTCTCAATATTTGCTAAAAGGATATAGTGGATATGATGATGGAGTTAAAAAGCTTGGAACTCTTGATAATATGACAAGTGCAATTAATATAGGAGGAGCAGATTCGGGTGACTTTTACAACAGTTCTGGAATTTGTGGTGGTGTTGCCACTAATGAATATGTAGGTGCATTTGATCTTTATATTCCAAAGGGGTACTATTCAGGTACCGGTACAAACAGACTACATATTCCGAATTTAATGCCGTGGAATATAGTTAATGGTGTAAATATTGGTTGGAATGGTAAGAGTATTGTTGGAACAGCATCAACTTATCAACATGTATCTGGTGCATTGGATTACACAATACCGAGATATTCAGGAACTAGTTCAAATCACACTTCTTATAGCTATAATATATCTTTAAATTTCGTACCAGATTTAATACTTTGGTTACAAGCTTCACCAAAAGGGGCTTATGTAATTTTCCCAGGATTTAGTTCAAGCCCAGACAATTTTTGGTTTTATATAAGCAATCAGGTAATATACTGGTACAATGATTCGGCCAGTAGTTTTAAATTATCAGGTAGTTGGCATGCATGGAAATTTAGTTAGCATTAAGTAAAGGGAAGGTGAAAAGCAATGAAAACATTAGCAATATACAATAAAAACACAGGAGAAATATTATTTACACAATCAGGTGGAACCGAATTAGAAGATAACATATTAACAAATTTATCTTGTGAAGTTCCAGATGGAAAAATAATAAAGTCAGTAAATATTGAAACAAAAGAAGCAATATTTGAAGATATACCTAAATCAGAATTAGAACTTTTAAAGGAACAAGTAAATGACTTAGCACAAGCAAATGCAGAGCTAACAAGTATAGTAGCAATGGGAAAAAACAATGCTTAATATAATAAATTTAATTTTAAGGAGAGTGTTTAAAATGCAATTTAACAAAAATAGTGGATGTGTAAAAGTATGGGTAACGTTAATAGTAGGCGGTACTTATGAATATAAGGATGTTCCTAAACTTTTAAATTTACAAGAGCAAGTAAAATTAGTTCTTGTAGATATGGGAATTGAAGAAGATTCAACTACAGAAAGCGCTGCATCATAGGAAAATAGGATGTAGTAAATAAAAGAATATAAGTACTATATTAGCACCCAATTAGGTGTTTTTTTATTGCTTATTTAAAAGTATTGTCTTTAGAAAGATTATATTTATATTTGTAAAAAATTACTTGATTTTGAATATATGAAAGAATTTGTATTACGATTTTACTTGGATTAAATTGGTAGAGCAGTTACTATAAATATAGAGAAAAGAACGCGCGTTCATTTATTATTCAAATTATTTAATAAGGGAGAAATGATAAATGAAAAATTACTTTAAAAAGTTTAGTATAATGCTTATTATGTTATTAGCCGTTTTAGGTATCGGAACGATTCAAAATGGAAATGTAGCGAATGCAGCTACTGTTGGACAACAATTAACTCAGCCAGAAGATGGATGGAAAAGATATGATGATACGGACTCCAAAATACAATACAGCCAAGAGTTTATTAATACTACAGATGGTGGATGCTATAATGAAACTTTGCATTACACCACAAATAAATCAAATGGTACTATAAGTTTCAAGTTTTATGGAACAAAACTTAGAATAATTAATCCTCTTTATTTAGGTTATTCTGATAAAATTCAAATAACTATAGACGGAATATCAGATTATTACACAGAAACGACTTCAAAGTCAGCATTACAAATGCTCTTGTATGAAAAAACTTCATTACCATTAGCTATCCATACTGTAAACATAACTAAAATTGATAATGGTTCATTTAGTGCTGACTTTCATCTAGATGCAATTGACATTGATAAGGATGGATATTTATTATCGTCTAATGAATCAATATCATTGGATAAGTCATCAATGGATTTAGTTGTAGGAGATTCACAATCATTGGCAACTACAACGACGCCATCTGGAGCAACAGTAAACTGGAGTTCATCAGATGAATCAATAGCTACAGTAGACTCAACTGGTAAAGTCACAGCTCTAAAAGAAGGGCAAACAGTAATAACAGCAACAACTGCTGATGGTTTAACTGCAACATGTGTGGTAACTGTAATTCCAAAAACTGCTGAACCAACAAATCCAGATCCATCGGATTCAGATAAAATAGTTAATATTGCTCATGCAAAAGGAGATAACACTAATAATGCTGGCGGAGATGTTACAATTATATTCCATGGAGCAGCTGATACTATATTGAGTGTAGTAAAAACAGCAGATGTAAAGGAAGTATGGGTAGGAGATAATTTTACATATACTATAGTAGTAACTAATACTGGTACAAAGACAGCTAAAGCAGTAGTAGTAAATGATCCAGCCCCTAATCATATTGATTTTGTAGTGAATGGAATAACAACAACTCAAGGTACAGTTGATCCAAGTTCAACATCTAAAAATATTATAGTTAATGTTGGTGATATTGCTCCAGGTGCAACAGTTACAATAAAAATACCTGCAACTGTAGTTCTATAAGCATATGATTGATTGGAATCACGATGAGGGGGAAATGATAAATGAAAAATTACTTTAAGAAGTTTAGTATAATGTTTGTGATGTCTTTGATATTAATGTTGGGATCCGTTACTACTGCTTTTGCAGCTCCAACGGATGGTTTTGAAATCGGAACTACTAATTTAAATAATACAGATGAAAATAGTGCCAAAATTGGAGATCAATTAACAGAGCCTGAAAAGGGATGGAAAAGGTATGATGATACAAATTCAAAAATAACTTATAGCTTGATAAGCTTGTATACAACAAAAACTCAAGGGCATTATAATTTAAGTATGCAACGTATACCTGTAGGAAATACGATTAAATTTAACTTTACTGGAGACAAGTTAATCATTATAACACTAGCACGTCCGGATTCGAAAGGGTTTGAAGTATATATAGATAATAAAGATGTAGGTAAAATAACTGATAATTTCTCTAGTACCCCTGGGCGATTTCAGAATGTATCATTTGTTAAAACAGATTTGGATTATAAGGAACATTATGTTTGTATAAAAGGGGTAGAGGATTCAGGGGGAATTTATTTTGATGCAATAGACATAGATAGAAATGGAGAGTTAAAGTCATACAATGAAAATATTTCAAGTATTTCATTAAATAAATCTACAGATAACTTACAAGTAGGACAAACAGATAATTTAGTTGCTACAACAACTCCAGCAGGAGCTCAAGTTATATGGAAATCAAGTGACGAATCAATAGCAACAGTTGATTCGACAGGTAAAGTTACAGCAGTTGAAGAAGGAACGTGTATTATAACAGCTACTATAAATGACGGAAGTAACCTAAGTGATTTCTGCACAATAAATGTAACTAAGAAAGATACTACTGAACCAAATGAACCAGATAATTCAAAAGCAATATTAATAATAAATTTAACAGATGGAGAAACCAAAGTTTTTGATGTTTCATATTCAGAAGTGAGTAAATTCAAACAATGGTATAATACTAAATCAGAGTTTGAGAATAAACTTACATATGAATTTAATAAGACAGTTAACTCTAGCATCTCAGTAGAAGAAGATGTTGTACATGATCAAATAACATCTTATGAGATAAGAAAATATTAAAAAAATGTATATTAGAACACTTGCAGAAATGTAGGTGTTTTTTTGTGTATATAAAAAATTTGAGCTAAAGTAGGTGTAATATGAATGAAGAATTAATAAGAGACAAAATAGAAACTCATGACAAAAGGCTTAATAATCATGGCGATAGGCTTGATAAGCTTGAACAGGATGGGAGGGAACTAAAGACAGAATTAAAGAACTTATGTGAAAATCTGAAAAACTTAACTAGTATGATGAAGTGGTTTATAACTGCAATGGGAGGAGCTTTAATTAGCTTCTTTTTTTATGCAGTTCAAACAGGAATATTTAATAAATAATTGGAGGTATGGAAAATGATAAGAACAGCATTAAAGTTAATAATTAAGGTATTAGAAAGTAAATTAATTAAAAGTGGAATTGAAGAAAAAATATTAAAGAACAAAAATTATGTTACTGTAGGAAAAGCTATTTGGAACATAGTAGATGAGAATTTTAGAATAAGCAAAACTGTAGAGGAAAAGGTATTATCTAAGGCAGATCAGTTTGATAAATTACTACTAGCTAAGTTTCCAGAATTAAGCCAAGATGATGTGTCAGAAATTAGACAAACAATAGCTGGTGAAATAAATCAAGGTAAAGCAGCAGTTGTAGATAATTCTACCTTAATTAAGCAGTTGCAGGATGATAATACAAATCTAAAAGCTGAATTAGCAGCATTAACAGAACAATTTAATAAAGTTCAAGAGTTATTAGTAAAACCTACTGATGTAAGTACACAACAAGTAACAGCTTAATTTTAGAGTAGCCTTTATAGGTTACTCTTATTTGTATATTTAAAATAAGAAAGGAAGATATAAATGAAAGGTATAGATGTAAGTAATCATAACGGAAATATAAATTTTAACCAGGTAAAAGCAGCGGGAATAGAAGCTGTCTATATTAAGGCTACAGAAGGGACAACTTTTAAAGACAGTTATTTAGACACTAACTATTCTAATGCACATTACGCAGGATTAACAACAGGATTCTATCATTTCTTAGTTGGAACTAGCGCACCAGAAACTCAAGCAAATAGTTTTTATAATGCTATTAAGGATAAAGCTAATGATCTAATTCCTATGCTGGATGTAGAAACTAATTTTGATGGTCTAATGGACTATATATTAAGATTCATTGCTAAATTCAAAGAGTTGTCTAATATGCAAATAGGTATTTATACTTACACTAGTTTTATGGATAATTTAGATAATAGAATTGCAGATTGTCCATTATGGGAAGCAAATTATAACAATACTCCATGGAAATTAAATTCTAATTTCTTCACTAATAGAGTAGGACATCAATATAGTGAAACAGGATCAGTAAGTGGAATAAATATTGATTGCGATATGAATGAGTTTAATGAAGGAATATTAAATAAAACTACTGGATATGCTGTTACAAACTATTTACCTAATGGTTACCAAGGAAATAATGAATTTGAAGGTGTTGATTCTGATTATGTTCTCAAATATTTTAAAGATGTTAGGTGTTATTTTAGAGGCAATGAGAAGGGCGTATGGATAGAGACTCAAAACTTACCTATGAGCAAATGCCTAGAATTAAAAGAAACTTTGGGAAGTTGGTTTTATGATATAAAGTAGTTTCTAGGGCATGGGAGTAATCCTGTGCCTTTTATTTTCTGAAACGAGAATAATTTAAAGTTTGCTAGAGAAACTAACGGTAAAATAGTTAGTCTAATCAGGAGGAAAATTTTAGTTATGAAGAAAATAGTTGCTTTAATTGTTATTGTAAATTTCATTTGCAGGATAATTGGGTTTACTGTAAACATTAATGAAGTTGTCAGAGTTGATAATTTAATTGAAAAAGATAGATTGCAAACTATAAAAGAAAAAGGAAATCTTACTGTTGCAGCTGCCTCAAGTGATCCACCGTTCTATTTTTTAGATATTAACACTCAAAAGGTAAGAGGCATTGACGCAGATATAATAAATGAAATTTCAAATAGGCTTAAAATTAATAAAGTTGATTTTAAAAGCACAGTGTTTTCAGAATTATTACAAAGATTAAAAACTGACGAAAATATAGATATAGCATCTGGTGGAATGTATATAATTCCAGAGAGAGAGAAAGAAGCATCCTTTACTCATCCATTATATGCGGAAACAGAGGCAGTTATAGTTCCAAAGGCATCAAAAATTAATTTCAAAGAAGATTTGAAAAATGCAGTAGTTGGAGTAGAAAAAGGAACTATATACTTAGAATTAGCTCAAAAATGGAAGACTGCTGGCTTAATAAAAGACATAGAAATTTTTCAAAGCATATCTGAATTGCTAGATTCAATAAACAATGGGAAAATAGATGCTGGTATAGCAGATTCACTTGTTGTAAACAAAGATTTAAAAGATAATACGAATCTTTTTTTAAAGACGCTAGATGATTATAGCCCGGAACTAATAGGGAATGTAGGAATAGCTGTTAGAAAAAATGATAATACTCTACTAAACGTACTAAATGAAAAGATTGATGAGATGAAAGCAGATGGAACGATGTACGCAATTCTTAAAGAAAATGGATTAGATAAGAATAATATTGTGTAAATTAAAGAACTGATATATGTTAGCAGTAGATAGGAGTAATCCAACTACTGCTTTTTTAGAATATTTAATGAGGGTAGATAATGAAATCTTTTTGAGGCATGGAGAAATATACAACAATATAATTGCTCATATCACTTTAATATATTATAGTATTTGGAAAATGTTACTGAAATATTCCGATTAACTTATTACGTAAAGGCACTTTTTAAATTAGCAAAGAAATTCATCACAATTGTATTAAAACGATTCATTTTTTTATATATTCCTCGTAAGGGAACGGAACTATAATTTCTCCATCAACAACATTATAGTTTGTATTTTCAGTAGGACTTAAATTGTTAACTAAATTCATTCCAACATTATAGAATACTTCTGCTAAAACTTTAGGGTCTTGAATAACAGTACCAGTCATAAATCCTTTATCAATTAGAGATTTTGCTTCAGGAATTCCATCAATTCCAACAACAGCTATATTTTTTGATTTTTCACCCTTATTATAGCCGTATTTTTGAAGTGCCTCAACTGCCCCTATTGCCATATCATCATTATTTGAAATTATTGCCTCAATTTTACCATCATATCTAAGAAATAAGGATTCAATAGAATCTTTAGATAAGGTCTTAAGCCAATTAGCATTTACTAATGCTAATTGTTCTATATTTATCCCTGAATTACTAATTGTTGAAATAGCATATTTTGTTCTGTCGATTGTGACTGGATCTTTAGCTTGACCATGTAATAGAACATATTGTAGAATGTTATCATTATTTTTATCTAGTGCACTCTTATCAGCATTCCATAGATTAACTAGAATATTACCTTGAACAGTGCCAGCTAAATCAGAATTTGCCAGTATAAAAGCAGCTTTATCATAATATTTAGAAACTTTAGACACTACTTCCGGATCTACATCTAAAAAAACTATTGGAAGATTTTTTGATTTAACTTTAAAAATAATATCTTCAACAAAGTTTTCACTTGTATCAGCTAGGTTTGCCAAAATTAAATCGAAATCATTTTGAGAAACGTAATCTATTGTTTCATTTTGTAGCGCTATATTGTTTTTTCCATCAAAAAAAGTAAATTTGATTTTATCAGAATTATCCTTTTGGATATTTTCTAAACTTTGTTTAAGTGATGACATAAATGGATCGAATGTATATAGTAATACGGCAACATTTGTTATATTTTTATTGTTTAAATTTAGGTCGTAAAATGTACTAATTTTAATAAATTTTACTGTAATATTCATTAATAGTACTATAACTAATACTTTTTTTAATATCCACATTATAATCCTCCATTTAGGGTATTAGATTTAATGATATGATTTTCTTCTATTTTTATGAAATGTATACATCACCATCACCAACAATTACAATTCTGTAATCAGCTTTAAATGGAATTAAATTATATTTTTGTGAGTTAGGAGATAAATATAAAGCTTGAACCGCAAGAAAATTTTTATCGAATATAACTATATAAGCATTTTTATCAGTTGAAACATTTTGAACATTATATGTATTAGTGTTTATAGCGAAGTTTTTTAAATCGTCTGGGGTATATACGCCTTGCTTGTATATATTGCTTGGAGTAGGATCAGCTAAAGCTAGAGCAGGAAAAACACATAATAAAATTAATAATACAGCTATAATTTTTTTCATTTCAAAGCCACCTTTCATACTTAGTATGGCATCAAATTTAAATAACATTCCTTAAATATCATTGTATGAAAAAAGTAAAAGCAGCAACTAGAAGGAATCTAATTACCGCTTTTTGTGAATTAATATTATGCCAGTACTGTTGAGACTACTAGTTTTTTAGGAAATACTATTATATAACTAATATATTACAAATAAAGGAAAGTGTGTAAATTAAATAGAAAGTAGTTTGACTTTTGTTAAAATATGTTATGATGTAATTGAGAGAGTTAAGAGAATATGTTGGGTGCTCATTTAAGCATTTCGAAATAAAGGGAGTAGGGAGAAATCTTTATTCCCTTTATTCATTACTGTATTAATAGCAGTAGTTAGGAGAGCTTTAACTGCTGCTTTTTTATTAAAACCCAAAAGTAAAAAAAATAATTACATAGTGTTATAGATTACTATAATTTTTAATAAAGAAAGGGACCGTACATATAAAATGATACCTATAGACTGGACACATGAAAAAAAGTGTTTAGTCTGTAGGTGTTTTTTTATATAATAGAAATAACAACGGAGGATGAACATGAGTAAGATTTTATTTACTAAAGAGGACATTATAAACTTAAAGAAAAATGTTAATATTCTTAGAGTTAGTGAACGCTCAATAACATATACAGATGAATTCAAAAGACTCTTTATTGAAGAATACACATCTGGCAAACTGCCTAGAGAAATATTTGCTGAAAATGGATTTGATATTAATATAATAGGGTTGAAAAGAATTGAACAATCAGCTGCTAGATGGAAGACTTTATATGACAAAGATGGAATTTTAGGATTAGATGATAGCCGAAAGCGCACTAGCGGGCGTCCTCGTTCAAGAGAATTGAGTAAAGAAGAAATAATCGAAAGACAAGAAGCAAAAATAAAGTTGCTTGAATCGCAGGTAGAACTGCTAAAAAAATTAGACGTGACAGAAAGGTTGTTGATAAACAAAAGTAAGAATCTAAAAACTTCTGATATATTTAAATTAATACATATTACAATAAAAGAAAACAAATTTAAAAACTTAACAGGATATTTCTGTGAGCTGTTAGCTGTTTCACGATCGGGATTTTACAATTATATTAATTCAAAAGAAAATAGAATAGCTCGTGAAAAGAATGATTTAAAAGCCAAGAATATTATCCTAAAAGCATTTAATCGCCGTGGATATAAGAAAGGTTCTCGCTCTATAAAAATGATTTTAGAGAATGAATTTAATACAGTTTATAGTCTTAAGAAAATACAAAGAATAATGAAGAAGTATAATATTATATGTCCCCATAGAAAAGCAAACCCATATAAGCAGATGGCCAAAGCTACTAAAGAGCATAGAACATTCCCTAATATTTTAGAAAGAAACTTCAAACAAGAGATACCTGGAAAAGTATTACTAACTGACATTACATACTTGCCATACAAATGATTTTAGAGAATGAATTTAATACAGTTTATAGTCTTAAGAAAATACAAAGAATAATGAAGAAGTATAATATTATATGTCCCCATAGAAAAGCAAACCCATATAAGCAGATGGCCAAAGCTACTAAAGAGCATAGAACATTCCCTAATATTTTAGAAAGAAACTTCAAACAAGAGATACCTGGAAAAGTATTACTAACTGACATTACATACTTGCCATACAACGGAAACAATATGGCCTATTTATCGACCATTCTGGACGCATCAACTGGTGAGGTATTAGCTCATCACATATCTAAAAGAATTACAATTGATATAGCAACTGAAACAATTGGTAAACTAATGAAGCAGTGAAGAGTCAAGTTGCATGAAAATGCCTTCGTCCATTCCGATCAGGGATGCCATTATACAAGTCCTATTTTTCAAGATTTATTAAAGAAAAGACGCTTAGGACAGTCAATGTCACGACGTGGAAACTGTTGGGACAATGCACCTCAAGAATCTTTTTTCGGACACTTAAAAGATTCTGTTAAAACAAAAATATGCAAAACTTTTGAGGAGCTTAAAAGGAAAATAGACAAGTATATAATATATTATAACAATTATAGGTATAAATGGGATTTGAAAAAGATGACTCCTGTTCAATACAGAAACCATCTTTTATGCGCTTAACACTCTTTTTTATATTGTCCTTGACATAGGTATCAGATTAATAAAGTACAACCCCTTTTAAGTATATATACATATACGGACCAAGAATACCCAACCACTATTATTATATTGGAAATTCTAAGAAAAAGAACAAAGTATATTAATTTTATATAGCGAAATCTTACATTTTAGTTATTAATTAATATTTCTCATAGCAAATAAAATTTTAGTAATAAAATAGGATGAAATTTGATAAACTATTAGGATGGTAAAAGGAGAAATATAGAAATGTATAACTTATATGTAAGAAAAATAATTACGGCTATTATAGAAAGTGATTATAAAACTATAATGGTTTATAAGAGTAGATTAGCAGATGAAGAAATAAATTTAATAAATGAAATTGCATGTGAATACAGAAAAACAATTATTTTTGCATTTGTGAAAGATATCATTTTTAATACTGATGAAACTATATTGATTATAGAATAATAGTTTTATCATCATTAAAAGGGTAATATATATGATAAAAAATTTATTATATGGAACAAAAGACAGCAAACTATTAATTAATTTACTGTCTTTTGGCAACCTGCCAAGCTATAAAAGATTAGCAATTATAGTATTAGTAAATTACCAATATTTATACTATGGATTATTTGGGATTTATGTAATATAATATCTCATAATAACATCAAGGTGGTGATTTTATTATGAAAGATGTAACTATAGATACAATCAAAGATACAATAAGAGATCTTCCAGAAGGGGAACAAGAAGTAATATTATACTTAACAGAAATATTTAAAGGTGAAGAAGAGACTATTAATGAGTATATTAAGAATGAATTAATAGATAGATAATATGGAACTTTTTATATTAGTATGATAAAATGATAGAGATCCATTGAAAAAAACAAAAGTACATACAAGAAATGCAGCCTTTGAGTTGGCTGTATTTTCATTTATATCATAATATAGAAGAAGGTTTAATTAATATAGATTATTCTATAATGGTATGTTATTATGATTATATCCACTCTATTGTCAACAAACACCAATAAAGGGTAGATTAAGTAAAAATACTTAGTCTACCCTTTATTTTACACCAAAATAGAGATAGCGAAAGAATCAGGTGCATGACAGTAAAGCTATCTCTTTTTTATGTTTAAATCCATAGATTGGAGCAGTTATATTATTAGCATAACATTAAGATTATATACATTGATTATAAGAAAACAAAAAAGCAGTAGTATTATTAATGAGGATAAATTAAAAAACTGACTATACTGGAAAAGTTGAATGGTGACATTAAATAGAGTAATAGTTACTTATTTTCATGATAATATGCTTATATACCATAAACCCTAAAGCATACATATAAAAATGCAGCCATTGATTCGACCGCATTTTTTGTCACTATTTACTTTATTGAAATATAATGGTAAAATGTGAAAGTAAGTATTTTAATATATCTATATGTCAATAGCAGCAGGCAAGTTTTTTGTTTGTTGCTATTTGATTTTGCAGAACTGTTCAGTTAAAAGATACTTAATTCAGAATAAAAAATACAAAAAGAGATAGCAGGGGAAACGGAGAACTGCTATCTCTTTATATATTTAAATTTGGACATTTATATTATTTCTAAATAATTAAAAAATATTCACTGAAATTAATACATACTAACAATAAAATTACTACCAAATTTATCCTAATATGACTTTCTTTTATAATACAGCTAATAATTTAGATCTTATTATATTTGACAAAGTTACCAAATAATATACAATTATATTTAGAAGAACATTTAGGGGGAATAATAATGAAAAAAATACTTAGTATTTTATTATGCAGCTTATTACTATTTACTATAGTAGGTTGTGGGAGCTCAGCAAAGAAATATACAGCTGAAGAATATGGAAATAAGCTAAAAGATGCTGGAGTTACTATTGAGAATATGGAAGTCACAACTACCGAAAATGATAAAAATCAGTTGTTGGGTAGACCAAATCAATATACATCTAAAGTAACTTTTACCAATGGTAGCATAGAGGTATTTGCTAATAAGGAAGACGCCACTAATAGAAAAGAATACATTGATAATATTGGTAAGAAAATGCCTTTAGTAGCTGAATATAACTACGTAAATGATACAGGAGCATTATTAAGACTTGATAAAAAATTAAATCCAGATGAGGCTAAAAAATATGAAGATGCATTTATGAAAATTAAATAATATTCTATATGCTAGGATTAATTTCCTAGCTTTATTTTTATGTATAAAAATATTTTGAAATAATTAAAAAAGCGGCAGCCGTAGCTGCCACCAGTCCATTTTGCATAATTAGTATAACTCAAATTTATTAATAAGGTCAAGAAGAGAGATATGTAGTTGTTTTATTAATATTACTTGTATTAAAGGGGGGAAATGTTTATGTCTAATTTTAGTATTAATGATAATCCATTTGGGATGATATTAATTATCTTTCCACTACTTACATTTATTATATCTCTAATTTTACAACTTTTAATTAAGAAAAAAGTAATTGTTTTAAGCATTATTTTTATATGGTATTTAATTGCTACATTTGTTTTATTTAATACAACTTTTCTAATATGGTGTTTTGTTTATACGGGTATATCATTAGTTGGAACATTTAGTGCAGATTTAATTCTTAAACATAAGAGATAACTTACTTTATAATTCTTTTATAAATAGTAGATATATTACAATCAGTAATACTTATATTAATTAATTTTCACAAAACACCATAATTTACTTGATATTATCAATATGTATATTAAAGGAATTTTGGAGAAAATGTAGAAATAAGGTTATGAAAAGATAAAATTTAAGGGGGATGTTTTAATGAAAAACTTTAAGAGATTGATAGCTAGTTTTGTTACATTAATAACAATATTAGCAGCAACGCCATTAGCAGCACATGCAGAATGGAAAAATAATTCTACAGGATGGTGGTATACTGAAGGAAACTCATGGGCTACTGGATGGAGATACATAGATGGAAATTGGTATTATTTCTATTCTAATGGTTACATGGCTAAAAATTGTTATATTGGAGATTATTATTTACGTGGAGATGGAGCGTGGACAACTCCTCCTTCAGATAGCAGCAGTAGTAGTGGAAGTACAGCAAGCAATACTAATACTAGTAACGACCAAAGTCAAACAGTATATGTATCAAAGAATGGTATATATCATTCAAGTCCAAATGCACATGGTATGAAATATTATACTACTATGTCTTTAGCTGATGCTCAAAAGGCAGGGGATAGAGCTTGTGAAAAATGTTATTAATATAATAAAGGATAATATATAAAAAAATAGAGGTAGTACTAAATGTTTTTGAGTACTATCCTCTATTTTTATTAGGTGGAATCAATTATGCTTTCTTCAATAAATAATTATTGACACAATATAGAAAGAATATACAATAATAGTAGACAAAGGGGGATTAAAATGACAAAAACTAAAAAAATCATTAGCTTATTACTAACTTTATTATTTTCATTGTTTCTAATATCATGTGGTAAGAGCTCACAAGTCAATAATACTAATAATACAGCAGCTACTGCAGAAACAAAAATAGAAACTCAAAAAACTTTAGGAGATTTAAAGATACATTATATAGATGTTGGTCAGGGAGATTCAGAATTAATTCAAGTTGATGGAAAGAACATTCTAATTGACGCAGGAACTAGTGATAAGAAGGCTTTAGATTATCTTAAATCAATTGGAGTCACTACAATAGATTATGCAATTGCTACTCATCCACATGAAGACCATATTGGAAGTATGGATGATGTTATCAATAATTTAAAAGTTGGAACTTTTTATGCACCTAAAGCAACAACAACAACTAAGACATTTGAGAATATGGTAGATGCTTTAAAAAACAAAAACTTGAAAATGAATGTACCAAAAGTAGGAGATCAAATTACGGTAGGAGACGCAACATTAACATTTTTAGCTCCTAATAGTGCTAAGTATGAAGATTTAAATAATTATTCTATTGTCTGCAAATTAAAATACGGTAATAATTCATTTATATTTATGGGAGATGCGGAAGATGTAAGTGAGGGGGAGATACTACAAAAACAATTAGATATACAGGCTGATGTTCTAAAGGTTGGGCATCACGGAAGTCATTCGTCTACAACTCAAGCATTTTTAGATAAAGTAAACCCTAAATATGCAGTTATAAGTTGTGAAAAAGGTAATGATTATGGACACCCACACGAAGAAACTTTAGATAAACTAAATGCTAAAAATATTAATGTATTTAGAACAGATTTAGAGGGAACAGTAATAGCAACAAGTGATGGAACAAATATAACATTCAATGTTAAGCCAGTTGATAAGGCTAATGACATAGCTCCTAAAAAAACTAATAAAAAAGATAATTAAATTTATAAATCAGTAGTCATTATGTCTGCTGATTTTTTATATCCATATATTAATATTCTATAAAATAAATACAAATATAATTATGGGAAAATCATTAAGTTTCTATCATTTCATTTCGATAATTTGCATTATGTAATAATATATTTTCTGGATAAAAACATATGAATTTAAAGAAAATAAATGATTATATGGAAAAAGTAAGAGGAAAATTTTCTTTACAAGATAACGAAGGTTAAATATAATATATTTATGAGAACGTATGTTTGCATAAGACGTGGATTTTATTAAAGGAATCGAGAAAATATTGAACTTAAGTATGGTAGAAGGATGTAAGTGGATACTATTTAAAATATGGTAAAGTTTATTTTTCTAATAATGTTGTGATAAAAGGAATGATAGCTATGGTAATAAAAGATAAAGAATTAGATATAAATTTAGTAAGTGCTGTGGAGAAATATTTAAAACTAAATTACAGTGATCTATATAATAAGAATAATTTAGGAATAGTATTTGAAGAAGCTAAGGAAGATGATGAACTTAAGTTAAAAATATTTAATTCAATAAGAAGATTTATAATGAATTAACGTAAAAAGATATTTAATAACAAATTATCATTAGAAATTATATATTATGTTAAAATCAAATTGAAGATTTAGAGTTTTCTTAGAAATCACCCAATAACGTAATGTGATATTTTATATCAGTATTCGTTATTGGGATAAGTATATAGAAATTTTTATAGTAAATAAATTTATAATTCCTGGTATAGGAGATGACACATATGATAAGAATTTGTTTATCTAGAGTATTAGGGGAAAAAAGATGGACTCAAGCTTATTTGGCTAAAAAAACTGAAATAAGGCCTAATACTATTTCGGAACTTTATCATGAATTAAATAATAGGGTGAATTTAGATCATATTGATAAAATATGTGAAGTGGTAGGATGTGATCTTACAGATATATTAAAATACGAACCTAATAAAAAGAAAACCGATTAATTCGTATTGCGAAAGTATTGGTTAATTAGTAAATCTCTTGTATTTAGATAATACGAGAGATTTTTTAGTTTGAATTTATAACGTTAGATTTGTATTTTGAAATTCGTAAAATTTGTACAACACGAACATTAATTCTAATATGCATCATATGAAGATTGAATAATGAGGTCCATAAAATAGTAGTTAGATACAAAATATGGTATAATATCCTAATATAGCAGAGGTAATAGGATAGAAGGAGTATAAAATATGAATGAACTATATTTAATGCAATTAGATTATTTATTAAGGCTCTTTATTGCTGCAATATGTGGGATGGCTATTGGATATGAAAGAAAGAATCGAATGAAAGAGGCTGGAATTAGAACACATTTTATTGTAGCTATAGGGGCAGCACTTATAATGATTATATCGAAATATGGATTTCAAGATCAGATAGGATGGCTCAATATGTCTCTTGATCCATCACGTATAGCAGCTCAGGTTGTCACAGGAGTTGGATTCCTTGGTGCAGGGATAATTTTTATGCAAAAACAAACAATAGTAGGATTAACAACGGCAGCAGGAGTTTGGGCTACAGCTGCTATAGGTTTAGCTATAGGTTCTGGACTTTATTTTGTTGGGATAGCAGCTACTGCTATTACTATATTGGGACAAATACTTTTGCATGGTAAAATTAAATTTTTATCATCTCCAAGGACAGAGTCATTAGCGTTGCAGATTGTGGATGAGCCAGATGCTATTAAATTTCTTCAAGAAATATTTGAAGATAATGAGATAACTATAATTAATTTAAAGAGCAAAAGAGATGAAAAATCCTTATTAATTGATTTGAAAATAGTGATAAGAATATATGAATCATTTAATATAATTAAATTCTTGAATATATTGCAAAGTAAAGATTTTGTAAAGTCTTTAGAATTTTAAGGGAAAATAAATTGTGCTAATAAAGAATAAATTTAATGAAAATAATGGATATAAAAATACCGTAGTATTCAAAAATGAATTTGCGGTATTTTTTATAGTTTAAATATTATTTAACACTATGAACGTATGCAAATTTGTGTTCAGTGTATATTTAAAAATTTCTAAAATTACATATTTAGAAAAACTTTATATTTTTATACGCTTAAAATTAATAATAAAATGTTATAGTATTTCTTATTTTGTTACTCTTCCACATAATATTAAGTGTTCATTAATGAATTATTAAACACTTAGACAATAAAGAGCATAATATAATCATAAGTTAATTTATGAACGGGGGAATATTAATGGAGAATTGGACCATTGAAGAATTACAAGAACGAATTAGTTTATATAAAGATAAAATAGAGTTACTAACCAAAGATAATGTTAGACTATATAACGAAATAGAAGAAATAAAAGTTGATACAAATGTTATTAGTTCCAAGGAATATGATATTCTATTAGATAATATGGAATTATTAAAATCCGAACTTGAAAAGTATAAGAATTTATATTTTCGCGAAAAACAGAAAAGTAAAGTTCATATAGTAAAGAAGTCAAAAATTGTTGGAAGAAAACCTGTATCGGATGAATTAAGAAATAAAGTATTGGATTTAAAAAAGCAAGGATCAAATATAAGGAGCATTGCTAAGGAATTGAATATTGCGCTTGGTATTGTTCACAAAATAATTAATGAACAAAAATGATAAGTGAAATATCTATACAATGCTAAAATAGAATGTATGAAAAGGAGCATATCAGGATAATTAAAAATTATCTTAATATACTCCTTTTTGTTTTATTTTTCTAATTAAATTACCATAAAAGTCTAAATATAAATTTTCCTACATTATAATATAAGAAATTTAATCAAGATAATTTTTAGGAAGATTGAATGCTTTAATTATTTTCCTCTTTGATGGCAAACTTGGATTAAAAATTCCTCTTTCCCATTGACCAACGGTGATTACTTTTCGATTGACCTTTTTACCGAATTCAATCTGGGAAAGTCCGCTAAGATATCTAAGTTTACGAATTCTGTTTGTTATATTATCTTCAAGGTCATTAAAAATAGCATTAGCTGAAAATTCCCTATAATTAACAGTAAATAGCTCAAATACACTTCTAAATATTGCACTTTTATACAGGTTGCAACCGGTTCTGGTAAAACTACTACAATCTACACAATATTGAAGGAAATCGATTCCAAGGCTTTAAATATAACGACTTTGGAAGATCCAGTTGAGATAGTCATGCCTAATATCAACCAAATGAGTCTAAATAAAAAATTGGACATAGATTTTTCGAATGGCCTTAGAAGTATATTGAGACAGGACCCAGATGTGATTATGATTGGAGAGATAAGAGATGAAGAGACTGCTAGCATGGCGGTAAGAGCATCGATTACTGGGCATAAAGTATATAGCACTATTCACTGTAAATCAGCAAGGGAAGTTTATATAAGATTAGAAAATATGGGGATCAAACCATATCTATTGAGTGATGCGCTAGTTGGAATAATATCACAAAGATTAGTTAAGATTTTATGTGATGATTGTAAGAATATAGATGATGAAAATTCAGTGAATGGAAAGATATTATATAAAAAATGTGGCTGTAAAATGTGTAATTATTCAGGGTATGCAGGAAGACAAATAATCAGTTCGGTTCACTTCTTACAGGACAATAGTGAAAAAAGGATGATGGATTTATATAAGGATAGCAAATACCTATCAAATGAAAATATGAAGAAAGATTTGGAAGAACTATTACTTCAGGGAAAGATATCTAATAGTGATTATATAGAATTTATAGAAGGGGAAAGATTGAATGAATAGTAATGATTCGGAAAATTCAACTTATAGAGGATTTAAAAATATAACATGCCTTAGCTTTAAAAAAAGAATAAAGTTTAAACATAAAGTAAATGAAGAACAACTGGCATTAATATCGGGAAGTTTAGCACAGATTTATAAAGATGGAATAAGAATAACTGAAGCGTTAGATTTAGTAGCTGATATATTATCAAGTAAGATCTATAAGGATAGTTTATATGGAGTTTTAGAGCTAATAAAACAAGGTAGTAGTTTGTCGCAAGGATTTTCAGAGTTTAAAGACCTATATCCAGAATTTTTTATAGGAATAATTTCGATCGGCGAAAATACTGGAAAACTATATGAGGTGCTGAAGGGATTAAGTGTCTATTATGATAAATCGCTATTTATTAAGAAAGAAATCAAAAATGCATGTATTTATCCAATGTTTATATTTATTTCAATGATATTACTCAGTATATTTTTGGTAAACGAAGTGATTCCAAACTTTTTCGAAATTTATAAATCTATGAATATCAAATTACCAAAAGGGTGTCAAGTTATATATGATATGAGTATTGCTTTTAAGGACAATCATCTGGTTACTGGTGTGGCAATTTTTTCTTGGAGTTTAATATTAATAATTCTTATGAAATGTTTATCTAATCAAATTAGCATAAATAAACTAACGAAAGTAAGTATAGTAAGATCTTTCTTTGAGTATATAATGGTATTGCTTTTTTCTATAATAACAAGTACTGGAATAAACATTTCACAGGCTCTTAAATATTGTGAAAATAGTATGAGTTTTATCTATTTACGAAATAAAATTACTGAAATAAATTCAAATATTATAAGCGGGGAAACTCTAACAGAGTCGTTAGAGAAAAGTGGAGTCTTTTCAAAATATGCGTTAGCTATTGTAAGGATTAGAGAGGAAGGTGGAACAATAGAAGAAGGTTTTAAAGAATTAGCCAATACTCTAGAATATAGACTTAATGAGAAAATACAAAAATATTTAAAAATGATAAACCCGATTTTCATAATTATGATGGCAAGCTTCATAACTCTATTTCTACTGATATTTGTCCTTCCGTTGTTTAATAATCTTAAGGGTGGAATAAGAAAATGAGAAGCGATGGATTCACTTTAATAGAAACTATGGTAAGTGTTTTTATACTAACAATTTTACTTAGTGTAGGAATATCATTAAGTAAATTTGCTCGGAATGTATCAAAAAATATGGACAATTCGGAATATATTTATGAGATTCAAAATTTACTTTCATATGGCAAAGCGGTTTGTAGAGAAAGGAATAACTATGGAAAAATAACTGTAATGGCAAGTAAAAATGAAATTAAATTTATAGATGGATGGGATAGTATAGAGAAGACTGTATGTATTCCGAAGGAAATAAAAATCATTAGTGGAGATATAAATATATTGGTAACGCCAGATGGGAAAATATCTAGGGGGAATACAATAAAGATAATAGATAATTGCGGTGTAAAGCAGGATATAACGATAGGCGTTGGAGTGGATTTGATTAGTATAAAGAATGGTGAAGCAATATGAAAAAGCAGGGCAGTATATTAATTGAAACATTAGCGTCTGCAATGATTTTAACTTTGACTGCTACATTTATTATAAGTACGAGCATAGAAAATTCTAATATACTAAGGGAAAGAATTTTACAAGAAGAAGTCGATAGGGCAATAAGTAATTTGGAAAATGAATTAAAATACAATACATCAAATGAAGAAATGCATGAAATGTTAGAAAATAAAATTGGATTTAAATATAATGGGGATTTTAGTAGAGAATTAACATATAAAAATCTAGATGAATTAGAAGATGGTGAAGACATTAAGTTAAACAAAATAAGTGAGGATGACATTGGCTTGAATTTAGAAATAGTAGCTAACATTAAGGTTGGAAAAAATGAAGTGAATGTGGAAAAAAAGTTTACTAAAAGTTGGTGGATGGATGAAGTATAAAATAGGATACGTTTTTAAAAAGAAGAGAGGATTTACTATTATTGAATCATTAGCGTATATTTTTTTAACAACAATGATTTTAGCATCCGGAATAAGTTTGTTTACATCAATGTATAGAGCGTATTTAGAATCAATTCAGTTAAGCATAAATTATAATAACTATCAAAATTTTTTTATAGATTTAGATAATATTATAAGTGAAGGGGGAATTAAGGAGATAACAGTTAATAATAACCAAATTAAATTTTTAAAGAATGATGAATTCAACAGTATGGATAAAATAATTAAATCTTATGAAGGAAAAGTTTTTATAAAATATACAAGAAATGATGTCACACAAACGATAAATACTATGCTTGAAGATATAGACAATCTTGAAATTAAGGGAAAAGGAAAATTAATTTATTTTATACTACATGACAAAGATGGGAGGGAATTTATTAAGTGCATTTGAAGAAAAAAGGAACTGTATTAATAAGTACTATGATAGTATTATCCTTAATGAGCATTCTAGGGTGTTTTATGTTTAAAATGATGAAAAACAACAATGAACTAAGCTGTTTATACAATTTTGATAAAGATAGGTATGATTTGAATTCAAATGAGGAGCAAGTGTTAAATAAGTTTATGATAGAGATTAATAGAGAGAAAGTAAATAGTGAGAAACTGAATGAAGATATGTTTTCAGAAAACTTTAATAAAAAAATAGATGATAATATAATCGAATACAATAAAGATAATAATAAACTTCTATTAACAACTTACAAAGAAGATGATGTAATAAGAAAAAGATCAATTATTTACAGTTTTAAGGGGGAAAAAATAATTTTAATTCCAACGTATAATTTTGATGACTATGACAAATAGCATCTATGATAATGTGAATAATTATAAAAGCATTTAGACTAAGAGTTTATAAAAGAGGTATTTAATGAGAAAATCAATAATATTTATTAAAAAAAATTATTGCACATATGATGGAAAAAAATATGATTTTAATGAATTTAGAGAATTAAGTGGTTTATTAACTTCAAATATAAAGGTGGTAATACTTCAAGAAGAATTATTTGTGAGCCATTTTGAGAATGCTGTAAGAAGATGTAAATTATGCAACTTTGTAGATTCAAAAATTAGAAATGATTTTCCTCAAAATGGAGATATACTATATGATTTTGAGAAAAGGGGAAATATAATTTCAATATACTCGATAAAGGGGTCTAAGAGAGTTGAAAAAGTAGTGGAGAAGGCAATAAATATAGAAATTAAGCCAATTCAATTTATAATAAAAGATGCTTTGATGAAAATAGTTAGAGATAATAATAGAAATTTTAAAGCACTAATAAAATATGATACATGCTATTATTATGTATCATTTAGGGATAGATTATATCATGATGGATTTGTTTCTGAAAATAAACATATTGTTGAAGAGAGCCTTTTAAAGAAAGGTGATCTCGAAGGAATATACGTTGATGACAATACTGTTGATATTATTTCAGACAATAATAAATCTAAGGCTAAAAAAGTGAATATAGGAGAATTTATAAATGAAAATATATACGAAAAACAAAGATTTCATTCCAGAAAGATTTTTTAACAAGGCTGAAATGAACACAATTAGAAAGGAGAATAAAGTAATAATATTATTTTTAATTATTAACTTAATTGCTTTTCCGTTTGTAGTTCAAAATATAAGTGAAACTAAAGAAAGTTCTAAATTAAATAGAAATAGTAACCTAGAAGAAGGTAAGATTAAGTTTGAAGATATTAGCATTTGGGTAAAAAATTTAATGAAAGACAATATTGAAGAGGCACACATAACTAATAATGGCGGGGATATAATAGTAAATAATTTAAGTGATATAGATGAGTTAAGTTCCAATGGTTTTATAGAAATACATGATATGAATTTAAATGATAATGAAAAATATAAACTAGGAGTAAGCTTATATGAATAGACTACTCAAGCATATAATTTTAAGCATAATGATAATATTAGCCTTTACGCAAATACTATGTATAAATAATATAAAAAAAGCTAATAATATCAAAGTATACAATTATCAAAATAAATTTTACGATCATAAAACTTTAAAACAAATTAACAGAGATTTAGATTGCTTAAATGAAAAGAATATTCTTTCTGCTAATGAAAAAGACGGTAAATGGTATGTGAAAATAAAAATATCCGGTAGTAAAGATGATCTATTAAATGAGTTGCCTAAATTAAAAAATTATGATGTGAATAACTATATTATAGATAAAAATAAGGACGAAACCTCTATTATATTAGATATAAGCACTAAGGAAAGTGTTTAAAAGGTTATAAAATTATAAAATTTTACTGGAAAATAATCAGAAAGATTGCAATTATCATTGTCTTTTGATAAAATATGAGTGTTATGTCAACGATTAAGTATATTAGCTTAATATTTGAAAAAAGTTACGCGGTAATTAGGCATATTAAAAAAAAATAACAAGTCATTATGATAGTCTGTTTTGTATAATACTAAAGTAATATATTTACTGAATAATATATTACTTTGATGTAATGTTGTTTATTTAGTAACAAAAAGAATACAGAACATCTTAGAGGTGTTATTTATTATATGTCTTATTTTATAAATTTGGAGGGATCTTTAATGATAACAGCAGGAGATATAAGAAAAGGAACAACGTTTGAATTGGATGGACAAGTATTTACAGTAGTAGAATTTTTACATGTTAAGCCAGGTAAAGGAGCAGCATTCGTAAGAACTAAACTTAGAAATGTAATTTCAGGTGGAGTTACAGATACAACATTCAACCCAACTACAAAATTACAAGAAGCAGTAATTGAAAGAAAAGAAATGCAATATCTTTATTCAGATGGAGAATTATATTACTTCATGGATCAAGAAACATATGAGCAAATTCCTTTAAACTATGAAAAAGTTGAAGATGCAATAAGATTCTTAAAAGAAAATATGTTTGCAACAATAAAATTCTTTAAAGGTGATGCATTCTCAGTAGAAGCTCCAAACTTTGTTGAATTATTAATAACACAATCTGAACCAGGTGTTAAAGGAAACACTGCTACTAATGCAATGAAACCAGCTACACTTGAAACAGGTGCGATAGTTAATGTTCCTATGTTTGTTAATGAAGGTGATGTTATAAGAGTAGACACTAGAACTGGCGAATACATGGAAAGAGTTTAAGCTATATAGTTGCTAAGCGAGAAGCTTAGCAACTTTATTTTATATTTAATCTCAACATTTTTACAAATAAAGAGAAGGAAGTGAAAAGATATGGAAGAGCTTAGCAAAGAGATTGAAGCTTTAAAAAAGAATTTATCTAAAATAGAAAATAAGGATTATAAAGAATGTTTTGATAATGTATATTCTATTTTAGAAGTTATGAATCAAAGAATAGAAGAGTTGACTGTAAATCAAGAAACATTGGAAGAAAATATTAGATTTATGGATGATGATTTATCAAATATTCAAGATGAACTATTTGAAGAGATGTCTATAGATGAATTAAATGATATCGAAGATGAATATACGGAAATAAACTGTATTCATTGTAATAAACCAATTTTTATTGAACAATCTACCCTAAGCAATAACGAAGAAATTCCATGTCCTTATTGTAAAAAGAATATAAAAGGATAATTAATTATTAAATATATAAATAAAATGGCTATCTTAAAGTTAAATTTAAGATAGCCATTTTTTAATTTACATATTTTTATTATAATTCAGTAATATTTTGGGGAGATATTAAATATTAATTAATTAAGAGAACGATGGAGGAGGCAGTGGAGTTTTGATTGGTGAAGAAGAGATAGTAGGAATTTTTCCAGCTAAAATAGGCAATTTACTTAAGGATAGGCTTAATAAAGAACAGGTATATGAGCTTAGAATTAAAATTGGGAAACCAATTTTGGTTTACTCAAAATATGGAGAAAGTATTATTAATTATATTTCTACAAAGGAAGATATGAAAAGTATTATGCAAAAAGTTTCCAATTATTCATTATATGCCTATGAAGAAGATATAAGGCAAGGATTTATAACAATTAAAGGTGGACATAGGATCGGCATAGCTGGTGAATGTGTAATGGAAAAGGGTGAAGTAAAGACTATAAGAAATATTTCATCTGTAAATATAAGAATTTGCAGAGAAGTAATTGGATGTTCAAATAAGGTTATGAAATATATTATATCAGCATATAAAGTTTATAATACTATAATAATTTCTCCACCTAAATGTGGAAAGACAACAATTTTACGAGACATAGCTAGAAATATATCAAGTGGAATGCCATCATTGGGGATTGCTGGTAAGAAGGTGGCTGTGATAGATGAACGAAGTGAAATAGGAGCCTGTTATTTTGGAATTCCTCAAAGCGATTTAGGAATCAGAACAGATGTATTAGATAACTGTTTAAAAAGAGAAGGGTTAATCATGGCAATTAGAAGTCTTTCTCCGGAAGTGCTAATTTGCGATGAAATAGGCACTAAAGGAGATATAGAAGCACTTATTATGGCGTTCAATTCTGGCGTAAATATAATAACAACTATTCATGGTTTTACGATAGAAGATCTATATAAGAGAAGGGTTCTTAGTGACTTATTAGATAATGAGATTTTGGAAAGAGTAATAATATTAAGTAATAGAAATGGCATTGGAACAGTTGAAAATGTGTATAGCATAAAAGGAGGTGAGAGTATGTGCTTAAATTAATTCTTATAGTATGCATATTTATTATAAGCACATATATAGGATTTGCATATGGAGAAACTTTCAAGAAAAGGCAGGAGCAGCTTAAAGAGATATTGAAATCTTTAACAATTCTCCAAAATGATATAGTTTATGGAACAACTCCTTTGCCTGAAGCTTTAGAAAATTTATCACATAAAGTGTGCAAGCCTCTGAGCAATTTTATTGAATTAGTGGTTAATAGATTACTAAAAGGGAATGTAGAAAGCGTATATGAAGCAGCATTAGAGGAGTTTGAAGTGTTGGAAAATGAATTTTATCTTGAACGTGATGACAGAAAGATAATGTCAGATTTTTTTAAGTCTCTTGGAGAATCAGGTGTTTATGGACAAGAAAAAATATTCTTATTGGCGATTGAAGGAATAAAAATAAATCTAAGTGATGCAGAGGAAAATGCAAAGAAGAATACAAAGCTTTATAGATATCTTGGAGTATGTTTGGGAGCAATGATAATCATATTTATGATATGAGGTCATTATAAATAATTTATAATAGCTAAAATAATTATACTAAATAAGGATTGGAGGAAGATAAATGCATGATATAACTATACTTTTTAAAATTGGAGGAGCTGGGATACTTTTAGTAGTATTAGATAAGGTTCTTACTAGCAGTGGAAAAGGTGAGATTGCAGCTATAACAAATATTGCAGGAGTTGTAATAATTCTGCTTATGATAGTTTCGATCATAGGAGATTTATTTAGTACTGTTAAAACTATGTTTGTAATGTAGGTATGCAGATTATGTTAATAGTAAAAATTGTAGGCATAGCGTTTATAACATTATTTATTATGCTATTATTCAAGCAATCTAAAAATGAATTAAATACATTCCTTGTTCTAACTGCGGGTGCATTAATTCTTCTTATTATGATAGAGCCACTTAGACAAGTGATAGACTTTGTAAAAGAAATTGCAGATAAAGCCAATATTGATATGGTCTATATTGGAATAGTACTCAAGATTTTGGCTATAGCATATATAGCATCATTTTCAAGTGCGTTATGTAAGGATGCTAATGCCGATAGTCTTGCGACTCAAATAGATTTATCAGGTAAAATAATGATTTTAGTACTAGCAATTCCGATACTTATGGCAGTATTAAATTCTATATTGCAGATAATGTAGGTGTTTATATATGAAGATGATAAAAAGAGTTACGTTTATAGTATTAATGAGCCTTATGATTAACATATTTATTTCGGCTGTGCCAGGTGATTCTTTTATTGGATCGAGAACTATTTATGCGGCAGAAGTAAATAATAAAGTTGATATTGAAACAGGTAATAACACAAACTTTTATGATAAGAATAAAAGTAAACAATCTTCTGAAAATGAAGTTAACATAGATGAATTAGGGGGAAGTGCGAAAGAAGAAATTAATTCGCTATATGAATATATAAGCAAAATGAAAACAGATGTTGAGCTCATGAACAATTTAAATCCAGTTGAATATGTCAAAACTTATATCAAAGAAGGTAAAGGGAATCTTTCAATTGATACACTTCTAAAAGCAGCATTAAGCATAATATTTAAAGAAGTGAAAAGTGTATTATCTTTAGTAATATCAATAGTTACAATAGCAATAATATGTTCACTACTAAAAAATCTACAAGATGCATTTTCAGGTGAAAGTATATCCCAAGTAGCATTTTATGCATGCTACGCCTTAATAATAATGGTGTTATCAAAGAGTTTTATAATTTCAATTTCAGTTGCTAAAGATGTAATAAATAATATTTCAGATTTTATGAATGCGCTTCTCCCTATTCTTGTGACTATGATTTCTCTTGCTGGAGGAATAGCAGCGGCTACTACATTAGATCCTATAGTACTTGGTGCAGTTGTATTTATACCTAAAGTTTATTCCAATGTGATAATTCCAATGATATTAATGGGATTTGTATTAGAATTTGCGAATAACATATCAGCAGAGCATAAAATAAATAATTTGTGTAAGTTGTTTAAGCAAATCATCATATGGTTTCAGGGAATCATAGTAACAATTTTTATAGGATTATTAACGATTAGAGGGATTACATCAACTACGATTGATGCAGTAACACTAAAGACGGCAAAATTCGCTGTAGACAACTTTATTCCTATTGTTGGAAAAGCCTTTTCGGATGCGATTACTTCTGTTGCTGGATATTCACTTATAATAAAAAACGCTATAAGTTCAATAGGGTTAGTTGTAATTATCTTAATTCTCTTACACCCCCTTATTAAGTTAGTTCTTATAGAGTTTATATATAAATTATCAGCGGCATTAATAGAACCAATAAGCGATTCTAGAATAACGAAGTCATTGGAGGCAGCGGGAAGTTCCATGATGCTTATAATATCATGTGTATTAACTGTAAGCTTTATGTTTTTTATATTAATAGGTATCATGGCATCCACTGGTAGGTTTATAGTTGGAGGATAAAATAATATGTTTATGGAAGCTTTAAAAAAATTTGTAATTACCCTTGTGACTGTTCTTATATTTATGAGCGCTGTAGAGATGATTGCTCCTAGTAAGATGAAGAAATATATAAAATTTGTCTTGGGATTAATACTAATAACAATTATATTAAATCCAATATTGCAAATTGTAGAAGGTGGAGAAAAAAACTTTACAGATGTCATTAATAATTATGAACAAGTATTTTCAAAAGATAGAGATACAGCTAATTTTGACGGTATAAATACATTAAGCAAAAGTAATACAGATGATGAGAGAAAAAAAGCATTCGTAGCCAACTTTAATAAAAATTGTGATAACATTTTAAAAAATAATTTCAAAGACATGAATTTTAAGAGCGAAGTTGATTGCGATGTGGATTTTAGTAAAGTAGCTATAAATGTAAAGAAACTTAGGATAGGTGTAAGTAGTAATAAAATAAATAAAATAAAAAAAATAGTAATAAGCAAAGGTGCAGATGAAAATAACGAAGGGAAAAATGCAGAATACAGTGAAATAACTGATTTTGCAAGCAATGAATTAAACATTCCAAAGGAGAAAATAGAAGTATATGGATTAGAGGAGTAGGAGGTATATATATGGATAAAGATAAATTTAAAAAAGAATTTAGCAAAATACTAGAGCAGAAAAAGATGAAAAGTCTTATAGCAGTTTGTATAATACTTGCATTTATACTTATTGCTATGAATGTATTTTCATCTGGCAACAATAATTTTAGCAGCAATAAACTATCATCTACCGCAGCTAAAACAAATGCAGAAAATGTAGATGATACTAAAATAAATAATGAATCAGATGAAAAAAATTATGAAGAAAAACAAAAAAATGATTTAAAAAACATATTAAAGAAAATGAATGGAGTTGGTGATGTTGAGGTAATGATGTCTTTTGAAAATGGGGGAGAAAAAGTTCCGGCGTATGATAATAATAATCAAAAGTCAACTACAGAGGAAAATGATACCGAGGGTGGAAAAAGAGTTACAAATCAAGACACAGATACGTCAAAAACTGTAATGACAACATCTGATGGGAATAATGAACCATTTATTTTGAAAACCTATAAGCCTAAAATCACTGGGATAATAATACTTGCAGAAGGTGCTGACAATAGCAAGATAAAATATGGAATAGAACAAGCTGTGTCAAAACTATATAACTTAAGTTTAGATAAGGTTAATGTATATAGCATGAAGAAGTAGCATATAATTTTATAGAAAAAGAATGGGAGGAAGAATATTATGACAAAGAAACAATGTGGGATTATATTTACATTATTAGCATTAATATTATGTGTAGGAATGCTAGCAGCAAAACTTAATAACGGAGGGCTAAATGATCCAACAGATTTAAGCCAGGTTTTATCTACTGATCAATCAAAAACTGAACAAGATACACAGGCTTTAAGTCAACAAAATTATTTTTATGATGCGCGAAGCGAAAGAGATCAGCAGGATTCAACTACAATACAAACTTTAAATTCAATAATTTCAGATGCAAATACATCAAAGGAGCAAAAGGATCAAGCAACAAAAGAGTTAACACAAAAAACAATGACAAAAGATAGTGAAGGAAGAATAGAATTAAGTATCAAAAATAAAGGCTATGAGGATGCTTTATGTATGTTACAATCAGATAAAGCAACAGTAATTGTTAAATCACCTAATGAACTTCAAGAAAGTGAAACTGTGGCTATACAAGAAATAGTTCAAGAGATATCAAAAATTAAAGACGTAATAATACAAGTACAAAAATAGTATAAAAACCATAATATATTTGTAATGTTAAATTATATTTGATATAATGAACACAAGATTATCATGTTTTGTTATCACAAAACCTAGGAGGTTAAAGTAACATGGAAGATTTAGTTAGAGAAGAAAATATCGGAGTAGTTAAAATTTCTGATGAGGTAGTAAGCGTTATTGCAGGAATTGCTGCTCAGGAGATTGATGGAATATTAGATGCTCAAATGGGTGTTGCAAACAACTTAACAAACATATTTAAAGGTAAAAAGAACACCGCTAAAGCAAGTAAAGTTACTCTAGAAGAAGATAAAGCAATTATAGATATGAACGTATCAGTTGAATATGGTAAAAAAATAATGGAAGTTGTGCCTCAGGTGCAAGATAATGTTAAGAAAACCGTGGAAGCTATGACGGGACTATATGTTGAAGCCGTTAATATCTATGTTCAGAATATTTATATATCAAAAAAGGAAGAAAGTGAATCTAACTAGTTTGATTTTCACCCTCTGAAGCTTTCAGAGGGTGTTTCTATGCTGAAATTAACCAAGGTTTAAAAGAAAGCAAAAGTGTGTATAATGATAAATGTACATAATTAACTATGATACATATTTAGGAGGAATATATGAACAGAAAATTATCAAGGGAAAAGGCTATGGAGTTACTATTTGGAATGACTTTGAGCAAAGATACAATGGAAGATGCAGTGGAAGCATTTGTAGAGAATTATGAAGGGGATATAAAAGAGATTGACTTAACATATGTAAAACAAGTGTTAATTGGTGTAAACAATAACAAAGAAGCAATTGACAAAGTTATACAAGAGAATTTACATAACTGGAAAATTGAAAGAATATCTAAAGTTAATTTAAGCATTTTAAGAATTGCAACATACGAATTATTATATGATAAGGAAGTACCAAGAGGTGTTGCAATCAACGAAGCTTTAGAAATTACAAGAAGATATTCAGATGAAAAAAGTGTATCGTTTATAAACGGAGTACTAGATAAGATTAAGCAGGACTAATTTTTATATACTAATACAGTTTAAATATACATGATTTATAATTTAATTATGTTTAGAATATTTGCAATAAAGATACTTAAAATTATATAAAATAGGATTACAAAGTGAAAGTAGGTAGAATGATAAAATGGGGCAAATTATTAATGGTAAAGAAGTTGCATTAAAAGTGAAAGAAGAAATAAAAAATTTTGTTAATAATAGAAAAGAAAAAAATCTTCAAGTTCCTAAAATTGCATCAATATTAGTTGGAAATGATGGTGGATCTATTTATTATATGGGCAGTCAAGAGAAAGTAGCTAATTCTCTTGGAGTTGAGTTTCTAAAATTAACTTTACCAGAAACTTGCAATGACGAAGATGTTATAGCAGAAATAAATAAATTAAATGAAGATAATAATATTCATGGAATTATTCTACAGTTGCCACTTCCGAATAATTTTGATGAAAAGAAAATTATCAAGCAAATATCTCCTAATAAGGATATTGATTGTCTTACATTTGAGAGTCAAGGAAAACTATATATGGGAGAGCCAAAATTTTTACCTTGTACACCTAATTCAGTAATTACCTTAATTAAAAGTCTAAACATAGATATTGTAGGGAAGAATGTTGTAGTCCTTGGAAGAAGCAACATAGTTGGAAAGCCAGTAGCTCAGCTTTTATTGAATGAAAATGCAACAGTTACAATTTGTCATTCAAAAACTAAGAATCTCAGAGAAGTTTGCAAGAATGCAGATATTTTAGTAGTAGCTATAGGAAGACCAAAATTCATTGATGAAACATACGTAAATGAAAATGCGATTGTAATAGATGTTGGAACATCATCTTTTGAGGGTAAAATAACTGGAGATGTAGATTTTGATAAGGTAATAGATAAATGTAGATATTTAACTCCAGTTCCAGGTGGGGTTGGCTCGTTAACAACTACTTTATTAATAAAAAATGCATGTGAGGCTTTACAGGAAAATGAATATTAAGACTTTAACTGTTTCAGAGGTCACAAATTATATAAAAAGAATGTTAGACAATGACTTTATCTTAAGTAATCTCTCTGTAAAAGGGGAGATTTCTAATTTGAAGTATCATAGTAGTGGGCATATTTACTTTACGCTTAAAGATAGTAGTGGCAGGATAAATTGCGTTATGTTTAAAAGTAATGCAGTATTATTAGATTTTCCATTAGAAGAAGGAATGGAAGTTATTATTAAAGGTAGGGCATCAATATATCCTGCCACTGGAAGCTTCCAACTTTATTGTGATGAGATAAGAAAAGAAGGATTAGGAGATTTATTCATTAAATTTGAGAAACTTAAAGAAAAACTATCTAAAGAAGGATATTTTGATGAAGCATATAAAAAGGAATTACCAAAGTATCCTCAGAGAATAGGAATAGTTACATCGCCAACAGGAGCGGCAATAAGAGATATTATAAATGTTTCAACTAGAAGAAGCAGTCTTGTGGATGTAGTCCTATATCCGGCAAAAGTACAAGGTTCAGGTGCCTACAAGGATATCATTTCTGGAATTAATTATTTTAATAGAAAGAAATCAGTAGATATAATTATAGTAGGCAGAGGCGGAGGTTCCATAGAGGAATTATGGAATTTTAATGAAGAGGAGTTGGCTAAGGCGATTTTCAACTCTAAAATACCCATAATTTCAGCAGTAGGGCATGAGATAGATTTTACGATTTGTGATTTTGTAGCAGATGTCAGGGCAGCAACACCTTCTCAAGGAGCCGAGATTGCTGTTCCGCTTAGTGATAATATAAAAGATAGATTACTAGATATTTCAAAGAATTTAGATAAGTATATAAGTGATAGATTAGATACTTGTAGAAATAATTTATCAGGAGCTCAAAGAATTTTAAAGGTTCATTCTCCGATGGCTAAAATATCTAATTCATATTTAGAAGTGGATAGATTACAAGATAGGTTGAATTTTGCAATGAGAACGAAAATTAAAGGAGAAAAGAACAAAGTAGAAAATTTAAATAATTTGCTTTTTGCTCATAATCCAATTAAGGTAATTTCAAAAGGATATGCTATAATAAAAGATAATGAAAACAATATTATTACATCGAAAGAACAGCTAAATGAAGATAAAAATATAGAAGTTATTCTTAAAGATGGTAATATAGAAGGAAAATTCATACCATCAAAATGAGGAGTTTGAGATATGGCTAAAAAAGAAAGTTATGAAGAAATGTTAACTAAACTTCAAGATATATTAAGCAATTTAGAAACAGATGACTTGAATCTTGAGGAATCTATGAAATCTTATGAAGAAGGTGTTAAACTTGTAAATAAGATTTATAAGATTTTAGATTCCTATGAAGCTAAAATTTCTATAATTAAAGATGATAAAGAATTGGAGTTTAGTGAAGATTATGGAGATAAATAATTTAAAAAAAGATATTAATGAATATTTGGAAAATTACTTCAGTGAAAAAGGAAGTTTTAATAGAATTATATATGATTCATGTAGCTATAGTTTGAATATAGGCGGAAAAAGAATACGACCAATATTGCTTTCGCTAACTTATTATATATACAAAGAAGATTATAGGAAAGTTATACCAATGGCGGCTGCTATGGAAATGATTCATACATATTCATTAATTCACGATGACCTTCCTTGTATGGATAATGACGATTTAAGAAGAGGAAAACCAACAAATCATATTAAATTTCAGGAAAATATAGCGGTTCTTGCAGGAGATGCTTTATTAAATGAAGCTATGATAATAATGATGGATTATGCACTAAAAAGTGAAAACAATGCTTTGAGAGCGGCACATGAGATAGCAGTTGCGGCAGGCGCAGAAGGTATGATAGGAGGTCAAGTAGTAGATATTATTTCAGAAGGAAAGAAGATATCGCAAGATGAGTTAGAATATATGCATGCTAAAAAAACAGGTGCACTTATTAGAGCAGCAATAGTTTCAGGAGCAATTTTAGCTGAAGCGCCTGAAGATGATTTGAGATTATTAAGAGAATATGGTGAAAAGCTAGGGCTTGTTTTTCAAATAAAAGATGATATATTAGACGTTATTGGAGATAGTAATGTATTAGGTAAAAATATACATGCAGATGAAGAACATAATAAAACAAATTTTATATCGGTTTTTGGATTAGATAAGTGTAAAGAACTATGCGAAACTTTAACTAAAGAATGCATATCTATTCTTAAAAGTTTGAGTGTTAATTCAGATTGCTTAGTTGAACTTACATATACTCTTTTAAACAGAGAAAATTAATAGAGGGAATGATTGTTATGAACTTACTGGATAAATTAAATTTTCCAGAAGATTTAAAAAAGCTTAATGAAGAAGATTATAAAGTTTTAAGTAGTGAGATTAGAAAATTTTTAATAGATAGTGTATCTAAAACTGGTGGCCATTTAGCATCTAATTTAGGGGTTGTTGAATTAACATTAAGTTTATTTAAAGCCTTTAGTTTTGATAAAGATAAAATAGTATGGGATGTAGGACATCAGAGTTATATTTACAAAATTTTGACTGGAAGAAAAGAAGGATTTAAAAAGCTTAGGAAATATGATGGAATAAGTGGATTTCCTAAGAGAAATGAAAGTAAATATGATTATTTTGACACAGGCCATAGTAGTACTTCAATATCAGCAGCTCTTGGAATTGCAAGGGCAAGAGATTTAAAGAAAGAAAAATATAATGTTATCTCTGTTATAGGTGATGGTGCGCTAACAGGTGGAATGGCAATCGAGGCTCTAAATGATGTTGGGTTTAGAAAAACAAAATTAATAATTATATTAAATGATAACCAGATGTCAATTTCAACAAATGTCGGAGGATTATCACGATATTTAAATAAACTTAGAATAGCTCCAGTATACAATAAGTTAAAGACTGATATTCATGCATCTTTAGATAACTCAAATCTAGGTAAAAATATAGCGGGAAAAATATCTAAAGTTAAAGATAGCATAAAGCAATTAATAGTTCCATCTATGTTTTTTGAAAACATGGGGGTAAAATATATTGGACCAATTGATGGGCATGATATCGATGCAATGACAGAGGTGTTTATAAAAGCAAAAGAAATAAACGAACCAGTAATAATACATATTTTAACTCAAAAAGGAAAAGGTTATGCGCTAGCAGAAGAAAGTCCAAGTAAGTACCATGCGGTAGGAGCATTTAATTTAGAAAGCGGTGAATCAAATGCATCACCAAAGAATAGCTATTCAAAGGCATTTGGAAAGGCACTAGTAAATCTTGGAGCTCAAGATGAAAAAATAGTTGCAATTACAGCAGCTATGCCAGAAGGTACAGGACTTAAGTGTTTTTCACAGAAATTTAGAGATAGATTCTTTGATGTTGGAATAGCAGAAGAACATGCAGTTACTCTTGCTGCTGGGATGGCGAGTAATGGTTTAAAACCTGTTTTCGCAGTTTATTCAACATTTCTACAAAGGGCGTTTGACCAGGTATTGCATGATGTTTGTATTCAAAATCTTCCAGTAGTATTTGCGATAGATAGAGCGGGAATAGTTGGAGAAGACGGTGAAACTCATCAAGGTATTAATGATTTATCCTATTTATCTATGATCCCTAATATACATATAGTTGTACCAAAATGTCTAGAAGAAGTTGATGTTTTATTAAAATGGGCAATTAACAAAAATGCGCCAGTTGCAATAAGATATCCAAAGGGTGGAAACATAATTGATACTCTTTCACCAATTAAAGAGGTAGTAGAAGGACAATGGGAAATAGTAAATAGAGGTTCTAAGGTTTGTATTATTGCAACTGGCAGGATGGTTCAACATGCAATGATTGCAAAAGAATTCCTATATGAGAAAGGATTAAATCCAACGGTTATTAATGCAACATTTGTTAAGCCAATTGATAAAAAATTACTAGAAAATATAAAAAAAGAAGGATATAATATTTTAACAATAGAGGATAACATTATAAAAGGCGGATTAGGTTCAGCTGTAAAAGATTATTTAAGTGAAATAGATTATAAAGGAACTATTAGATCACTTGGATATGATGATGAATTCATTCCTCAGGGAAATGTAGAAATCTTGTACAAAACATATAAATTAGATTACGAGAATATAAGCAAGATTGTTATGAAGCTTTATGATTAAAAGGAGAAACAAATGGCGGAAAAAAAAGAAAGACTTGATTTACTTTTAGTAGAAAAGGGCATAATTAATTCTAGAGAAAAAGCAAAAGCTTGTATAATGGAAGGTAAAGTTTATGTTGATGGCCAGAAAGTAGATAAGGCTGGTGAGAAAGTAAGTTCTAATGCTAATATTGAATATCGAGGAGAAACCCTTAAGTATGTTAGCAGAGGTGGACTTAAATTAGAAAAAGCAATGAAAACTTATAGCATATCATTAGAGAATAAAGTGTGTATGGATATAGGGGCATCCACAGGTGGATTCACTGATTGCATGCTTCAAAACGGTGCTTCTAAAGTGTTTTCTGTAGATGTTGGGTATGGACAGTTTGCATGGAAACTTAGAACTGACGAAAGAGTAGTTTGTATGGAAAGAACAAATATAAGATATGTTACTCTAGAAGATATAGGAGAACATTTAGACTTTGCATCTATAGATGTATCTTTTATATCACTAAAAAAAATAATGCCTGCGACAATAAATTTGCTAAAAGATGATGGAGAAGTTGTTGCACTTATAAAGCCTCAATTTGAAGCTGGACGCGAGAAAGTAGGAAAAAAAGGCGTTGTAAGAGAGATAAGCACACATAAAGAAGTAGTGCATGATATTGTAGACTTTTTATTACAGCAAAACTTAAATGTTTTAGGTGTGAGTTTTTCTCCTATTAAAGGGCCAGAAGGAAATAGAGAATATTTAGTGTATTTTACAAAGGATAAAAATAAAAAGAGTGATTTTGGAAAAGATGATATAGATGAAGTTGTTGAAAATTCACACATAGAAATTTAACTTCCTTGGAGGGGCTATGAATAATATTGGGATTGCAATTAATCCATCAAAAGATGTAGATAATAGAATATTGAATATGGTTGTAAAAAAGTTTAAGGAAAAGTTTAACTTGAAAAATATTGAAGTTTTTAATTCATTCGATATAGAAGAGCAGAATTTAGCAGATATTGATTTGCTTATCGTATTGGGTGGAGATGGTACACTCCTTGGAATAGCTAGATCTTTAAACGATAGTTTTAATTCACCTATCTTAGGGATTAATATAGGCAATTTAGGATTTTTGTCAAGTGTAGATATATCAGATATTGATATTGCTCTTGAAAAATTGAAAGACGGGAAATATAAATTTGTTGACAGAATGATGTTAAATTGTAAAGTTGAATCAGATGAAAATAAAGAAGAACTTAAGGCTTTAAATGATGTGGTACTGGCTAGAGGAACTCTTTCAAGAATGGTGAAATTTACGATATTTGTAGATGGAAAGATATATTCTACATTCAAAGGTGATGGACTTATTATAGCAACACCTACTGGATCTACAGCATACTCATTTTCAGCAGGAGGACCATTTATATATCCGGATTTAGAACTTATAACAATAACTCCTATATGTCCTCATACTAAAAGTATGCAAACTATCGTATTAAAAGGAGACAGTGTTATAGATATATATGCGGACCATGAAGAAGAAAAAATTTATTTGACTGTAGATGGTCAAAAGGCTATTAAAATTAATCATGAAACTTCGGTAAAGGTAAGTAAAAATAAAAAAAGTGTAAAATTACTTGTATTTGATGATTATGATTATTTTAAAGTCTTGAGAAGTAAGATTTTGAATAATTCTAAAGAATGTGATGGTGAGAAACTTTGAAATCAAAAAGGCATACTAAAATATTAGAAATCATAGGCTCAAGAGAAATAGAGACACAAGAAGAGTTGGCAGATGCATTAAAAAAAGAAGGATTTGATGTCACTCAAGCGACTGTATCTAGAGATATAAAGAATTTAAAGTTAATAAAAATGCAATCGACTAATGGTAAATCTAAATATGCTGTGTCTACAGGAGAACAAAAAAATATCATTGATAGATTAAGCAATATTTTAGCTAATACAGTGCTTTCAGTAGAAAATGTAGATAAAATGGTTGTAATAAAAACTATAACAGGGTCGGCACCAATTACAGCTGAAGCTATTGATAATTTGGAAAGTGCGGATATTGCAGGAACAGTAGCAGGAGATAATACTATTTTCATTTTAGTTAGAAGTTTGGAAAGTGCTGAAGATTTGGTTGATAAAATAAGAAAAAGAATGTCATCATAAATATTAAGGGTGGGATGAAATGCTAATTCAATTAAATATCAAAAATTTTGCGTTGATAGAAGACATGACGATAAATTTTAGTGAAGGGTTTAATATACTTTCAGGAGAAACTGGAGCAGGAAAGTCCATCATGATAGATGCAATCGACTTTGTTCTTGGTGGAAAGTTCTCGAAAAATTTAATAAGAACTGGTGAAGATAGAACATATGTAGAGGCATTATTTTCATTAGAAAAATCAAAAGTTTCTGAGGTATTGGAAGAATTAGATATTGAGTATGAAGATGTCTTAATAATTTCGAGAGAAAGTCATGCGAGTGGGAAAAACTTGATAAAGGTAAATGGGAAAAGTTTAATTACTTCACAACTTAGAAAAATTAGAGCAAAACTTTTAGATATTCATGGACAACATGCTAATCAAGAACTTCTACAAAGAAATACTCATATATCATATTTAGATGGATTTATAGGAGATGAGATAATACATCCTATAGGTAGATTTAGCAATTTAAGGGCAGATTTAATAAAAATAATAGAAGAAATTAATAGGATTTGTGGCAATCAAGATAGAGAAAAATTGCTAGACTATCTTAAATTTCAAATTGAAGATATTGAGAAAGCTAAATTAAAAAAGGATGAAGAAGAAACTTTAAAAGAAGAATATAATATTTTAGCAAATGCTGAAAAAATTAATAATAGTTTATCTATCTCATATGGAATACTTAGTGGAAACGAAGAGTTAAATGTGATTGATTCCATATCAAAGATAATGCACGAACTATCTAATGTAGAAAATCATTTTGAAAAGATTAAGAAGAATAAGCAATTAATTGAAGAAGCATTTTATACTTTAGAAGAAGCTAGTCGTGAGATCCGTGACATGGCAGAAGAGATTGTTTTTGATCAAGATGCGTTGGAGAAAGTAAATGCTAGAATTTATGAAATAAATACTTACAAGAAGAAATATGCGCCAACAATTCCAGAGATCTTAGATTATTATGAAAAAATAAAAAAAGAATATAATGAAATATTAAATTCTGAACAAATAATAGAAAGTCTTAAGGAAAAAGAGAAAGAAATTCTATCTAAAATGGAAAAAGAAGCGTTAATTCTTCATGAACTAAGAGTAAGAAAAAGTAAATTCTTAGAAGAAAAAATATTAAGAGAACTTACGTTTGTTGGACTTGAAAAATCAAGAATGGAAATAAGTATAGTTCGTCAAGAAGAGTTTAATGAAAAGGGATTTGATGATGTTAGTTTTTTAATATCTACAAATCCAGGAGAACCACTTATGCCGCTTGAAAAAGTATTATCAGGTGGAGAACTGTCAAGAATAATGTTAGCTTTAAAATGTGTTTTTGCTGAGAAGGATGAAATACCAACATTAATTTTTGACGAAATAGATACAGGAATAAGTGGAGCAGTTGCACAAAGAGTTGGAGAAAAGATGTATCAATTATCAGATACGCATCAAGTTTTATGCATAACTCATTTGCCGCAGATTGCTGTATTATCTGATCATCATTATTTTGTTATGAAAAAAGTTAAAGATAACAAAACATTTACAAAGATAAAGGTTTTAAAAAAGGAAGAAAAAGAACTTGAGATAAGTAAAATGTTAGCAGGAGACGATGTAACAGAAGCTACATTAAATAATGTTAAGGAAATGATAAAATTAAGTGAACTAAAAAAGCTAGAAATTCAAAAATAAATACATATAGAAAATAAAATTGGTAAAAATAAAACCATGTAATTGCATGGTTTTATTTTTTTATTTTTATAATTTTGGAAATTTATATATAAAGTAAAAGAAATAAAGTTATATACTTTTAAAATTTAGTATAAGCTAAATTTTTTGACTACAATAACAAAGTTCTTATAGGATAAGACTTGAGTGCAGTGGGAAAATTAAATTTAGTAAGTAAAGGAGGAGAGAAATATGAAGAGAAAAATTTTATGTGCTACTAGTTTAATTATGACTCCAATCCTTATTCTAATTTTATTTACCACGATGAGCATAAGGAAATTACCAAGTAAGATTTATACAAGAGATGAAAAGACAGTACAATCAATTGCACCCATAGGAAACACCATAAGTAAGATTGGTAATAACGATAATGAGTATGAGATAAAATTTTTGGGAATGATTCCTCTGAAAGCTGTCGAAGTACAAAAAATTAAAGATTTAGAGATATGTCCAGGCGGAAATCCAGTCGGAGTTAGAGTGAATAGTGAAGGCGTGATTATTGTTGGATATTCTGAAATTGAAATCAATAATAAGAAAGAAGAAAGTCCTGGTAAGGCTGCTGGGCTTGAAATTGGTGATGTAATACTAAGAGTAAATGGTGAAAATATGGAGAATTCCATGGATTTATTAAAAACAATTAAAGAATGTGATAATGAAAGTATAAAGGTTGATATTTTAAGAAATGATGAGAATCTCACAAAAACAATACATCTAAAAAAAGAAAATAATAAAGATTATAAAATAGGATTATGGATAAGAGACTCAACTGCAGGAGTGGGAACAATGACTTTTTTTGATCCAACTACTAAAAAGTTCGGAGCATTAGGACATCCGATAACAGATGCAGACACAAATGAACCATTTCTAGTAAAGAAAGGAGACTTATTAGAGTCATCTATAATAAGTGTTAGAAAAGGAGAAAAAGGATCACCAGGTGAATTAAAAGGAATTTTTTTAAACGAAGAGACACCAACTGGAAACATTGAAAAAAATACGCAAAGTGGAATTTTCGGTGAAATCAAAAATACTCAAGTATTAAATAATAAAATTAAACCTCTTAAAGTTGGGTTTAGGGATGAGATATCTGTAGGAAAAGCTAAAATAATTACAACAGTAGATGAGAGTGGTCCACAAGAATTCGACATTGAGATTGAAAAGACTTTAAATCAATCTATTCCAGGATCGAAAAGCATGGTAATAAAAATTACTGATCCAAGGCTATTACAAAAAACAGGTGGAATTGTTCAGGGAATGAGTGGAAGTCCTATAATTCAAAACGATAAAATAGTTGGAGCGGTTACTCATGTACTAATAAATAAACCTGATACCGGATATGGTATTTATATAGAGTGGATGCTTCAAGAAGCAGGAATAATAAAATAAAAACAAATGATGGGTAGCGTATTTAAAAATCGCTACCTATATTTGCTTTTGTTTTGAGTTTAATATAAAATTATTTGAATTTATGGAATATAAAATAAACATAGGGAAATATAGTATTAATTTATGGTGTTATATTATATAAAAGTACATAATTTTAAAATAATTATTAATATATAATTTCGATATAGATTGTAGAAAAAGAAATATAATTATATAATAAATATGTATTCGCTTAATAATTGAGAATTTAGGAAATATATAGTTACATTTTTACTTAAAAAAATACTTTAAAAGTATTTTGTCAGAACCTATTTACTTTCTGAGAAAAAAAGTGTATAATTTACAAATAGTGGAAGATGATAAAGTAATATTAATCGGACTTAAGAGATATTTATGTAAAAGGGAATATATTAATAGAAAAATTACTATTGCAAATCTAGACGTACATACCCTATTAATGTCAAGGATCTTACAATAATTTGTAGAAGTAATATATTGTGTTATATTGTACAATGATGGAACTATTTAATAAGATATGGTTATAGGGGTTAAATAATATATTAAAATACAAACATAATAAAAGAATGGACAAAAGGAGAGAAAAAATATGGAAGATTCAAAAATATCTGTACTAATTGCTGATGATAACAAAGAATTTTGCAGTATATTAAATGATTATCTACTTAATCAAAAAGATATAGTTGTCACAGGAATTGCAAAAGATGGTAGAGAGGCTTTGGAGTTAATAGTAGAAAGAAAGCCTGATTTAGTTATTCTTGATATAATTATGCCACATTTAGATGGATTAGGTGTTTTAGAAAAATTAAATACAATGCAATTGGAAAAGGTTCCAAGAATAATAATATTATCAGCAGTAGGCCAAGATAAGATTACTCAACAGGCAATAACTCTTGGTGCAGATTATTATACTGTAAAACCTTTTGACATGGAAGTATTTACAAAGAGAATCAGAGAAATGTTTAATAGCTCTGCAGCAGTTCAAGAAACAAATATGAGAAATTCGTATGCATCATCAATGATATCTACTCCAAGTGAAAATAAAACAAAGGCTCCTATTGATTTAGAAACGGAAATAACTAATATAATACATGAAGTTGGAGTACCAGCTCATATTAAAGGTTACATGTATTTGAGAGAAGCTATAACAATGGTTGTTAACGATATGGAATTATTATCAGCAGTAACTAAAGAGTTATATCCTTCAATTGCTAAAAAGTACAATACAACAGCTTCAAGAGTTGAAAGAGCAATAAGACATGCAATAGAAGTAGCATGGGGAAGAGGTCAAATTGAGGCTATTAACAGGTTATTTGGATATACAGTGCATAATGATAAAGGTAAGCCAACAAATAGTGAATTTATAGCTATAATAGCTGATAAATTAAGACTTAAAAATAAAGTTAGCTAATTGGCTTGAAGTAACATGAAAAGCTACGTTGAAGGGAATGGAGAATATCTTTCATCTATATTTTAATAGCAACTAATAGTTTTTCATATCAATTAATACTCTAAATTTATGTAAGACTAATACCTTTTATTAGTTGGGTGTAACAATCTAACTAATAGGAGGTTATTTTTATGCCAAAAATAAAAACAAAAGATTATAGAGGAAAGCAACATAAATTAACCATCCTTTTTAAGTGGAAAATTTAAAGCGGACATGTTATAATTAAAGTGTTAGAATTTAAGATATAGAAAGACAGAGGATTAAAGTGTATGGAAATAAAAATTAATATTCCAGTATTAAAAATATTAGCGATAACTATTTCGGGAATATTGGGTTATATAACTGGAATAATAGTATATAAATAGATATGATATTTTAGACTAAGGAGATATAAATATTCTTTGGTCTTTTTTTTATGTAAAAAAATAAATTAATTAACAAAAAGGTCATAATATTTCAAAAGTGGATTATAGTATGCGAAAACATAATTCTATGGTATACAAGCGTTAATAAAAAGGGAATAAGTATATTTCTATTAAGGAATATATTACGATAGTAAGTTATTAACGACACAAAAGTCTATACAATGTTATAAATTTACAATACATCATGTATAAAAAAGAGAAAATGATGCTTTTAATGCTGAAAAATGTGGAAATAAAAGTTAAAATAAAGATTATAGAAAGAAGGTATTTGTATAAGAATGTAGAAATATATGATTAGGTAAAAGAGATTCGATCTTGATAAGTATATCGAGTCAATTTAACTAAAATTATATTATGGAGGTATTATAAAAAAGAGAATCAACTTAAGAATAATTTATGCATTAATGAAGGGTGGTTTTTTATGGAATTTAATTGGGATAAGAAATGGTCAGTAGGTATTGATAAAATAGATCATCAACACAAAGAATTGTTTGATAGAATTAATAAGTTAGTAAGTGCGATGAGAGAGGGAAAAGGAAAAGATGAGGTTATAGAGACTTTAAGCTTTCTAGAAGAGTACGTTATTAAGCATTTTAATGATGAAGAAGAGATGCAAAGAAAGAGTAATTATCCTAAATACGATATTCAACATAAGCAACATGAAGAATTCAAAGAGGAGCTTAGAGAATTAAGAAAAGTTTTTGAAAAAGCTGGTGTCTCAGCATTATTTGTTATAAATGTACAACAGAAGATGTCCAGTTGGTGGAGAAAGCATATTAGAGAATTGGATCGAGATCTAGGAGGATTCTTAATAGAAAGTTCTAAATAGTACTGTTTACTGAAGGTATGATGGAATCGAATTATACTACAAGATAAAAAATCTAATCATTTGAATTTGGTAAATTATTAAGAAAAATCAATGAAAAGGATAGCTTATTTAGAAATATAAGCTATCTTAAAATTGGTTGACGATATTTTTTTGAGGTAAAAAAATAATGAAAATTGTTTATATTGATATTATAACTTAAGATTGTTACAGGATTATGACAAGGCTAGTATATAAATTAATTCTTATTAAATTTTAAGTTTATGAAAAAATTGATTTATATTAGAAAATATCGATAACACAGTTTTATAAATAAAAATCTTATACAGAATAACATAAATACTGCAGATTTGAAAAAGGGATTTTATATAATTTATAGAATATTTTTATTTATAGAAAAGGGGTGAGGGTATGGGAGAAGTAAAAGATGAAAAGCTAACAAAGGATCAACAAAAAGAAGCATTAAAAAGCGCAATAACAACAATAGTAGAAAACTACAAGATGTTGCTAATAAGTAATAATAATATATCAGGCCTAGAGAAACAAAAATTATACGGTGATCTTGAACATAGTGTGGCAGCAATAGAATTTATAACACAATGTAAGCTTGATAAAGGTGTTTTATGGGAAGGAATATGAAACTAATCTAAATAATTAGAATAGATATAGTGTTATTAAAGTATAATTAGTGCAGCATAAAAAATATTTCACATAACAAAAAAGAATAGTTCACTAGGGTGAAATGAACTATTCTTATATGGGTCATAGTATTTTTAATAGGAGTAAAATAATGTTTTATCTTGTTTCAAGTAATAGTATAAATATATATTGTGGCAATATTATGACAACAATAAAAAAACTAATATTAAAATTTCAACAATAATATTTAAAAAAATTGCACAGAATTGTTGACAAAACTCATGAATATATGATATTTTTGTAAAAGCATACTTTTAATTTAGTTCAGAGAAGCTAAGAAGGGGGAACATATGATGAATAATAAATCATTAAAAAGCGAAAAAAATTTTATAGATGTAAAAGAGAAAGTTTCTTTAAAGAGAGCAATTCCATTAAGTATCCAACATTTGTTTGCAATGTTTGGAGCTTCAGTCTTAGTACCACTTATTTTTAAAATTGATCCAACAACAGTGCTATTTTTTAATGGTATTGGTACATTACTTTATGCCTTTATTACTAAAAAAAGTATTCCAGCTTATTTAGGATCAAGTTTTGCCTTTATATCACCAGTATTACTTTTATATAGTCAAGGATATGATTTTCAGACTATACAAGGCGGTTTTGTATTTGTAGGTATATCATTTTCAATAATAGCGATTATTGTTGGATATACAGGCATGGGATGGATAAATAAATTATTTCCACCAGCTGCTATGGGATCAATAATAACAATTATAGGTTTAGAATTAGCCAGTAATGCAGCAGATCAAGCAGGTTTTCCGGTTGGATTAAGTAATTCTCCAACTTTAAACATAACATGGGTAATTGTTTCGATGGTTACTTTAGCTACAGTGATTTTATGTAATATCTTATTAAAAGGATTCTTGAAAGTTATACCTATATTAATAGGAGTAGTAGTTGGATACATAACAGCATTCTTTATGGGATTAGTAGATTTTAGTACTATAAATAATGCAAATTATTTTGTTTTACCTAATATAAAGGTTGCACATTTCAATTTAAATGCAATTTTAACTATACTACCTGCAACATTCGTAGTGATTGCAGAGCATGTTGGTCATTTAAAAGTTACTAGCAGCATTGTTGGAAGAGATTTATCAAAAGATCCTGGACTTCATAGATCTTTACTTGGAGACGGGCTATCAACTATAATTTCGGGAATGTTTGGTTCTGTACCAACAACAACTTATGGTGAAAATATAGGAGTTTTAGCTCTAACTAAAGTGTATAGTGTATATGTAATATGTGGGGCCGGCTTAGTATCAATTTTGCTAGGGTTTTCTGGGAAAATGTCAGCACTTATCAGCACAATTCCAACGCCTGTTATTGGAGGAATAAGCTTCTTATTATTTGGAACTATTGCAACTTCAGGATTAAGAACTTTTATTGAAGAAAAAGTTGATTTTTCTAAATCAAGAAATTTAATATTAACTTCGGTAGTATTTATAGTAGGATTAAGTGGCATAAAATTAACTTTAGGGACTATTGAACTTAAAGGAATGGGACTAGCAACAGTAGTTGCTATGGTGTTAAGTATAAGTTTTATGATATTTGATAAATTAGGTATAATGAACGAAGCGGAATAAGATAAAAGTTTATAAACAAGGAAATTAATTATAAGAATGCTGTTAGTATTAATGAAAATACTAATGGCATTTTTTTATTTTAAAGAAAAGAAGTATAAAATTAAAGAAAGTAGATATATTTAACTATTTATATTTTTATAGTTAATTTATGAATATATAAGAGTATTAAAAGAGAAACTATGTATGAAGATAAATGTATAGGAGGAATACAAATGAAATTAAAAAAATACATAAAAGTATTAAGTTATTTTATTATTTTTAACGTACTTATAAGTTTGGCTTTCGTTGGCGCTGATGCTAATACTGTGAAAATAACTACCGATAAGGAACCATTATATACAGTTGAGTACGATGGCTATGATCTTACAGCGAGAAGAATAAGAGTTGCTGGAAGCAACAATGTTGCATATTGCTTAGAGATAAATGAAAAATATCCATCTGGGCAAAATTTTTCGTCAAATAGTAATCTAAGTGAATCAGTTCGTAATGTTATTGCTGCCGGATATCCAAATAGATCTGTAGCTGAATTAAATTTAGACAATGAAAACGAAGCGTATTTCGCTACTCAGATAGCAATATGGAGTTCAATGGAAGGATATGATGTTAATAAAATAAAAGGAAATAACTCTAAAATAGTAGATGCGATAAAGAGCATATATAATGATGGAGTAAATGGGAAATATTCAAGTAAAATAAGAAGTAAAGTATATAAAACAAGTGATGAATCTATACAAGAAATAATAGTTGTATATACTGATGATTTAGTATCGGAAGAAAAAGGAGAATCAATTCAAACAGAATATGCACCACAAGAAGGATAAATAAAATTACAGATTACATGTTAATGCTGTTACATAATGAATGTTTTATGATTAGTCTAAAGAATTTACCTTGTAACAGCATTAATAGTTAATTAGAAGGAAATCTTGGCTATGATTGACACCAATTCTATAAAATGATAACCTTTTGTTAGATTATTAGAAGTAGTAAGGTGGTGAAGAAGATTGCTGCTAAAGGATTATAGTAAGGAACAAATTAGGAATTTAGTTGAAATTATTAAAGATTGTGTTCGTGAAGATATGTATACTATATCTTTAGACGAAAATAAGGCGGAAAATATTCAATTTATAGAAGAATACAATATAAATGAAAAGAAGAGAATAAGTATACTATGTGATATAGACTACAAAGATTTTTGTTATGGCCTCCAAAACGTAAAAAATGGAGTTGAGCAAAATGATCTTTACGTATTTTGTTTACAAAAAGAATTGTATAATGTTGAGGATAAGAGAGAAATAGTAGATATTTATTTGAAATTTAATGTAATATGTAATGAAGTGAATAGTAGTAGAGTATTAGTCTCTCTACATAAAAGAAACAAGCCTATTACATATCTTTTTAGATAAAAAGAATTGTCTTCATTTCTAAAAGGAGGGATAAACTCATGAAGAAATCAGCATTTTGTGAATATTGTTTTAGCGAAAGAGAATATCAAGTATATAAAGTAAGAAGAACATCTATACTAAAAGAAGAAGAGGTAAGCTACAAGGCTAAAGAAGCTGTTTGTAACGTTTGTGGTAATGAGATTTTTGTGTCAGACATATGTGAGTATAATTTGATGAACTTATATAAAGAATATAGAAGGAATTATAATATTATTAGTACGGATGAAATAGAAAAAGTTAAAATAAAGTATTCAATTAATTCAGAAGCACTCTCACTAATATTAGGATGGAATAGTAAGACTATAGAACGATATTTAGATGGGGATATGATAGGAGTCTCCAATAGTGATTTATTAAGAAAAGTATATGAAAATACCAGTTATTATTCTATCATATTGCAAAATAATAAGGAAAGAATAAATCCAGCAGATTACAATAAAAGTAGACAAGCTATTAGATATATTTTGGATCAAGATGAGACAGAAGAAAAAATCGACGCAGTAATAAAATATTTGTTGATAAGATGTGAAGATTTCACAGCTTTATCAATCCAAAAACTTCTATATTATGTACAAGCATTTCATTATGTCTTTACTGGTAATTTTATGTTTGAAGAAGATTGCGAAGCTTGGAAGGATGGTCCGTTTTATCCAAGTTTATATGAAAGATATGAACAATTTGGATATGAAAAAATTAATAAAGATATAATGGCTAATGATAAGTTAAGGTTGGAGAATTTTGAACGGAATATTGTAGAAAGTATAATAAAATTTTATGGTTGTTATAGTGGAAAAATATTAAAGGAGATGACTAAAAGCGAAGCTCCTTGGATATTAACAAGAACTAATTCTATTAATGGAAAGAGTATCAAATATGGTAAATTTAATACTGTGATTGAAAAAAGTTTGATCCAAGAGTATTTTAATAGTATTAAGGAAAAATATAATATTAGTAGTTTATTAGATATACAAAATTATAGTAGAGATTTATTCGATAAGATATCTATTTAATATGAAGTTAGGAAAGAGGTAAATTATGAAAACTACATTATTACTTATTAGACATGGCGAAACAGAATGGAATGCTTTAGGAAAATTTCAAGGGTGTACAGATATAGAGTTATCAGAGGAAGGAATAAAGCAAGCGCAAATATTAAAAAATAGACTTAATGGAGAATTTGATTGGATATATGCTAGTCCGTTAAGTAGAGCTTTTAAAACAGCAAATATATTAGCATCAATTACGAATAAAGAAGTTATAATAGAACCTGAGATAAGAGAAATTAATTTTGGAGAATGGGAAGGATTGACTGTTAAGCAAATTAGTGAAAAATATCCTGATGTTTTTAAAGCTTGGAGAACTGATAAAAAAGAAAGTTATATTTGCGGTGGAGATTCTAGTATACGTAATGCGGTAAGTAGAGCTAAGAAGTGTATTCAAGAAATAGTATCTAAACATAAAGGTGAGAAGATAGTAATTGTTGCTCATGGAGGAATAATAAAAGCTGGACTTATAGGAATATTTGACTGGGATATGACAATGTATCATAAAGTAGCACTTGGCAATACTTGTATTAATAAAATAACTTTCAATGATGATTTAATGCCAATGTTAGTTAGTTTAAATGATACAACTCATTTAGATTAAATTACGGAAGTTATGCGAATTAATAAAAAAATGTAAGTCTATAAAAGACCCCAAAATATACTAAATGTTAAACATAAAATAATTATTCTAAATAAATAGATAAGATTTATTTTACCAATGAAGTTTATAAAATTATCGTAAATGTATTTTACGATGATTCATAAGGAGTAAAAAAGAATGATATACATGATGATAAGTATTATATTGATTTTATATTCTGGAATGAATTATTACATTAGCATATGGTTTTGGAAAAATTTATGTAGTATGATCCCTTTTTTTAATAGTGAAATATACTTTAGCTTCTTTTTTATTATATTTATAATAAGCTTAGTTGGAGTTATATGGAATCACCATCTACCTAGATTTCTCCAGGATGGAATTTACTTGATAGCATCTTATTGGCTTGCTGTTATAGTATACTTTGCAATATTTATTGGGGTGATTGAGTGCTTTTTTATTTTAGGCAAGACTTTACAGTTTATACCTAGCGATATTAACCTTAACGCAAATGTTTTATTTTATATTGCTTTGATAGTTCTTTTTACTGTAATAATTATAATTCTATATGGAACGATAAATGCTAAAAACGCAATAATTACACCATATAATATAGACTAACCTAAAAAGTCAGGAAAGATAAGTAAATTACAAATAGCACTTTTATCAGATATTCATCTTGGTAATTTAATGGATAAAAGAATAGATAAACTAATTGATAAAATTAATTCTATACAACCAGATATTGTTTTAATTGCAGGAGATATAATTGATTCTAATAGAGATATGATAAATTATGATTTTTCTAAGATGCAAAGTAATTTTAAAAAAATAAAAAGTAAATATGGGATTTATGCATGTTTGGGGAATCATGACTATGATCATAAAGGTGATTCATCAAATAGAATAAATAATTTCAAAAAAGTAGGAGTTAATATATTACGAGATAGTTATGTAAAAATTGATGATAGTTTTTATGTTATAGGGCGTGAAGATATCTCTTATGAAAGAATAAGCGGGATAAGAAGAAAAAAACTATCAGAAACTGTAAATGAAATTAGTGGAGAATTACCTATAATAGTGCTTGATCATCAGCCCAATAATTTAAATGAACCTATGAGTGAAGGAATTGATTTACAATTATCTGGTCACACACATAAAGGACAGTTTTTTCCTTTTAATTTAATAACGAAAAGAGTATTTAAAATTGATTATGGGTATCTAAAAATGGATAAATTTCGAATAATAGTTTCATGTGGCACAAGAACTTGGGGACCGCCTATAAGGATTGGGAGTAAATGTGAGATAGTAAATATAAATGTAACATTTAAATAAAGGATTATTTTTAGTGGCTATAAGTAATTAAATAAATAAACTATCATGAATCAAAAATTAACAATGTCTAAACTTAAAAAATGCAAAAAAATATATGTCCTAAAAGCATACAGTGTAATAAAACTGAACATTTTATTTATAAATTGTATTTTTTTAATACAGTAAATTTGCATTAGAAAAACTATATTGTTAATAATTAGATTATAAAATTTCAATAAATGGGGAGATCAATCTACTAATATATTTTAAAAAATTTATGTAGATCTATAAGTTAGAACCTTGTATTTATAGGCAAATATATCATTATTTGTATTAGTATGAAATAAAGATTATGCGATAAATTATACCAGAATATTACATAAGCTTATATAATAAATTGATAAAATAATAACATTTGGCATAAATATTGCTTTACATAATTAATGTGGTTAAAAGCAAATAAATATGACAGATGAATTTTAGGAGGTATAAATTTATGGCACGTTTTACTTTACCTAGGGACTTGTATCATGGAGAAGGGGCACTTGAAGTACTTAAAACTTTAAAAGGCAAAAAAGCTTTTGTAGTTGTTGGTGGAGGATCAATGAAAAGATTTGGTTTTCTTAAACAAGTTGAAGATTATTTAACAGAAGCAGGAATGGAAGTAGAACTATTTGAAGGAGTAGAACCAGATCCATCAGTAGAAACAGTAATGAAGGGTGCCGAAGCAATGAGAAACTTCGAGCCTGATTGGATAGTTGCTATGGGTGGAGGATCACCAATAGATGCTGCAAAAGCTATGTGGATATTCTATGAATACCCAGATTTTACTTTTGAACAAGCTGTTGTTCCATTTGGTTTACCAGAGCTTAGACAAAAAGCTAAATTTGTAGCTATTCCATCAACAAGTGGTACAGCTACAGAAGTTACAGCTTTTTCAGTTATAACAAATTACACAGAAAAGATTAAATATCCTTTAGCTGATTTTAACATAACTCCAGATATAGCAATAGTTGATCCAGTATTAGCTCAAACTATGCCAAAAACATTAACAGCTCATACTGGAATGGATGCACTAACTCATGCTATAGAAGCATATACTGCATCGCTTAGATCAAATTTTTCTGATCCTTTAGCAATTAAGGCATTGCAAATGGTACAAGAAAATTTAATCAAGTCTTTTGAAGGAGACAAGGAAGCTAGAAATCTAATGCATGAAGCTCAATGTTTAGCAGGAATGGCATTTTCTAATGCATTACTTGGAATAGTTCATTCAATGGCTCACAAGGTTGGTGCTGTATTCCATATTCCTCATGGATGTGCGAATGCTATATTCTTACCATATGTAATTCAATATAATAGAACAAAATGCGAAGATAGATATGCTGATATTGCTAGAGCATTAAAATTAGAAGGAAACACAGATTCAGAATTAACTGATTCATTAATTGGAATGATTAATAAAATGAATAGTGATTTAAATATTCCTCATTCAATGAAAGAATATGGAGTTACTGAAGAAGATTTTAAAGCAAATCTTTCATTCATTGCTCATAATGCAGTGTTAGATGCATGTACAGGATCAAATCCTAGAGAAATAGATGATGCGACAATGGAAAAACTATTTGAATGCACATATTATGGGACAAAGGTTGAACTATAGTACTTAGATGTATAAATGTAAGAACATAATAATAAAATGATATAGTTGTATAAATCAATGTTTTGATTTTTGAAATAAAAAGCTCTCTTTTGAGGGCTTTTTATTATGAAAAAATTTATAGGGAAATTATAATATTTATTGTTATTTTTTTGTTTAAATGATAAAATTACTTTAATATTAAGAAAATAACAGTTGCTATGAAATGACTTAAAGTCACATAATGTAATTTGATGTAATAAATAAAGGAATGTGATTAATTATTTTTATTAAATATTTTAGTAGTTTGCAGCTAATATTACAAAAGACCGGTTCAAACTTGATAGTTTCAATTGGTCTATTATTATATTTTAATAGATTAAATATTAAACATCTAAAGATTAAACGATTAAATTAAGTTTTTAATGCTTAAAGGGGGACTAAATATGATTAATAATTTAAAAGTTAAACAGAAAATTTTCTCATTTTCGGGGATAATGATTTTGCTGATCATTTTTATGGGGGGGATTGGATATTATTATAATTTACAATCCAATTATGATGTAACATCTATGTATAAAGATAGCTTGCTTCCGGTACAGTGGTTAAATGATAATAGAAACCAATCAAGAGCAATAGAAGCAGATACATATAATATTATTCTGAATATAAAAGATAATGAAGAACAAAATAAGAAATTAAATGATATTAAAGATAGAGTAAAGGCATATGATAACAACTGGCAGGCGTATAAAGAAACTGAGCTTGACCAATTTGAATTAGAAACTATACCATTAGTTGAGAACGATCTTAAAGAATATAGAGCAGCAAGAGATGAAATTATAAAATTGGCTATGGATGGGAAGCAAGAAGAGGCTTTAGAAAATTATAAATCAATAACTGGGAAAGTAGATGAATTTCAAAAAAACTTAAAGGCTTTGGCGGTATATAATGCTGATAAAGCACAAGAAATAAATATTCAAAATAACAATAGTTTTAGTTATTCTAGAAAGATTTTTATAATACTAGTTTTCTTGTCAGTAGTGATAGCAGCTACTTTATCAGTTATTATATCTAAAACAATTGCTAACCCATTAAAATTATCAGTAGAGTGCATTAGAGTTTTAGCTAAGAGAGATTTTACAGTATCAGTTCCCGAACTGCTTTTAAAACGAAAAGATGAAATGGGGGATCTAGCTAATTCAATATTTCTAATGAAAAATGATATTAGCATTTTAGTAAAGGAGATAATGGAAAGATCACAAGATATGAATGCTTCTAGCCAGGAACTTTCTGCTACTGTAGAGGAATTAACAACGACTATAGAGAGTATAGACGCATCAATTAGAAATATATCAAATGATATACAAGAAACAAGTGCATCATCGGAAGAAATAAGCGCATCCATTCAGGAAGTGGATTCTAATATTAATTTACTATCAGGTAAAGCAATGGAAGGAAGCAATAATGCAAGTAAATCCAAAGAAAGAGCTACAGAAGTACAAGGTAAAGGTAAAGTGTCATTAGAGGAAGCGGGAAGATTATATGAAGAAAAGAGAGAAAAAGGGTTTAAAGCAATTGAATCTGGGAAAGTTGTAGAAGATATAAAAGCGATGGCAGATACTATAGCTGATATATCAGAGCAAACAAACTTACTTGCTCTTAATGCCGCAATTGAAGCAGCAAGAGCAGGAGATCATGGAAAAGGTTTTGCGGTAGTAGCAGAAGAAGTTAGGAAGTTAGCGGAAGAGGCATCTCAGGCTGTTACTATTATAAAAGATACAATAGTAAAAGTACAAGCTGCGTTTAGAAATCTTTCTGATAATAACGTAGAAGTATTAGATTTTATAAAAGAAGATGTAAATTCTAAATTTGAGGATATGAAGAATATGGGGAATCAATATTATGATGATGCAGAATTTGTAGCAAATATGTCAGAGGAAATAGCTTCTATGTCAGAGGAACTTACAGCAACAATTCATGAAATAACTAATGCAGTACAAAATACAGCTGAAATTGCACAGAAATCATCTGAAAACGCTGAAACAATAAAAGATAGTGTAAGCGAAACAACAATTGAGATAGAGCAGCTAGCGAAAGCTGCGGAGCAGCAGGCTCTGCTAGCAGAAAAGTTAAATGAAGTGGTGAATAAATTTAAGATATAGGCAATTATAGTTAATAGATTTATTTAAAAGTTATATTATTTAAAATGAAGATAGCACTTTCAAGATGAAGTGCTATTTTTTTTATAAACTATTTTTCATTTGATGAAAGATCTATCTTATCTAATTAAATTAGTATAAGTTTACAAGTAAATCTTTTATAATGATGTTTACTTAAATTGTACATAATTTGTAATTAGAATGTAACAAAACTGTGACAATTATTTTCTAGAATGTAAATATAGATTTAAAAGAGTTTATAACTCAACATTTAATTTATAAAAGATATTTGAGGTGATAAATATGAATGATAAAACAGTTTATTCTGTTATAGTACCTTTATATAATGAGGAACTTGTTATAAATCAAAGTTATAAAAGACTTAAAGAAGTTATGGATTCTACAAATGAAAGTTACGAAATTGTATTTGTGAATGATGGAAGTAAAGATAGAACAAGAGAAATAGCAGAAGAAATATGTAGCAGAGATGAGAATATAAAACTCATTAATTTTTCAAGAAATTTTGGTCACCAAGCGGCTATAACTGCAGGTATGGATTTAGCATTAGGAGATGCAATTATTGTAATAGATGCTGATCTCCAAGATCCACCAGAAGTAATGCTTAAAATGATTGAAAAATGGAAAGAAGGTTATGAAGTTGTCTATGGAAAGAGAGTAAAGAGAGAAGGGGAAACCTTTTTTAAAAAATTTACGGCAAGAGTTTATTATAGATTATTAAGAAGTATGACAACAGTTGACGTTCCAGTAGATGCAGGGGATTTCAGACTTATAGATAGGAAGGTGTGCAATACATTAATAGCTCTGCCTGAAAGGAATAGATATGTGCGAGGACTCGTGAGTTGGGTTGGTTATAAGCAAACCTATGTTGAATTTATAAGACAGGAAAGATTTGCAGGAGAAACTAAATATCCTCTAAAAAAGATGTTTAAGCTGGCATGTGATGGTATAACAGCACTATCATATAAACCACTTATTATTGCAGGACATTTTGGGATTCTAGCTTTGCTGGTTGGAATTATTTTAATGTTTGTTGATATTACGAAAGCTATAATTAATAAAAGCAGCGTGTTGAATTTTACTATGATGATAGGAATTAACATGATGATGTTTGGAGTAGTTTTAAGTTGTATTGGGATAATGGGTCAGTATATTGGAAGAATATTTGATGAAAGTAAAGGCAGGCCAATTTATATAATTTCTAGTACAACAAATTATAACAGATCAAGTAAAAAATATAATATTATTAATCTAGAGAAAAAGACTTTATAGAGGGGGAACAAATTTGAAGAAACTAAAATTAACTAAAGAGAATATAAGTATATCTTTAATTTTAATATTATCTGCGGTATTGAATTTTGCTAATATAGGAATTGAAGGATATGGGAATAGTTATTATGCCGCTGGAGTAAAGAGCATGACTTTGAATCTTAAAAATTTCTTTTTTGTATCCTTCGATCCAGAGAGTTTTGTTACAATTGATAAACCGCCAATGGGATTCTGGATACAGGCCTTATTTGCTAAGATACTTGGATTTAACGGATGGAGTATATTGTTACCACAAGCATTAGCTGGAGTAATTTCAGTTTATCTTATATATTTTATAGTGAAAAGATCTTTTGGAAGTGCCGCTGGACTTATTTCAGGATTATGTCTCTCAGTAACTCCAGTTTTTGTAGCAGCAAGTAGAAACAATACAATAGATAACTTGCTTGTTCTAACACTGCTCTTTGCATGCTTAGCTCTTACACTAGCCGCTGAAAAAGGAAAAGCTAAATATCTTTATCTAAGTTTAATACTTGTCGGAATTGGTTTTAATATAAAAATGCTGGAAGCATATATGATTGGACCAGCAATTTATATAACATATCTTCTTTCTTCATCTATAACATTAAAAAAGAGAATAGTTCATATTGTTATAGGCACATTTGTTCTTCTGTCAGTATCATTATCTTGGGCTTTAATTGTAGATTTAGTTCCAGCACAAAATAGACCTTATATTGGTAGTAGTACAGATAATAGTGTTATGGAACTTATAGTTGGTCACAATGGATTAGAAAGACTTGGAATTGGCAGTAAATCAAATAAAGGATTTAATGCTAGCAATAATAAAAAAGATGATAGACAAATTCAAAATAATAATGAAGTAAGTAATGATCAGAATCAACAAATGAATAAAGAAAATTACAATGGAAGCACTAATAGAATGGTAAGTGGAGCAGGAAATAGGGATGGACAAGGTGACGGAAGTATGCAGAAAGCATCTAATGAAGGAATGCCAGGTGGAGGCCCAGGAGGACAAGGTGGACTTCAAGGTACCTTTGGAGGACAGACAAAAGCAGGAATAGCAAGATTATTTTCTAAAAATAGTTTATCTGATCAAATAATTTGGTTTTTACCACTTGCGTTGTTAGGTTTTGTAGCTGGTGCTATAAAAGAAAAACTAAGATTAAAGTTAGATAATAAAAGAAAAATATCACTAGCATTATGGATTTTATGGTTGGTACCTGAATTCATATATTTCAGTTACACAACAGGTTTATTCCATCCATATTATTTAACAATGATGGCACCTCCGGCTGCGGCATTAGCTGGAATAGGAATAGTAACAATGTGGAAACTATATAATGAAAAAAAATGGGCGTCATGGTTATTACCAATATCATTAATTATAGAAGGTCTTGTTAATATGATGATGTTATCTTATTTTTCAAATAATCTATCAGATAGTATAAGAAAAATAATTTTAATAGCCTTGTTATTGTGTTTTTTAACTTCATCAATATTAGCAATATTAAATTTATTGAGCTTTATTAGAAGAAAAAATAATACTAATTTAAGTGATAATAAGGAAATGCATTTGAAAAAGATATTGCTAGGAATTTCTATAGTTAGTATTTTAACTGTACCATTTATTGGATCAAGTGCAGCAATTACTCATAGTGTAAATAGTACTATTCCTACTGCTGGATTGGAACTTCTTTCAAACAGTGAAAGAGGCGGAGCAAGTTTTGGCAAGGAAAGAAGTGACAATGGTAAAAATTCGAAGTTACTTGATTTCTTAAAAAGTAATATAACAACTGAAAAATATTCACTTGTCGTACCATCATCTCAAAGCGCTGATAGTATAATAATTCAAACTGGTGAACCAGTGATGGCACTTGGTGGATTTTCAGGATCTGATAAGATTCTTTCTTTAGATGAATTTAAAGAGATGGTTAAGAATGGAGAAGTGAGATATGTACTCACTGGTGGCATGGGCAGAGGCGAAAGTAGTGAAATTCTAAAATGGGTTGCTGAAACTGGAACATTAGTTCCAGAAAGTCAATATAAGGATGTTGTATCAGATGATGAAGCAAATATTAAAGACAGTAACGATATAAAAAATAAGTCAAAAGATGATAATCAGAATGCAAATTCAGTAAGGCAGAATATGGGGGGACCAGGAGGAAATAACTCAGAACAATTATATGATTTAAAGGATGAAGCAAATATTTTAAAATAAGTTTTTTACAATAAAAAGGGCATGTATTAGTGCAAGTTATTAAGATTTAGCTGCATAAAGACTAAAGAGTTTAACTATTTAGTAGTTTTAGAACTAATTCTTACAGTTTAATATTTGCAATAACAAGCCCTTTTTTAGTAGAATAAATTCTTAAAATTTTAAAGAAAATGATCAATATATATGTTGCAATTCACAATGCACATTTCATAATTCACAATTACAGCTAAAATTCTTGAAATATTTTTAGAATTATGATGAAGAATTATTTTTGTAATATATATTTAAAATTCTCGCAAGCCAAATAATCGATTAAGGCTAGAATATAGAAACTTAATTGCAACATATATTTATATATTGTGAAAGGAAACAATAGTGATGAATGAAGTAAACTTTAAGAAGTATATATTTAGAATAGGTTTGATTTTTATATTATTAGTATCAATGTTTTCTAGCATTTATGCGGTAAGAAACTATAAAAGTATTAATGTTATAGAACAAAGTGGTGGATTAAAAAAAATATTAAATATAAGGGATGGCGAAAATTTACCAGATAACATACCTTCATTAAACAATAGTGGATCTAATTTAGAAAATAATGAGATCAAAAATGATAATGGCCAATATGATTCTAATGGAATAGTTTCACGAAATGCTGATTCTATTGAGAAAGGAATGAATGATAAATCGCAGCAAGATGGAAGTGTAGGGATAAATGGAGGTCGTGATACTAAATTTGGATCTAATAGTAAACAAAGAGGAAATAATAAAAATGCTAAGCAAGGGGAGGTAAATGGCAATATTCAAAGAGGGGGAGTGGATGATAGATATCTTTTAAGTATCACTATATATTCAGTATTATTTTTAATTGGATCATGTAGCGCTTACTGTTTAATTAAACGAAAAAATATAAAATTTAATTATAAAGATGAAAAACTCATAATAATTATATTAATATTTACAGGAATTTTTCTGAGAATCTCAGCTTCCACACTTGTAAATGGACATAATGATATCAATTTATTCAAAAATTGGGCAGAAACTGCGGCAAACGGTTTTTCGCAATTTTATGCTAATGCTAGACAAGCCGATTATCCACCTGTATATATATACATATTAGGGTGCATAGGAAAAATTGCAAATATACAAGTATTTAATTCTTATTATATATTATTACTTAAAATTCCATCTATAATAGCAGATGTTGCGACAGCTTATTTTATATATAGAATTGGAAAAAGGTTTTTAAATATAGTAACTAGTATCTTTTTAGCTACATTTTACATCTTTAATCCAGCAATTTTTATAGATTCTACATTTTGGGGACAAGTTGATTCTTTATTTACATTACTTATTGTTATTTCGATATATCTGTTATATGAAAAAAAATATGTATCTTCATCAGTGATGTTTGCATTATCTGTACTTATGAAACCACAGGGAATTATATTTATTCCAGTACTTTTCTTTGAATTAGTTAGACAAAGAAAAATTAGAAATTTTATATATGCTGCAGTTGCAGCGGTAGCAACTGTAATTGTGATTATAATTCCTTTTTCAGTAAACGAACAAAGTCCAACTTGGATTTTTAATCTCTATTTAAAGACAATATCAGAATATCCATATGCTTCTGTAAATGCGTTCAATTTTTTTGGTTTAGTAGGGGCAAATTATAAAAATGATAATACTACATTTTTTATATTTAGCTATCATACAATTGGAATTATGTTTATAATTCTAACAACTTTAATTGGCTGGATTATATATATAAAAGGGAATGATAGAAAGTATATTTCAGCAATATCCTTACTTCAAATTGCAGGAGTATTTACGTTTTCGGTTGGAATGCACGAAAGATACTTATTTCCAGCGGTAGCATTATCAATTTTAGCATTTATATATTCAAAAGACAGGAGATTTTTTATAATGGCTATTGGGTTTAGTATTACTAGCTATATCAACATCTCCACGGTTTTCTTCAAAACAAATACATCAATTTTCGAGATTTTATTGAAAGTAACTTCATTATTTAATGTAATATTAGTTTTATATTTAGTAAAAGTTATTATAGATAACACTGTTAAAAAATTTTCTTTAAAAATCGATAATAAGGAGAGTGAATTGTTATGAACGTAAGAAAAGCTGTAATACCTGCAGCTGGCCTTGGAACTAGGTTTTTGCCAGCAACTAAAGCCCAGCCAAAAGAAATGTTACCTATAGTAGATAAACCTACTATCCAATATATAGTAGAAGAAGCAGTTGAATCTGGCATTGAGGAAATACTTATAATAACAGGGAGAAATAAACGGGCTATAGAAGATCATTTTGATAAATCTGTAGAGCTTGAAGATGAGCTTGAGAATAGTAAAAAAGACGAGTTGCTTAAGATGGTACAAAGTATATCTAATATGGTAGATATTTACTATACACGTCAAAAAGAACCCAAAGGACTTGGAGATGCAATAAGTCATGCTAAAAATTTTGTTGGAAATGAACCTTTTGCAGTAATGCTTGGTGATGATATAGTTGATAATGAAGTTCCATGCTTAAAACAATTGATAAATTGCTACGATAAATATAAGACTTCAGTATTAGGCGTTCAAGAAATCTCTGAATGTAATATACCGAAATATGGAATAATAAAAGGGATAGAGATTGATGAAGGACTTTATAAGGTTAGTGATATGGTAGAAAAGCCTAAAATTGAAGAGGCACCATCTAACATAGCTATTTTAGGTAGATATATAATAACGCCAGATATATTTGATATACTTGAAAGTACCAAACCAGGAAAATCAGGAGAAATTCAATTGACAGATGCGTTAAAAGAATTAACAAGACAAGAAGCAGTATATGCTTATTGCTTTGAAGGAAAAAGGTATGATGTTGGTGATAAGTTAGGATACCTTCAAGCTAATATAGCATTTACTTTAAAACGCGATGATTTAAAGGATGATTTTATAACTTACTTGTCAGATTTAAGAGATAGAAGTGCTAACCTAGATTTGATTCATTAAAACGTAATACATTGTTTAGATGATGCAAACTTTATATAATTTTCCCCGTTTGTATAAAAATATTTTATAAATAAATTAATATATCAATAGTTAGGAAAAACAAATTTATAGTATGAGTATAGTTAATTAATGTTGGGTATATTAGTAACGTAAGATAAAAAGTAATCAAAGGAGGAGAAATATGAGTAGTTCAACTATGACTATTGCGACTAAAAAAAAGTTAGAACATAAGGATCAGAATGCTATAATAACGAATTCAACATCTGAAACTATTATTGTATATGGACCAAGAAGAGAAACAGATGGAGGAAACTATGATAATTCGTGGTATGTTCTCCACTCAGGAGAAACTATTCCTAGTGATTGGCAATGTGACGGAATTTTTATTCCTAAGGATAGAAAATTTATGCAAATGAGCGATGAAACTATACAAGGTCCAGTAGCTGTAAAGTTTGGAAGCTTGATGCCAGTTACAATAATACAGGATGGAGAAGTATATATAGAAAAAGGTAGTCACAATGAAGGTGTGTTCCATAAATCTGAAATAGATTGGGATGTACCAGACTTTGATGCGGAGTATTGCCAAAATATAAGCATGGCAGCATATCAAATCCAACCCAATAAGAGGTTTTAAATCTTTCTTAAAAATAAAAATCCATGGATTACTTCTTAGTAATACGTGGATTTTTTAAATAAAAAATTAGATAATATAAAATTAAAATTGAAAGTCTTGCAAATAAACAAATATTTGTGGATTATCACTATAAATATATAAGGGCAAAGGAGTGAAAAAAATGTCAAAAGCTTTATTTGTAAATATGTTAGGTCACGGACATGTTAATCCAACTATAGGAATAGTTAGGGAGCTCATAAATAGGGGAGAAGATGTTACATATATAGCAGGAGAAGAGTTTAGAGATAAAATAGAAAAAACAGGTGCTAAGTTTATTGGGCATAAAAATTTATTTGATTTATCTAGTTTAATTACCAGTAGTTTAAATTTAGAAACTAATGAAAAACTATTGAATGCCCTTAATACTTTTAAAGAAATAATCGAAGAGATCTTCAAATTAGATGAAAAATTTGATTATATTATTTACGATTCTTCGTTTGTATTAGGTGGAGAAGTGGGAAGAGTATTAAATATACCAACAATTTCTTCTAGTAGCATTTTTGCAATAAATGAAAAAATAATAAAAAGTTTGTTAGATCTACCAATCTCACAAGAATTTAAGTTAAAGATGGAAGGAGCTAAGCCAAAGATTAAAGAAATTCTAAGCAGTCATAATTATGTGGACTTTGTCAATGAATTACAAGAGAAGTATAATATAAAGTTTCCTAGCATGGTAGATAGATCTGGAAAGAAAGCAATGCTTAATATTGTATATACATCTAAGTACTTTCAACCATATAGCGAAAGTTTTGATGAAAGTTATAAATTTATTGGGTCATCAGTAATAGATAGAAAAGAAAGTATCGACTTTGATTTATCAAATGATGAGGATAAGAAGGTAATTTATATATCTCTAGGAACTATATTCAATAATTCTATTGAATTCTATGAGTGTTGCTTTAAAGCTTTTTGCAATATGAATGTAAAAGTTATTATGTCTGTAGGCAGGAAAATTGATATAAGTATGTTTAAAAATATTCCATCCAACTTTATAGTTCGTAACTATGTACCACAATTAGAAGTATTAAAATATGCAGATGTATTTATCACTCATGGTGGTATGAATAGTACAAATGAAGGCTTATACTTTAACATACCATTAATTTTAATACCTCAATCAGTTGATCAACCTTTTGTAGCTAATAGGGTGGCTGAGCTTGGCGCAGGAATTGTCATAGAAAAAAATAGAATTACGCCGGAAGCGCTAAATAAATGTGTAGCTGAGATACTATCAGATGATAATTTTAGGCTTAACAGTGAGAAGATAGGTGAATCTTTAAGGGAAGCAGGAGGATATAAAGTTGGAGTTGATGAAATAATAAAGCTAAAAGATTCTATGAAATAGTATTTAGCTATTGATAAGCCAAATTTAATTAGTTTAGATTTATTGTATATAAACATAAGGTGTTAGAATATCGCAAATTCATTTGAATTATGCGATATTTATTTTAAAAATTTATAATTTATATGGAAGAAATTCGCATTAAATGAAATATAATATTATAATTTATGATAGTATATTTATTATAATATTTCAAAAAGAAATAAAGCTATATATAATTGACTATCAGCTTTATATTAAGTAAATAGGAGATGCAATATGGAATTAAGGGATATATATAATAGTAAAGGATATAAAACTGGAGTAAGAAAAGAACGGTCCGAAAAGCTAGAAGATGGTGAATATTATTTAGCAACTGAAGTGTGGATAATTAATAGCAGCAGCAAAATATTAATTCAACAAAGATCAAGTAACAAGGATGTACTTCCTAATATGTGGGGGTTAACTACAGGATGTATGGTTAGTGGAGAGGGCACAGCGGAAGGAGCTTTGAGAGAAGTTAAGGAAGAGATAGGATTATCTATCGAAAAAGATGAGTTGAATTTTATTCGTAGAATATTTCGCGAAAATTCTATTTGGGATATATATTTTGTATATAAGGATGTTGAATTATCTAAATTAATCCTTCAAAAGGAAGAAGTTAGTAACGTGAAATTTGTATCTATTGAAGAATTTAATAATATGCTTTTATCTGGAGAACTATTTGAATATCCAGAAATTTATGATATGTTATCACTAATTAATGATAAAGTTAGTGAATATTAGATGCAGTTAGTTATATCAAAAAAGACAAGAAAATTTATAATACATATCTTAATATTTGTTTATTTTAAGATAACAGAATGGTCTGTGACATGTTTGTAACAAAAATTAGCTATAATAAAAATAATTGATATTTTTGTGGAGGGATATAATGAAGGGGAAAAGGATACTAGTTGTTGATGACGAACCATTAATAAGAAAGCTCGTAACAGATTTTCTGAAAAAACAAGGGTATGTAACAATTGAGGCTGATGATGGAAAGAAAGCTATGAATTTGTTTTCTAATGAGGAAAATATAGATTTAATAATTCTTGATGTAATGCTGCCAGAATATGATGGATTTACTGTATGCAGAGAGATAAGAAAGAAATCTAAAGTTCCGATTATTATGCTAACTGCAAGAGGAGAGGAATTTGATGAAGTTTTTGGATTAGATATTGGAGCTGATGAGTATATATCAAAACCTTTTAGTCCTAATATACTAATAGCGAGAGTTAATGCTGTTCTGAGAAGGGCAAATTCAGAAGATAAAGGTAAAGAACTCAAAGATTTTAATGGATTGACAATAGACCATAGTGCCCATCAAGTAGTTATAGATGGAGAAGTTGTTGATTTAAGTCCTAAGGAATATGAACTATTGATTTATCTTTCTGAAAATTATGGAAAAGCATTAAGTAGAGAGCAAATATTAGATAAGGTATGGGGATATGATTATTATGGAGACTTAAGGACAGTGGATACACATATAAATAGATTAAGAATAAAGTTAGATAGAAAAAGTGATTATATACAAACAGTACGCGGTTACGGTTATAGGTTTGAGGAATAGGTATGAATAAGTCATTAAGATCAAAACTTTTTTTATCGATAACTTTATTGTTAGTTTTTTTTATCTCTGCTTTATGGATATTAAATAACTTATATCTTCAGCAATACTACATTAAGAATAAAGAAAATATGCTTGAAAATAATGCAAAGCATTTAGTTGATATGTATACTGGAGATCCAAATGATATTCAGGATGAACTTGATAGAACCGCTAATATAGTAGGTGGCAGCATAGATATTAGAGATAAAGATGGTAAGCTAATATATAAATCTTCAAGACGGCTGCCAAATGAAAAAAATATAGTTGATAACATGGGAAATAAATTTAGACCTAATGTGGAGCCACCACCAGATTCTGATGTTCAAAACGATAAGATTAACAATACATATAGTGAGGGAAAGTATACATTTGAAAATAGAAGGGATGTTCAACTTAAAATAGACTTTCTAACGCTTGTAACCAAAATAAGTAATGGTGACATCCTTGCTATAAGAGTTCCATTAGTCTCAATAAGTGAAAGTGTTGATATTGCAAATAGATTTATATTAATTATTGGAGGAGTAATTATACTTTTAGGGAGCTTATGGGCATTTTGGTTTTCAAAAAGATTTACAAAACCAATACTAGAATTAAATAGCATAGCGCAGAATATGGCTAAATTCGATTTTGGGAAAAAATGTAGTATGAATGGAAAAGATGAAATTGGCCAACTTGGACAAAGCGTTAATTATTTATCTGGAGAGCTAAGCCGGGCAATTACGGAATTGAATATAAAAAATAAGAGATTAGAAGAAGATATAGAGAAGGAAAGAAAAATAGATGAAATGAGAAAAGAATTTATATCAAGTGTTTCTCATGAGTTAAGAACTCCGCTATCAGTAATACAAGGCTATGCAGAAGGTCTTGTTAGCAATGTTACAGAAAGTGATGAAGATAGGAAGTTTTACTGTGATGTTATTATGAATGAAACTGATAAAATGAACAAATTAGTAAGAGATTTATTAAACTTATCACAAATTGAATCTGGTTATTTTCATATAGAAAAAACAGAATTTAATTTAGTATCATTAATAGAATATGTACTTAATAGATATAAATCAACTTTCGAAGAAAAAAGTATAGAAATCAAATTTGAACCCGGAGAAAGCGTGATTGTATACGGAGATATGACGCGTATAGAGCAAATACTTACAAACTACATTAATAATGCAATTAATCATGTAGACAATAATAAGATCATTAGGATAACTAAGATTAATGTCAAAGATAAAATAAGAATAAATGTATTTAATACAGGAAAGCATATACCAGATGAATATTTGGATAAGATATGGAGTAGCTTTTATAAAGTAGATAAAGCTAGGACAAGAGCTTATGGAGGATATGGATTGGGCTTATCTATAGTAAAGGCAATAGCAGATCTTCATCGTAATGCTTATGGAGTGGAAAACACTGAAGGTGGAGTTAACTTTTGGTTTGAAATTGATAAGATAGATTTAAGTTTAGCAGCAAATTAAAAATAAAAAGGGAGTTGTCGATATATCAGATTAAAATCTGTTAGCGGCAGCTCCCTAATTTATATATAAGTTTTCAATAAGATAATTTATTCATTATAAAATTATTTAGTTTATATAGCCTGATAGATTAAGATAGGTTTCGATGAACTAAATTTTCTAGAAAATACATATTATAAATTATTTTTAATTTTTATTTTGTTCGAAATACCAATGCTTGTACCAGTTAAAACACCACATAACATGGAGTAAACAATTGTAGGAATTTCAATCACATAAATACCAATAGCGGCAATAAATAATAAAGAAATCATTAAAAAGAATATACAAAAAAATTGCTTCCATTTTTGCTGAACTTTAATTTTTGAATTTATTATATCTGTAAATTTGTACTTTTCATCGAATTTTAAATACATAGCCTGACTCAGTGTTAATAAGAATACCATGGGCAATAATTTATAAAGTAAATCTATCATATTATTTTACCATCCTCCACGAAAATAATTTAGTTATTTAGGTATTTAAAGTCTAACAATAGATATTTTTATACCTAATTATAATATGGGTGAAATAAATAGACAAATAGTGCTTTATTACATTAGAGTAATTATATTCTTTTATACGTGCATTCTACTAGAAAATAGTTATTATCATTAATATTTAGTTATACGCTTAGAGACAATAAGAATAAAGAAATAGGTAAAAATTTAGCTTAAATGTTTACAAGATAAGGAAAAATGTTTTAGAAAAACAAATTTAATGAATCAAAAGTTATGATATAATTATTGTAAAATTATTACAATAATTATATCATGCAAAACTAAAGGACAACTTAATTTCTATAAATTATTTAAGATTAAGAAGTGTTTGGTTCCATACTCTTAGATTATTGGAATGATTTAAAATATGCATAGCTAAAAGGAAAACAATAATGAATAAAAGGAGGAATACAATGGGGAAGGTGTTGGGAAATAGATATAATAATAAATTAACAAGATTTATTCCATGTTGCATTGCAATAACAGTAGTATTTTTTACAAATTTTATAGAGGCTAAAGCTACAATAGGAAATAGTATCTATGAAGTGAGTTCAAATAACATTAATATGATTAGGGAACAACATAAATTTATCATTGATGCGCCTATAAAATTTTATAATGACATAAAAAGATTAGAGCAGGTGATAGACTTCAAATTTAAAGTTCCGGATTTTTTTCCAGAAGGGTATAAAGTGCAAGAACTTCAATTAAAAAAAGTTTCTGATAAAGATAATGTTTTAGAAATAGTTTATGGAAATAAAGATGGAATATGTTCATTACAAATATCTGAGCAAGACCCTTCAGAATCACTAAAAGCGATAGAAAATGGGAAATCTAAGGCATTAGAAAATTCTCAGGTGGAAATATCCAAGCAACCAATGAAGATAGGCGATATAAATGGATTAAGTGTTATTTTAACAACTACATTTCCAGCAAAAAAAGCTATAGAAGACCAATTTAGCGAAATAAAAGCTGTTAGTAATTATTTTTCATGGAAAGATGATGGATTATGGTATAGCATAGAATATAAATCGGAGTCTAAAAGCGAAAAGAGTAGCAATAACTTATTAGAACTTTCAAGTGATGATATAAAAAATATAGTGAAATCGTTAAAATATCCTGAGGACACAAAAGATTCAAATTATTGCATAAAGAATCTTAATGATGGAAATATAGAAATGAACATTTATGATAGAGAAGATATAGAAGAAGCAAAAAATGCTCTCGGATTTGATCCTAAATTTCCAATTAGAATTAGTAATGATATAAGTATAACTAACTCCACTGCTAGACTAGTTGGAGATTTGAATAATAACAAAGAAAAAACATGCTATGAAATAAATAATCTTTATTCAAACAAAAATGGTTCGATAACATTTAGTCAGTCTGTGAATTCATCAGTTTATGATGAAATAATGAGAAATAAGTATATTAAAATTAATGAAGAAAGAAACGTAGAGAAGAAAGTTGAAGAATTAAGAATTGAAAATAATAAAGTATTTAAACGTTCACAAGAAGGCATCGTGCCTCAGGTTAATTATGTCTGGAAAGAAAATAACATATATTATAGTGTGATATTTTTTGTAAATATTGAAAATTGTGATGGAATTGTTAAAGAATTTATGAATTCAAAGCCACTAGAATAGAGTTATTTAAATAGAATATTGATAAATATATTATGTTAAGAAGACTTTTATAAAAATAGTAGGGAATATAACAGACAGACCCTACTATTTTTTTATTCACAGATTAATTAGCGTCAATTATAGAGGGAGTACCCCAAATTTCATTTATAAAGTTAGTGCTAATTTTAAAGTAGATTGTAGGATATTCTCCATAGTATATATAACCATTCCTTAATATCGTAAAAGGAATATTTTTACTACCATCTTTTAAATCCAAAAATATCTTTTTACATTTATCATTATTTTTATAATCATCTAAAGAATTCTCTATATTTTCTGGTAGATATGGAGTTGAATTGTCTAGTTCTCGAACAAAAGAATTAAGAAAACTAGGATCACTAGCTGTATAAAAGTTCTCTTTTTCACTCTTCGAATTACTAAATGTTTGAATTTGAACTCTGGCATTTACGATATTTCCCGGGAGATTAAGTTTTCCGAAAAAGTCATTGCCAGTAGTTATTGTAATTCCATTAAGGCACTCATAAATTTCGGGGGAATTTGTCCCATCACTTAAAGTTACATTAGTCATTATTCTAAAATCCTCATCATATCCGTTTACAGCATATACATCAGTAGTGCCTATATTAGAAATGATATTTTTAGAATAGGTATTCATAGGATCAATCTCATTTAATGCACCTATTGTAGTACCGATTTTTCTTCCTAAAATATTTTTTGAGCTTTTTGAATCTATCGATATAGGGGCTTTGAGATATACATTTCCATTGTAAATAATTAACGGAACCATTTTTGTGGATTTGGTTTTTTCTTGAATATTTGGTGTTTGGAATTTTGGAATGTATACTGCATTCGAACTAAAACTTCTCAAGGTTGAATTAAGGGACAAAGCCCCGTTCTTGTTAGAATTATCATTAGTAGTGGTCGAAGTTGTTGCATGTTGTGATGAATTTATATCGTTTGAAGGTGTTAAATTATTGTCATCAGAATTTTGTGAAACTGATGCTATATTTTTATTAGTGTTAGTATTTCCTGAAGGTGTCTCTTTAGAATATTTAACTTTATTATTACTACTATTATTATTATTATTATTATTATTATTATTATTATTGTTATACTTATTGTTAGTACTTGGCGAATTATCATGAGAATTTGAACTATTTTTTATACCAGCAGAGTTTTCAGCTTTTACATTTGATTTACTATTATCAATAGCATGGTTATCATTTTTGTTAGAAACAGGAGAAGAAATTGAATTATCATTAGTGAATTTATCTACTTCATCTTTTGAGACATACGTCGTATTTCCTGCATCTATATTTTCTGGTTTATATGTATTGTTTATAATTAGCTTAAAACTAGCAGTGCCTAAAAATATTAATAATACAGCAGCAACTTTTAATCCAAATGGATAATAATTTACAGTTGTTTTTTTCCCTAATTGTGAAGTATTATTTAGCAATTCCATTTTTAGCTTGTCTTTAAATTCTTCACTTGCTTTTATTTTGGAAAAAGAGCTCTTAATTTTATTCATATTCAAAATCCTCCTTTAGTATAGATTTTAGCAATTTTCGTCCTCTGCTAAGTTGTGAACCTACAGTAGATTCCTTTATGTTTAAAATATTAGAAATTTCAGAAATACTATAATTCTCATAATAATATAAAAAAACGATACTTCTATATTTTACTGGCAGGCTAAGTACTGCTTGGATTACATCAGTATCCTCCTGAGTTGTATCAACAAAATCATCTTCTAATGATGTAGTATTTTTAAAATAAGAAGACTTTAATTTATCTTTACTTAAGTTTATAGCAACTCTAATTAACCAGGATTTCTCATGTGTTCCGTTCTTAAAATCGGGTCGTTTTTCAAGTAGTTTTATAAAAACCTCTTGGGTTATGTCTTCGGCATCACTTAAATTTTTCATATATGAATACGAAATTCGAATCAGCATATCGGAATACGTTTCTATTAAGTAATGAATGTAACCTTTGTTATTGTCCAACTCATCCATTTGATTTTTACCCCCTCCAATACTTAATACGATTTATAACAACAAAATTTTGCAAACGACAATAATTTTCTTAGTTTATGATGAATTTCAATCTATTAGAATAAGTATATAAGAGTAATAATTGTATATAGAATACTTTAAAAGATATTAATAATTTAATCAATCAAAATTCGAAAAATAATATTTTCATATATGTCTGTCATTAAACTAAATAACATATAATATAAAAGCACTTTTTCTGAAATATAGTCTAGCAACTGATAGGGAGAAATCAATGTAAAAGAAAACTATCAGTTTTTAGTAATAGAAATAAAAAAGCTGTGCAAACTTATATATGAATAATATAGTAAGGGAGATAGATACATGAACAAAGTATTATATATTAAAGCAAATGCAAAACCAGAAGGAAAATCAAGAACTTTTAAAATTTCGGATGTATTTATAGATGAATATAAACAAAATAATCCTGATGATGAAATTATTACATTAGATTTGTATAAAGAAGATATAGATTTCTTAAGAAGTAAGGATTTAGATACAGTATTTGGACCTAAAAATGAGGAAAGTAAAAATCATCCAACACTTAAGTATGCATATCAATTTGCAGAAGCTGATAAATATGTGATAGCAGCACCAATGTGGAATTTAAGCATTCCGGCGATATTAAAGGCATATGTTGATTATATAAGTGTAGTAGGAATTGCGTTTAAATACACACAAGAAGGAGCTGTAGGACTTTTAGAAAATAAAAAGGCTGTATATATTGCGGCAAGAGGTGGCTCATATGCTGAAACACCATATGAGCTTGATGGTATCTATTTAAGAAGTATACTAGGCTTTTTTGGAATAAAAGACATTACAACTATTTCAGCTGAGAAATTAGATGTACAAGGAGAAAATGTTGATAAAATACTAGAAGAAGCTATAGATAAAGCAAAGGAAACTGCCAAGAATTTCTAAATTTAATAATATTATTTATTAATCATTATTAGCTATTAAATTAACTAGTTAATAATGATTAATTTTATTTATCCGGTTATTTTTATATGTAAATGTTAGAAAATTTTCATAAATTATAAACAAATCTTTTTATGTAGTAATCATGAATTTTAATGCATTTTCTATATTGTAAAATAATTTGGTAACTATTAAACTAAATTATATATGTTACAATAATAAATCTATATTTAAAGATCTAATAAGCTGCAAATTATTCTATTAAGATTAAATGCAGAGAGAAATATGTTATACGACGGAGGAATTTTACATGAACGATAAAAGCATAGAAATTATGAAAAAAATAATTGAGGAAAAGAAGCAAAAAAATAATAACAGTAAAAATAATCAAAGGGCAAAAAAAGTTATAGGAAAACATTCTAAAGGTGTAAAAGTGGGTAACGGTGGAGGTTTATTTGATAAGTAATAAGGCCATAAAATAATAAATTCATTACGAATAAAACTTTCAAAAGTAACTTGAACAGCACAAAGTAAGTATTTAATACTAAATTTATATTAACTAGAAGAAGTATATTATAAATGAAAGGCGGAGAAACTTAATGATGATAATAATTTCCCCAGCTAAAACTTTAGATTTTTCTAAGTTTAATGAGACATTACCAATGACTAAGCCATATTTCTTAAATGAGGCTAGAGAATTAGTTGAGGAGTTGAAAAAATATGATAATTTCTCTTTGGAAAAGCTTATGAAAATAAGTCCTAAGCTAGCTAAATTAAATACCCAAAGATTTCAAAATTGGTCAGAGTCTTTAGAATCTGCGAGACAGTGTCTAGTTGCATTTAAAGGTGAGGTTTTTAAGGGAATTGATGTAGGGAGTTATACGATGGAAGATTATTTTTATGCCAATGATAATCTAAGAATCTTATCAGGACTTTATGGAGTTTTAAAGCCTTTTGATGGAATAAATCTTTATAGGTTAGAAATGGCAACAAGGCTAGGTATTGGTGGGTTTAAAAATTTATATGATTATTGGGGGAATAAATTAATAGATAATATTATGAAAGATATAGAAAGACGTGAAAATAAGGCCATTGTTAATTTAGCTTCTTATGAATATTTTAAAGCAATAGAAGATATTAAAACAATAGGAGACATAAGGGTTATAACACCAATATTTAAGGAATATAGAGATGGAGAATATAAAATAATAACTATAATGGCGAAAAGAGCAAGAGGGCTGATGACCTCTTTTATTATAAGAAATAAGATAGAAGATTTAGAAGAATTAAAAGAATTCAATCACGATGGTTATGAATTTAATGAAGAGTTATCTAATGAAGCAGACTTGGTATTTACTAGAGATATACATAATAGGAACTAGATAATTTTGGATTTACTTGCTTTTAGACAAGCTAATTTAATGTATTTTACATAAAGGAGGTGAAATTAGATGATTGATATACTTTTATTAGGTTGCGGAGGTGGAATGCCTATGCCCAATAGATTTCTATCAGCTACACTAATAAATTATAGAGGAAGGAAAATTCTGGTTGACTGTGGTGAAGGAACTCAAGTATCAATGAGAATATCGAATACAGGATTTAAGTCTATAGACATTATTTGCATTACTCATATCCACGGCGATCATATTGTAGGACTTCCAGGACTTCTTGGAACTATAGGAAATAGTGGAAGAACTGAACCCATAACGATTATAGGACCAGAAGGAATAAGAGAAACAGTAGAAAAATTAAGAGTAATAGCAAATTGGTTGCCTTATGAAATTAATATAATAGAAAATCCTAAAGATACCTTTAAATTATTTGATGGTAATATAAATTTAGATGTAGATATATCAGTTCTAGAGTTAGATCATTCTTCACCATGTATAGGTTATTGTTTTTATTTTAAACGGCAGCCAAAATTTGATGTAGAGAAAGCTGAAAAAAATAAAGTTCCTAAAATTCTGTGGAATAGGTTGCAAAGAAATGAAGAAAATATTGTGCTAGATGGTGCTTTATATACTAATGATATGGTAACGGGAGAAGAGAGGAAAGGAATAAAAGTCAGTATAATTACAGATACAAGACCAATTAAAAATATAATAGAATTTATTAATGATAGTGATTATTTCATTTGTGAGGGTACTTATGGAGAGGATAAAGATTTACCTAAAGCTATTAAAAATAAACATATGACTTTTAGAGAAGCAGCTGATTTAGCACTAAAAGGCAATGTTAAAAAACTTTTATTAACTCATTTTGGAACGGCCATGAACGAGCCGGAAGAATACTTAAATAATGCAAATGAAGTTTTCGATAAAACTATAATTGGCTTTGATAGGTATAAAACAACTTTAAATTTTAATGAAGATTAATCCAGGAGAAACATAAAACCGATTATGAATATTAGTTTTATGTTTTTTTACTTTTAGTATTTGAGTACATTAATCTAAATGTGTATATGGTTTTTAAGTTATACTTGATAGTAAGAAGATTAACATGAATTTGAGTTAGTTGTGAATTTGAAAAATGAAATTATATAATTTTTACATATATAAATAGCCAATGTAATAAAAAAAGAGTATAATATGGTAGAAATTATATAATAATTGGAGACGAAAGAAAAAGGAGAAATCAAGAAATGTTTTTAAAAAAAATATGTTATGTTTTTTATATGCTGTGGGTAAGGATAAAAGGAGTTAAGCATACATTTATTTTGAGAACTCAGGGTGATGAATCTGCTGAGGAGTATGTAAGAAAAACTGCATATCTTTGGAGTAAATTCACTTTAAAAATAATAGGAATAGAATTAGATGTGACGGGTACGGAAAACATACCTGAAGAGCAATGCGTGTTTGTAGGTAATCATTCAAGTATATTAGATATAATAATATTGCTTTATACTGTGAATAAGAAGATGGGATTTATTGCTAAAAGGGAATTGCTAAAAACTCCAATACTAGGTTACTGGTTGAAAAAGAGCAAATGTGTACCTTTAGACAGAAGTAATACAAGAGCTGCCATTGCATCAATAAATGAAGCAATTGAAAATATTAAGAATGGAAGTTCAATGGTTATATTTCCAGAGGGAACTAGAAATAAAGAAGGAAAAGTAGGGCAATTCAAAAAAGGAAGTTTGAAATTAGCAACTAAATCTCAAGCTATGATAGTGCCAGTAAGTATAGATAGGGCTTCTAGAGCATTTGAAGATACTAGGAAATTTAAACCTACAAAAATAAAAGTGGTATTTGGGAAAACTATTGATACTAAAAATTTATCTAAAGAAGAAGAATATAATTTAGCAGAGAATATAAGAAATACAATTATAGATAACTTAAAATAAAGAATAGTTAATAATTTTTAGAACTAAATTATTTGTATTAATACTAATGCACAATTTTCAGTAAATAATTTTACGGGAAGAAGAAATTTATTTTATATAATAATTATTATTGTAATTATAGATAAAATTTAAATTATGTTTTTTCTTTGAGATTACTTAGTTGAATATTGTGCATTTGTTTTATATTACTTCCAAATAATTTATGTGATATACTCTAAGTAAATACTAGTAGAAGATTAAGGTAAATAATTATTTTATAAATAAACTATAAGGATGATTTGATGAAAAAGACAATAGGGATTTTAGCACATGTTGATGCAGGGAAGACTACATTTTCAGAACAAGTACTTTATCATACTAAAAGTATAACAAATAGAGGACGAGTAGATCATAAAGACTCATTTTTAGATAGTCATAATATAGAAAAAGAAAGAGGAATAACTGTATTTTCTGATCAAGGGACTTTTGAACTGAATGGTTCTACGTATTACTTAATTGACACTCCAGGACATATTGATTTTAGCACAGAGATGGAAAGGTCTATAGAAATTATGGATTATGCGATAATCATTATAAGCGGAGTTGAAGGAGTACAGGGTCATACAAAGACAGTGTGGAATTTATTAAGAAAATATAAGATTCCGACTATATTTTTCATTAATAAATTAGACAGAACTGGAGCAGATAAAGATAGAGTTATAAGAGAAATAAAAAGAGATTTATCGAGTGATGCGTGTTATATAGATAATAATTTTATTTATGACAGCAAAAAAGAAATAGATGATATAAACAAATTTGATGAGTTCAATTTAAATGAGTATTTAATAGAATTTATAAGTGAGCATAATGATGGACTTTTAGAAAAATATATTGAAGGAAACTATGATTATGATCTTTGGATAAAAACGTTTATATCACTCATAAAAGAAAACAAAGTATTTCCATGTTTTGGGGGATCTGCACTTCAAGATGATGGAATAATAGAATTTCTAAATATTATTGATAAATTAACATATACAGAGTATAAAAGTAATGAAAAATTTTCTGGGCGTGTATATAAAATTCGTCATGATGAAAATGGAAATCGTGTAACTTTTATTAAAGCTTTAAAAGGAAAGTTAAAGGTTAGAGAGGAAGTAAGCTATGGTGGTCAATTCGTAAAAGAATTAGATCATGTACAAAATAATTCTAACGAAATTACTGAAAAAATAAGCAGTATAAGAATATATAATGGGAAAAAATTTAAAGCAGTAGATGTTGTAGAAGCTGGAGATTTATTTGCTGTGACAGGTATTTCAAAGGCAGTAGCAGGAGATGGTATTGGGGATCTAAAAGAAAAAACACAATACGAAATGACTCCAACCTTAATGTCTAAAGTGATTTTTGATAAAAATTGCAATGCTCGTGAAGTTTTAAGGTATTTCAAGGTGCTAGAATCAGAAGACCCATCACTAAATGTTACATGGAATGAAATTTTTCAAGAAATCGATGTACATGTAATGGGGAAAATTCAGCTAGAGGTATTGAAGGAGTTAGTTAAAGAAAGGTTTAGTTTAATAGTTGATTTCGGTAAGTGTCAAATTATTTATAAGGAGACTATAGCAGAAGCATCTATAGGTCGTGGACACTTTGAACCATTAAGACACTACGCAGAAGTGCATCTTAAACTTGAACCATTGCCAAGGAATAGTGGAATTGTTTTTGAAAATAAATGTCATGACGATGATTTGACTCAAGGAAATCAGAATTTAATTAGAACGCATATTTTTGAGAGAGAGCATCATGGTATATTAACAGGATCGTCTATAACAGATATAAAGTTAACACTATTAACTGGAAGAGCACATAATAAGCATACTTGTGGGGGAGATTTTAGGGAGGCAACATTTAGGGCATTAAGGCAAGGATTAGAGAAAGCTTATAATATACTATTGGAACCATATTATAAATTTGTAATAGAAGCCTCTAATGAACATGTTGGAAGAATTTTAGCAGATATTCAAAAACTAAGTGGAACTTTTGAACCTATAGAAATGCTAGAAAATAAAGTGATAATAAATGGGAGGGGACCAGTATCAACATTTATGGATTACAGTATGGAAGTTATAGCTTTTACAAGAGGGAAAGGCAGCATAAACTTAATATATGATGGATATGATTTATGCCATAATAGTGAAGAAGTAATAGAAACTAAAGCATACAATAAAAACGCTGATATTGAATATACGTCAACATCAGTATTTTGTTCGCATGGTCAAGGCTATTTGGTCACATGGGATAGAGCTGATGAGGAAATGCATATTGAATTTGATGCATAAATAAGTTACTATAGTAAATTTGCATTTAGGTAATTACTCATTTTAATAATTATAATGCAAATTTAATAATTTGGAGATAAAATGAAATATAAATTGGAGTTTGAAAAGAAGATTATAGAATTTGAGTTAATTCGGAGGAAAAGAAAAACTATATGTATTAAAATTGAAGAAAGTGGAAAAGTTGTTGTTAGTGCTCCTTTAAAAACTAGCAAAGATTATATTATGTTAGTTGTGAGAAAAAGGTCAGATTGGATTTTTGAAAAGCAGAAAGAAATGATTCAAAGAAATTCAAAAAAGACTAAGAGAGATTTTACACCAGAAAGCACATTTATATATTTAGGAAAAGAGTATTCTTTTAAATTAATTTTTGATGAAAAAATAAAGAACATATCTATTCAACTTAGTGGAAATTTTAATAATGTATATAGAAATGGTGAAGAGCTATTAGGAGATATAGATATCAGTAATGAGGAGAAATGTTTTATAATACACACAAATACAATGGAAATAGAAAAATTAAGGGCAGCATTTGAAAAGTGGTATAGAAAAGAAACTTTGGAGATTGTTACACAAAGAATAGGTTATTATTCAAAGAATTTTAGAGACAAGGTTACAGGTATAAGAGTTAAGGAACAAAAAAGAAGATGGGCAAGCTGCACATGGAAAAATGTTATTCTATTTAATTGGAGATGTAGTATGGCAAGACCTGATGTTTTGGATTATATTGTTGTACACGAAATGTGCCATATGGACCACAGGAATCATTCAAAGGATTTCTGGAATAGAGTTCATGAAATAATGCCGGATTATAAAGAAAAACATGAATGGCTTAAATTAAATGGATTAAATATGTATTTATAGGATAAACACTGTAAAATATAATATGTGGATTTTGAGGTAACACTTTGTTTTTGTATGTTACCTCTTTTTATAATTACATATTTGTAGATTAGCCTATATAATATTTTCATCTAATTCTGTAAGTTCTTGTGTAGATGCATCTATATGCAAATTGTACGCTAAACCTAAGACAACTAAAAGTCCCCCGATGATTTTGGCTAATGGAATAGTATTTTGTATCACACAATCCAAAATGATTCCAGTAAAAAGTTGTCCAATAAATATTAATAAAGTGGCATAAAATGAGGTCATCTTTGGCGTTATAACACTAGATAAGATGACAACAATTACTCCTAATAGACCACCTAAATAAGCATAAAGTGGAAGAGTGCGAAATTGTTCAAGTAAAAATTTATCTTTTATAATAATAAATAATAATATTGATGCAACTAAACCAGTAATATAATTAAAAAAGCTTGATTGTACTAACCCTACCTTCTCAGAAAGTCTAGTATTTAGAATTCTTGAAATTACTACAATAGCGCCAGCTGCTATCGAAATTAAAACAAAAAACATAGTAATAATTGCTCCTTTCTTTTAAAAAAATGACATGATAAAGATTCCAGCTGTTATAACTAAGAGGCCTATAAATTTTTTCTTATTAAAATTAGACTTTGGCACATCTAAGAATCCATAGTGATCAAAAGCTAATGAAGTTAATAGTTGGCCTAGAAGTCCTAATGCAACAGGAAGAGAAACTCCAAGAGCTGCATAGCTTAAGTTATTAAACATAACGGTGAAAACACTAATAGCCCCAGCAATATAAAGATATAATGGTAAATTATTCTTAAAAGTAATTTTAATCTTTTTAAAGATAACTATTCCTATAACAATTATTAATCCTACAAAGTGAATTACAATTAAAGAAGAATAGTTGCCAAGTCCGTCAGATAATTTAGCGTTGAAAGCAATCATAATAGTTATAAGTACGCCTATTAGTAATGATAAAATATTATACATAAGTGCTATCTCCTTAAATAAATTTATTATTTTGTTTATAAATAGTTTTAAGAGTTATTTTGATAGGAAAGTTGCTCTTTATATTGTAAATTACTATAATGAGATTTATATAGGACAAATGTCATGTTTAAAATTAATTTTTTTATTCAATATTTATTAGGAGTTGACTTCATTGATAAAGATAGAAGATAATATTAGGATTTCAGAATATATAAATAAAAATAAATTAGAAAACCTATTTTCAGAAGATATGGGAAGATATATGGAACTATATATGTTTAATAAAAATGAATATATCTGTAGGGAAGAAGAGATTTTAGAAAATATGTATTTTTTAGTTGAGGGAAAAGCTAAAGTATCTAAGCATCTAGAAAATGGTAAATCATTATTAATATCATTTTATAGTCCGATTACAATAATTGGAGATGCTGAATTTGTGAGAAATAATCCAACAGATTGCAGTGTTCAAGCAATTAAGGACACTTACTGTATAGGAATTAGATTTGATATTGTAAGAAAAATTCTAATAAATGATTGTAAGTTTTTGGTGAATTTATGTAGCTATTTGAGTGAGAAATTAACAAATAGCAGTACTAATACTTCAATAAACTTATTATATCCACTTGAGAATAGGCTTGCTAGTTATATAATAGCATTCTCTGAAATTGAAAATTCAAATACTAGAAAAATTATATTTAGAGAAAATTATATTGAAATAGCAGAATTGCTAGGAACAAGTTATAGGCATTTAAGTAGAACATTGAATAAGCTTTGCTTAGAAGGGATTTTGAAAAGAAATAATAAGGAATATTTTATTCAGGATTATGATAAATTATTGTATTTAGCAGGAGATTTATATAAATAACAGATTGTTGTATTTACTTATTTTTAGGATCCACCAGATATATAATTAGCATAGATTGATGCAAAGGCTTATTTAGATAAATATGAATTGAATTATATATTTAAGAATGGTATTAAAAAATGTCCTCTACTAAGTTTAAAATTATTTTTAGTAGAGGACTTTTATTCATACAAAATTTTGATTTAGTATTTTCAAAACTGCTAGTGGTCTGAATTTTATATTTCTACATTTCGTCTTCTTATTTTAAATCCAATTGCGCCCTCAATTTCGTTGACGTCTTTTATGTTCTTTGGATCTATAAACATGCATGTATAGCCGCTTTCGCCAGCTCTTCCAGTTCTACCAATACGATGTATATAACTTTCCACGCTTTCAGGAATATCGTAATTATAAATATGTGTTATTCCATTTATATCTAGTCCTCTTGCGGCAACATCGGTAGCAATTAAGTATTGAATTTCTGCATTTCTAAAAGATTTCATTATTCTCTCTCTTTTATTTTGAGGGATGTCACTATGTAATTTTTCGCAATTATATTTACGAGTATGCAAGACTGCTTCAAGTTCATCAACTCTTCTTTTTGTTCTACAAAATATAATAGCCATAAATGGATTATCTTCATCTAGAACTTTGCATAAAGCATCTCGTTTTTTTCTATCAGTAGTTTCAACAATATCTTGTTCTATAGCATCTAGAGATATATCATCTTGTTTTATGAATACCTCAATAGGATCTTTCATATATCTATAAGCTAGTTTTTTTACAGAAGAGTCAATTGTAGCTGAAAAGCAAAGAAGTTGTTTTTTTCTAGGCATCTTACTTATAATCGATTCAACTTCGTTTTTAAATCCCATTAGTAACATTTGATCTGCTTCATCTAAGATAAAAGTTTTTAACTTACTTAAGTCGATAGTTTTTCTTTCTAGATGATCTAATAGTCTGCCTGGAGTTGCAATAATTAAGTGAATATTATTATTTAGTTTTTTTAACTGCGAAGCAATATCTTTACCTCCGTAAACAGGTAATATATTGATATCATTAAATTCTTTGAGTTTGTTAGCTTCATTAGTTATTTGTATTGCAAGCTCTCGAGTTGGAGTCAATATGAGAGCCTGAATTTCATTAGATTTTGAATTTATATTTTCTAAAAGAGGAAGTAAAAATGCAAGGGTTTTCCCAGTTCCTGTAGCTGCTTCTGCAATGACGTCTTTACCATCTCTTATTTTGGGGATACTTTGCTTCTGTATTGGTGTGGGATCAGCAATCCCTGATTTATTTAGTATTTTGATTAAATCGTCACTAAGACCTAATTGTTTAAAATTCATTATTTTCATACCTTTCATAATTTACAAATAAAGTATCAATTTAAGTATTTCTTTTTATGTTAGACACTATTCTTTATAATATAATTATCTAGCATTAAAAGTCAATCTACTATATAAAAGAGTTTTACAAAATAATAAAATGTGTTAAATTATAATAGGAAGAATAAAATGTATTTACAATTATGGGAAAAAGATAGTATTTTATATATTTATAAAGAAAGATTTGAAGAAAATCGTATGTAAAACAAAACTTTTAATAGTTGATTTTCTAAATGTGTCTTAATATAATTAAATATAGAAGAAAGGCAAGATACGGTGATTTTATGAAGATTTCAACAAAAGGTAGATATGGATTAAGAGCATTAATTGATATTTGTATATTCTCGGTTTCAGAGATGGTTACTGTAAAAAGTATTTCTGAAAGACAAGGAATATCTGAGAGATATTTGGAACAAATATTTTCTTCTTTAAGAAAAGGAGGCATTATAAATGCTAAGAAAGGAGCTCAAGGAGGCTACTTTTTGGCTAAAAGTTCTAGAGAATTTACAATTGGAGATATATTAAATGTTCTAGAAGGTGATTTACTTCTAATTGATATAGAGAATGATGAAAATGAAATAGAAAATTTTATGAGCGAAAATTTGTGGAATGTTATAAATAATAAAATAATTAATTTTTTCAATTCTATAACTTTAGAGGATTTGGTTAATGATTATAAAAAATACAATAAAGAAGATATGTATTATATTTAATCATGATTTAGTAGCAGTAGATATATATTTACTGCTACTAAATATGTACTGCCTACCATTACTGTAGGCTTATTTTATTTTAGCTTAATGCTTTTTAATTTGTTTTTTAATTCAAACATTTCTAATTCCAAGGAATCTATTTTTTTATCTAAGATTTCTATACGTTTAGAGTCAATTATCTTAGATTTTTCATCTAAAATTCTATCTATATCGGCCATAACTACAAGTAATTTTTTAAATAAATCATATGCTGTTTCCATATGAAAACTCCTTTCATTGAAATATAAATAATTTAGAAAGAGTAATGGATAATTAATTACTAAGGTAGTATATTCAATTTAAATATTTATTGTGAATTATATATTTCTATAATGTTTTTAGTTAATATTATAGATAAATTATCTATGTTAAAAGGGCTTGTATTATTCTTAAGACTATGTTATTATAATTTCAATAAATTAAAACCTTTGATAAGAATAGTAGATAATAAAACTTAGTGTAAAGAGAGTTCGATGTTTGGTGAGAGTCGAGTACTGAAGATATTATTGAATGGGTCTTTGAGGTGACATTTTGAAATATTAAGAGTAGGAATGTACGGGAAGTCAGCCGTTAAAATGACAGGATATAATTATGGGGATTTTGTGTTTGACTGAATTTCATAATAGTATCTGATAGCATATATACATTAGGTGGCATAGCGAAATTTATACATTTCGTCCTATTTAGGACGGGATGTTTTTTTATTTTTAATAAGTTTAATATGTTATTTGTTCTTATAAAATACTTTTGATTCTATTAAATATAGAGTTAGAAGTAAAAGTATTTACTATTCGCCATATTAAATTTGACTATTATTTAAAGATTAAAGTAGCTATGAGAAATACCGTTTAGATTGTATTTGATTTTGGGTGGCATAACGAGTCACTTCGTCCCAATATTCGGGATGGAGTGGCTTTTTTTATATAATTTAACTAAAATTGGGGGGAGAATCATGATTAATATTTCAAAGGAAACTTTTAATCAAAAAAAGAAGGATGAATATATATTTTCATTAATAAGTGAATTTAGAGGAGATGAAATTACTCCTATTAAAATTTTTGGTGGATTCAAAGGTAAAAGAAAATTTATTTTCGAAAGTGGAAGTAAAGAAAATTATTTCGGCAGGTATTCGTTTTTGGGAGAAAATCCCTATAAAGAAATTTGTGGGGATGGAAAAGAAGAAATAGATGAACTCAAAAAAGAAAGTAGATTAAAGTTTGATAATAGTACTAATATTTTTTCATTTAAAGGTGGGGCTATAGGATATATGGGATATGATTCCATACAGTTTTATGAGAAAAAACTTAATTTTAATAACAAAGATGATTTAAAGCTTCCTATAATAAGATTTAATTTTTATAACAGATATATTTGCTACGATCATTTTACTCATAAAGTTTATATTATAGACAACATATTAAAAAACGATGCTCGAGAGTATGATGAAATAATCGAATCACAATATGAATATATAAATAGTCTGCTTTATAAGCCGATACTAACAGAGCCATCGAAAGGAAAGAAAGATGTTTCTTTCAGATTTCATACATCCAAAGAAGATTTTGAAGAAAAAGTTAGAAAAGCAAAAGAACATATATTGGCAGGCGATATATTCCAAGTTGTATTATCACAGAGAATGACTTGTGAAACTGAAAAAAGCCATTTTGAGATATATAGAAAGCTTAGAGAAGAGAACCCTTCACCGTATATGTACTTAATAGATTATGAAAGCTATCAAGTTATCGGATCATCACCAGAAAGTTTGGTATCGGTGAGACATGGTAAAGTTATCACAAATCCTATAGCTGGAACTAGAAAAAGAGGCGAAACTCCAGAAATTGATAATGCACTTGAGAAAGAGTTGATTGAAGATAAAAAAGAGCTTGCAGAACATATTATGCTTGTTGATCTAGGAAGAAATGATATAGGTAAAGTAAGCAAGATAGGAACAGTTAATGTGAGCGATTTTATGAAAATTGAGAGATTTTCGCATGTTATGCATATTACTACTAAGGTTGTTGGGAATATAAAAGATGATTTGGATGGATTTGATGCATTAGCAGCCTGCCTTCCAGCAGGAACAGTATCCGGTGCTCCTAAAATCAGAGCAATGGAGATCATAGAAGATCTTGAAGATTTTAAAAGAGGAATTTATTCAGGGGCCGTTGGATATTTTTCTTATGGAGGAAATATGGATACAGCAATTTCTATAAGGACGTTAATATTAAAAGATAAAACAGCCTATCTTCAGGCAGGAGCCGGAATAGTATATGATTCAGTTCCAGAAAAAGAATTTGAAGAAGTTCAAAGTAAACTAATGGCTTTAAAGGAGGCTTTAAGATGATTGCTTTAATAGATAATTATGATTCATTTACATTTAATTTATATCAATACTTAAGTGAATTTGCAGAAACAGTGGTCTTTAGAAATGATGAAATAACTGTAGAGAAGTTGAGAGAACTAAATCCAAAAGGTATAGTAATATCCCCAGGGCCAGGTATTCCAGAGAATGCAGGTATATCGATAGATGTTGTAAAAGAATTAGGAAATAAGATTCCTATCTTAGGTATATGTCTTGGGCATCAAAGCATTGCAGAAGCTTATGGAGGAAAAGTAATTAGAGCAAGCGAAATTTTTCATGGCAAAACATCAAAAATTCAAGTAAAAGGAAAGGATATATTTGAAGGAATACCAAGAAAATTAGAGGTTATGAGATATCATTCGCTTATAGTTGAGAATAGTTCACTTCCGAGCTGTCTTGAAGTACTAGCTTTAACTGTTGAAGGCAATTATATAATGGCACTTAAGCATAAGGAATACAACGTTTTTGGACTTCAATTCCATCCGGAATCAATATATACAGCAAAAGGTAAACATATTATTGGAAATTTTGTGATTAATATTTGTGGGGACACATTAGGTGATTAAAATTAAATATTAAAGAATGTGATATTAAATGTGAAAGCGCTGAAATAAGCAATTTTATAAATTTTAAGGGGGCATTAAAATGATCATAAATGATGCAATCAAGAAGTTGGCTTTAAGGGAAGAATTAACCGAAGATGAAGTAAGAGGTGTAATTAATCAGATTATGAAAGGGGAAGCAACTTCGTCACAAATTGGAGGTTTCTTAGTTGGTCTTAGAGTAAATGGGGAAACTCCAAGGCAAATATTAGGTGCAGTTAAAGCAATTAGAGATAATGGGGTAAAAGTTGAAATAGAAAACACAGAACATTTGATTGATACCTGCGGTACAGGAGGAGATGGTTCAAAAACTTTTAATATATCTACAGCAGTAGCAATAGTTGCGGCAAGTGGTGGTGCTAAGGTTGCAAAGCATGGGAATCGCGCAGTTTCGAGTAAAAGTGGTTGTGCAGATGTACTAGTCGAACTTGGAATAAATATTGATTTTGATGAAATTCAAAGTAAAAAAATCATTGAGGAAAATGGAATGGCATTTCTATTTGCGCCAAAATACAATGGTGCTATGAAGAATGTATCAAAAGAAAGAAAGGAACTTGGAATAAGAACAATTTTTAATTTACTAGGGCCATTAGCAAATCCAGCACCAATTACTGGGCAACTAATGGGAGTATATGATGGAGCTTTACTAAAGGATATTGGGGAAGTATTGCTAAATCTGGGATTAAAGAGAGCAATGATTGTTCATGGTGATGATGGGTTAGATGAAATTACGATTACTACATCAACAAGTATATGTGAAGTTAAAGATGGAAAAATTAAAAATTACAAACTAGATCCAGAAAAGCTAGGTTTTAAGAAAGCTACTTTAGATGATATTAAGGGTGGAGAAGCAAAAGAAAACGCAGAAATAATAATTAAAATTCTTAAGGGGGAAAGAGGTCCTAAAAGAGATATTGTAGTTTTGAACTCTGGGGCCGCATTATACGTAGCGAACTTAGTTGATTCCATAGAAGATGGTATTAAAAAAGCATCAGAGCTCATTGATTCGAGAGCAGCTTATAAAAAGTATGAGGAACTTTCTAGTTTGCAAGTGATAGTTTAAATAATAATAAAGGGGGCAATGTTTTTGATTTTGGATGATATTATTGAAATGAAAAAAATAAGGGTAGAGAAGAGAAAAAAAGAAATTCCTATGAAAGAATTAGAAAAACAAGCATTATGTAGAGTTGAAAATGAAGTAGAAGCAAGTTTTAGAAATCCTTTTATAAAGGTATTAAGAAAAGATGGGTTATCAGTAATAGGAGAATTTAAAAAGGCATCACCATCTAAAGGCGTTATTGTGGAGAATTTTAATATAAAAGAAATATTAAACTATTATACGTATATTGGAATAGATGTATTTTCGATTCTAACTGAAGAAGATTTCTTTTTAGGATGTGATGATTATTTAAAAGAAATTAGAAAAATTTCGCATACTCCAATATTGCGTAAAGATTTTATAATTGACTTCTACCAGATTTATGAGTCGAAAGTTTTGGGCGCGAATGGAATTTTGCTTATTGCTAGTGTTTTAGGTGAAAGGTTGGGGGAATTTTACAAAGAAGCAAAGAGATTTAATTTAGAACCATTAGTAGAAATTCATAATAAGACAGAACTAGATTTAGCACTTAAATATGATTGTGAAATTATTGGAGTTAATAATAGAGATTTAAAAAATTTCAATGTTTCGTTAGATATAACTAAAGAATTAATTCGGTGTATTCCAAAAGATAAGATAATAATAGCTGAAAGTGGAATCATGAGTATAGAAGATTTGAATGTAATTAAGGAATATAGAGTAGATGGAGTTTTAATTGGAGAATTATTTATGAGAAAAATAAATGATTCTGAATTTAAAGCTAAATATAAAGAATTTAGAAATAATAAGTAATTTATAAATCTAAAATAATATTAGATTATGTGAGGATTTGATATGATTCAAGTTAAAATTTGTGGGATAACTAATAAGAATGAGATTAAATATTTAAATATATTAAAGCCAGAATATATGGGATTTGTTTTTACAAAAAGTAAAAGACAGGTAACAGTAAGAGAAGCTAAACAGTTATCTAATAATTTAGATAAACAAATAAAAATCGTTGGAGTATTTAAAGATAATTCTATAGATGAAATTCTAGATGTAATTAACATACTACCTTTAAATATTATTCAGCTTCATGGAAAAGAAGATGAAAACTTTATATCATCGTTAAAGGCAAGAGTGGAGAAATCAGTAAGTATATGGAAAGCATTATCAATAAGCGATGCTGAAAATATAAGAAAATATGCAGATCATAAGTATAGAGATTCAATTGATAATATACTTATTGATGGGGATAAACCAGGTAGTGGAGAAACTTTTCCATTAGAAGATATATGCGAATTATTAAAAGTAGATTCTAACAAGGAAAATAATTGTAATCTAACTAACAATACCTGCAGTTTCTTTTTGGCAGGTGGTATAACACCAGAAAATGTAGCTGAAAGAATAGTGAAAGTAAGTCCTTATGGAATTGATGTTTCATCAGGGATAGAAATAACAAATGAAGATGGAACTAGAACAAAATCTTTTGAAAAGATGAGAAGTTTAATTGAAAAAGTGAGAGCAATTAATATTAATTGAATCAAGAAAGGCGGAAAAGTAATGAAAGGTAGATTTAACGAATTTGGGGGGCAATATGTTCCTGAAACTGTAATGAATGCACTTATTGAACTTGAAGATGCTTACAATAAGGTGATAGATGATAAAGAATTTATGGATGAGTACATGTATTATTTAAACTATTATACAGGAAGACCAAGTCCACTTTATTATGCTGAAAATATGACAAAAGATTTAGGTGGGGCAAAAATTTATTTAAAGAGAGAAGATTTAAATCATACTGGCGCTCATAAAATTAATAATGCTTTAGGACAAGTACTTTTAGCTAAAAGAATGGGTAAGAAGAAAGTTATAGCAGAAACAGGTGCTGGACAACATGGCGTTGCAACAGCTACAGTAGCAGCAAAGTTTGGCTTGGAATGTAAGATATTTATGGGAGAAGAAGACATAAAGAGACAAGCTATGAATGTTAAGAAGATGGAACTTTTGGGTGCTGAAGTTGTTCCAGTATTAAATGGAGTAAGAACATTAAATGATGCAGTAACTGAAGCGATTAGATATTGGGCCTCAAATGTAGAAGATACATACTATGTTTTAGGAACAGCTGCTGGTCCTCACCCATATCCAACTATGGTTAGGAATTTCCAAAGAGTTATAGGTGATGAAGCTAGAAAGCAAATATTAGAGCTTGAAGGAAGGCTACCGGATTATATCTTAGCTCCAGTTGGTGGAGGAAGCAATGCAATAGGAATATTTTATCCATTTATTCACGACGAGGAAGTTAATCTTATTGGAGTTGAAGCTGCAGGTAAAGGTATTGAAACTGGAGAACATGCAGCAACCATTACAAAGAAGGAAAAAGGAATCTTACATGGAATGTTGAGTTATGTACTTCAGGATAATGATGGTGGAGTGCTTGAAGCATATTCAATATCAGCTGGTCTTGATTATCCAGGAGTTGGACCTGAACATGCATATTTAGCTGAAACTAATAGAGCTGAATATGAAAGCATAACAGATGAAGAAGCTGTAAGAGATGGATTTATGTATTTAACAAGAATAGAAGGGATAGTACCAGCCCTTGAATCATCTCATGCTGTAGCATATGCTAAAAAATTAGCACAAACACTTAGCAGCGATAAAATCATAATTGTAAATATTTCAGGGAGAGGAGATAAAGATATGGATGCTGTGCTTGCATATCTAGGTGAAAAATAATGAATAGAATAGATTTATCATTTAATAAAGTAAAAGAAGAAAATAGAAAAGCTTTAATACCTTTTGTAACATGTGGGGCAGATTTCACGGTTGAAGAAACAGCTGATTTGATAGTGTCTTTAGAAAAAGAAGGAGCAACTATAGTTGAAATTGGAGTGCCTTTTAGAGATCCTCTTGCTGATGGCCCAGTAATACAAAATGCATATACTAAAGCGCTTCAAAATGGAACAAAAGTAAAAGACGTATTTAGATGTGTAGAATTAATAAGGGGAAAATCAGAAGTTCCGATTGTATTAATGGTGTATTTCAATGTTGTATACTTTACTGGAGTAGAAAATTTCCTGAGAATAGCGGCAAAAAGCGGTGTAGATGGGCTTATAGTTCCAGATGTCCCTCTAGAGGAGAGGGGAGATCTTGATAAAATTTGTGAAGATAATTGCATATACTTAATTCCTCTAGTGGCTAGAACTTCAAAAGATAGAATAGCAGCAATAACAAAAGGGGCAAAAGGTTTTGTATATTGTGTATCTACAAATGGAACTACAGGGGAAAGAAAAACTTTGGATTCTGGCACTCATGAATATTTAGAAGAAGTTAGAAAGAACGTAGATATACCAATGTGCATCGGTTTTGGAATTTCGTCAAAAGAGGTAGTAAAAGAAGTTAAAGACTATTGTGATGGGGTAATTGTAGGTAGTGCAATAGTGAAGAGAATGGCAGAAGGCAAAGAAGCAGTAATAGATTTCGTGAAAGATTTAAGTGATGGTCTTAAATAATATAAAGTATATTTAATATTATGATATTTTCAGTTAAATCCACCTTATCGTAAAGATAAAGTGGATTTCTTATTCTGATGTTAAATTGGCTGAAAGAGTAAAAAGTATAAATAGGATATTTGCTTTACAAGTCCCATTTTTCAATTTGACAGCTAATTATACTTTGCGTACATATTCCTTTTTTGTACCAGTTACATGAGCTACATATTTTATTAAATTTAGCTTCACTAAAATTTTTGTAAATAGTATCTATAATTTCATGAAACGTATATACTTTATTTTCTTTGATATTGTATGTTCGTAAAGTATTATAATCTAATTCATTAACTTTATTTTGAGTGATGCAGCAATTATTAACTTGTCTATTAGGACAATTATTACATAGGATATCACATCCTACAATGAACATAACTTTAGAATAAGGATTTTCCTTAATTAAAGTTACCAATTTATCCATGCCTATTGTAAAATCCTTACTGTATCCTAATCCTTGATAAAAAAATAAGCAATTTATATGATGTGGTCTAAGTAATAACATTTTTTATAACTCCATCTAATTTTTCTTCCAGTATATAGCATATAAAAATAGTTTGTCAACCTTATGGAATTGTAAGGTTGACTATTCGCATGATTGATTTATGAAATAGTTTATGTTGAAAATAAAGTTTATGATAAAGAAGTCTATAAAATATCTGGATATGAATTTTTTATAGGAGTAAAATATAATAATACATCAGTTAAAAAATAGTTTTATTAAGGTGTATTGAATATAAATAGTAAATTGTAATTAATAATGTTATAATTTTGAGGAAATGAGGTGTTTAAGTTTATGACAAAAAAGACTAGCAGAAATACAGATATATTAAAAGATACTAAAAATACAACATCTCCTAAAGTGTATTCCTTATTAGTGGAACTAGTAAATGCGGATAGGGAAGATTTAGCTGAAGATGTTCTAAAAATAGATTATCTATTAACATATGCAAATAATTGCGTAAAGGATAAAGATTTAAGAGAGGCAAGGGATACATTAGGAATTGCTAGAAATAGAATTGATAAACTAATTGATAACAGTGTGAATGTTGAATACTTAGTTCATCTTTATGATAAAATTAATTTGAAATTGTAAATTATTAGAGATTATTTAAATTATATAGATAAAATATAAATATTAATGTTATAATAAATTAATTTTCATTAAGTAATTGATGATTAAAATATAAAATGTAAAGCGAGAAGAATAAATGAGATTTGAAAGTTTAGAAAAAACCATAAACAAATTAGATAATGATATTGAAGCCTTAAGAAGGGTTAAACAATATTTATCAAATAAAGATGAAATTAATGAAATAAGTGATTTATTAAATAAGGAAAGACAAGTATATGCGGATGAATTGTACATAGGTGATGCTGTAGCTTATAATGAGAGTTTAGAAATATTAAAGCAATTGTTTAATAAAGAATTAGGAAAAGATGAACAAGTTAAATTATTAGAAGATATAAAAGAAATACACGGAAGAAAGTCACCAAATGTCAGTAAAAAAAGTCATGGACTTAATGCGTGGCTTAAGTTTCTTGATATCCAATGTGAGTGGATTGAAAATCCTAATAGTGATTGGTCAACATTAATTATAAAAGGATTTATACCAAGGAATAATAATTAAAATATTTTTTAAGAACAAGTAGGTTTTCATATTTCATGGAAACTTATTTTTTTTATTAATTTTTATTATCTTTTATGTGTTAATAAAAAATAGAATACAATTAGAGGTAATCTGTAGAGCATTCTATTTTTAAGTTATTGTATACAATAAGTTTGGATTACTAAGATATATGAGAAATTTATAATGCAAAGTTAAAGAAAAGTCATTATTATGCAAAGCGACTGATATTAATGCATAACTAAGTACTATAATCAGATAAATATAGAATTTTTAAGAATTATAAAAATAATTTAATTTTATAGTATAAATTTAAAGCCAATGGTTATAGTAATAGTGTAAAGAGAAAATATGTAGTAAAAGATAAAGTTATTAAAAACAACTATATCTTACAAAACTATCATAAATTTAAGATGAAAAAGATGGAAAAGTTATTGACGAGAATAAATAGTAATGGTATGATGTAATTCGTCGCTGAAAGCACGAAATTCAATAACTTATAAGCTGAAAAAATGTTTGAAAAGTTTTAAAAAAGGTTGTTGACAAAGTCTGAAAGCGATGATATACTGAGTAAGCTGTCAGAAACGACAGAAACTTGTAAAGCCTTGTAATAAGAAGGTTTAGAAAGAAAAATTGGTCTTTGAAAATTGAACAGAATAACATAAATACATTTAAGTAAACC
>OCRL01000141.1_pt1 | contig 139945 bp, 137 predicted proteins | sample 1496021 | NCBI WGS metagenome assembly OCRL01 (sample SAMN04168690, study PRJEB22393) | synthetic metagenome | isolation source: purchased from BEI Resources HM-276D
GGCAGCGCCTTCGGTATATCGAACTGCCTCAACGACTTATCGACTCAAATCTACGACGCGATCAATAACAGCCGGGACCGTGGCAAAGCGGCTGGAGACCGCCTCGCATGCAAGAGAGTACCACTCAAATCCGGGGGTACCGCTTTCGCCTGTACCCCACCAATCCCCAGGAGGCCGCGATGTTTGAGACATTGCGCCTCACCCGCACGCTGTACAACGCTGGCCTGGAACAGCGGATTGTCGCCTACCGCAAGCAGGGCAAGACGGTCACGGCCTACGACCAGCAAAAGGAACTCACCGCCCTGAAAGCGGAGTGTCCCGAGTATGCCGGGGTCTACTCGCATGTCCTGCAAGACGCGCTGGACCGGCTGGACAAGGCATACAAGGGCTTCTTCGCCCGCGTGAAGCGCGGCAGCGCTGGAACAGCTTCAAGTTCAAGTAAGTCTGGGACAAGAAGAAGGGCCAGTGGCTCAGCCCTGGCAAGCCTGTGGACGAGGGGCGACGCATCAACATCCCGAAAATCGGCGCAGTGAAGTGCAAGTTTCACCGCCTGCTGGAGGGGACGCCTAAGACACTGCAAATCGTGCTGGACGTGAACGAATGGTATGCGGTGTACACCTGCGAAGTCCCCGTGCAACCACTCCCCGAAACGGGTAGCACGGTGGGCGTGGACGTGGGAACGCGCTACTTCGCCATTACCTCCGACGGCGAGTTTGTCCATAACCCCCGGCACCTGGGGAGCGCCCTGAAAAAGCTGCGCGTTCAGCAGCGCACCGTCTCCCGTCGCAAGAAGGGCGGGAACCGTCGCCGGAAGGCCGTGGGGCAGGTTGCCAAGACGCACCGTAAGATTCGTCGCTCAAGGCAAGACTTCCACCACAAGGTGGCGGTTAAGCTGGTACGGGAAAACGACCTGATTGCCCACGAAGATTTGAGGGTATCTAACGTGGTCAAGTCTAACTTGGCCCGCTCCATCTCTGATGTCGGGTGGAGTGCGTTCTTCGACATCCTGCGCGGCAAGGCTGAAAGTGCTGGCCGCGTGGTGGTTCGGGTTCCCCCTCAGTACACCTCGCAGCGCTGCCATGCTTGCGGGCATACCTGTCGGGAGAACCGAAATAACGAGGTGTTCAAGTGCGTTTCCTGTGGGCATGAAGACCATGCCGACTGGAACGCGGCAAAGAACATCTTGGGACGGGCCGTCCCTTCAGGTGTCAACGGTAGCGGGGTCTCGCATGCCGTCGCCTGAGAAGCCCTGCGATTCATCGCGGGGAGTGGTCACTTTACGGCTACTCTCTGGCTATGACCACAACCCGACAAGACACCCAGTGGCAGCAGCTCACCGAGCACTGGCAGGAACTCGCCGACTTCGGGGGCATCGAAGCCTTGCTCGGCTGGGACCAGAGCACCTTTCTCCCTGCCGGGGCCGCCGAGGACCGCGCCCGCCAGCAGAGCCTGCTCGCCGGGCTGCGCCACGCCCGCGCCACCGACGCCGGGTACGGCAAGCTGCTCGACGCCGCGTCCAGCCGCAGCGACCTGTCGCCCGAACAGGCCCGCATGGTGCAGGTCGCCCGCCAGGACTTCGAAAAAGCCACCCGCATTCCCGCCGAGTTCGTGCGCGAGTTCAGCGGGCATGTGGGCCAGAGCTACAGCGCGTGGACCGAGGCCCGACCCGCCAACGATTTCGGGCGCATGGTGCCGTACCTCGAAAAGACGCTCGACCTGAGCCTCCAGGCCGCGAGCTATTTTCCCGAGTTCGGCGACCCGCTGGACTACTACATCAACGAGTCCGACGAGGGCATGACCGCCGAGCAGGTGGGGCAGGTCTTCGCCGAGCTGCGCGCCGCGCTGGTGCCGCTGGCCGACGCCGTGATTGCCGCCGGGGCGCCGCGCACCGACTTTCTGGGCCGGGGCTTCGCGCAGGAGCGGCAGCTCGCCTTCGGGGAACGGGTCATCCGCGACTACGGGTACGACTTTCGCCGGGGCCGCCAGGACCTCACCCACCACCCCTTCATGACCCGGCTGGGCGGCCACGACGTGCGGATTACCACCCGTGTCAAGGAGCAAGACCCCACCGACGCGCTGTATTCCACCCTGCACGAAGCCGGGCACGCGCTCTACGAACAGGGCGTGGACGCGGCGTTTCTGGGCACGCCGCTCGGCGGGGGCGTGAGTGCCGGGGTCCACGAGAGCCAGTCGCGGCTGTGGGAAAACCTGGTGGGCCGCTCGCGGGCGTTCTGGGCCGCCTACTTCGGTGACTGGCGCGACACCTTCCCCGAGCAGCTCGCGGGCGTGACCGAGGAGGAGATGTACCGCGCCGTCAACACCGTCTCGCGCTCGCTGATTCGTACCGACGCCGACGAGCTGACCTACAACCTGCACGTGATTACCCGCTTCGAGCTGGAGCGCGAGATGTTGGCGGGCAAGCTCGCCGTGCGCGACCTCGCGGACGCCTGGCACGCCGCCTACGAGCAGAACCTCGGCCTGCGGGCCCCGAGCGATGTGGACGGCGCCTTGCAGGACGTGCACTGGTACTTCGGACCCATCGGCGGGTCGTTTCAGGGCTACACCATCGGCAACGTGCTGAGCGCGCAGTTCTACGCCGCTGCCGAGGCCGCCAACCCTGGGCTGGAGGCCGACTTCGCCCGCAAGGACTTCTCGCGCCTGCACGGCTGGCTGCGGGAGAATGTCTACCGGCATGGCCGCCGCTGGACACCCGGCGAACTGATCGAGCGGGCGACGGGGCAAGCGCTCACCGCCGGGCCGTACCTGAAGTACCTGCGCGGGAAATACGGCGAGTTGTACGGCGTCTAATCCCACAAGACCCCACAAGCGAAAAAGCCCCGGCGCACAGGCTGGGGCTTTTTCGCTGAGGAAACCTCAGAGCGGGCGGCTTCTCACCGCGTCGCGGATTTCGGCCAGCAGCTTTTCTTCGTTGCTGGGCTCAGCTTCGGCGGCCTTTTCGCTGCGCTTGAGGCGCTCAGTCGCCGCGTTCATGGGCATGACGACGAAGAAGTACAGCACGGCGGCGGTCAGCAGGAAGTTGATGAGGGTGGAAACGAAGGTGCCCCAGTCGAACGTAATGCCGTTGACCGCGAAGGTGCCCGCCACTTTGCCGTGTCCGCCCGTCGCCAGGCGAATCAGCGGGTCGAGAAACGCCTTGGTAAAGGCCGCCACCACATTGTTAAAGGCCGCGCCGATGACCACACCGACCGCCAGATCAACCACATTGCCACGTAAAATGAAATCCCGAAAGCCATTCAACATGACGTGAAGTATGTCATGTTTGAGGTGTCAGCTTCCTTACATTCAGGTCTCTTCCTTACGACTCGGCGCCGGACCACGATAATGGCCGCCATGAACCGTGATGAGGCCTACGCGCTGATGCTCGAACACACGCCGTCGGAGTCGCTTCAGCGCCACATGCTCAACGTGGAAACGGCGATGCGCTGGTACGCCCGGCACTGGGGCGAGGACGAGGAGACCTACGCGGTGACGGGCCTGCTGCACGACTTCGACTACGAGCTGCACCCGGAGGAGCACCCCACCTGGGGCGTGACCTACCTGCGCGAGCGCACCGACGCCTCGCCTGAAATCCTCGACGCGATCATGGGCCACGCCGCCTACACCGGCACGCCGCGCACCACCCGCCTCGCCCAGACGCTTTTTGCGGTGGACGAACTGACCGGGCTGATTCAGGCCGCCGCGCTGATTCGCCCTGACAAGGACGTCAGGGGCGTCGAGCTGAGCAGCCTGAAAAAGCGCTTCAAGAACAAGGGCTTCGCGGCGGGCGTCAACCGCGACGAGGTGCGGCAAGGGGCCGAGGAACTGGGCGTGGACCTCGACGAGCATTTCCAGAATGTGCTGACGGCGATGCAGGCGGGCTAAGCCGACCTGCGCGCTCTTTCTTACCTACGGAGTCTCAGCCGCGCGGCGGAAAGCGCACGAAGGTCAGCCAGAAGTCCTCGAAGGCGCGAATGGCCTGGAGGAAATTCTCGAAGCCCACTGGCTTGACCACGTAGCTGCTGGCGTGGCCCGAGTACGAGCGGCGCACGTCGTCCTCGGCCTGGCTGGTGGTCAGAATCAGCACCGGAATCGAGCGCAGGTCGGCGTCGGCCTTGATTTCCTCCAGCACTTCCAGGCCGTTTTTGCGCGGCATGTTGATGTCCATCAGAATCACGTCGGGGCGCGGGGCCTGGGCGTGCTCGCCCTCGCGGCGCAGAAATTGCAGGGCTTCTTCACCGTCACGGACGATGTGCAGCCGGTTGGGCACTCGCGCCTCCGAGAAGGCTTCCTCGGTCAGCAGAATGTCGGGCTCGCTGTCCTCGACGAGCAGAATCTCGATGGTCCGGGTGCTGGACAAGCTCACTGGTGCCCCCCAACTTTCGCCGCGTGGTCGGCAGGCAGGCTGATGATGAAGGTGCTGCCTTCTCCCGGTTGCGACTTCAGCGTCAGGCTCCCACCGTGCGCCGCCACGATCTTGCGGGCAATGGCGAGGCCGATCCCGTTGCCGGGGTAGTCCTCACGCAGGTGGAGACGCTGGAAAATCGTAAACACCCGTTCATGATACTCGCTTCCGATCCCGATGCCGTTGTCGCGGACCTCGATACGCTGCTCGTTGCCGACTATGCTGGACACCACTTCGACCGCCGGGGGCACGCCGGGGCGGGCAAACTTCAGGCCGTTGCTCACCAGATTGGTCAGCAGTTGCACCAGCAGCGAGGGCTGCGCCAAGGCGGTGCCGGGCGTGTCCCAGGTCAGGGCGCCGCCGCTGCTCTCCAGGGCCGCTTCCACGTTTCGGGCGGTCTGTTGCATCAGGCTGTCAAGGGTAACTTCACTGAGTTCAAGTTCGTTGCGGCCCACCCGTGAAAAGGCAAGCAGGTCCTGAATCAGGCTGCGCATGCGTTCCACCGCGTCGAGCATGAAGGCGATGTACTGGTCGGCGCGGGCGTCGAGCTGGCCCTGATAGCGCCGGGCGAGCAGTTCGGCGTAGCTGCCGAGCGTCCGCAGCGGCTCTTGCAGGTCGTGGCTGGCGACGTAGGCGAACTGTTCGAGGTCGGCGTTGGTGAGTTGCAGGTGGTGCAGCGCGTCCTCGAGTTCGGCGTGGGCGCGGACCTGCTCGGACACGTCCTGAAACATGACGACGGCGCCTTCCACCTCGCCGCGCTCGTCGAGAGTCGGCGTGACCACGTAAGCCACCGGCACCGGGTGGCCGTCTCTATGCCAGAACACGTCGGCCTCGACCCGGCGCTGCTGCCCGTCGCGCAGCGTCTGGGAAATGGGGCACTCGCTGAGCAGGTGCGGCGTGCCGTCGGCGTGGTGGTGGTGCAGCTTGGCGTGCGACGGCTGACCGAGCAGCTCGCTCACGCTGTAGCCGAGCAGCTCCGAGGCCGCCGGGTTGACGAAGGTGTTGTTGCCGTCGCGGTCGAGCCCGAAAATCCCCTCGCCCGCCGAGGTGAGCAGCAGCGCCATGAAGCGCGACACTTGACCGATTTCCTGGGTCTGCTCGGCCACCTGAAGTTGCAAGTCGGCGTTGAGCGTTTGCAGCGCCCGCTCGGCGGCGTCTTGCAGGGTCACGTCGCTGTGGGTGCCGATCCACTCGGGCGGCGTCTGGCCCGCCTCGCCGCCCACCTGCACGGCCCGCGCCAGCATCGGCACGTAGACCCCGTCGTGGCGGCGCAGGCGGTGGCGGACTTCGTAGGCCTCGTTGCGCTCGATCGCCTGATCCCAGGCGGCCAGAGTGGCCTCGCGGTCGTCGGGATGCACGGCCTGGAGCCAGCCTCCGCCGAGGTGCTCGCGGGGGGGCTGCCCGGTAAACGCCTCCCACTGCGGCTGAGACACCCGAAATTCGCCGTCGTGGCTCGCACTCCAGACAATCTGGGCACTCGCCTGTACCAGTGAACGGTAGCGCTGCTCGCTGCGGCGCAGTTCCTCGCGGACCCGCTGCTCGGCGGTTTCGTCGCGCAGCACCAGCAGGACGCCAGGGGGCCAGGGGTCGGCAGGCCGCCGCGCCAGCGCCCCCACCGACAGCCAGCGCCAGTGCGGTGCGCCGGGCCGCAGCAGCCCCACCCGCATGTCGGTTTCGTCCTGTCCGCTGCGCAGGGCCCGCAGCGTGGGGGTTTCCTCGGGGGGCAGCCGATGACCGCCGGGGCGGCGCAGCTCCCAGTTGCCCGGCACGCTGCCCTGCCCGCGCAGTTGCTCGCGGCTCAGGCCCAGCGTCCGCGCCGCGCTGCCGTTGGCCCGCCGCACGTTCAACGTCTCGTCTTGCAGCACCAGCCCGGTCCCGAGGCGCTCGAACACGGTAAAGAGCAGGTCGAGCTGCTCCTCGGCGGCAGTCGCGGCGGGCGCGCGCCGCAGCCGCAACCACACGCCGCCCTCGGCGGGTAGGGCGTCGAACGCCCAGCCCCCGGCGGCGCCGCTGCTCGCCGTGCCGGACTGCGCCTGCCGCGCCGCCGCCTGCAACGCCGCCGCGAGGTCGGGCGCGAAGGCCGCCCAGCACGCTGGCGCGGAAGCAGCGCCTTCAGGCAGCGGAAACTGCTCCCCGGCGGCGGGGTTGCCGCTGAGCTGTTCTTCGCCGAGCGGGCCGCTGAGCCAGAACACCGGGTCCGGCAGACCGCGCAGCAGGGCGGCAGTATCGGACCCGGAGGGCAAAGAAGGGGAGGCCACAGGGATGCTCACGGGCGGGCAGGACCAGTCAAAGGTGGGGGCCTCAGCCGCGCAGGGCGTAGCCCACGCCGCGCACGGTCCGCAGCAGGCCGTAGCCGTCGAGGTCACGCAACTTGGCGCGCAGGTTCGCCATGTGCACGTCCACCACGTTGCTGCCTTCGGGCAGGCGGCCCTGCCAGATTTCCTGACCTATTTCCTGGCGCGAGTACACCCGGCCCGGCTGCCGGATCAGCAGCGCCAGAATGTCGAATTCCTTGGGCGAGAGCCGCAGTTCTTCGCCCTTGTAGGTCACCAGGCGCTTCTGGGGATCGAGGGTGAGGTCGCCCATGCTCAGGCTCTCGGAGGTGCGCTGCCGGAGCTGCACCTTGACGCGGGCGAGCAGTTCGTCGGGGTGAAAGGGCTTGATGAGGTAGTCGTCGGCGCCGAGGCCGAGCAGCCTCACCTTTTCTTCCACCGTGTCGCGGGCGGTGAGCACGATGATCGGCAGGGCGCTGTTTTTACGCAGGCGCTGCACCACGTCGCCGCCGTCGAAATCGGGCAGCCCGAGGTCGAGCAAAATCAGGTCGGGGTGGTCTTCGCGCGCCTTGATCAGGCCGTTCATGGCGGAGTCGGCATGGTCGACGACGTAGCCGGCGTCGGTCAAGTCCATGCGCAGGACGTTGGCAATGTCGTGGTCGTCTTCGATGACGAGAATCCGCTGTTCGTTCACCCGGCCATGATACCGCGCTCAAGGTCGGGTTTAACTGCTTTTCATATGCCAGGTGTCGGTGAGCAGTGGGGGGGTTGTGCTACCGTGAAGGTACTTCCGCCCGCCGGGCCTGGGCTGCCGCCTTTTTCGGCTCCAGCACATCGGCTTCGCCGGGTGACACAACCGCTTTCCGTCTGTGCGTTTCCACTCGTGCGCGGCCCGGCCCCGCCGCTGCCGCTCGCCGGATTCCACCGAACGGACCCTCCCCGCACTTTCCGAACATTTGGAGTCTTCCATGACCAGACCAGAACAACCCCGGCCCGAGTCGGCTGACCTGCCCGCTCCCACCCTCGAAGTCATTCCGCTCGGGGGCATGGGCGAAATCGGCAAAAACATCACCGTGTTCCGCTACGGCGACGAAATCGTGGTGGTGGACGGCGGCCTCGCCTTTCCCAAGGCCCACCAGATGGGCATCGACCTCATCGTGCCGCGCATCGACTACTTGCTCGAGCATCAGGACAAGATCAAGGGCTGGATTCTGACCCACGGCCACGAGGACCACATCGGCGGGCTGCCTTATATCTTTGCCCGGCTGCCCCGCGTGCCGGTCTACGGCCTGCCGCTGACCCTCGCCCTGGTGCGCGAGAAGCTCAGCGAATTCGGCCTTCAGGACGTGGACCTGCGCGAAGTGACCTATGGCGACGAGGTGCGCTTCGGCCAAAGCTTCGTGGCCGAGTTCTTCTGCATGACCCACTCGATTCCCGACAACGCTGGGTACATCCTCAAGACCCCGGTGGGCGACGTGCTGCACACCGGCGACTTCAAGATCGACCCCGACGTGGGCACCGGCGCGGGCATCGTGAGTGATCTGGAGCGCGTCGAGCAGGCGGGCAAAGACGGCGTGCTGCTGCTCATCTCCGACTCGACCAACGCCGAGCGCCCGGGCCACACGCCGAGCGAGGCCGAGATCGCCCGCAACCTCGAGGAGATCATCAAGGGCTGCCGGGGCCGGGTCTTCCTGACGACCTTCGCCTCGCAGGTCTACCGCATCCAGAACATCCTCGATCTTGCCCACCGCCAGGGCCGCCGGGTGGTCATGGAAGGCCGCTCGATGATCAAGTACGCGCAGGCCGCGCAGGCCACCGGGCACATGAACCCGCCCGAGCCGTTTCTGACGAGCGAGGAAGTCGGCGAACTGCAAGACCAGCAGGTGCTGTTCGTCTGCACCGGGTCGCAGGGGCAGCCGATGGCGGTGCTCGGGCGCCTCGCGTTCGGCACCCACGCCAAGATCGCGCTGCGCCGGGGGGACACGGTGATCCTGAGCAGCAACCCGATTCCCGGCAACGAGGACGCGGTGAACCTGATCGTCAACCGCCTCTACGAAATCGGCGTGGACGTGGTTTATCCGCCCACCTACCGCGTGCACGCCTCAGGCCACGCTTCGCAGGAAGAACTGGCGACCATCCTCAACCTGACCCGGCCCAAGTTTTTCCTGCCCTGGCACGGCGAGCCCCGGCACCAGATCAACCACGCCAAGCTCGCGCAGACGCTGCCCCGGCCTCCCAAGCGCACCCTGATCGCCAAGAACGGCGACATCGTCAACCTCGGCCCCGACGAGTTCCGGGTGTCGGGCACCGTGGCGGCGGGCGCGGTCTACGTGGACGGCCTGGGCGTGGGCGACGTGAACGACGACGTGCTGCTCGACCGCGTCAACCTCAGCCAGGAAGGGCTGCTGATCCTGACCGCCGTGCTGCACCCCACCCCGCACGTGGAAGTCGTCGCCCGCGGCTTTGCCCGCCCCAACCGCGACCTCGAACTGCAAATCCGCCGGGTGGCGCTCGAAGCCGTGGAACAGGGCCTGCGCGAGAAAAAGCGCCTGGAAGACGTGCGCGACGATATGTACGGCGCGGTGCGGAGATTCACCCGCAAGGCGACGGGCCGCAACCCGGTGCTGATTCCGATGATCGTGGACTGAGTCATCGAATGGGGAAGGGGAGCGTGGGCGTATGCCTCCGCTTCCCTTTCTTTGATTGAGGGCATTTGACAAAAGAATGGCCCTGCGCTGTTTAACCCTCTACCAAGCAAGGGGAGACTCGGAGAGCTGCGGAGCAGAGGGCCTGCCGAAGGCAGGGGTGAGGGGTCTTTATGACGTCAAATGCTCTAGACCCCGACCGGCTCCACGTCCTCCAGCACCTCGTCGTCCTCGTCCTCCCCGAGCGCCGCGCCCGGCACCGTCAGCACGAATTCGGCTCCGGCGACCTGCCCCCCGGCGTCCAAATGATTGCCCCCGGTCAGGTTGCCGCCGTGCATCACCGCAATCTGGCGCGACACGCTCAGGCCGAGGCCGCTGCTGCCCGCGCCGCTCACGAAGGGGTCGAAGATGCGCTCGCCGAGTTCGGGGGGCAGGCCGGGGCCGGAGTCGCGGACAGTGAAGGTGAGCCACTCCGGCGTCTCGGCCAGCGTGCAGCTCACGCTGCCGTCCAGGCCCGCGTGCCGACGGGCGTTGGCGAGCAGGTTGCGCAGCGCCTGGGTCAGCCGGTCGGGGTCGCAGAGGATGCCGCCCGACCAGTCTCCGCTGAAGGTCACGCCGGGCACCAGCCGGTCGAGGCGGTCGCGCAGCGTCACGGCGGGGATGTAGTGCCACACCAGCTTCATTTCGAGTTGCCCGCGCGCGAGCTGCATCAAGTCCTGGGTGGTGAAGGTCAGCTCGTCGGCGACCAGCGCGGCTTTTTGCACTTCGGGGTCGTTCGTGCGCTCGCCCGCGCGGCTGAGGGTGGCCTTGAGCACCGTGAGCGGCGCCCCGAGCTCGTGGACAATTTGGCCGAGGAGTTGTTTTTCGCGCAGTTGTCCGGCCTCGATACGCACCAGCAGGCGGTTGATGGCGGCGAGCAGGCGGTGCACCTCGTCCTCGCGCTCAGGCAGCGGCAGGGTGGCGAGGCTGCGGCTGGGGTCGATGCGGTCGGCGAGGTCGGCGGCTTCGCCCAGCCCCGCGAGCATCCGCTGTCCCACCAGCCAGCCGAGCAGCAGCAGCAGCAGCGGCGCCACCAGCAGCGACAGCAGCAGCGCCCGCGTCGCACTCGTCTGGGCCACCACCAGGTCGGTCTCGGGCAGCGCCACCCACACGGTTCCGTAGTCCGGCGCAGGGCGGGTGGTCGCCCGCATGGGTACGTCCAGCACGGTGAAACTGCCGTGCTGTGGATACGGAAAGGGGTCGCCCAGCCTGAATTTCTGGCGGGTGTCGGACTTGAGCGAGGTGCTCACGCCCAGCACCCGGCCATCGTTGTCGAGGATGGCGGTGTAGCCGCTGATGGGCGGCAGGCCCTGGCCGATGTCCTGCTCCTTGCTGCCAAAGCGCTCGGCCACCGCGTCGGCGCGCTCGCTCAGCCGGGCGTCGAACTGCCGGTTCATCTGCCCCAGGAGGTACGACGTGATGCCCAGGCCGATGACGGCGGTGATGACCAGGGCGCTCAGGCTGTACATCAGCGCCAGCCGGAAGCGCAGGCTGTGGCGCCACGCCACCCGCGCAGAGTGCAGCCCCGCGCCGGGGGTCAGGCGCGAGGCGAGGGAAGGCTGGGAGTTCGGCACAGTCAGGGTCGGCGCAGGGGCAGGCTAGTGTTGCAGCACGTAGCCCACGTTGCGGATGGTCCGAATCCGCAGGTCGCTGCCCGCCGACTCCAGCTTCTTGCGCAGCTGCGAGATGCGGACTTCCACGCTGTTGGAGTTCGGCGTTTCCCAGCCGTAGAGGTGAGACTCGATGTCGGCGCGCGAAAAGACCCGCTCGGGCGTGCGCATCATCAGTTCCAGAATGCGGGCCTCGTGCTCGGTGAGGTTCACGTTCTTGTCGTTCACCGTCAGCAGCAGGCTGGAGGTCGAGAGCGCCGTGTTGCCGAGATTCACGCCCGTCCCGGCGGCGGTGCGGCGCAGCAGCGCGGTAATCCGGGCGTCGAGTTCGGGCATGGCGAACGGCTTGGTGAGGTAGTCGTCGGCCCCCGCGTTCAGCCCCGCCACCCGTTCCTGCACCCCGGTGCGCGCCGAGAGCACCAGCACCGGCGTACTGGAGTACTGCCGCAGCGCCTGCACGAGGTCCAGCCCATCGCCGTCGGGCAGGTTGAGGTCGAGTAGCACCAATTGCGGCGAGTGGGTGCCGAGCCACGCCTGCGCGTCCCTGAGCGTGGGGGCGTGGTGCACCTGGTAGTCGGCAGAGAGGTAATCCCGGAGCAGGGGCCCCAGGTGCGGGTCGTCTTCCACAATCAGGATTTGCGCGAGCATGAAGTCTCCTTGGCGGGTGGGAGCAGGTTGGACGTGGGGCGAAAGCTGCAACAGCCTAGCGCGTTACGCAACGTGACCCGGCATACCTTTCGGGCAGATAAAGCCGGCGCCGTCTCAGCGGCCCAGCACCATCATGCTGTTGGCGGGGGGCAGCAGCAGACTGGTGGGCTGCACGTCCACGCTGAGTTTGTACGGTTGCAGCAGCTTTTTCAGGGGCACGAAGGACTTGTCGTTGCCCGCGCCAGAGCGCGACGCCGTATTGGGGACCCCATCGCTGTCGGTGTCGATCAAGAGCTGGCCGCCGCGCAGGGCGCCTTCATAACTGCTGCGCAGCCCCGCGTAGGTGCCCCGGTCCTTTTCCTCGTCGGTCTGGGAAAACAGGGCGACCACCGGCCCGCTGTAGTTCTTGTCGAACTTCACGTTGAACTTGCCGGCAATGCTCTCGCCGTAGGCCACCTTGTTCTTGAAATCGGGGTCCCACACGATCAGCTTCAGGGCCTGCGCCGGTGTGGCGAAGACCATGAGAGCGAGCAGAGCGAGTGAGGTGCGTTTCATCATTTGTAGTGTATCCAGTCGTGGGCAGGCCAAAAGTAGGCCGGGAGGAAAAGGGGAAAGCTGCTGGAGGCCCTATTGACGGCTCCGCAGGTCGGTCATCCCGCTCAGCCTAACGGTTCAAGCTGACGCCCCCTTGACGCTGGCCTGAAGCGGAGGTTGGGGCACCTGGGAAGTTTCTCAGCTTGGCCTTCGGTCCCGTTTCTTTGGTACCTGCCTGACCGTTCGCCGCTACCCTGGGGCGCGTGAGTGCGTCCCCACTGCCTGCCGTTCCTGCCCACACCGTCTTTGCCGCTTTTTTGCGGCTGGGGCTGACCTCGTTCGGGGGGCCAGTGGCGCACTTGGGGTTTTTCCGCGAGGAGTTCGTCAACCGCCGCCGCTGGCTGAGCGACGCGCAATACGCCGACGTGGTGGCGCTCGCGCAGTTTTTGCCGGGGCCGGCGAGCAGTCAGGTGGGGTGCGCGGTGGGTTTTCTGCTCGCTGGAGCGCGGGGGGCGCTGGCGGCGTGGGCGGCCTTTACCCTACCGAGCGCCCTGCTGCTCGTGGGCTTCGCGGCGCTGGCGGGCCGGGCCGGCGACCTGAGCGGCGCGGGCTGGGTCAGCGGCCTGAAACTGGCGGCGGTGGCGGTGGTCGCGCAAGCGGTGGCGGGCATGTGGGGCTCGCTGGTGGGGGCCGGGGAGGGAACGCCCGGACGAGTGCGCAGCGGGCTGGCGCTCGGCACGGCGGTGGGGCTGCTGCTGTGGCCGGGAGCGTGGACCCAACTGCTCGCGCTGCTGCTGTGCGCCCTGGTCGGCTGGCGCTGGCTGCCAGCGGCGACGGGCGAGGGAGGCGGCTGGCCGCTGCGCCTGTCCCGCCGGGCGGGGCTGGGGTTGCTGGGGCTCGCCCTCGCTGGCCTCGTGGTGCTGCCGCTGCTGGCGCCGCTCTCGCCGGCCTGGACGTTCGCGGACCGCGTGTACCGCGCCGGGGCGTTGGTCTTCGGCGGCGGGCACGTCGTGTTGCCGTTGCTGGAGGCAGGGCTGGTGCTCGATTTTCTCAGCGCGGGGAGTTTCCTCGCCGGGTACGGGGCAGCGAACGCCGTGCCGGGGCCGCTCTTCACCTTTGCCAGTTACCTCGGCGCGGCGCAGGCGGTCTTTTCGCCGCTGCTGGGGGCCGCGCTCGGCACGGTGTTCATCTTTCTGCCGGGCCTGCTGCTGATGCTCGGTGCCCTGCCGTTATGGGCCGAGCTGTCGCGCAGGCCGGGCACCCGCCGCGCTCTGGGGGGCCTGAACGCCGGGGTGGTCGGCCTGCTGCTCGCCGCGCTGTACGACCCGGTGTTCACAGCGGCGGTGCACGGCCCGCGTGACCTCGCGCTGGTGCTGCTCGCCTACGCCGCGCTGACGGCGGGCAAGCTGCCGGCGTGGGCGGTGGTGCTGGGGGCAGCGGTGATTGGCGCAGGAGTGCTCAGGTAGCTCAGGCGCCTCAGCGCTTCCCCGGCTTCGTGGGTTTGATGGTGGCCGGTTTGACTGTCGGCTTGACGGTGGCGGGCTTGACTGGGGCGGACTTGGTGGCGGGTTTCACCGTCGGCTTGGCTGGCGCAGGAGTGGCAGGAGCCACTGGGGCACTGGCAGGCGCGCTCGCCGGCTTCAGGTCGCGCAGCACGAGGTCGGGCAGGCGGACCACGCCGCGTTCGGGCACCGTGTCGGCCCAGCGCTGGCCCCCCACCCGGATTTCGGTCTTGCCGGCGGGCAGGGTCAAAAAGCCGTAGTAGCCGTTGCCGTCGGTGAGCGACTGCGCCACCCGCACCCCGCCCTGCCACGCCTCCACGGGGCGGCTGCCCAGCACGGCGGCGCCCCGGATGCGGCCCATCAGCCCCCGGCTGCTCGGAGCGGCGTCCTCCCAGCGCTGCTCGGCGGGCAGAACCTCGGGGCGGGCGCTCAGGGCACTGCCGACGGCTTTGAGGCCCTGCGCCATGCTTTCTTTGCCCTCATACACGTTCAGGGTGGGCGTGCGGTAGGAGTAGCCCACCCAGCCCAGGCCGCTCGCCACGCTGCGCCCAGCCTGCGCGGCACTCACCGGGGGCGAGTTGAGGTACAGGGCGGACCCCACCGCCAGTGCGCTCGGCTGCCGGTCGGCGCGGACGCGCACGCTGTCGGCAAAGGCGTTCCAGCCGTTGAACCACGCGCCCTGCTCGGCCACGCCGTCGCGCTTGTAGTTCATGGGCACGTTGAGTTCGATCAGGCCGTCGCGTACCCATTCCGGCCAGTTCTGCATCACGTCGGTCACGGTGCGCGAGCGGGTAAAGGCGGCGAGGTCGCCCGGCTTGGGCGGCGCCCCATAGGTGATGGTCGCGGCGCTCAGCCACGCGTCGGGGCGCACGCTCTTGACCTCCAGCGCGATGCGGCGGACCAGCGCAGTGATCTGCTCGCGCTTCCACGCCTGCCAGCGCGGGTCGCTCGCCGCCGGGGTGCCCGCCGCTCCGGTTTCGGCGCGGTAACGGGTGAGCGTCTTGGGGTCGTAGCCCCAGTCGCCGCCGTCGGGGTAACGGATGCGGTCGAGTTGGATGCCGTCCACCCGGTAGTTGCGAACCAGATTGACCACGCTCTGGGCCATAAATTCGGCGGCGTCGGGAATGCCGGCGTCGAGCCAACCGTCTTTGCCTTCGAGCCAGCTTCCGTCGGGACGGCGGGCGAGCCAGGACTGCGCGCCGCTGCTCGGGCCGTGCGTTTTCATCACGTGGCCGGGGGCGGTGCTCGGCACGGCGGCGTTGGCGATGCCGGTGACGCTCGCCCAGGCAATCACCTTGATTCCGCGCTCGTGCGCCAGCTTGGTGACGATGGCGAGGGGGTCGAAGTTCTTTTCAAGCGCCTGATCGGTTATCAGCGGCAGCCCGCTTTTCATGCACAGGCAATCGCCGCGCCGAATCGCCTGCACGAACAGGGTGTTCACGCCGAGCGCCACTGCGTCGTTCACCGTCTGCTGCACCTGCGCCCGCGTCTTGAGGCCGGGCCCGAAGGCGTCCACCCACAGCCCGCGCAGGGTGCTGCCGGGAGGCCCGGCGGGCACCTCGACGACCACCGGCTTTTCGGGCAGTGGGGGCGTGGGCACTGGAAGCGGCGGGGTGAGAACCGCCGGAGCGGGCGGCGCCGGGCTGACGGGTGCCGGTGGAACAGGCGCTGGTGGGACAGGGGCCGGGGGAACGAGTGCTGGTGGAGCAGGCACCGGGTCCGCTGCCGGAGGCGCCTCGGGCGGGGTCGGTTCTGGGACCGGATCGGCAACGGGGGGGGTCGCCGGGGGGGGCGGCTCGCTGACCGGCGGAACCGGCTCGGGAGGAGCCGTGATCGGCGGCGCGGGAACGGGTGGGGGAGCAGTTTCCTGGGCCTGCGCCGGCAGCGCCAGGGCGAGAATCAGGGAAAACCACAGACGGCGGGAAAAGGGCGCAGGCATAGCTCAGCGCGCAGGCTAGCGCAGGGGCCTGACGGGTGGATGGGAAGGGGTCGGGGCGGGCTCAGGCTTCGGCGGTGTCTTCGCTCTCGTCGGCTTCTCCATCGGCGTCGCTGCTGTCCGCCTGCACCCGGCGGTTCTTGCCGATTTCGCGAACCCGGCCTGAAAACCGGCCCTTGATGTCCTCGAACATCGGGTGGGCACGGATGTCACCGGGCCGGGCGGGCGCGGCAGGCCGAGCGTTCGCCGTCTCACGCGGGGCGGGGGCCGGTTTGGGTGCCGGACGCGGAGCGCTGTACTCGGCGAAGGGGGCGTCGTCCAGCAGCGCGGCGCCGCTCGCTTCCACGTCGTCCAGCACCGGGGCGCCGAAGCTGTCCCAGTCGGGTTCCTCGGTAATCACTTCGCCGAGGTACAGTTCGCGGCTCTGGCCCGGCGGCGTCACCCGGTCACCGCCCTGGGCGTCGGCGGGGGCAGGGGGCGGCTCGGCGGCGTGCTCGTCCTGCCAGGGCGCGGCCTCGTTCCCAGGCAGCGGCGCGGGGGCCACGTCGTCGGGGCTGGGCGGGTCGGGCAGGCGGAGTTCAGGTTGCCGGGCCGCAGGCGCCGGGCGAGTCCCACTGGGCCGGGCCGGGGGGCGCGGCGGCAGGCTGGGCGGTGGGGCGCTGGCCGTCTGAGTGCCGGGGGTCTGGGTGCTGGCGGTCTGGGCAGCAGCGACGGGCTGCGGCTGAGCGGCGCCCACCGTCACCGGCTCGAACTCCGGTCCCCGGCGACTGCGGCGCGGAGAGGGGTCGAAGTCGGGAATCTCGACAGGGGCGTCGGCTTTGGGGGCCGGAGTGGAGCGAGTCGGTGCCGGGTTCAGTGTGGGTGCCGGGGCAGACGCGGCAGCCTGACTCCCGCCTGCTCTCCCGGCTTCACGCTTGCGGCCTAGACCTTCGGGGGCAATCAGTTCGAAGGTGATGGGGCCAAACACGCGCTCCACCAGCGCCGCGAGTTCGTCGAACTTGCCCGCCACCTGCTTGGCGTGAAAGCTGCTGCGGTCCTCGTAGGTCAGGCTGACGTAGCCGTCCTGCGCGTGCATCCGCGCCGGTTTGAGAAAAGCGCGCATCTGCATGGTCGTCTGCGCCATCACGTCGGCCCAACTGCCCTGCGTGGGCGCCGCTGCCGGAGCAATGGACGCTGCCGCCTCACGCACGGCTTCGCGCGCCGGGGCCGGGCCACGTTTTTCCGCTGGGGCCGCCGGGACTGCCGAAGCAGGAGCCGCCGCACGGGGAGCGCTGCGGAGTGTGGACAATTCCTTTTCCAGTCGGTTGAGCCGCTGGAGCAGGTCGCCGGGCACCTGCGCCGGGGCGGACGTGGCGGCAGAGCCCAGACTCGGCGCACCGCCTCCCGTGCCCCCATCGGCGGCAAGCAAAGCGTGGGTCAGCGCCAGTTCCAGGCTCTGCTGGTCGGCGCTGCGGGCGAAGCGGGCTTCTTGCTCGTCGAGCGCGGCCTGCAACTTCAGCAGCCGGGGCACCTCGGCGCCTTCCAGTCGGCCTTCTTCGCCCAGGCCCAGTTCGGCGTGCAGCGCGGCCCCGAAAGCGGCCACCAGCCCTTCGACCACCGTGCGGGCCGCGAAACCGTCGCGGTAGAGCTGCGCCGCACCTGAGATGGCCTCGCCCGCGTCGCCCACAAGCAGCGCCGACGCCACGCCGCGCACCCGTTCGCCGGGGGGCAGCCCCAGAGCTTCTTCCACCGCCGGGCGCGTCACCGCCGTGCCCGCCGCCAGCATCCGTTCGAGCAGGCTCTCGCCGTCGCGCATGGCCCCGTCGGCGAGGCGCCCGATGAGGTTCAGCGCGTCAGGGTCGGCGCTGGCCCCTTCCAGCGTGACGAGGCCGGCGAGTTTGCCCGCGATTTCTTCGGAGGTCAGACGGCGAAAACGGTAGTGCTGGCAGCGCGAGAGGATGGTCGGAATGATTTTTTCCGGCTCGGTGGTCGCCAAAATGAAGATGACGTGCTCAGGCGGCTCTTCCAGCGTCTTGAGCAGCGCGTTGAAGGCGGCGCGGCTCATCATGTGCGCTTCGTCGAGGATGTAAATCTTTTTGCCGCCGCGCATGGCTGCCAGCCCGACTTTCTCGCGCAGGTCGCGCACGTCGTCCACCGAGTTGTTCGACGCTGCGTCGATTTCCATCACGTCGGGGTGCGACCCGGCCCGCACCGCAAGGCAGCTTTCGCACTCGCCGCAGGGCTTCGGCGCAGGCCCGGTGCAGTTGGCGGTCATGGCGATGAGGCGGGCGGTGGTCGTCTTGCCCACCCCGCGCGGCCCGGAAAACAGGTAGGCGTGCCCGATGCGCCCCTGCTCCAGCGCGGTGCGCAACACGTCCTTGACGTGTTCCTGGCCCACGACATCTTCCCAGCGGATAGGCCGCGCCCGCTGATAGATGGCGCTCATGGGCGCCTCCGGCTGGGGGGGGAGGACGCCTGAAACTGGTGCTGATGCGTCACGGTCCCGTTCACTGCCTCAGTGTACGCCCTGGGAAAGATTACGGTGTGAGCGTATCGCCAGACAGCAAGACTCCGCCCCCAAAAGGAGACGGAGTTTGACTTCAAGACGGGTCGCCCGGCCCCCTCAGCCCCGGATGTACCCGCTCCACTCCGGCTGCCAGTGGGCGAACTGGCCGTGCGCGTAGACCCCGAAGGTCGGCGCGTGCGGGGGCACGTGCAGCGGCATCCCGGCTTCTTCGGGCGTCAGGTTGCCCTTGCGCTGGTTGCAGGTGCGGCAGGCGGTGACCACGTTGTCCCAGCCGTGCTTGCCGCCGCGTGACCGGGGGTGGACGTGGTCCATCGTCAGGTCGTCCTGGCTGCCGCAGTACTGGCAGGTGAAGTGGTCGCGCCGCAGCACGTTGCGGCGGTTGAACGGCACCGCGCCCACCCGGGGCCGGCGCACGTACCGGCGCAGCCGGATGACGCTGGGCACCGACATGACCGTGCTCGGTGAGCGCACCACGTCGCGGCTCTGCTCCAGCACCTCGGCCACCCCGTACTGCAAGAGGGTGATGGCCCGCTTGATGCTCGTGACTTGCAAGGGCTCGTACGACGCGTTCAGGACCAGCACACGCGGGGCGTTGAGGTCCGGCGCGACGCGCGGGGGTATTCGGATGTCCTCCTTCCGGCCAGCGGCAGTGTTCATGCCTCAGTGTAGGCGCCTCGGGTCAGGAAAATGTTGCGCCAGAACGCTTAGCGAGGACAGAGAAAACAGCTTAAAAATGCTCGGGTGTTTCGGAGCCTGGGCAGGCGGCTCTACCCTGTCTCCATGCAGATTCCTGTCATCGTCGTGGGGGGCTTTCTGGGGGCGGGCAAGACCACGCTGGTCAACCACCTCATTCGCTCGCTGCCCCGTCGCCTCGGCATCATCGTCAATGAGTTTGGGCAGACGGGGGTGGACGGCTCATTGATTGAGCGGCTGGACGACGATGTGACCGAGCTGGCGGCGGGCTGCCTGTGCTGCACCGGGCGCGACGACCTGCTGCGCGCGCTGATGGAGATTTCCATGCGCGAGCACAAGCCCGACGCCCTGATTGTGGAACTCAGCGGGGTGGCGGACCCGACCCCGGTGCTGACCACGCTGCTCGAGCGCTCCGTGCGCGCGGCCTTTCGCCTGACCACGTTGGTGGCGGTGGTGGACGCCCGGCACGTGATGCAGACCTTGCAAGACCACCCCGAGGCGGCGCGGCAACTCGCCTACGCCAACCTCGTCGTCATCAACAAGACCGACGCCGCCGACCCCGCCCGGCTGGACCACGCCGAGGGGGTGCTGCGCGGCCTGAATCCGCTGGCCGAGGTGGTGCGGGTAGAGCAGGGCCAGATAGACGCCGAAAAGCTGCTCGCCCGCCGTGACTTCGACCCCAGCGTGCTGACGGGTGCGGGGGCTGTGGAGCACACGCCGGGGCTGAGCAGCTTTACCCTCCGCACCGACCGGCCTCTGGACCCCTACGCCTGGCAGCGGTTCATGACCTCCTTCATCCTGGCGCGGCCCGCCGAGGTCTTGCGGGTCAAAGGCTTTCTGACGCTGCACGGCTACCCGCAGCGCGTGCTGTTTCAGGCGGTGCGCGACCTCTTTACCGCCGACGCCTGGGACGACGACCTGGGCGGCAGCGAGCTCGTCTTTATCGGACGGGGGCTGGACCGCGCCGAGTTCGAGATGGCCTTTGCCGCCTGCGCCCTGCCCGAGGGCTGAAGCTCACTTGATCTGCCGCTCAGCCTCCGCTGCCTGCCAACGCCGACACTGGGGCATGACCCTGACCGATCAACTGGAAGACCGCCTGAGCAATCACGACACGGTGGAGACGCTGGCAGAAGAACTGCAACCCGTCCTGCGCGCCGCGCTGGATTACCTGCCGGAGGGCGTGGTGTCGGCTCTGCACGGCGATCCCCAGGGCCACCCCCTGCACCCGGCGCTCGTGCACCTGCCGCTGGGGGGCTGGATGGTGGCGGCCCTGCTGGATTTCCTGCCCGGAGGGGACGAACAAACCGAGCGCGCCGCTGACCTCGCGCTGCTGCTCGCCACCATCGGCGCGGTGCCGACCATCGCGGCGGGCTGGACCGACTGGAGCAACACCCGGCGGCAGGCCCGCCGCACCGGCCTGATTCACGGGACTCTGGGCGAAACGGCGTTTCTGCTCTCGGGCGCGTCGCTCCTCGCCCGGCACAAGGGTAAGCGCACCCTCGGTAAAGCGCTGTCGGGCGCGGGACTGGGCGCGGCGCTCGTTGCCGGGCTGCTCGGCGGACAACTCGTCTACGGCCACGGCCTCGGCGTGGGGGCCACCCTCAGCAAGCGGCAAGGCTAGAAGGTGCTGACCGCGCCCCCGCTGCTCGTCTAGCATGGGGCCATGACGCTGCACCCCGATCTGGCGCTCCCGTCCCCCGAGGATTTCGAGCAGCTCAGCCCCGAGGCCCTCGCCGCCCGCATGAATGGTCCCGAGGGCCAGGGTCTGCCGGGCACGCTGGGCGCTCGCCTGGGCATCCGGTATGTCAGCATGGCGCGTGAGCGGGTGGTGGCGACCATGCCGGTGGAGGGCAACCGCCAGCCCGCCGGACGGCTGCACGGCGGCGCCACTCTCGCGCTTGCAGAGGAACTGGCGAGCGTGGGCTCATGGCTCAACCTCGACCCGCAGCGGCAGGTGGCGGTGGGCGTGGACCTCAACGGCACCCACGTGCGCGGCGTGTCGGAGGGGCACGTCACGGCGGAGGCCCGCCTGAGCTACCGGGGCCGCTCGCTGATGGTCTGGGAAATCGAGATGAAGGACGAGAAGGGCCGCACGACCTCGCTGTGCCGCTGCACCTGCAACGTGATCAGCATGGGGGCTTGAGCTGCTCCTAGAGCATTTGACAGAAAAGGACCCCCTCACCCCTGCCTTCGGCAAGCCCTCTCCCACCAGCGGAGAGGGTCAACAACGACAAGCGTTCTTATGTCTAATGCTCTAATGCCTCAGCGCTTGTCGCCCACCCACATGCCCGCAATCCCGAACGTCAGGGCGCGGTAGCGGGTGCGAAAGCCCGTCGCCCGCATCATTTGCGCCAGCCGCTCGGGTTCGGGAAACGCGAGGACGCTCTCGGGCAGATAGGTGTACGCGCCCGCGTTGCCGCTGACCAGTGCCCCGATGCGCGGCAGCACATGCTGGAAGTACAGCCGGAAGACGGCCCCGAACAGTCCCGACGCAGGGGGCGGAAATTCCAGCAGCACCAGCCGCCCACCGGGGGTCAGCACCCGCCACATCTCGGCGAGGCCCTGCGTGTAATCAGCGAAATTACGGAAGCCAAAGGCACAGGTCACGGCGTCGAAGGAAGCGTCGGGGTAGGGCAGCCGCAGTGCGTCACCCTCTTCGAAGCGGATGCTGAGCTGCTTTGCCCCGGCTTTCTGGCGGGCGAGGTCGAGCATCTGCGGCACGAAGTCGGAGCCGACGATTTCCACCTGCGGCGCACGTTCCTTGAGTTCGATGGCAAAGTCTCCGGTGCCCGTCGCCACGTCCAGCACCCGGCGGGGCGAGTGGGCCAGGGCCTCGGCAGCGGCTGCCCGGCGCCACCCCCGGTCCACGCCCAGGCTCAGCACCCGGTTGAGCAGGTCGTAGCGCGGCGCGATGGAGGCGAACATCTCCTGTACGGCCTGCCCCTTGTCCTGTTTGTCGCCGACCGGCGGCCTGTTCTCGGCAGTCATGGGGGGAAGGTAGCAGCTTTGGGCGCCCGGCGGGGGCTGCGGCGCGCCTCGGGCGTGTTAGGGGGCATGGTTGCGCCCCTGCCCCGGCTCTGCTACCCTACTTGAGCCTGAAAACGGGCAGTGCTTCAAATGACAGCTTCAAATTGGCAAGGGTTCTTAGCTCAGTTGGTAGAGCGGCGGTCTCCAAAACCGTAGGTCGAGGGTTCAAGTCCTTCAGGGCCCGCCAGAATAAACTCCCCGTCCTCGTGGCGGGGGTTTTCTTTTGTGCCGCGTTTCGCCCGCGCTCCCGGCGCCTGCGCTTCCTTTTCCCCTCCTCCTCTGCCTCTATGCTGCCGCGCAGATGCTGCGCCCCCTGCCCCAGAAAGAAGACCTGAGTAACCGCGAGCTCCTCGCCGTTCTGGCCCGCACCCTGCCCGACCTGATTCACAGCGCTCCCAGGCTGGTGCTGCTGATGCTCGGCATGGCGGTCGTGCAGGGCCTGATGCCCGCGCTGACCATCCTGCTCGGCAAATGGACGGTGGACGGCGTGGGAGCGGCGCTGGCTGGGCGGGAGGCCAACCTGACGCTGCTGGCTGCAGCGTGGGCAGGCACGGCGCTGCTGACGCAGGTGACGGGGGTGGGGGCGCAGGTGCTTCAGGGCTACGCCGCCGACCACTTCACCGTGCAGACGATGGGGCGGCTGATGAACAAAATGGGCGAGCTCCCCGGTCTGGACGTGCTCGAAGACCCCCGCTTCCACGATGACATCGAGATTTTGCAGATGGGGGCGCCGCGCCGCCCACTCAATCTGGTGTCTACACTGCTGTATCTCATTCGGTCAGTGATTAGTGCGGTCAGTGTGTCGGCCACGCTGCTGAGCATCGGCTGGTGGGTGCCGCTGGTGGTGGTCGCCGGGATGCTGCCTGCACTCCTCAAGCAGATGGAGTTCTACAAGCTCGGCTGGAGCATTTTCATTCAGCGCACCCAGGACTCGCGCGAGGTCAACTATCTCCAGCGCGTCGCCATGCGCCACGAGTACGCCAAGGAAGTGCGGCTCTACGGCCTGCTGCCCTACTTGCAGTCGCAGTACCTGAGCCGCACGCTGACCTACCAGCAGACCATGCGCGGTGTCCGCAACAAGCAACTCCTCGGCATCCTGCCCTATCAGGCGCTGTCACTGCTCGTCACGGCGGGGCTGTTCGTGTATGTGGTCAACCGCGCCCAGCACGGAACCTACACGGCGGGCAGCGTCGTGCTGGTCATCACGGCGCTGGCGGGGCTCCGCGATGAACTGCGCTCTATTTCGGAGTACCTGAGCACCGGCACCGAGCACCTCAACTGGTTCGCCAAGTTTCACCGTTTTCTCGACGCCACCCCCGGCGTCACCCTGGCCCCCGACCCGCGCCCGCTGCCGCGTGAGCTGTCGCTGACCTTGCAGGACGTGTCGTTCGGCTACCGCGGCCAGTCGCCGGTCATCGAGCACCTCTCGCTCACCATTCCCGAGGGACAGACCGTCGCCATCGTGGGGGAAAACGGGGCGGGGAAGACCACGCTGGTCAAGCTGCTGCTGCGCTTTTACGACCCCTCGGAAGGCCGGATTCTGATTGGCGGCGCGGGCGAGCAGACCGACCTGCGCGACCTGGACGTGAACGCGTGGCGGCGGCAGGTGGCGGCGGTGTTTCAGGACTTTGCCCGCTTCGAGTGGACGCTGCGTGACAACGTGACCCTCGGCCAGCCTGAGGACGCGGCCAAGCTGTCGCACGCGGTGGAAGCGAGCGGGCTCGGCGCGGCGCTGAACCACGTGGACGGCGGCCTGGACGCCCGCATCGGGCAGGCGTTCGGCGGCGTGGACCTCTCGGGCGGGCAATGGCAAAAGCTCGCCACCGCCCGCGCCCTGTACCGCGAGGCCCGCGTGCTCATCCTGGACGAACCGACGGCGGCGCTCGACCCGCGCAGTGAAAAGGAAGTCTTCGACGCCTTCGCCGCTCTTTCGCAGGGCCGCACCACCCTGCTCATCACCCACCGCCTCGGCAGCGTGCTGATGGCCGACCGCGTGCTGGTGATGAAGCGGGGCCGCCTCATCGAAGACGGCACCCACACCGAACTGCTGACGCGCGGCGGCGAATATGCCGAGCTGTGGGAACTGCAAGCGAGCCAGTACGCCGAGAGCCCGGTGAGTGCATGAGCCTCCCGCCCGTGCCTCCGAAGTTCCCGAATTCGCCGCCGTCCGGTCGTCAGACGTGCTTTATCCATCCTTTGCCCCTGCTGACGATTGGGCCGATGTGGGCCCTCATCGCCTGGGGCTGTTTCGAAGCGCTGCGCCAGAGCCAGGGCGATATTCCCTGGTATGACGCGCTCTTAGCGGTGCTCATAGGGCTGGCGCATATCTGGCTGTCCCTGGGGCTGCTGACCCTGCGGCTGGTGGTGGATGATGACGGGGTGGAATGCACCGACCTGTTTTACGGGCTGTGGTGAGCGCGGGCGTCGTGGAGCGAGATTCAGGAACTTCGCCTGGGGCCAGACGCGACGCCCCGGGAACTGCTGGGCACCCGCGCCGTGTTCGTCTGCTGCCCGCCGCGCCGGATGATGGTGCATACCGGCCTGCTCTGGAGAGCCAAAAAGGTCGAGGCTGGACTGGTGAAACGTGTAGGCTCCTCACGCACGGTGGATACCCGCTAGGGCGGGAGCGGCAACCTATTGCCGTTCCCATGCCGACGGGCGCCGGAGCACTTCCAGCCAGTTCGCGGCGACCAGCAGCGGCAAGAAGGCCAGCGCGAGCGAAAGCGCACTCAGCACAAACAGGCGCAGGGTCACCCCGACCCGCGACCCGTTCAGGAAAAAGCCCACCATCGGGAAGGTCGCCAGCAGCAGAGGCGGCAGTCCACACAGCAGCGTGGTGAGCAGCACGCCCAGGGCTGCGCGCAGGCCCGCGTCGCGCTGCCCGGTCCACACGCCGTAGCCGAGAATCAGGCCCGCTGCCACCACGCCGAGAACGAGGCCGGTGCCGCTGCCGAGGTTGATGGTCGGGTTCATGCCCGCCAGTGTAGGGGCGCTCCGCGCAGGACCGCTTCAGCGGCGGTCGCGCAGGTATTCCTCGTAAAGCAGTTTGAGCAGTTCGGCCTCAGGGAGCTGCGGAAACCGTTGCCGTTTGGCCGCCACTCCGCGCTCGATGGCCCCGACGTTCCCCCGTGTGATGGTCAGCAGCTTCTCGCGCCAGAGCTGTTCGTCACCCCCGGTGGGGATGGGCTTGACTGGAATGCGGGGTTCTGGGGTGGAGGAGGGAGGCGCTTGGCGGGGCGGTGTGGGGCGTGGCGAGCTTGAACGGGTCTGTGTTGAACGGGTCTGTGTTGAACGGGATTGGGTTGAACGTGGTTGTGTTGAGCGGGGTTGGGTCCAGAGCAGCAGTCCGACCCAGAAGAGGGCCAGCGCAATCAGCAGAAACCCAAACGCCATCTGAAAGGTCATGCTTTCAGGGTTGCCAGCCGCCGCTGTCCAGAGTCTTACAGGCTGTCAGGCAGCCCCAATTCTTTCCGTTCCGCCTTCGTGAAGCCCTTCTTCGTCACCAGCAGGTAACTCCCGCGCAGCAGCTCGCCGAGCAGTTCAGCAGGCACCGTGCCGTCCAGCGTGACCGTCACCCAGTGCTTTTTGTTCAGGTGATACCCCGGCGCGATGCTCTGCGGGTGCGCCTGCCGCAGTTCCTCTCCGCGCTCGGGGTCCACTTTCAGGCTCAGGCGCAGCGGGTCCTGGGTGATGTCGGTCAGGGCGTACATGCGGGACTTGGAGAGGTAGCCGACCTTGAAGACCAGCGTTTCGTCGTCGAAAGGGAAGGTTTCGAGCGAATGCGGCAACTCGTCGCACACGCTGCGCAGGTCGTCTACGGTTTGCATGGGCGTCTGCATGAGGCCGAGGATAGCCCCGCCGCGCCGGTCTGGGCGCTCAGTTGCTGGGGTCTATCCCTTCGGCGTCCTTAAGCGCAGCGTTGATGTCGGCAGTTTCCGTATCGCCGCCGGTCAGGGCCGCGACCTGCTCGGCGCTCAGGCTCTGGCCCGAGTTGGCGGACACTCCACTGGCAGGGCGCTGCGCGAAGTCGGCGGGGGGCGGGCCCTGCTCGGCCACGACCTCGCGGCTCTCGGCGTGTTCGTCGGCGTGCACGCTAAGTTCGGCGGCGACGGGCGGGGCGCTGTCACGTTCGGAATCGGTCATGCGCTCAGTGTGCCGCTTTATTGTCAGCCCCACTGCCCTGCGGCGCGCTCTACCCTGAGCCCCATGATTCGTGCCAAGGACCTCGCCAGTGGTCAGGAACTGAACTGGGATGGGCAGACGGCGGACGTGTGGGTGGACGCGCAAGACCCCACCGCCGAGGAACTCGCCCGCTTGCAGGCCGCTTTTCCGCTCAACCGGCTGGCGCTGGAAGACGCGCTGGAGCAGGGCCACTGGACCCGCGCCGAGCAGTACCCCGAGCACACCTTCGTGACGGTGCGCAGCTTCGCCCACCCCGAGCAGCCCGACGAGTTCACCGAGCGCGTCAGCATCTTCGCCTTTCCCCCGCGCACGGACAGCCCGCACGGGGCGGTGCTCACCCACAGCCGCAGCGGCACGCGGGCCCTCGGGACGGTGTGGGCGCTGGTGGGGCGCGAGACGGTCAACACCGCGCAGGAGGTCACCTACGAGCTGCTCGACCAGACCGCCGACGGCTTTTTTCTCGCCGCCGACGCGCTCGAAGCGCAGGTGGACGCGCTGGAAGAACAGATTTTCCGCAGCCCCCGCTTCAACCCGGTGGAGCCGGTGTTCGACCTCAAGCATCTGCTGGGGCAGGCGCGGCGGCTGACGACCGACGCCCGCGAGGCGAGCGCGCTGCTGGGCCGGCAGGCCTCTACCGCTGCTGAACAGGTCCGTTACCGCGACGTGCAGGACAGCTTTACCCGGGTGGGCAGCCGCCTCGACGGCCTGCGCGAGTCGCTCAGCAGCCTGCTCGACCTGCACCTCGCCCTTCAGGGCCAGCGCATGAACGAGGTGATGCGGACGCTGACCTCCGTGAGCGTGGTGTTTCTGCCGCTCACCTTCCTCGCCGGGGTGTGGGGCATGAAGTTTCAGCACATGCCCGAGCTCGCCACCCGTTACGGCTACGCCTTTGCCTGGCTGACATTCCTGCTCATCGGCGGGCTGCTGACCTACTGGTTCAAGCGGCGCGGGTGGTGGTGAGCGGGCCGGGGCCTGAATGGGGCAGGCGGCTCAGTACAGCGTGTCGCGTTGCCGCTGCGGCAGGGCAGCGTCGTAGTCCGCGCCGTCCACCTCGCCGCGGGTCAGGGCGGCCAGCATCGCGCCGGGGGTGGGCACCTCAGCCGCCGACGGCCCGGTCCACAGCACCGAGCGCAGCATGGCCCGCCCGCACTGGAAAAAGACCGTGTCTACCGTGATTTCCAGCACGCATTTCGGCAGCTTGCCGTCCTGGGCGAAGGAGGCGAGCAGGTCCGGCGTGGTCAGGATGCGGGCGGTGCCGTTGACCCGCAGCGTCTCGTTCACGCCGGGAATGAAAAAAAGCAGGCCCACCCGGGGGTCGCTCAGCAGGTTACGCAGGCTGTCGATGCGGTTGTTGCCCCGGCGCTCGGGCAGCAGCAGGGTGCGCTCGTCGGTCACGCGCACCAGCGGCGCCGGGTCCCCGCGCGGCGAAGCGTCCAGACCGCCCGGGCCCGAGGTCGCCAGCACCGCGAAGGGGGCGGCCTCCAGCCACTGGCGGTACACCGAGTGCAGCACGTCTGTTTCCTTCTGGAGCGAGGGAGCCCCCACTTCCCCGAACAGGCTTTCGAGGTCTTCCAGCGTTCGAATGACGGTCATGGTGCCCCCAGGGTAGCCCCGTAGACCCCGGAGGAGGGCAGACGGCCCCGCGCTACCCTGCGCTTCATGACTGTGCCTGACCCTGCCCGGCCCGCCGCGTCCCCGTCCGCTCGTCCCCGCGTCCTGGTCGCCAACGACGACGGCATTTTCGCGCCCGGCATCAAGGCGCTGGGGCTGGCGCTGAGCGAGTGGGCCGACGTGGTGGTCGTCGCGCCCGACGTGGAGCAGTCGGCGGTGGGGCACGGCATCACCATTCGCCGCCCGCTGCGCTTCAAGCACACGGCGGCGGCGGGCTTCGGTGACATTCCGGCCTACCGGGTGGACGGCACCCCCGCCGACTGCGTGGTGCTGGGCGTGCATCTGCTGGGGCGGCCCGACCTGGTCGTCAGCGGCATCAACATCGGCCCCAATCTCGGCGAGGACCTCACGCACTCGGGCACGGTGGCGGCGGCCATCGAGGGACTCACCCTGGGGCTGCCCTCCATCGCCTTCAGCCAGTTTGCCAACGAAGCGGGCGAATACGACTTTGGGCCCTCGGCGGCCTACGCTTCCCGGTTGGCGCGCGAGGTCTGCTGCCGGGGGCTGCCGCCGCGTGTGCTGCTCAACGTCAATTTTCCCCGCGTCTCTCCGCGTGGGGTGCGCGTGACCGAGGTGGGCCTCCACCGCTGGGAAGACAGCGTGGTGACCCGCCAGGACCCCGAGGGCCGCGACTACCACTGGGTCGCCGGGGTCAGCACCGCGCACGACGGTCACGACGAACAGACCGACTACGGCGCGGTGCAGGCGGGGTTTATCAGCGTGTCGCCGGTGCGGCTCGACCTCACGGCGCGGGACCTGATCGGCGAGTTGACGCAGGCGTTGCCACCCCTGTAAGCGGCAGAGGGAAACTGCGCTCAAAGGGGCGGCGTTCAGAAAGGCTGAGCTCAGGCGCGGCTGTGCTTGGCCTGAATCTGTTCGTCGATATCAGGCACCCGTTCCTTGAAGGCCGAAACCAACATAATGTTGAGGAGTTGCCCGATCTGTTCGCGGTCGTACTCGGGGTGCAGCAGCAGTTCGTGGGCGGTGGAGAGCACCAGCGTGCGCTGCACCAGAATCAGGTCGGGGTTCGCCTCCGTGACATTGCTGGGCAGGTAGTTGTAGGTGTGCTGGTCGAGCGAATCGAGCACCCGCTGCCGACGGGACTGAAAGCGCGGGCCGCCGCCGCTGTAGAGCAGCAGCAGCAGTTCGCGGTGCTCGAGCAGGGCGCGCAGCATGTCGTCGGGCGGAAAGAGGCTGTTGTCGGCGACCCGCCGGTCGACTTCTTGCAGCCAGTCCCCCATTCGGCGTTCGAGCAGAATGTCGAGAATCGCTTCGGTCGAGGGGTAGTAGGTGTAGATGTTGGGCCGCGAGGTCTGGAGGTGCTCGGCGATATCGGCCATCTTGACGTTCTCGAAGCCGCGTTCGATAAACAGTTGCGAGGCGACTTCCAGAATCTGTTCACGGCGGACTTCCGCACTCAGGCGGCGACGGGGTTCAGGCATATTTCGAAGTGTAACACTTAATGACGCCCTGTCATTAAGTGCCGGATGTGGACGTGGGTTTGTTTCCGCCTGGAAGCGCCTAGAGTAACAGACATGCTCACGGCATTTGCCCTCCTGCTCAGCGTGACCGCCGTGCTGGCGTTCCTGAATGAACGTTTCTTTAGACTTCCGACCACCGTCGGGGTGACGCTGGCGGGCGCGCTGTCGAGCATGCTCCTCATCGCCCTCGACGCGCTGGGCCTGACCGGGCCGCGTGGTTGGGCCGCCGGGCTGCTCGAAACCCTGGATTTTACCGACTTCGTGCTCAACGGGATTCTGAGCATCCTGCTCTTTGCCGGGGCGCTGGGCCTCGATGCCCGGCAACTGCTGCGCCAGCGCTTCAGCATCCTGACGTTGGCGGTGTTCAGCACGCTGCTGAGTACCTTCCTCATCGGCTTTGCCGCCTACGGCATCTTCGGACTAGTGGGACTGAACGTGCCGCTGCTGTGGTCGCTGCTGTTCGGCGCACTGATCTCGCCGACCGACCCGGTGGCGGTCCTCGACCTGCTCAAGCGGGCGGCGGTGCCCAAGCGCATCGAAACCCTGATTGCGGGCGAAAGCCTCTTTAACGACGGCGTGGGCGTGGTGATTTTCCTCGTCATCGCGGGCATGGCGGGCATCGGTCACAGCCACGGCACCGGCAGTGTGGTGGGCGCCCTGGAACTGTTCGGGCGCGAGGCGCTCGGCGGCATGGCGTTCGGGGCGCTGCTGGGGGCCATCGGGTTCCTGATGCTGCGCGAAATCGAGCAGCACGCCGTCGAGGTGCTCATCACCCTCGCGCTGGTCGTCGGCGGGTACGTGGCGGCCTCGGCACTGGGCGTCAGCGGCCCGCTGGCGATGGTGGTCGCCGGTCTGGTCATCTCGGCGGGGCGCGACGTGGCCTTCGGGGAAGAAACCCGCGAACACATCGAGAGTTTCTGGGAAACGACCGATCAGGTGCTCAACATCCTGCTGTTCGCCTTTATCGGGCTGGACGTGCTGCTCACCGAAACGACCGGGCCGCAGATCGTGGCGGGGCTGCTGCTGGTCGTCGCCTCGCTGCTCGCCCGTTGGATCAGCGTGGCGCTGCCCTTCCCACTTATCCGGCGCCACGAGGATTACGGCCCCTACACCGTGCGGCTGCTCACCTGGGGGGGGCTGCGCGGCGGCATCGCCATCAGCCTGGTGCTGGGCCTGCCCCAAACGCCCTACCGCACCCACCTCGTCACGGCGACCTACATCATCGTGCTGTTCAGCATCGCCGTGCAGGGACTGACGATCATGCCGCTGGTCCACAAGGCGGTGGCGGCCAGCCCTGACAGCGCCGGCCCCGACAGCGCCGGCCCCGGTGGCGGGCAGGAAGACGGCGAAAACGCCGGGCGGCAGCTTTCTTCGGAAACGTGACGTCACCGAAAAATCTGGCCCTCAGCTCAGTGCAGGGGCCAGATTTTTTGGTGCGGACTGCCTGCCCTTACGGTCCGCCGCCCACCGCCGACGCCGCCGGTTTGCCTGCGGCGCTCACGCCGGTCATCAGCGCGTCGCGGATGCCGGAAGCGATGCCCATCGCCACGCGGTCGAGGTAGTTGTTGTCGGCGAGGTTCTGGCCGTCGACGGGGTGGCTGGTAAAGCCGATCTCGACCAGCGCCGCCGGGATGCGGCTGTTGCGCAGCACGCTCAGCGAGCGGTAGCCCTTGATGCCCCGGTCGAAGGCGCCGGTCACGTCGACCATGTCGCGCTGCAAGACGGTGGCGAGCTGGTAGGACAGCGCGTGGTTGGGATTCCACCACGTTTCGATGCCGTAGCCCGCGAGCGCGGCGCTGGCTTCGGTGGCGTTGACATGGATGCTCACGAACATCTGGGTGCCGGGGGTGCCCATCTTGGCGCGCATTTGCAGGTCGGTGTTCTTGTCGGGGTGCAGTTCGCGGTCGGTTTCGCGCGTCAGCACGGCGTCCACCCCGGCGGCGACGAGCAGGTCACGCACCCGCCGCGCCACGTCGAGGGTCACGTCCTTTTCGGTGATCGCTCCGGTGGCGCCGGGGTCCTTGCCGCCGTGACCGGGGTCGATGATCACGCGGGGCCGCACCGAGGCCGCCCGCAGCGACAGCACCGCCGCGCCGCTGCTCGCCGTCATGGGGGGCACAGCGGCGAGCACCTTGTCGCGGGGCGAAAGCGGAGTCAGGTTCGCCATCGCCGGAGAAATGTCGAGCACCAACCGCGAGCGCTCGCTGTTGAGCGGCGGCAGCACCTGCGCCCGCCAGCCGCTGCGCGAGGTGGTCGGCGAGCCGGTCACGATGCTGAGGTTGACCCCTTCGGCGGAGGGCTCGTAGCGCCAGGCGCGGACCTCGGCGGAGGTGTTCTGCTCGTTGGTGTTGGCGTCGCCCAGGCCCACGCCGAGCAGTTCGACGCGCAGCCCCACCGTGCCCGGCACGATGCGGTAGCCCGCGCCCGGCGGCAGGTCGAGGACCATGCGGGTCACGCCGGGGTTCTTGCCGATACGCGGCGTGGTTACGGTGGCGCCGCTGCTCAGCGAGCCGGGCATGCGGCCCACCAGCGCGCTGGGGCGGGCGGTATCGGCGCCGGGCAGCGGGGCCAGGGGCGCCGGCGGGGTGGCGGGCTGCTGCTTGACGCTGTCGCCGGGGGGGAGGTGGCTGGTGAGGGCGCTGCTCGCCGCCGTGTCGGTCACCGGCACCGGGGCCTGCAAGCTCGCCTGGGCACGCGGGTCGGCAGGCGCCGCGGCGAGCACCCGCCCGCCCACGTTGCCGGCCCCGCCGCGCAGTTGCGAGCCGAGTTCGACGATCAGCACCCGGTTGCCGTTGGCGATGGTCGCCTCGGTCGCCCGCCAGCCGTCGCTCAGCGACAGGGGAAAGGGCGTGCCCATGATGATCTGCCCGTTGTTGGCGCGGTACTCGGTGAGGTTCTCGGCCAGCCGCAGCGACGAGGCCGGAGCCACCCGCACCCCGCCCACGTCGATCCGCAGGCCGCCGAAGGTCGGCACCAGCGTGTAGGTCATGCCCTTGGGCAGGTCGAACACCAGTTTGGTGGCTTCCGCCGTGCCGCTGATGCGCGGGCTTCCGAAAGTCGTTTCCTTGGCCTGGGCCAGCGGCTGCGTGGCCGCCGACGGTGTGGCGAAGGAGGGAGCAGCGCTGGGGGGCGCTGCCGCGCTGCCGCGCACCGTCGGTTTGACCTGGGCCGGCGCGGCGCGCAAAAAGGGATCTGTCTGAGCCGCCGCCCATGAGCCGAGCAGCAGCGCTGATGAGAGGAGCATGGCAGGCAGCTTCATGTGCTTCCATCTTGTCGGTTCTGGCGGTGAGAAATGTAGCCAGGAAACTCATTCTTTGGAAAGCGGCGGAGGCATATTGCCTCGCTGCGCCGTACTTTCATCCAGTGTCGCCGCCGTTCATCTTCCGTCAGCTCTAATAATATTCGTTCACTGACATACTTGATTCTGAAAGTCCGTCTTGAACGAAGTCCATCAATCGTCTTGCGAGCTGTCGAGGACACGTGCAACCGGCTCCGTTTCCCCGGCCCGGCTGCTGAGGACGGTGGCAAGAACGACGAGTGCCCCGCCCAGGGCGCCGCGTGCGCCGACCCGCTCGCCGATCAGGGCGAAGCTGAACAGGGCCGCGCTGACCGGCTCCAGGGCGTAGATCAGGCTCGCCTCGGCGGCGCTGACGTGGCGCTGGCCCAGTGTTTGCAGCAGTGTGGTGCCGGCGGTGGCGACCACGCCGAGGTAAAACAGCGGCGCCCAGGCCGCCTGCGGAGGCCACAGCGGTGCGCCGCTCAGCAGGGCCCAGCCCCAGGCGACCAGCGCCACCGACAGAACCTGCGCGAGCGTGAACGGCAGCGCCGCGTGCCGCGAAGCGAGTTTTTCCAGCGCCAGGATGAATCCGGCGTAGGTGACGGCGCACGCCAGCGCCCAGGCGTCGCCGCTGACCCAGGCGCCGCCCTCCCACGAGAGCAGCGCCAGTCCCGCGACCGCCAGCGGCAGCGCAGCCCACAGCACGGCGGGCATTCGCCGCCGCTGCACCAGCGTGAGCCACACCGGCACCAGCACCACGCTCAGCGCCGTGAAAAAGGCCGCCCGGTTGGCGGTCGTCGTTTGCAGGGCAATCGTCTGGGTGCCGTACCCCGCGATCAGCCACAGCCCCAGCACCATGCCGTCGCTCCACAGGCTGGTGCCGTCGGCCTGGGTGACGGTCACTGTAGGCGCGGGCGTTCGCCTCAGCGCCGCCAGCGGCAGCAGCACCAGCGCGCCGATGGAAAAGCGCCAGGCGAGCAGCACCGGGGGCGCGAGTAGGGCGCCGAGCTCCTTGACCACCGCGAAGGTGCTGCCCCAGATGGCGGTGACCAGAAGCAGAAGCAGAATGCCGCGCAGGTGAGACGTCATACAGCCTTGAACTCTAGCGGGCGTACTGGTCCGGAAGGGAGCGCGACCTGACCTTACATGTTCAACAGCTCAGCGCTGCGGCTGTCCGAGCGTTTCGTCGAGCGTCAGGTCGAGGCGCAGGTAAGGGCCCTGGCGGGTATAGGTGGACGAACTCTGAAAGCCCTCGAAGCCCCTGAAGTTGTAACCGGCGGTCAGCCAGGTGCCGGGCAGCGGGCGCACGCTGCCTTCCACGCCGTAGCCGAAGAGGGTGGTCTGACTGGCGGGCTGGGTCAGGGCGCGCGCCCAGGCGCCCACCGCGAGGCGGTCTGTCAGGTAGTAGCTGCTGCCCAGCCAGCCCTGGAGGGTGAAGCTGTCGCGGTCGTCGAGCTGGGTGCGGCTTTCGACACCGCCGCGCACGGCCCAGTTGGGCAGGCGGTAGGCGGCGCTGACTCCGAAACTGAGTTCCGGCTTCCCCCCCGCGAGCGAGCCGGCCACGTAGCGGCCATAGCCCAGGCTGCTCAGGCTGCGGCCCCGGTAGGCGTACCCCAGCTCCAGTCGCTCGCCGCGTCGGCCCTGGCCGAACTCGGCGGTGCCGCCCGCGTTCAGGGTGAGTTCGTCGGTCACACTGCCGGTCACGCCGCCGCGCAGCACCACGCCGAAGCCGGTGTCGCCCCGGTAGGACACGTCAGTGCCGACGGTGGCGCTGAGGCGGTCGGTCTTGTAGTTGATGTCGGCGCCGGTCGCCCCCTCGAACGCGCCTTTCCCCACGTCGTAAAGCACGTTGCCGCGCAGATTCAGCGCCGTGCGGTCATTCAGCGGCAGCGTGGTGGTCGCGCCGAAGCGGGCGCGGTTGCCGGCGCCGCTGGCGGTGGGCAGCTCGTAGCCCACGGCGTAGTTCACGTTGCCGATCATGGTGTCGAGCGTGAGCGCGGCGGCCTGCCCGACCCCCCAGGTGATCTTGTCGTTGAAGCCCAGGGTGAGGTCCTTGCGAATGCGAAACCGGCTGCTGATGTCGGTGGTGGGGTCAAGGTCGCCGATGATCGGCTGGGTGTGGACCACGTCGACCGAAATCGGTTCGCGCTGGTAGCCCACGCTGCCCACCAGCCCCAGGCCGGAGCGGTCGCCGAAGGCGTAGCTCACCCCGGCGCCCACCGTGAAGGGGTCGAGGTGATACACGGCGCGGGCGGTCACGTTGCCGCCCCGGGCGTGATTGGCGTTTTCCACATCGCTGGCACGCGGCGAGGGCATGTCGCGGTATTCGGCGTCGGCCACGGCGTTCAGGCGCGGTGTCAGGCGTCCGGTGTAGCGGCCACTGACCACCAGTCCCGGTGCGAAGGGCGCGAGGCCCTCGTAGCTGGCCTGCTGGTAGCGCACCCGGAAATTCAGGTCGTGGTTGCGGGCGAGCACCGTACTCAGGTCGGCGCTCGCCTGCACGCCGCCGGAGTAGGCCAACAGACCGCTGGCCTTGACCGGCCCGCGCTGGTAATCCGCCTTGACGCCGTAGGTCGTGCGCCCGTCGAGGTAGACGGCGGCCACCCCGACGCTGGAGTTCGTGCCGGTCGTCTTGATCTGGGCGCCGTAGGCAGTGCGGCGGTTGGCGAGCGGGTTGTCGAGGCGGTAGCTGGCGTACACCACCCGCTCGTTGAGCTCCGCGTCGAGCCGGTCGATGGCGCGGTTGAAGGTCACGACGCCGCTGCGTGGGTCGAGCACGTAGTCCACGTTGCGGACCAGTTTTTCGCGCTGCAATTCCTTGCCGGTGCTGCGTTCGAGCGTCACGAGTTCCAGGGTTTCGCTGCCCAGGCTAACGCCGGTGTCGCCCAGCCGCAGGAGCCGGGTGCCTTCGGGCGTCAGGGGCCGGTTGACCACGCGGTCTTCGGGCACGAGCGCGACGAATCCCGAGACGCGCGGGTTGGTCTTGGAATAGGCCGTCAGCGCCGTGAGGTTCTCGCCCACCGGCAGCACGTCGATGGGTAGGCTGGTGCGGCGGTACTCGGCGCGGAACTGGGGGTGGTCGTAGCTGAAGGCCACCGGGTCGATGCCCTGCAGAGGCACGCTTTCGGTGCTGGCGTCGCCATAGACGGTGTTGCGGATCAGGGTGTTGCGGTCGGTCGGCAGTCCGTCCTTGTCGGCAGCGACATACAGTTTGCCGGCGCCGAGCGGGCCTTCGTAGGCGCCGCGGGCCTGCCAGGTCACGTCGTCTTGCAGCTCGAAGTCGCCGTCGAGGCCCAGCGTCGCGCTCAGGACCCCGATGCCCACGCGGCTGCGGTCAGGCGTCACCTCGTAGCGGTAGGTCTTGACTTTTTCGCCTTGCAGCACGTCCACTTTCAGACTGGTGGGCGCGGACTGCGGCTGCAATTCGAGCACGCCTACGCCCTCGGTGAGCCGCACCTGATAACCGGGTTCGCCGGGGTTGGCGTCGGGCAGCCGGGGTTCGAGATTGGTCCGCACGGTGATGGTCGGCTGGCTGGTGAGCTTGCCGAACTCGTCGAGCGCCCGCAGTTGCACGCGCACCGGCGAGCTGCCGTCGGCCTGAAGTGCGAGCGGCTTGACCTCGATCTGGGCCGTCGAGCCGACCAGCGACACGCTGATTTCGTCGTTTAAAACGCGCAGGACGTTAGTGCCGCCCTTGAGGGGCACGCCGATGTAGGTCAGACGCTGCACGCCCCGCACCCCGTCTTGTACGTTGGTGCCGATGGTGTCGTCGGAGACGGTCACGCCGTTGACGGTCAGGGTGGGCGGCGGACCCTGGGGCGCCCCATTTCGGATGACCGTCAGCCCGTATTACAAACGCTCCGTCTCGTCTGCGCCATGCTGAAGGCACGCGAGGGAGGAGAGATATGGCACGCATCACCCGCTACAGCAAATTCGAGGGGGAACTCGACCAACTCGAGTCCTCCGAACTCATGCAGATGATTCAGGAAGCGCTGCTCGGGCAGGGCATGAACGACCCCTGGGACCCCGACCCCAACGCCCGGCCCAGCATGGACGACCTGTTCGACGCGATTCTGGAAGCGCTGGCCGAGCGCAACATGATTCCTGAAGAGCAGCTGCTCGAAGCCTTGCAAGCCGACGACGTGCGCGAAACGGCGCTCGGGCAGCAGATCGAGCGCCTAATGGACAAATTGCAGCAAGACGGCTTCATCCGCAAGGAATTTGGCGACGAGGACGGGCAGGGCGGCGCGGGCAACCCTGGCGAGGCCACCTTCCAGCTCACCGACAAGAGCATCGATTTCCTCGGCTACAAGTCGCTGCGTGACCTGATGGGGGGTCTGGGCCGCTCCAGCGCGGGCGCGCACGACACCCGCGAGTACGCCAGCGGTGTGGAAATGACCGGCGAACTCAAGAACTACGAGTTCGGCGACACCCTCAACCTCGACACGACGGCGACGCTGGGGAACGTCATCTCCAAGGGCTTCGATCAGCTTGAGGAAGCCGACCTCGTCATCCGGCAGGCCGAGTACAGCTCCTCGGCGGCGACGGTGGTCATGCTCGACTGCTCGCACTCCATGATTCTCTACGGCGAGGACCGCTTTACCCCGGCCAAGCAGGTGGCGCTTGCCCTCGCGCACCTCATCCGCACGCAGTACCCCGGCGACACCGTCAAATTCGTGCTGTTCCACGACTCCGCCGAGGAAGTGCCGGTCAGTAAGCTTGCGCAGGCGCAGATCGGGCCGTACCACACCAACACGGCGGGCGGGCTGCGGCTCGCGCAGCAGCTCCTGAAGCGCGAGAACAAAGACATGAAGCAGATCGTGATGATCACCGACGGCAAGCCCTCGGCCCTCACGCTGCCCGATGGCCGCATCTACAAAAATCCCTACGGCCTCGACCCCTACGTGCTCGGCACCACCCTGCGCGAGGTCGCCAACTGCCGCCGCTCGGGGATCCAGATCAACACCTTCATGCTCGCCCGTGACCCCGAACTCGTCGGCTTCGTGCAGCGCGTTTCGGAGATGACGAAGGGCAAGGCCTACTTCACCACGCCGCAGAACATCGGGCAGTACGTGCTGCAGGACTTCATGACGAACAAGACGAAAGTGATGAACTGAGGGCAGTGAACAGGAGCAGGAAGCGGAGGGTTGACGCCTTCCGCTCCTTTTTATTTCGCGTGCTCAACGACCGTGCCCGCCGCGTCAATCGGAAAGTCCATCACCCGCCCACTCAGGCCGTTTTTCGTCATCACGTCATGCAGGTAGTGGTGCAGCGTCGCCGTGCTGCCGCGCTGGTCGTGGAAGCACAGCACGGTCGGCCCCGCGCCGGAGAGAGCCGCACCCAGAGCCCCGTATTCGTGGGCGTGTTCGAGGATGTCGCTCAGCCCCGGCACCAGCGGCGCCCGCCAGACCTGATGCACGTAATCCTGCATGGCGTGCCGCAGCAGGTCGAGGCGCCCCTGCGCGAGGGCGGCGGCGAGCAGCGCGGCGTGCGAGAGCGCGTGTACCGTGTCGGCGCGGCTGTACTCGCGCGGCAGCACGGCGCGGGCCTTGGAGGTGGACAGCTCGAAGTCGGGAACGAGCACCGTCACGCCGAGGTGCGCGGGCGGGTCGAGCCGCACATAGTGGGTGCCGAGCTTGTCGAGGGTGGCGACCACGATCCCGCCGAACAGCGCCGGGGCCACGTTGTCCGGGTGGCCTTCTTCGCGCGCCGTCACGTCGAGCACCGTTTCGTCGTCGAGGGGCCGGCCCAGCAGTTCGTTGCCCGCCACCACGCCCGCGACCAGCGCCGCCGCCGAGCTGCCCAGGCCACGCGCGAGCGGCACCTCGGTTTCGATTTCGACGCGGGCGGGGGGGAGAGTGCGCCCGGCCCGTTTCGCCGCCAGGGTCATCGCCCGGTACACGTAGTTGCTCTCGTCGGCGGGGGTGTCCGCCAGCTCCGTGCCCAGCGGCACCACCTCCGCCTTGTCCTGCGGTGTCACGCGCAGGGTGGTGTAGAGCGGCACGCTCAGGCCGAGGCTGTCGAAGCCGGGCCCGAGGTTGGCGCTCGACGCCGGGGCACGGACGGTGAAAGGCCGCGCGGGGCTGCTCACGACCTACCTCGCTGCCTAGGAAGGGAGGGCAGGCGGCAAACAAAACGGGCAACGTGCAGTGGCAATCCGGGCATGGGTCTCCAATCGCCGCCGCAAGCGGGGCCGGCTTCCATCCTAACGGCCCTTGCCCTGTCTTTGACCGTCACGCCAAGACAAATCGGTCTGCCTTTTCCTCTGCTTTTCGTCAGACATGAGACCAAACCCGACAGCATGCGCGCCAACCCTGAGTGAAGATTGGCGGGACATCCATCCCGTCTTTGTCCGCCGTTGAGAAAGTGACCTGGGGAACGTTAGCAGGGGGAGTCGGGCCCCATCCTGCCTACACAACAACAGCCGGGAAAGCCGTGAGCAACAGGGTTTCTCTGGACTTCATCTCAACTTCGACGGAGGTAGGAATCATGGGTTGGCTCATTACGATTTTGGTTGGTGCACTTTGCGGCTGGCTCGCCAGCATGATCATGAAGACCGATGCTCAGCAGGGCGCGGTGGCGAACATTCTCATCGGTATCGTTGGCGCGCTGCTCGCCCAGTTCATCTTCGGTGACCTGCTGCATATCGGCGGCTCGTACAACGCCGGCAACGGCTTCAACTTCCTGAGCATCGTCTGGGGCGTCATCGGCAGCGCGATCCTGATCGCCATCCTCAAGGCCCTCAAGATTCTTCGCTGAACCTCTCCAGAAAAGCTCCGCCGAGCGGCCACAAAAGGCCAACCGGCGGAGCTTTTCTAGCTCGGTCTGAAACTGCTTAGGCTTCAGGCACGGCCTTTTCGCGTTTGCGCTCCGGCAGCAGACTGGCGACGAGCAGCAAAATGGTGCCGCCGACCACGCACATATCGGCGATGTTGAAGATGGGAAAGCGGGTGCCGTTGATCGCCTCGGTCACGGCGCTCAGCAGCGGCGAGTGAATCATGTCGGTCACCTGCCCGCGCTGCAAGCCGTCGATGGAGTTGCCGATGGCCCCGGCGGCGATCATGCTCAGCACGACCGTCAGAAAGCGGCCCTGCGGCTTCCACAGCAGGTAGCTCAGGATGCCCAGCCCGACCAGAATCCGCCCCAGCGCGAGGGGCACGGCGCTGCCGCTGAACATGCTCCACGCGGCTCCGGTGTTGAAAGTCAGTTCCCAGTCGAGCACCCCCGGAATGACCGGGATGGCTGGGGCATTCAGTTGTAGGTGGGCCAGTGCCCACGCCTTGAGCCACTGGTCGAGCGCGATCAGCACCAGAACCAGCACGGCGGGAAACCAGACGGGAAAACGGCGCGGGGCGGTGGGCACGATGGGCAGTATACGGCTCACGTTCTGCTGCCTGGAAAACGGCCACAATGCCCGACATGGCAAACGTCGAATCGTTCGATCTGGACCACACCAAGGTCAAGGCTCCCTATGTCCGCCTCGCCGGGGTCAAGACCACCCCGAAGGGTGACCAGATCTCCAAGTACGACCTGCGCTTCTTGCAGCCCAACCAGGGCGCCATCGACCCCGCCGCCATTCACACGCTCGAGCACCTGCTGGCGGGCTACATGCGCGACCACCTCGAGGGCGTGGTGGACGTGTCCCCGATGGGCTGCCGCACCGGCATGTACATGGCCGTCATCGGTGAACCCGACGAGCAGGGCGTGATGAAAGCCTTCGAGGCGGCCCTCAAGGACACCGCCGGGCACGACCAACCCATTCCCGGCGTGAGCGAACTCGAATGCGGCAACTACCGCGACCACGACCTCGCCGCCGCCCGCCAGCACGCCCGCGACGTGCTCGACCAGGGGCTGAAAGTTCAGGAAACCATTCTGCTCGAACGCTGAACCCTGCTGGTTCCTCCAACCAACGGCCCACGGCCCGCCTTGCATTTTCGGGGGCGGGCTTTATGTTGCCGCGTTGTGCTGTACAAATCACAAACTAACGAACGCTCGTTAGGTAAACTGGGGACAGTTCACATTCTGGAGGTTGACCCATGACCCAAGAGCAGACCCGACCCAAGCATATGGCCGCAGGCGAAACGCCCGAGCAGCACGCCGCTTTTGAAGCCCGCATCGCGCGCGGCGAGAAGATTGAACCCGGCGATTGGATGCCCGCCGAGTACCGCCGCCAGCTGATCCGCATGATTTCGCAGCACGCCCACAGCGAAGTGGTCGGGATGCTGCCCGAGGGCGAGTGGATTGCGAGGGCGCCCAGCCTCAAGCGCAAGACCATCCTGATGGCGAAGGTGCAGGACGAAGCCGGGCACGGCCAGTACCTCTACCACGCCGCCGAAACGCTGGGCGTGACCCGCGAGGAAATGCTCGACGCCCTGCTGACGCGCAAAGCGAAGTACTCCTCCATCTTCAACTACCCCACCCTGACCTGGGCCGACGTGGGCATGATCGGCTGGCTGGTGGACGGCGCCGCCATCAAGAACCAGACCATGCTGGCGGGCTGCTCCTACGGCCCCTACAGCCGGGCGATGGTGCGGATTTGCAGCGAGGAAACCTTCCACCACAAGCAGGGCAAGGAAATGATGGTGCTCTACGCCCAGGGCACGCCCGAGCAGCGGCAGATGGCGCAGGACGCTTTAAATCGCTGGTGGTGGCCCGCCGTGCAGATGCTCGGCCCGCACGACAGCGACAGCCCCAACACCGGGGCGCTGAGCAAGTGGGGCATCAAGCTCAAGACCAACGACGAGGTGCGCCAGGAGTTCATCAACGAGCATGTGCCTGAGCTGCTCGAAGCCGGCCTGACCATCCCCGACCCTGACCTGCACCAGGACGAGGCGGGCAACTGGGTGCACGGTCCGATCGACTGGAGCGAGTTCTGGGCCGTCATCAAGGGTGAGCAGGGGCTGGGCAACGAACGCCTCGCCACCCGCCAGGCCGCGCAGGACGAGGGCGCCTGGGTGCGTGAAGCGCTGGAAGCGTACATGGCGCGGCAGGCGAAGGGCGAGGCGGCGGATTGAGTTGGAAGACCCCTCACCCCTGCCTGCGGCAGGCCCTCTCCCCCTAGGAGAGGGTCAAACTGCGCTTTTTCCCTCTACCAAGGGGAGAGGGCCTTGCGAAGCAAGGGGTGAGGGGTCTTTTCGCCAGAGGAAAAACCATGACCCAAACAACATCCAACCACCCTGACACCCAACCGCACGACACCCAGCCCCAGGACACCCAATGGCCGCGCTGGGAAGTCTTCAAGCAGGACACCGACAAGCGGCCCTACCAGGCGGTGGGCACGGTCCACGCGGGCGACCCCGAGCACGCGCTGCTGACCGCCCGTAATGTCTTCGTGCGCCGGCCCGCTGCCGTGAGCCTGTGGGCGGTGCGCGAAGCCGACATCCTGACCGCCACGCCCGAGGAAATCGCGTCTACGCCGGAGGTGTTGCAGACGCCGGGCGCGGGGGGCACCTACCACGTCGGCGTGAAGAAGTCGCACAAGCGCTCCATGACCTTCGTAGACCTCGTGGGCACGGTGGAAGCCAGCGGCCCCGGCGACGCGCTGCGGCAGGCCCGCAAAGCCCACGCCGACGCGCTGGCGTGGCTGGTGTTTCCCGACGCGGCCAAAGCGGCCACCGACGCCGACCCCGGCACGGTGGAAAGCTGGTTTGCGCCCGCCAAGGACAAAACCTACAAGCAGCAGCAGTTTTACGGCACCATCGGCACGCACGTGGGCGAACTCAAGCGCGCGGGGCGGATGCCGGGGCGCACCGACGTTCACCCGCACGTGGCCGACCAGCCCGCCGTGCAGCACCACGACGAGGGACCGCAATGACCGCCACGACGCCGACTTTGACCCTGACCGACGCCCAGATCCAGGCCCTGATTCGCAAGCTGACCGCGCTGGCCGACGACGAAATCGTACTGGCGCACAGAGGCGGCGAGTGGACCGGGCACGCACCCATCCTGGAAGAGGACATCGCGCTGGCGAACATCGCGCAGGACGAACTGGGCCACGCCGCGCTGTACCTGGGCCTGCGCACCGACCTCGACGGCAGCCAGCCCGACCGCCTCGCCATGTTCCGGAGCGCGAGCGAGTACACCAACACCCGCTTGACCGAGTTGCCGAAGGGTGACTGGGCGGTGACGATGGTGCGGCAGTTCCTTTACGACGCTTACGAGGCGCTGTGGCTTGAAGAAGCGGGAAGCAGCCGGTACGCGCCGCTCGCCGAGGTCGCCCACAAGGCGCTGCGCGAGGAGAAATTCCACCTGCAACACACTGCGCTGTGGGTCGAGCGCCTCGCCCTGGGCACCGAGGAAAGCGAGCGCCGCACCCAGACGGCCCTGAACGAACTGTGGTCCCACGCCGCGCAACTGTTTCAGCCGGTGGCAGGCGAGGAAGAACTGATTGCGGCGGGCATCGTGCCGGACCCGGCGGCGCTCAAGGCCCGCTGGGAAAAACTGGTCACGGCGCACCTGCAAGGCAAATGCGGCCTGACCTTGCCGCGTGGAACTTTCACCAGCGACGACAGGGGCCGCGACCACCACACCGAGTACCTCGCGCCACTGCTGGCCGAGATGCAGGAGGTGGCCCGCCAGCACCCCGACGCGGAGGTGTGGTGATGGGTCAGGCGGAACCTGCCGCCGCCTACCCGGACCCGGCAGCCGTCTGGGCCGCGCTCTCGCAGGTGCCCGACCCCGAAATCCCGGTCGTGTCCATCGTGGACATGGGCATGGTGCGCGAGGTGAAGGTGGACGGTGAAGGGGTGTCGGTCACCTTTACGCCCACCTTCAGCGGCTGCCCGGCACTGCACGTCATCCGGCAGAGCATCGAGGACGCCGTGCGTGGGCTGGGCGTGAATGACGTGGAGGTCAAAAGCACGCTGACGCCGCCCTGGACCACCGATTCGATTTTGCCGGATGCCCGCGAACGCCTGCGCGAGTACGGCATCGCGCCGCCCGCGCCCGCCGAGGGCAGCCTGATTTCGCTGGAGCCGGAGCCCACATCCTGCCCTCGCTGCGGCTCGTTCAACGTGCGGATGACCGCCAGCTTCGGCCCGACGCTGTGCAAGCGGCTGTACGTGTGCGATGCCTGTAAAGAGCCGTTCGAGGGGTTTAAGAGCGTTTGAAGCTATAAGTTATGGGCCATAAGCAGAGAAAGGCTTGTGGCCCATATTTATTGGATGTAAGCCCTTCCTTATTCCAGCTGAGCGAAAGCGAGGAGAGAATGCGTAAGCCCAGTTTTGAAGAGATAGTCAAGACGTATCCTACACGGGGCCCTCTACAGCAATATCGTTTAAGTCTCGCCACCGCTTTTCAGTGCTTTCGCTGTGGCGAAGAGAAAAAGGCAAAACTTATAACTCTTTATCGTGGGGACTGGGAAAAAACACTTTGCAATGGCTGTTACGGATTCTTGCTGTCTGTCTGGGAAATTAAAAGGGGTCATCAAGATGATGGTGAAAAGGCAGAAGCGTTAGCAGATCTGCTTTTATCGATCTATAATAAGAATAAGATCAGTGAATTGGAAAAAATATATGAGATTAGAGACAGTAGAGCTCAACATATTTCTGATAATTCACTCCGTTTTTTAGCTACTTCTGAGCATTTAGCAGAGAACATGCCAGAAGATTTAGACTGGTCGCCAGTAATAATTGGCTTGTGTAAAGCTTTTGAAACAGAAGTAACTATTAAAATACTTTACCCGCTCTCAAAACGCCTCTCTGAAACAAATTTGTCCATTGACAAATCTGATAAAGATCTAGGTAGGATAGCTAAATTTTTGTCGGGGGAAGGTAAAGCACCCGAGATGGGAACATTCGCTCATTTCCTTCAAACGTTGCTGAACAGTATTAGCCGTCGCTCAACTAGTCAAGTTGTAAAAGAAATGTTTAACCTTTTCCAAGATTGGCCGCGTTCATCTTGGATTAGTGATATTAATGGACTCTACACTCAGATTACTAAGCTGACCCGCGATTTTCGCAACCGTGCAGCACATACAGAAGTTCTCACCAGAGCAGATTATGAGGCTTGTCGCGAACTGGTTATAGGCGACAATGGCATGCTTTGGAAATTGGCACTTACAACACAAAGAATTTGACTATCTCTAGGAGCTAATCCCATGACCACCCCTTCTACCCAAATCCTCCGCCCCGCTTCATACGTGTATGGCCAATGGCACGCCAACAAAGACGGCCAGACCCTCCTCGACGCCGTGTATGGCCGCCCCGTCGCCGTCATCTCCAGCGAGGGCGTGGACTTTGCCCAGGCGCTGGCTTACGGGCGTGAGGCCGGGGCAGGCTTACGCAAGCTGACCTTCCACACGCGGGCACGGATGCTGAAGGCGCTGGGCAATTACCTGATGGAGCGCAAGGAGGACTACTACGCCCTCAACCTGCTGACCGGCGCGACCCGGAGGGATGGCTGGGTGGACATTGAAGGCGGCATCGGCACGCTGTTCAGCTACAGCAGCATGGCCCGCCGCGAACTGCCCGATGAGCGCTTCCTGCCCGACGGCAAGGTGGAGGTGCTGGGCAAGGGCGGCACGTTCATGGCCCGTCACCTGCTGGTGCCGCGTGAGGGCGTGGCCGTGCAGATCAACGCCTACAACTTCCCGGTGTGGGGCATGCTGGAAAAACTCGCGCCCGCCTTTATCGCCGGGATGCCCTCGCTGGTCAAGCCCGCGCCGCAGACCGCCTACCTGACCGAGCGGGTGGTGCGCGACATCATCGCGTCGGGCATCCTGCCCGAAGGCTCGCTGCAACTCGTGACCGGCGACCCCGGCGACCTGCTCGACCACCTGCTCGAACAGGACATGGTGGCCTTTACCGGCTCGGCAGCGACGGCGAACAAGCTCAAGGTGCATCCCAACATCGTGGCGCGCTCGATTCCCTTCAACGCTGAGGCCGACAGCCTCAACGCGGCGGTGCTGGGAGTGACCGTGCGGCCCAAAGACCCCGAATTTGCCCTGTTTGTCAAGGAAGTCGCCCGCGAAATGACCGGCAAGGCGGGCCAGAAATGCACCGCCATTCGCCGCCCGCTGGTGCCGTGTCACCTGGTGGACCCGGTGGTAGAGGCGCTGCGGGCCGAACTCGCCAAGGTGACGGTGGGCGACCCCGCCCGCGACGACGTGCGAATGGGCGCTCTGGTGAGTGTGGAGCAGCGCGAGCGGGTGCGCGAAACGCTGGAAAAACTCGGCCAGGACGCCGAAGTGGTCATCGGCGGTGGGGCAGGCGAACTGCTCGGCGGCGACCGCGAGAAGGGCGCTTTCCTCGACCCCACCGTGCTGCTGTGCCGCAACCCGTTGGAGGCGAAGGGGCCGCACGAGCTCGAAGCCTTTGGGCCGGTCGCCACGCTGATGCCTTACGACACGCTGGACGACGCTATTACCCTGGCCAAGATGGGACGCGGCTCGCTGGCGGCGTCGGTGGTCACCTTCAACCGCCACGAAGCGACCGAACTGGTGCTGGGCATCGCAAGCACGCACGGGCGGGTGCTGGTGCTCAACCGCGCCGACGCGAAGGAAAGCACCGGACACGGTTCGCCGCTGCCCCAGCTGCTGCACGGCGGCCCCGGTCGGGCAGGCGGCGGCGCGGAAATGGCGGGGCTGGCGGGCGTCAAGCACCACATGAACAAGGTGGCGGTGCAGGCCGACCCGACCACGCTGGCCGCGATTACGAAGGAGCATATCCCCGGCGCCGAGGTGCGCGAGGACGTGGTTCACCCCTTCCGCAAGACCTTCGACCAGATTCAGCCGGGCGACAGCCTGCTCACCCACCGCCGCACCGTCACCGAGGCCGACATCGTGAACTTTGCCGCGCTCACGGGCGACCATTTTTACGCCCACGTGGACGACATCGGCGCGAAGGAAGGCATCTTCGGCAAGCGGGTGGCGCACGGTTACTTCCTGATTTCCGCCGCTGCCGGGCAGTTCGTCTCGGCGGCGCCGGGGCCGGTGCTGGCGAACTACGGCCTGGAAAACCTGCGCTTCGTAGAGCCCGTCGGCATTGGCGACACTATCCGCACCCGCCTGACCTGCAAGCGCAAAATTCGCAAAGACCTGCGCCCCGGCGAAGAAAGGCCGACCGGCGTGGTCGAATGGCACGCCGAAATCACCAACCAGCACGAACAACTGGTGGCGACCTACGACATCCTGACGCTGGTGGAGCGGGCGCGGGACGAGTTCGACGAGCCTGCCGAAGCTGTGGAAGGCGCGCAGGCCTGAGTCTCTAAGTCGGGTGGCGGAGGCGTCCGGTTGGCGTCTCCGTTATCGTTTTGTCCATGCCCACCGACGCCCGTGGAGAACTGGAGGACGGACGCTACAGTTACCGCCAGCAAAAAGACGGGCGCGTCGTGGTGACGTGGTATGGGCGGCCCGTGACCACACTGGCGGGTAAAGACGCCCAGAAGTTCCTGGCCCGCGTGGAGGGACTAGGTGACCACGAAGCGCAACTGGTCATGGCGCGGGTCACCGGCAATTTCAAGCGGGGCAACGAGCGCTAGGCCGCTGCACGCGAGCGTCTGGGACGCAACAAATATTGGGCTGCGCCACCGGTCCTTTTAAGCCCTTTGGCTTATTTCCCTGCCCTCAATTGTCCCTTATCCTGCCTGCACATCCCGCTTTACCTCAGGAGTTCACCCATGAGAACACACCGCCCTGCTGACCCCGAAGTCAAAGCCCCCCTGCGCGGAGGTGCTGGCGTTCCATGCGGCCTGAGTGGTGTGATGTTCTAGACGCTTCACAGGTCGCCCGGACGCGCCGCCCCGCGCCTCTATGGAGACCTCAACTTTGCAACCCAAATCCGAATTTTTTGCGGCGCTGCGCCACTTCGCGGGCTATTACCGGCCCTACCGCCTGACCCTGTACGCCGACCTGCTGTGCGCCCTGCTGGTGGCGGGCATCACGCTGGTCTATCCGCTGTGTGCCGGCTACATCACCCGCACGGTGCTGACCCTGACGCCGCAGCAGGCGTGGCCCGAATTGCTGCGTGTGGGCGGGCTGATGGTGGGCCTGCTGGCCGTGCAGGTCGCCGCCAACAGCTTTCTGGACTATCAGGGCCACATGATGGGCACGTTTATCGAGCGCGACATGCGCCGCGACCTGTTCGCGCACCTGCAAAAGCTGCCCTTCGGGTTCTACGACACTCACCGCACCGGGCAGCTGATGAGCCGCGTCACGGGTGACCTCTACGACATTGGCGAACTTGCGCACCACGGCCCCGAGGACCTGTTTATCGCGCTGGTGTCGTTCGTGGGCGTGTTCGTGATTCTGGCGGGCCTCAACCTGCCACTCACGCTGATCCTGCTGGCATTCCTGCCATTCATGGCGGCCTACGCGCTGTATTTCAACGTGCAGCTCAACCGCGCGCTCCTGCAAAGCCGCCAGCGCATCGGCGAGGTGAACGCGCAGGTGGAGGACTCGCTGGCAGGCATCCGGGTGGTGCAGTCGTTTACCGGTGAAGGGACCGAGGCGCGGCGTTTCGGCGCGGCCAACGACCTGTTTGTGGAAGGCCGCCGGGGCGAATACCGCGCCGAACTGTATTTCTACCAGGGCATGACAGCGTTTACGGGGCTGATGACCATCGCCGTACTGATGTTCGGCGGCTGGGCCATCCTGCAAGGCGGTCTGCGGATAGACGGGCTGGTGACGTATCTGATGTGCGTGGGCATCCTGCTGGAACCCATCCGCCGGCTCGTAAATCTAGCGCGGGTGTTGCAGGAGGGCGTGACCGGCTTCCAGCGTTTCCGCGAGATGATGGCGGTCACGCCGGACATCGTGGACGCGCCGGGTGCCGCCGAGCTACAGAACGTGCGCGGCGAGGTGGAGTTTCAGGGCGTGAGTTTCGGCTACTCACCTGACGCACCGCCCGTGCTGCGCGATCTCAACCTGAAGATCAGGGCCGGAGAATTCGTCGCGCTGGTCGGCGCTTCGGGCGTGGGCAAATCCACGTTGTGCGCCCTGATTCCGCGCTTTTACGACGTAAGCGCCGGGCAGGTGTTGGTGGACGGCCACGATGTGTGTGGCGTAACACTGGCAAGCCTGCGCCGCAGCGTGGGCGTAGTGCAGCAGGACGTGTACCTGTTTTCCGGCACGGTGATGGAGAACATCCGGTATGGGCGGCCCGGCGCGACGGAAGCCGAGGCCATGGACGCGGCGCGGCAGGCCGGAGCGCACGATTTCATCACGCGGCTGCCCCAGGGCTACCACACCGACATCGGGCAGCGCGGCGTGAAGCTTTCCGGGGGGCAGAAACAGCGCCTGAGCATTGCCCGCGTGTTCCTGAAAGACCCGCCTATCCTGATTTTCGACGAGGCCACCAGCAGTCTCGACAACGAATCCGAGCGGCTGGTGCAGGAGTCGCTGGAACGGCTGGCCCGCCGGCGCACCACGCTGGTCATTGCCCACCGCCTCAGCACAGTACGAAACGCCCACCGTATCGTCGTCCTGACGGAAAACGGCGTCGCGGAGGAAGGCTCTCACGCAGAGTTGCTGGCCCTCGGCGGCGAATACGCGCGGCTGCAAGCGTTGGGCCGGTTGTGAGGAAGCAAGTTGAGGAAAAGCGTTTGCTCAACCTGCCCTTTCCTTTGTGCCTTGCCGGCACGCCACAATGAAGCCTCACGACAAGGAGGACTCCAGATGGGCGAAGGCCGACCGAGCAGCACCCCCAGCACCCCCCAGACGACCACCGGCAGCGCCACCGAGACGCACGGCGCGAACACCAACCTCGACCCCAGGTTGCAGGGCGGCCCGGCGACGGCCCAGGACCGGGCCAAGACAGAGGAAATCACGGACGAGCATGCGCAGCAGGGCGTTCCGAACGGTCAGGAATAAGCGCCAGCGCACCGGGCAACTGCGAAAGCTCCCGCACAGTCGGTGCCGGGGCGCGGAAAACTGAAGGTTGGTAAAGACTTCACCCGGACACCTGACCGGTGCTCAGGTTTTAGAGTAAGGGGAGGAGGGTAAGACAATGACCAAAAACGATGCAATGGGTGGAATGGACCAGAGCCGCCTGATGAGCGGTGCGGCGGGCGGCGCCCTGGTGCTGATGGGCCTGAAGAAGCGCGGCGTGCTCGGCCTGCTGATGACCGTGGGCGGCGGCTACCTCGCCTACAAGGCCGCGACCGGCAAAGACCCCGTGATGGAAGCGGCGGGTCTGACGGGCTCGGCGGGCGCGGCCAAGCCGATTTTCGTGGAGCACTCGATTGTGATCGACCGCCCCGCGCAGCAGGTGTACGACTACTGGCGCAAGCTGGAAAACCTGCCCCAGATCATGAGCCACCTCGAAAGCGTGACGGTCCTCGACGACAAGCGCAGCCGCTGGGTCGCCAAGGCGCCGCTGGGCACCCACGTGGAGTGGGAAGCCGAAGTCGTCAACGACAAGCCCGGCGAACGCATCGGCTGGCACAGCCTCCCCGGCGCCACCGTGGACAACGCCGGCAGCGTGCAGTTTGAAAGCCTGCCCGACGACAAGACCCGCGTGCACGTGGCCCTGAGCTACCGTCCGCCCGCCGGTCCCCTCGGCGCCGCCGTCGCCAAGCTGTTTGGCGAAGAGCCCAGCCAGCAGATTGCCGAAGACCTCCAGAAGTTCAAGGCGACCTTCGAAGGCGCCAACCCCCGCGCCTGAGCAGTTCTCTTCAGACCTGACAAAACAGTGGCTTCCGCGCGGGGCCACTGTTTTTGTCTCTCAGGTTGTTGTCACTCCTCAGTCGTCAGTCGGATCAGGCAACGGCTGTTCTTCTGCGTCCTCTGCCCCCACTTCGATAACTGTCAGCGAGCGCAGAGTGTTGCCCTGATGCCAACCGTAAGCCGGGTCTTGCAGGCCCAGCACCGCCGCGATGTCCTCGCCCTGCTGGGGCGTCGGCTCGCCGTCGAGGCAAAACAGCAGGAACTTGCGTCCGCCGGGGGCGATGCGGATAAACAGGTCCTCGCCGATTTCAAGCTGCTGGGTGCGCCCGAGGTCGGCGGCCCGCTTCTGGGCATGGCGCAGGGCGTCGCGCAGCCGAACGGTGACGGTGGGCGGAACGGCTATTGGAGCTCACCTGCCATAAGCCCGCTGAGCAGCATGTCGGCAAACTGCTCGGCCACGTCACGCGGGGAGAGCCGCCCGCCGGGGCGATACCAGGTGTAGGTCCAGTTCACGGCAGACAGAATCAGGTTGGCCGCCGCCCGAACGTCGAGGTCGGCGCGGAAAGTGCCGTCGCGGACGCCCTGCGCCACCAGGTCTCGGTAAAAGATGTCGATGGTGTCGCGCCACGCCACCACCTGGGCATACGGCTCGGCGGAAAGGTGCTTCCACTCGTGGAAAAACACCGTCGCGCTGTCCATGTTGTCGGCCACGACCTGGATATGGCGAAACATCGCCTCACGCAGCTTCTCGTCAGCGGGGAGGTTCACGTCACGCAGCGAGAACAGCGCCTCGTCGAACTGCTGCGATGCTCCGCGCACGATTTCGACCAGCAATTCTTCCTTACCGCTGATGTGCGCGTAGAGGCTGCCGCCCTGCATCCCCAGCTGTCCGGCGAGGTCACGCATGGACGTGGCGTGGTAGCCGCGCTCGGAAAACAGGCGGCTGGCGACATCATGAATCTGTTCGCGGCGGGGCTTGGTCGTTTCGGTCATATCGAGAAGGCGCGGCAGCGCACTCGGAAAAGACTAGCACGCGCCGCGCTCAACCAAACGGGCGTTTGGCAACACAGTTCGGCTTCCCGCTCGCTCAGCTTTCCACCATCAGCACCCGGTACTGCGCCTGCGTGCGGCCCAGGTCCACGGTGAACTCCTCACCCGCGCGGCGCCCCAGCAGCGCCCGGCCCACGGGACTCTCGGTGCTGACCAGGGCCACGCCGCTGGTCCCCGGCCCCGCTGCGGCCTCGGCGGCGCTCACGAGGTGCAGCGGCAGCTCCCGGCCCAGGCCGATGTTCAGCAGGGTCACCCGGCTTCCTACGGCGGCCCGGCCATCGTTCCCCGCGCCGGGGGCCAGCACCACCGCGCGGGCCAGTTGGTCTTCCAGCTCCTCGATACGGGCTTCGACGGCCCCCAGCGTTTCCTGCGCCGCCGCGAGGTCGAGGCTCTCGTTCTCGTTGGCCTCCATCTGCTCCTGCACCACGCGCCGCGCTTCTTCCCGCCGCGCCTGCTCGCGCTCCAGCGCCGCCTGGAGACGGGACAGGCCCTCGGGGGTCAGGGGGAGGGGTTGAGTCATGGAAAGAGGGTAGGGGATGGACACTGGATAGGCTGAGGAATTGGCTGATCTGCTGTTTGCATTGTGCAAAGAACATCCCCCGCGCTGGGCGGGGGAGGATAGCTCAAAGCATGTTACTGATGCTGGAGCCTATGTATGAGCTGTTCGGGTGTGCCGCAGCAACCCTCAATGCGCAGTCTGTCCTGTTCAAGCCTGACACTCGGTGAGCATCCATGCTCTTCACAATGGATGTTGGCGGCTGCTTCACTCAACTTCTGTAAAGCGATAGCGTTGGCTTTTGCCTGTAAGGCTTTAACAGCGGCTTCACGGTTGAGCCTGAAGCTCATCGGACCTTCTTGCGTTCGCGCTGGCTGAGAGCACTTCCGGCAACAACCTTCGCACTCTTTGAGCTGCGAGGATTGGAGAGGATTTTTGAAGCGACTTTGGCGACTTTCGGACTGGTGGCCTTCTTGGGCATAGAGCTCCTTATGGGCTTTGAGAGGCGAAACGATTGCCTGTCGGCCTCAAGAGGGCTACTCTCTTGCTACCCCTAGCCTGAGCGGTAGCTCCTCTTGAGGCCCTATTGTTCTGGTTCCGACGTTTTAGGCCATGCCTAAAGCGTCGGTTTCATTTCCATCACCTCCTTTTGAGTCCCCGATTTTCGGAAAGAGGGGCCGCAGCCCCCCACTTCCTTCACCCGCACTTGCTGTAGCCGCACGCCTGGCATTTCAGGCAGCCTTCCTCGCGGATGACGGCTTTTTCCTCGCACACCGGGCAGCGCTCCTGCCCCAGCCCGTCCACGCTGACCCCGGTGCTGGCCGGGGCGCTCGGGGCCACTTCGCCGCTTCCCCCGGCCAGGGGCGGGAGCGGCGCGGCGGCCATGTCCTTCTGGAAGGTGTCGAGGGCGACGGCGATCAGGTCGGCCTTGGAGCCCACCAGACGGCCGTTGTAGCTGCCGTACAGCCCGCCGTTGATGCCGCGCAGGGTGTGAATCAGGGCGCTGGCCGGCACGCCGTGTTGCAGCGCGATGCTCACCACGCGCCCGAGCGCCTCGGAGTCGGCGTTGGCTTCGTCGCCCGCGCGGCCCGAGATGACCATGACTTCGACCGGGTTGCCGTTGAGGTGGTTGACCGTGACCAGGAACGAGCGGCGGTGTCCGCTGGTGGGGTCGGTGAGCTTGACCATGTCGGTGATGCCGTGCAGGCGGCCCGGACGCTCGTAGTGCGGTTGGGGCTGGGCCGCAGCAGCGGGGGCGCTGACCGGGGCCGTGACTGCCGGAGCCTCGGCGGGCTTGCTGTCGGCGAGCGGCTCGGCGCTGCCCCTCTCTTCCGTCTTGGCCTTCTTCTTGCTCGTCGAGAGCACCTGGAACTGGCGCGAGCCGTCGCGGTACACCGTGATGCCCTTGCAGCCGGTCCTGTACGCTTCCTCGTAGGCCGATTTCACGTCGTCCACGCTGGCCGAGTTGGGCAGGTTGATGGTCTTGCTCAGCGAGTTGGCGGCGAGCTGCCCACCGTCATCGAAGGCGCGCTGCACGGTGCCCTGCATCCGCACGTGGTCCACCGGCGAGATGTCGTGGGCGCACACGAACACCTGCTGCAAGGCGTCAGGAATAAAGCTCAGGCCCACCACGCTGCCGTGGTTTTCGGAGACGGCTTCGGTCACTTTGTCCCAGTCCCAGCCGCCGTCTTTTTCCATCCCTTTGGGTGCGGGGTAGCTTTCGAGCAGTTCGACAAACAGCGGCGCGAGCAGGGCGCGGTACTCGCTGCCGATCTTGCGCCAGATGAACGGTGAGAACACGGGCTCGATGCCGCTGCTCACGCCCATCAGCATGGACGTGGTGCCGGTCGGGGCCACCGTCAGCACCGCCACGTTGCGGCGCGGGTCGTGCGGCACCTGCTCGCGGTTGCGCTCGTAGACGGGGTAAAAGCCGCGTTCCTGGCCCAGGCGCTCGCTCTCGGCCACCGCTTCCTCGCGCAGCGCCGACATGATGTCGTAGATGGCCTGCCGCCCGGATTCGTTGTCGTAGCGCAGCCCCATCTTGATCAGGGCGTCGGCCAGGCCCATCACGCCCAGGCCCAGGCGCCGCAGGTCCTGCGAGGCCACCCGGTTGTCTTCCAGCGCGAACACGTTCACGTCCAGCACGTCGTCGAGGAAGCGCACGCAGGTGCGGACATCGGCGCGGAAGGCGGCGAAGTCGAAGTCGCTGCCCCGGACATAGGCGGCGAGGTTGATGGCGCCCAGGTCGCAGGGCTCGCCGACAGTGAGGGGGATTTCACCGCAATTATGCGCCAGAACACCGTTGGCGTCGAAAGCGTGAACCTGTTCCACGGTCACGTCATACACGGCTTCCTCGCCGTCGGGCACGATGCTTACGATCTCGTCGCTGAAGCGCTCGCGGTTGAGGTTGCGGGCGTACCCGGCGAGTTTCTCGGCCAGGCGGGCAGCCTTCCCGGCCTCACTGAAACCCACACGCTCTGCAAAGACGGCGAGGTTGCTGCCGCTGATGATCAGTTCGTGCTGGGCCTGGGTGGGGTATTCGGCGCTGCCGCCCTTGCCGTCGGGCAGGGTAGAGGTTCCAGCGAGGCGACGCTCGGCGTAGAGGCTGCTCATGATGCCGAGGCGCGAAAGCATCCGCTGGGCACGCTTCAGCAGGCTCAGATCCGATTGCGCGAGGCGCACGCTCACGCCCTTGCTCTGGGTGCCCTGCACGCTGCCGTCGGCGTCGAACAGGCCCTGTAGGACGCCCCGGTAGAACTCGTAGCCGCCCTGTTCCACCTTGTCGGTCAGCGTCTTGTGCCCGTGCACGACGCCGTACTTGGCCCCCAGTTCGGCCAGGGCTTCACTGCTCAGGCGCACGCGCTGGCGCTGCTCATCGTTGCTACGCCACAGCTTCTTGACCGCGCCCAGCTTGCTCAGCCGGGCCTGTGCGCTATCAGCCTGCGCCTGTCTCTCCTCGCCCCAGAAGCCCAGCGCGGCCATCGGGCGGGCCTTGTCGGTGAGAAAGGTGCCGTCGCCGATGAGAGACCCCAGCAGCCAGCCTTCCGAAAAGTTCCCCGCGCCGGCCCAGGGCTTCACCGTACGGTGATCATTGAGCATGATGCGGTCGCCCGCCGCCAGGGTTGCGGTTTCCACCCAGGCGGTCTGCTGCACCTTGCGGGTCTGGTGAGTCACTTTGAGCAGCTGGTGGTTCCCGGTCAGGCGCAGCTCGTAGCCCCGGCGGGTCGTGACCTTCAGGACCGACTTAACTCCAGTTAGCCAAAAGCCCCCGCGCGCACTGAAGCTCTCGCCGTTCACGGTGGCGCAGAAATCCTTGCCGATCAGGTCCTGCACCTGCCGCGCCCCGAAGGCCGTGCTGACCCAGGTGTCCGCCGTCACGCAGGGATTGGTGGAGCGAATCTCGTACCGCTCGCCCAAGTTCTTCAGCGCCGAGTACTCGTTCACCCGGTCGTTGAAAATCAATCCCGGTTCGCCGGTGCTCCAGGCGTGCTGGGCAATCTGATCCCACAGCCAGCGCGCGGGAATGCCGCTGCCGTAAACCGGAACGCCCTTGGCGCCGTCCTCGGCACGGGTGGGCAGCTCGGGGAAAGTGCCCGCGTACTCGCCTTCCTGCGGCACCGGGAAATACTTGCCGGGCACGTCCTGCGCGTCGATGGTCCACACACCGTCGGCCTGCAAGGTGTCCCAGAACTTCGTGTCCACCAGAATCGAGATGTTGAAGGTTGAGATGTCACCCTCGGCGGCCTCGCGGTCGAGGTCCTTGGCGGTCAAGAAGTCCAGCACATCGGGGTGACCGATGGAGATGGTCGCCATGCCCGCGCCGCGCCGCGTCCCGCCCTGCCTGACCACGCGCAGCACCGGCGCGTACACGTAGCGCAGGGTGTTGATGGGGCCGCTGTCTTCGGCGCCCCGATTGGCCCACTCGATGAAGTTGTCGAAAATCTCCATCAGGAAGCTGACCGGCCCGCTGCTGGTGCCGCCCGACCCCTTGATGGGCGCGCCCTCCGGCCGCATGGCGCTGAGGTCGATGCGCGGCTCGATGTTCAGCTTGGCGATTTCGGCCACCTGCCGCGCCGCGTCGATGATGCCGCCCATGTCGTCGGCCACCGCCGTCACGCCCTCGGGCAGCGTGCGCACAATCTGCACGCCGTTGGCGCGGGCACTCGCCACCAGCTCGGGGCTGATCGCCTGACCGTAGACCACCCGCGTCCAGTTGCGTACCGACACCGGCTGCTTCTCGCCGTCGGGCTGGGTGGGTGGGCGCATCAGACCCTCGATAAAGTCCTGCACGTCGGCGTGCTCGGCGCTCATGTAGACCCAGCCGCGCACGCCGTTGTCGCTCCGGCTGCTCTGGGCACGGGGGCGGTACACGTCGAGGTTCACGCCGTTGCCGCCGCCGACTTTGGTGACCAGCGCCAGCTTCTTGGCGACTTCCATCACGCCTTCAAAGGAGCTGGGGTCGTGCTCGGTGGCGCCCTGCACAAAGCAGTTCAGAACGTTGCCGTGCTGCGTGCCCGCGCCCGCCAGGACGCGCCCGCCGGGGCAGAACTTCTTCTCCGCCATCAGGTCGTAGTACTGCTGCGCCCAGCCCTGCCGCGCCTCCGGGGCCTCGGCGCCCGCCACCCAATCGGCAATGCGCCAGAACATCCCGCTGATGTCGCCGTCGTTCCCCTGCAAGTACTGCCGTTTGGCGATGTGCTGCGCGTTCTCGTCGAAGTGCTGGGTGGTCTTGTCGGTGCGGGCCGGAGCCGAGCGGTCGGGGGCAGTGGTCATGGAACTCCTTGCGGATGGCGGCGGGGACGGGGAAGAGGGACTGGCCGCCAGCGCCCCGGCACAACACGGGAAGCCGTCTCTTCGCCGAAAGGGACAGCAGGGGGTACGCTGGTGGTCACGAGTCAAGCAGCTGGAGGTGCTTCGGTGCCCGACTTTACCACCGTGCTGGGAGACCGGCAACGGCTTGACATACCAGGGATGGTATGCCTGCCCGAAAACACGTACAAGATGCGGCCACCTTGCCCCTTTGGGCGGGTGCTTGTCTGGCTTCTGCGATCATCGGCGCCATGGTTCACCCCGAGACCGTGCCCCTCGCCCGCGCTTTTGCCGCAACGGGCCGACAACTTATGGCGCGGACGGCGTGCAGGCCACGCAGGCCGACGCGGCGCGGCAACTGGGCGTGAAGGTTACCTCACCCTGAGCCCATCGCCGCCGCTATCCTCAGGTCTATGACCTCTTCCGACGCGGCCATCCGGACCAAGCTCGATTCGCTCGCGCAGGCGCTGCGGCATTACCACTCGGCGCTGCTCGATTTCGCCAAGGGCGAGTACGAGTTCCTGCACGGCCCAATTGACGGTCCCTACAAGCTCTACAGCCTCGTCGTGAACGACCCTGCCTTCCAGTGGCTGCGGCCCGTTTCCGGCCTGATGGCGACGCTCGACGAGGTGCTGGACGCCAAGGACCGCCCCCTGACCGAGCAGAACGTGACCGACGTGAAGTTCGCGCTGGGCCTGCTGTTTTCCGACACCGACACCAACTTTGCCGACTTCCGTAGGGGCCGCGCCCGCGCCAAAGACGACGCCAAGGTGCGCGAGACGGAAGCTCGCTGGCGCGAAATCCTGAACAGTGTGGAGGCGTAATTGAAACTGATCGTAGGTCTGGGCAATCCCGGCGAAAAGTACGCGCAGACCCGGCACAACGTGGGCTGGCTGGTCGTGGACGAACTCGCGCGGCGGGCCGGAGGAAGCTGGCGCAAGGACGGCGAGGCCGAGGTCTGCGAAGTGCGGCTGGGTACGGCGCCCGGCGAGAAGGTGCTGCTCGTCAAGCCCCAGACCTTTATGAACACCTCGGGCAAGGCGGTTTGGCCGCTGATGTCGTTCTACAAACTGGAGGGCGAGCAGCTTCTCGTCGTGCAGGACGACCTCGACAGCCCCTTCGGCCTGCTGCGCTTTCGCCTGGGCGGGCGGCACGGCGGCCAAAACGGAGTGCGCGACATCATCGCCCGGCTGGGCTACGACCGCTTTCCCCGGCTCAAAATCGGCATTTCCCGCCCCCCCGCTGGCCGTGACCCCGCCGACTGGGTGCTGAGCAAGTGGCGCGACGAGGAACGCGAAACGCTCGCCGAACTCGTGCGCCTCGGGGTTGGCGCGGCGGAGCTGTGGGCGGTGCAGGGACTCGCCGAAGCGCAGCAGATGTACAACGGCACCGACCTGCGCCCCCAGCCGCCTGCCCCGCCAGCCGCCCCGGCACCGGCAGCGGACGGGGCACCGGGTGACGCTCAAGACTGACTCAAGGTGACCCAGGCAACTTCTGTCCTGGCGGCGCGTATTCAGGAGCGGTATGGAACTGTTCTCCGGTTTGCTTTCGGCGCTGGGCCTGTCGGGTGCGGCGGGGCTGAACGCCTACATTCCGCTGCTGATCGTGGGGGCACTCGACCACTTCGGCTTTATGCACCTGGGTGCGCCCTTCGACATCATCTCGAACCCTTATTTCATGGTGCTGGTCGGGCTGCTCGGCGTGCTCGATTTTGTCGGTGACAAGATTCCCGGCGTAGACCACGCGCTCCACGTCGCGGGCACCGTCATCAACACCGGGGCCGGAGCGGTGCTCGCCGCCTCGCAGATGGGCGTGGCCGACGTGCCCCCGGCGGTCAGCGCCGTGCTCGGCCTACTGGTCGCGGGCGGGGTCCACGCCACCCGCAGCGCCTTGCGCCCCGTCTCCACCGCCACCACGGCGGGCCTCGGCAATCCGGTCATCAGCGCCGCCGAGGACGCGGGCAGCCTCACGCTGAGCGTCCTCGCCGTCTTTGCGCCGCTGCTGGCTGTGCTGGGCCTCGCGGGCTTCGGCGTGCTGGCCTTCAAGCTCTACAATCGGGTCAGGCCCCGTCGCCAGCGCATCTGAGCAGCATGAAAAAAGAACTCCCCGCCGGTCTTGGTCGGGGAGTTCTCTTTGTGAATTGACGTGGTGCCCGCTGTCGCCTCAGCGGTTCACGATATGAATCGCCTGCTTGTGGCTCGCTTCCGCCGCTTCCAAGATGGACTCGCCCAGCGTGGGGTGCGCGTGGATGGTCAGCGAAATGTCGGTGGCGGTGGCGGCCATTTCGAGCGCCAGCCCCGCTTCGGCGAGCATGTCTGAGGCGTGCGGCGCCACGATGTGCACGCCCAGCAGCAGGTCGGTGTCTTTCTCCACGACCATCTTGACAAAGCCTTCGGTGGCTTGCAGCGTCATGGCGCGGCCTGAGGCGCTCATGGGGAACACGCCGGTCTTGACCTCGTAGCCCTTCTCCTGCGCCTCGGCTTCGGTCAGACCCACCCAGGCGAGCTCGGGGTTGGTGTAGACCACGCCGGGAATGGCGACGGCGTCCTGCTCGGCGGGTTTACCGGCGATGACCTCGGCGGCCACCAGCCCCTCCTTCATCGCCTTGTGCGCCAGCATGGGGTTGCCGGCCACGTCCCCGATGGAGAAGATGTGCGGCACGTTGGTGCGCTGCTGCTTGTCGGCGGGAATGAAGCCGCGCTCGGTCACGGTCACGCCGGCTTGTTCCGGGTTCAGGCCGTCGGTGCGCGGGCGGCGGCCCACGGCGACGAGCACCCGGTCAAAGACTTCGGTGGTCTTCTCGCCGGTCTTCACGTTTTCGAGTTCCACATGCACGCCGTCGCTCTTTTTCTCTGCGCGGTTGGCCTTCATCTGGGTCACGATTTCGATGCCCTGCCGGCTCATGATCTTGGAAAATTCCTTGACCGCGTCGGCGTCGGCGCCGGGAATCACGCTGGGCAGAAACTCGATGATTTTGACCTGGCTGCCGAGGTTGTTGTAGACCTGCGCGAACTCGAAGCCGATCACGCCGCCGCCCACGCACAGCATCCGGGCCGGCACCGGGTCGGGCATGACCAGCGCGCCGGTCGAGTCCACGATCTGCTGCTGGTCCACTTCCAGCCCCGGCAGTTTGGCCGGGTCGGAGCCGGTGGCGATGATGATGTTGGCCGCCGTGTAGGTCTTGTCGCCCACCTGCACGGTGTGGTCGTCCACGAAGCTGGCCTGTCCGGTGAGCAGCGTGACCTTGTTGGCCTTGAACAGCCCCGAGACGCCGCCCGTCAGCTTCTTCACGATGCTGTCTTTCCAGCCGTTGAGTCGGGCGATGTCAAGGGCCTGCCCGCTGAAGGTCAGCCCGAACTCGGCGGCGTGCTTGCTCGCCTGCATGGTTTCGGCGGCGTGTAGCAGCGCCTTGGTCGGAATGCAGCCGATATTGAGACAGACGCCGCCCACCGCGCCGCGCTCCACGCAGGCCGTTTTCAGCCCGAGCTGCGAGGCGCGAATGGCCGCGTGATAGCCGCCGGGACCCGCGCCGATGACCAGCACGTCATAGTCAAAGTTGTTCGTCATGGCGGCAGTCTAACGTGACCCCCAGGCGCAGACGGTGACCTGCCAGGATAGCTGGACACGGGCCGCTGACCACTGAAACTGGTGAGTCTGCCCGCTCACCACCTCACCAATTGACGAACCCCACCAAATGGGGGGGCTCAAAATGTGAAATTTATCGGCGCCGCTCTATGGGTAAAAACTTAAGATTACTTAAAGCCATCCACTCAGGTTTCAACGTCCGTTGCGCTTTCCTTCCTTCCCTGTTTGCCGAGGAGTTCCCGTGATCACTCAGCTTCTGACCGCGCCCGTCCCCACTTCTACTCTCGCTCACGTCGTTCTGCGCCCCCGGCCCGGCGCCGGCGTGACGTGCTACTGGTGCAAGAAGCTGCTGCGGGCCTGCGACGGTGTGCGCACGGTGGAGCAGGTGGCCGAACTGCTGCACCTGCCGCTGCAAGTGTGCCTCAAGCTCACGCGCCGCGCCTACCAGCAGGGCTGGGCCGACCTGAGCATGCGCGAACTGGCGCCCAACGAGCCCGCCCCGCTGTGGGACTGTCTGCTCGAAGCCCTCGGCCCCGACGGTGAAGGCCTGCTGACCCGCGCTGCCCAGATGAGCCGCTGCGAGCCGCGCGCCATTCCCCTGCAAGAAGCGGCCAACTTCCTCATCGGCGTCGAGCTGCTGCTGCCCGAAAACCTGCGCGACGAACTGGTGCCGCTGCTCGACCGGCTGCGCGGCCAGTACGCTGCCTGAACATCTGAAATATCCACTGACTGTAAGGGTGCCCAGAGCAAAGGTTCTGGGCGCTTCCTTTTGCTGGCTATTCGGGCAGTCGGCGCACCGGCAAGCGCACCCACTGGCGGCGCGACACCCAACGCAGAAAAAGCACCAGCAGCGCCCCACCCGCCTGCGCCTGAAAGGGCGTGAAATGCGGCGCGAGCAGCCATACCGCGCCTGCTCCGGCAGCGGCGGCGGTGGCGTAGAGCTGGTCGCGGCGGTACATCACCTCGGGCACTTCGTTGGCGATCAGGTCACGGATGATGCCGCCGCCCACCCCACTGAGCATGCCCGCAAACACCACGCCCAGCGGCCCCAGCCCGATTTTGATGGCCCCCAGGGCGCCCGACGTAGCGAACAGGGCCAGCCCCGCCGAGTCGAAGAGGCTCAGTGTGCGCTCGAAGCGGGCGAGGCGCTCACCGAACGCGAAGGCCAGCAGCGCGCCGAGCAGCGCGGTCCAGAGGTAGGTTTCGTCACGCAGAAACAGCGGCGGGGTTTGCCCGGTCAGCGAGTCGCGGATGGCGCCGCCGCCCACCGCCGTGACTGCGCCCAGCACCAGCACGCCGAACAGATCAAACCGCTTACGCACCCCCAGCAGTGCTCCCGACATGGCAAAGGCCAGCACCCCGATCAGGTCCAGCCAGTGCAGGCCCTCGGCCAGGGTATAGGTCGTGAGCAACGTGTCGTTCACCCGTTCAATCTAGGGCAGACCCCCGGTACGAGGCAGACCCCCGGTACATGGGCCGGTCCGGACGCGCAGCGGGCGGCATGAAGGCCTGCGGGGGCGTCCGGCCTGCGGGGGGGTGCGGTCTACGGCCCCAGGGCACACAATGGGATGGATATGCGCGTTTCCTGGTTTCTGCTGCTGCTGCCCTTTGTGTTGACCTCTGCTCTGGCGGCCACGTCCGCTGCAAGTCATGCCAGCGGCCCGCCCGCCTTCATGGGGCAACTGACCCTGCTGCTGCTCGTGGCAGGAGCCACGGCCTTCGCATCGTTCCGGCTGGGACTGGTGCCCATCATCGGGTTTCTGTTCGCGGGGGTGCTGGCCGGGCCGTCGGCGCTGGGCATCATCGACGACCCGGCCCTGATCGGCGCGGCATCCGAGATCGGGGTGATGCTGCTGCTCTTTACCATCGGCATCGAGTTCAGCCTGGACAAACTCGCCCGCATCTTCCGGCTGATTTTCGTGGGGGGCGGCCTTCAGGTGCTCCTGACGGTCGCAGCGGTCACGGGCGTGCTGCTGGCCTTCGGGGTCAGCCTGCCCAACGCCGTGTTCACGGGTTTTCTGCTCAGCCTGTCGAGCACCGCCATCGTCACCAAGATTCTGGAGTCGCGCGGCGGGGTGGGGTCGCCGACCGGGCAGGCCAGCCTGGGCATCCTGATCTTTCAGGATCTGGCGGTGGTGGTCATGGTGCTGCTGGTGCCCATGCTCGCCGGACAGGGCGGCGGGGCGGGCGGCCTGGTCGTGGCGCTGCTCAAGGCCGGGGGAATCGTGGCGGCGGTGCTGCTGCTGGCGCGGCGGGTCGTGCCGAAACTGCTGGAGGTGGTGGCCCGCACCTGCTCGCAGGAGATTTTTCTGCTCAGCACACTGTCGCTGTGTTTCGCCACGGCGTACCTGACCAGTCTGGCCGGGGTCAGCCTGGCGCTCGGGGCCTTCCTGGCCGGGCTCCTCGTCAGCGAGAGCCGTTTCGGGCAGCAGGCCTTCGGAGAAATCCTGCCCCTACAGATCCTGTTCAGCGCGGCGTTTTTCCTGTCGGTGGGCTTGCAGCTCGACCTGGGTTTCCTGTGGACGCACCTGCCCCTGGTGCTGGGAGCCGTGGCCGTCTTCGCCGTGCTCAAGGCGCTCGCGGCGGCCCTCAGTGTGCGGCTGCTGGGGTTCCCGCTGGCGACCGCCGCCGCGACCGGCTGGCTGCTGGCGCAGGTCGGCGAGTTCTCGTTCGTGCTGGAGAGCAGCGGGCGGGCGCTGGGCCTCAGTCCGGCCGGTCTGGGCGAGACGGGCACCCAGACCTTCATCGCCGCGACGGTGCTGCTCATGGCCCTCACGCCGGTCATGGCGACCCTGGGCGAACGCCTGGGTGCCCTGGGCCGCGCGCGCCCCGCACCTACCGCCGCGCCCGCCGAAGCTCCCACCCGGGCCGAGCCCAACCCCGAGGCCCCGCTGGCGCACCTGAGCGGGCACGTGCTGGTGGCAGGTTTCGGGGACCACGCGCGGCGGCTGGTCAAGGGGCTGGCGGCGCAGCAGGTCCCGTTCGGGGTGCTGACCCTCAGTCCGGACGGGGCCGCGCAGGTCACCGCGCACGGGTATCCGGTCCTTATCGGGGACTATGCCCGCGCTGGGCTGCTGGGCGACGCCGGGCTGGCCTCGGCCCGCGCGCTGGTGGTTCTCGACGACGTCCCGGAAATGACGGCGCGGGTAATCGGCGTGGCCCGCACCCTGAATCCGGAGCTGACCATCGTGGCGCATACCGACGAACCCGGCGAGATTGCCACCCTGCGCGGCGTGGGGGCCACCCACGTCCTGACGAGTACCGACGCCGTGGCGCGCGGCGTGCTGGGCCTGCTGACGCTGCCCAGCACGCCGCCCATGACCCTCAGCGCGGAGCAGCAGCAGATGTGCGACCACGCCCACAGCGTCACCGTGGTGCATCCGGACAGCCTGGACACCTGTCCAGAATGTGTGGCGCAGGGCGACTCGTGGGTGCACCTGCGCGTGTGCATGACCTGCGGCCACACCGGCTGCTGCGATTCCTCGCCCAACAGGCACGCCACCGCCCACGCCCAGTCCAGCGCGCACCCGGTGATCCGCAGCCTGGAACCGGGCGAGGCCTGGGCCTACTGCTATGTTCACGACCGCACAGCTCCCCGCTGAAGCGTGACGGCCCTTTTGTCAGAGTGCCGCCCAGCGTGGTATACTCCCCGCTGTTGTCTCGAACCGGCCTCCCGTCCGTGCTGGGGGCCACGTTCCGAGAAGAAGGCCCCGGCGAGACGCGCCGTGTGGCTCCCCGAGGAGAAAGATCATGGCCAAACACCCCGTTCCCAAGAAGAAGACCAGCAAGAGCAAGCGCGACATGCGCCGCAGCCACCACGCGCTGACCGCCCCCAACCTGACCGAGTGCCCCCAGTGCCACGGCAAGAAGCTCTCGCACCACATCTGCCCCAACTGCGGCTATTACGATGGCCGTCAGGTGCTCGCGGTCTAACGTCCTCGGCTGGACCTCTGCCCCCCCACGCGGGGGGTTTTGTTTTGCCTGAGAACCACGAACACGCCACGTCGCAGAACAATGGACACGGCCAGAACAAAGCCGAACAGGACTGCACCGGCAGATTTGTCGGCCCCAACTGCTCGGACAACTGCCCGACTTGATCTCTTCCAAGAAGCGAGCCCCCGGAACCTGAACTTCCGGGGGCTGCTTTTGGGGCTTGATCCGCTGTTCAGAGGCCCAAGGGGTCGAGCAAAAGCGGTTCCTCGGCCTCGAAGGGCTCGGCGTATTTCACCCGCAGCAGGGTGCCCCAGTAGGTCAGGCGGCCCTGACGCCGCTCGATGATTTCGGGCGTGACCGTCTCCGACACGTAGCCCCCCGCGAACTGCGAGGTGTGCGCCCGGATGGCGGCTTCCCACTCGGTCATCACACTACCGATGTCTACCAGCACGTTGGCGCTGATGTCCGAGTTGCCCTGATAGAGCAGCACCCGCTGCACCCGCCAGGGATCGCCGCCGAGGTCAGCCTTTTTCAGCGCCGCGAGGTGAATGGCCCGCTTGGTGAGGTGGTAGGTCCCGAAGTGGTCGGGGTGGCGGTCGTGCCAGTGCGGCACCACCAGCACGCGGGGCCGCACCGTGCGCAGGGCGGCGGCCAACGCGTGAGCAAAGGGCGGCGTGTCGGCGAGTTCCCCATCGGGCAGCCCGAGTTGGCCGCGCCAGCTCAGGTCCATCAGGCGGGCCGCCGCCACGCACTCGGCCTGCCGCTCGGCGGGCGTCCCCTGGGTGCCCTTTTCACCGCGCGTGAGTTCCAGAATCCCCACTGCCCGGCCCGCCTGCGCCAGCCGGATCAGCGTGCCGCCCGCGCCGATTTCGGCGTCGTCGGGGTGGGGGGCGAGGCACAGCCAGTCGAGCGGCTGCGCCTCGCCGTAGACGGTCTGGAGCGTCGGCGTCACAGGCCGAGCTGCTGCTTGAAGCCGCGCAGCACCCCGGCACTCTGTTCCAGCTTCTGTTGCTCGTCGCCGGTCAGCTTGGGGTGCAGGGTGGACAGCACCCCCTGACGGCCCACGACACGCGGCAGGCTGAGGCTCACGCCGTATTCGGGGGTCGGCGCACTGACGGTCAGGACGGCGCGGCGGTCACGCAGCACGGCCTCGGTGATGCGGGCGAGCGCCGCGCCGATGCCGTAGTAGGTGGCCCGCTTGCCCTCGATGATGCTGGCGGCGGCGTTGCGGGTGCCCTCATCGATTTTGGCGCGCACCTGCTCGTTCCAGGGGAGGTTCTGGGCCTGCATGAAGTCGGCCACCGGCATTCCGGCGACCATGGCGCTGCTCCACGCCAGCACTTCCGAGTCGCCGTGTTCGCCCAGCACATAGCCGTGCGCGTGCGTGCCGTCTACCCCCGCATGCTGCGCCATCAGGTGCCGAAAGCGCGCACTGTCGAGCACGGTTCCCGAACCGATCACCGGTTGCCCCGGCGCGAGCTGCGTCGCCAGATCGGTCAGCAGGTCCACCGGGTTGCTGGTGACCAGCAGGACGGCGTCCGGCGCGGCGCGGGTAATCTGCGGCACGAGTTCGCGGAAGATGTCGGCATTCTTTTCCAGCAGGTCCAGGCGGCTTTCGCCCGGTTTCTGGTTGGCCCCGGCGGTCAGAATCACCACCTGGGCGTCGGCAAGCTCGCTGTGTCCCCCGTGCCAGACGCGGGTGCCGTGGCTGACCGGGGCGGCGTGGGCGATGTCCTCGGCCTCGGCCTGGGCGCGGTCCTCGTCGCGGTCGACCAGCACCAGTTCGCTGCAACTACCGCGCAGCACCAGCGCGAAGGCCGCCGTCGAACCGACGAAGCCGGTGCCGACCACGCCGACTTTCATCTGTGTGCTCCCGAGGGCACGCACAGCACCGGCACCGCGCTGCGGCCCACCAGCTTCTCGGCGCTGCTGCCGATGAAAAAGTGTTCCAGCGCGCCCTGCGGGTGGGTGCCGACCACGATCAGGTCCGCGCCCCACGCCCGGGCCGCGTCGAGCAGCCCCGTGATGGGATCGCCGACGAGCAGCTCGCTTTCCTCACCGTCGCGGATCAGCCCCGAGAGCCGGTTGGAATCGGCGTCTTCGAGCGTTTGCAGCAGCCCCGGGTCGGGCATGATCGGCGTGACGCCGCCCACCACGTCGGGAGCCGCCACCGCGCGGGCGTCGGTCACGTGGGCGAGCCGCAGCCGCGCGCCGGGAAAGCGGGTCCGCGCCACTTCAAGGGCGTGCAACGACGAGGGCGAGAAATCGATCCCGACCAGCAGTCGCTGAAAACCTGCGCCGGAAAGGGAAGAGCCGGGAACCGAAGAAACGGGCTGGGTCATGCCCCGAAGGTACAGAGCGGCTCTGGCGGGGACGTGATACCCAGGCGGGGAAAGTCTTGAGCTAGGGCAGGTTGACTGGCTACCTCCATTTTTCTGTCAATCAACTCGGGCTCAGTGTTCCTGATCGATAAAAGCCTTGAGCGCGTCCATCTGCACGATGATCGGCGAGCGGGCACGAACGATGGCGCCGCCCTTTTTCAGGCGGCTGAGGCTGTGGCTGACCGTTTCGCGGGTGGCTCCGACCATACGGGCGATGTCTTCCTGGTTGAGCTTGAGGTTGAGCTCCACGCCCTGACTGTGCGGACGCCCGAACTCGCGGGCGAGGCGGTAGAGCAGACTCGCCACGCGTTCGGGCGCGCTGTAGGCGCTCACGGTGGCCGTCCACGCCTGCGCCTCGAACAGCCGCGCCGCCATCAGGCGAATAAGTTTCATGGCGAGGTCGGGCTTGGTGCTGAGCAGTTTTTGCAGCTCCTGGCGCGGCAGCACGATCAGGGTGGTGCGCTCGAGCGCCTCGGCCTGGGTGGGGCGGCGCTCCTCGGGTTGCAGCAGCAGTTCCCCGAAGGTGTCGTGCTGCCCGACCACGCCCAGAATCGCCTCCTTGCCGTTGGGAAACAGTTTGCTGATCTTGACCAGCCCGCTGCGCACGAAGTAGAGCGCGTCGGCGGGGTCGTCCATGCGGTAGATCACTTCGCCCGGCTGATACGAGCGGTAGGGGGTCGTGGCGGCGACCTGTTCCAGTTCGGCCAGCTCAAAATCAGCGAACAGTTCGGTTCGCTTCAGATGCCAGACCAAGCTTGGATAGTTCATGTCTGCCCGGAAGGATAACCGAAAAGCAGGCGGATAAACGGCGACTGTCCGACAGAAGACGGTTTACTTTTTGTCCATTTGATGAGAGGACTAAGCCGGGCCGTTTGGAGGACAGTGGTCGCCTGACCTCACGAGTCGGACGTTTCTAGGTCAGGGCGCAGGCTGGCCGGGTGCTGGGTGTTACAGTGCCGGTAGCAGAGCCGAAAAACGTTGTCAGGCAGGGAAATGGGGCGGGGGAGTCGGCCTCATGACATTCGCCCCGCAAAGTTTTATACTCGGTTCAATTTCAAAGCCCAGGCTCTCCTTCAGGGGAAGAGTCTGCCCTTACACGGAGGAATCATGCCCAGCTACAAAGCCCCCACCCGCGACATGAAGTTCGTCATGCAGGAACTGCTCGGCGCCGGCGACCAGCTCGCCGCCATGCCCTTTTACCGGGACAACGAGACCGCCGACTTCGACCTGCTGTCCCAGGTGCTCGACGAGGCCGCCCGCTTTGTCGAAACCGAAATCCAGCCGCTGAACCAGGTCGGCGACCAGGAAGGCTGCAAGCGCGACGAGCAGGGCAACGTGACCACGCCCGCAGGCTTCAAGGCTGCCTACAAGAAGTTCTGCGACGCCGGCTGGACCGCGCTGGACGCCGACCCCGAGTACGGCGGTCAGGGTATGCCCCACACTGTCAGCATCGCCATGAACGAAATGATCTGCTCGGCGAACGTGGCCTGGGGCATGTACCCCGGCCTGTCGCACGGCGCCTACGCGGCCCTGCACGCCGTGGGCAGCGACGAGCTGAAGAAGCTCTACCTGCCGCACATCGTGGACGGCAGCTGGACCGGCACCATGGGCCTGACCGAGCCGCACGCCGGCACCGACCTGGGCATCATCCGCACCAAGGCGAGCGACAACGGCGACGGCACCTACAGCGTGACCGGCACCAAGATCTTCATCTCCGCCGGTGAGCACGACATGTCCGAGAACATCGTGCACCTCGTGCTGGCGCGCCTCGAAGGTAGCCCCAAGGGCACCAAGGGCATCAGCCTGTTCCTCGTGCCCAAGTTCATCCCCAACGCCGACGGCAGCCTGGGTGAGCGCAACGGCGTGGTCTGCGGCAGCCTCGAGCACAAGATGGGCATTCACGGCAACGCGACCGCCGTGCTGAACTTCGACGGCGCCAAGGGCTGGCTGGTCGGCGAAGTCAACAAGGGCATGAACCACATGTTCATCATGATGAACGCCGCCCGTCTCGGCACCGGTATGCAGGGTCTGGGCCTCGGCGAAGTCGCCTACCAGAACGCGCTGGCCTACGCCAAGGACCGCATCCAGATGCGCCACGAACCCCGCGTGAGCAGCGAGGAAGCCGACCCCATCCTGGTGCACCCCGACGTGCGCCGCATGCTGCTGACCGGCAAGGCCTACAGCGAAGCGGGCCGGGCCCTGGCCCTGTGGCTGGCGCTGAATCTCGACATCGAGTCGCACCACGCCGACGAAGCCCAGCGCAAGGAAGCCGGCGACATGGTGGCCCTGCTGACCCCCATCGCCAAGGCCTTCATGACCGACAACGGCTTCAACGTGGCTGTGCAGAGCCAGCAGGTCTTCGGTGGTCACGGCTACATCCAGGAATGGGGCATGGAGCAGTTCGTGCGTGACGCCCGCATCGGGCAGATCTACGAAGGCACCAACGGCATCCAGGCGCTCGACCTGCTGGGCCGCAAGGTCCTGATGGACGGCGGCAAGAAGCTCCAGAAGCTCGCCGGCACCCTGCAAGCCTTTGCCGAAGAAAACGAAGGCGACGAAAACATCGGCGACTACGTCAACCAGCTCGGCAAGGCCGCCCAGCAGCTCGGCTCCATCACCATGGTGATCGGCCAGAAGGCGATGACCGGCCCCGAAGGTGCGGATGAAGTGAACGCCGCCGCCGTGGATTACCTGCGCTTCTTCGGCCACGTGGTGTACGGCTACCTGTGGGCCCGCATGGCGAAGATCGCCCACGACCAGATCGACGCGGGCAACGACAAGGACGGCTTCTACCTCGCCAAGACGCAGACCGCCAAGTTCTACTTCACCAAGCTGTTCCCCGAAACCAAGGCGCTCGCCGCGACCATCAAGGCCGGCAACGAAGCGCTGGCGGTGGACGACAAGGCCGTCTTCGGCTGGGAACACGCCGAACTCGTGAACGCCTGAGTCTTTTAGACCCCCTGCGCCCTGCTCCCCGGTGGAGCGGGGCGTTTTCTTTTGGGGTTCCTGTGGCACGGGTTCTTGTGACGCCGACAGGCAACCATCCCCCGCCCTGGCTCGTAGAACGAACATGAACCATCTGCTGACCACCCTGCTGCCGACCACGCTGCTTCTGGCCGCCTTGCCTCTCGCCTCGGCGGCGCCCCTGACCGTGCGTGTTGGACAGACCGTAAGAGTCGGCGGCGCCACCGTGACCGTGCTGCGCCTGACCGATGGCCGCTGCCCGCCCCGCGCTTATTGCCTGCTGGCGGGGCAGGTCACGGCGAGCGTGATGGTGACGAAGGGAAGTGCGACCCGCACCCTGAAACTGACGCTGCCGGGGCGCGCGGTCAACACTCCGGCAGGAACCCTCAAGCTGACGGGGGCGTCGCGGCTAGGGCAAGACCGGACGCCCCGGCTGACCCTCGATCTGCGCTGATGGCGGCGCCAGTCCCGCTAACATGCGCCCGATGAAGCACTTCACGCCGCAAGACCCGACCCCCCGTGACCTGGGCTTTGCCATGCCGCCCGAATGGGCCCCGCACGAGGCGACCTGGATGGGCTACCCCGCCGACGACGAGCTGTGGTTCGGCCACCTCGCCGGGGTGCGCGACGAGTACGCGGGGTTGGTGCGGACCATCGCTCGCTTTGAGCGCGTCGAGCTGCTCGTCCGCGACGAGGAAAGCGAACGCGACGCCCGCGCCCGGCTGACGGGGCACAACGTGCGCTTTCATCGGGTGCCGCTCGACGACTCGTGGCTGCGCGACTCCGGCCCGCTCTTTGTGACGCGCGGCGAGAAAGACCCCGAAGTCGCGCTCGTCAACTGGCGCTTCAACGCCTGGGGCGGCAAGTTCGAGTGGGAAAACGACAACCGGGTGCCCGAGTACGTGGCGCAGTTCCTGGGGATGGGCCACTGGGACCGCCCCGAAGTGCTGGAAGGCGGCGGCCTGGAAATCGCCGGAGACGGCGCGGCGCTCACGACCCGCTCGTGCTTTCTGACCGACACTCGCAATCCGGGGCTCAGCGAGGAGGGCTACACCTTCCTGCTCTCCGACCAGCTCGGCGTGAAAAAGCTGCATTGGCTCGACGGCGGGCTGGAAAACGACCACACCGACGGGCACATCGACACCATTACTCGGTTTGCTGCCGAGAACGTCATCGTGACGAGTGTGGAGGCCGACCCCAACGACGCCAACCACGCGGTGATGCAACGCAACCTGGCGACGTTGCGCGAGCTGCGAACGCCGGGGGGCGACTTTTATCAGATTGTCGAGCTGCCGCTGCCGGCCCACCGGCTGGAGGGCGCCGAGGGCCGCTTGCCGCCCACCTACGCCAACTTCTACATCGGCAACGGCTTTGTCGTGGTGCCGCAGTACGGCGACCCCAACGACAAGCAGGCGCTCGACGTGCTGCGGCCCCTGTTTCCGGGCCGTGAGGTCATCGGCGTGCCGAGCCGCAAGATCATCGAGGGCGGCGGCTCCTTTCACTGCCTGACGCAGCAGCAACCGGCGGGGCGGGTGTGGTCGGGGGAGTGACTGGGGGGTAGGTCAGCCCTCTGTTCCATTCAGTCGCGTCATGAGCTCATTCACGGCTTCACTATCTTCAAGTTCCGCAAAAATGTCCCGTGCCCTGAGCCAGTGCTGCTGCGCTTCGAGCAAATTCTTCTCCTGCTGAGCGAGGTCGCCCAGCCCCCGGAACGCGCACGCTATCGCTACCTGATCGTCGGCCTGCTGCGCGTAGACCAGGCTCTTCTCGTATTCCTGCCGTGCTCCGGCCAGATCGCCGAAGTGCAGCGCTACCGTCGCCACTTCATAAGCGTTGGCGGAAGCCGCCAGAGGGTCTTCTGGCAGCGAGGCGAGCAATTCGCGCTCCTCCAGAAAGCAGCGGCGGGCGGCGTCCCAGTTACCCGCCATCCGCTCCACCATGCCGACCTGATGCAGCGCGCGGTGCTCGGCGGTGTGGTCACCTGACTTCTGCGCCTGCTGCTGCAACGCCTGGAAACTGGCCCGCGCCTCGTCAAAGCGGTCCATAAACGCGTAGACGTAACCCAGCATAAAACGCGCCCCACTGGCTGTCGCGGGGTGAGCCAGCAACGCCTGGGCCTGTCGTTCAGCCAGCGCGTAGTCATGCGCTTCAAAAGCGGCCCAGGCTGCCGAGAGGTCGGTCATGACTGATGCTGGCAAATAAAGAGGGCCAGAGCAACGGCCCCGGCCCCTCTACTCCCGCGTTATTTACTTCTCCCGAATCGCCCAGCCCCGCGCCTTCACCGCGTCAATCTGCGCGTTGAACACCGGGTCCACTTCCTCGTCGGTCAGGGTTTTGGCGCCCCGGTAGGTCAGGCGCACCGCCACCGAGCGGTTGCCCGCGCCCACCTGTTCGCCGGTGAACACGTCGAAGGGCTCCACGCTCTCCAGCAGTTCGCCGCCCGCGCCTTTCAGCACCCCGACGATGTCGCCGTAGCTCACGCCCTGCGGCGCAATCACCGCGAGGTCACGCCACGCGGCGGGGGCACGGCTGGGGTCGCGGAAGGCCCAGTCGCGGCCCGGCAGCGGCAGCGCGGCTTCCATCAGGAAAGTGTCGCCTTTCAAGCCAAATTCCTGGGCAATTTCGGGATGCAGCGCGCCCAACCAGCCCACCCGCTCGCCGTTCCAGACCACCGCGCCCGCGACGCCGGGGTGCAGGGCGGCGGGCACGTCGTCGCCGCGCAGTTGCTCCAGCGCAAAGCTGGCGCCGACCGCTCCGGCAAAGCCCTGCACCAGTCCCTTGAACACGCTGAAATCGCCGCGCACGCCGTCCTGATAGGTGCGGGCCGCGAGGTCGCCGCGCATCAGCAGGCCCAGGCGTTCCTGCTCGCCCGCCGCCGGGAAAATCCGCCCGATTTCAAACAGTAGCGCCCGCTCGCCTTTCGGGTGTGCGCCCGCCGCCCGCAGCAGCGAGGGGTACAGCGCCGTGCGCATCCCAGTGCGGTCGGTGGTCATGGGGTTACGCAGGCGCACGCCGGGCGCCTCGGCCCGCGCCTTCTGCGCTTCCTCGTCGCTGGTGAAGGTGTAAGTCACGACCTCCTGAAAGCCCAGCCCGGCGAGGGTGCGCCGCAGTTCCGCGCGGGCTTCGCTCTGGGCCGAGGCGCCGATGTTGCTCTCGTGCACGCGCAGGGTGGGCAGCGTTTCGGGCAACTCGGTAAAGCCGTGCAGTCGGGCGACTTCCTCGGCGAGGTCCTGCCAGATGACCATGTCCACCCGCCACGAAGGCGGGGTGACGGTCAGGCTGTCGCCGTCGCCCGTCACTGTGCAGCCCAGGCGAGTGAGGCTCTCGCGCATTTCCGCCGTGCCGATGTGCATCCCCAGCAGGGCGCGAATCTGCTCGCCGGTCGTGGTGATGGTCTGCGGCACTTCGGGGGTGCCCACCACCGTCTGCCCGGCTTCGGGGGTGCCGCCCGCCGCGCGCAGCAGCTCGGCCACCCGCACGGCAGCTTTGGGCGCCAGCAGCGGGTCCACGCCGCGCTCGTAGCGGTACACGGCGTCGGTCTTGAGGCCCAGCCGGGTGGAGGTCCGGCGCAGCAACACGGGGTCGAAGTGCGCCGACTCGATCACCACGTCGCGGGTGTCGGCACGCACGTGGCCGTGGTCGCCCCCCATGATGCCCGCGATGCCCAGCACGTGCGAGCCTTCCTTGGGCTGCCCGGCGCTGGCAAAAGCCTCGGCTACCGTCATCACCGGTTCGTCGCTCATTCCCGCGTCTAGAATCAGCAGGTCCTCCGGGCCGACCTGATGCGTATTCCCCAGCAGGTCCTTGACAGTCTCGCCCTCGCGCAGACCGAAGGCCACCACCAGGCCGTCCCCGGCCACGTCGCGGCGGTCGTACAGCGCGGTGGGCTGACCGAGTTCGAGCATCACGTAGTTGGAGGTGTCCACGATCAGGTCGATGGAGCGCATCCCCGCGAGGCTGACCCGGCGCTGCATCCACAGCGGCGCGGGGCCGTTTTGCAGGCCGCTGACGGCGCGGGCGGCGAAATGGTCGCAGCCGAAGCGCAGTTTGCCCTGCGGGTCGCGGTCCAGCACCCGGCCCCGGTCAGGCAGGCTGACGCGGATCTCGCCCGGCTGGGTGGGTGCGGCAGGAATCTGGGGTTCTTTCAGCTCCAGGTTCAGGTACGCCGCGAGGTCGCGGGCGAGGCCCAGCGCGCTCAGCACGTCGGCGCGGTTGGGCGTGACTTCCACGTCCAGCACGCTGTCGGCGGGCCACAGCTCGCGCAGGGGTGTGCCGGGCGCCGCCGTGCCTGCCGGGAAGGTCAGAATGCCCGCGTTGCTCTCGCCGATGCCGAGTTCCTTGGCGCTGGCGGCCATGCCCCAGCTTTCGACGCCCTGCATGGGCCGCACGCCGTAGGTTATCCCGCCGAGCGTGGTGCCGGGCGTGACCAGCGCGACCATCGTGCCCGCCGGCAGACCCACCGCGTTGGGGGCACCGCTGGCGATGGTCTTTTCACCATTCTCGCCGGTGTCGAGCGTCAGTTTGGTGAGCTGCGTGCCCTCCATCGGTTCGGCGGCTTTCACGGCCACCAGCAGCACGCCGCCCACCGGCGCGGGCACGTCCTCCACGCCTTCGAGCGGCAGCCCGAGATGCGCGAAGGTGGGTTCGAGGTCAGCGACGGGCGGGAGGTCGGGAATCAGTTCTTTGAGCCAGGAGTAGGGAAGTTTCATGGGTTGACCTCTTGAGTTCGGACGAGTTCGCGCACCTGTTCGGGCACCAGATTCACTTCTTCGAGGCGGTTCAGGGCGACCCACTCGGGCTGATACCAGTTGTCTTCGCTTTGGCGAATGCCTTCGGGGCCGTCGCCCAGCCGCATTTCGCCGCTGACGACGCGGCACCGGAAGTAGTGCTCGTGGCTGGGGTTGGCGCCGTGCAGGTTGTCGAGTTCCAGCACCTGCTCACCGACCTGCACGGTCAGGTTGACTTCCTCCAGCACCTCGCGGGCGCAGGCTCCTTGCGGCGTTTCGCCTTCTTCGATGCCGCCGCCGGGCAGGGTGGCGTACTTCTTGCCGTTCTTGTGGCGCAGCATCAGCAGGATGTGGTGCTGGTCGTCGTAAATGAGGGCAACGGCGCGGGGGCGCAGGGGTGGATTTGCAGACATAAGTTCTCCAATCGCAAGATGGACGCGGGCGTAGGCGGGTTCAAAGTTCCCGCAGGTAACAGAGCATCCGCTCGTTCTGGCCGGGTTCCACGTTGATAAAACCGTGCCGCTCGTAAAAGCGCCGGGTGTCCCGGTCCACCTCGTCCACGTTGATGTGCATCTCCTGCCCGTGGCGCTCGCGGGTCAGGGCGATGGCCCGGTGCAACAGCTGCGTGCCGGTGCCCCCGCCCCTCAGCTCAGGCCGGACATACAGTTCTTCCAGCTGCGCCAGCGGGCCGTCCCAGTAAGGGGTCGGACGAAAGGTGAGGAATGCTAAGCCAGTCGGGGCGTTGCCGTTCTCGGCCAGCAGCACCAGCACGTCGGCGCGGTCCAGTAGTCCGGCAAAGCGGCGGGTGAGGGTCGGCAGGTCGGGAGTCGGCGCACCGAACTCGGTGTTGAAGTCGTGCAGCAAAGCGGCGACCAGCGGGGCGTCGGTGGCCGTCGCTGCCCGCAGGCTGACGTTCATCCCAGTTCCCCCCGGAACTGCCCGATGACGCGCGGGTCGTTGGCGTAGAAGTAGCGGATGTCGGGAATCCCGTACTTCAGCATGGCGATGCGCTCCAGCCCCAGCCCGAACGCGAAGCCGGTTTTGCCCTCGTACACGCGGTCCTTGCCCGCCGCCTCGCGCAGGTCGTCCACCGCCTTGAACACGTTGGGATGCACCATGCCGCAGCCGCCCAGTTCCAGCCACTTGCTCTCGCCGCGCGGGTTTTCCCAGTACACGGCGAAGTCGGCGCCGGGTTCCACGAAGGGGTAATAGCTGGGCTGAAAGCGCGCCTTGGCGCTCGCGCCGTACAGCCCGCGCGCCATTTCGGCAATGGTCCCCTTGAGGTCGCTCATGCTGATGCCGTCGCCCACCACCAGCCCTTCCAGTTGGTGAAACATCGCCTCGTGGGTGGCGTCGGTGGCTTCGTAGCGGTAGACCTTGCCGCGCACCACGATCTTGAAGGGCGGCTCGTGGTCCACCATGTAGCGAATCTGCATGGGCGAGGTGTGGGTGCGCAGCAGGCGTCCGTCTTCCAGCCAGAAGGTGTCTTGCAGGTCGCGCGCGGGGTGATACCACGGCACGTTGAGCGCCTCGAAGTTGTAGTGCTCTTCCTCGACTTCCGGCCCCTCGATCACCGCGTAGCCCATCTGGCGGTAGATGCCGATCAGGTCGTCGAGCACGCGGGAAATGGGATGCAGCCCGCCCGCCGGCAGGGGCAGGCCCGGCAGCGTCACGTCGATGGCTTCGCTGGCAAGTTTAGCGTCGAGTGCCGCGCGCTTGAGGGCTGACTCTTTCTCGTCCAGCGCGGCCTGAATCGCGGCGCGCACCACGTTGATTTCGGCGCCGCACGCCTTGCGTTCCTCGGGCGGCAGCTTGCCGAGGCTCCCAAGTTCTTTCGTCACCAGGCCGGACTTGCCGACGTACTTCGTCTTGACGGCCTGCAGCGCCTCAAGCGTCTCGGCCCCCTGAATTTCCTGAATCGCGGTGTCTTGCATGTGTTCCTCCAGCAGTCGTGTCTCTTAGGGACGAATCAAAAAAACGCCCCGCCAAAAGCAGCGGGGCAGACGCACGGGGCTCCTCTTAGCCCTGTGCGCTGCCCCGCTGAAAAAATGGCGAAGGTAAAACCGTCATGGGGCCAGGGTATCAGAAGACGCCCTGCGTAAAGACCCGCCGGATATCTTCGCGCGACGCTCCCAGGTTAAGCAGCACCAGCAGCAGCAGCCGCGCCTTGTGCGCGTTGAGAAAACTGGCGGGAATCGCGCCCGCTTCCACCAACGTCGCGCCGCCGCCCGCGTAGCCGTACACCGGCAAAATCGGCCCGGCGTGGGTGCGGGTAGCGAGCACCACCGGCTTGTCGGTCGCGGCAATGAGTGGCAGCAGTTCGGGCGGCAGGTTGCCGGTGCCGAGCGCGGCAATCACCAGTCCGTCGGCCCGCTCCAGCGCCCCGGCGTAGCCCTCGCCCTGCCAGCCGGCATAGGCATAGAGAATCTCCACCCGCCGCTCCAGCGTGACCGGGCGGAAAGTGGGGCGCGGTTCGGGCCGGGCAAAATAGTGGACCTGCGGCCCGGCGGCGGTGCGGTCGATGCGCCCGATGGGACCGGGATAGCCGCCGAACGCGTCCACCGCGCTGGTGTGCACCTTCGTCACGGTGCGGGCGTCGAAGATGTCCCCGCCAAACACGACGAGCGGCCCACGCCCCGCCGTCTGCGGGCACAGCGCGACCTGCGCGGCGTCGAGCAGGTTGCCGGGGCCGTCCCAGGAGACTTCCTCGGCGTGGCGCATGGAGCCGGTCAGCACCACCGGCAGCCCAGCGGGCAGGCACAGGTGCAGGAAAAAGGCCGTTTCTTCCAGCGTGTCGGTGCCGTGCGTGACCACCACCGCGTCGTGGCCCCCGGCGAGCTGCTCGATGAGGTGCGCGAGCTGCTGCATGTGCGCGGGCGTGACGTGCGGACTCGGCAGGTTGAACGGCTGGTGTTCGCTGACCTGCACTCCTTCCAGCCCCGGCAGCGCGGGGGGCGTTTGCGGCGTCAGCCCGCGTCCGTCGGGACTGGGCCGGCTGGCGATGGTGCCGCCGGTGTGAATCAGGGCGAGGCGCGGCAGAGAAGCAGGCATGGGGGCAGGGTAATAGATAGGGGAGAGGGGGGCGCCAGAACGCGAAAACCCTCCACCGAAGCAGAGGGTCATCATGCAGCAAGGACAGGTTGTGTTTGCTCGGTGCCTGTGCCTCAGCGGTTGCGCTGCGCCGCCACCACCAACGCCACCACAAAGACCAGCGCGGTGACGGGCAGCTCGCTGACGAACGCTTCTCCGAAGGCCACGCCGCGCCCTGTCTTCTGAAACAGGCCGATGGTCAGCCACAACAGCCCGGCAAGTGCCGCGAGCGTCCAGGCCCGGGGAGGAACCTTCACGCGGCTTACTCGCGCACGGCTTCGATCAGCTCCGCCGCGCCCCGTTCCAGCATGTCGGCGGCGAGCTCGGCCCCGATATCGGCGCATTCGGCAACGTCGCCCTGCGAGGTGGCGCGGATGACCTGCGTGCCGTCGAGCGCGCCCACCCAGCCTTCGAGCGTGAGCAGCCCGTTCTTGATGACGGCGTGCGCCCCGACCGGCGCCATGCACCCGGCGCCCAGCCCGGCCAGAAACTCGCGCTCGGCGGTGATGCGGTCGTCGGTGGCGTGGTCGTGAATGGCGTAGGCGACCTCGATGGTCAGGTCGTCCTCCGTGCGGGTTTCGAGCGCCAGGGCGCCCTGGCCGGGGGCGGGCAGCAGAATGTCGGGGTCCACGAACTCATCGATGCGGTGGCGCTGCTCGGTGCGAATCAGGCCCGCCGCCGCCAGGATGATGGCGTCGTACTCGCCGCTGCCCAGCGCCGCGAGCCGGGTGTCGATGTTGCCGCGCAGATCCTTGACAATCAGGTCGGGGCGGTAGGCGCGCAAAAACGCCTTGCGCCGCACGCTGCTCGTGCCGATGCGTGCGCCCTCGGGCAGCTCGGCCAGCTTTTTCATCCCTTCGCGGCCAATCAGGGCGTCGCGCCCGTCCACCCGCTTGGGAATGCTGGAAATTTCCAGGCCCTCGGGCTGCTCGGTGGGCAGGTCTTTGAGCGAATGCACCGCGATGTCTATTTTCTTGGCGAGCAGCGCTTCCTCGATTTCCTTGACCCAGAAGCCCTTGTCGCCTTTTTGCGCCAGTTGCTCCAGGCTCTCGCGGTTGCGGTCCCCCTTGGTCGAAATGGTCTGAATCCTGAAATCGGTTTCAGGCCACTCTTCTTTCAGGCGGGCGACCACCCAGCGCGTCTGTGCGAGGGCCAGGGTGCTGCCTCGCGTGCCAACCGTCACGGTACGCATAACCGCAGCAGTATAGCTGCTCTGGGCGTGGGGTCGCCGTCAGCGCCGCCGGGTCACGCGCCGCGTCTCGGGGTCACCTTCCACGTGCTCAAACAGGTAGATGGGCGCCTGCGGGTAATCGGCGTACAGCCCCTCGCCCCACTCGATGACGCTCAGGCGGCTCCCGGCAATCAGTTCGTCGAGGTCCATCTCGTAGAGCTCGGCCACGTCGCGCACTCGGTAGGCGTCCACATGCAGCACCTGTCCGGCGGACGCAGGGTAGAGCTGCATCAGCGCGTAGGTCGGGCTGGTGACGTGGCCGTCGAACCCGAGCGCGGCGAGCAGGCCCTGGGTGAGCGTGGTCTTGCCCGCGCCGAGTTCGCCTTCCAGAAACAGAACGCTCCCCGGCGCGAGGGCTCGTGCCAGTGCCGCGCCGAGCGCCCGCTGCTCGTCCACGCCGCGCAGCAGCCGACGCTCACCGACGCTGAGAAGAGCCTGGGCTGCCACGCTCAGAGCTCGCCCGTGTCGAGCCAGGGGCCGGCGTCGTCGTCGAGGCTGTCCCAGTCGGCGGCGCGGGCCAGTCGCCACTCGCCCTCACCCGCGGCGCGGGCCGACCAGACGTGCGCGTCGTCGCCCATGTCGAGGCGGTACAGTCCCAGCGCATCGGCCTGGGCGAGTAGCGCCGCCACGCCCTGCGCCGCCCCGTCCTCGGGCCCGGCCACGACGGCACTGCCGCGCACCTGCCAGATGTCGGCGCGGGCCCCGGCGGGAAGGCTCAGGGAAGACGCCGCGTCGGGAACGCTGGCTGGCTGAGCGGCAGACGCCGAGGCTCCGGTGCTCAGGCCCAGCAGGGCGGCGAAGGGGTCGCTGCTGGCCGGCTCCGCAGGCTTGGCGGGGGCCAGCGGCTCATCCACGCTGCTCGTCGGGGCCAGCGGCTCATCCACGCTGCTCGTCGGGGCCAGCGCACCTCCGAACAAGCCACTGCCACCGGGCGCATCGTCGAGGCTTTCGCCGCCGAAGTCGAACACGTCGAGCAGGTTGTCGAGCGCGTCCTCGCCGAAGGTGGCGGTGACTTTCTGCGCGGCCTCGTACTCGGCGCGGGCTTCACCGAGCAGGGCCTCGGCACCGTCGAGCGTCTGGGCGTAGCGCTCGCGGGCGTCGGCGCTCATCGGCCCGAGGCGGCGCTGAGCACGCAGGGCGTCGGCGAGGCGGCCCAGGCGCTGAATCGTCTCGCCGGCCAGGCCGCGCACCTCGTCGTACTCGGCAATCACGAAGTCGGCGCGGGCGTCGAAGTCCTGGCGCTGCGCCGCCGCCTGGCTCATCTGACGCTCCAGCGTCGCCCACAGCGGGGCCAGGTCGTAGGCTTCGCCGCGCTCGATGGCCTGCCGGGCTCCGGTCAGGGCCACCGCCAGGGCCGCCGCCGCGCCGGGCACGTCGCGGGCGCTGCGCTCCAGTTCGGCGAGTTCGCGCTGGCCTTCCAGAATGCGCTCGGCGAGTTCGGGCGAGTGCGTCAGCGCCTGCGCCACCGCGCGCAGCTCGCGCAGTTCCTCGGTCGCCAGGCCGCCGCCTTGCAGGGTCATGCGGGCCACGTCGAGCGCCACGCGGGCGTCGTTGAGCGCCTGCCCGTCCACCTGCTGCCCGAGCTGTTCGGCGAGCTCGGCCAGTTCCTCGCGCTGCGCCTGCAAGGTCTGCTGGCGCGCCGCTTCGAGTGTCTCGCGCCAGGCGTCCACTGCCGTCTCGCTCAGGCGCCCGGTGGACTGGCGCACCCGGTACTCGTCCTGCTGCCGCTCGAGCTCGGGCCGGGCGCGCAGCAGCGGCGCGTAGTCGCGTTGCAGGGCGATCAGCTTACGCGTCACTTCTTCCTGCTCGAGCGCCTGCACCCGCGCCTGGGCGTCAACGGCGGGCGCCTCGCCCGCGCTCTGCATCACGCTGCTTTCCAGGCTGCGGCGCAGCTTGAACGACAGGTTGCGGGCGCGTTCGAGTTCGGCGGGCAGCAGCGTGCCCTGCTTCTGGGCCTCCTCGAGTTGCCCGATGAGGCTCTCCAGGCGCCGCACGTCCTTACCGCCGAGCGGCTGCACCCGGCCAAACACGTCGCGCAGCTCGGCGAGTTCCTGTTCCTGCTGCACCAGCCCTTCTTGCAGCCGCCGCTCCATCTGGCCGATGAGCGTCTGCCCTTCCTGCACCAGCGCCGAGACGTTGCGCCCCGCCTCGCTCTCAGTGCGGGCGGTGCCGAGCACGCCGCGCAGGCGCTGGGTCTCGGGCCAGTCGAAATACAGGGTAAAGCGGCGTGACGCGTCTTCGAGTTCACTCACCGGGCTCAGGCCAGCGGGCGGCAGCGACTCGCTGGGGAGCTTGTCGAGCTCGTTCAGCACGTCGAGGATGCGCTTTTTGGCGAGCATGGGGGAGACGCCGAGCAACAAGCGGCGGTACACGTCGTGCTTGAGCACGTCCGCCAGCGCCGAGGGCCAGAGCTGCTCGACGGTGACGCCCCGGGCAAGGGCAGCGTCTTGCAGCACCTTCTCGAGCGAGCGGGCCGACACCAGGTCGCCGAGCATCCGGACCGGCAGCTTGTGGGGCGGGGTGGTGGCCGTCATGCGGTCCATCCTGTCAGAAAAAGGCCCCGGGCAGCGTGAGCCGCGCCCCGGCAGTCGGGCGAGCAGCAGAAAGAAAGCAGATCAGCCATTCAGAGTTCCTCGTCCCAGTCCATGTCGGCCTGGGTGTAGCGGCTCGGCGGGCGGGAGGTCGGGACGGCGGCCACGCGGCGCCCCAGCAGCCCGAACTGCTGGCACAGCCCCCGGAACCCGTAGGCGAGCAGGGCCAGCCCAGCGGCGCTGAGCAGCCCGCGCACCAGCAGCCCACCTGCCCCCTGCGACAGGGTCAGGTTGACGGCCCCGCGCAGCAGCGGCAGGTCGAGCAGGTCGCCGAGCCAGCCCAGCAGCCCAAACAGCCCTTCAAAGAGCAGCGGCAGCAGCGCGGTCAGCAGCCCCGCCCAGATGGAGCGCCAGTACACGTTGCTGCCCCCAAAGGCGAGGCGCAGCAGGTAGAGCGGCAGCAGGCACAGCGCCGCCAGCGCCAGCCCCAGCAGTGCCCGCACCCCGCCGCCCAGCGAGCGCGCCACGCCCGCCGAGAAGCCGTCGCTGCCCGCTACAGCTTGCCCCGCCGCCTGCTGCTCGGCGCTGCCCAGCGTGGCGATTAGGGCTTGAATGTCGTCGGGCCGCAGGCCGCTGCGCTGTTGCAGGGTCTGCAAGTCGCGTCCGAACGGCTCGAAGGCGGGAGCTGACCGCACCGCTGGGGGTAACTCGCCGAGCAGCGGCGTGACCTGCGCCAGCGTGGTCCGCGCCTGCGCCGGGTCGCCGTGCCCGCTGGCCGTCAGGGCGCGGGCGAGCGCGGCGTAGACAGCGTCGAGAGTCTGAACGGGCGTGCTGACCGCTGCCGGGGCGGGGGCCGCCGGCTCAGTGGCTGCGGGTGGCATCTGCTCGGTCACGCCAGGGGTAAGGTCGCCGCCGTCGCTGGTGCCAGGGTCCGTCGTGGCGGTCGCCGGGTCTGGGATGATCGTCGTGTCCGGCGACGCGGGCGCACCGGAAGTTGCCGGAGCAGCGGCGGGAGGATGCGCTGCCAGCCGCTGGTTCAGGTCGGTCGCGCCGGCTTGCAGATTCGTCAGGGACTCGGCCAGTCCGGTCTGGTCGCCGCTGCTGACCTGTTGCAAGGCCTGCTCGAACTGCGGCACGCCCAGCGGCGGCGTGGCCTCGCGTCCGGGTTCGCGGACCAGGGCAAACCAGCTCGACGCCCGCGTCAGCGAGAGGTAATTAGTGGTGCGTGGCTGGGCAGTGCCGGTGGCCTGGAGCGCAGCCAGCACTTTGTTCGCCGCCACCCGCTGCACCCGCCACTGCACGGCGCCTCGCTGGCCGAGGCGGGCTTGCAAGCTCAGCGACGCCAGCTCCTCGCCCTGCAATCCCAGTTCGCGGCCCAGCAAGCGCAGCGCGGCGCTGTCGTTGGCGGCTCCCGGTTGCGGCGGCAAGGTGCCGAGGGCTTGGTCGTACAGGGCGCGCCGCAGCAGCCCGCGCGTGAGCAGCACGTTGGCCTGCACCTCGGCGGGCGTGCGGCTCAGGGCCGACTGCGCCCGCGCCACGGTCGTGCGGAGGTTGCTCGCCAGCGTTCCCCCTTCCCCGCCGGGCAGGGTGGGGGCCAGGGCCGTGAGCGCCGTTTCGGCCCGGCCCAGCTCGGCCCGCGCCGCTTCACGGTCGCTCCCCACCTGCGCCGCCGCGCGGTCGAGCGAGTAGGCCAGCGTGCGGTAGGCGGTCAGGTCCTGGGCCGCCGCGCTGCTGACGAGCAGCCCCAGCAGCAGCGCCAAGCTGGCCCTCACCCGCTCGCCTCCAGTTGCTGCAACTCGGTCAGCAGCCGCCCCACGTTGACCTGCGGCCCGGCGATGACCGCCACCGAGTACGGGCCCAGGGGCCGCATGCACACCGTCTGCTGGCCCAGGTCCGCTGCGAGCAGCTTGAGCCCGCGCTGGCGCAGCAGCAGGCCGGTGGCGGCCATCACGCTGCCGAGCTGCGTCACGTCGCGCAGCGCCTTGACCCGCAGCACCTCGCCGTTTTCCCGCGTGACCATCACGCCCAGCACCCCCGGCATCCGGCCCAGGTCACGAATCAGGGCGTCTTGCCCCGCCTCGCCGTTCAGGGCGTAGTGGCGGGTGCTCGGCGCGGCGGCGTACTCGGGGTCGTCGAACTCGAAGTCGTCGGCGCCGAGGTGGTCGGGTGCGGGGTCGGTTGCCACTGCGCTGCCAGTGTCTTGGATGGCAGTGTCCTGGGTGGCAGCTTCACGGGTCGCTGTTACCCCGGAGTTCCCGCCGCGCAGGTCGCCTTCGCCGGTCCACTCGCTCACGGCGGGGCCGGTGTCCCAGTCGTTCAGGGTGCCCACGTCGGTAAACAGGGTGGGCGTGCTGGAAAAACTGCTGTCGAGTTGCGTGGACAGGGCGCTCAGCTCGGCGCGGGCCTGCTCCGGCGACAGGATGGTGCTCAGGCGGTGCACGAGTGGACCGGCCAGCACCAGTTGCATCTGGGCGGCGGTCACGTCTTCGGGCGAGAGCTGGCGTTCGCGCAGCGCTGCCGTCAGCAGGGCGTCGGCGCCCCGTTCGGACACGCTCCGGGCCAGGGCCTGAAGACTCAGGGTGTAAACGGCATTGGGCATAGCAACAAAGACCTCGGTCAGGGAGACGGCGAGCGGCAAAAGAGACGTGCGGCGGGGAGGGCAACCAGGGTTTTTCCGGGGCTGGGGCGAGTGGGCGGGTCCGGGCCGACCCTCAGAAAAACTTAACGTTGCAAAGTATACGGGGAGGGCCTCTGTCACAGCCGTCACACGGGGGCGCCCGACTGGGGGAGGTTGGAGTCTGGGCGATTTATAACCCCGACTCAGGGAAAGGAAACGTCTAGACTGCCCGGCATGACCACCACGACAGACGTACCCGCTTCGGGCGTCAGCCTGAGCGAACGGCTCCGGCAGGACCTCGCCGGCCTGCGCGAAAGCGGCCTGCTGATTTCACCGCGTGTTCTCGACGCGCCGCAACGGGCCCGCACGCGGGTAGACGGGCGCGAGGTCGTGAACCTGGCGAGCAACAATTATCTGGGTTTTGCCGACCACCCCCGCCTCAAGGAACGCGCCGCGCAGTACCTCCAGCAGTGGGGCGTGGGCGCCGGAGCGGTGCGGACCATCGCCGGGACGCTGCGGATTCACGAGGACTTTGAGCGCCAACTTGCGGACTTCAAGCACACCGGCAGCGCGCTGGTGCTGCACAGCGGCTTTTCCACCAACCAGGGGGTGCTCGGCGGCCTGCTGCGCGAGGGCGACCTCGTGGTGAGCGACGAACTCAACCACGCCAGCATCATCGACGGGCTGCGGCTGACGAAGGCGACCAAGAAAATCTACAAGCACGCCGACCCCGCCGACCTCGACCGGGTGCTGCGCGAAAATCCCAGCGAGGGCCTGAAACTCGTCGTCACCGACGGCGTGTTCAGCATGGACGGCGACGTGGCTCCGCTCGACAAGCTGGTGGAAGTTGCCCGCCGTTACGGCGCCGTCACTTACGTGGACGACGCCCACGGCTCAGGCGTGATGGGCGAGGCGGGGCGCGGCACGGTGCACCACTTCGGCTTCGAGTACGCCGACGACGTGATTCAGGTGGGCACCCTCTCCAAGGCCTGGGGCGGCGTGGGCGGCTACGCGGCGGGACACCCCGACCTGCGCGAACTGCTGATCAACCGCGCCCGGCCCTACCTCTTTTCCACCGCGCAGCCCCCGGCAGTGGTGGGCGCGCTGGCGGCGGCCCTCGACGAGGTGCAACGCGACCCCAGTTTGATGGAGCGGCTGTGGGACAACACCCGCTTTTTCAAGGCCGAGCTGGGCCGCCTGGGCTTCGACACCCTGGGCAGCGTCACGCCGATTACCCCCGTCGTCTTCGGGGAGGCGAGCGCGGCGTTCGAGGCCAGCCGCCGCCTGTTCGACCTGGGCATCTTCGCCGTCGGGCTGGGCTTTCCCACCGTGCCGCGCGACCTCGCCCGCATCCGCAACATCGTGACCGCCGAGCACACCCGCGATGATCTGGAACAGGCCCTGAGCGCCTATCAGCAGGTGGGACGCGACCTCGGCGTGATCGCCTGACCCTCCCCCCAGCTTCTCCACCTTCTGGCGGACGTTGGCCCGGCCCCGGCTTGTTAGGGTCAGGCCATGTCCGTTGTTTCGCCTGACCCTGCCCCTGTGCCTCACGACCCCCAGCGCCGCGCCCTGCTGCGCTGGCTCGTCGGTGGCGGGGCGCTGGCCGGAGGACTGGGTGTGAGCGCCGTGGCCCAGGGCTACCGCTTCGGTGTCACGCACGAGCAGTGGAATCTGGTGGGCCTAACGCGGCCCGTGCGTCTCGCCCTGCTGACCGACCTGCACTACGGCCTCTATATCGGCGCAGGCAGCGTGCGGCGCTGGGTGGACGCGACGCTGGCCGAGTGCCCCGACCTGATTCTGCTCGGCGGTGATCTGGTGGACAGCCACTTCGACGCGGCGGCGCGTCCCCAGCAGACGGCGGCCCTGCTCGCCGAACTCGGTCGCCTGCGGGCACCGCTCGGCGTCTACGCGGTGTGGGGCAACCACGATTACGGCAGCTTTGGCCGCAGCATTTCTCAGAGCCCAGAGGCGTCCCGCGCGGACTGGGCGGCGCGCCGTGACGCCCTGCGTGCGGGGCTCGCCGGGCAGGGCGTCACCGTGCTGCTCAACGAAGGCCGGTCCCTGCGCGACGACCTGTGGCTGGGTGGCGTGGACGACCTGCGGATGGGCGAGGCGGACTCCGTGGCGGCGCTGCGCGGGTCGGGCACGCGGGCCACCGTGCTGCTCGCGCACAACCCGGACGTGCTGCTGCGGCTGCGCTCGGCGCCGGGGCTGGTCCTCAGCGGTCACACCCACGGCGGACAGGTTCGGTTGCCGCTGCTGGGCGCGCTGAAAGTGCCCGCCGACCCCCGCTTCACGATGGGCTGGGTCCGGGGGCCGCAGGGCATCCCCGCTTATGTCAGCCGGGGCCTGGGCATGAGCGGGTTGCCAGTCCGCAACCTCTGCGAGCCGGAAATTACGCTGCTGACCCTGCTGCCGCCCGGCGCCTGAACGCGCCCCGCACCCTCAGGGTAAAGAAAAGCTCTGGACGGCCCACCGCTAATTTTGCCGTCAGATAAAGCTTCCTTACAGGGAGGCTCATTCAAGCTCCTGTATCAGTTGTCACACTTCAGAAACTTCAGGCGTGGGCTTTCCACTGGAACTCACAACACATCAACCTGATAAGGAGATCACCATGAAAAAGTCTATCCTCGCTTTGACCATCCTGCTCGGTTCCGTCGCCTACGCCCAAGACACGGGCACCACCACCACCGATACCAGCACCACCACGACCGACACCACCGGCACCGGCACTACCGACACCACCGGCACCGGCACTACCGATACGACCGGCACTGACACCACCGGTACGGATACCAGCGGCACCACGACCGATACCAGCACCACCACCGATACCACCAGCACGGACACCACCGACACCAACGTGCAGAACGACGCCGTGACCACCAGCACCGAAGCGGACGGCGTTCCCGGCAACGAGAAGGAACCCGCCGGCTTCCCCTGGGGCCTGCTGGGTCTGCTGGGCCTCGCCGGTCTGATGAACCGTGGCCGTCCTCAGCCCACCCCCGTCGTGCACACCACGACCACTGAGCCCCGCCGCGACACCACCGTCGTGACCGGCACGACCACCACCAACAACGACCCCAACCGCCGCTAAACCGCGCAGGTTGTTTGCCCCCTGGACCTCACCGTCCGGGGGGTTTTGTTTTGGCGTCAGTTCAGCGGCAAGCCGCCGCGCATCAGTTCCAGGGTGCCGTCGGCGATGTACTGCACGGCCAGTGCGCCGAGCAGCACGCCCAGCACGCGGGTCACCACATTGACGCCGGTCAGGCCGAGCGCCTTGGCAATCTGGTTGCTCAGCCGCAGGGCGAGGTAACACAGCGCCAGGACAATCCCCGTCACCAGAAACACCGCGAACATCAGGATCGGGTTGCCGTGCGCGGCGTTCGTCTGAATCATGATGCTGGCGAGGGTGCCGGGGCCGGCAATCAGCGGAATGGCGAGCGGAAAGACACTGATGTCCTCGCGTTCCTGGGCTTCGCGTTCTTCCTCTGGGGTTTCGCGGGTGGCACTCTGGCGGGCCGACACCATGTCGAGCGCCACCATGAACAGCAAGATGCCCCCGGCGATGCGAAAGGCGCTCAGGCTGATGCCGAGGTGTTCGAGCAGCGCCCGCCCGAAAAGCCCGAAGACGAAGATGATGCCGCCCGCCACCAGCGTGGCCTTGAGGGCGAGCCGCTTTTTCTCGAAGGCGGGGCGGTCGCGCGCCAGCGCGATGAACATGGGCGCGAGGCCCACCGGGTCCATGATGACCAGCATGGTCAAAAATGTCCGGTAACTCAGGGTGATGACCTCGGACCAATCCACCGAGCAAGCTTAGAGCATTTGCCAAAAAGATGGCACAGCATTTTGGCGAGCGGAGCGAGGACAAAACACTGAGCAGGACGAAGAATGGAGCGAGTGGCGGTGCTGTTCCGACGCACGCGTAATACGGAGAACTGCTCTAACGGAGGCGGCGAGGTCTGTCACAGGTGCGCGCGAGTGAAAGGAGTCAGCAACTCCCTTATTTCAGGGGCGCACGTCCACTTCCAGTGCGGCGGGGGCGCCCACGCCCTTACCCTGGGTCGCTATCACGTTGACGGTGTAGGTGTTGATGGGTGTGCCGGGCGCCGCCGTGATCTGCACCGGGAACGTCTCACCGACCCGCGCCTGTTTGCGGGGCAAGACGACCTGAATGCTCGGGACGCTGCTTTTGCCTTCCAGGTTGAAGGGGCCGGGGTGGGTTTCGCGGGTGTAGCCCCCGATGCGCCCCTGCACCTCGCGCGTCTCTCCAGCGCGGAGTTCGACCCGGCTGGCCGACTTCTGGTCCGGCCCGGTCAGGATGAGGTAGCCGCCCGCGCAGCCGGTGGTGCGCAGCTTGCCGATGTCGAGCGTGCCCACGTAGAGCGCCGGAAACAGCGAGGCGACCACCAGCCCCAGCCCCAGCGCCGCGCGGCTCATGCTTCCCCGGTGCAGCGAGGCGAGCGCGAAGCCCCCCGGCCCCAGCAGCAGCGGGACCAGCAGCGCAATCAGGGTGCGGCCCCGGCAGGGGTCGGTGATCAGGGCGTCGGCCAGCCCGCGCACCCCGAACAGCAGCGCCGCGCCCAGTCCCCAGCCGAGCAAAAAAGCCGGCCAGGCCACCTCCGCACGGAACTCGGGAAACGAAGGCGGCTCGGACGAAGGCACGGTCATGGGCAGAGGCTAGCGCGGGGGCCGGGGGACAGGTGCCGTCGCTGGGTTGTCAGTTGCTGCCGTGCCGGCAATCGGGGCACACGCCCATAAATTCGAGCCGCACGTCGGTGATCTCGAAACCGGCGGGCAGGGCGCCGCTCGGCAGCTGGGGCAGGGCCGCCACTTCCACATCGAAGATGGCGCCGCAGGAGCGGCAGACCGCGTGGTGGTGTTCCTCGCCGGGGTGGCGGTAGTCGTAGCGGGTGGCCTGCCCGGCGCGTTCGATGGTCATGACCATGCCGTCGCGTACCAGCGCGTCGAGGGTGCGGTACACCGTGCCGAGACTGACATGCGGCAGCTGCTCACGCACCTGGGCGTGGACCTGCGCCGCGTCGGGGTGCGAGCGCGCGCTGCGCAGCACCTCCATGACCGCCGCCCGCTGCTTGGTTTGCCGCACCATCGTCATACCTTTCCTTATAGCAGATGATGGCCGCGCCGCCTGTTACCCTCTGCCGATTCTGCGGCCGGTCCCACTTCCCCCGGTCGGGGGGTGCCCTGTTACCCTGTGGCGCATGCCTGCCCGACTGTTGCCGCTGCTGACCGACCGCCCCCAGTCGGGAGACGACCTGGGCCGGGCGCTGGACCTGGGGCGGGTCACGGTCAACACCCTGGCGCGGCGCCTTCAGGAAGACGGCGTGCCGGTCCTCATCAGCCGCGCCGGGTACGCCCTGGAACCGGGCACCCCCGCGCCGGGGCTGGTGCCGCTGCGCGGGCAGTTCGGGCGGGCGCTGCGCTATCAGGGCACCGTGACCAGCACTCAGGACGAGGTGCGCTTCTGGGCCGACAGCGAGCGGGGGCCGGCGCCGCACGGGGCGGTGGTGGTCGCCGAGCGGCAAACCGCCGGGCGCGGGCGCCGGGGCCGCGTCTGGGACACCACCCACGGCACTCTCGCCTTCAGTGTGCTGCTGCGCGAAGCCCTATCGCTCGCCGACCTGGTCCGGATGCCGCTTGCCGCCGGGGTCGCGCTGCACGCCGCCTGCACCGCGCTCGGCGTGCCCTGCGGCCTGAAATGGCCCAACGACCTGCTGACCCCGGATGGCCGCAAACTGGCAGGCATTCTCCTCGAAGCCGACCTGCGCGGCGAGGAAGCGCGGCGGGCGGTGCTCGGCATCGGCATCAATGTGGGCACCGCGCCGGAGGGAGCCGCCCACCTGCACGAGAGCGTGCCGGACCTGACCCGCGCCGCCGTGCTCGGCGAGGTGCTGTTTCAGCTCGAACACTGGCTGGCGCAACCGGCCCCGGCCATCATCGCCACCTGGAAAGCCACCAGCCTGACCCTGGGCCGCCCGGTGCGGGTGACGACGGCACGCGGCACGGTGGAAGGCGTGGCCCGTGACCTCGACGAGCAGGGCAACTTGCTGGTGGAGACGGCGGCGGGGCTGGAAACGGTCAGCGCGGGTGACGTGCAACTCGTCGGGCAGCTCAAGACGTAAAAACTCCCCTGTCTTCACCCGGACAGGGGACTCGCCTTCGGGCCGGTTGTCGATGCGCCCACAGTGAGTGCCCGGCCCGAAGCGTGAACACAGTCTGACGCCCCGACACGCGCCGCGCATCCGCCAAAAGGCGCAGAGAAAACAAAACCCCCCAGACGGGGGGCACGCAGCAAGAGGAGGTTTACGCTTCGGCGGCTTCGGGCGCGGCAGGCGCGGGGGCCAGGGCCGGTGCTTCGCCCGCGTTGCCCGCGCGGATGGCGGCCATCACGCGGTCGCGGATTTCCTGCTCCATCTCGGGGCGCTCGGCGATGTAGGCGATGGTCTTTTCCTTGCCCTGGCCGATGCGCTCGTCGCCGTAGGAGTAGAAGCTGCCGGCCTTCTTGATGATGTCCATGTCGGCGGCCAGGCCCACGAGGTCGCTGAGCTGGTCGAAGCCCTTGCCGTAGACCAGCGCGAGTTCGACTTCCTTGAAGGGGGCGGCGACCTTGTTCTTCACGGTCTTGATCTTGACGGTGTTGGCGACCGCGTCGTTGCCGACCTTGGTGGGCTGGCCGATCTTACGCACGTCGAGGCGCACGCTGGCGTAGAACTTCAGCGCCCGGCCCCCGGTGGTGGTTTCGGGGTTGCCGTACATCACGCCGATTTTCTCGCGAACCTGGTTGATGAAGATGGCGGCGGTGCCGGTCTTGGAGAGAATCGCCGTCAGCTTGCGCAGCGCCTGCGACATCAGGCGGGCCTGAAGACCGGGCAGGCTGTCGCCCATGTCGCCCTCGATTTCGGCGCGGGGGGTCAGAGCAGCCACCGAGTCCACGACCACCACATCAATCGCGCCCGAACGCACCAGCAGTTCCATGATTTCGAGCGCCTGCTCGCCGTTGTCGGGCTGCGACACCAGCAGTTCGTCGGTGTTCACGCCCAGGGCGCGGGCGTACACCGGGTCGAGCGCGTGCTCGGCGTCGATAAACGCACAGGTGCCGCCCGCTTTCTGGGCCTGCGCGACGATGGCGAGGGCCAGGGTGGTCTTGCCGCCCGACTCGGGGCCGTAGATCTCGGTGATGCGGCCACGCGGAATGCCGCCCACGCCCAGTGCGAGGTCAAGGCTGAGGCTGCCGGTGCTGACGACCTGCACGTCGAGTTTGCTCTCGGCGCCCAGTTTCATGATCGAGCCCTTGCCGAAGGCCTTTTCGATCTGGCTCATGGCTGTTTCGATGGCCTTGCTGCGTTCCTTGGCGTCGGTGGGGGCGGAGATTTCTTTGGTGGCGTCCTTGCTCATGGGTGCTCCTGGGGCGCGCTCGGCGCAGCAGTGGGGGCGGATTCGGCGGAGGTCTGGGAAGCTGACCCCCGGAAACGGAACGTGCTCTGAACTTCGTAGATCGGGCCGGTCTTACGCAGGATCGAGCGGTAAAGCGTCAGTCCTGGGGCCGTCCAGCTCTGGTCGAAAATGAGGGGAGGGAGGCGGGGCGCGGGCCCCTTCTTGCGGGCGAGGGTGATGTGCGCCTTGAACGCGAGGTCGTCGGTGCCGATGCCCAGCTCACGGATGCCGGCCCGCAGGTTTTCCGCGAGTTCGGTCAGGCCCTCGGCCTCGGTCTTGACGAACCAGACGCGCGGGCTGCCCTCGTTCGGGAAGTAGCCAGTGCCACGCAGGTTGACGTGCAGCGGTGGCAGGTCCTGCGTGAGCCGGGTGCCGAGGCGCTTGAGGTCTTCCACCCGTTCGGGCGGCACGGCGGGCAGGTACGAGAGGGTGACGTGCATCTGGTCGGGCCGCACCGCTCGCCAGTTGCCGCGCAGTTTGGCCTGCGCCTCGGCGAGCGGCGCGGTGATGTCGGCGGGCACGCGCAGGGCGTAAAACAGACGGTAGGTGGACGGTTGGTGTTCCGACTCCCGGCCCGGCTGCTTGCGGGGGGCCGCCGGGCGAGAGGGCCGCGCCCCGGCCTGAGCGGCCCTGCTCCCCGGCTTTTTTTCGGGCTTGTTCATCCCTCACCCCCTGCCGCCAGCGCCCGGAAGGCGAGCCCGAGGGCCGCCACCGCCGCGCGCTCGCGGACCTGCTCGGGGTCGCCGGGCCAGTTGACGGTGACGGTCTTTTGCAGGGTGCCGGTGTCGAGCGCGGCGTAGGCCTGACCCGCCCGCTCGCCCGTCACGCCGACGACCACGCTCAGGCCCACGTCGGAGGCGAGGTGTTCACGCGCTCCGGCGGCGAGTTCGCGGGCGGCCTGTTCGCTGACCAGTCCCGCTTCCTTAAGGGTCACCGGCGTCAGGCCCAGCGTAATCAGGCGGCGGTGGTCCTGCGTCACGGCGGCGTCGTGGAAGGCCGGTTCGTCGGCGAGCAGCAGCGACAGGGCACCTGCGCTCCCGGCTTCGATGACGCCCAGGGTCCGTCCGGCCAACTGCTGGCCCACCGCGCCCGCCAGCGTTTGGCCGTCCTCACCCCAGGTCCAGCGGGCGAGTTTGCCGCGCACGTCGTCCAGCACGGGGGCGAGCAGGGCGCGGGCTTCGGCCTCCGTGTCCGCGCTCGCCGCCACGCGCACGTCCACGCCGGTCTTGCGGAAATACGTCGCCACGCTGGGGTTCGCCTGCCGGGTCAGCTCGCCCAGAATCTCGGCCACGTTGCTCTCGCCGATGCCCTGGGTGTGAATCGTCGTGTGGACGAGGGCGCGGCCCGGCAGCGGCAAACGCGGCAGCACCTGCTCGCGCCACATCTTGTGCATCTCGCGCGGCGGGCCGGGCAGCGCCACGATGATTTTCTCGCCCTGCTCGGTCTGGCGGCGCACGAACCAGCCGGGCGCGGTGCCGACCGGGTTGGGCAGCGCCTCGGCACTCGGAATCAGCCACGCCTGCTTGCGGTTGACCTCGGGCATCACGCGGCCCCGCGCCTCGTACAGGCCGCGCAGCCACGCGAGCAGCTCGGGGTCTTCGGCGGGCGTCTCCTGCATGACCGCCGCAATCGCCTCGCGCGTCAGGTCGTCGTCGGTGGGGCCCAGGCCGCCGCCCACGATGACCAGGTCGGCGCGCGAGAGCGCCAGCGCAAGGCCCTCCGACACCCGGCCCAGGTTGTCGCCGAGCACCGTTTTGCGGTGCAGCGTGACGCCCCGTTCGCCCAGTTCGCGGGCCAGAAAAGCGGCATTGCTGTCCACGATTTCTCCAAACAGCAGTTCCGTGCCCACACTGATGATTTCTGCTAGCAGCATAACAACCTCACCGGAGTATATGGGAGGACGTAACCAGTGTCTACAGGGTGCGGCCCTGAATGGGATGGGTCAAGGGAAGGTGAGGCGCGCTGCACCTTTCGGCGGACGCCCCAGTGCGCGGAGCAGCCTACCTTGCGATCATGCTGGTGTTTCTCGTTTTCCTGGCGCTGCTCTTTGTGCCGCTGCTCCTGGGGTTCGCGCTCGGCTGGCTGGGCACCCGCAGGCGCGGCTGGAGCTTGGTGGCGGCGGGGCTGGCGCTCGCCTTGCCGGCTTATTCGTTGAGCGGTTTCGTGCACGAGGCGCAGGTGTCGGCGGTGCGGGTGCCCGGTCACGCCGCTGTGATGGAGGCTTTTATCCTTCAGACCGTGGCCCTGTTGGCCTGCGCGGCGGGGCTGACTTGCTGGACCGTTCGGCGCTGGCCCTGGCTGGCCGTTGCGGTGTTGCCGCTGTTCTTCGCGCTCTTTTTTTCTGGTGTTCTGCCGCAGCTTTACGGCAACCGGCACGGTCCTTTCGATGAACTCCTCTCCGCTCAACTGGATGGCGACGTGAACCGGGGCCTGTTTCTTTGCTGTGTGCTCGGCGCCCTGCTGCTCCTGGGACACGCCGGGGAGCGAAAGTTTTCTACACTTGGGCGGTGAACCGCTCGCCGCTGCTGCTCTCTGGCCTGCTGCTGGGGCTGCTGGCGTTCGGCTCGCTGGGCTACCGACTGACCGAGGGGTGGAGCTGGCTCGACTGCCTCTACATGACGGAAATGGTGCTCACCACCGTGGGCTTTGGCGAAGTGCACCCGCTCTCGCCGGCGGGCAAGGCGTTTTCCATTCTGCTGATGCTCTTCGGCATCGGGCTGATGCTGTACCTGCTGACGCTGCTCGCCGAGTATGTGCTGCGCTCCGTGACCGACCCCGACGCCCAGCGGCGGCGCAAGGAGAAAAAAGTGCTGAGTCTGCGTGAACACACCATCGTCTGCGGCTACGGGCAGGTGGGCGAGGCCGTCGCCACCGCGCTGCGCGGGGCCGGGCGCACCGTGGTCGTCATCGACCAGCGCCCCGCGCACCTCGAATGGGCGGAGGCGCACGGGCTCTACACCCTGGTCGGCGACGCGACCGACGAGGACGTGCTGCGCCGCGCCGGCATCGAACACGCCGCCGCGCTGGTGTCGGTGCTGAGCAGCGACCCCGCCAACCTGTACGTGGTGCTCTCGGCCAAAGGTCTGAATCCTGGCCTGCGCGTCATTGCCCGCGCCAGCGACGAGTCGGCGGCCCGCAAGATGCGCCGCGCCGGGGCCGACGAGGGGGTCAATCCGTATCAGCTCAGCGGCAACCGCATCGCCGGGATGATGCTGGCGCCGCACCTCGCCCGGCTGCTCTCCGGCGACGTGAGCAGCGAGCATTTCACTGTGCGCGAACTGGACGTGCCCGCCGCGCTGGTGGGGCAAACCGTCGAACATCTGGGCCGCAGCACCGGGGCGCTGGTGGTCGCCGTCTGGCGCGGGGGGCAGGCGCTGCGGGGCCGCCCCCAGGAAGTGTTGCAGGCCGGCGACACCGTGCTGGTCGCCGGGGCCGCCGCCGAGGTCGAAGCGGTAGAGCGGCGGTCTTGAACCCTAGAGCATTTGACAAAATGATGCGTTCTGGTTTTGACCCTCTACCTTGATGGGAGAGGGTCTCGCGCAGCGAGGGGTGAGGGTGTCTTTTTCTGTCAAATGCTCTAAGCCTGAAACATGACAGCGGGCCGGGCGGCAGGTGCTAGCGTCAGCTCATGACCCCGCAGCCTACCGACGCGCAGCCCACCGACGCGCAGCCGACCGACCTCTACTTCGATTTCCTCTGCCCCTACGCCTGGCGCGGCGTGGAGATGGCCCACGTCCTGCGCGGCAGCGGCGAGGGCTTTCGCCTGCGGCACTTCTCGCTGGTGCAGGGCAACCACCCGCAGAACAAGGACCAGGAGACGGTGCAGTGGTGGCTGACCGACCAGCCGCTGGGCGCCGAGGGGGGCAGCGGTTACATGAAGTACCAGCGCCCCAGCCTGAACGCGTTTCTGGCTGCCCACGCCGCCGCCCGCCAGGGGGAAGAAAAAAGCTGGGCCTTTGCCCTCGCGCTGTTCCGGCTGCACCATGAGGACAAGCGGGACCTTGACGAAGCTGCTTTTCAGGACGCCGCCACACGAGCGGGGCTGGACCTCTCCCAGTGGAAGCAGGACCGTCAGGACGAAGCTGGTCTGCGCCGTGAGCTGCGGGCCGACCTGGAGGCGGCAGCGGCGCTCGGCGTATTCGGCACCCCGACTTTCGACCTCGGCGGCGGTGACGTGGCCTACTTCAAGTTCGAGGAGTTGACCCGTGACCCGCAGGCGGCGCGCGACCTCTGGAACCTCTTTACCAGCACGCTCCGCAGCGAGGCGCGGGTGGCGACGATTCGTCGTCCGGTGCCCAAGAAGGGCTGATTAGTCGTCTTCTGCCAGCCCGATGCGCCGCGCCGCTTCCCCAGCCGGGCGCTTGAGGCCGCTCCGAAGATCCATGTACTCGGCGTACACCTCGTCCAGCGGGCAGATCAGCACCGCCATGACGCCGTGATAATCCACTTCCAGGCCCTGCAAGCGGAATCCGGCGCGGAGTTTGGGAATCAAGACCGCGTTGTTCGTCGCGTGGTGGTGGCTGCGAATAAGTTGATAGCCCGCGTCACGCAGTTGCCCCAGCACGAGGGGCAGCAGGCGGCTGTAGACGCCCCGGCCCCGGTGTTCCGGCAGCAGCGCCGTGTTGACCATGTACGCCGTGCGGCTGTCCCACTGCCGCGAAATCTGCCAGCCTGCAATGGCGTCGCCGTACAGGATGAGCCAGGCGTAGCGCTCGCCCTGCGGCGGCGAAAAAGGGGCGTTTCCCTGCCAGTCGAAGGACACGGTGTCGTAGGCTCGGCTTTCCAAAGCCGTCATGATGCCGACCGCCTGCACGAAGTCCACCGAGCGCAGCGCGTAGCCGCCTCCGAGGTCAAGGTCCGGCCCCGTTCCTTCAGGCAAGGCTGGCTGTGATGTGGGCTCCGACTCTGACAACGTGGGCAACACCCGCACCCCCAGCCGCCGCGCCGCCTCCGCTCCCGGTTGCCGGAAGCCGCTGCGGACCTGCTGCGCGTCCCGGTAGGTGTCGTCCAGCGAGAGGGTCAGCGCCGCATTCAGACCGTGGGCGTAGAGGTCAAGGCCCTGAATGAAGAACCCGGCCCGCAGCTTGGGAATGATGACGCGGTTGTTCGTCGCCCGGTGGTGGCTTTGCACCAGCGTGTACCCCGCCGCCCGGAACGCCGCGAGCAGGTGCGGCAGCAAGCGGGTATACAGGCCCCGGCCCTGGTGCTCGGGCAGGATGCCGGTGTCGGCCATGTACACGGTGCGGTCGCCCCGCTGCGTGGCGTAGCTCCAGCCGACGGGCTCCGCGCCGTGAAACAGACCCCAGGCGAACTCCTCGCCGGGCGGGGGTGGCGCTTTGGTGGGCGGGTCAAAGCGGTAGTCCCAATTGCCGCCGAACACCCGGTCTTCCAGCCGGGTCATCACCTTCCGGTACTCGGACGGGGAAATGGGCCGGGCGTGATAATCGCCGCCGAGGTCGATGCTGGACATGCGCCGGTCATAGCACGCGGGGGCCGGGGGCCGAATCGGTCAACTGGCTTAAAGCTGGCGGCCTACGCCCGGCGCCGCCTGAGCACCGAGCCCAGGCCAGTTTCCGCCGCGCTACGGGCCAGCGCGAGCAGCGGCGCCTCCCCGGCCCGGACCTGTTCTCCCCGCGCGAGCCGCCGCATGGCGTCCTCATACCAGGCGATTTCCAGGTAGCCGCTGCCGTCGAGCAGGCCGATGCCCGTTTTCAGCGGGCGCACCTCGCTGCTCACGTCCTCGCCGCGCAGCATGCGGGCGCTAAAGGCGGGATCGGCGACCAGCGGGCGGCCCAGGCCCACCACGTCGGCGGCCCCGCTTGCCAGCGTCTGCCGAATGGTTGCGGCGTCACGAAAGCCGCCGGTCACGCACAGCGGCACGCCCGCCGCCGCCCGCGCCCGGCCCGCGAAATCAGCGAAGAAGCCGCCGCGTTCGCCCTGGCCGAGCATCATCATCGGCTTCTCGTAGGTGCCGCCCGAAATCTCAATCAGGTCGCAGCCCCGCGCCCCCAGCGCCGCCACCACCGCCAGGCTGTCGTCCTCCGAAAAGCCACCGCGCACGAAATCGGAAGAGTTGAGTTTCACGCTGACCGGGAAGTGTGGCCCCACCGCCGCGCGCACCGCGTCGAAGGTCTCCAGCAGAAAACGCATCCGGTTCTCCAGGCTGCCGCCGTACTCGTCTTCCCGCACGTTGTGCCGGGGCGAGAGGAACTGCGACAGCAGGTAGCCGTGCGCCGCGTGGAGTTGCACGCCACCGAAGCCCGCCCGCTGCGCCAGCCGCGCCGAGCGGGCAAAGCGGGCGGTCAGGTCGTGAATCTCGGGCACCGTCAGCGCGCGCGGCATCTCGAAGGCGCGGGCCATGCTGCCGGGGTAGGGCAGCGCACTCGGGGCCACCGTGCCGCCCGCATTCAGACCACGCGGCGCCTGCTTGCCGGGATGGTTGAGTTGCAGCCACAGCGCGGCGCCGTCCCGGCTGCCCTGTACCGCCCAGGTGTGGAACTCGGCGAGGTGCCGCTCGTCTTCCAGCACCACGTTGCCGGGTTCACCCAGAGCGCGGGCGTCCACCATCACGTTGCCGGTCAGCAAAATGCCGGTGCCTCCCCGCGCCCAGCGGGCATACAGCGCGGGCAGCTCGGGCCGGGGAGCGTGGTCGCGGGTGCCCAGCGCCTCGCTCATGGCACCCTTGAGCAGGCGGTTTTTGATGGTCACGCCGCAGGGCAGCGTCAGGGGGCGGGTCACGGTCATGCCGGGCAGAGTAGAGCAGAGCGTGGCGGGCCGCAGGACGGTCAGGGCGGTGGCGGCCCCCTAGCGGCTTTCCCCGAACGCCTCGCGCAGTGCCAGCGCAAAAACCTGAAAACTCAGCGCGGGGTTGGCGTAGGCTTCCAGCGCCGCTTCCAGGGCACTCAGCGCGAGGTCGGCGCGGGCACGTTGCTGCGGCAGTCGCTCACGCCAGGCGAAGCGCAGGGCCTCGGGGTGCCAGGTCGGATCCCAGCGCTTTTCCAGCGCGGCGGCGGCGTCCAGCGCGGTCAGCAGGCCGTCTTCCAGGGCGGTGGTCAGCGTACGGGCGTCTGCCAGCGCGGCGCGGACCGCCTCGGCCTCGCTCAGCACGCGGGCGCGTCCGGCGGCGAAGGCGAGCAGTTCCTCGTCGGCCTCCTGCCCCGACTGAATAAGCGCACGCGACATGGCCGTGTCGCTCGCCGGCACCACGCTCAGGCGGGCGCTGCGGCTGACGATGGTGGGCAATACCGAGCGCAGGTCCTCGGCCAGAAAGAGAAACAGGGCGCGGTGCGGCGGCTCCTCCACCAGCTTGAGCAGTGCGTTCGCCGCCTGCGGGTTGAGGTACTCGGCCCCCGCCACGATGACCACCCGCCGCTCGAAGGTAGGTCGAACTTCCAGAAACTCGTAGACGTGCGTCTCGTACTCGCGCCCCGTGTCGCGGCTTTCCAGCACCGCGCCGATGGGAATGATGCGTTTTCTGGCCGCCTTGCCGGTGCTCGTCGTCGCGCGGGGCTCGAGCCGCAGCACATCGGGGTGCGCGCCGGCTTGCAGGGCGCGGCACGAGGGACATTGCCCGCACGCCTCGCCGTACATGCCGCGTGGGCCGCTGCAATTGTGCTGCGCGGCAATCGCGTAGGCGAGGTCGAGCTTGCCCACCCGCGCCGGGCCGGAGAGCAGCAGCGCGTTGCCGCCGAAGCTGCCGGTTTGTTCAAGCAGCGGGCCGTGCAGCGCCGCAGCGGCCAGCGCAGGTGCCGGACTGCTGGGCGCGGTCATTTGCCGACGGCGAGCCGCGCCGCGAGCACCTCGGGCAGCCCCGCCTCGCGGATGGCGGCCTGGGTGCGGGCCACGTCGTAGGGCACCCGGAAGACCTCGAACGCCGAGCGCGCCGTGTCGAAAATCGCGTAGCTGGCGCGTGGGTCGTGGTCGCGCGGCTGGCCCACGCTGCCAGGGTTGAGAATCACGCGGGCGCGCGGCGGCACCAGGTAAGTGGTCGTGTCGCTCAGGGTGTGGCCTTTGATCCAGTCGCCCACCGGAGCGTTGAGCGTGGCGTACACCGCCGGCACATGGGTGTGGCCCACGAAGGCCAGCATCCCCTGCCACTGCGCGAAGGCGTCGCGGGCGGCGGGCACCGAGTCCATGTACTCGTCGAGGCTGGTCGGGGTGCCGTGGCGGTAGCGCGCGCCCACGTCAGGGTCGTCGATGCCGTCGCGCCAATCGCGCACCCAGCGCAGGTCGCGCTCGGTCAGGCGCCCGAGTTGCCACTTGAGCACCGAGGCCACCGTGCTTTCCTTGTAGGGCCGGGTGCCGTCGGCGTATTCGAGCAGCATCTGGTCGTGGTTGCCCACGATGCATTTGGCGTCGAGGTCGCGCAGCACTTCCAGCACGTCGTGGGGATGCGGGCCGTAGCCGAGCGCGTCGCCCAGGTGGACAATCTGGTCATAACGACGACGTTCGGCGTCCTCCATTACCGCTTGGAGAGCCGTCAGGTTGGCGTGGATATCAGAAAGCAGCAGCAGCCGCACAAACGCCATGATAGCCCCCAGGCCGCCCGGAGGCGCCGTAACCCAGCTCGCGCTTGGGGGTGTTACTGCCGGAGCCACAAAAAAGCACGCCCGGAAGCGTGCCTGGAGCTGTACTGACAACAGTGTTGAAAGAAAAAGAGGTTTACAGCCCGAAGTGGGCGCTGTTTTTCACGATGAAGTCCTGCTCGCCGTCCGGCACGTCTTCTTCGGGGAAAATCGCGCTGACCGGGCAGGCGGGCACGCAGGCGCCGCAGTCGATGCACTCGTCGGGGTGGATGAAAAACTGCTCGCCGCCCTCGTAGATGCATTCCACGGGGCAGACTTCGGTGCAGGCCTGGTCCTTCACGCCGATGCAGGGGCTGGTGATCACATGGGGCATGGGGACAGTATGCACAGCCCGCCTGGGCATGGCAAGGGCAGGCGCCGCCCGGCAGGACAGGCGAAAGTGTGCGTCCAGACCGGCGAAAATCTGAGTGTGAAGCTCAGGTTTAGAGCAGTTGACAGAAAAAGACACCCTCACCCATCGCTGCGCGAGGCCCTCTCTGCTTTGCAGCTCTACGAGTCCCATCAAGGTAGAGGGTCAAACTCACACGGCATCATTTTGTCAAATGCTCTAGGCGGGGGAACGCGGGCCGAGCACCTGCCGCGCGAGTTCAAGGTCGCTGTCCTTGTCGATGTCGGTGCCGATGGCGGCGTGCGGGGTGATGAGCGCCCGCGCCTCCACGCCCAGAATCTCGCTCACCTTGCGTTCCAGCGTCGCCACGTCCAGCCGCCCCGTCAGCAGCCGCAGCAGCACCGACGGCCCGATGATGCCGGCAAGTTTGAGCGGGGCTTTGCGCGCCGCAAGCACCTCGCGCAGCCGGGGCAAAAACTGACCGATGAGGCGCGGGTCGAGCAAAAAGAGGTTGCCGCCGGTAAACGTCCCGTCGCGCACCTTGACATACGTGCGCTTGACGCCCGGAAACGCGGCGTCGCACGCCTCGCGCCGCACCACCGGGTAGATGAGGCCAGCGTCCGGCGACTGCTGCGCGGCCTGGTCGAGCACGTCGCGCAGTTGCTCCGCCGTCACGAGTGGAATGTCGGCGGTGACCACCAGCACCCGCGCCGCCCGCTCGCCGCCCGGCAGCGCCCGCACCCCGGCTTCCAGGTTGGCGAGCAGGCTGCCCGCGTCGGTCACGCGCTCGTCGATCAGCGCGTCCATCTCGGGCGTGGTCGGCCCCACGTAGGCCACCCGCTCCACCCGGCCACTTTCCCGCAGCGCGCGCAGGACGTGCAGACCCAGCGGTTCGCCCGCCAGCTCGATCAGCGCCTTGACCTTCGCCCCGTGCGCGGCGGCAAACGGGTCGCCGGGGTCGCCGCCTCCCAGGACGACAGCGTTCCAGTGGGGGGCGGCCTGCGCAGGAAGGGACATGGCACGCAGGGTAGCAAGCGCGCGGCGGGGGAGACCCGGTTTGCTGTGAGTCGGCGCAGCGCCCAGTCTGTTCAGCGCCCAGTCTGCTCGCCAAGAGCCGTTGACAAAAGAATTGCCCTGCGCTGTTTGATACGGAGCTGAACTCTTCTTCAGAGATGTCGGAGAAGCGCCGCCACCCCTTCCGCGCCGCTCAGCTCCGTATTTTCTTTGACTCATACGGTTTCAAATTGAGTCCCGGACATGTCCGGGCACAATTTTGCGCGGAGCGCATGGAAAAAATACGGTTTTAAGGAGATGGACGGGCATCCGGCGCCTCTTTCGGATGTTCGGGAATCGGATTAAAGCCGTATGAGGGGTCTTCATGGCGTCACATGCTCCGGTTCTCTGCCCGCCGGTTCCATTCCAGAGAGCGGCAGCACCAGCTCGGCGCAGAAGCCCTGGCCCGGTGCGCTGCTCAGCTGCAACTCTCCGCCGTGCAACTCGGCGGCGCGGCGGGCGAGGGCCAGCCCCAGGCCGTGCCCGTCTCCACTGCGGCTCTCGCTGGGGCGGTAAAAGGCTTCTCCGAGCTTGGCCAGCACTTCGGGCGACACGCCGGGGCCATCGTCCTGTACGGTGACGCGCGCCCAGGGACCGCCTTGCGAAACGCGCACTGTGACCGTCGCTTCCGGCGCGTGCCGCACTGCGTTGGCGGTCAGGTTCCAGATGGCCTGGCCGAGCAGCACCCGGTCTCCCTGCACCGTCAGCGGCGGGCAGGGGAGCAGGTCCACGTCGGCGAGCGGGTCGAGTTCGCGGGCCCGGTCCACCGCGTCGGCGGCGAGGTCGCGCAGCGGCACCGGAGCGCGGGCGAGCGCCGAGGGGTCACGCGCGAGCAGCAGCAGGTGGTTGGCGAGGGTAGAGAGCCGGGTCAGGTCGCGCCCAAGTTCGCGCAGGTCGTGCTGGTAGCGCTCGGGGTCGCGTTCGCGGGCCAGGGTGCCGTCCACTCGCGCTTGCAGGGCGGCGAGCGGGCTGCGCAGGTCGTGGGCAGCGGCGCGCAGAAAAGCCTGCTCACGCTCGCGCGAGTCGGCGAGCCGTCCGAAACTCTGCTGCAAGGTGAGCGCCAGCCGCGCGAGTTCGTCGCCCGCGCCCGCCCCCGGCAGCGGCGTTCGCAGGTCGCCCCCGCTGCCGATGGCCTGCGCTGCGCCTTCGAGTGCCTGCACTGGGCGCAGCAGCCGCCCCGCCACCCACCAACCCAGCCCGAGCGCGAGCAGCAGTGCGGCGGGCAGCAGCCACGCCAGCGCCCGCCCGAACGCCTCACGCGCCGCGCCGAGCACCTGCACGTCCTGCGCCGCCGTGAGCCGCGCCCCGCCGCGCAGGGGGCGCACCACCAGCAGCAGGTCGCCCCGCCGGTAGATGCCGGGGGCGAGCCCCGCCGCCACCCCCGCCGGAAAGCGCGCCGTCTGCACGGCGGCCCAGGTTTGTGAGCCGGGTGCAGGGGCGTCGTCTGAACTCTGACTCGCCGGGTTCTGGGGCACCGTCAGCCGCAGTTCCAGGCCCGTGGGCTGAGCACCCGGCCCACCGCCCTGCGCCGCCCGTTCGAGGTCCGCCGCCGTAATCGTGACGCGGCCACTGAGGACATCGAGCGGATTAAACTCGGGCGCGTCGTGGTCGTGGTCGCGGCCCCGCAGGTCGAGCGGGTCGTCGCGCCGCTGCCGAATGAGGTCTTCGATGCGGTCGCCCGCCGTCCGCGCCGCCGCAAGGGCGCGGTCGTACTGCGCCTGTTGCAGCAACCCGCTGACGGCGAAAAACAGGCCCGCCGCCACCAGCACGGCGGCCAGCCCCGTCGCCAGCCCTGACCACAGCGCCCAGCGCGCACGCAGCGAGAGCTTCACTTGCCCGTCCGGTTCACTTCTCGGTCCGGTAGCCCCGGCCCCGCTCGCTGCTGATGGCCTCGGGCGCCAGTTTGCGCCGCAGGTAGCGCACGTACACGTCCACGATGCGGGCCTCGCCCCCGAACTCCGGCCCCCACACCCGGTCGAGCAGTTCCTCACGCGTCAGCCAGCGCTCGGGCGCCAGGGCCAGGGCGCTGAGCAGCTCGTACTCGCGCCCGGTCACGGCGACTTCCTGCCCGTCCCAGGTCACGGTGCGCGCTACCGTATCCAGCCCGCCGCGCCCCCCGGCGAAGCTCACGCGCGGCGCACTCTGCCCCCGTTCGCGCCGGGTGAGTGCGCGCAGCTGCGCGAGCAGTTCAGGCATGGCAAACGGCTTGACGAGGTAAGCGTCGCCGCCGAGGTCGAGTCCCTGCACCCGGTCACTCACCTCGCCCCGCGCCGTCAGAAACAGGATGGGCGAGTCCACCTCCGCCTCGCGCAGCTGCCCGGCAATCTCGAAACCGTCCAGGCCCGGCAGCATCACGTCGAGGACGACCAGCGGAAACTCGCCGAGCATCGCCGCCTCTAAGCCCTCCGGCCCCGTTTGCGCCCAGGTCACCGCGTACCCGGCTTCACGCAGGGCGGCGGCGGTGGGTTCGGCAATGCGGGGGTCGTCCTCGACGAGCAGCAGGCGCATGGGGGCAGTCTAGGAGCAAACGGTTAAAGGAGCGCGAACGCTGCCGGGGCCAGAACCAGTGCGCTCAGAACCAGGCTTTGTTGCCGTACAGGTAGTCGCGCTGAAAGTCGGCGTCGGACTTGGTGAGGTACAGGATGCCTTCGATTAGCCCGATGACGCCCAGCACGCTGGTCACGAAGCCCGCGAGCGGAAACAGGATGATGGCCCCGAGGCCCAGCGTGAGCAGCGACAGCACAATCGCCAGCACCCAGACGCCGATGTTGACCCCCAGCATCAGCAGCCCTGCCCCGTTCTGACCGAGGTAGAACTTGTGCACGCCCAGGCTGCCCAGAAAGATGCCGAGCAGTCCGGCAATCAGCTTCTTCTGCGCGATGTCCTCCCGCACGGGCAGGCCAGCGGGCCCATTGCTCTGGCCCATCTGCCCACGTACCGGCTTGACCGGCGCCGGGGGTGCAGGCCGCACCGGGTCGCCCCAGGCGTCGGTCTGCGGGGCGGCGGAGTAGACGGTGGTGCGGCTCTCCTGGGGGTCTCTGCCCTGCGGGTCACGAACTTCCCCCCCGGTGGCGCGGGCCGCCCAGTCGTCGCTGTCGAAGGAGGGCGGCGCGGGGCGCGGCGGATCTCCCGGCAGGCGCAGGTCGCGCGCTGCGTCCGTCTGGGGCCAGTGGTCCCACCCGCTGCCGGGCGCCGTGCCCGCCGGGTTCTGCGCCGGGTCCGCCGTCTGCCCGTGCCGCCCTTCGACTGGACGCGGGGCAGACGACGAGGAAGACAGCACCTCGTCCACCCACGAGGGAGCGTTGCCGGACGGGCCTGCGTCGCGATCTTTGTCGGTCATGACTGATAGTACGCGCCTGACTGGGCCAGAGTTGCGTCCGCCAAAAGGTGGAGTCGGGGAGAAAACAGGCCCTCTTTCACCTTCAGCGACTGGGCGAAAATCTAGACCTTTCCGCTGCCTCGCCAGACGACCAGACGAAATAAAGTGTGAAAAACCCGGCAAATCTTGGCAGAAACGCCGTCAACTTGACCTCTTTAGGAAATCCTGTTGCGTCATAAATCGAAAAGACCTTCCAAAGATTTCAAACAAAAATCTTACATGAAGATGCCGTCCCGATATACCGAACACCACTTTTCTCTGTGGGACACGTCGGAAAGCTGTCCCTTGACAGAAGTTTTCACCTGTGAGAAGCGAATAAGAAAAATTGCGTGATCTTCACACGCGGGGCGCTGGCCCCTATCTTCTCTCCAATTCCAAGCCGAGTGGTCACACCCCGAACGGCTGGGCGCCGCCTTCTGGGGTGGGCGCCTGGGCTGAGCGTTGGGTCGTGGCAGCCGCAGGAAGTCAGGAGGACCACCATGAACGCACGTCTCGTTGCCGGCGCCCTTACCCTCACCCTGATCCTCGCGTCCTGCGGTTCGCAGCAAAGCACCCCGGCGGCCAGCGCCCAGCCCGACACGGCGGCGCAGCGCACCCGCACCCTTGCGCCGCTGCTCGGCACCGACAAGCCCGACGCCATTGCCGGGCAGTACATCGTGGTCTTCAGCGAAGGGGCGTCCAGCGGCTCGCTCAGTGCTCAGGACACGGGCTCTGGCCGACTGAGCAGTCTCAGCGCTGGTCAGCTTGTGCGCGCCCTGAACCTCGACCCGCAGGGCGTGACCGTTCAGAACATCTACAACCAGGCCCTTGAAGGCTTTTCGGGCAAGCTCAGCGCCCAGAACCTGCAAACGCTGCGGGCCGACCACCGCGTGAAATACATCGAGCAAGACGGCATGATGTACGCCAGTGCCACCCAGTCGGGGGCGACCTGGGGCATCGACCGCATCGACCAGCGCAGCCTGCCGCTCGACAGCAGCTACACCTATGGCACCACCGGCAGCGGCGTGAAGGCGTACATCATCGACACCGGCATCAACACTAGTCATACGGCGTTCGGTGGCCGCGCCGTGTGGGGCACCAACCAGTCGGGCGACGGCAACGATAGCGACTGCAACGGCCACGGCACCCACGTCGCCGGCACGGTGGGCAGCAGCACCTACGGCGTCGCCAAGGGCGTGTCGCTGATCGCCGTCAAGGTGCTGGCGTGCGACGGCTCGGGCAGCAACTCGGGCGTGATTGCCGGCATCAACTGGGCCGTGGGCAACAAGGGCAGCGCCGCCGCCGTCGCCAACATGAGCCTGGGCGGCGGGGCCAGTCAGGCGGTGGACGACGCCGTGAACAACGCCGCGTCCAAGAACCTCGTCATGGCGGTGGCTGCGGGCAACGAAAACCAGAACGCCTGCAACGTGTCCCCGGCGCGCGCCGTGAACGCCATCACGGTGGGCGCGACCACCAAGACCGACAGCCGCGATACCGGCTACAGCAACTACGGGAGCTGCCTCGACATCTTCGCGCCCGGCACCAACATCACCAGCACCTGGATCGGCTCGACCAGCGCCACCAACACCATCAGCGGCACCAGCATGGCGACCCCGCACGTAACGGGCGCGGTGGCCCTCCTGATTGCCGAGGGCAACACCACCACCAGCGCGGTGACGAGCGCCCTGCTCAATAACGCCACCACCGGCAAGCTGAGCAGCATCGGCACCGGCAGCCCCAACCGCCTGCTCTACACCGGCAGCGGCGCGACCACTCCGGCACCGACGCCGACGCCCGCTCCCGGCACCACGACCACCTACAGCGGCAGCGTGAGCAGGGGCGGCAGCAGCTACAAGCCCGGCAGCAGCGGCTTTTCCTACGCGGGCGGCACCCTGAGCGCGCAGCTGAGCGGCCCCGGCGGCACCGACTTCGACCTCTACCTCCAGAAGTACAACGGCAGCACCTGGGCCGACGTGGCTGCCAGCGAAGCGAGCGGCAGCAGCGAGACCATCAGCTACAACGCGGGCGCGGGCACCTACCGCTGGGAGGTCTACGCCTACTCCGGCAGCGGCTCCTACAGCCTGACCGAAACGAAGTAAACCTGAAAATACAAAGTTGAAGGTGCGGGAGGCTGACACGCCCCCGCACCTCTTTTTATTCCCGTGTCTCTGGTGATGCGGGGCTTTTTTAGCTCTGCTTTTCCCGCCGCGACACTGTGCCGAGAAACAGCGCCAGCACTTCGCCCTCCTCGCCCCGGCGCACCTCGATGCGGTAGGTCGCCAGGGTCCGGCCCACCCGCTCGGGCGTGGCGACGGCGACGAGCCGCTCTCCCTCACGGGCGGCGCGGAAAAAGCTCATATGCGTTTCGGCGGCGACCGCCTGCGCGTCCAGGTTGCTGATGACGGCGAACGCTTCGTCGGCGAGGCTGAAGATCAGGCCGCCGTGCGCGGTGCCGTGCATGTTCAGGCCCGCCTCCGTCACGGTCAGGGCCACCCGCGTCAGGTCGGGCGAGGCGTCGAGTATGGTCATCCCCAGGACTTCGGCGTAGGACATGGCTTCAGGGTACGGCGTTCGAGCTGGCGGTGCAGAAACACGAAAAAACCCACCGCCAGCAAGGGCGATGGGCACGGCGCGGTGGACAAGAGACGTCAGGGACTCGTATCTGGCGCCGCCTCGTCCTGAAACTCGCCGGTGATGTTGCCGCCCTCGCCCGCGTTGGTGTAGACCTCGTTCTTTTCGAGGTTGTACACGATGACGCCGCTGCTGATACGCAGCACGTCGTTGCCGCGCACGCTCTCGGCAGGCTGTTCGGGGGTGGCGTAGAGCCGGGCGGTGTTCGCCTGGTCGTCGTACTCCACCCGGCCCGCCTTGCTCACGCGCCCGCCCTTGCTGCGCAGCACCACGTCGCCGACGAGCACGGTGGCCTCAGTGTCCACGTTGATTTCGATATTCTTGCTCTCACCCGACAACGGGTCTTCCTGGTCGTCGCGCTGAAAAGTAATGGGACCGGCGATGCGGGCAATGCCGTCGTCGCCGTCGTAGTTGAGGGTCTGCCCGGTCAGGTGGGTCTTGCCCTGGGTCACGCGCACGGTGCCGGGCGTGGGCTTGCGGTCCACAGCCACGCCGCAGCGCGCGAGCCGGTCGGTCTGACCTTCGGGCACGTCGTCGAGAAAGCGGGCGGTGCCGCTGCTCGCTTCCACCCGGCCATCGCTGCCCTCGGCGGCCTCTCCCTCACCGTCACTCTTGGCCGCCTGCTGCGTCACCACCGCCAGCGGCGCCTGAATGAGGTTCTTGTCGATGACGATGCGAATCCCGCCCGCGCCGCTTTCGCTGAACACGCCCACGTTCGGGGCGTCCTCGGGCTCGTCGTCCTGCGGGGTACACAGGGCGTAGATGCCGGTGGTGTCGTCGCTGCCGGTGCGAATGACCATGATCCGGCGCTCCTCGCCGTCCTTGCTGCGGCGCACCAGGTCCATGCAGGTCTGCTCGGTGCCCTCCACGCAGCGCCCGGCCTGCTCGTGGGCGGTCGGGGCGTTGATGTCGGGGGCGGCCTCGCTGGGGCTGGGGGCAGTCTGAGTCGGGGCCGTCTCGGTGGAAGAAGCCGCCGGTTGCGCGGTTGCTGGTGCCGACTGAGGGGCAGGCGCAGTGTCCTGGGCGTGCGCCGCTCCCCACAGCACCGAGCCGCACAGGGCCGCAGTCAGCAGGGAAACCCCCAGCAGCGGAGCGGGAAGAAAGCGGCGCTCAGGCATGGCCCGTCTGCCCTCCCCGCCTTACTTCTCGCCGCGCAGCTTGAACTGCGCCGTGGGAATGTTGAAGGTGCCGTTTTTCACGCTCACGCGGGCAAACTTGGTGTTCTGCTCCAGATAGCCGCTCTTGGGCGCGCGCAGCGTCACCTTGCTCTTGGAGTCCACGCTCACCGCGTTGCCCACCACGTAAGCCACGTCCTTGTCGTCGTTGTAGTACACCGCGTCGCCAGTGGTCGTCGTCGTGCCCTGCACCAGCTTGACACCGCCGCTCACGTACAGCGTCTTGTCCTTGGTGAGCGCCCGCACCTCGTCGCCGCTGATGACGAGTTCCTTCTGGCCCTGCTTGGCGGCGCGGGTCAGGGTGGGCGTGCCGGTGAGCTGCGCGAGTTCGCGGTCCTCGTCGAAAATCAGCTTGTCGGCGCGGCCCGTCTGCTCGCCGCTGACCAGCTTCACGCCGCCGGTGCTCGTCGAGACGTTGGTGTCCACGTCCAGGCTCATCTGCGCGGCGCTGATGTTCACCGGGTCGCCGTCTTTCCTGTCCTCGGGCACGAAGGTCGCGCTGGGGTTGCCCTTCAGGATGCCGTTGCCCGACGCTTCGCTGTAGGTCAGGCTGCCGCCCCTGGCGCTCAGGCGGCCACGCGACACGGTCACGGGACCGGAAAATTCGCCGGTGCGCCTGCCTTTGGCCTCCACGATGGCGGTGCCGGCGGGGGCGCTGAGAACCGCTTTGGGCGCCGTGATTTGCAGCGTGCTCACCGTCGCCTTGACCGGGCTGCCGGTAAAAGTGAGCGGACCCGTTCGCAGGTTGCCCGTCGGGGCCCCCTGAAAGTTGATGATGCGTTTTTCAGTCCCGGCGGAGGGGTTGGACTGCGCCGCGAGGACGGCGGGGGTCAGCAGAGCGGTGGACACGGCAGCAATCAGGGCAATCTTTTTCATGGCAAGTCTCCTGGTGGGCAGTAGGGGTGAACAGTGGGAGCGGACGGGTCGGTCCCCAGTGATGAGGGCTCAGAGCGGCACGCGCTTGCCGTCCCGGCAGGTTTCGCTGGCATCCGGGTCCCAGCCGAAATTGGACTGGGCTCCGGCCTGCTCGACGTTGAATTGAAAATCCATCCGCAGGTCCTGAATTTCGCCCTTGATGGCCGGCGAATCGAGCTTGGCGTGCGGCGCGGAAAAGCCGTAGCCTTGCTCGATTTTCACCGGCTGCGCGGCCGTGCCGTCGAGCGACAGGTCGGCGCATTCCTTGACGAGGGTGATGTCGGCGCGGGGCGTCACCATGTCGTCTTGGCCGTTGATGGTCAGGCTGGGGGCGGCGATGGTGGCGTCGAGCGTTTCGGCACCGCTGAAGCTGCCGTCCGGGTTGCGGGCACGCAGCAGGCGCTGGCCGTCCGTGATGCGGCTGAGTTCGGTGGTGCTGCTGACCGGGTCGTTCTTGACCCCGGCGGCCCGAAACTGCCACACCGCCTCGGGGTCGCGGGCGGGGTAGAGCGTCAGCTGCACGTTTTGCAGGGTGACGCCGGTTTGCGCTCTGGGCGCGTTCCCGCTGGGCAGCAGGGCGAACACCAGAGCAAAGACCAGAATCCCAAGGAGGGCGAGTGGGCCGACGTTCTGCACGGGCTGCACTCTAGCCGCCGCTCTCATGAGAGAGGTGGGGCAGGGCTGACCAGGGCTGAGGACGAGAGGGCCAGGGAAATGGGGCAGCCAGAGCAGTTGTCAGGTTGAGGTTTTGTCAGAGGTGGTCGGGACGCCCCCTCACCCCTTTGCTCCGCAAAGGCCCTCTCCCACGAGGGTAGAGGGTCAGAAACGCAAAGCATTCTTATGTCAAATACTCCAAGGGTAAGCAGAACAAAAAAGGCACCAGCATTTGCCAGTGCCCCCTATCTGTCCTGAGCGTGTCGCTCGACGCTCAGGCCGGCTTGAGGATGTCCTCGATGCGGCGCTGCACGTCGTCGCTCAGGCGCACGCCCGCCGCCTTGACGGTGTCCTGAATCTGATTCACCTTGGTGGCGCCGGTAATCACGCTGCTCACGCCCTTTTGCCGCAGCAGCCATGCCAGGGCGAGCTGGGCACGCGTCACCCCGAGGTCGTCGGCGATGGATTTCAGGTCGCGCACCTTCTGAATGTTCTCGTCGGTGAGGTAGCTGCCGGCCCAGTTTTCCTTCTCGGTCAGGCGGGCGCCCTCGGGCCGGCCTTCGTCATACTTGCCGGTCAGCAGGCCCATCGCCAGCGGGCTCCAGACGACCAGGCCGATGCCCGCGCCCTCGGTGTAGGGCAGGATTTCCTGTTCCACTCGGTCGCGGCGCACCATCGAGTATTCGGGCTGCTCGGTGACGGGGGCGTGCAGGCCGTTGGCTTTGGCAAACTCGACCGCCTGCGCGATGCGGGCGGCGGGCCACATGGAGGTGCCCCAGTACAGCGCCTTGCCGTCGCGGATGACCTGGTCGAAGGCCATCACGATTTCTTCCATCGGCACTTCGGGGTCGTAGCGGTGGGCAAAGTAGATGTCGAGGTAATCGGTGCCCAGGCGGCGCAGCGAGCCGTCGATGCTCTCCAGCACGTGCTTGCGCGACAGCCCGCGGTCGTTCACGTCGTCGCTCATCGGCCAGAAGACCTTGCTCGACAGCACCAGCGTGTGCCGGGGAAAGTCGCGCAGCACGGCGCCCATCAGTTGCTCGGACTGTCCGCGCGCGTACACGTCGGCTTGGTCGAAGAAATTCACGCCCTCGTCGTAGGCGGCGCGCACGATGTCCCCGACCATCTTGGAGGCGTCCTGGTTGACGCCGTAGGTTTCCCAGCCGCCGAGGGCGACCTCGCTGACCTTCAGGCCACTTTTGCCAAGTTTGCGGTATTCCATATGCCGCTCACTTTAACTCTTAAAGCATTGGCGGCGCAGGAGGACGGCTGGTCAGCTCAAGAAATCTTTAGAAAGGCGCGGGGGCTGACCGCCTCAGCTTTTCCGTGCTTTTCTGCAACTTTTGGCGCACTCGCGCGGGCAGCCTGTCGCCTATGCTGCCGGGATGAGTGCTCCCCCTGAAACAGTCGCCGGCGCCCCCGGCAACGTCATCGAGACCCGCGAGCTACGCAAAGTCTACCGGGACCGGGCGGTGGTGGACGGCCTGACCCTGACGGTGGGCGCGGGCGAGGTCTTCGGGTTTCTCGGGCCCAACGGCGCGGGCAAAAGCACCACCGTCAAGATGCTGCTGGGGCTGGTCATCCCGTCGGGCGGCGAGGCGCGGGTGCTGTGCGGCTCGCCCGCTGACCCGGCGGTGCGCGCCCGGCTGGGCTTTTTGCCTGAGCAGTTCCGTTTTCAACTGTGGATGACCGCCGAGGAGTTCCTGAACTTTCACGGCCAGCTCGCCGGAATGAAGTCGAATGAGTTGCGGACGCGGGTGCCGCAGGTGCTCGAAGAAGTCGGCCTCGGCGGACGCGGCGGCGAGCAGCTCAGCGGTTACTCCAAGGGGATGCTGCAACGCTGCGGGCTGGCTGGGGCGATTCTGGCGCGGCCCCAGCTGGTCTTTCTGGACGAACCGACCTCGGCGCTCGACCCGATTGGCCGGGTGGAAGTGCGCGAGATTATCGAGCGGCTCAAGGGCGAAGGCGTGGCGGTCTTTCTGAATTCGCACCTGCTCTCGGAAGTCGAGCAGGTCTGTGACCGGGTGGCCTTCGTCAAGGCGGGCCGGGTCTTGCAGCAGGGCAGTATGCGCGAGCTGATGGGCGGGGTGATTCCGGTCAGCGTGCGTGTGGACCGCCTGACATCCGAGCTGCGCGCCGCCTTGCAGGGCATCGGCGAGATTCACCGCGAGGACACCAACACCCCGGGCCGCGCCGACCTCGACCTGTGGCTGCAAAGTGAAGCGCAGGTGCCTGCGGTGGCGGCGGCGATTCACGCGGCGGGCGCGCAACTCTACGCCCTGACCCCGCGCCGGCCCGACCTCGAAAGCCTGTTCCTGGAACTCATCGAAGGGCCGGCGGGCCACGCTCACGGAGGCCACCATGCGTAACTTCTGGCATTCGGCGCGGCTGATGGCCGAACTCGCGCTGCGCGAGGCGGTGCGGAAAAAACTGGTGGCGGTGCTGCTGGTGCTCAGCGCCCTGTTCCTCGGCTTTTACCTCTTCGGCATCTACAAAATCGACGACCAGCTCAACCAGCGCGCCATCGAGGCTGGGCTGGAGCACCGCAGCCGCACCGGGCTCGCCAACACGCCGCTGATGTACGCGACGATGTTCGGGATGTACCTCGTGTACTTTCTCGGCTCGCTGATGAGCGTGCTGTCCACTGTGGGCGCGGTAAGTGGCGACATCGAAAGCGGCGTGATGCAGAGCGTCCTCGCCCGCCCGGTCAGCCGCGCCGGGCTGGTGGCGGGGCGCTGGCTGGGCTTTGCACTCGTCAACATGGCGTATGTGGCGCTCCTCTCGGCGGGACTGCTCGGCGGCGTGTACCTCATTACCGGCTACACCCCGCCCGAAATCTGGCCCGCGCTGGCGCTCATCGAACTGGCGATGGCGCTGCTCACCGGGCTGACGGTGCTCGGCAGCACGCTGTTTTCCACCCTCGCCAACGGCATCGGCGTCTTTGTGCTCTACGGCGTGGGGTCGAGCGGCGGCATCCTGAGCCTCATCGGGAGCATTTCCAACAACCCCACCGTGTCCACGCTGGGCCGCGTCGCCAACGTTTTGATGCCCACCAACGCGCTGTGGCTGGGCGCGAGCTACCACCTGCAACCCGACCTGCTCCGTCAGGCGGGGCGCGGCGTACCTAACCCGGTGTTCGGCAGCGAGCCGGTGGCGACCGGGCTGGTGGTCTGGGCGGCGGTCCTCACCCTGCTTGCCGTAGGGGCGGCAATGTGGCGTTTGAGCCGGCGCGACCTGTAACTAATGTTTTGCGTTTTTGACCCTCTACCCTTGTGGGAGAGGGCCTGCCGAAGGCAGGGGTGAGGGGGGTCTTTTCTGTCAAATGCTTCAGACCTAGAAAAAAAGTGGGGGAGAGGCGACGGGCCTTTTCCCTTTTTCTATAGGCTGCTTGCCCTTATTCCGGCTGAACGACCGCCTGCCAGTCGGCGGGCCGGGTATCGTCGGTGCCCTGCTTGCCGGTGGTGGCCGCCGAACGACAGGTGAAGCTGACGAGCAGAGAGCTGCCGGCGTCGCTGCTCAGGACGTAATGGCCGTGTTCGCTGGCGCCGGGCACCCGCCCCGCGTCCATCTGGTAGCGCACCGTGACGCGCTCGCCGCTGCTCAGCGCGGGGTGGTCCGAGGCCGTCACCGTGCCTTCAAAGATGCGCTGGGGGTCGCCCACCTTGCCCTGCCAGGCCCCGTGCACAGTCAGGTGCCGAACCGCGTGGGAGCGCGCCGCGTCAGCCGGGTTCCTCTCTTCGGGCTTCATGGCTCAGTGTAGCGAACGCTTTGCCCCGGATGGTCAGCGGAGTGCCAGCCGTCGTCTGGCCAAAGTTCAGGGCCTTTGACAAAAAGATGGCACAGCTTTTTGGCGAGCGAAGCGAGTACAAAACATGGAGCAGAACGAAGAATGGAGCGGGTGGCGTTGCTGCTGCCGACACACGCGTAATTCAGAGAACTGCTCTAGAACCGCAGCCTAGACGGGCGCAGGTGTTCGTCTTTCAGCGTCAGCGTGCCGGGGCGGGCCCCGTTGCCCACCTGCACCTGCACCGGCAGCTTGAGGGTGCGGCGGGTACAGAGCTTGTCGCCGGTGTCGCACACGAACAGGTCGGCGGTGAGGTGCGCGGCGTAGCGGCCCGGTTTGGTCGCCGCCGGCACCTTGACTTTGAGCAGCGCGGGCCGCACCTGCCCGAAGTATCCGGCGTAGGCGGGGTCGCGGTGCGGGGTGCCGCTGGGCCGGGTCTGCACCTGTCCCCACGGCGTCCGCAGGGTCAGCAGGTTGGGCGCCTCGCGGTTGAGCAGCAGTTCGCGGGTGCCGAGGTCCACGCGCAGGGTGGCGGTCTGTCCGGCCCGCGCGGGAAGGACCGTTTCGGGAGGGGTCGGCGTGCCCAGCAGCGCCAGGACGGGAAGAAAAGCGGACCACATCATCCGGCGAGCGTAGAGCAGGCAGATGAAAGCCGGCCCTTGCTTATTCGACTAAATCAACTTACTCTACTAAGTATGGACCTGACCCCGCGCGAGCGTGAGCTGCTCGACCTGATTCGCGCCGCGCCGCTCGCCACCCCGGAAGAGCTTGCCCGGCAGCTCGGCACGACGCGGGCGGCGGTGAACGTGCATGTCAGCAACCTGCTGAAAAAAGGGGCGCTGCTCGGGCGCGGGTACGTGCTGGCCGGTGAGGCGCCGCAGAAGGTGGTGGTGGTCGGCGGGGCCAACATGGACCTCAAGGCGCGCGTGCGGGGCGAGGCGGTCCCCGGCACCAGCAACCCCGGCGTGACCAGCCAGTCGCCCGGCGGCGTGGCGCGCAACGTGGCCGAGAATCTGGCGCGGCTGGGGGTGTCGGCCGCGCTGGTGTCGGCGGTGGGGCCCGACAGCCTGGGCGACGTCCTGCTGCGCGAGACGGAGGCGGCGGGGGTGGACGTGTCGGGCGTGCTGCGGGTGTCCGGCGCGGCGACCGGCAGCTATACGGCGGTGCTCGGCGCGGGTGGCGAGTTGCTGCTCGCGGTGGCGGCGATGGACGTGATGGAGCACCTGACCCCGGCGGCCCTGCGCGGCCTGCGGGCCTCCTTACGCGGCGCCGCGTGGGTGGTGGCCGACGGCAACCTGCCCGCAGATACCCTGCCCACGCTGCTCGCCCTCGCCGCCGAAACCGGCGTGCGGGTGGTCTACGAGCCGGTCAGCGTGCCCAAAGCGGCCCGCCTGCGCCCCGCGCTCGCTGCCGGGCACGTGCCCTACGCCGTGACCCCCAACCTCGCCGAACTCGCTGCCCTGGTGGGACGTGAGGTGGCCGATAGCCCGGCGGCCATTCGGGAAGCGGCGCTGGAACTGCACGCGCTGGGCGCCGAACTCGTCTGGGTGCGCCGGGGCGAGCGCGGCAGCGTGCTCAGCCTGCCCGACGAGAGTCACGAGTTGCCCGCCCTCCCCGCCGCCGTGGTGGACGTGACCGGCGCCGGAGACGCCATGCTCGCCGCCTTTCTCGCCGGGCTGGTGGCGGGCCTCACCCCGCTTCACGCCGCCCGCGAGGGTCACGCCGCCGCCGCGCTGACGGTGGAAAGCCCGCTCACCGTCGTCCCTGACCTCTCACGAGCGGCCATTCAGGCCCGCCTCGCCCAATCTTGAATCACCAGCCCTGCACCATCAGCTCTGCACCAAAGGAAGGAATCCCATGACCAGCAAACCCAGCAATGACCGCCTCCATTCTTACCTCGACCTTCAGCCCGAAGTCGCCGCCGCGCTCTCGCAGGGCCGCCCGGTGGTGGCGCTCGAAAGCACCATCATCAGCCACGGGATGCCCTACCCGCAAAACGTGGAGATGGCGCGGGGCGTGGAGCAAATCGTGCGCGACAACGGCGCCGTGCCCGCGACTATCGCTGTGCTCGGCGGGCGGCTCAAGGTGGGGCTGAGTGCCGACGAGTTGGAGCTGCTCGCCACCGACAAGGCGGTGCAGAAAATCAGCACCCGCGACCTGCCGGTGACGGTGGCGCTCGGGGGCCACGGGGCGACGACGGTGGCCTCCACCATGCGGATTGCCGCGCTCGCCGGGATTCGCGTCTTTGCAACGGGTGGCACCGGCGGCGTGCACCGGGGCGCGGGCGAGACGATGGACATCAGCGCCGACCTGCTCGAACTCGCCCGCACCGACGTGTGCGTGGTGAGCGCCGGGGTCAAGAGCATTCTGGACATTGGCCTGACGCTGGAAGTGCTGGAAACGCAGGGCGTGCCCGCCATCACCCTCGGCGCCGATGAGTTTCCTGCCTTCTACTCGCGCCGCAGCGGCTTCAGCTCGCCGCTCACGGTCCAGACCCCCGCCGAGGCCGCCCGCGTGCTGAAGGTGAAGTGGGACCTGGGCCTGACCGGCGGCGTCCTGCTCGCCAATCCGGTGCCCGAAACCGCCGAGATTCCCGCCGAGGAGATGGAAACCCACATCACGCGGGCGCTGGCGGACATGGCCGCGCTTGGGCTGAGCGGCAAGGACACCACGCCGTACCTGCTGGGCCGCATCGTGGAACTCACCGGGGGCCGCAGCCTGGAGACGAACATCGCTCTAGTCCGCCACAACGCGGCGGCGGCGGCGCAGGTCGCGGCGGAGTACGCGCGGCTGGGCTGAGCGCGACATCACAACGGGAACATGAGTTGTCTGAATACGGCAACTCTTGCGGGCGGCTGAGGGAAGATGCTTTTCCTGGCCGCCCCTGGCGTTTGCTATTCTGCCGCTCAAGCTCTCTACATCTTTTGCTCACGGAGCCCGAGTCTTCGTTCCTGTCCTGTTCTGCATTGCCCGTTTTTCAAGGAGACCCCATGAAAGTCAAAGCACTGGGAATCGCGCTGCTCGGCGCCAGTTTGCTCGCTGCCTGCGGAAACACCGACACCCAACCGCAGCCCAAGCCCCAGCCCGAGAAGCTCGACCCCTCGTCGTTCGGGCAGCTCAGCACGCTCCAGCCCGGCGAACTCGGCACCATCGAGCAAAAGCTCAAGGTCAACATCGTCAACATCGGCTACGCGGCCACCTCGCCCGGCCAGGTGACGGGGGCGCGCGACCTGAACTTCAGCAGCCTGCGTCAGGAACTGCCCGCGACCTACAAGACCATCAACCGTTACCCCAGCTTCTACGGCAACAACGAGCTGAGCGGCAACAACTTCACCTTCGACTACAACTACGTCACGGCGCCCAAGAGCTTTGAGGACGAGTTCTTCGCTTTCCTGGCGAGCAGCGGCAAGGAAGAGTCGGTGCAGAAAGACGGGCTGACCTACCTCAACATCTCGGCGGCGGCCTACAACTGCCAGTCGGCGGACACCCAGAAGGTCCTCAAGGTGCTGGACCGCAAGCCCGGCGACCTCACGCCGCTCTACGCCTGCCCCGAGCCCGCCGGTAACATTGCCCGTGAGATCACCGGCAACTGGGAAGTGGACGGCCTCGCTGTCGAGAAGTGGCTGGGCGACAACGCGGGCAAACTGGGCATCGACCCCACCCAGCACACCGTGTTCCTGATCAACTGGTACGGCCGGCCCGACTTCAAGTTCCACAGCTACTCGCACGAGCGCCCCGAGTCGGTGGAGTCCGACACCGGGGTCGACTTCGGGCAGCGCAGCAGCCGCCGCACCGTCGCCTGGGGCGGCACCCCCAGCGAGGATCAGGCCAGCGCCCGCCGCCTCTGGTTCTACGACCAGTCGGCCAACCCCGACTACTGGACCAACGCCTGGAACATCAGCGACGCTGACCTCGACGGCGACGATGTTCCCGACAAGCGCATGCCGCCCATCTGGGAATACGGCACCCGCAAGGCCAGCGCGGCTTACGGCCAGAAGATCACCGCCGACCTCGGTCAGGTCGTGCGCTACACCGCCATCGACCTGCTGTTTACCCCCAGCGCCCTGTACCGCGCGGCGCTGACCCCGCCCGACATGCCCGAGCAGATCAATGTGGACCTCGCGCTGGAGCAGGGCCCCGACGCCCCCGCGAGTGCTCGCGTGGTCAACCCCGCTGTGGTGCGCGAGCGCCTGAGCGTCCTCAACCCCTTTATCAAGTGGACGGCCAGCGTGCGCGAAACGCCGCTGAGTGGCGACGTGGCCGACGCCTACAAGTGCTTTTTCCCGCTGCCCACCGACGACGCCTGCTCGCCCGACTACGCCGACGCCGAGGGCGAACAGTTCTTCCAGCTCGCGCAGGCCGAAATCCGTCAGCGCAACCAGGCCACGCCAGGGCAGTATCAGCTCACCAATTACCTGTTCAACGACACCAACGCCAAGACGCCCAACCAGGGGCTGCTCGGTCAGGCGATCAGCGACGGCGTGACCGGCACCCAGACCATGACGCTCGACTTCCTGACCCCGGCGCTGAACAAGGCGGGCTACGGCTTTACCGACACCGCGGTGCACGAGTCGGGCCACCACCTCAGCCAGTCGCACCCCCACGACGGCTACGACAGCGAGCGTTACGAGGACTTCGGCCCCAGTGGCCCCACCAACTTCGTGAACGTGGGCGACGAAGTCCACAGCGTCATGAGCTACAACAACCTGTCCAAGACCTTCGGGCAGTTCAACCTCGACGCGCAGTACCGTTACCTGACCGCCGCCTACCTCACCAACAGCAACGCGATCTTGCAGCTCGTGCGCAACTCGGCCAAGGTGCCTGAAATGCGCAGCGCCGCGCAGCAGGCCGACCGGACCTTCGCCTCGGCGCTGAACGCTTACCAGGCCCGCAACTACCGCGCCGCCGCCGATCTGGCCCACCAGGGCTACCGTCAGGTCATCGACGCCGCCCGCCAGAACGGCGTGAGCGTCGAAGGCTACAAGTGGTACGACCGCGTCGGCCAGCTCTCCACCGAGCAGCCCCGCGCCGCCCGCAAGGTCAACCACATGCGCCCCGTGCAGGGCCCGGTTCAGCGCCCGGAAGAAACCCCGGCACTGCGCGCCAAGCGTCTGGCTCCCTGAATTTGGCTCTCTGAGCTTTAGATCTTTTTAGGGGCGTCTGCTGCGGCGGGCGCCCCTTTTTCAGAGGTCCCGCGTTCAGACCGCCGTCAAGCTGCGGCGTGAGAATGGGGAGGTATGGCGCTCCGTATGTTTTTAGAAGGAGGAGCCTCCAAAGGAGTCCGAATGTTCAGCTCTTCCCGCAGTTCAGTGACAGCCACCGCGCTCGCGGCGCTCGTGGCCTTTTCCGGGTCGCTGGCCATCAAGGTCGGCCCCGGTTCGCCGCTCTCACCGCACACGATTCCGTCGCAGGCGGCGCCCCAGCCAATGCCGAAAATGACGACACCCTCCCAACCCAAATGGGACAACCCCACCTTCGAGCTGCTCGTCACGGTCAGTGCCCTGCGCGACGCGGCGCGGCTGAGCAGTTTCGACGTGGCCCAACCCACTGACCTGAGCCGGGAACTCGTGCGCCTGCGGTCCCTTCCGGCGCTGACCCCAGCCGCCGCGCAGGCGAGCCTCGCCGTCCTGCACGCGGCTCTGGGACCGTCCGGCGAGCGTCAGTTGGCCGCCGCCCGCGCCCAGCTTGAGCGCCGCGCGGCCCTGCAACTGGCGAGCAGTCGTCTGGCCCGCGACGAGGGGCTGCCGGACCGGGTGTTTTATCGCCTTGCCTTTCAGGTGCCCGGCGGACAGACGACCGTTCAGGCGGTGCTGGGCGGTCAGGACTTCAACCCGTTTCGGCAGGGCTTGCCGGCCAGCGTGTTGAAACTGCTGGAAGACAAACTGGTCCACTGAACAAGAAGAGAGGAGACGGCCCCAGCAGCAGGTCGTCTCCTTCTTTTGGGCGCGGCGGGTTAGTCCTCGTCCGCTTCGCCCTTCTTGTAAGGCCCTTTTTCCTTCCACTTCAGGCGCACCGGCACACCAGCGAGTTCGAGGTCTTCGCGGATGCGGTTTTGCAAGAAGCCCTCGTAGGCGCGGGTCACGAAGTCGGCGCGGTTGCAGAAGATGGCGAAGGTGGGCGGCGCGGTTTCCACCTGGGTCATGAAGTACATCCTCAGCGGCTTGCCGTGGAAGTTCGGCACGCGCTGCTTCATCTGCCAGACTTCCAGCCAGCGGTTGAGTTCGCTGGTGCCGATGCGCGACTGCCACTTCTCGTAGAGCTTCATCGCCTCGGCGAGCATGTCGTGGATGCCGTAGTCGTTGATGGCCGAGGTGTAGACGCGCGGCGCGAAGCTGATGTGGTGCAGCTTCTGGTTGAGGTCTTTTTCGGTGCTCTTGAGCTCGGCGTCGGGCACGAGGTCCCACTTGTTGACCACCACGATGACTGGCTTGCCGCTGTCATAGGCAAGGTTCGCCAGCTTGAGTTCGTGGTCGCCGATGTCGGTGGCGTTGACCACCAGCCAGATCACGTCGCTGCGCTCGATGGCCGCCTGCGAGCGCTGAATGGCAAAGTCCTCGATGGCGGTGTCGGGCTTTTTGCGAATGCCCGCCGTGTCCACCAGCACGAAGCGCTGCCCGCCGTAGTCCCACTCCACGTCCAGCGAGTCGCGGGTGGTGCCCGGCAGATCGGCCACGATGGCGCGGTCAGACTGCGTAATCGCGTTGAGCAGGCTCGACTTGCCCACGTTGGGCCGCCCGATGAGCGAAATGCGGATGGGCGCGATGTCCGGCACGTCCTCGTCGTCCTCGGGCAGGTACTTCATCACGCGGTCCATCAGGTCGTCTAAGCCGCGGGCGTGCTCGGCGCTGATCGCCACCGGGTCGCCGAAACCCAGGCCCCACAGCTCGGCGAGGTACGGCTCGTGCTTCTGGCTGTCGATTTTGTTGGCGGTGACAATTACCGGCTTGCCGAGGCGGCGCAACCAGTCGGCCACCTCGTAGTCGGCGGCGGAGAGCCCCTCGCGCGGGTCGAGAACGAAGATGACGGCCTGGGCACCTTCCATCGCCCACTCGGCCTTTTCACGAATGGCCTGTTCCCACTCGTCCCCGCTCCACAGCCCGCCGGTGTCGATCAGGGTGATGCGGTGGTTGTGGTAGAGCATCAGCCCTTCCTTGGCGTCGCGGGTCACGCCGGGAAAGTCGGCGACCACGGCTTCGCGCCGGCCAATGAGACGGTTGAACAGGCTGGATTTGCCGACGTTGGGCCGGCCCACGATGGCGACTTTATGCATTTTTAGACGCTCCTTTACGGTGTCGGTTTGCGCGGCGTCTCGCGCATTCCGCCGAGGGGGCTCCTCCCTCACGGCGAGGGGAGAGACATAGACCTGACATTCTAGCAGATTCCGTTACTTCCCGCAGAGGAACAACACGAAAGCCAGATCACAAACGTCCTAAACCTGTACGTGTACGTTTGGGTTATGTCTGCTTCTGCTTCTTCTCTGCCTGGCGAGGTGGCCCTCGATCCGTCGGAGGCCAGTCGGCGCAACGTCGCGTCGTGGGCGGTCACGGCGGCCTGCCTCATCGCCTTCATGGGCGTCGGGGTGGTGGACCCCATCCTGCCGGAAATCGGGCGCCAGCTCGGGGCCACGCCCACCCAGGTCGAATTGCTGTTCACCTCCTACCTCGGTGTCATGGCCGTCATGACCCTGTTTGCTGGCAACATCGGGGCCAAGCTGGGGCGCAAGCGGGTCGCGCTGATCGGCCTGGGTCTCATCGCGCTGTTCGCTGCCGCCTGCGGGCTGAGCGGGTCTATTCCAGCGCTCGCCGTCTTCCGTGGGGGCTGGGGTCTGGGGAGCGCCCTGTTCACGCCCACCGCGCTGGTGCTGCTGCTGGCGCTGATCGGGCACGCCGAAAAAGCCATCATGCGCTACGAAGCCGCCATCGGCCTGGGCATGAGCATGGGGCCGCTGCTCGGCGGCGTGCTCGGCTCGCACAGTTGGCGCTTTCCCTTTTTCGGGGCCGCCACGCTGATGCTGCTCGCCCTCGCCTCGGTGGCCGCCTTCGTCAAGGTGCCTGAGAGCAAGGAGCCGCCCCGGCCCATCGGTGACGTGTTCCGCGCTTACACTCGCCCGGCCTTTCTGGCGGTGGGCCTGACCGGGTTGCTGTACTACTTCGGTTTCTTCCTGCTGCTCGGTTACACCCCGCTGTTCCTCCACCTCAGCACCCTGAACCTGGGCCTGATGTTCTTCGGCTGGGGCATTTTGCTCGGCCTGGGCAGCACCAAGCTGGCCGAAGTGCTGCTGCGCCGCGTCAAGGCGAGCAACGTGGTGATGGGTGCGCTGGCGGGCCTGACCATCATTTTCGCGCTGCTGGGCTTTGCACCCTTCGCGGTGGGCGTCAAGGTCGGTCTGGTCGTGCTGAGCGGCGTGCTGTTCGGGCTGATGAACGCCACCCTGACCACCCTGAGCGTGGAAGTCAGTCACATGCCCCGGCCCACCGCCACGAGCGCCTACAACTTTCTGCGCTGGCTCGGTGCGGCGGCGGCCCCGGTGAGCAGCGGCTTGATTGCCGAGCACCTCGGCGGCAAGATGCCCTACGGCTTCGGCGCGGGCGCGGTGGCGCTGGGCCTGGTCATCACGGCGCTGGCGGCCCGGCAGATTGACGCGGCGCGGGCGAGCGACCCGCACGTTCACTGAGTTTCCTTTCTCGACTTTACTTATCCCTCAGCGGACTCCGGAGATGTCAGGAGTCCGCTGATTTTGCTGGAGAACCTCTAGAGCAGTTCTCCGAATGACGCGTGCGTCGGAACAGCACCGCCACCCGCTCCATTCTCCGTTCTGCTCCTTGTTTTGTACTCGCTCCGCTCGCCAAAAAGCTGTGCCATCTTTTTGTCAAAGGCTCTAGAATATGACCATCATGACCGAACCGGCCCGCTACAAGGTGGGTGAAGTGGCCGCCCGGCTGGGCCTGACGCTGCGGACCCTAAAGTACTATGAGGAACTTGGGCTGGTCACGCCGGAGCGCACCGACAGCCGCTACCGTATGTATTCGGAAGCCGACGTGCAGCGCTTGGAACGCATTCGCCGGATGCGCGCGCTGGGCCTGAGCCTGGGCACCATTCAGGCGATTTCCACCCACCCGCAGGAGAGCGACCCCGACGGGCGGCAGGTGCTTACCCAGGAAGCGCTGCACACCCTGGAAAGCGACCTGAGCAGCCAGCTCACGGTGCTGAGTACACGCATTACCGCCGCCGAAAAGGAACTGAAGGACGCCCGTGCCCTGCGCCGCGACGTGCAGCGCGACCTCGACTACGTGCAGCGGCGGCTGGCCGGGGCGCAGGTAGGTGAATTGCTGCGGGAGAAAGACCCGGCGTAAAGGCCGCCACAGACGAGCTTTTTCTAGTCCCGCGCATGGAGTTGACAAGGGATGCATACCGCGTTATTCTCTTTTTATCACCGTCCGAGAGGGCGGATTTTTTATTGCTGCCCTACTGCCAGTCCTCCTCGCGGGCGGGAACGAGCCACAGCCGCAGCATGTGCGTGAGTGGCTGCCCGGCGCGGCGTCGGGGAAACTCTGCCGCCAGGGCGTCCAGAACGTCGCGGAGGTGCCGGGCTTCGGCGTCGGTCAGCGTCAAGGAACGCAGGTGTTCGGTGGTCGTGGGAAAGGCGGCAGCGAGGTCCAGCAGCTTTCCCGGCGCTGCGGCGAGGTCTTCTTGCAGGTGCCCGGCCTCGTCGCGGAAGAGGTAAGGGCCGAGGGTGCCGGGCTGTGGGAACGTGTCGTGCAGCAACCGCACGTAGCTGCGGACCAGCGAGCGGGCCACCTGCAGTTCGTGGCGCAGGAACTTCTCTTCCAGCGTGGCGTGGGTAAACGACGAGTAGGGCAGAAAAAAGGCGTCGGCCACCGCGCGGTAGACCTTGACCGGGCGTCCGGCCCGTTTTTCCTCGCGCACCACGCGCAGCAGTCCAAGCCGCAGCAGTTTCTTGACCCGGTAGTGGGCAGTGTCCAGCGGCCAGTCCAGCTCGCGTGCCAGGGCACCCACGCTCGCTTCGCGTCCAGTCAGGGCGTCCATCAGGGGGCTGAACTCGGGGTGAATCATGGCGGCGGCCTGCCGAGCGTCGGTCACGGTCAGGCACTCGCACTCGCTTGAGCAAGCCGGTGCGGGCGAGCTAGTGGAAAAGGAATCTGACATTTCCAGTAGCCTAGCCCCACGCTGCTGGCATGACGACAGTTCGCCGGACTCTGGACGTAGTGACGCCGCTGCCTCTTTTGCTTGCTGCTCAGTGCTTGGGAGTGATGGGCAGCGCGGCATACAGCGTGGCGGCGCTGTGGACGCTGAAGGCCGGGGGAGGCGATGACCGCCTGCTGGCGCTGGCCGGTGCCCTTTTCGCCCTGCCGGTGTTACTCCTGGGTGTGCCGGCGGGCCGACTGGCCGACCGGGTGGACCGCAAAGGCATCTTGATCCTGGCGCCGCTCGCCTGCGCGGGCGTGCTGGGCGGGGTGGTGTGGCTCGCGGAAGGAACAGCCGCAGCGCTGACCGTGCCGCTGCTCCTGGCGGGCGTGCTGCTGAATGTGGCCCTGACTTTTGACGAACCTGCTTTTCTCGCTTCCTTGCCCGAACTCGCGGGGGAAGGAGAACTTGGCCGCATCAATGCCCTGCACCAGTTGCTGATGAGTGCCGGCAGCATCGGTGGGGCGCTGCTCGGCGGCGTGCTCGCCAGCTGGGGCGTGGGCGCGGCGGCGACGGTGGGTCTGTTCGCGTATCTGCTGTGTTTCCTGCTGGTGCCGCTGACCCGCTGGCCGGCGCGGGTAGTGGTGCCTACGTCGCCCGGCATCCCTCGCTCCAGCCTCAGCGAGCTGTGGTGTCAGCTATCGCTGGACCTGCGGCAACTGGTGGTGCTGGTGTGCGCCTTCATTACCTTCGCCGCGCCCATGCCGGCGCTGCTTCCGTCGCTGGTGCATGACCAGTTGCAGCTGGGTCCGCAGGCGCTGGGGGCGTTAGAGGCCGCCTTCGGTGCCGGGTTCGTGCTCGGGGGCGGGCTGGCGCTGCTGGGGGTGCGGCCCCGTGGCCTGGCCGGGCTGGGGCTCGCGGTCCTGGTGGCGGGCGCGGTTCGCCTGGGCCTGAGCGTCGCGGGCACGTTGCCGGTCAGCGCGGGTCTGTTACTGCTGGGCGGCTCAGCGGTGGCGGTGGCCTCCATCGCGGCCATGACGCAATTGCAGGAAGGGGCTCCTGCCACGAGCCGCGGCGCCGTGCTCGGCGCAGTGTCGAGCCTGTTGGCTGGGGCCGCGCCGTTGGGTTTGGGGCTGGCGACGGCGACGCTGCCAGCGCTGGGACTGTCAGGCGTCTTGCAGGGGACCGGGGTGGTGTTGCTCCTGCTGGGTTTGGGGGCGCTATTACGTGGAAGACGGTAGAGCAATGTATGGCGTGCTTGTGTGTGGAGAAAGAACATCGTTCTGGACGTGCCTTTTCTGGGCCTCAGCATAAATTTGACACAGGCTGCATACCGCGTTATTGTTTTTCTATCACCGTCCGAGAGGGCGGATTTTTTATTATCCCCACCATCAAAAGGTGAACCGTTACCCTCAACCCATGATCTTCTGCCCCTTTCCCGCCGACTGGCCGCGCCGCGAGGCTTACGCGCACTACCGCCGCAACCCGTGCAGCTACTCGGTCACGCAGCGGGTAGACGTGACGGCGCTGCGCCGCTCCGGGCGGCCCTTCGCCCCGGCGCTGATTCATGCCGTCTGCCGCACGGTCAACCGGCTGCCTGCCCTACGGATGACCGAGCAAGGCGGCGTGCCGGGGTACTGGGACGAGGTGTGCCCGGCCTACACGGTCTTTCACCCGTCTACTGGGACATTTTCAGTGCTCTGGACGGACTATTCACCCGATTTCGCAGACTTTCTGACGCAGTACCGGGCGGACGTAGAACGCTACGGCGACGACCCCGCCTTCTTCCCCAAAGGCCCGGCCCCGGCGCACGTGGTCAACCTGTCCATTGCGCCCTGGCTGGACTTTGCAGCGTTCAATCTGGACTACGGGCGCGACTACCTGCTGCCGGTGTTCACGGCGGGGCGCTTCAGTGAGGAGGCCGGGCAGGTCACGTTGCCGCTGGCGGTGCAGGCGAACCACGCGGCGTGCGACGGCTGGCATGTGGCGGAGTTTTTCCGGGTGCTGGGAAAGGAGCTTGAGCGTTAGGCCACCACTTTGATCAGCTGCCGGATGGCGCCCAGATGGTACGCCGCGTGGGCCGCCGCGCCCGCAAAGCTGCCGCTCAGGTCGCCGTTCGGGGCCTGACTCCGCTGCGAGGCTTCAAAAGCGACGACGGCTTCGTAAGCGTCGCGCAGCCGCTGCTGCACCGCCGGCCACTCCTCTTCGCTGGTCTGCATGGGCAAGAAACTGCCTTTCCAGTCGAAAGGCCCGCGCTCGCCGTCGCGGTCCCAGCGAATCAGCACCTCCAAATGAAAAGCGGTGTGCCGGGCGTGCCCCGCCACGCTGGTGCCGTACACCTCCTGACTGGCCTGGGCCGCGCTCAGCCGGGCGAGCGTGGGCAACAGCCCATAACGCACGCCGTCAGCGCCCGTATTTTCCACGAAAGCGGTGCCCTGCCCCGGCTCGCCGCCTTCCAACGCCTCGCGCAAGATATCCACGATGCCGTCCAACCAGTGCTGAGTTTCAGACATGAGCCACTGTAACGGACGTGGCCTGATTCATCGCTAGAGCGGTTGTTGGGTGGCGACAAACGCCTGTGCCAGCATATACAGGTCGTCTTTCCAAACCGTGCCGCCCAGATGCAAGCACTTACGCGGCGGCGTAGGCCGGGGGGCAGATGGCAGCCAACTAGGCCGCATTCGGTGCGCCTCCAAAACTGGGTGGTACAGCTCCAGTAGGGGCGCGGGGCCGTCGGCAAATACGCCGTAGCCCAAGTCGAGTTGCCCGCCCAGACCGTATTTGCCGAAGGTGTCCCACTTCTCGTCGTCGTGGACGGCGCGGAGGTCGGAAAGGAAAGCCGCTGCATCCGCCGGGGCGGTGGAGAACATCAGCTTCCGCCACGGCGCCTGTGCGACCAGCAGACGCGGGGAGGCAGAGAGCAGTTCAGGCCACCTGCCGCATTCGCCCAAACTCAAGCGGTGTTCTGCGACGCCCTGCGCGGTCACTTGCCAGCTTTGCGTGATGTCTGTGCCGTCCCACGTCTGGCCCGCGAGTCGGAAAGTGAGATGCAGGTTGTCGCCTGTAAGCTGCGCCGCGCTCAGGCTGACGCTGGACACGGCGTCGTCCAGGTCGTCCAGCTGGCTCAGGAACTCTTCCACCACTCCCTCCACAAAAAAGCTGGAGCCAACGCCCCAGCCTTTTTCTATCATCCATCACCTATCTACCATCAACGCTCAAAACGCCGTGTCCAGCGCTCCCAACGCGCCCGCCGCGTCCGTAATCCCCGCCTGCGCCATGTCAGGGCGTCCGCCGCCCTTGCCGCCGCCCGCCGCCGCGAGCTTGCTCACCAGTTGTCCGGCGTGCGCGCCCTTCGCCACGGCGTCCTTGGTCGCCTTGACGACCAGGCCCTTGTCGGAGGCGATCACCACGAGGTCCGCGCCGCTCTGGTCGAGCAGTTTGTCGGCGGCGCCGCGCAGTTCGTTGCCCTCGATGCCCGAGAGCTTCAGGCTGGCGACCTTGAAGCCGCCCAATTCGCGGGTCTGGGCCGCGCTGCCACCCCCGCCCATCTGCGCTTCGGCGAGTTGGCGGCGCGCCTGGGCCGTTTCCTTCTCGGCGGCCTTGAGTTGCCCCTGCAGGCCGCTGACACGCTCTTCCAGGCCCTCGGGCGAGGTATTGAGCAGCGCCGCCGCCTTGGCCGAGGCGTTCAGGCGCCCGCGCAGCCACGCCGTAGCCTGCTCGCCCGCCAGCGCTTCGATACGCCGCACGCCCGCCGCCACGTTCTCGTCGGAGACAATCACGAAGGCGCCGATGTCGCCGGTACGCGAGACGTGCGCCCCGCCGCACAGCTCCATGCTGGAGACCGCGTGGCCGCCAAAGTCCACGTCGCCTTCCACCCGCACCACGCGCACCACGTCGCCGTACTTCTCACCGAACAGCGCGGTGGCACCGGCAGCTTTCGCCTCGGCAATCGGCATTTCGCGCCACGACACCGGGAAGTTGGCACTCACCCAGCGGCTGACCAGCGTTTCGACCTGGGCGATTTCCTCGGCGCTCATGGCGGCCCCGTGCGAGAAGTCGAAGCGGAGTTGGTCAGCAGCCACCCGCGAGCCTTTTTGCTGCACGCCGCCCCCCAGCACCGCCCGGAGTGCCGCATGCAGCAGGTGGGTGGCGGTGTGGTGGCGCTGAATGGCCGCCCGCTCGGGGCTGACTACGCCGCGCACGCGGGTGCCTTCTTTCAGCTCACCCTGCTCCACCAGCACGTCGTGCAGGAACACGCCCTGCTTAGTCTTCTGGGTGTCGCGCACGATACCGGCCCCGCCGTCCCACTCCAGCCGCCCGGTGTCGCCCACCTCGCCGCCGCCTTCGCCGTAAAAGGGCGTCTGCGAGAGAACGACGGTGGCCTCGCTGCCCGCCGGCAGGTGGCTCAGGCGTTCGCCGCCGCTCAGCAGCGCCAGCACCTGACCGTCCCCGGAGGTCTGGTCGTAGCCGACAAACTGCGTGGCGGGCAGGCCGTCGAGCGCTTCCTGATGGCCGCCGAACAGTTCGGACTTGCCGTACTTGCTGCCCGCGCGGGCGATTTCCTGCGCGTGTTCCAGGCTCTCGGCGTAGCCGGCCTCGTCCACGCTCACGCCGTATTCCTCGGCGATTTCCTTGGTCAGGTCCACCGGGAAGCCGTAGGTGTCGTACAGCTCGAAGGCGTCTTTGCCCACCAGCGTGCTGCCCTTTTCCATGCCGCTCAGCAGCCCGCCCAGGCGCTTGATGCCGCCTTCGAGCGTCTTGAGGAACTGCTCTTCTTCCGCCCTCACGCTCGCTTCGACCCGGCTCTGGTTGTGCTGCAACTCGGGGTAAGCGCCGCCCATGCTGTCCACCACCAGTTCGACCAACCGGTAGAGCTGCGGCTCGCGCAGGCCCAGCATGTACCCGTGACGAATGGCGCGGCGCATGATTTTGCGGGCGGTATAGCCCCGGCCCGTGTTGGAAAAGGCGGTGCCGTCGGCCACGATCATGCTCACCGAGCGGATGTGTTCGGCGACCACGCGGTGCGAGACGCTCGTTTCGCCCTCGTAAGGCTTGCCGCTCAGCTCGGCCACCCGCTCGACGATGGGCTTAAACACGTCGTTGGAATAGAAGTCGGGCACGTCCTGCACCACGCTGGCGACGCGCTCCAGGCCCATCCCGGTGTCGATGTTCTTGAAAGGCAAGTCCTTGAGCACGGGCTGACCGCTGGCGTCCAAGTCCTGGCGGTCGTACTGCGGGAACACCAGGTTCCAGACCTCCAGAAAGCGGGCGCTCTCGCGGGTCTGGTAGTAGTCGCCCCAGGTGTCGTCGCCGTAGTTCTCGCCACGGTCGTAGTAAATCTCCGAGCAGGGGCCACACGGCCCGTTGGGGCCTTCGAGCGGCGCGTTGGCGGGCCAGAAGTTCTCGTCGGCGTCGAAGCGGTGAATGTGCTCGGCGGGCAAACCGATGTCCTGCGTCCAGTAGCCGAACGCCTCGTCGTCGTCCTTGTAGACGGTGACGTACATCTTGTCCTTGTCCATGCCCATCCACTCCGGGCCGGTCAGGAACTCCCAGGCCCAGTGAATCGCGTCGCGCTTGAAGTAGTCCCCGAAGGAGAAGTTGCCCATCATCTCGAACAGCGAGAGGTGGCGGCGGGTGCGGCCCACGTTCTCGATGTCGCCCACGCGCACGCACTTTTGCGCGGTGGTGACGCGCTTGCTGGGTTGGCCATCGAACACGGCGGGCGCGCCCATGAAGTTTTCCTTGAAGGGCTGCATCCCAGCGACCGTAAAGAGCGTGGTGGGGTCGGGGGCAATGGTGGAGTGCGAGGGCAGGCGCAGATGCCCCTTGGTTTCGAAGAAATACAGGTACCTCTCGCGAATCTCGGCGGTGGTGAGCGGCGCAGTCATAAGGGCAAGTCTAGCGCGGACCTCCCCCACAGGAGGGGGTGTTTCTACCCCCCATGACGTGAAAAAAATGACCTTTTCGTGTGAGCACATCTCCTAACATGACAGCGTGTCCACGTCCCAAGGGAGTCCAAACTGGCCGAGAGCGGAGCGGGTGGCCCGGTTGGAGGTGCTCGAAACGCAGATTCTTGCCCGTCCCGCCGAGGTCTACGCCGAAGTGCTGGCGCTGTGGCCGGGCCTGAGCGCCGCGGTCCCCTCTCCAGCGTCGCCTGCCCCAGACTCCTGCCCGGGGCCGTCCGAACTGGCGGCCCAGGCCACCGCGCTGCAACTGCTCTCACGCTGCGCCGTGCTGCTCGGGGAGGACGGCGCCGCCGCCAACCACGCCGAAACCGGGCGCCGCCTTGCCCACGACCTGGGCCTGCGCTCGCTGGAGGCCCGCTGCCTCGAGGTGCTCGGCGTGGTGCGGGGCCGTCAGGGCGACGTGAAGCAGGCGGCGTGGCTGCTGCGCCGGAGCCTGTACCTGCTGCACGCCCTGGGGGACACGCCCGGACAGGGGCGGCTGCTGGGGCGGGTCGGCGACCTGCTGGAGCGGCTCGAGGAGTATCCGCAGGCGCTGCTCTTCTACCGCGCGGGCTTGGCACAGCTGCCTGCGGCCCGCCCGGTCACCGCTGCGGTGCAGGTAGGGCTGGCGCGGACGCTGCATCAGCTCGGCGAGTACGCTGAAAGTCAGGAACTGGCCGCGCAGGCCCTCGCGGTGTGCCAGGAGGTGGGCCTCCCGCAGCTCGAAGCCCAGGTTCAGTTGCAGCAGGCGCTGACCCAATTGGCGCTGGGGGAGCTGGACGCCAGCCGGCGACACGCCGAGCAGGCACAGGCCCTCGCGGCTCCCCGACACGCCGAGCAGGCACAGGCCCTCGCGGCTCCCCTCGAGCACACCGTGCCGGGCGCCGCCGCGTGGGTGCTGGGCGAAGCAGCCCTGGTGCGCGGCGACCTGGCTCAGGCCCGCGAGGGGTTGGGCCGCGCCGAGGAGCTGGCGAACACGCCCCCGCTGCTCGCGCGGGTGCGGGGCAGCCAGTCGCGGCTGTATGAGCAACTCGGTGACCCGGCGCAGGCCCTGCGGTGTCTGCGGGAGCAGCGGGAGCTCGAGCAACAGCACCGGGCGCGGCTGGCCGAGCAGCGCGCGGGCCTGCTGGCCGAGCAGATTCGCTACGAGGTGCTGCGGCGCGAGGCCGAGTTGCAGCGCAAGCGCCGGAACGAGCGCGCCCAGGCGGCCTCGGCGCTGCGCGAGACGCGGGTGGAACTCAGTCGCCAGGCCTCGCACGACCAGCTCACCGGGCTCGCCAACCGCTCGTTTTTCTACACGCGTGCCCGGCAGGCGCTGGACCTCCTGGCACCGGGGCGCTCGCTGGGGCTGATCGTGGCCGATATCGACCACCTCAAGGCGATCAACGACCGCTTCGGGTACGCGGTGGGCGACCTGCTCATTACCGAACTTGCCCGCCGCCTGTGCGAGGCGGTGCGGCCCGGCGACCTCGTGGGCCGGCTGAGCGGCGACGAATTCGTGATGCTGCTCAGCGATCTGGCGTCCCCCGGCGACCTGCGGCTGGTGGCCGAGCGGCTGCTGCAACAGTTGCGCGAACCTTGCGTATGCGGCACCGAACTGGTCGTGCCTACGGTGTCGCTCGGCTACGTGGTGGCCCCGCAGGACGGCGGCGACGTCGAACTGCTCCAGAAACGCGCCGATCTGGCGCTGTTTCAGGCCAAAGCCCAGGGCCGCAACATGGCCGTCGCCTTTGCTGGCGACATGAGCGCCGAGGAGGAGGAAAGGCGGATGCTCAGCCAGGACCTGCGCCACGCCGTGCGGCACGGTCAGTTGCAGCTGCACTACCAGGGCATATTTCTGCTGCCAGGCCAGCGTCTGAGCGGGTTCGAAGCCCTGGTGCGCTGGCCGCACCCCAAGCGCGGCATGATTCCCCCTGACCGCTTTATCGCGCTCGCCGAGGAAAGCCGCCTGATTCTCGAACTCGGGCGCTGGGTACTGGATGAGGCCTGCCGGCAGGCGCGGGCGTGGCAGTTGCCCGAGCGCGGCCTGACGATGGCCGTCAACGTCTCGGCGTTGCAGTTCGAGCAGTCGGATTTCGTCGCCGGGGTGCGCGCCTGCCTGGAGCAGCACGGCCTGCCGGGGCACAGCCTGGTCCTTGAACTCACCGAGAGCATGGTGCACCGCGACCCGCGCCTCGCCAAGCAGACGCTGCGCGAGTTGCAGGCCCTCGGGGTCAAGGTCGCCATGGACGATTTCGGCACCGGCTACAGCAGCCTGAGCATGCTCAAGAGCCTGCCCTTCGGCCTGCTCAAGATCGACCGCGAGTTCTTGCAGGACCTCAGCGCCGCGTCCGAGCAGTTCGCTGCCTCGCAGCAGTTCATCGAAGTCATGGTGCGCCTCGCCCACAACCTCCAGATGCGGGTGGTGGCCGAGGGCGTGGAGACCGCCGAGCAGTACGACCTGCTGTGCGGCATGGGCTGCGACGAGGCGCAGGGCTACTGGCTGGCCCGTCCGCTGCCGCCCGCCGAGGCCGCCGCGCTGCTCCCGGCGGGCGCTCCAGACTCGCCGTGGCCCACACAGTCACCGTCATCCCAGCAAGCACGCCAGGAGTCACCCCGGCAGTCACTCTCAGAGGACTGAACCAGGGTCACTCCCGGCGTGCGGCGGGCGCCTACACTACCCGGCATGACTGCTTCTTCTCGTCCCCGTCCCGAAGAGGTGTACGAAGCCCTCGACTGGAGCCGCGCGCTGCGCCACCGCATCCAGATGCGCTACGCCGACCTCGACACCATGGGGCACCTGAACAACGCCGTGTACGTGCAGTACTTCGAAACCGCCCGCGTGCTGGTCTGGGAAGATCTGGGCATCCCGCCGCACCTCGACCGCTCGGTGATCGCCCACCAGGAAATCGACTACCGCCGTGAGGTCCGCTGGGGGCAGGACGTGTGGGTCGAGGCCCTGATCGAGCGCCTGGGCAACACGTCGTGGACCACGGTGTGCCGCATGGTCGCCGACGGCCAGCCCTGCGCCTACTCGCGCACGGTGCAGGTGCGCGTGGGCGAGGGCGGTCTGCGGCCCCAACCGCTGGAGCCCGAACTGCGCGAACTCATGTCGCGGCTGCTGGTTCCCGGCCAGGACTCCCCGAACCCGGCATGACCCGTTTTGAAGACCGGGTGCTGTACCAGGGCGACCCCTGGGTGCGGCTCGATACCCTGCCGCGCCTGCTCGCCGAGGGCTGGCGGCGCACCCTGTCGCAGGGCGGCGTGGTGAGCGTGATTCGCACGCCGTTTCAGTGGGTGATGGCGAGCCCGGTGATCGAGATCGAAACCGGCGGCTACCTCGGCGATGTGGGCCTGTACGTGCCGCTGGTGCAGTGGGACGAGGCCCTAGAACTGCTCGGGGAAGACCCCAGCCCCGCGCCCGGCGAGCCGCCGCAGGGGGAACCATGACGCGGCCTGTCTCCGGCGGCGCCGCCCCCCTGAGCATCGGCGTGGATGTGGGCGGCACCAAAATCGCCTGCGGCGTGCTGCGGGGCGAAGAACTTATCGAGCGGCAGGTGCAGCCCACCCCCGAAACCGGCTGGGAAGCGGTGCTCGACGCGGTGGCGGCGCAGGTGCGGGCACTTCAGGCGGCTCACCCGGGCGCCCAGAGCATCGGCGTGGGCGTGCCCGGCCCGCTGAATGCCGAGCGCACCCGCGTCAAGTTCGCGCCCAACATCTACGGCTTCACCGACGTGCCGCTCATAGACGGCCTGCGGGAACGGCTGCACCTCACCGCCGCGCAAACCCTGGTGCTGGAAAACGACGCCAAGGCCGCCGCGCTCGCTGAAGCCCATCTTGGTGCGGCGCGGGGCAGCGAGAGCAGCATCTACGTGACCGTGAGCACCGGCATCGGCGCGGGGCTGGTCCTGCATGGCCGGCTGTGGCGCGGGCGACACGGCGTAGCGGGCGAACTCGGGCACGTCACCGTGCAGCCCGGTGGCCCGGTGAGCGGCGCGGGGCTCGACGGGGCGCTCGAAGCGGTCGCGAGCGGCACCGCCATTGCGCGGGATGCCAGCTACGCCCTGAACCGCGAGGTGTCTACCGCCGAGGCTTTTGCCCTCGCCGAGCAGGGCCACCCCGCCGCCCGCCGGGTGGTCACCCAGGCCATGCGGCATATCGGCATCGCGCTCGCCGACCTGCAAAAAGTCATCGACCCCGAGGTCTTCGTTATTGGCGGCGGTGTGTCGGCGGTGGGCGATTACTTCTTCCAGGGCGTGCAGCAGGCCGCCGACGAGTACGCCGGGGGCTTCGCGCCCGTCACCATTCGCCGCGCCCAGCTCGGTCAGAGCGCCGGGGTGGTCGGGGCGGCATTGTCGGCGCTGCACGGCTGACGGGGCGGACAGAGCGGGCGGCACGGCGGACTCCCGGTCCTCATCCTTCCCCTTGCTATGCTCGGCTCCGATGGACGCTTCACCTTCCCCCGCTCCCTCTGCGCACCGGACCTGGCGGGAGACGTGGCGCCTGCGCTCGCGGCAGCTCCGGCGCTTGCCCCTCACCATGATGATCACCTGCCTCTTGCTGCTGCTCGGCAGCGTGCAGGCGGCCTTTCAAATCGGCAACAACGTCTACCGCAGCTGGACCTGGACCCAGGAAACCGAGCAGGTGCGGGGCCGGGTCGCCGCTTTGCAGTCGGACCTGCACATGCTCAAGGACGCCGAGGCGGCGGCGCAGGACCCGGCGTATTTGCAAATTCTGGCGCGCTGCCAGGGCTTTGTGCGCGTCGGGGAAACCGTAGTGGTCGCGAGTGGGGCGCCGAGTACGCCGCCGGAAACTTGCGACTCGCGGCGCTTGCCGTAAGGCTCGGCAAACGGGCCAGTGGCGGCTGCGCGCTATGCTGACCCGCATGTCACTCGTCGTTCTCGTCACCCTTCCGCCGGAACGCGCCCAGGAGCTGGCCCGCACCCTGGTGACCGAGCGGCTCGCCGGGTGCGTCAATATCCTGCCGGGCATCCAGAGCATCTACCGCTGGGACGGTGAAGTCGCCGAAGACCCCGAGTCGCTGCTGCTCATCAAGACGGTGGGCGAGCAGTACCCGGCCCTCGAAGCCCGCATCAAGTCGCTGCACCCCTACGAGGTGCCCGAAATCGTGGCCCTGCCCTTCGACCGCGCCTCGCCCGAGTTTCAGAGCTGGCTGCGCGATTCGGTGGGCTGAATAGGCCCGTCCCAATAAGTTTGCCCTCCTTCACCGGCCCCAGCGGTACTCCACCAGCAGGGGCCGGTGGTCGCTGCCTGCCATGCTCAGCACCCGCGCCCGGGTGGGCCGCAGGTCACGGACGAGCAGGTGGTCGATTCGCAGAAGCAGGCCAGGAAAGGTCCAGCCGGGGCCTTGCCCGGCCCGGTCATGGGCGTCGGGGCCGAAGCAGCCGGTCAAGCGCCGGTAAAGCCGTCCGCGTGGCGGCGTGTTGAGGTCGCCACCGAGCAGCACCGGCCCCGGCTCGTGCGCCGCGATACGGCACAGCAGTGCCACCTGTTCCCGCCGGGCCTGGGCGGTGCGCCGCACTTTTGCCGTGTCGCCGCGTAGGGCACTGGTAATCAGCACGGTGCCGAGGTGGGCATTGACGACCCGCAGCGTGCGCCCGTCCGGGCCCTTGACCCACGTTTCGGCAAAAGTGCGCGTGCTGCCGGGCACCGCGTGTTGGGTCTGCCGCAGCACCGGCCAGCGCGAGAGGGTCCAGACTTCGCGGCCCTGGGTGAGCGCGTAACCACTCAGACCGCTACGCAAGGCAAGCCCCTTTGCCGGGTCGAGGAGATTCGTTTCCTGCAACAGAATCAGGTCGGCGTCGCTGGCCTGCAAGGTGGACAGCAGGGCCGCCGCTGTTCCCTGACTGCCCCGCGCCACGTTGTAGGTCAGCACCCGCAACTCGCCGTCGGCTTGAGGCCGCCAGTGCAGCAGGCCCGCGCCCCAGGCCGCCAGCCCCAGCGTGAGGAGGGCCAGCCCACGTCCCCGGCGCCGTCCCACGCTCCACAGCAGCGCGAGGCCCGCCGGCAGCAACCACAGCAGCGGAGGCAGGTAGGCGAGCAGCAGGGTCGGCAGCGTGCGCTCACCGACCCAGGCTCCCAGCGCCCAGCCGAGCGCGACCAGTCCGAACATTCCGTTAACCAGCCGGGAAGAGAAGAGGGCGGGCAGAAAGGGGCGCGGCATCTTTCCCATCCTGCGGGAGATGCCGCGCCTACGCGTCCGGCTTAAGGTGGAGTTGGTTCAGGTGTTAGCGCTGCGCCAGCACCCGGAAGGTCCAGTGTTTGGCCCCAGCGGGCGGCGTCAGCTCCGGCAGGGGTCCGCTCCAGTGGCTCGCCACCAGCGCGAGGCCCGGTTGCGCAGGGCTGTCGAGCAGCTCGGCGCCCGCGAACCCCGCCTGACCGGGAAGCTGCTCCAGCCACTGCCGCAGCGTGGCCTCGGCCTCCTTGCCGCGCAGCTCCACGTACCACACGGTAGAAGGCCAAGCGGTGTGAGGCGCTGTCTCCATCTCAGTCCAGCCCGCCCGCGTAGAAGGCCAGCGGGTTGTGAGGGTCCCAGTTGCGGTACAGCCCGAAGTGCAGGTGCGGCCCGGTGACGCGGCCCGTGCTGCCCACCGCGCCCACGCGCTCGCCCTGGCGCACGAGTTGCCCGGCCTCCACCGAGATACGGCTGAGGTGCGCGTAGCGGGTCTGCCAGCCGTCGGGGTGCTGAATTACTACTGTCCAGCCCCAGCCGTAGGTCTCGTCGAGGTGCGCCTGAATGACCCGCCCGCTGCGCGCCGCGATGACCGGGGTGCCGGGAGGGGCCGCTACGTCGATGCCCTGGTGTTTTTCGCGTTCGCCGTCCAGCACCCGCCACCCGAAGTCGCTGGTGATGCGTCCGTAGCCCGGCAGCGGCCACTGCCACAGACTGTGGCTGCTGGTTTGCCGCACCACCACGCGGGCATGATGTTCGGGCGTCGCCTGCGCCACTCGTGGAGGAGCAGGCTGTGCAGGAGAAGGCCGCGCAGGAGCAGGTCGCGCAGGGGCGGGCCGGGCGGGTGCGGTAGGTGCGGGCGTGGGTGATGCAGGTGCGGGTCGGGCCACCACCAGACGAACCGGCGCCGGGCGGGCTGGGGCCACAGGTGCCGGACGTAGCGGGGGAGCGACCAGGCTCAGCACCGCGCCCACGTTCAGCGTTTGCCCTGCCAGGCGCGGGTTGTACTCCTGTAGGGCGATGGGGTTGATGCCGTAGCGCCGCGCGACGCTGTAGAAGGTGTCGCCGATCTCGACCCGGTGGGTGGTGGGCTTGGGTTTTTTGGCGGCGGCGAGTTGTGCCGCCCTCTTCTTCGCGGCGGCCTGCTGGCGGGCGGCGGCCTGAGCGGCCTTTTGCTGAGCGGCCTTTTGCTGGGCTGCTTTTTGCTGGGCTGCCTGTTCGGCGGCCCGCTGCGCGGCGATCAGGCGGGCGGGCAGCCGCAACACCTGCCCGGCGTTCAGGCTGCCGCGCCGGTCGATCTGCGGGTTGTCCCGGCGAATGTCGCCCTCGCTCACGCCCAAGCGCTGGGCCAGCTTTTTCAGGTCCTCGCCCTTACGCACGCGAAAGGTGCCCGGCGGCAGCGGCTTGGGCGGAATGGTCAGCATCTGCCCGGCGTACAGGGCGTGGCCCCCGCGCAGCACCGGGTTGGCCTGCTGAACGGTTTCTTCGCTCAGGCCCGCGTTCAGCGCGATGCGGTAGAGCGTCTCGCCGGGTTTGACCCGGTAGCTTTCCGCCCCCGCACCCCCCAGCAGCAGCGCGCCGGCCAGCAAAATCCCGGTGACAGGTCCGAGCACCGGCCGGGCGAAAGGCGAACTCTTCATCTGCAACCGAATTGAGAGCAGGGGCACGTTCGCCAGCATAGCGGATGCAAAGCCCTTTTTCTTAGTTTTCGGTCAGCTTTCTCATTTGCGATGGGGGGGATGGGTGGATTGACGTGCTGCTCCCCGGCGCTCGCCCCGCGCTACCCTGCCGCGCATGGACGCCGACCCGCCCCGCCTGTATGCGCCGCCCCCCGGATTCACGCGCCTGCGGCTGACGGTGGCCTGGGACGGGCGCGACTACGCGGGCTGGCAGGAACAGCGCAACGCCGTGAGCGTGCAGGAAACCTTGCAGACGGCTCTGCACGCTCTCGGTGGTGAAGGCGCCCTGCGCCCGGTCTCTGCGGGCCGCACCGACGCGGGCGTCCATGCCGAGGCAATGCCCCTGCACTGGGACGTGCCGACGACTTTCCGAGTGCCCCTCGTCCAATTGCCCCGCGCCCTGAATGCCTGGTTGCCTGCCTCGGTGTCGGTGCTTTCCGCCGAAGTCGCCCCCGCCGGTTTCCACGCCCGCTTTTCCTGCACCGAGCGGCGTTATGTCTATCGTCTGTGGGTCGCGCCGCAAAGGCACCCGCTGTGGGCGGGGCGGGCGCTGCATGTTCCTGGGCCGCTGGACGCCGAAGCGATGAATCGCGCCGCGCAGTCGCTCATTGGCCTGCACGATTTCGCTGCCTTCGCTACCCGCGAGGACCGTCAGACGGTACGCGACCTGCTGCGATTAGAAGTGCAGCCGCAGGGAGAGCTGTGGGACATCCATGTCGCTGGTGAAAGCTTCCTGCGCCACATGGTGCGCGGTCTGGTCGGCACCCTGCTGCTGGTCGGTCAGGGCAAGCTGGGCGCCGCTGAAGTTGAGGGCATCCTCGCCTCGCGCGAGCGGGCACGGGCGGGAGCCAACGTGCCGCCGGGTGGCCTCTATTTCGCCGGCGCCGAGTACGGGGTGCGCCGAGTGGAAGGGCGGTCCGGGAATGGGGGAGAGCCAGGCACCCACCGGGGCCGCTGAGAGGGGCACCGGGACTGACGCCAGGACCGACGATGAGGCCGTCTCCGTGGCCTATTCTGCGGGCATGATGGCTTCCGCACCCCAAGACCGCCCCGCCGGGACACCCCCGCAGGGACGTGGCCTCCTCATCGTCGTTACCGGCGCGTCGGGCGTCGGCAAAGGCACCCTGCGTGAGCGCTGGCTGGCCGGGCAGGACGTGTTCTATTCCACCTCCTGGACCACCCGCGAACCCCGCCCCGGCGAGGTGAATGGCCGCGATTACGTCTTCGTGTCGCCCGCCGAGTTCCTCGCCAAAGCGCAGCAAAACGGCTTTCTGGAGCACGCTCAGTTCGTCGGCAACCACTACGGTACGCCCATCGAACCCATCGAAGCGGCGCTGGAGCGGGGGCAAGACGTGGTGCTGGAAATCGAGGTCGAAGGCGCGATGCAGGTCAAAGACCGCATGGGCGAACAGGCCATTCTCGTGTTCATCATGCCGCCGAGCCTCACCGAGTTGCGCCGCCGTCTCACGGGCCGCGCCACCGAAACCCCCGAGCGCATCGAAAAGCGCCTGACCCGCGCCCGCGACGAAATTCAGGCCGCCCATGACTTCCGCTACGTCATCGTCAACGACAACCTCGACCGCGCGGTGAGCGAACTCCTCGCCGTGCAGCAGGCCGAACGCGCCGCGCAGAAAGCTGCCGAACACTGGACCCCCGAGGAGCAGCAAGCTCGCGCTCTGGCCGACACAGTCCGCAGCACCGCCCTTTCCCGCGAAGCCCTGCAACAGGTGGTGGAGTCCTGATGCCGTTGGAACTCGTGCAAGGCGACATTGCCCATCAGCCGGTAGACGCGGTGGTCACGGCAGCCAACAAACAACTGATGGGCGGTGGCGGGGTCGACGGCGTCATTCACCGCGCCGCCGGGCCGCGCCTGCTCCAGGCCATTCGGCCCATCGGCGGCACTCCCACCGGCACCGCCGTCATCACCCCCGCCTTCGATCTGGAACGCCAGGGCGTGAAGTACGTCATTCATGCGGTGGGCCCAATCTGGCGCGGCGGTCAGCATGGCGAGGCTGAACTGCTGGCCGGGGCTTACCGCGAAAGCCTGCGCCTGGGCGTCGAAAACGGCTGCCGCTCGGTGGCGTTTCCTTCCATCAGCACTGGCGTCTACGGCTATCCGTTGGACCGCGCCGCTCCCATCGCGCTGGCGACCATTCAGGACTTTTTGAGAAGTCACCCCGACCTTTCGGTGCGAATGGTGCTGTACGGCGCGGACGCTCTGCATGTCTTCGAACGCGCGCTGGCGCAGCTTTAAGGGTCTTATAAACCGAGAAGTTCACGACAGCCGCCGCAGGGTGTTGACAGATTTGGAGAGGCGTCGTAAACTTCTTTTCGCCCGAGAAAAAGGGCGAGCGGAAAGAAAAGAGGGAAACCGAAATTCACCCGCTGAGACGCATGAAAACTGATGCAAGTGACGATGACAGGCTCGTCCGACAGGATGAGGCACACGGAACTCACCCCGAGTTCTCCAGATGTGTGAAACGATCTTCGGATCAAATAAAGCTCTTTTGAGAGCAAGCCAAGCGCAAGCTTGGATCAACATGTTCAAGTCGGCCCTCGGGCTGGTTGAAACCATTTTATGGAGAGTTTGATCCTGGCTCAGGGTGAACGCTGGCGGCGT